>Ga0207711_10000033_pt1 | contig 193513 bp, 171 predicted proteins | sample KBSS34metaG_FD_184401 | JGI IMG/M metagenome (GOLD analysis project Ga0207711, IMG submission 184401) | Switchgrass rhizosphere microbial communities from Kellogg Biological Station, Michigan, USA - KBS S3-4 metaG (SPAdes) (version 2) | ecosystem: Host-associated > Plants > Roots >... | reverse complement strand
GTCTTGCCCAGGTCGATGCCTACTGAACGAATCTGCATGTCGATGATCCTCCTTAGAAACCGCTGCTTCCATCCTCCGCTCAGCGGAGAGTTACAGCGGCGGACCATCTCATTAGTCGGCTTGTGGGAAGTTAGAGAGCCGCGAAGCGCTGCTGCACTAAGTCTCGCGTTGCCTATCCGAGCAGCCCAATTACTGAGGATTGTTTCCGGCGCTTGACGGCAGATTTACGGTGGCGAAGAGCTGTTCGGCGGAGCCGCGCAGGACGCGGAAGAGGGTGAATTGACGCTGGGTCTGGCCACGCAGTTCGAAGAGCAGTTCTCCCCGGTTATCGCCCATGGCGTCTACCGCATCCACGAGTCTCATGCGCGGAGTTTCGTCCAGATGCGCGGAATCGGTGACGCTCTTATATAGAACCAAAACACCGCCGTAGAGATCAGGCTGAGCGACCAGGGTGACGAACTTCTGGGGGACAGGCTTCGACGGCAGCTTGGCAGGGGCATCCTGTCTGGCCTTTGTTGTCGCCGGCATGCCGCGGCGGATCACTGGCGGCTTGTCGGCATCGGCTTGGGCGGTGTCAGTTATGGCTGGCGGCTTGGGGCTGCTGGCCGTGAGGACAAGTGTGGCAGTGGCTCCGTAGGCCAGCTCGAAGACGCGGAATTGTTCGTCTGCCAAGGCGACAGGCTCGGGGGGCTCGACCGGAAGCATCGACTTTTTCTTGGCGGCAGCAGTGGTCTTACGCACGGGCTTGGCGGGGACGGAAGGAGTATCCAATCCGAGTGCGGTACGGGCCATAGCTTCCAGCGCCTCTTTCATTTTGGTCTCGTCTTCTGGATTGGCCCAGTTGTACTTCCAAGGATGCTCGGCGCGGTTGCTGGCGTCCGAGACAGCGACTGCCTGCTGCATGGTGGGTGGAAGGCCGGTCAAGCGAGGGCTCTCGGAATTGGCGAGGTCGGCGGGCTTGCCGCGTTTTAGTCGTGGACGATCGGGATCGGGCGTGGCGGTCGATGTTTCCATCTGTCCAGGGTCAACGAGATTTTTCTTTCTTCTAATCGTTGGCCGGTCAGGATCAGCTTCGCCTGAAGACTTGGAGCCCGAGGAGGGCGTTGACGCGGCAGCGGTGCTGGAATCGTCGGACGATTTGCGCTTGAGCGTGGGGCGATCTGTGTCAGTGGAGGTCTCTGGCGTCTTCCCGGCGTCTCCACTGCTGCCGATGCCCGAACCTGAGCCGTTTGCCGACGAGGGTTCCTTAGAACTGGCATCGTCGGTATCTGTGCCTTTGGGATGCTTGCGCTTCAGCACTGGCTTGTCGTCATCCGCGAGATCGATCGGATTGTAGAGCGAACTGGTATTGAAGGCCGCCGCAGCCTTGGCTGCGGCGGCGGCAGTCAGCGGCTTCCAGACACCAAAGCCAGCCCACGAGCCGTGAATCTCCCCTGCTCCGAAGACATCGAAGAGCCCCGATGGCTTGCCAGCGGTTTGCAGCTCGTATTCAGTACCTCCGGCAAGCGCGAGGGGTTCAGGGCGGGTGAGGTAGATAGTGGCGTCGTTCAACTGCTCACCATCGTAGATTGCAACCGGAACCAGACGGCTCGCCGAGGGCTTGCCGGCCTCGCCGGTCCACTCAAGGACGGCTACAGAGCGGAGTACTGGCTGCGTTTTGTCGGTCTTGGTGACCAGTCCCGGATATTGAGCGAAAACCGGGATGGCCAAAGCGCTCAACGCAAGGCTCACTGCGAACCTACATCCAGGAACAACCCGACTGGGCCGGGACAATGACACACAAGCCCCTGCTCGGGAATAATTCAACTTGCTGCACATATCGAACTTTGCCGTTTTCGTCTTCATCTCAAACCAACCAGCCCCAGGGTATCAAGCGAGGATTTCTTATGGAATTGAACGAAAAAGTTGCCAACTTTACTCTTCAGGACGACCAGGACAAGACTGTCAGCCTGACCGACTTTGCCGGCAAGCCGGTTGTACTCTTCTTTTACCCCAAAGCGGATACCCCCGGCTGTACGATCGAGGCCTGCGGCTTCCGCGATACCTTTGAAAAGCTGCAGGCGGCGGGGGCTGTGGTGCTGGGCATCTCGCGGGATACCCCGAAGGCGCAGCGGAAGTTCCGGGAGAAGTACAACCTGCCGTATTCGCTCCTCGCAGATGTAGACGAAATCGTGTGCAATCAGTTTGGGGTGCTGAAGGAAAAGAACATGTACGGGAAGAAAGTGATGGGGATCGAACGCACGACATTCGTGATTGGTCCGGACCAGACGCTCTTGCAGATCTTTCCCAAGGTGAAGCCGGAGGGACACGCCGAAGAGGTGCTGGCGGCGATTGAAGCGTGGAAGGCGAGCCACAAAGGCTGATTTTGTTGAGTTCTGCGCGCATCCAGATGAAAGCCCCAGCCCGCCTGCCTGCGGGTTGGGGTAAGATTCCGCGTCCATTTTTCGCCGACCCGCCTGAACTTGTGGCGCCGAAGCTGCTGGGCAAGCTGCTGGCTCGCCGAACTGAGACGGGCTGGCTGGCGGGGCGGATTGTGGAAGTGGAGGCCTATCTGGGCCCGCATATCACCGAGACGCCTGATGCGGCGGCGCACAGTTTTCGCGGAATTACGGAGCGAAACCGAGTGATGTTTGGGCCGCCGGGCCATGCGTATGTCTACTTCATTTACGGCATGTACTACTGCGTGAATGTGACCTGCGAGCCGGAGGGTTGGGCGGGTTGCATCCTGGTGCGGGCGCTGGAGCCGGTGCTGGGGCTGGAGACGATGGCGGGCAACCGGCGATTGCCGGCGAGTGCGGCCCAGGCCAAGCTGACCGGGGGGCCGGGGCGGCTCTGCCGGGCGCTGGGGATCACCCGGCCGGAGCATAATGGGCTCGACCTGCTGGACACGAAGTCACCGCTGCAGTTGCGCGACGACGGCTTTGTTGCCGGTGCGATCGAAACGACGCCGAGGATCGGCATTCGCCATGCGGCCGATCTTCCGTTGCGATTTGCCGTGGAAGGCAACGCCTGCGTTTCCCGTATTCGTGCAGGCGCCCCTGCTGTGTAAACTGATGCTCATACGTCACCGTCTACCGGGAGACTGTTCCCTCTTATAAAGGACTTCTTACTCATGAGAATCTCTCGTTTTGCTCTGGCAGCCGTGGCGCCGGTTGCGGTCGTGTCTTTGTCCCTCTTCGCAGGCCGGTCGCTGGTCTTTGCCGCGCCCCAGGCAGCACCTCCGCCGCACGAACATCCGGCTCCTACCAATCTGAAGGTGTTGCCGCGCAACCTTTCCGGCGAGCAGGTGCAGGAGATCATGGAGAAGTGGCAGGGCGAATTGGGAACGCGATGCAAGAGCTGCCACACCCCCGATCCCAAGAAAATTGGGGCGGATGGCAAGCCGGGATTCAACTACGCCGACGACTCGAAGGAAGAGAAGGAGACCGCCCGCAAGATGTACAAGATGGTCCAGGAGATCAATGCGAACACGATCTCGAAGGTCAACGGCTCCGGCATGGAAGTCACATGCGGAACGTGCCATCGCGGGCACTTTGGGCCGGAGCCATTTGAGGCTCCGCCTGCTGAAAAGAAGTAAGGATTGGCCGGACAGCCCGGTTTATTGAACGAGGGCGTTGTCGATGAGGCGCGTTTTGCCGACCCAGGCGGCGACGGCGAAGAGCGTTCCCGGGAGGGCTATTCCAACCGGTTCAAGGGTGCCCCAGTCGACGGCGGCGATGTAATCTACGCGGACCGCGGGCTCAGAGGCGAAGACGGATTGTGCGGCTGCGATCAGGATTGCGGCGCGGCGCTCACCGACCGCTATTTTGGTTTCGACGGCCTGGAGCGAGCGGCGCAGAACTAGCGCCTCTTGCCGCTCTTCAGGGCTGAGATAGCGGTTGCGGGAACTCATGGCGAGACCATCGGGTTCGCGGACGATGGGGCAGGCGACGAGTTCTACAGGAAGATCGAGATCCGCGACCATGCGGCGCAGGACGGCAATTTGCGCTGCATCTTTCTGGCCGAAGAAGGCGCGGTCCGGTTCGGCGGCGATGAAGAGCTTGGCGACGACGGTGGCTACGCCGCGAAAGTGGCCGGGGCGGGATGCTCCGTCAAGGCGTTGGCTTAGGCCTTCGACTTCGACGAAGGTGGCCGCGCCGGGGCGGTATATTTCTTCGGGTGCTGGGGCGAAGACTACATCTACCCCCTCAGCAGCGAGGAGCGCGCAATCTGCGTCGAAGGTGCGGGGGTAGAGGGCGAAGTCTTCGTTGGGGCCGAATTGGGTGGGATTGACGAAGATGCTAACGGCTACGGCATCGCAGCTTGCCATGGCCGCGCGCACGAGGGACAAATGCCCCTCATGCAGCGCGCCCATGGTGGGGACGAGGCCTACGGTTTTGTGTTGCTGATGCACGGAGCGCGACCAGGCGCGCAGTTCGGCGACTGTCCTGAGGATTTGCATTTCAGGCACGGCGCACGGGGGTTTCGATTTCGAGCGCTGCTTCGCGGACTGCCGATGACAGATGGTAGCTCTCGTCGTCTGAGGGGAAGGCGCGATGCTCGACATCTTCGCGGTAGTGGTCGAGAGCTTCGCGGATCACGGTCGCTACATCTGCGTATTGGCGGACGAATTTGGCGTGCGGTGCGAAGGTCAGGTTGAGGATGTCGTGGAAGACGAGAATCTGCCCGTCGCACTCCGGGCCTGCGCCAATGCCGATGACGGGGATGGACAGGTCGGCGGTGATGGCGGCGGCAACTTCGCGAGGGACGCCTTCGAGGACGATGGCCCCTGCACCGGCTTCTGCCAATGCTGCGGCATCGGCGCGGAGCAGGCGAGCGGCTTCAGCGGTCTTGGCTTGCACACGGTAGCCGCCCATGCGATGCACGCTTTGCGGGGTGAGGCCGAGGTGGCCGACTACGGGAATCTCCGCTTCGACGAGCGCCTGGACGAGTTCGATGCGCGGTCCTTCAATCTTGACGGCTTCGGCCCCGGCTTCCTTGACGAAGCGCACGGCGTTGGCTACGCCTTCAGCGACTGTGCCGTGATAGCTGCCGAAGGGCATATCCGCCACGACGAGGGCGCGGCGCACGGCACGGCGCACGGCGCGGGTGTGATGCAGCATCTCATCGACGGTGACGGCGAGGGTGTTGTCATGACCCAGGACCACCATGGCCAGGGAATCGCCGACGAGGATCATGTCGATGCCGGCTTCATCCACGAGGCGCGAGGTGGCGTAATCGTAGGCGGTGAGCGCGGTGATGGGCTTGCCTTCACGCTTCATTCCGGCCAGCGCGGGCATGGTGACTTTGGTTGTGAGGCGAGAGATCGGCGCAGCAACAGGCTGGCCTTCGTAGGAAGGATTGGTAAGGCTCATTTGCTCTCCAGTGCCGCTCCGTTCACTCAGGATGCGACCCGAACCTTTCTGAGTCTACTCCTGGGCACTTGGCGAGCGCAAAAGGGAGGGACGGCAATCATCCCGTAGGATGAAATCGGGAGCTTGGATGGTGTTGGAGGCGCGGGAGATCGCGGAGATTGGCGGCGCGGCGGTTTTGGCTGCCGGAGCGGCTGCGGGCGGGCTGATCTACGCCTCGGCCTGGCCGGCTTCGCGCATCTTCGGGACGGCTCTTACGGCGCCACGTCTCAGCGGAGATGGGCGGAATGAGATTGCGTTGACGTTTGACGATGGACCCAATCCGCGGTGGACTCCGCCGCTGTTGGAGGTGCTGGCCAAGCACAATGTGCGGGCTACCTTCTTTCTGATTGGCCAGTATGCGGCGGCGCAGCGCTCATTGGTCCGCGAAACGGTGGCGGCCGGCCACCTGATCGGCAATCACACCTGGACACATCCCAACCTGGCCCGGACCAGCCATGACAAGACTCGCGAGGAGTTGAAGCGGACCAGCGCGGAGCTGGAGCAGATCATGGGTGCGCCGGTGCGCTACTTCCGGCCGCCGTTTGGGCTGCGCCGTCCTGCTACCTTTCGCATTGCGCGCGAACTGGGGCTGATTCCAGTGACGTGGACGGTGATCGGCAACGACTGGAAGGCGGAGTCGGCGCGGGAGATTACGGAGCGCGTGACGCGGCTGACTGCGAAGGACCTGGGACGCGGATATGCGACTAACCTGGTGTTGCATGACGGCAGCCATCGCACTCCTGAAGCTGACCGGTCGCGGACGGTGGATTCAGTGCGTGATCTGCTTGCACTCTACAGGCCCAAGCGGCGGTTTGTGACGCTCGACGCCTGGGAGAGCTAGGCAAATGCTGCGCGGGCGGCGGCGATGGTGGCTTCGATCTCGGCTGCTCCATGGGCTGTGCTGAGAAACATGGCTTCAAATTGCGAGGGTGGAAGCCAGATGCCTGCTTCGAGCATGGCGCGATGGAATTTGCCGAAGGCTGCTGTGTCGCTGCGGGCGGCATCGTCGTAGTTAGCGACCGATTCAGTGGTGAAGAACCAGGTCCACATGGAGCCTACCCGGTTTAATGTGATGGGCACGTTGGCTTTGGCAGCTTCTGCGGCTACGCCTTCGGCGACGGCTTTTGAGACTGATTCGAGCTGCGGGTAGACCTGTGCGGCGTGCTGCTTCAGATGGCCGACGGTGGCTAGGCCTGCTGCCATGGCGAGGGGATTTCCGCTGAGTGTGCCGGCCTGGTAGACGGGGCCGAGTGGGGCGAGGAGCTCCATGAACTGACGCTTGCCGCCGAAGGCTGCGCAGGGCAGACCGCCGCCGATGATCTTACCCAATGTGACCAGGTCGGCGTCGATGTTGTAGAGCTCGATCGCGCCGCCCAGAGCTACGCGGAAACCGGTCATGACTTCGTCCACGATGAGCAGGGCACCGTGATCTGACGTGATGCGTCGCAGGCCTTCTAGATAGCCGGGGGCGGGCGGAATGCAGCCGGCATTGCCTACGACGGGTTCCAGGATGATGGCGGCAATTTCGTCTGGATGCGCGGTGAAGGCTGCTTCTACCGCGGCAAGATCGTTGAAGGGCAAAGCGAGGGTCAGCTGCGCAATCTCTTCTGGAACGCCGGCTGAGCCGGGTATTCCCAAGGTCGCTACGCCGGAACCGGCTTTTACGAGAAGGCCGTCGGAGTGGCCGTGGTAGCAACCTTCGAACTTGACGATACGCTTGCGGCCGGTGGCTGCCCGGGCGAGGCGGATGGCGGACATGGTGGCTTCGGTTCCAGAGCTGACGAAGCGCATGCGCTCGATGGCCGGATAGCAAGCCATGACCAGCTCGGCGAGGTCGCCTTCTAAGCGAGTCGAGGCTCCGAAGCTGGCTGAATCCTGGGCTGCGCGCTGGATGGCTTCGACGGCGGGCGGAAAGGCGTGGCCGAGGATCATGGGTCCCCAGGAGCCGAAGTAGTCGATGTAGCGGTTGCCGTCGACGTCATAGAGAAACGCTCCCTCGGCCCGGGCCACGAAGGGCGGTTCGCCGCCGACGGAGCGGAATCCGCGCACGGGCGAGTTCACGCCGCCGGGGAAAATCCTTTCGGCCCGCTGTTGCAATTTCCGGGACTGCTGTGTGCTTTTATCTGCCATGCTTCCGATTCACCCTTCAGTGAAGTATAGAAGTCGATTTCTGGATATTTTTGGCCGGAGCATTCGATGGCAGGGGGGAGGGGTGCCACCAAATTGGTTCAAGTTTATGAATCTACATGGCTTGGATGATCTTTCCGGGGCTCTAAGAGGGGGTTAAGGGCGGTTCATTCCCGCTGTTGGCGCTTGTTCCTTCCGGCTGGAACGACATTCATTTTTATTGTGCATGAATTGAGGTTAATTATCGGCAAGGCTCTGGAGCGGAGATTCATTCCATTACGTTCGCGCCATATTAAGGGGGTTGGCACCTGTTAAAATCATGTTTTCGACCCTCCGGCAACACCCATTTCACTTGAAAGCCTGCCTGCCCTGTGCCCAAAGCTACTCCAACCAAGCCCGTTACCTATGCCGACGCGGGCGTCGATATCTCTTCCGGCGACCGAGCCAAGGATCGCATCAAGTATCTAGCCGGAAGGACATTCAATCGCAATGTTCTGGGAGGTATCGGCGGCTTCGGCGCGCTCTTTCAACTGGACCTGAAGAAGTGGACTGAGCCGATTCTGGTCAGCTCCGCCGACGGGGTCGGGACGAAGCTGAAGCTGGCTTTCGATCTGGGCATCCACAACACGGTCGGGCAAGACCTGGTCAATCACTGCGTCAACGACATTGCGGTGCAGGGCGCGGTTCCCCTCTTTTTTCTCGACTACCTTGCGACGGGCAAGCTCGATCCGGCGATCACCGAACAGATTGTTAGCGGCCTGGCAGATGCCTGCAAAGCCAATGGCTGCGCGCTGATCGGCGGCGAGACGGCGCAGATGCCGGGCTTTTACCAGGATGGCGAGTACGACCTGGCCGGCTTTATCGTCGGCGCTGTCGACAAGAGCAAGTTGATTACGGGCGCGACGATTGCTCCCGGAGATATCCTACTGGGTCTGCCTTCAACGGGCCTGCACACGAACGGCTATTCGCTGGCGCGGAAGCTGTTCTTTGAGGTCGCAAAATATAAGTCCACGCAGTATGTGGGCGCTATTGGCGAGAAGGCCGGCACAGCGCTGATGAAAGTGCATCGCAGCTATCTGGCCATCACGCAAAAGCTGGTCAACGCCGGGCTTGCCGCAGGTATGGCACACATTACCGGGGGCGGCATCACGGAAAACCTGCCGCGTATTTTACCCAAGGGAACGGCGGCCCACGTCGAACTCGGCTCGTGGCCGGTGCTGTCGATTTTCGAGCATCTGCGGGAGCTGGGCCAGGTTTCTCAGGACGAGATGCTACGTACATTCAATATGGGTGTCGGCCTGATTGTGGTTGTGCCCGCGGATAAGTTTCGCAAGGCGCAGGCGCTGCTCAACCGTGCTGAAGAAAAGTTCCACGTTATTGGCCGCATTATCAAAGCAGACAAGAACGACAAGGATAGCCGGCGAGTGCATTTCGCATGACAGGGGCGCCTCTGAAGCGGCTCGGCATTCTGCTTTCAGGCCGGGGATCTAACTTTTTGGCTATAGCCGATCAGGTGCGCGCCGGGATATTGAAGGATGTCGCGGAGATTGCGATTGTCATCTCCAACGTCGAAGATGCTCCCGGCCTCGCCGCAGCGCGAGAATTGGGACTGGACACGGCACTGTTCGTTTCCAAGGGGCGTAAACGGGCCGAACACGACGCAGACGTAGCGGCCTGCCTGGACGCACACGGTGTGGATCTGGCCGTCCTTGCAGGCTACATGCGGCTGCTTTCGCCAGAGTTCATCGCGGCTTTCTCAAACCGCATTCTCAACATTCACCCATCGTTACTGCCTGCCTTTCCGGGGCTCGATGCGCAGACACAGGCTTTCGACTACGGCTGCAAGATGGCCGGATGCACAGTTCATTTTGTGGATGAACAACTGGATCATGGGGTGATCGTACTGCAGCGCTGTATTGCGGTGCTCGACAGCGACGACGCGCATTCGCTTGCGGAACGCATCCTGGCAGAGGAACACATCGCCTATAGTGAGGGGATTGCGCGGGTTCTCTCCGGCAGGTATTGCATTGAAGGGCGCCGCTACGTGCCCACTTCCTAAGAGCATCTCGATTTGTCAATTGCCGCTCTCACAATTTTCCACATAAACTTAAGATAATAAAGTGGTTATATTCAATTCAAATATTGCCGATGATTTTCACCATGAGGCCTAGTCTGGAAGCAGCCAGAGACGACCGCCTTCGTCCGCAACAACGCGCTCTTTCAGCCCTCCTCCATTGTCAGAAAAACAAGGATCGTGTGCGCGGAGAATGCGGAGCGTCTTCTGACCAAATTAAAGCCGGAGCTGCTCAAGCTAGAGCGTCTCTCGCAGAATGAGGACTGAATCGCGATGGCCAACATCCTGGTAAATGTCGAAAAAGGAATTGAAATTGCCGCTGGGGACATTTTGAAGTGGCTGGGCAAGGCGCAGACTGCGCTTCATGCAGCTCCCGCGGTTGTTGCCGCGTTGGCGACGCTGATTACCGCCGTCGATAAGCCGCTCCTGGAACTTTCCGGAGTAGCGGCGAACCCGCTGAATATCGCGCTCGATATTCAAACGGCTACGGATCTCAAGGCTGTCTGGCCTGAGGTGAAGGCTTTCCTTGGGACTCTGGGCGTGAAGTTTTAAGGGCGCCTCAGAAACAAGGAGATGCAGGGCCGCTTCCAACCAGGAGCTGCCCTGCTTATTGTTGAATTAAGCTCGCTGAGGTTTTGACTTGAAGAAGGCGAGCAAGAAAAGCACACCTAGCAGGAAGTCCGTGGCGATAAAAGGCAACCGCGCCGAATCAAGACGACCCTGCATGTGCAGGGTCATGAGCAGGGTGACATAGCCGAGTTTTTCAAACACAGCGGGAATCATTAGTCCTCGATAGCGTTGCGGGTCGAGTGCGATGACGAAGAAAACGATTTGCCACGCCAGGGCGGCGGTGACGAAGCCGTAATAAAACTCAGCGGTAACGGCGGCGGGCGAAGGCTGGCGTGTTGCCTGGCTGATCAAAAAATAAAGCGGGGCGATAACGAGAACACCCCAAATCGCTGCAATCCAAAAAACTACCTTCGCAAATTTCATCTTCGTCCCACCACGCTATTTAGGTGCTCACTTCACGGGTATCGCCGAGGGTCATTTTCACGGTGAATTTCTTACGTCCGCGATAGACCGTAACGTTCACGGTGTCGCCGGGTTGGTGCTTGTCCATCAGCGCGGCGATGTCTGAGGTGTCGGTGATTTCTTTACCGTCGATGGCGACGATCAGGTCTCCGCCGAGCACGATGGGCATGTTGCCCAGGTAGGCTTGCTGATTGCCACCGTGGAGGCCGGCGCGGTCTGCTGCCCCGCCTGGAATGACCTTCTGCACCAGAACGCCGGACTCGGCAGGCAGACCCATCTGGTCAGCCAGATCGGGGCTGATGGCGAGGGAGACGATGCCCAGTGAAGGCCGGCGTACGCGTCCATATTTGGTAAGATCGGCCAGCACGGCTTTGGCGGTATTGATGGGAATCGCGAAGCCGATGCCGGAGCTTTGTTCGGCGCCGTTGGAGGCGATCATAGTGTTGATGCCGATAACTTCTCCGCGTGAATTGAGAAGCGGGCCGCCGGAGTTGCCGGGATTGATGGCCGCGTCGGTCTGAATGGCGTCTTCAATGGGAGAACCGCTGCCGCCCTGGATGGTTCGAATGGAGCTAATGATGCCGCGGGTCATCGTGCCGCTCAAGCCGAAAGGATTGCCGATTGCGTAGACCTTCTGACCCACAACGAGATCAGTGGAATCGGACAAGGTCACCGGCTGCAGATTGGGCGCATTGATCTGCAGCAGCGCGAGATCGTGGCCACGGTCGGAGCCGACGATGGTGGCCTTGTAGTGATGCTTATCGCTGGTCATGACCTCAATGCGATTGGCATCGGCAATGACGTGGAAATTGGTGAGGACGTGGCCTGCCTTGTCGAGGATGAAGCCCGAGCCTTGCCCTTCCTGCGGCACCTGGCCGTAGAAGAAGTTGAAGGTCATGGATTTTGAGGTGATGTTGACGACCGAGGGCAAGGCCTTTTTGTAGACGGCGATATTGTTCTGCTCTTCAGAATCGTACGCAGGCGCGGCATGGGCCTCGGTGAGCGAAAGCGAAGACTTAGCCGTGCCAGTATTCAACAAATCGATCTGACCAAGTTTTCCAAGACCGTCGGGCAAATGAGTGGTAAGAAACCAGAAACCGCCTACCAATAAAACAACCAGCAAGACACGACGAAATCGCATACTCTCAAGAGCCTTTCTATTCCACGCGGTGAGGCAAACGGCGTACTAATGAATCCTTACGCCTGAGGAATCCTGCGCGTTCCACCTGCTTCTCTATTGTAATAACCCTCTTCAGCGGGAATTGTTCCTCAACTCGATTAACTGCTTCCAGACGGCTTCAACATGCTGACGCAACTCGGGCAAGGTGCCGCTGTTTTCGATGACGAAATCGGCGCGTGAAGCTTTCTGCTCGTCACCGATCTGCATGGCCAGCCGGGAACGTGCATCGGCTGCGACCTGCTCGTCCCATTTGCCTGGGGAACGCCTCTCGACGTAGCGCGCGATTTTCAGTTCATCGGAGGCCGTAACAAGAATGATCAGATCAAAGCGGCGGCGCCAGAAGGAGAGAATGCCTTCGGACTCGCCGCGCTGGCGGGCATCGCGCTCGACTTCAAAGATGAGCGCGGATTCGACGACGACGATGGCCTCGTGATTGCGCTGGAAGACGCTACGCATCCAGTCGCCTTGGGCGGCGATCACGGCGGGGTGGACGATGGCGTTGAGATCGTCGAGGCGGCCGCCACGGAAGGCGAGTTCCGCGAGCTTTGCACGGTCCAAACGGCCATCTTCACAGACCACTTCCGGACCGAATTCGCGGACGATTTCTTCATAGACGGCCTGTCCCGGCTCCATGACGGCGCGGCCGAGCTCGTCGGCCTCGATGACCTCAGCGCCAAGTTCGCGCAGAATTGCCGCGACGGTGCTTTTGCCGCTTCCCAATCCACCTGTAAGCCCTACACGCAACATCGCCTAGAGCCCTGGCCGTATTTCTCGACGCAAGCGGGCTGCGCGGACGGTATTGGACATGAGCATAGCGATGGTGAGCGGCCCTACGCCGCCGGGTACCGGCGTGTACGCGCCCGCCACTTCAAAGGCTTTCGGGTGCACATCGCCGACGATGGTCGAGCCGCGTTTGGCGAAGGTTTCTGCGCGTTTGGCATCGCCGGCGAAGAACTTCTCGAATTCGTTGGGATCGGTGATGCGGTTGATGCCTACGTCGATTACGATTGCGCCGGGCTTGACCATCTCCGGGGTAATGAAGCCGGGACGGCCGATGGCGGCTACGAGGATGTCGGCCTGGCGGGTGATGGAGGACAGATCGCGGGTTCTGGAGTGGCAGATGGTGACGGTGGCGTTTTCGTGCAGCAGCAGCATGGCTGCCGGTTTGCCGACAATGTCACTGCGGCCGACGACGACGGCGTGCTGGCCGGCGATGGGGATTCCGCTGCGCTTGAGGATTTCGATTACTCCCGCAGGCGTGCAGGGCGCAAGCGCCGGGCGGCCAGCCTGGATTCGCCCTGCATTCACGGGGTGGAAGCCGTCGACATCTTTTTCCGGCATAACGGAATCGAGAAGCAGCTTGGCGTCGACGTGGGCGGGCAACGGAAGTTGGATCAGGATGCCGTCGATGTCGTCGCGGGTGTTGAGGTCGGCGACCAGGGCCAGCATTTCTTCCGTGGTCACGGTCTCGGGTGGAGTGATCATTTCACTGAAGAGACCTAGCTCGGCGCAGGTTTTGACTTTGCTGCGGACGTAAATCTCCGAGGCCGGCACATGACCTACAAGCACAGCGGCGAGGCCGGGGCGAATTCCCTGCCCGGCTAACTGCTTCACTTCTTCGGCGACTTCTGCCTTGATTTCGGCGGCGATTGCCGCGCCGTCTAGTATTTTGCCCATCCCCGGAGTCACTCCCCCACAGTCATCGTAACAATTGGGGCTCTATGTTACTTTTTGGGTGAAGCATTTCCGTGTGGAAATGGGACGTCTCAGCGTATGCTTGCGACATGCCTCCCGGCCGCTCTCTGCTGCTCTATCTCACTGCGTCTGTGTTGTTTGCCTCGGCATTCGTGCTGGCGACGGCGGAACAGGCGATCGCACAAGCCTCACAGGCAGCTCCCACGCTGGTTTTGAAGGAACTGGGCAAGGGAACAGCGCCGCTGGATGGGCCGTGGCAGTTTCATCTTGGCGATGATCCGGCGTGGGCGGGACAGGCTTTTGACGACTCGGGATGGGAACAGATTACGGCCGACCAACCGTGGGGCGCTCAGAGCCACCCCAGCTATGCGGGATACGCATGGTATCGCCGGCATATCACGCTGTCGCCGGCCGAGGGAGCTTCGCCCGATGTAGCGCTGCTGATTCCGGCTATCGACGATGCGTACGAGCTTTATTGGAACGGCGTGCCCGTGGGACATCTGGGCAGCTTGCCACCGCATCTGGACTGGATGAATTTTGTGCCCGCGCAGACCTATGGCTTGGGGCCAGTACGCAGCGGCGTTCTTGCCGTGCGGGTCTACAAGGTGGCGCTGTCATCAACCGACGATGGCACTGCCGGCGGATTTGAAGCGCTTCCGATCATTGGCAGCCCAGAGGCAATTGCGGCCAAGAAAGATGCGCTCGATTTCCGTTGGCTGCGCGGCCAGCAGTTCCGGTTTGCACTCACAGTGCTTTATGGGCTGGCGTCGCTGTTGAGTCTGATCGCGTGGCTGCGCGACCGCCGAGAAAAGCTCCTGTTCTGGATGGCGGTGTATACGGCGATGCCGCTTCTGGAACTGGCTTTCAACGGCCTGCGGCTGCCGATCTCCAATATCTGGCTGACTTTCCTGGTGCAGACGTCGATCCAGATCCGGGAAATTTCGCAATGGTACCTGTTGCTCTGGCTGCTGCAGCTCGATGTGCATCCCAAGCTCTTCCGGTTTGTCCGAGTCGCCGCGATTATCAGCTTTGCCGCAGGCACTCTCGATGGTCTTCTGAGTTTTGTGTATCCGCCGATCATGAGCGTGGCTGCGTTTCAGATCGCTGATGCGGTTTTGACTTTTTTCATCCTGCCGTTTGAGGCGATCCCGACTTTGCTGGTCGTCTACGCGATGGTGCGCCGTAAGCGGCTGGACTCGGCGCGCTGGCTGGTTGCCGGTTTCGCACTCGTTGCCGGCACTTTCTATTCAGTACAGAATATTGCGTCACAGGGTACGCGTTTCACGCATTGGACGCTAGCGGCGAAGATGGTTGCGCCACAGTTCACCCTTTTTGGCAGTACATTCCCGATCCAGTCCATTTTGAGGACATTGCTGTTTCTCTCCATCGTGTATGCGGTGGTGCGGTATGCAAGTGAGAATCGACGCCGGCAGGCTGTGCTGGAGCAGGAGTTCCAGAATGCGCGGGAACTGCAGCAGTTGTTGATTCCGGAGACGTTGCCTGCGCTTCCCGGCTATGCGGTGACCAGTGCATATCGGCCGGCTCAGGAGGTGGGTGGGGATTTCTTCCAGATTTTGCCGCTGGAAGGCGAACATTCCAAGTCGATGCTGATCGTGCTTGGAGACGTGAGCGGCAAAGGGTTGAAGGCAGCAATGACGGTATCCCTGATCGTGGGCGCGGTACGGACGCTGGTGGAAACGACGTCAAGCCCTGCCGAGGTGCTGGCCGGACTCAACCGGCGGCTGCATGGGCGCATGCAGGAGGGCTTTGCGACCTGCCTGGCGCTGCGGCTTGATCCGCATGGACATTGTGTCTTGGCCAGCGCCGGGCACCCAGCGCCTTACTTGAACGAGGAAGAAGTGGAGCTACCGGGAGCGCTGCCGCTGGGATTGATCTCAGATTCCGGCTATGAAGAAACCTCGCTGAAATTACGTCAGGGAGATCACTTTGCTCTGTACACGGACGGACTGCTGGAAGCCCGGAATGCGAGCGGCGAGATCTTCAGCTTTGAACGGCTGGACAAGCTTTTTGCCGGACGGCCCGATGCGGCGGAAGCTTCGGAGGCTGCGGTGCACTTTGGCCAGGACGACGACATTACCGTGCTTACTTTTACTCGGCTGGCCGTAGGACAGGAATCGACGACGACCTTCACCAATCCATTTCTGGCGCGCACTACCTGACTTGTTCTGGCTCTGTTCAGCTGGGCCTATGTTTCTTTTATTGACTTTTATGTTATGTAAACGCAACATATTGCTGTGAGTGAAAACGAGCGCAGGGATTATCCGGGAGAAAGTGGTTTGTACAACCGGATTGCCGTGCTGCGCGCTGAACGGGGTGTAAGCCGCCAGCAACTGGCCGATGCGCTAGGCATCACCTATCAAACCATCGGTTTTTTGGAGCGCGGCGACTACGGACCCAGCCTCAAGCTGGCGTTTGGCTTGTCGGAGTTCTTTGGATTGCCGATCGAGGCGATTTTTTCTACGAGACCCTTTCAGCCCTTGAGCGAGCAGATTTATGGGTCACGGAATCAAGAGAGACATTGAGGAGACACAATGCGGGCGGAACTGATGGTGCTGGGCAGGGCGGTGAATCTTTCGCGGCAGGGCCAGCGGCGGCGGCTGGTGATCGGAATTTACGGTGTATTGGCGCTGACGATGGTTTTCCTGGGCTGGGTGGATCTGTGGCGGCCGAGCGGGTATTACCTGGTGTTTCTTGCGGTCTTGATGAACCACTTTCTGCTGGGCGGATATGGGCGTAGCGGCCTTGTGCGGCCTTTTGACGGTAAGGCTCCGCGTCAGCAGAACATGGCTTCCCCGCTGATTCCTCTAGGAATTTACCTGCGCCTTACATGCGCGCTGCCGGAAGGTGACTGGCGCAGCGATGAGCGGGAGACGGCGTTGCGCGACCGGGTGCACTACCAGGCGTATCAATGGATTTCAGCTGCATTGGGCGCAGTGTGGCTGCTGTCGGGATGGGCCACCGCGAAGAGCAGTTCCCTGCCGGCTTTGCGCTCGGCGGCTGAGATGCTGCTCTATCCGGTAGTGCTGGCTTCTGTGGTTCTGATGCTTACGCTGCCGCAGGCCATGCTGCTTTGGAATGAGCCTGAGATGGCGGAATTCGAACCGGAGTAGCCTCTTTATGCGATCACAGCGGCCTTGGCCCGCTTGCCTAAACGGACAGTCAGGCGGGTTGGAAGCTTTTCAATTGCGATGACCGCGTTGGTGGCTGTTTCACCGTCCAGTTTGACGGCTTTCTCCGCGATCTTACGGCTGGCTTCCGCACCTGAGGCAGCGAGGCCGAGCTGCACCAGCAGTTTGGGCAGGCGAATGGCGAGCGCGCCGGGAAGGCCGGAGGGGCCCACCAGATCGGCGTAAGCGACGGAGACCTCTTCAACGTCTTCGCCGACGGCTTTCTGCTGGAACATCTGAGCCCAGTTTTCGTCTGCATGTGTAGCATCTTCCGGCGAATGAAAATCGGCGACGATGGCCCGCGCAAGGCGCTTCTTGGCTTCCATGGGATGCAGTGAACCGGCGGCAACTTCGGACTGAAGCGCATCGACTTCGGATTGCTTGAGATCGGTGAGAAAGGTCCAGTACTTCCACATCAGCTCGTCAGAGATGGACATCAGCTTGCCGTACATCTCGGAAGGCGGCTCGTTGATGCCGATGGCGTTGCCGAGGGATTTTGACATCTTCTGCACGCCGTCGAGGCCTTCGAGGATAGGCGTCATCAGGACGATTTGCGGCTTTTGGCCGTAGTGGCGCTGGAGTTCGCGGCCGCAGAGCAGGTTGAATCGCTGGTCAGTGCCGCCGAGTTCGACATCGCACTCAAGTGCGACGGAATCGTAACCCTGCATCACTGGATAGAGAAACTCGTGCAGGCCGATGGGCTGCTCGGCCTGATAGCGCTTGTGGAATTCGTCGCGCTCGAGCATCTGGGAGACGGTGAAGTGCGAGGCGACGCGAACGACGCCCTCGTAGCCGAGTTTGTCTAGCCATTCGGAGTTGAAGCGCACCTCAGTTTTTTTACGATCAAGGATCTTGAAGACTTGTTCCTGATAAGTTTTGGCGTTCTCGTCGATCTGCTCTCGGGTTAGCGGCTTGCGAGTGATATTGCGCCCGGTGGGGTCGCCGATGAGCGAGGTGAAGTCGCCAACCAGGAAGATGACCTGATGCCCGAGCTGTTGGAAGTGGCGCAGCTTGCGCATGAGGACGGTGTGGCCCAGGTGCAGATCGGGCGCAGTAGGGTCGAAGCCGGCTTTAACGCGCAGGGGGCGGCCTGTCTTGCGCGCATCTTCGAGGCGCTCGCGGAGGTCGGCGATGCGGATGATTTCGGCTGCGCCCTTCTGCAGCAGATCCAACTGTTCTTCAACGGGTAGAAATTCAGGCATGTCTTTACAAGTATAGATTTGCAGACCATTGACGTTGGCAGAGATGGCGGAATCTTTCGAGCGATTCGTTAGCGCCGCGTGCCCAACTGGACCTGGACCAGAGTGTCCTTGGGAAAGATCACCGCGTGTCCTCGCGTCAGAAAGCGGAAGTAAATGGACTTGGCCAGGGCATAGGTCGCAAACCCAGTGGATACGTTGCGATCGTTGACGGTCAGGGCCAGGATTCGCGCCACAATTCCGAATCCATTCGAAGCGACTATGTCGCGACCCAGGCCATTGTTGTCACCGTCGCGATCCCTGTCATGCCCGGCGATAGCCAGCACACCGAGCGCTAGTGGGGCGATGAACCGGTTCTTGTCGGGATTGGACTTGACTCCGCCTTCCTGGTCTACGGTTATATTCTGCGCGCTACTGCCCTCGGCTGCGGTAAGCGTGCCATGGATTTGCTGCTGCTCTTCGTGGGTCCGCTGTACGCCGCGAAAGACAAAGCGGAGTTGCCCGTTGCGGCCAAGACTGCGGGAGGCCTGGGCCCGCAGTACAGTACCCTCCAGCTGTGCCCCCTCGGCCAGCACCATTTGATGCTGCGGGTTGAAGACCGGCTTGGTCACGACCGCCTTCACTATGTCACCCTTCTTCGCAACATCGGAGCTCAACGGATTGACGAGCCGGGCGGTCAACACAAGGTTATCCAGTGTGGAAGCATCGGCGGGTGCAATGACGGGCGGCATCTCAGCCGGAACGTTAAGCACAACCGGAGCGTTCAGGTCGGCGATGAATTGCGAGCCTGGCCAGATGCGCTGCGGGTGATACGGCATCTGGCTGTAGAGCAGTTTCAGGGCCCGGTCTTGTTTACCGGAAGCCAGGAAAACGTCATGGACCGACTGAATTTGCTCCTTGATCATCTTCCTGGCTTTCTGGATGAGGGACTGTTTTTTGCCTCCAGGGACGAAGTTGACCAACTGCACGCTGCGGAGGAGCGCCTCGGAGTCGAGAGCGACATCCTGGTCTCCAACCTTGATCGAGGTAAAATTCACCACGGGATTATGCAGCGGCGTCACGTCGCCGTTCAACAGCGCCTGGATACGGATCTTGCGATCTGCGGGGGCGAGGCTGGATACGCGGCCTCGAATTACGGCATCCGCGGGAAGAACCAGGCGGTCGTACAGATATACCGGCTCAGTCAGAACTCCGTCAACTTCAGCTCCTTTTCGGAGGCGAGCCCTTCGTGTCACGCGGACGTGCAGGGGTACGCCTGCGGGAATAGTGACGGTCTCCGTACTCCCCGTGCTCTGGAGGTTCGCGGCTGGGATGGTCTGGGCACGATTCTGCACAGGAATAGTGAGAGCGGCCCCTATAACGACAAGAAGAGCTGAAGCGCGCGGAGAGCGAACCGGATGCTGAGTCAATTTCACCTCGTACACAGATCGACTCTCCGCTATAGCCTGATGTTAGCGTAGAGGCAGATGCGATGCGCGGATGGTGGTGGCGGCGCCGTTCACGAGCTGGGCCGCGCCCTGAAAATCGCATGGTTGCCAGCCCCAGGCGTGAGCAAATTGAAACAGAGGACCGCAACTCTACGGTGAGAAGGTGGTCTACTGAGCTTTCGGGCCGGAAATAGCTGTTCATGAGTTTTCCGGCATCCAAGAACGAATAGCTTCCATTGCGGCGTAGGATGGAGCAACGAACGTGGACCAGGAAAGTGGAGAAAGACTTGTATGCGATTGAATCCCCTGAACTACCCTTCTGCAAAACTTCCGGTTTTGGCACTGCTGGCGGTTGCCAGTGTGAGTCTCATTGCCGTTACAGGCTGCAAAAAGGCTGACGACCAAAACGCCCAGACCGCACAGACGACGCCGGATCAAAGTACCGCGACGCCAGACAACAATCCGCAGGACCCAGGCGATCCGGCGAATGCCAATCTGGCTCCTGTCGCCGTTTCCACATCTCCGGCACCTGCTCCCGCTCCGGCACCGGCCAGAGCTGCTGCACCTAGGTCTTCCACACCAGCCCCGGCGCCTTCCTCTGCATCTGCGCCTCCTCCGCCGCCGCCCGACTATAGCCAGGACCAAAGCGGCCAGTATGACGATCAGCAGTATTCAGATGCCGACTACAACCCACCGGCGGATGACTACGCTTCCGAACCTCCGCCGCCGATTCCCCAGTATGAGCAGCCACCGATTCCTGCGCCTGGATACATCTGGACTCCCGGCTACTGGAGCTGGGGTTCAGGTGGCTACTACTGGGTGCCCGGCGCATGGACACAGCCGCCATATCAGGGAGCGCTCTGGACGCCCGGCTATTGGGGCTACACCGGAGGGCGCTATGGCTTCCATCATGGGTACTGGGGCCGCTATGTAGGCTTCTATGGCGGCATTAACTATGGCTTCGGCTATGTGGGCATCGGTTACCAGGGCGGCTACTGGCGCGGCAATGATTTTACATACAACCGCGCGGTCAATAACATTCGCGACGTGCATATCACCAATGTGTATGAACGCAATGTGACCATCATCAATAAGACGGTGATCAACAACCGGGTGAGCTATAACGGCGGGCCGCACGGAGTGAATGTGCGTCCAACGCGGGCTGAAGTGGCGGCGTATCACGCGCCTCATGCTCCGCCGATGCGGGCGCAGCTGGAATTGCGTCAAGAGGCGGCGAAGAATCGGGCACAGTTCGCTGCGGTGAACAAAGGCAGGCCGGCAGTAGTTGCCGCCCCTAGGCCAATTCCGGCGGATAAGGGTATTCGCCCGGCTCCGGTGATGCGTCCTGAACCGAGAGTGCAGCCACATCCGGCGCCGAACCGCAATGAACCGAATCGCAACGAACCAAATCGGGCTACGCCGAATCCAGTTGCGCCACGACCCAATACACCCAATCGGACCGAACCTAACAGGCCTCAGCCAAGCCAGCCTAATCGGCCAGCTACCCCGGCTCATCCGGTCAATCCTACACCCAACCGGCAGCCTCAGCCTCACCCTACACCGGCGCAGCCTCAAAACAGGCCCGCTCCGCGAACGGCCCCACACCCGACACCGCAGCAACCCAACAGGACTGCTCCAGCGCATACAGCTCCGCAACCCAGGCCGGATACGCATGTAAATCCGGCCCGGCCGGCAACTCCTGCTCCGCACCCACAACCGCAGACCAGGCCTGCTCCAACGCAACATCCCCAGCCGCAGAACAGGCCCGCTCCGCGAACGGCACAGCCTCATGCGGCACCCGCACCACACGCGGCTCCAAATCACCCGGCGCCGAATAGACCGGCTCCCAAGCAGGAACCCAAGAAACCGGAGTAAGGCATCATTAAAAACGGGCAGCGGGTCAGTTTGCAGTAGGATTGTTGGTTCTTCGTCGCCCACGGCTTCTCAAAATGACAATTCTTTCGAAGTGATCCATTGCCCAAAAACGAAAGGGCGCATTCTTCAAGCGGTTAGCCGCTTGGGATGCGCCCTTTCTAACGTCTACTTGACGAGGAAATGATACCTTTCCGCACGACTCCTCGCCTGGAAATTCAAGGGACGTCAGTCGATGGCCGCTGGCTCCGGTACGTCGCGCAGATCGGCTCGTAAGGCCTTTGCCGTCAGTTCATCGGCCTTGCGCAGACTGGGAAACAAAGCCGACCATAGGCCGGTTACGATTAGAGCGCCGATTCCGCCGACCACGGTGGCACGGACCGCGCCCAGCCATTGAGCAGTGAGGCCGCTTTCGAATTCGCCGAGCTCGTTGGCGCCGCCGAGAAAGAGTGAATTCACTGCACTGACACGTCCTCGCATCTCGGGCGGCGTCGCTAGTTGCAACACGGAACTGCGGACAACAACACTGATCATGTCCGCGGCTCCAGCACAGGCGAGTGCTGCCAGGCTCAAAACAAGATTGCGCGAGAGGCCGAAAATTATGGTCGCTATGCCGAACAATCCAACGCAGACAAACAGGCGCAAGCCGGCCTTGCTGCGCAACGGATAGCGCGCGAGGAGGAGGGAAATCGCCAGGGCTCCCATGGCCGGGGCGGCGCGAAGCATGCCCAGACCCTTGGGACCGGTGTGCAATATCTCCTGAGCGAAGATCGGCATCAAAGCTGTCGCGCCGCCGAGCAGCACGACAAAGAGGTCCAGGGAAAATGAGCCCAGCAGAATCGGCGAGCGGCGCACGTACTGGAATCCCGCGAATACTACATCTAGCGAAGCCGAGCGTTGCTCCATTCGGCCAAGACGCACGGAGAGCGATCCAACCAAGACCAGAAAGCACACCAGCGAGACCAACGTGGCGATGTAGACGATGCCGGCTCCGGCAAGCCTGCTATGCAGGGGAAGTGTAAACAGGAGCCCGCCCAGCGCCGGGCCGCCGATATTGGCCAACTGGAAGATTGCCGCTCCCCAGGTGACTGCGTTGACAAAATGACCTTCAGGGACCAGGTGCGGGATCAGCGCCGAACTTGCAGGACCGGAGAAGGATCTGCCCGTCCCGATGAGAAACAGAACACCATAAATAAGCCATACATTCTGAGAGCCGATGATGGCCAGTGTCAGCAGCGCGCTGGTGCAGATGACCTGAAGCGAATAGCAGATCAGGATCACATGTCGCCGGTCGTAGCGATCCGCCACATGACCCGCGGGAAGCAGAAAGAGCAATCCGGGCAGGAATAACGCGAGGCCTGTATAGCCTAGATCAAGTGCCCGATGGGTGATGGAGTACACCTGCCAGGCAACGGCAATGGTCTGCGCTTCGGCGCCCATGATGACGGCCATGCGAGCAGTCTGATAGCGGCGGAAGTCGCGCGAGGCAAATGCCGCGAGGCCACGAACAGCAGGTTTGTCTCCATCCATAGTTTCAACTTGTCTTCTTAGAGAAGAATGATCACTGTTTTGGAGAGAAGTAGCCTTTACGTGCTCTCACCTGGTATCGGCGGTCGTTGGCGAAGAGGTAGATCGTTCTGAAAGCACCGTCTGCTTTGAAGTCTGCTGGGGTGTAGGTCAGGTCGTACTGGCTGCGCAGCTCCTCTTCAATGCTGTTGAAGCCGTTGGAGATTTCTTCGACGGAAGGCGGAAAGAAGGCGCGGCCTCCGGTGGCTTCAGACATTTTCTGCAATACGTCGTCGCCCTTGCCGCGGCTGGGAGTCCAGTTGGTGCTGATGGCGTAAATGATCGTCTCTGAGCGCTGGCACATCTTGATTGCGTCGTCGATATAGGCCCGGCTTTGATTGTCGTTGCCGTCGGAGAGCAGGACCATGGCCCGGCGCACGGGTTCCTGTCCGCGGGAGATATCGAGAAGCTTGTCGCGGCAAGCGGTATAGACCGCATCGTAGAGCGCGGTTCCGCCGCCTGGCCTTAGCTTGTTGACGCCGGTTTGAAGGCCGTCAAGATTGTTGGTCCAATCCTGGGTTACAGTCGGCGTGGAGTCGAAACCCATGACGAAGGCACGATCGCTCCGGGATTTTACGATCTGCAGGAGAAACTCCGTCGCGGCCTGCTGCTCAAACTGAAAGCGTGTGCGAATCGACGTACTGGCATCGATGACGATTCCTACACGAAGGGGCAGATTGGTCTGCTGCGTGAACGACGAGATTCTCGCTGGCGCCTTCTGATCGTCAAGAAGAGCAAAGTCGCTCTGCTTGAGATTGGGAATGAAGTTCCCGTGCTTGTCCGTGACGGTGAAGATCAGATTGACTTCGTTGACCTGCTGGACAATTCTGAAGCCCTGGTCATCCTGGGAACCGGACTGCGAGCCACTCTGCGATGGAGGCGCCTGATTCTGGCCCAGTGGCTGAGCGGTGGCAGGACTTGGATTTGCGGGAGCCGGAGCTTGTTGGGGGTTGGCTGGCTGGGGAGCGGCCGCCTGCTGCGCCAGCGCAATACCGGCACAACCGAGGCAACAAGCCAGAATGGCCCATGAAAAGGAATGTCTGCTCATACTGGCTCCATTCTATCAATGCTCAGTCTCTTTAGACGGAGCAGGATCGCGCAGGCGGGCCAGAAAGATTTCCAGTTCTTCGGGAAGGGGCGAGGTTAGCCGGATCTGCTTTCCACTGATCGGATGGATGAACTCTAGTTCAGAGGCGTGTAGAAAATTTCGACCCAGTTCCAATACCTCGCGCGCAGCTTTGCGGGTGACACTCAGTGGAAGGGCGATAATCTTCGCCGGGGCTCCGTAGAGTGTGTCGCCAACGACCGGATGGCTGATGGAGGCCATGTGCACGCGAATCTGGTGCGTCCGCCCGGTCTCGATCCGCACACGCGCCAGCGTGAATGGTCCGAAGCGCGTCTCAAGACGTTCGACTACACGGTAGTGCGAGATGGCATTGCGCGCGCCTTCGAGGCGCCGCGTAGTCATGCGCGTACGGCGCACGGCATCCCGGCTGATGGGGGTCTGAATGGTGGCTGCATCTTCAGGCAGCTTGCCCTGCACCAGGGTGATGTAGGTCTTGGTCATCTGGCGCGAGGCGAACATCTCTACCAGCGCTTCATGGGTCTGGTCGTTTTTCGCGATGAGAATGAGGCCGCTGGTTTCTTTATCCAGGCGATGCACGATACCGGGGCGCAGCTCACCACCGATGGAAGACAATGTTTTGAAGCGGTGCAGAAGCGCATTGACCAGCGTGCCGCCGCTACGGGCTTCATCGGTTGCTCCTGAACCTGCATGGACCATCATGCCGGCAGGCTTGTTCACTACGGCCAGATCGTCATCTTCATAAACGACCTCGAGTGGAATATCTTCTGCGTGCGCTTCAAGAGGAGTGACCTGCTGCTGCCCATGGATCCGAATCGCTTCACCACCGCGCAGCTTGAGTGAAGCTTTCTCTCGTTTCCCTTCGACCAGAACGTCGCCCTGTTCGACAAGCTGCTGTACGCGGGAGCGGCTGATGCCATCAAGTTTGCTCGCGAGAAACTGGTCAAGCCGCCATCCTGCAGCTTCCACGGGCACTACCAGTTCTTCAATCTCAGACATCGCTTACCTTTTCCGCCATCGCATTGCCGGCCGTGCTTTTGTTTCGCCAGTCCAATAGCATCAGGCCGCCGAGCAATACCAGTCCCAAGCCTATCAGTTGCGGAATATCGACACTGTTGCCGAACAATGCACCCCGCCCTTCCCAGTCCCGATATATCTCGGTGGTGAAGAGCAGAGCGCCTGCGCCGATGAGCGCGATACCTGTCGCATCGCCGCTTCGGCGACGCATGAATAGTGAGCCATAGACAAGCACAGCAAGCAACAATGCGCCGATTGCGGCATAGGCCTGCACGGGATAGAGAGGCACACCGAGCGGAACTCCGCTCCATCGTGCGGCAAGTTGATTTGAGTAGGTCACTGCCCATGAGCCTGCTGATGCTATTCCGCGGCCATAGCCGCTGCCTTCGAGCAATGTGCCCAACTGCTCAGCCGCGGCTGCAAGAGCGATTGGCGCAGCAAGACAATCGGCAACTGCGCGCAAAGGAAGCGTGGCCCAACGCGCATACCAGAAGATAGCAACGATGCCTCCTGCGATTCCTACCGCGGCAAGCAGCGGATGATGCACCATGGCAATGGCCAGCAGCCATCGCGGATGCAGGCGCAGATCACTGAAGTTCATGGCAACCAGCAGCAGCCTCGAGGTTACCAGTGCCGCGAAGACCGCGAGGATCAGCATGTTCCATGCATGGCGCGGGCCCGCAACGGGATCAAGGCCGGCACGTCTGGCTGTGATCTGCGCAAGACCGAGTGCGAGTAATACGCCAAGCGCCGCGCAGGCTCCGTAGCTGGGCACCAGCAGCGAACCGATCTGAAAAAGCACTGGATGCATGAGAAAGAGAGGAACAGGGCTGCGCAATGAACTTGCGCTCCACTAATTTCGAAAAGGTAAAGACCGACCCACTGGGCCGTGAGCCTGTGCGCTGGTGAACCCGTCCTAAGACGGCGGGACTCTCCGCGCTTCATTAGGCATCCCGGACTGGCGGGCACGGCACACAGAAGCGATTTGTCGAGTCGAGTCCCTGTTCAATGAATGTTGGTTCAACCAGCGTTAACCGACTCACCTGCTTTGCAGGTCGGTCTCTGAAATGGATGCTAGGGCATACCGCTCTAATTGGCAAGTCAAGCTTCAAATTCACTGAAGAGTTTCGAGGCTTCAGGTCTTATTTGCGCAGACTCTTGACCGCGCTTACCACAATGGGAGGCGTGACGGCCTTCACTACATCCTTGAATGTCATGGATCGTTTTTCTTCTTCGACAACAACACCGGGACGATGCATGAAGAGCGTCGAATGAGACTCGCCCTTTTCTTCTTCCGGCCGGCCATTGGAGTAATAGTAAGTCGCCATGGACTTACGGGTGCGGTCGGGCGGGCAGGAGAGCGGCGTGGGGTGCCCGTGATATGAAGTGCTGGTCGTCGAGAAGATCGCGCAGCGATTGAACAAGGGCAGAATCTTTACTTCAGCCGCGGTCATTTCCTTGTTCCACAATTCAAAGTGGCCGCCGTACTCTTCCTTCCAGTTCTTGTTCATGTAAACAAGCACGTTGATACGGCGATCGAGCTTCAGCTTGGTATGCAGATTGAAGTCTGCATGCACTTCAAGATTGCCGCCCGGCTTGATCTGATGCAAGCCTCCGCCGACGTAATAGGGATCGGGAATGACGCCTTGAATCCCAGTAAGAATCTCCAGAAAGTTCAACATCGGACGGCTGTTCAGGAAGAACAGAACCTCGCGCACATTGGGCGGCAGCTTTTCGACGTTATCGAAAGCCAGCTTGCGCTCCGTAGGCTTGTCGAATTCGGTCCAGGTCAACTGCTTCGGCTCGGGAAAAGAGCTCAGCGCTGCCTCAGCGGCTTCTTCCGGCAGGAAATTGTCGAAGTAGATGTGCGGAAACGGCTTGCCGCTCATATACCTCTCTGCATTTTCCCTGGCCAGATTCTCCAGCTTTTTGGCATACTCATCGCTGAATAATTCGTTCATTGCAGTTCTCCTTTTGCACGATCCCGGTCTTTCAATGCAGCCGAATCTAACCGACCTCAGAGTCTTTCTTATAGTATAAGCGGGCGTCAATCCGTATCCCACTTTCGCGCCAGCCTCAGTGGTTTAGCTTCCCGATATGATGACGCTATCGATTGAATCGGTTATTACACAGGATCTTCGCACGCCTCATGATCGAACGAAATCGGCAGAGATTTGGAAATTGGAAAGGTGGATGGGTTGAAGCGGGCAGCGGAGCTGGACGGGATTCGCGGAGTAGCGATTGCTGCGATCCTTATGGTCCATTCCAGTGAGTTCCTGGTCGTTGGAATCAAACAGAAGCCCGCTTACTACGCCCTCTATCGGGTAATGACTACCGGCTGGCTGGGAGTCGATATTTTCTTTGTACTCTCCGGTTTTCTAATCACCACAATCATTCTTGCAGACCGCGACAAGCCTGATTTCTGGAGCCGGTTTTATCTGCGGCGCAGCCTGCGTATCCTTCCGGCATTCGCAGTTGTCTTTGCGTTGACGATCGTGGCTATTCGCTTTCTCGCTCCAGAGATTCACCTCACAGCAGCGATGATCTTGCCGGCAATCTTCTTTACGGAAAATTGGACCGTTCTTAACAACACCGGGATGCCAATGCTGCCACACTTGTGGTCCTTGGCTGTAGAGGAACAGTTCTATCTGGTATGGCCGCAGATCGTGAGGCGCGTGAGCACAGCGGCAGTACTGAAGATTTCGCTCAGCCTGGCAGTGGGGTGTGAAGCTCTCAGAGTTATTCTGGCGCTGAAGCATGTCAGCGTCTGGATCATCTATGCGATCACCCCCACGCGCATCGATGGACTGGCGCTGGGCGCGGGGCTTGCAGCGGCAGTGATGCTGCCCTGGGCGCAGCGGTTTCTAGCCAAGTACTGGCACGGAATCGCGCTGATATCTGCGATCCTGCTGGCTGGAGCGTTCGTTGCGCTCCATCGAAGCTTGCTCCCTGACAATGTGCTTAGTCAGATTCTGGCGATTCCTGCAACGGCTCTGCTTACGGCCATGCTGATTTTTGCTTCAATCTCGTCGACGCTGCCTGCAATCCTACGGCGTGTGCTGGCAAGTCCAGCTCTGACTTATCTGGGGCGCCGGAGTTACGCGCTCTATCTCATTCATCTGCCTATTTTATTTGGCGCATGGCAGAACCGCGTGCATGGGAGACTTTCTTATCTTCCGGCGGGCCTGCGCGTCAATGCCATGCTTATCCTTGTTACGATTGCTATCTGTCTTGCCCTGACTGAGCTTTCGTGGCGGCTGGTTGAATCGCCGGCTCAGAGCCTGCGGCGCGTGCTGGAACGAGAAAGAGTTACAGAGGCCGTGACTTAGCGAGTTTGAGCAACTGTCCTGGCGTTGCCTGCATCTGCGGCCTTGTCGATAAGCTTCTTCAACTTGGTCTCGATCTCTCCGTCACCAACCTGCTGATCCTGCAAAAAGCCTTGCGCATCGATGGTGAAGGTATTCGGAATCGCCTTCACGGCAAATGCTGTGGCAATGGGACCATCAAAGCTGCCGTCTCGATATTGTGTCCAGGTCATTCCGTTCTGCGCAACGAAGTTCTTCCAGGCTGTTTCGTCCTGGTCGAGGCTGATACTGATGACCACGAGTGGCTGGCCTTCAAACTTTTGGGCAATCTCTTTCAGATGCGGCAGCGCTTGTTTGCATGGCCCACACCACGTAGCCCAGAAATCAATCAGCACGACTTTGCCGGTGAGGCTGCTTAGGGAGATTGGTTTGCCGTCCAACGCTGTCACGTGGAAGTCGGGCGCCACCCTGATCCGCGCCAGTTCCGGCTGCGACGCGAAGAGTTTGGCACGCGTGTATTGCACCTGATTAGCAGACGGCGAAGCTGCTTTCATGTATTGCTGAAAGCGGTCGCGAGCCTTATCGTACTGATGCAAGTGCGAGAGCGCGATGCCGTCGTTGTAGAGGCAATCAGACTTGTCAGGCTGCAGTTGAAGCGCTGCCTGAAATTCACTATCGGCATTTTGAAAAGGCTTTTCGAAGATGCGGTAGCCGCCTTCAGCAAGGCAAACATCACCTGCCATCGCATGGATCTCGGCCTTGTCCTGAGCGCTGGTGACGTGGCTTAGCAGCAGCGCTGCTTCTTCATGCGCTGTCTTGAAGTCTCCCATTAGCTTTGCGGACTTAAAAGCCTGTAGTTCGCAGGAGACACAATGCCCCCCATCCTGCTGATCGGCTGCGCGAAAATCCGTGAGTGCGAGGGGATACTTGTGTCCGTCAAACTCTTTTATCCCTTTGGCATAGGATTTGATTGCCTTGGCATCGGCAGGACCGGCGGGATTCAGACTTTGCTGCGCACATGCTGCAATCGTCAGAAATAAAATTATGAGCGGAGTTAGTCTCGGCATAAGTTCTCCAAAAATGCAATGCAGGGAAGTGATGCCAATGTACCATAACTTCATTTCGTTCGATTGACGCTCAAGAAGCATCTCTCGGAGCTTGATGCGGGTCGCGAGCTAGCGCGCAGCAGAAAGCCCCGGCATTGCTGCCGGGGCTTTCTGGTGTTTCGTTGTCGAACGACTACTAGACTTTCCCCATGATGCTTCGCGCAATTCCTGCGACAACCGGAATCTCGAAGTTTTTGCCCTGATAGGACAGCACCAACAAGACGATCCAACTGATCCACCACGCTAGACCAAAACACATGAAAATGAGCAAGTGGATGATCCCGAATCCGAAGGTCCCTACAAGAGCGAAGGCTAGAACAATTCTAATAATGAAGAGACCGCCGAACCATACCAGCGATTGAGCGGCGTGGAAACGGACAAACGGACGCTTATCAATGAGTAGGAAGATAATCCCGGTGACGAAGAAGGCCAAGTAGCTCAGCAGAGCAGCGACGTTCTCCTGCAGACCGCTTCCAGTCGCCGGGGCTGAATAGGGAGGATATTGAGGAGGAGGTGTGTTGCTGCTGTATGGGGGAACGCTGGCATAGGGCGGCGCGGCTGCGGCGCCGACCGCAGTGCCACATTGAGGGCAGAAGGCAACTCCCTCATCTACGTTTGAACCGCACTTGCTGCAAAAAGCCACTGCTCACCTGCTTTCCGGCATGCTCATAGCGCAATCCCCTTGAATTGCGCGGCTTTTTCAAGCGCGGCCGCCGAGGATTTCGAAACACACCGGAAAGCTATCGCACGGATTAAATTCAGTCAACAGAAAAGGATAGGAACCGTGCGATTGAGCACATTCATTGGGATGAGTCCTTAAGCTGACGGAGCGGCCCTGCGTCGGCGTCCACTGATCAGGTAGACTGCGGCGCGAAGTTCAAGCAAAGGGTCTTCAGAAGGCTCAATGCCGTCCACGCGCGGGATTGGATCGAAGATGATGTGCTTCTGTTCAGTAGCGTCGTCAGGGACGGGCGCAGTGAGGACCAGCGTACCGATTTCAAGCTGCTCGCGATCTTCAGGCCAGTGGACGGTGGCATTGTGGACCTCATCGCCTTCTTCGGCTAGCTGCACGACGATGCGGAATTTGAGTTCGCCTTGCGCGATACGCTCTTGTAATTCATCAAAGAGATAGCTGGGGTCTTTAGCAGCGGTTGCCACCTCATCCAGGTGATCGTTACCGGCTTCCGGCAGGATGCGGTAGCGGCCGTAACGCGCCGCACCGTCGATATTGCTGAATTGCATGGCAGTAACGCCGAAGTAGGTTTCGCGAGCAAAGCTCGAGGGAGCGGGTTTGGGCGTCTGCACAAAGGCCAGCGCGGCGGGATGGCTGCCGAGGAAGACTTCAATGGGTTTCGGAGAAGGAACGTCAGGACTGCTGGCGGCCACGGCGCGCAGCATCTCCAGGAACTCATCGCCGGTGTGGGTGGGAAAGCCGTCCGTCGAGTGGCTGACGATGTCCGTATGAACGCGCTCTGCAAGATGAAAGCGAATGGCCATGCCGCGCGGATTGGCATTCGGGTCGTTATCTGGAATCAGAGGAAGTCCGGTTGAGTTCGAAAAACGCACGGTTACCGGAGTCGACTGGCGGGTGAAATGAGGCGCTTTGGAGAGGGACTGCGCCCCGGCTGTCGGCGTGAAAATTCCAGTGAGCATAGCGCCCTTGGCGTGGGCAGGGCGAAAGCCAGGATGTTCTCCAAATATCTGTTCGAATTGCTTGAGTAGATCATTGGCGAGGGCCAGCAGCTTTTCATCATTCGGCAAGGGCATATTCAAATCTCCATGGTTCTATATCCTGGGTGATGGTCGGTGAAACCTGTCGTGTTACAACTCTATGTAACAAGAGCCGGTTCGGATGATGAATATTCTTCTACTCTTTTCGAAACCCTGTGCGGCCTGCGGCACGCAAGATGAGATTTTGAATGCCGCTCATAAGCAGTTTTTCACATGTGGACCAGCGGTACCGATACAATGAGCTTGTTCTCTTAACCACACCTATTTCTCTGCGCATTTGGAGGAGTCTCTTTGATCGGTACGATTTACAAGTGTGAAATCTGCGGGCTGGAGAGCTCGGCGCCGGTACGCTGGTTTGTCATTCACTGTAGTGACTCCCGGTTGGGCATTTTCAAGTGGGAACAAGCCGAAGCGGACAAGCCAAAAGCGCTGCATTTCTGCGGAGAGGCCCACGCGCAGGTATATATCAGCCGCTGGTTTGAATCTTTCTGCGGATCGCCGGCGATGCACGGCAGCAGATAAAAGTCGCTGTCTAGGTGGCTGGGTTTGAACCCATCCCCGGCTCTTCTGCCAGCACTTGATCCAACAGCCCGGCCAGGCTGGCAGCACGTATGCGGATATGCGCGGATTCTGCCACGTCCAGACCCCCCTCCAGCCTGCTGAGGCGCTCTTCAAGACGTGCCAACTCATCGGCAAGATTGAGAGCAGCCAGGACGGCGACACGGAGCGAGTCCGCGGTACGGCCGTTGGAAGCTACCGCCCTCATGCGCGCATCTACCCGAGCCGCAAGCCGCTGCACCTGCGCCGGATCAGGACCGGACAGATGATAGGTCTGATCATAGATATCAACGGTGATGTGCGGCGATTCGAGTTTAGGAATGGTCATTGGTCATTGCCCTGTCAGAGTTCAAGTGCATCGAGTTGGCTGAGCAACCGCTCGACACGCTGGCGAACCTGTTCTCGCTCTAAACGCAGAGATTCAACTTCCTGCCGAAGCAGGTCGACGGCAGGAGTTTCGGCCTGGAGCTGGGCCAGCTCGGTCTGAAGCGCCACAACACGCTCCTCGGCGATAGCCCGGGCCTGCCGTTCGCGGCGCACCAGGTCAACGGCGCGCAGCACACGCTCTTCCAGAGCCACAAAATCGTCGACTGTCAAAACGGCGTTGGGATCAGCTTCAGCCTCAGAGGCTAAGGCTGCGTTTGTCGAGGTGGCGGTTGGTTCAGCAGCATGAGTCTGCTCCACTTCTGCTTCGACTTGCTGCTCCGGCTCGTCGATCAGCTCTGCGGTGGGCAATTCTGCCATCGATGGCTCGGTCGCAGGCAATTCGGCAGAGGATGGTTCGTCCACAGGCTCGTACGAAGCATCTTCCTCGTAGGGTGCATCGAAACCGGTCTGCTCTTCGAACATGGTTTCCTGCTGGCTGGCGGGTGATTCAGTAGGTGACATCAATATCGATTCCTCGATTCAATCCTGATTGAAGGCGGCCCAGTCTTCTTCAGGACAGCACCTTTTCCGCGAGTATAAGCCTCTTGCCTGCGGAAAACCGGTCAACTCCTTAACCTGCCGCCGAGTCTGGAAACTGCTTCGATAACCTGCTGAGCATAGGCCTGCAATTCTTCATCGCGCAAGGTACGATCAGTGGCCTGGAAGGTGACACCGAGCAGCAACGAGTAGGTGTGAGAGCTCTCCGAAGCAGACGTTTCAGATTTCACGCTGTGCAGGACCTCGCGTGCCTGCCAATCGATCAGTTCCGGGGGGGCGGCTTCCGCCAGGGCAGCGTCGATTACAGACCACTGGACGCCGGCAGGGAAAAGCAGGGAGAAATCGCGGCGCACAGGCTGGTAGCGCGAGATCTCCCGAACTGCTGGTTTGGCCTGCGGAAGCGCAAAGAGGCGGTCAAGATAGAGTTCACCCACCAGGGCCGCTCCCTTGAGCTTGCGGTCAGAGGCGAGGCGGGGATGCAGTTGACCGAACCAGCCGACAGTCGTGCCGTCGACGACAACCCGGGCGGCGCGATAGGGATGGAGCCACTCCGGCATCAGGCCCGCTTCGGAGGAAAAATTATCGAAGTAAACGGACTTGGTCTTGAAGTGCGCGAGCAACCGCTCCACAAGGCCTTTCAGATCGTAAAAATCCAGCACACGCGGCGCATGATGTGGACCTGTCTGGGGCAGGTTGCCGATCGCTCCGATGGTCAGCGAGACACGTTCCTCTACTTTTTCGGTTGTGCCGGAAAAAACTGCACCGATCTCAAAGAGCCGAACATCGGCAACGTCACGATGGACATTGCCAGCGATCATGGCGATCATGCCGGGAACGAGCGAGGGACGCATCACGCCGGCTTCCTCACTGAGTGGGTTGCCGAGAGGTACGAGGAGGCCCGGCTGCGGGGCCGTGAGAGCCGCATCGCCTGCCGAGGTAAATGTGCTGGAGATCGCCTCGTGGAAACCGGAGGCAAGCAGGATGTCCCTCAATGCCGATTCTGCTAGAGAATTGGGCAGTGCGCGGACGGCCCCGGAAAAGGATGGGAGGGTGTTGGCGAAGCGGTTGTAGCCGTAGACGCGGGCCACCTCTTCAATGAGATCGACTTCGCGGTCGAGGTCAAGACGCCAGCTGGGCAGCGTGACTTGCCAGCGCGCGTCGGAGCGGACGTAAGTGCTGTCGAGTTGGCAACCGAGCGCCGTCAGCACTGTCTCTACGGTTGCAGCCGAGATGCCTTCGGGATCGATCGTGGTTCCGAGCAGGCGGTGCACTTCGCCTAGAGCGAGGGCGACGGGCTTCCGGTTGGCAGTGCGCGCCTGCACTGCAGGGATGATGACATCGACTAGATCGCCTTCGATGTGACCACCGCATTCGAGAATGATGGCGCTGACGATAGCCGAGGCCAGAGGAGCCGCGTTGAAGTCCGCACCGCGCTCGAAACGGTGTGATGCGTCGGTGTGCAGGCCGTGGCGGCGGGCGGTGCGGCGGACGGCGACGGGATCAAACCATGCGGCTTCGACAAGAATGTTGACGGTGGCCGCCGTGATCATCGTCTCCCAGCCGCCCATAACGCCGGCTAGAGCAAGCGGCTTGACATGGTCGGCGACGATCAGATCTTCGGGATCGAGGATGCGTTCGATGCCGTCAAGGGTCTTGAGTTTTTCACCTTTGCGGGCGCGGCGGACGACGATGCCGCCTTCAATCTTGTCGAGATCGAAGGCGTGCGTGGGTTGGCCCATCGCCAGCCAGGCGAAGTTGGTTGCGTCGACCGCGTTCGAGATTCGCTTTTGTTCAAGCAGGTTGAAGTAGCGGACGACCAGCGCGGAGATAGGGCCTTGAACTTCGCCGGCCTGAATGCTGATTCCACGCAGGACGCGGGCGGTGAAGCGGCCACAGGCGTCTTGCGCTTGAATCTCGACTGGATAGGGCACAGCAGAAGCCTGCGGCGGAGGCAAGGGGACAGCGGCTGGCAATAGTGTCAGGCCGTAAATGGCCGCGGCTTCGCGACCAACGCCATAGTGATTCATAGCGTCGACGCGATTGGTGGTGATATCCATCTCGAAGAGAGAACCGTTGCCAGGGCCCAGGTCGTGGATGCCTTCGACGGCGATGCCGCGCAGGGTCAGATCTTCGGCGAGTTGATGATCGTCGACAGAGAGTTCGGGAAGGAGGGCGCGGAGCCAAGCGGTCAATATCTTCATGCGAACTGCTCCAGAAACCGCATATCTCCCGAATAAAGCTGGCCAATATCGCTGATACCGTACTTCATCATGGCGATGCGCTCGACGCCCATGCCGAAGGCGAAGCCGGAGATCTTTTTCGGATCGTAAGCGGGCTGCTTTTCGTGGGCAAAGGCGAAGACCGCCGGATCGACCATGCCGCAGCCGAGCAGCTCGATCCAGCCGGACTGCTTGCACTTGCGGCAGCCCTTGCCACCGCAGAAGATGCACGAAATCTGGACGTCGGCGGAGGGTTCTGTAAAGGGAAAGAATGAAGGAAAGAAGCGCGTCTTGACGCTCGATCCGAAGAGCGCCTTCATGGCGTAATCGAGGGTGCCTTTGAGATCCGAGAAAGTGATATTGGTATCCACGCAGAGGCCCTCAATCTGGTGGAAGACAGGCGAGTGAGTGGCGTCGGCGGCGTCGTTGCGATGCACCTTGCCGGGAATGACGATGCGCAGTGGGGGAGGCTGCTGCTCCATTGTGCGCATCTGCACCGGCGAGGTGTGGGTGCGCAGGAGCAGGCGGTCGCGCAGGCTGCGGCGCTCCTGATTGGCGATGACCAATGTGTCCTGGGTGTCGCGCGCCGGATGGCCGGGGGGGAAGTTCATGCTTTCGAAGTTGTAGTAGTCGGTCTCGACTTCGGGGCCGACGCCGACGGAGTAGCCAAGCGCGGCAAAGATCTGGATCAGTTCGTTGGTGGTACGAGTGATGGGATGTTCGGCACCCATCGAACGCTGCGTGCCGGGGAGAGTGACGTCGATGGCTTCGGCGGCCAGAAGTGCATCGCTCGGACCGGCCCCGGCGGCTTCTTCGAGGAGCGAGTCGACGAGATTCTTGAGGGCGTTGAAGCGCTGGCCGATCTCGCGCTTCTGCTCTACTGGCGCAGATTTGAGCCAGGCGTCGGAAAGCTGTTTGAGGCGGCCCTGCTTGCGGCCCAGCCAGTCGAGGCGGAAGTTTTCCACGGCCTCGGGAGAGCCGAGGCTGGCTGCACCTTGGCGGGCTTCCTGCTCCAGTTGAGCGAAAGATTGATCCAGATTTTGATTGTCGGTAGTGATCATGCGCAATGGTCAGGATAAACCACTGCCCGGGCCAAGTGATTTGTTGAAGGGGGCCTTGGGTATGGACCCCGATCAGGCGGGAATTGCTATGCGCATGACCTGGGTGGATGGCTCAGGAATGGGCAGGTCGTCTTCGCGCATTCCTTCAATGTGGAACTCTATTCCTTCGCGAAGCAGTTGCTCGGTCTCTTCGATGGTGGCTGCGGCCACGCCGAGGCCCGGCAGGTCAGGAACATAGCCGCTCCAATCGTTCGATGTCTTTTCGAGGACGACCGCGTATTCCTTCATTTCAATCCTGCCTGTTTAAGAATGCTGTTGAGAGTACCAATGTCCATTTCCTGGGACGGGTGGCCGGCTACCGTAACCCTTCCAGGCTTGTCGACATGTTTGAACTGGCGGTGACTACCTCGTTGTGCCACCTGGTACCAGCCGTCGGCCTCAATCTACTTGAGTACGTCGCGTACCTTCATTGACTGCGGCTTCGCACTTTAGCGCGATTATGCCGCCGGAATATTTCGTGACGTTGTCATCTAAGAGCCGCCCCAGGCCGAAACGCCAAACACAAAAAGGCCCGGAGGGTCGCTCCGGGCCTTTCTCAGGTGCTTCGATGAAGCAGCTTACTTCGCGGACTTCTCAGCTTCCAGAGCGGCTTTGGCCTGCTCGACGAGACGGGTAAAGCCCGGCGCGTCCTGAATGGCAATGTCGGAGAGGATCTTGCGATCCAGCTCGATGCCAGCCTTTTTGAGGCCGTTGATGAGCTGCGAGTAGCTGAAATTATTCAGCTTGCAGGCAGCCGAAATGCGGACGATCCAGAGCGAGCGGAACTGCCGCTTCTTCTGGCGGCGGCCGGTGTAGGCGAACTTGAGGCCGCGCTCGACGGCTTCCTGGGCTGCCTGGTAGAGCTTGGATTTTGTAAGGAAGTAGCCACTTGCACGCTTAAGAATCTTTTTACGGCGGTCATTCCGCTTTGTCCCACGTTTTACGCGAGGCATATGATTTGCTCCTTTTTGCGTTTCGGTTTGGCGGCTGGAGGCAGGAGGCGAAATTCCCTCGCGGGATTACGCTTTGGAACCTCTTCACTCGCTCTGTCGTGCCTAGAGTTCTGGGATAAGCTTCTCAGCATCTTCCGGGGTCGCGCAACGCATTTGCGCAAACCCAGGCCCTTACGGGCTTTTAACTCTTAGAGGCGAATCGATTCGGCGTTCCGAATCAGGCGTACGGGATCATGCGGGCTACCTTATCGTGGTCGGCTTCCGAGACGAGCAGGGTCTTACCCAGCTTGCGCTTCGTCTTGGGCAGCTTTGACGTAAGGATGTGGCGCGTCTTGGTCTGGCCCCGCTTGATTTTGCCGGTACCAGTCTTTGAGAAGCGCTTGGCCGCGCCCGAATGGGTCTTCAGTTTGGGCATTGTTTTCTCATCCGTCCGGCGAATTATCGACCGGACCGTTTCAGAACCACTTTGGGAACAGGGAACCCCCTGAGACAAGGCGGACCAAATCAGTATATCGCAGGCTGGATTTTCTCGCCATCCGGTTGCTCCCGGAAAGGCGGCGGGAGTACGGTCAGTGCCATGCCAGTCTTATCCGTCGATCTCGCCTGCCGTAGCTGGTCCGATTTGGGAGTTGTGCTTCTGGAGCAAAAAGGGCCGTTGATCTCTTGTGACATTATCCGCTGGAACGACCCGTATCCGCCCCCGGTCGTCGAGCTGGCGTTGCGGCTCAATGCACTCTGCCTGGAGCGTGGCGCTGGGGTGTTGATGCTGGATGGCCCGCAGGCGTGGAAGTCCGACGAAGATGGCCAGGCTTTCACGAGAGTTGCAGAACGCGCCGTCAATACCGCTGCGAAGATGGGGCTTCCCAATGCGAACGGAGCCGGAACCGTGTTACCGGGAAGCTATGAGCGCTTCGTCGGATACTGCCTGGCTCTTTATGATGCCCTGGGACGGCTGGGGTGGCAGCGGCTTGCGACGCGCGAGCAGCCCGAGGGAGGACTGGGCAAGATTCTTGTCGAGAGCTATCCCCATGCGGCATGGAAGTCGCTGGGAATTCCACCTCTGCCGGCCAAACGCAAGTGCCGGGTAAGCCATCTGGCTGAAGCTTATGCTGCATTGACGGCTCTCTTGCCGCTTACCACCAGCCAGCCTCCGAATCATGATCAGCTACAGGCAATCGTGGGCGGATTGCCAGGTCTGGCGATTGAAGAGCGCAGTCAGGCAGTCAAGGCCGCCGGCGCTAAAACGGAGTTGAGAGCGGGCATGAAGATCGTGGGGCAGCCGCCTCGCTGGGAAGGCGGCCATTGGCGGGAGGGATTTATCGCGCTCCCGGTGCGGCCCGACCCGGAAAGGCCCGGACCGAAGGTCATTGAATGGATGAGTTAGTGAATGAATGAAGGGCCGATCTCGCGCCTAGATAACTTCGAACGCTGTGGTAATAACTCGAATGAGGCATGGACCTACATTGCTTCGCGAGGTTTATATAGATCATCAAGTTCTTTCTTATCATGCCGGTGCACCGTGGGCTCGGTTCTGGCTGGACCTGCAGGGTTGGCCTGGCTGTTTGTACATCGATCGGACCGGTTAACATGAGGGCAAGGCTTCCAGGCGGCTTTAGACTCTCGCGCCGCACTGACTACAATTTATGCCAAAGATTCTCTAGCCTTCTCTAACCTAAAGGCGAGGCACCAGAATCGATCATGGAATTCCGAGTCGCCCAGACAGTCGACCGTACATAAAGTTGGCTGCAGCATAGAAGGTTGCGTCTCAGAGAGACAGCCGTGCTATTGGATCGAGTTGACGTGAGACGTAAAATTTCGAATTTTTCGAACCTGTCTGGAGCCCGATGGCGACTACTCTTTGTCAGCTTTACCTTCTCCCTTTTCGTCTGCTTTGCCAAGGCTCAAACGCCGGCTGGTGGAACCGGCGGATCAATAGCTGATTCTCTTCCCCCCTCCCTTTTTCCGAAACTGCCGAAAGTACACGCCCGGCCAGCCACTGGCCAAATCGTGATTGACGGCAAGCTCAACGAGCCTGCGTGGCAGGATGCTGAAGTAATGCATATGACCCAGCAATCTCCGCACGCAGGGGAACCGACGCAGTACGTGACCGACGTGCGGGTGTTGATCTGGAAAGATGCCCTGGTGTTTGGGTTTACCTGCCGCGACCCGCATCCGGAGGCCATCAAGGTCCACAGTATGACTCGGGATGCAGACCAGACCGGAGACGATACCGTAACGGTGTTGTTGGACTCATTCGGAGATAGGCGGACTGGCTATTACTTTCAGATCAATGAAGGCGGTGCTCGCCTGGATGGCCTTATCGCAGGCCCCCTCAGCATTTCAAATAACTGGGATGGAATCTGGGATGCGCGGACCGCGCGTACTGAAAACGGCTGGTCCGCAGAGATCTGGATTCCGGCACAAACTCTCAATTTTGTTGGAGGAAGCGGCCGCTGGGGTCTCGAACTGGACCGGTCGATTGTGCGCGACCAGACCGAGCTGCGATGGGCATCGCCCTTCTTTGACTCCAATCTCTATGACATGAGCCGCGCGGGCGACCTCGAAATCATGACCCCGCTAAAGCAAGGCCATGGAATCGAACTCGCGCCCTATGTGAGCGGACGCCAGCTACAGGATTTCTCAACTCCGGCAAGCAACTGGCTGGGTACCGGGGGCGGCGAAGTTACCTGGCGGGTGACGCCGCAACTGGCTGCAATTCTTTCCATCAACACAGACTTTGCTGAAACGGAAGTGGATTCACGGCAGATCAATGTAACCCCCTTCCCTTTGTTCTTTCCAGAAAAGAGAGCTTTCTTCCTGGAGGGCTCCAATCAATACAGTTTTGGCCTGGACTTGGACGCGACCTTTACGTTCATTCCTTTTTTCACCCGGAATGTCGGATTACTTGACGGCTACAATATCCCGCTCGATGGCGGCGTGAAGCTCAATGGGCACGTGGGTCCTTGGAGCCTGGCGCTGCTTGACGCTAAAACGCGAACCACATACGTCCCCAATTTTGTGGTGTCGGACCTGGGATTGCCTTCGGCAAGGGTAGAGGGAACCAACCTGCTGGCAACGCGCGTTGCTTATGACGTTGATGAACACTTGCGGTTGGGAACGATTCTGACGCATGGCGACCCCGAAGCGCGGCTTGAAAATACGCTCGCCGGCCTCGACGGCAATTGGCACACGACAAAATTTCTGGGCAGGCGCAACCTCCAGTTCGGAGGGTGGGCTGCGACCACCCAAGGCGATGTGCCGCATGGAAATCGAGAGGCATGGGGAATGCGCTTCGATTATCCCAACGATCTCATCTTCTGCACGGCTGGGACCGAACACTTTGGAGACGGATTCCAGCCGCTCCTGGGCTATCTTCCCCGCCCGGCGACACACCAGACGGATGCATCCTGCTCCTATGCTCCGCGCCCTTCATCGAATGGACCATTTCGAGCGATCCACCAGGCCTTCTACGATTTCGGGTATACGCGCATAACCGACACACAGGGCAACGTGCAATCTCAGATATTCCAATTCGACCCGATTCGCGTGACGATGAATTCCGGCGCGACTTTTTCGGCGTTCATACTGCAGGATCGCGAAGTTCTGACCAGCCCGTTTGCCGTGGTGCCGACGGTGACTTATCCGATCGGCTCTTTCGACTTCCAGCGGTACAACGCCGTGTTCCGTACCAGCCCGAAGAGGCAGCTTCAATTCAGCAACTCGACCAGTGTAGGCGGCTATTACAACGGGCACCTCACTCACCAGTCGAACAGCATCGACTGGACCCCATTCAAAGGGAAGGTAGAGGCTCTGGTTACCGCCAGCAACTATTTCGGACATACGCCGCAAGGCAATTTCGTTGAGAAGCTTTGGCAATTCCAAGGAGCTTTGTCCTGGAATCCGGATCTGTCGTTGAACACCTTTGTGCAGTACGATAATGTCTCCCTGGACCTCACCAGCAATACGCGGCTGCGCTGGACATTCAAGCCGGGAGACGATTTTTACGTCATCTGGGATCGTACGTGGGTGCGCAATGCTACGCGTCCGGGCCTGAATCTTGGTCCTGATGCACAATCGATCACGGCCAAGATTCAGTGGACTTTCCGGTTGTAAACTCGCTAGCTACTTCCCTTCCTCGCCAAAGCCCTTCTGCAAAAATTCCACGATATGCTTCCGGCCGTCAAAGCCATGCCAGGGCTCAGGCACCGGGTAGCCGAAGATTCCGCGAGCCAGGGGACCGTGATCTTCGCGGGGATAAGAGACCATTTCGACCGGAACGCCGGCCTGGCGCAGGGCGCGATACATCTCCTGCGATTGGCCTAGCGGATCGGTGCCATCCGATTCTCCCTGAAGAAGCAGAAAAGGTGTTTTGGCCTTGGATACGCCAGAGAGAGCGCTCTGCCGCCATGCGTCTTCCATGTGTTCCCATGGTTTACCGAAGTACCAGCGGTCATACCAGGAGCCTCGCTCGGTACCGTATTCACTGAACTGGTCGATGACTGGGGCACCGGAAATAATGGCCTTGAAGCGGTCCGTCTTGCCCTCAGCAAAACCGGCCATCTCTCCTCCATAGCTGTAGCCCATGAGGGCAAGTTTTGAAGGATCGATGGGGTAGTTTTTGACGGCAAAATCGACTCCGGCCATGACGTCATTAAAGTCCTTGCCGCCCAGATCGTTCTTGTTGGCCGCGGCAAAGGCTACGCCGTAGGCGCTTGAACCACGCGGGTTTGGCCGCAGGATAGCCCAGCCGTGGCCAACGAGGAAGCCCGTCCACTCTTCATAGCGATCTTCCCAGGCCCCCATGGGCCCGCCATGCACGTCGACGATCAGCGGAACCTTCTTGTCCGCTGCTTCAGGCGGCAGATAGAGCAAGCCTTCAATGGTCATGCCCTGGTTTTGCCACTTGACCAGTTGCGACTTGACGGCGCGGAAGCGCTGCGTGGCCAGATCGGGCGTAGGCAGCTTCTGGCAACTACCGCCAAGCGCCGCGGAGTAGCAGAGAGATGCGGGCTGATCGCTCGACTCAGCAAGCCAGATCCACCCGGTCTGTTCGCGATTGGTGCTAAGGCTGCCGACGACCGGTATTGCCTGTACGACCTCTTCTGGAGCCACCTTGCTGGTTTGCGACAGGGAGAGTTTGACGGCACTCAGCCTGGTGCCGGAAGAGACCGGGGCCAGTACCTTGAGGTCCGGAAGGTAGACGGGTTCGCCGAAACCAAGATCGCCTTTGAAGCCTGCCATCAGGCGCTGCGGTTGCGCATCCGATCCCGCCAGATTGAGCGAGAAAAGCTCTTCAAAGCCGGGAGGCGCATCCTCGGGAGTCTGTGCGGCGAAGACGATCTCAGCCCCATCCTGCTTCCATCCAAATCCGCCGCGTACGGTCGCTGGAATCTGCTTCAAAGCCACGGGCTTATCGAGAGCGTTGACATTCACCAGCCACGCAGCAGCAGCCGGACCGAGATCGCTGGCTTCGTTAGGCGGTTCAGTAACTACGAGCAGGCGGTCGCTTTTCGGAGACCAGGAAACGGCATGTACGTCGGGAGCGAGGCTGACAGGCTTGAGTGCGCCGTCCAGGGAGCCGTCCGCTTTGAGGGCAGCCAGATACAGGCGCTCACCATGGCGCTCATGGTTGACCCATACTGCGTCGGCCTTGGCTTCCTTGGCCTTCTTTTCGCCAGGCGTTTCCGGATCGGCGGCCCACACCGCCAGCCAATGATTATCCGCAGAGAGCGCGAAACCATTGGGATTGATGGCGAGCGGTTCGGGTTTGGCCTCAACCTTCACTGCCTCTGCGGCATCGGGTTTGGCTGGCGGAATCGCGCCCTTTTCTTTTGACTCATCAACGACAGGCACAACCTTAAGCTCATAAGGGCTGGCTTCACCCCCGGCCAGCGGCAGACGGAAGATTTGCGTATTCTCACCACGCTTGGCCAGGAAAAAGATCGCGCCGCCATCGGGAGCCCAGACAGCATTGTGCTCTCCGCGCTTGTCAGTCGAGGGCGAATAGGTGAGCTGCCTCGCGGTACCTCCCGAAACTGGAACCAGCCAGATATGGCTCTTGGCTCCGTCCGCCGTGGAATCGGTGAGAGTGAAGAGTACCTGCTTGCCATCCGGTGACAGCGCGGGTGCACTGATCGCCTTGATGTGGCGAAGATCTTCGCTGTTCGGGAAACGGGAATCTTCGGCAAGTACAAGGCTCGAAGTGAGACACAGGGCGGCAATCGCGAGAAGCGCGAGGCCCCTCAAAGAAAACAGTAATTTCTTCATTCCGAAAGCATATAACGGCCCAGACCTGTCAAGGCCGCTCCGTTAAGCGGAACGGCCTGAATTGGATAAATTTATGCAGCCGATTATGTCTGAGCTATGCCTGCGTCGCAACTGGAGGAGCGGCGGCAGGTGCGGGAGCTGGCTTGGGCTTCGCCTGCTCCTGCTTTTTCGCAGGCGCGATGATTGCGTGCAGGATCGTGCCTTCCATGCGCGGCATAAACTCAACGGTGCCGGCATCACCAATGTCCTGGATAAGGCGGTTGATCTTGGCATATCCCAGTTCGCGGTGGGCCATCTGGCGGCCGCGAAAACGCAGGCTGGCTTTTACCTTGTCGCCTTCGGAAAGGAAGCGGAGGGCATGATTCTTCTTGGTCTGGTAGTCGTGCTCGTCGAGAGTGACTGAGAACTTTACTTCCTTGACGACGATGACTTTCTGCTTCTTGCGCGCAGCGTTTTCGCTCTTATCTTTTTCGTAGAGGAAGCGGCCGTAATCCTGGATGCGGCAGACCGGCGGAACGGCATTGGGCGAGACCTCCACCAGATCGAGTCCCCGCTCGCGGGCGATCTTCAACGCCTCAAAAGGCGGTAGAACCCCCATTTGCTCCCCGTTTTCGTCGATGACGCGAATCTCACGCGCGCGAATTTTTTCGTTGATGCGGATAAATGATTTTGCTGAACGCTTGTCGAGTGCGATGATTCTCCTCCGTGATGCAGCGGCGTTCTTACAGGAACGCAGGCTTGCGCTCCGAGTATACCATTGCTACGATGCAGGCTGCTGGGCTACGGATGCGCACAGCTTCTAAGAAACAGGCTGCTCGCGTGGTATTTGGGTCGTTTCCTGTTTCAGAATTGAAGGCAGAATTCCAGCCACGGAGATCCCGGCAAGTTCACGGTCCAGGGCGACGTCCGCTTGGCGGTAAAGATCGATCAGTGCTTGCCGCACCCCTTTGCCGACTGCGCAAGCCGGATGCGGGGAGTTTCTATGGATTTTGGCAGCTTCTCCTTCAGCCATTGCCCGCCGGACCTGGTCGAGCGTAATGTCTGTTGCGGGATGAGCCAGCATCCATCCACCACCACCGGCAGGTTTCGAGGTGACCAGCCCGAAGCGTCGCAGCTTGGCCAGCATACGCCGAATCACTACAGCATTCGTGCCAATGCTGGTGGCGATAAACCCCGAAGTCAGGCGCTCTTCCGGTGCTGATGCCAAAAGGCAAAGCACGTGTACGGCAAGTGAGAATCGTGAGTTCATCTGAATTTAATGATGCATGATGCAGTGAACAGATTTCAGGGAATCTGAGCTATTCGTAACTTTTTTTGCGACGAATACGAGACCAGGCCATCTAGGGAGTATTGGCAAGCCTTTGCCACGGAGAAATGACTTATGCACATCGCCCTCTATGGAGCCACCGGCAAATCCGGCAGCCGCATTCTCACTGAACTTCTTTCGCGTGGCCACCAGGTGACAGCGATCGTCCGCGACCCTGCCAGGCTGGCCACGCAACCCGGCCTCACCGTAGTTGAAGGCGATGTGTCATCTGCCTCCGGGATTGCCGCAAAGATCAAGGGCACTGACGCCGTCGTCAGTGCATATGGACCGCCACCAAACGACACCGATCAGCTGCTGCCCGTGACCGAACACTTCATCGAAGCAGTAAAGGAAGCCGGGACACCGCGCTTTCTGGTGGTAGGCGGAGCAGGCAGCCTCGAAGTAGCCCCAGGCGTCACGCTCCGCGACAGCGGCCACGTCCCACCCGAGTGGTTGCCCATCGTCGACTCGCACATCAAAGTTTTAGCGATGCTAAGGGCCTCGAAGATCAACTGGACCTACTTCAGTCCGGCAGCCTTCTTCATTCCCGGTGAAGCCACCGGCAAATTCCGCATCGGCACCGATCAGCTTATCGCAGACGAAAAGAACGACAGCCGCATCTCTACCGGAGACTACGCCATCGCCCTGGTGGACGAGTTGGAAGTGCCGAAGCACGAACGGGCTCGGTTCACAATCGGCTATTAAAGCGAGAATGGAGGGGAAGCGCCAGATTTCGCAACTTCCCCTACGTTTCTTTACATTGCTTTGAGCAGAACCCTGAGGCGTTTCATACTCTCGTCGCGAGCCTTTTGATTCTCCGGGCTGGCGTCGGGAGCTTCGCCAGCGCGCATGAATCCATGGCCTGCTCCTTCGTATGTGACGGGCTCGTACTTCTTGCGTGCAGCTTTCATCGCCTCGGTGGTCTCCGGGATGGTCGCACCGATACGCGCATCGTTGCCTGCATAGAAGCCATACACCGGTGCGGTGATCGATTTGATAGCCGACGCATCGGGTCCGGGCCCGTAGAAAACAAAAGCCGCGCTCAAATCTTTCCGGTTGGTGGCAAAGGCGAAGGACTTGCCGCCGCCCCAGCAGAAGCCCATCACCGCAAGCTTGCCGTTCGCAGCGGGCAGCTTTTTGCCGTAGTCGGCCGTCGCGTTCAGGTCCGCAGTGACTCCTGCCGCATCAAGGCCAGAGACGGCTTTCACCGTTGCATCCTGGTCGGGAAACTTGTCGCTTCCTCCGCCGCCAGGTCCAAAGCCTGAAAGCAAATCTGGCGCGATGGCGATGTAACCTTCCGCTGCCAGATCGTCAGCCATGCTGCGCGCCCAGTTGCTGAGGCCGAATATCTCATGGATGACGACAATAACCGGCGCCTTCTCCTTAACCTCCGGATAGACGACAAAAGCCTGCAGGTTGCGATCGCCATGCTTGATAGTTACCCACTCGCGGTGGCGTGGAGACTTCTCCAGCTTGGCCTTGGGCCAGTCGTCATTCATTGCCGGCATGCCACCGTGCTGCATCGCGGCCAGTGGCGCCAGAGCAGGTTGCTGGCCATGCCCTGTTGCGGATAAAACTGCGCTCAAGACAAGGGGAGCGACAGCAAGAAGCTCGCGAATTCTCATGGCGAGGATTCTAATGCAGGGTTAATCTCGCAGCAACCGGGTAAATGTCATTCTCATGTCACTGAAGGCGCCGGTTGCAAAAGCTGCAGTTACGCTACCAGTGTGTAAATTTCTCCGCCCCTGCAAAACGCCGGCTCGATTCAGCTCCGTCACATCCACATCGACCAATTGATTTGCCGGCAGTGCCTCGTGTACCTCAACTGGAAGATAATTGTCCGTCAGCGCAATCGTGCGGCCTTGCGAAGCCAAAGTGTCCGGCGTATGCAGCGTGATGGCCGGCAGCACTCGCCCAACAAAGCTCGATCGGAAACGATGGCTCTTTTCGGCTGCAAGGACACGCAAAGCGGCCATGCGTTCCTGCACAGCATTCGATGGAACAGGGTTTTGGCGATGCAACTCCCAACCCCGCGTACCCGGCCGTGGAGAAAACGGAAACAGGTGCAGATAGGCAAAGGGCAAATCGGCGATGAGATTGTATGTCTCAAGGAATTCAGCCTCCGACTCGCCGGGAAACCCGGCCATTACATCAGCGCCGACGGCCAGCTCCGGCCCCACAGCTTCTACCAATGCAGCAATCTTCTCCTCATAATGCCAGGGACGATAGCGGCGGTGCATGCGCCTGAGAACAGCGTCCGATCCCGATTGAAGCGGCAAATGAGCGTGGCGCGCGATGCGTTTGCCGCTGAATTCGCGCATCAAGGCAATTAGCTCCGGTGTCCAATCCATCGGTTCAATGGAGCTGAGACGCAAACGCGAAAGTTCTGTTTCGTTCAGGATTTGCCTGAGCAACGCGGAGAACGATGAGCTCGCGTCGAGATCGCGCCCCCAGCGGCCGAGGTTGATGCCGGAGATCACCAGCTCCTTGCCGCCGTTAACAACGAAGCCCCTCACCTGTGACAGCACTCTGGCGGCAGGCAGACTGCGCGAGGCTCCGCGCGTGGTGGGAATAACGCAAAAAGTACAACGGTTTCCGCAGCCCTCTTGAATCTTGAGGTTGGGGCGGGTCTGAACTCCAGGCAATACCTGCGCATCTTCAATAAAGGAGTGTGCAAAGAGGTCGTCGGCCCAGATCTTCGCTGAGTTTCCCTGCGCCAGTAAGCTCAAAACCGGAATCGTCGGCATAGACCCAGCCGAAGCTCCAGTATTGTCCAGAAGACTGTAAACGATCTCGGGGATCAGTCCTTTGTGGCTATTGCCGACGACTGCTGCCACCCCCTCAAGCGCCGCAATCTCTTCAGGAGCGCGTTGCGCATAGCAGCCGGTGACCACGATCTTCGCGTCCACATTCAGCCGCCGCGTCTTACGCACAAAAGAGCGCGCGTCCCGATCGGCTTCAGCAGTTACGCTGCAGGTATTAACGATGACCACGTCAGAATCGGCAAGCGCACCTTCGCTCATGCCGTCGGCACGCAGGCGTGCACTGACAGCTTCACCATCGGCGCGTGCCGCGCGGCATCCAAAATTCTCAACGTGAAAGCCTGCCATTTCTTCAGAATACCGCTTAGAATCCGCAAGCATGCAATGTGAAAAGCATGGGGTATTCATGCTCCTGCACCGTTCTGTGAGGCCGATGAATCTTATACTGGAGATGAACTCCATCAGCGGTGCGGACATCCCGCAAATTTTCAAGCTTCAGGAACGACCATGACAACGACCAGCGCCGTGCAGCCCTCTCAACGGGAGCTGACAGCGCGCATTCTCCCCTACGTTTTTCTCACCTTCACCTGCTACCTCGCGATCGGCGTACAACTGGCGATTCTGCCTTCCTATGTGCATTTGAATCTTGGCTTTAGCACTGTGCTGGCGGGATTGATCATCAGCATGGAATACGTGGCGACGGTCGTAACACGACCCCAGGCGGGGCGCATGGTCGATCACCTTGGAGCCAAGCGAACTGTTTTGTATGGCCTCGCTACGGGCGGTGCGAGCGGCGTGTTCACACTGCTGGCTGCTTTCTGCCTCCATATTCCCTGGCTTGGCCTGTCCTTTCTGGTGATAGGACGTTTGCTGCTTGGAGCGAGCGAAAGCATGGTAGGAACCGGCGCGACGCTTTGGGGAATTTTGACTGTTGGCTCGGAGCATACGGCACTTGTGATTTCGTGGAACGGCATCTGTACTTATGGCGCGCTGGCTATTGGCGCCCCCCTTGGCGTGTACCTGGAACGCATTTTCGGATTTTGGTCGATTGGCGTTTTCGTGATGTTGCTGGGCTTTGCACCGATTGCGATGGCGCTGCGGCGGCCACGCGTGCCAGTCACCCATGGCGAGAAACTTCCTTTCCATCATGTCTTCCGGCGCGTAGCTCCGTATGGACTTGGGCTCGCTTTGGGCAGCGTGGGATTTGGCGTGCTGGCTACCTTTATTACGCTGGACTTTGCTCACCGCGGCTGGTCCGGAGCGGCCTTTGCGCTGACACTCTTCGGCGCATTTTTCATCTTTGCCCGGCTGCTCTTTGCCCACGCCATCAACCGCTTTGGCGGCTACATCGTTTCGACGATCTGCTTCTCCACTGAGCTTGCTGGTCTGCTGGTACTCTGGCTTACTCATTCAGAGGCAATTGCGTTCGCCGGTGCAGCGCTGACCGGTTTTGGATTTTCATTGATCTTTCCAGCGCTAGGCGTCGAAGCGGTGCGGCATATTCCACCGCAGGATAAAGGCACCGCGCTGGGCGCTTATGGCGTCTTCATGGACTTTTCGCTGATGGTGATCGGTCCTGCTGCCGGAGCGATCATCAGCGGATTTGGCTATCCACCGATCTATCTTTTTGCTGGATGCTCGGTGCTACTGGCGCTGGGGCTGACGCAATGGTTGGCATCGCGGGAACACAGGGCAGTCTAAGAAGAGTTGACATAGACCGCTTGGCGCGTAGCTCTGTCGCTCAAGTACCATTACGCGCATGACGCCGCTCTCTTTGACTCGCCGGGAGTTTCTGCAATCTACCGCCACTGCCGGGACTGGGCTCGCCGCTGTTCATGTTGCTTCTGAGAACTTTTGGGGCCAGCCGGTGATTGCGCATGACGCCTCCGACGTAACTCCTGCATGGGCGATGAAGCCGATGCGCTGGATGCAGTTGACGCTGGTGGAAGACGATCCGGCGCACTTCGATCTGGCATTCTGGCTGGATTACTTTCGACGCACGCGCTCCGATGCTGTCTGCCTCAGCGGCGGAGGTTGTGTCGCTTACTATCCCACGCAGATTCCGCTGCATCATCGCAGTGCATGGCTGGGCGATCGCGATGTACTCGGCGAACTTGTCAGCGGATGCCGCAAGCTGGGCATGACCGTGCTGGTGCGGACCGATCCGCATGGCACGTACGACGATACGCAGGCTGCACATCCAGATTGGATTGCTGTCGATGCCAGCGGAAAGCCGCGCCGTCACTGGGCTTCGCCGGAGATGTGGGTGACGTGCGCGTATGGGCCGTACAACTTCGAATTCATGACTGCGGTTCACAGAGAGATTATGGGGCGTTATCGCCCTGACGGGATCTTTCTGAATCGCTGGGAAGGTTCTGGAGATTGCTACTGCATCCATTGTCAAAAGAACTTCAAGGCTGCAACCGGCTTCGATCTGCCGCGATCTACGTCGATGAAAGATCCAGTTCGACGGGCTTATCATCTCTGGCGGCAGCAGCGGCTTTCAAGCCTGCTCGATGTGTGGAACGCGGAGACTCGTGAGATCAATCCTGAAGCTTCGATGATTCCGAACAATGGTAGTGGTGCTCTCAACTCTCTCGATGATGTTGAGATGAGCCGACGCTCCCCGATGTCTACGGCAGATCGCCAGGCGCGGCGCGGGCTCGCGGCGCCGTGGTTGATTGGCAAGACGGCCAAAGAGTATCGCGCGACAATGGGCGATAAGCCTGCGATTGGGCTCTTCGGCGTGGGTCTTGAAGAACCCTACCGCTGGAAGGATTCGGTCACCAGCAATGCCGAGATTCGTATCTGGGCGCTGGATGCAATTGCCAATGGGATGCGGCCCTGGTGCAGCAAGTTTTCGGCGACGCTGCACGATGAACGATGGCTCAAAGGTGTCGAAGAGATTTACCTGTGGACGGAGAAGAATCAGCAGTACCTGACCAACCGGCGGCCACTCGCGCGCATCGGTCTGGTTTATTCGCAGCAGACGGCTTGGCTCTATGGCGATGAGCATCCCGATGCCCGCGTTGAGAATCATGCACTCGGCTGGTACCAAGCGCTGGTCGAGTCGCGCATTCCATTTGAGATGGTGCATGACCGGCTGCTTGATGCTGCGCACATCAGTGCATTCAAGACGCTGATCCTGCCGAATATTGCTGTGCTGAGCGATGCGCAATGCGATCAGCTTCGGGCCTTCGTGCAACGCGGCGGCAATCTTGTCGCTACTTATGAAACGAGCCTTTATGACGAGCACGGCGAGCCGCGCAAGGACTTTGGATTGGGCGACCTCTTCGGCGTCCGTTGGACTGGGAAGAGAGACGGCCCGATGCAGAACTCGTATATCCGGCTTGAGCACGAGGCGCTGCCGCATCATCCGCTATTTGCTGGGCTTGAAGATGCTCCGCGCATTATCAATGGCGTCTCTCGGGTTGAGGTTGCGCCGCGCGAAGCCTTTGCTGAGACACCGTTTACGCTGATTCCGAGTTATCCCGATCTGCCAATGGAGAAGGTTTATCCGCGGACTGCGAAGACGGATATTTCGTGTCTCTATCTGCGGCAACCGGCTGGGCGGGTCGCCTACTTCCCTTTCGATATCGATCGCACTTTCTGGGAAGTGCTGTGTGTCGATCACCTGAAACTGCTGCGCAATGCGGTGCTCTGGGCTCACAACGAAGCGCCAGTTATTGAAGTCGATGGGCCTGGATTTCTCGATGTCACTGGTTGGAGGAATTCCAGCTCCATCACGATTCATCTGGTGAATATGACCAATCCGATGGCGATGAAAGGTCCATACCGCGATTTCTTTCCGGTTGGCGCGCAGACGGTGAGGCTCAATCTTCCGGCCGGGATACGAACGAAGGAGGCGCGGCTATTGGTTTCCGACAAGAGCATTCCGATCGAGCGATCCGGAACGCAGATCAGTTTCACCGTGCCGTCGGTTCTGGATCATGAGGTGGTGGCGATTGCGATTTAGCTCGGAGATCTCAATTTGGGTATGACAGTTAGGCGAAAGAATGGTGAAACATGGGGGGGGGTAGGGGCAGGTTTTCTGCCCTGTGGGCAATTTGACCTCCACGTTTGCTTGTTAGCTCGATGACCTAACCCAACTTCCTTATTCCATTGTGCGCCGGTGGAGGGTAATTCTCGGCAAACTTGAAAAATCATCGCCGACGGAGCGCCAAAGGCGCGAGCTATCCCAGCCCAGGGCGTCGCCCTGGGTTAATATTCGCCAGTGATCCGAGGGCTGAAAGCCCGCCCTATCGTTCAATCCCACACGTAGCGTTCGTCGAATTCCACGCCGTATCGTCTGAGAAACGCGCGGTATTCTTCTTGAAATGTCTGGGTTCGATGGTGCTCTTCCTGGCTGTCGATGTATTTTCGCAATGCCTCTAAATCGGAAAGCCCGACAGAGAATGCGCCATAGCCGTTTTGCCAGGCAAAGTGGGCTAGTGATTGCGTTTTAAGCCATTTTGAAGAAGATGTCTTCAGCTCTTCGACGAGATGGGCGATGGTGATGGTGCGCGGGAAGCGAATTGCAAGGTGGACGTGGTCGCGACGCCTCCTACGTGATAGCATTCGCAGCCGGCGTTACGAGTTACGGTGGCGAGGTAAGCGTGAAGACTTGGGAGAACCTCAGGAGTTAGGAGTGGAGCACGGTCTTTGGTGGAGAAGACAATGTGGACGAGGAGAAAGGAGAGCGATTGCGGCATGGGGGAATGATAGATCGGGCTTTCGGCTTTCAGCCCTTTTATCTCTCGTCGCGTTCCTGACCCAGGGCGATGCCCTGGGCTGGGATAACGTCGCGCCTTTGGCGCTGGAACTCAACAAAGCAGTGGTTCCGTATTATCGAAAGATGACCTATCCAAAGAGTGTCCCGTTCATTGTGGGATCGCATGGTGATTACGAATGGCTGGTGACAGAGGATAATCTGGACTATTTCCTACTGGACGATTTTCTGCAATCCTGTCCAGAAATCGTCCTCGCAAGTACGTCGCAATCACATCAATTGATAGCGGTCGCTTTTTCCCTAATGATGAAGAAACCATGGACGGTTGGGAACGCCATGGAGACATCGCTTACAGTCCGAGGATTTCAAACACTGAGAGCATACCTCGCGATGGCTGGGACGAGTGGTACATATTTGAGGAGCCTTTTCGACTAGGGCAATTGGTGGCACAGGGGAAAAATATCTTCATGGAGACACCTTCTGACGAAGAAGTTTGTGTCTTCGTGAACTTCAACATGAGACTTCATCGTGAAGACCCTGCTATTAAAGACCTCTTTTGGAGACAACTCGATAGGATCCGCCCGCAGGTGTATATAGCAGAGAGCGGCAATCATCTGACCATCGTAAGCAACGACAAGAAGCTCTTCTCGGCTGTTCGGGCAGCCGCTACCCGACTTCAATCTCAGTCTAACTAAGTCTTCAAGTAAAAAGGCCACCTCTCACGAGGTGGCCTTTTGTGTTTGATTCAGCCTGCCTTGCGGTTATGCCTAGCGGCGGAATTTGTCCCAGTTAACCAGATCGCCCAGAGTGGTGGTGGAACCGCTCTGCGATGAGGAGGAAGAGCCGTGATCGCGGTCGCGGGAGGGAGCCTTGTAACTCTCCACTTCCGCACGGCTGGCTTCTTCGCCTACGGCGCGGATGCTCAGACCGACCTTCTTCTCTTCCACGTTCATCTTGATGATCTTGAAGTCGTGCTCCTGGCCCTGCTCCAGAGTCAGCGCGTGGCCCGACGCATCGACTGCTTCGGAGACGTGGCAGAGGCCCTCGACTCCTTCAGCGATTTCGACGAACGCACCGAACTGCGCTGTCCGCAGAACCTTGCCATGAACCACATCGCCAACGCGGTGCTGGGTGAAGAACGTCTCCCAGACATCGGGCTGGAGCTGCTTCACTCCGAGTGAAAGCCTGCGGTTTTCAGGCTCGACGCCCAACACCACGGCCTTGACCTTCTCGCCCTTTTTCAGGACTTCAGAAGGATGCTTGACGCGCTTGGTCCAGCTCAGGTTGGAGACGTGAACCAGGCCGTCGATGCCGTCTTCGATTTCAATGAAGGCGCCAAAGTCGGTGAGGTTGCGCACGCGGCCCTCGACGATCTGCCCGGTGGGATAACGCTCGGAGAGGTTTTCCCAGGGGTTTTCGAGGAGCTGCTTCATGCCCAGCGAGATGCGGCGGTCTGAAGGATTGACGGAGATAACGACTGTCTCCACTTCGTCGCCCGGCTTGACCAGCTTGGACGGATGTTTCATCCGTTTGGACCAGGTCATTTCGGAGACGTGGACGAGGCCTTCGATGCCCTGCTCCAGCTCGACAAACGCACCGTAATCGGTGACCGAAAGAATGCGGCCGTGGACGTGCGCGCCGACAGGGTAGCGCTCGACAGCGTCAAGCCACGGGTCAGGCGTGAGCTGTTTGAAGCCCAGCGAGACGCGCTGCTTATCCTTGTCGAACTTGAGCACCTTGACCTGAATCTCGTCGCCGACGTTGACCAGGTCGCGGGGATGGGTGAGGCGTCCCCAGCTCATATCGGTGATGTGCAGCAGGCCATCGATGCCGCCCAGGTCGACGAACGCGCCGTAATCGGTCAGGTTCTTCACCGTTCCGGTCAGGATCGCGCCTTCTTCCAGGTGCTCGAGGGTGGTGGAACGCTTGGCGTTCTGCTCTTCCTCGAGGATTTCCTTGCGGCTGACAACAACGTTGCCACGTTTCTTGTTCAGCTTAATCACGCGAACTTCGATCTGCGTGCCGAGGTAGCCGTCCAGATTGCGGACGGGGCGAACCTCTAGCTGCGAGCCAGGCAGGAATGCCTTGAGGCCGATGTCGACGGTGAGACCGCCCTTGACCCGGCTGACCACGGTGCCGAGCATAGGGGTCTTGTCGTTGGCTGCCTTTTCTATTACATCCCAGACGCGGAGGCGCTGCGCCTTGTCGTACGAGACCAGGTAGCCGCCCTCGGGCTCTTCGCGCTCGATGACCACTTCGATCACTTCGCCGACCTTGAACTTCGGCTCGCCGTTGTGATCGTTGACCTGCTCGATAGGCAGCAGACCCTCAGACTTGAGGCCTACATCGATGACCGCGTGCTTGTCTGTGAACTTGATGATCGTGCCGGAGACAATGCTGTCACCATAGGCTTCAACGGCCGCGGCTTCAGCCGCCTGCTCGCGCTCAAAAGCTTCGAGCTGGGCGGAGAAGTCTTCGCCACCGTCAAAGTCGTGATCGGCCAATTGCGGCGAGGGGGCGACATTGGCCACCACCGGCACAAGAGGCTTGCGATCGACGGGCTTCTGATGAGCGATAGGACGTGCCGGTGCGGAAACGGCGGGCGTAGCTTCAGCAACAGGCGCGGGTGTTGTCGCTAGTGCTTCGACAGCAGGAGCTTCAGCAACGGGCGCTTCGGCCACTACCGGCTCGGGAGCCGATTCAATTTCTACAGGCGCGGAGTCTGCCGACGGTGCAGGCAAAATAGCCTCCGGCGCAGCCGTTTCGGGCGCGGCAAAATCTAAATCTGTGGCTACAGATGCGGCTTCAACCGTCTCAAGTTCTTCAGGTGCAACGTGGTTGGATGTGGATTCGGGCAACGGCTCAGCTACTGCCGTCGCGGATTCGAGTTCAGGGGTTTCCAGTTGGGTGCTCAGGGGTGTGCTCTCGGTTTCAAGATTGAGGACGTCTGCCATGACTGCCAGCTCCGGGATTCCGGGTCCCGTGGACAGGCCTCTACAAATTTCCTGTCTCGGTGATCGCCCCTGCCATTCGTGCAGCAGGGGTTCGCGGCCATCTTCTGTATTTTCCATCCGCGCTTGCCTTGGGAAAAATCTCCAGCGGAGCGACGAAGTGCTGTGCCAAACGAATGGCTTGAAAGCTGCGTCAATCTACTGGGAATCGTCTGACAAGGAGCAGATGGCCAGTGGGTGGCCGCACCCGTATGCTGGAATCCGCGCATAAGGGTACATGAGAAGTGTAGCAACGCGCTGTTAGTCCCGTCAATGCAAGGAGTTGGCGCAAACCCGCTTTGCAACCGCATATTCAACTAAGCTGCCTCAGTTGTGGTGCAAATCTGTCCGGAAGACTTCCGCGTCGGGACTTTTACGTTTTGCGCAAAGGAGCTTCTTTGAATTGTGGATGAAATGCGCCGCATTTCGCCTACCATCTATACTCCCGAATATGGACCAGCTCTGGACCCCCTGGCGCTATAACTATGTGACCAATGCGGATAAAGCTGTCCGCCCTGGCGTTCCGCCCAGCCTGGATGGGTGGACCGGCGACCTGGGCTGCGTCTTCTGCAATCTGCTGGCGTCTGTGGACCATGCCATTGCCAACGGAACGCCGGTGGACGAAGCGGAAAAGGCGGGCGGCTTGGTTTTCCGAGGCAAAAACTGCTTTATCTGCCTGAATGCATATCCCTATACGTCCGGGCATGTCATGGTGATTCCGCACGTGCATGAGGCCAGTCTGGCGGCGCTGCCAGTTGAGACGGCCCATGAATTGATGGATCTGGCGCAGAAGACAGAGCGGGCGCTGACTTCTCTTTACATGCCACACGGCATCAATTTCGGATTGAACCTGGGTCAGGCCGCTGGGGCTGGCGTCGCCGGGCACCTGCACATGCATGCCCTGCCGCGCTGGATTGGGGATACCAACTTCATGACGACAGTGGCCGAGACGCGGGTTTTGCCGGAGGCGCTGGAAATTACCTGGGAGCGAATGCGTCCGGTGTTCGCAGAACTACCGAAATAATGACTATTCGTCACCGAAGAGTCCTGCCTCGGCAGCGCTCTCCCCACTGGCAGCCAACGAAAGCTCGGCCTGCTCTTCAGCATCGAGACCGGAGGCGTCGAGCAACTTGACCGGTAACTGTTTGTTGGTGCGGATGCCTTTTTTCTTCAACATTTCAACTTGCTTCACTAAATTCCCTGGACCACTGCTCAATTTCTTCATTGCGCCATCGTAGCTCTTATTCGTCTTTGCAAGAGCATCTCCGACATCTTCCAGATCACTCACAAAACCGACGAACTTCTCATAGAGCTTCGTTCCACGGTCCACAATTTCCGCAATGTTCCGTTCTTGCTGTGCCTGTTGCCAAAGATTGTCGACGATGCGAATCACAAAAAGCAGTGTCGTCGGCCCGACCAGGAGCACATTACGTTCGTAGGCTTCGCGCCATAGCTCTCCGCCTTCCTGCATGGCGAGCAGAAACGCCGGCTCGATGGGGATGAACATGACTACAAAGTCTGGCGAGTCGAGGCCGGAGAGCTTGTGATAACTGCGCTTGGAAAGGCCGTCGAGGTGGGCGCGGACACTGACGAGATGCTGCTTGAGCGACGACTTGCGCAGGTCTTCGACTACCGCATTGCAATAGTCGGTATAGGCGTTCAATGAGACTTTGGAATCCACGACCAGGTGCCGGCCGCCGGGCAGGTTGATGATGACATCGGTGCGGGAGGCCTTGCCGCGCACGCCGTTCTCATCCTCGACAGCAGCAAAAGTCTCCTGAAAGCGGTATTGTTCGCCTTCGCGCAGGCCAGCCTTTTCGAGCAGGTCGCGGAGGATAAATTCACCCCAGTCGCCTTGTGTTTTCGATGAGCCACGCAACGCAGTGGTCAGATTGTGCGCCTCGGCAGAGAGTTGCTGATTCAGCTTTTCCAGCAGTTCAAGCTTGCCGCGCAATTCAACACGTCCGGCAAGTGAGTCTTTCTGGGCTTCCTCAACTTTGCCGCGAAAGTCATTGATCTGTACGCGCAGCGGATTCAGGAGTTGATCGAGGTTGGTCTTATTCTGCTCAGTGAATTTGGTCGATTTTTCGTCGAGGATTTTTCCTGCGAGGGCTTCGAACTGGTGCGTTAGTTCAATGCGCGCATCTGTGAGCAGTTTGAGTTTTTCCTGCGAACTCTCCCGTTCGCCTTTCAGTTCGGCTTCGAGACGGCTGATGGTCGCTGCACGACTGTGCTCAACCTCGGACTTCGCTTCCAATGCCTTCTGCAGTTCGTCGCGCTCGGCAACCAACTGGCGGACGTTCTTCTCGCGTTCTATGGCCAGGGATTCAAAGCCCGCGCGACCTACGGAGTCAGCCTGTGCCTGTGCCAGTTCGCGGCGGGCAAGAGTCAATTCATTGTTCAACTCCTGATTGCGCCGTTCTATCTGATCTTTCTCCGCCTTGGCGGAGGTGGAGCGCAGCCAGAAACCTACGAGAATTCCAACAAAGGCAGCGGCAAGTCCGGCGATGAGAGTCTGCATATTTCGACGATTTCCTTCTTCGCCTAATGTACGCCTTTTTACTGTGTATTTCACGAATCTCAGCGATGCTTTCTATTCCCTGTTCCCTGCCGGGGACACCGGCGAGCGGTCTATGTTCGCTGGGGTGGCTATTCCCTGTTCCCCGCCCTCGACTCCTTTACATGCCTTCGTCTACCCCGATAGACTTGGAGTTTCGGGGCAGTACGGCTTTTGTTTCTGCGGCAGGTCTACTCTGGTCGGTCGGCAAGTATGGTAGGCTGCGAGTCGAACGTGTAGAAATACCCGAATGGGCTTAGGTTTTTGAGAATCGTTCTGAGGAGACTGGACACATGGCAGTGGAAGAAAAGGTAAAGCAGATTATCGTCGAGCAGCTTCAGGTCGACGAGGCCGAGGTGACCCCTAACGCCAGCTTTCAAGAGGACCTCGGCGCTGACTCGCTGGACGTGGTCGAGCTGGTCATGCAGTTTGAAGAAGCCTTTGACCTGGAGATTCCGGACGAAGACGCCGAGAAGATCAAGACCGTCAAGGATGCTATCGATTACATCGACAAGAACGCGAAGGCAGGCAAATAGCAGGTGAGACGCCGCGTCGTCATTACGGGCCTCGGACTGATCTGTGGAGTCGGTAACACCACGCAGGAAGTCTGGGGCCAATTGCTGGCTGGGGCCAGCGGGGTCGGGCCGATCACGGCCTTTGACACCACGGGCTTCTCCACCACCTTTGCCGCCGAGGTGAAGAACTTCGATCCGCTTCAGTTCATCGACAAAAAAGAGTCGCGCAAAATGGCCCGCTTTATCCACCTGGCCATCGCCGCCACTCATGAGGCGATGCAGCAGTCGGGACTGGTCATCACTCCCGAAAATGAAGAACGGGTCGGCGTGTTTATCGGCTCAGGCATCGGCGGATTCGAAATCATTGAGCGCGAGTACAGCAACCTGATTGCCGGTGGGCCGCGCAAAATTTCGCCCTTCTTTATCCCATCGACGATCATCAATATGGCGGCCGGGCAGGTAAGCATTCTTTATGGCGCCAAAGGGCCGATCTCGGCCACGGCAACAGCTTGCGCCACATCGGCGAACTCCATCGGCGACTCCTTCCGCATGATCCAGCACGGCGAATGCGATGCGATGATCGCGGGCGGCTCAGAGGCTGCGGTAACCAAGCTCTCGATTGGCGGATTCGCGGCGATGCGCGCACTCTCGACGCGCAATGACGATCCTCAGGCGGCCAGCCGTCCTTTCGATAAGGATCGCGATGGCTTTGTGCTGGGCGAGGGCGCTGGAATGCTGGTGATGGAAGAGCTGGAGTTCGCCAAGGCGCGCGGAGCAAAGATCCTGGGTGAGATTATCGGCTACGGCATGAGCTCAGACGCCTATCACATGACCGGTATCGCTCCGGAAGGTGCAGGTGCACAACGCAGTATGCGTGCGGCGCTGCGCGACTCAGGCATTGCCCTCGAAGAAGTCGGCTACGTCAACGCACATGCCACGTCGACTCCTGCTGGCGATGGCAATGAGTCACAGGCGATTGAGCTGGTATTCGGCGAACATGCGACGAGTAAGAGGCTCAAGGTCAGCAGTACCAAGTCCATGACTGGGCATCTGCTGGGTGCAGCTGGCGGTCTTGAAGCGGGCATTACCGCGCTGGCGCTAATGAATCAGAAGATTCCTCCAACCATCAATCTGAGTACACCGGGCGAAGATTGTGTGCTGGATTACGTGCCAAACAAGGCCATCGATGCCAAGATCGATGTGGCACTTTCGAATTCATTTGGCTTCGGCGGCATCAATGCTTCGTTGATTATGCGCCGCTGGACGGAATAACCGCGATTTCGACAAAAACGAAAGGGGATGCGAATCCGTGTTCGCATCCCCTTTCGCAGATCTAGCGTTACTTAAGAGAACGCAGCCGCAAATCCAACACCAACCAGAACGATGACGACCCACCAACCGAAGACTGCTATATAAGCTGAACTGCGCTTGGTCTTGGCGACGATGGAGAGACCGATGGCCGATAGCACCAAGGTCCAGATGGTAATCACATCAAGCGACGTCGCCAGCGCTAGCAAAGGTTTGGACGTGTCTGGCGACATGAAATAACCAGGGTTGGTGCCTGCGAAATTTTGCGAGTTGAAGCTCTCCGGGGCCAATCCCGCAAAAAGCGCGATGACCCCCAGCAGGACTTTGATGACACCTGGTAAATGCGCATACCAGGTAACAGAAAAGACCTCCCAGAAAGTTGCTTTGCCGCCAAAGCCGAAATTGATGGTTGCCAGCAAAACACCCGCGATAATCGCAGTTCCGATCAGAGAGAAGATCGGAAAGACCGCAAAGATGACCTCCGTGAACACGGTAGAAATCTTCATCTGCGTAGCACGCTGATCTGCGGGAAGCTTATCCATCTGCTCAGCCCGTTTGGGGCTCATCCGAATCTGATTTTCTGCAACCTGTTCCCAGCCAACCTTGGCCTGGACCGCAAAGAACAGGATGTAGGTAGCAATGGCCCCAATCAAAAATGGCATCCACCAACTGGTACTGCGCTTGATGTCGTTGAACGTTTTGGATGGTGCGGTGAAGGTGTAAATAACGCGCTGCCCCTGCGTCAAAGCGGGCCCCTCGGGCGCTGCCGGAACTACCTGGGCTTCAAAGTCGTTCATGCCGATTCGCCTCTCCTGTTCGCTACTCTTGGAGACTGCCCAACAAGCCATGCAGCCTTTGCCCGCGATTGTACCTTTAACGCGGGGACCGGCGCACGAAAGTTGTTGAAAACCTGGCAGAACCGCTACCGTCCGTGGGCAGCCAGCATGGATCCGGAGGCGAGAGGCTTAGAAGCCGGTGTGGCCCCTTCAGCGATATAGCTTTTGTAAACCGAGATGTGGAAGCAGGATTGTTTGAATTCCTCTTCAACGTCGATCTTCCCGGCCTGCTCCAGTGGAATCAGCCATGCACGTAGCCAGCCGATCTCACGCGCGCTCATGCCCTGCTTGGCGATATCGATTGTGCCTCCGGTCAGGTGCGGCGACGCCACGTCGCCATCGGCGGCTGCGGCATTGCCGTTGATGTGCCTCAGCCTGCGCTGATATTCGACGGTACGCACGGCCGATGTAACCTCAATCGAGCTCGCAGCAAAGTGCTGTGCATGAGCACGGGCCAGATCACTCAGGAACTTCGCTGTCCAGGGCCGGCAATAGCGGCGATTCTCAGGCAGATCGGAGTTAATGCGCAGCACAGTAGAAGTGGGCACCGGGACCAGCGACCCACGGGCGATGCGGTCTTGGAGATCGGCGTCGTCGAGAATGCGTTCTAGGCCATCGGCTTCGGCCATTTCATTTTGATGAACCAGCGACTCATGTGAACCGCGCAACGGCGGCGGCATCACGAAACTCTCATGCACCAGTTGCCGCGGAAGGGGTGTGAATCTGCCGTGAGAGCGCCTACGCAAGACTGCCGCCCGGATGCGGGCATGAGCGCGCGTTGCCTCTCGTGAGCGAGGCCGCATCGACGGCCGAGAGTAGTGCGTGGATTTCAGACTCGTCGTCCTGCGCTTTGCCGATCGGGCAGGAGCCTGTCTGGAATAGGCGCTGGCGGTTGCCGTGTGCGCTTGCCCCTTGCCCTTTGCCACTTTGGCATGGGCACGGCTGTGCGAACGTGCCGGCGCCGCCATCAACAGGACAGGCGTGGCAGCGAGAGCGAAGGCCAATAGAACCAGCAACGCAATGGGGGATGTCTTGCGCATCATCATGGGTACAACCGAGGCGCGCGGAAAATCCTGAGCACTATCAGTGTATCGGCGGATCATATGATCTTCCGAGTGTCCAGGAAGGTTCCAACAGGTCTGATAAGAGGCAGCATAGATCGATCCCATCAACCCAATGACAACCCATTGACCATCGCCGGTCTCAAGGAAGCGCTGCTATTATCTGTGATCTAAACCCTCGAGAGATTTCGAAGAAAGGCAAAAGTTCATTCGCCATTCCGCTCAACCATCGTTCGTTCATTCAGCTGGGAGCATACTCAAGCTGCGCCTTCTGAGTCTGCTTTGTTCATTGCTCACGCCCAGGGTTTTCTACTTGCTGCGCTTTGTCCGCTATCACCGCCGTCCGCCAGAGTCCCGGCATCCTACCCGTATCTCGGACAAACCGGCACTGCGTATCCTGAAGGGGCAGGCCTCCCTGCTCCAGAGGCAGATGACCGACAAATGGATGAATCGGTCTTCGCCGATCGGAATTGGAACCGGCTGCAAGTGCGATACAAAGGCCAGCAGCCAGTTGCTTCAATTTCCAGACCGTCTGTTCTGGAAGGGGCAATTGAAGCTGCCGAAAAATTATCCTTGGGCTTGGATTTTCTCCGCGTGGATCTATTCGACCTCGAAGGCGAGTTGGTCTTCAATGAGGTTGCCATTTCCCCATGGGGCGGCCTGGTGTGTTTCGAGCCCGATAACGCGGACAAGCTTCTCGGCGGATATTGGCGACACTATGCCGCGCGCGAAGCCATTCAAAACGGTCGCACCTTCATTGGCGTTACGAACCAGAACAACCCTTCTCAAAGCGGCGAAATCATCGTCACCACGCGGTCTGCGTCATCGCCTGCTAGACGCTAAAAACACTTCTTTTGAACCTGTAACGTGAAACAGGCATCCCGGCCGGGATGCCTGTTCACATTTGTAGCTGTTTTTATTTCGATTATTGGAGCAGCGTGCCCTGATCATCTTCCTTGATCTCTTCGCCGGGGATGACGACAGCGGCAGCTACCTTGTCTTCGGTGTCGAGGTCGAGGAGCTTTACGCCTTGCGTGGAGCGTCCGGCCTTGCGAATCGAGGTGGTGTCGATGCGGATAATCTTGCCGAACTGGCTGATGGCCATCAGCTCAGAGCTGTCATCGACAGTGAGAATGTTCATGGTTTTACCGACCTTGGCATTGGCCTTGAGATTGGCAACGCCCTGGCCACCGCGGGCAGTCAGCCGGTACTCATCGATATCAGTACGCTTACCGTAGCCGTTTTCTGTGACGGTAAGGATGAGTGTTGATGAGATGCCGAGCTTTTCGTCGAGGGCTTTGAGAGCTTTCCAGGCATCTTCGCAGCTCTTTTCAGCAGTACGCTCCGCGGCCTTGAGGCGCTCGTCTTCGGGGTTGCCGTTACGGCGATTTTCACGGGCCTTTTGCAGAGCTTCGCTGGCCGCGGTCTCATCGGCGCGAAGCTTGTTGAGTTGGCTGGTGAGCTTAAGCCTGGCCGCGAACTCATCGCGAGTGATGTCGCGAGCCTGATCGGAATCGGTGACCGCCACGCCGATGACCTGATCGCCTTTCTTAAGCGAGATGCCTTTGTTGCCGGCGGCATTGCGACCCATGGGACGCAGGCCTGCGCCGGAGCGCTCAGGATCGTACTTTTCATCGAAGCGGATCGCCATGCCTTCGCGGGTGGCGAGGAAGATCGTCTGTGTCCCGTTCGTGATGGCGGCTTCAATCAGGTCGTCGCTCTTCTCAATGGCGATAGCGATGATGCCGCGTGCCATGACGTTGGAAAAGTCCTTCAACGGAGTCTTCTTGACGATGCCGTTGCGCGTGGCGAAGAGGATGAACTTATTCTCTTCTTCGAGATCGCGAACGGGAAGGATGGTGATCACCTTTTCGCCGGGCTGCAGGGCAAGAAGGCTGGCAATCGACTTGCCTTTACCTGCTGCACCTACGTCCGGGATTTCATAGACCTTGAGCCAGTAGACGCGGCCAGTATTGGTGAAGCAAAGCAGGTAGGCGTGCGTGGAATCGATAATGAGCTGCGCGACGAAATCTTCTTCGCGCGTCTTCATGCCGGTGCGGCCAGTGCCGCCACGGCGCTGCTGGCGATAGGTGCTGATCGGCGTCCGCTTCAGATAGCCCTGGTGGCTGACGGTGACCGCGACTTGTTCGTCCGCGATCAGGTCTTCCATCTGCAGCTCGGCGGTTTCGTCGACGATGACCGTACGGCGCGCATCGCCATAGCGGTCGCGCACGTCTTCGAGCTCTTTGACGATGACCGAGCGCAGCTTCGATTCCGAGGCCAAAATCAATTCGTATTCCGCGATGCGCAGGCGGATCTCGCCCAGTTCCTTGAGAATTTCATCGACGGAAAGCTGAGTGAGACGATAGAGCTGCAATTCGAGAATGGCGTCGATCTGGCGATAGGTCAGGCCGCGCTCTTCGCCCGGCAGGCGCTCGCGATCCAGATTGACGATGATCTCATTGCCCTTGCCCCAGACGAAGAGATTCTCTCGGGCTTCGGCGCGTGATGCCGATCCACGAATGATGCGAATGACCGTATCAAGATTGTCGAGGGCGAGCTTCAGGCCCTCTAAGACGTGCTCTCGCTCGCGTGCCTTGCGCAAGAGATATACAGTCCGGCGGCGGACGACTTCGATCCTATGATCGATAAAGCAGCGGATGGCTTCGGCCAGACCCAGTTCACGCGGCTGGCCATTGACCACCGCGAGAAAGATCATGGAGAAGCTTTCCTGCATCTGTGTGAACTTGTAGAGCTGGTTCAGCACAATCTCAGGCTGCGAGCCGCGCTTGAGCTCGATGACGATGCGCATGCCGTCGCGATCGCTCTCGTCGCGCACGTCGCTGATTTCGTCGATGATCTTCTCATTCACCAGCTCGGCAATCCGCTCGATGAGTTTGGATTTGTTGACCTGGTAGGGAATCTCGTTGACGATGATGGCCAGCTTTTCTTTCGTAAGCTGTTCGGTGGCCACCTTGGCGCGCATCAGGAAGCGGCCACGGCCATTGGTATAGGCATTGGCGATGCCGCTTTTGCCAAAGATGAAGCCGCCGGTGGGGAAATCCGGCCCTTGCACGTGCTTGAGAACTTCAAGCAAGCCGGCGCGCGGATCGTTCACCAGGTCGATGGTGGCGTTGATGATCTCGGTAAGATTGTGAGGCGGAATGTTGGTCGCCATGCCGACCGCGATACCGTTGGAACCATTGACGATCAGCGTTGGAATGCGTGTTGGCAAAACCGAGGGCTCAGAGGTTGACTCGTCGTAATTGGGAACGAAGTCGACCGTCTCCATGTCGATGTCGGCCAGCATCTCTCCGGCAATGCGTTGCAGGCGGCACTCGGTATAACGCATGGCTGCCGGAGGATCGCCGTCGACCGAGCCGAAGTTGCCTTGTCCGTCAATGAGCGGATAGCGCAGCGAGAAGGGCTGCGCCATGCGCACCATGGTGTCGTAGATGGCGCTGTCGCCGTGGGGATGGTAAACACCCATGGTCTGGCCGACAACCTTGGCGCATTTGGTGTACTTCTTGTTGTGCTCCAGGCCCATCTCGCTCATGGCGTAGAGCACCCGGCGATGCACCGGCTTCAAGCCGTCGCGAATATCCGGCAAAGCGCGCCCGATGATGACCGACATCGAGTAATCGAGATACGACCGGCGCATCTCATCTTCAATGTTGATGGAAATGACATTGGAGCCACCCTGGGGCGGACCGCCAGCTTCAAGAGGGAGTTGTGGGTTCTGATCGTCTGCCATAAGAGGGTGTGCGAGCGAAGGGGCGGAAAAATGCAGAAAAAAGATAGGCCTGAGCTTCGCGAGCTTTCTTGTCTATTTTAGCCTTTTGAAGCAAGATTAAGCAAGGCTATAGATCGCAAATAAGTCCTTATTTTCGTTTGCCTTAGATATCTTTCATCAAGCTCTCTCCGGCCTCTCCATCCGGCCTCCATGACAAGGGGCTTTTTACTCGAAAATTGCAGCTTCATTTTGTGCCGATATAGGCCTGCATTTGAAATCATCAAAGCCTGGGCCGGAACGTTCAATTCCGCACTAAGACGCACAGAATCATGCCTTTCGTGCAACCGGTCCACAATTCATGGCCATCTGAACGTTTCAGGAGAGTCGCCATGCCCGCTACCGCTGCCAGGAAGAAGTCTCCCGCAAAGAAATCCTCAACCCGCAAATATTCGCCCGCCGCCGGCAAAAGCGTCGAAACCGAAATGCATGAAATGCACGAGGGAAAGCTCAGAAGCGGCAGCGGCAAAAAAGTGACGAGCAAGAAGCAGGCCATCGCCATCGGCCTTTCCAAAGCCCGAAAATCAGGCGCAAAGGTACCCGAGAAAAAGCCATAGCCTAAATCAGAGCAAACCGGGCAGGCTAAGCACGCAAAAGATCGCCTGTAGCAGCACAATCGCCCCGGCTGCGGCTATCGCCAGCTTTCCGGGCGGGGTCTCGTAGGCATCGGCGAAGACTCCGCCGATGAATGCCAGCAGGAAGGGCAAGGCCCATAAGAGAGGCGTTCCCGGCACGCCTGCCGTAATCAGAAACAGCAGAGAGAGCGCAATCAGAAGAGGCGCCGTATTACCGAAATAAAGCGTCTTGCGCAAGCCCAGATAGAGCAGCACCGCCGCACCGCCGGCCACCGTAATGCCCGCATTGCGCAGACTCAGGAAAAAGCGATGCACCGGCCCTAGCGAGAGGCCCAACTGTGCAGCGTCCGAACGGAAAAGGTAGCTGAAAGCATCGGCGGAAAATCCATAGCAGGCAAAAAGCAAGATGAAAGCACCAATAGTGGCTGCAAGCAGCACGGGCACGATCTGGCTGCGGCGTCCTTCAGCAATCCACAGCATCATTACCAGCCCCAACCCTATCAGCAACGGCAACGCCGCAATGTGGGATGCCGCAGCCACCGCAAAGCACACCGTCAGCAATACGATACGCGGACGCCACTTCCGGCGCGGGCCCTGCATGGCGTGAGCCACCCCGATACAGGTATACAAACCGCCAAAGAAACCCAGAGCTGTAAGAATCTCTGGATTGGGCGCAATTGATGCCTCCAGAATCGCCGGCGAAAAACAATAAAGAGCCAGCGCCGTATACCCCCCTAAATTGCCGAAGAGTCTTCGCGTGACCCACCATAGAGCCGCACCAAGGGCCGCGCCGGCAAGGATAAACGGCAGCCGGAGGAGAAGGAGAACATGCGTCAGTTGATGGCGCAGCTCCCAGATGGAAGCAGGTGCATCGTTGGTCTGCAGCACCTTGTCTTCCGGCTTGCGAAAATTGTCCGCCAGCTTCTCCCACGCCAGGTTGAGTGTCAAGGGTAGGCCGGCGGCGCGGTATGCCAGTATGCCGTCGTGAATGTTGCCGCACGACGTGTAGTAACCGGCCAGCGGCGACGGACGCTCCCACATCTCCCGCCCGCACCGCGCATACTGATAGTCCCGCTCGGTCAGTGTCTGATGCGCCGTGAGCCAGAAGGCCTGCACCAAAAACAGCACCAGAAGCCCAGCGGCGATACGCTGGGGCAGATTGAAGCGAAAACGGCGAAGGAGCGCGAAACGATGCGTCATGCTGACGATTCTGAAGTCCTGCCTCAGTTTACCGGAGCCGATTCAGTCAGCCTGAGACCAAGTGCCCACAACGATGCATTGCAATCCTGCAATATTCCTGCAACACACGCCGGATACTCTGTGCCAGACAAGGAGAACTATGAAGTCCGTTTGCATCGCCACACTCGGCCTCTTCGCCGCCGTCTCGTTTGCACAAACATCCTCCGGGACCGCACCGGTAACCGGCCGTGAAATCCTCGTTCACGGCCACCGCGGAGCGCGCGCATGGCGTCCCGAAAATACCATTCCTGCCTTTCAGTTCGCTATCGATCATGGCGCCGACGTGCTGGAACTTGACCTGGCGGTGACCAAAGACAACGTGCTGGTTGTTTCCCACAATCCCACGCTCGCGCCCAATTCCTATCCCGGAGAGCGCATCTGCAAAGGACCGGCACTGGCGCCCAACACGCCGATTCATACAATGACCCTGGCCGAGGTGCGGCAATACGATTGCGGCTCTGTGGCGCTCAGCGCTTTTCCCACGCAGGTCGCTGTACCGGACACCAAGGTGGCTACGTTTGACGAGGTGCTCGACTTGGCGACGGGCACTACGGTGCAATTCAATGTCGAGACGAAGATCTTTCCCAACCATCCCGAGATGACCCCTTCTCCAGCCGATTTCGTAGCTCTGATCGCCGCCGCAATTAGAAAGCACAACGTAGACCCGGCGCGCATCATCCTGCAGAGTTTCGACTGGCGTACGCTCACCGAGATGCGCAAGCAATGGCCGGCGATCCGGCTCTCAGCGCTTGTGGGAGCCCCCAAATACGACGGCCTGATGGGACACACCGATCCGACCAAGGACTTCGCAGCCATCGCCAAGCTGACCGGCGCTGAGATCATCAGCCCTGATTTTTCACTCGTCACTCCGGAGCAAGTGACCGCAGCCCATGCCGCTGGAGCACAGGTAGCCCCCTACACGGCCAACAAACCCGAAGACTGGCAGAAGCTGTCCGACGCCCACGTAGACGCCATCATCACCGACGACCCCGTGGGGCTGCTTGCCTGGCTGCGTGCACAGAAGCCGCCGCTCCATCCTTAGTTTTTCGTGTTGGCCTTAATTTTTAGTGTTGGTGCTGGTCGCAACGGCGCTCAGATCTCCCTGTCCAAGCTTGCGGTGGAAGAGATCGAGCGCCAGGCCCATGCATTGCCGTGCCAGTTCCGGATCGTAGCGTGCACCTTCGTCCCGAAGAAAGGCATGCGCTCCGTTGACCTCTTGCCAGGTGAAGTGAGCTCCCACTTCATTGAGCCGTGCCAGCACGGCCATGCGTCCTTCGAGGGGAATATGCGGGTCCTGCCGGCCCCAGATCATCAGCAGTTCGCCACGAATATCAGAGGCGCGCTGAAGCGAATCGTCGTTCATTCCTTTACCCAGGGAATGCTTATGAATGTCGGTCGCATAGAAGCAGACCGTCGCGCGTACATCGTCATTGAGGGCTGCACGATAGGCGAGATGGCCACCAATGCAGATGCCCATGGCGCCAAGCTGGCCCGTGCAGTCCGGGCGCGCAGCCAGATGATCGAGCACCGCCCGCGCATCGGCGTCGTAGCTAGCCAGCTCCTTGGCCGTCTTGAGCGTATTGCCGCGCTCGGTGCCTGCCTGGTTGTAGGGGAAGACTTCCCCAGCGGCCTCAAACTCGTGATAAATCTCAGGCATCGCCACAATGTACCCATGTCCGGCCAGCATGGTCGCTGTCCGCCTGATAGGCCCCGTCACCTGAAAGATCTCAGAATAAAAGACGATTCCCGGATACTTCCCCGCTGCGGCCGGCTTGACGATATGCGTCCGCATCGGCCCCCACGGGGTAGTGAGTTCTACTTGCTCTTCGACAACGATCATGGCGATCAACCCTCCGAATAAAAGCTGCGCAACCACTTTAACAGCAGCTTGTAGTAACCATTTGAATAAGCGGCAGATTCACTCGCATTGCCCGTCCGAGCCGCACCCGATAGACTTGGCGCTAGGCATGGCACGCAATCTCAAGGACGATCCCGAACGCCTGGTCAGCGCTGTACGCGCCGGCGAAGAAGACAGCTTTGAGTTGAAGCTGCGCCCGCGATGGCTGCGCGAATTCATCGGACAGTCCAAGGCCAAAGAGCAGTTGGCCATTGCACTCGAAGCGGCGAAGTCTCGCGGCGAGGCTCTCGATCACGTTCTGCTCTTCGGCCCCCCGGGACTGGGCAAGACGACGCTGGCCAGCATCATTGCAAACGAGATGGATGTAGGCTTCCAGCAGACCTCAGGCCCTGCGCTGCAGATTCAGGGTGACATGACCGCTATCCTGACCAACCTGCGCGAGAAGCAGGTGCTCTTTCTCGATGAAATCCATCGCCTGCAGGCAGTGCTCGAAGAGAAGCTCTACACTGCGCTTGAAGACTACAAACTGGACATCATCATCGGCCAGGGGCCGGCGGCGCGCACGCACGTGATGGAGCTGCGTCCATTTACCTTCGTCGCCGCCACTACACGCCCCGGACTGCTCTCATCGCCGCTACGCTCGCGCTTCGGCATCCTCTTGCGCCTTGAGTTCTACACGGAAGAGGAGCTGCGCATCATTGTCGAGCGCTCGGCTGAAGTGATGCAGGTGCCCATCGATGCCGATGGCGCGGCGGAGATTGCCTTGCGGTCGCGTGGAACACCGCGTATTGCCAATCGCCTGCTGCGACGGGTGCGCGACTACGCCCAGGTCCGCGGCACCGGCAAGATCGACCGCAAGACCGCGCATGCCGCGCTCACCATGCTTGAAGTGGATGCGCATGGCTTCGACGAGATAGACCGCAAGCTGTTGCTGACCATCATTCAGAAGTACGATGGAGGCCCGGTAGGCCTCGGCACACTGGCCGCAATCCTCGCTGAAGATGAAGACGCACTCGAAGAAGTCTACGAGCCGTTCCTCATCCAGATCGGCTTCCTTGACCGAACACCGCGCGGACGCATCGCCACACGGCTAGCCTATGAACACTTCGGCCTGGCGTTGCCTCAGAAACAAGCTCCCTTGTTCTAAACAAATATGTTGCGAACCCGGAACACATGGAGAATGACCATGCGCGCCTACATCGTTGAAAATGCCGCCGGCCCCTTTACGCCGACGGAACTTCCCCGCCCGCTCCCTGAGGCCGGACAGGTGCTGATACGCGTCTATGCCAGCGGCGTCAATCCGCTGGATACCAAGATTCGTGCCGGCAAGGCAGGACACGCGAAGCAGCCGTTGCCCGCGGTACTGGGCCTGGATATGGCCGGCGTTGTGGAAGAGATTGGTCCCGGCGTGACGAACTTTCGCATCGGAGATGAAGTCTACGGCATGGTCGGCGGCGTAGGCGGATTGCAGGGCACGCTGGCGGAGTTCGTCGTAGCCAATGCAAATCTCCTCGCCCATAAGCCAAAGGCTCTCTCGATGCGTGAGGCCGCCGCGATGCCCCTGATCACCATTACTGCGTGGGAAGGCGTCGTTGATCGCGCCAAGGTGGGCGACCGCGTGAAGGCCGAAGGGCAGCAGAAGGTGCTCATCCACGCAGGCGCGGGGGGAGTTGGGCATATCGCCGTGCAGTTGGCAAAGGCCTTCGGCGCGGAAGTTTTCGCCACCGTATCGGCTGAAAAGCAAAGTATTGTCGAGCAATTCGGCGCTACGCCCATCGATTACCGCGCCATCTCCACCGAGCAATATGTCGATCTTTATACAGATGGTCAGGGCTTCGACGTTGTATACGACACGGTAGGAGGTGCCACCATCGACGCGTCGTTCATCGCCGTCAAGCGCTACACCGGCCATGTGGTCAGTTGTCTGGGTTGGAGCACGCATTCTCTTGCTCCGCTATCGTTCCGCGGCGCAACGTATTCCGGCGTTTTCACCTTAATGCCTCTGCTGACGGGCTTCGGTCAGGTTCACCACGGTGAAATTCTGCATGCGGCAGCAGCGCTCGCGGACGAAGGTAAGCTCAAACCGCTCCTCAATCAGCAGCGATTTACCGCAGCCGATGTTGGTGATCTCGACAAAGCGCACGCACTGGTTGAATCCGGCGCATTGGGAAAAGTCGTAATCGAAATTTAAAAAGTTTGCTCGACTTCGGCGGGTGCTTAAGTTCAAATAGGAGGAATCGCAATGGCCCACGCAGAATCGATGATGTTTTCTTTGGGCAGCGCCGCGCCGGAGTTTGCGCTGCCGGAAGTGATCAGCGGCAACATTATCCGGCTGGACGATTTCCGCGGCACCACGAACGCACTCGTCGTCATGTTCATCTGCGCTCATTGTCCCTACGTCAAACACATCGAACAAGGCCTCGCCGCGTTCGGCAAAGACTACTTCGACAAGCCGGTCGGCATCATCGCCATCAGTAGTAACGACGTCAAAGCCTATCCTGAAGATGGCCCTGATTATTTGCGCAAGCAGGCGGAAAACTGCGGCTTCACATTCAATTATCTTTACGACGAAACGCAGGACGTTGCGCGCGCATACCAGGCGGCCTGCACGCCTGATATCTATCTCTTCGATGCCGAGATGCGCCTTGTTTATCGCGGTCAGTTCGATGCCAGCCGCCCCGGCTCCAACATTCCTGTTACAGGCCAGGACCTGCGCGCGGCAGTTGATGCTGTACTGGCAGGGCAACCTGTCTCAGAAGATCAGAAGCCAAGCGTCGGCTGCGGCATCAAGTGGAAGAAATAAAAGGGCCGGCAGCATGGCCGGCCCTTTATTCCTCGCGCAGTAAGCTACAACGCCAGCGTCTTCAAATACTCGCGGAATTTGGGCCCTAGGTCACCACGATTCAGCGCAAACTCGACCGTAGCCTGCAACATGCCGAACTTATCTCCGGCATCGTAGCTCTTGCCTTCGAAGGTAAACCCATAGACCTTCTCGTGCTCCAGCAAGCCCAGAATTCCGTCGGTCAATTGAATCTCTCCCCCCGCGCCATGCCCTGTCTTTTCCAGAATCTCAAAGACGCGCGGGCTCAGCACATAGCGGCCGATAATCGCCTGCTTTGACGGGGCTGCTTCAAACTTCGGCTTCTCTACCATGCCGGTGCAGTTATAGATACGTTCGTTGGTGGCATCTTGCGATCCGGCCAGCACGCCATAGGCACTGATGCCAGGCCCATCGATGGTCATCGTCGCCAGTACCGACCCCTGCCGCTCATCGTAGACATCGATCATCTGCTTGATGCACGGTACCTTCGCATCGATCACATCGTCAGCCAGAATCACCGCAAATGGTTCGTCGCCTACCAGTTGTTTCGCGCATAAAACCGCGTGACCCAGGCCGAGAGGCTCCTTCTGGCGAACGTAGGAAATCCGCGCCAGGGAAGAGATTCCGCGGGAAATCTCCAGCAGCTCTTTCTTGCCCTTCTTTTCGAGCGTCGCATCGAGTTCATAGCTGATGTCGAAGTGATCTTCCATGGCGCCCTTGCCGCGCCCGGTGATGAAGATGATGTGGTCGATCCCCGAGGCAATCGCTTCTTCAACGCCGTACTGGATGATGGGCTTATCGACCAGCGGCAGCATCTCCTTGGGAATAACCTTCGTGGCCGGCAGAAAGCGTGTGCCCAATCCTCCTGCTGGAAATACAGCCGTGCGAACTCGTTTACTCATGCGATGCATTCCTTCCTGGGAGACAGGGGTCACCTGTGGGGATTCTCAAAGCATACACCAGATAGATTACTAAAGTTTCGCCTTGTATTACTGCCACCGCGGTAGTTATAGCGCGGGCGAGTCGTTCCCCAACATTGCCTGCCGCACGATCTTGATGGGTGGATAACCCTGGCTCAAGAAAGCATCGTGGAACTTTTGCAAGGAGAAACTCTTGCCTTGTTTATTGCGCAGATCATCGCGGAGTTTCATGATTTCCAGTTTGCCGAGTGTGTAGTAGAGATAGGTAGGGTCAGAGGTGCCACGCTTAGTTTCAACCACCCCTGTTTCATGCGATTGATAACCTTCCTTCTCGAAGAAATCGATCGCGTCGTCGATCGTAAATTGGTTGGTGTGCATTTTGATGCCAACAATAAAGCGCGCATCACGCAGCAGAGCGTCCTGCAACTGACCCAGGCGAAGGAACTTCGAATCGCGCTCCGTCTTCGCCCCTGCACCCGGCTTACCATAGCCTTCGTCAAGCATCATCTGTTCGCAATAATGCGCCCATCCCTCGGCATTCGAGCTGGCGCCCAACAGCTTCCGCACGCGGCTCGGAGCTTTCGGCACCCAGAGGAATTGCACATAATGTCCGGGGTAGGTCTCATGCACGGCCGTGCTGATCACTGTCCCAACGTTGAAGGCATGCATGAACCCCTCGACTTCGGCTGGTGTCATTGACTGTTCAGGCAGCGTTACGTTGAAGTAAGCTTCCGTGGCGTGCTGCTCAAACGGGCCCGGCGTATCCATGGATGCGAAGGTGGTCGCGCGCATAAAGGGTGGCGTCTCTTCAAGTATCGGCCGCACCTCCGAAGGGATCGTGACGATGTTCTTTGTGCGGATGAAGTGGATCAAGCCGTCGAATGTTTCGCGAAAGGTTTCGAGCAGCTTATCCGGCGCGGGATGATTCTGGCCCAGTTCATCGAGCACGGCGCGCGAGTCTTTCTCGGGCTCCAGCTCTTTGGCAATACGGTTGAACTCGGTCTGATTTTTCTTCAGGTCCGCAGTGCCAATCTCCAGCAGCTTATCCAGTGGTGTGTCTACCATTTCGTCATACGCAAGCTTCTTACTGAAGGTCTCGGCACCGATGCGGAATTCACCCTTAGAGCGAGGGAGTAGATCAGTCTTCAACCAGTCTTCATAGCCCTTCAACGCTTCAATCACGGCAGCGTTTGATTTCTTAAATTCATCGTTCAGGACTGCATCTTTGGCATCGGCAAAGGCCAATGGCACATCGTGCTCGAAGAAGGTCACGATCCCGGGCAGCTGTTCGATTGCAATCTCGGTGTAAACCTTCGGCGGATTGGCCAGATTTTTGCGTGCTTCGGCGAGCGTCTGCGACATCAGCTTTTCGCGCGCGATCAGTGACCGCAGACGATCTTCGGGCGACGCAAATTTGCGCTCCATGAGCGAGAACGCTCCATTGGATATAGAGCCCGAGTAGCTGTCCGGATTCTTCTCCCACGGGCGAATCACTTCCAGCGTCAGCAAAGTACTGCGGATATTGGAGAGCACCAGCTCGCGATCTCCGCGGGTCGTCTGATCGAGTTTGTCCGCGGCGATGGCATCGATTCGCTTTTCGTAGTCATGCAGCGCGGCAATCTGCGCATCGATATGTTTACGCGAGTAATCTTCCAGCTTTGCGTCGTACTGGTGATACCCGGTGAGTGTTCCCAACGTTGGCTGATAGGGAAAGTACACTTCGTCAAAGTACTTATCCGAAGCCGCAACAAAAGCCTGCTTCCCATCAGGTGCCTGAGCGGCGTTCAACGTCGGCTGCAGCATAGTAGCTCCGAAGATGCACAGTGCAATTGCTGTTTTCATTCGACTCTTTCAAAACGGGTGTCTGGATTACGCAAGTACAGGTTATGCAGGCACAGCCTCAAGTTGAATAGCGTCAAGCAGTGCCCGGGCCTCAGCCATTATCTTCATCGGCTCGCTTGAAGCGGCAACTGACAAAGGATACTTCAGGATGCCCTGCGGCGTGAATTGCGCTCCCTTGCGCACGTTCTTTGCAACCAACCGCATTAGCCTCTCCGGATCGACCGCTGCCTTATCTGTAAAGCGCAGGTGTAGAAGATCGCGCTTGCGATCCAGCTGCGCCACACCAATGCGTTCGCACGCAATGCGCAGTCGGCCAGCCTCAAGCAGTTGTACAGTGTGAACCGGAAGTGGCCCGTAGCGATCTTCAAGCTCAGCGCGCACGTCAGCAAGTCCATCTTCGTTCGCGGCACTAGCAATCTTCTTATAGAGCCGCAGGCGTTGATTCTCCTCCGGTACGTACGTCTCTTCAATACGCAGTGCGATACCGAGATTGAGTTGCGTTGCGGCTCGCTCATCCAGCCCCTCACCCTTCAACTCACGCACCGCCTGTTCCAGCATCGAGGTGTACATCTCAAAGCCCACCGCTTCGATATGGCCGCTCTGTTGGCCACCCAGCATGTTGCCGGCTCCGCGCAGTTCAAGGTCGAGAGCGGCAATCTTGAAACCCGCGCCAAGATCGCTGAACTCCTTCAACGCAGCAAGGCGACGGCGCGCAATATCCGTTAATTCCTGCTCTGGCGGAATAAGCAGATATGCATACGCCCTGCGATTCGATCGGCCAACGCGGCCTCGCAGCTGGTAGAGTTCGCTCAGTCCGTGACGGTCGGCACGATTGATGAGAATGGTGTTGGCCAGAGGAATGTCCAGGCCGTTTTCGATGATGGAGGTTGCGACCAGCACGTCGTACTCACCCCCGATGAAAGCCAGCATCACTTTTTCCAACTCGCTCTCGCCCATCTGGCCGTGGCCCACCGTCACACGCGCTGCCGGCACAAGTTCGTGAACCTTGGCGGCGATTTCATAGATGCTCTCCACGCGATTGTGAACGAAGTACACTTGGCCACCGCGCTCCATCTCCAGTTCTATTGCCGATCGCACCAGCTTCTCATCGAACTTCGCTACAACTGTCTGGATCGCCATGCGATCTTTCGGAGGAGTTTCGATCACGCTCATATCGCGCAGCCCGATCAGGGACATATGCAGCGTGCGCGGAATAGGCGTGGCGCTCATCGCAAGCACGTCAATGGCGCGCCGCATCTGCTTCAATCGTTCCTTGTGGCGAACCCCGAAACGCTGCTCCTCATCCACGATCAGCAAGCCGAGATCGATGAATTTGATGTCCTGGGAAAGTACCCGGTGTGTGCCGATGAGGATATCGACCTTCCCGGTTTCGACGCGTTCGAGGATAAGCTTCTGCTCTTTCGGCGTACGGAAGCGCGAGATCATTTCAACGTTGATGGGAAACTGCGCAAAACGCTTTTTGAAGGTCTCGTAATGCTGAAATGCAAGGATGGTCGTAGGCGTGAGCACAGCCACCTGCTTGCCATCCTGCACAGCCTTGAAGGCCGCGCGCATCGCCACTTCCGTCTTGCCATAGCCCACATCGCCGCAAAGCAGGCGGTCCATCGGACGCTCGGATTCCATGTCACGCTTGATGTCGGCAATGGCATTCATCTGGTCGTCAGTCTCGGTGTAGTCAAACGCCTCTTCAAACTCCAGTTGAAACTCGTTGTCAACATTGAACGCATGCCCCTTTGCGGCCTGCCGCTCAGCATAAAGTTTGAGCAACTCATCGGCCATATCTTCCATGGCCTTCTTCACGCGCGCGCGTGTCTTCGTCCATTGCTGCGAGCCCAGCTTGTTCAAAAGCGGCGTCGGCCCCGCATCGGTAGAGCGATACTTCTGGATCAGGTCCAGCCTCGTCAGAGGCACATAGAGCCGTGCCTGCTCGGCAAACTCCAGAACCATGAACTCGACCTTGATACCGTCCTGCTCAATCTCCTTCAAGCCTACGTAGCGGCCAATGCCGTGCTCTACATGCACCACATAGTCACCGATGGCCAGGTCACGAAAGTCTGAAACGAACGCCGCCGTCTTGGATTTGCGCGGCTCGATGCGCGCCGCTACATCGGCATCGTCCGATAGATCATTGGCGCCGAAGAGAATAAAGTTCTGCTCCGGGCAACTGACGCCCGCAGCAATCTGCGCCCGCACAATAACCGGCACGCGCATGTCACCGGCCAGATGGCTGGTCTCATCGTAGAGATTTTCACTGCCCACATGAGGGTTGCGGCTGCCAAGGCGATACGGCAGCTGATATTCACGCAACACAGTCGCCAGCCGCTCTACCTCCGGCTGGTTCGGCGCGGCTAGTAGAATGCGCTGCTCCTGCGCGACAAGATTGCGAATCTGCTCGACAAACGCTGGGATCGAGCCATGAAATCGCAACGTAGGCCGGGTCGCGAACTCAATCTCACCCAGTGTTGTGTCTTCATCCAGAACATCAACCGCACCCAGTTGATCGAGATCGAGACCAACGTGCGATTCCAGAGTTGCCTGCAGAATTTCGGGCCTGAGATAGATATCTTCCGGGCGAATCAGCGAGCCGATTCCAGCACGATCATGACGCTGCTGCACTTTGTTCCACCAGCGATCGATCTGATTGCGCACCATCGCCGGCTCTTCGACAAAAAGCACGCATCGAGGCAACAGTTGCAGCAGATGCGTGTCGGCCCCGGCGACTGCGGCAAAGAACTCCCACCCTGGAAAAATCGTCACGCCTTGTGCAGTCGCTATATCTGCAAATGAGTCGTCATCATCCTCGTCATCGGATTCGCCATCCGCACTGCCAACACGTTGACGGCTCAAACGAGCGTGAACAGCGGCGAGAAGCTTCTCAGAGGCAGGAGTTTCGGTCAACGGCAGCAGAAGCGCCTCGTCAAGCGAGGAGTAAGACCGCTGCGTCTCAGGGTCGAATTTTCGTATCGCCTCCACCTCGTCGCCAAAAAACTCGACACGAATCGGACGGTCTGCCTCCGGCGAATAGATATCGAGAATGCCTCCGCGCCTCGCAAACTGGCCCGGCATCTCGACCAGATCCACCTGGCCATAGCCAACGCTGGCCAGGTGTTCGATGAGCATCTCGATATCGACCTCTTCGCCTTGCTGCAGCGTGAGCGCCAGGCCGGTGTAATAGCTGCGCGAAAATAGGCGCAAGGCCATGGCCTCAACCGGCGCAATGATGATAGACGTAGCACCCGTCACATACTTCCAGAGGACCGCGGCGCGCTGCTCCTGGATATCCGGATGCGGCGAAAGATTCTCAAATGGAAGTACATCGTGCGCAGGCAGGCGCAGTACGCGCTTCGGGTCGACAGCTCCCGTCAATTCGCAGCCTGCGCGCAGCGCGAGCTCAAGAGCCTCCGCGGCCTTATTGTCCGGCACCACCACAATCACCGGCTGCTTGGCGGCGCGCGCAAAGAGAGGGATATAGAGAGCACGCGCCGTCGCGGTCAGTCCGGAGACACGTCTGCGCCCCGTAGCAAGGCCCAGGTGCCTGCGTACGCGATCGAATGCGGGGGATTGCTCCAGCTCCGCGAGGATTTCGCGGACAAACGGGAGGATCATGTTATGTCAAGTTTACCAGCCCGCAGAGAAGACAAGGTGAAAGCTGCATCAACGAGTGTGATTCGACGGGCTCGGTTCAATCGCTTAAAGTGAAGTGTTGGCTGGAGCGCCATCCTTGTGCGGCGCAACTGAGAGATTTGGAGGGCCTTTCATGAAGGCATTGGTAAAGAGCCAGGCTGCGCCTGGGCTCTGGCTTGAAGATATTCCCGAACCCACAATCGGCATTAACGATGTATTGATTCGCGTACGTTACGCCGGCATTTGCGGCACGGATGTGCACATCTACCAGTGGGACGATTGGGCGCAGAAAACCATCCATGTGCCCATGGCCATTGGGCACGAGTTCGTGGGCGAAGTTGTCGAAGTCGGCTCCAACGTCAACGATTTCTACCCCGGCGACATCGTGAGCGGCGAAGGCCACGTCGTCTGCGGACGCTGTCGCAACTGCATGGCAGGCCGCCGCCATCTCTGCGCCAATACCCAGGGTGTCGGCGTGAACCGCCCCGGCGCATTCGCTGAATATATCGCCCTGCCCATGACCAACATCTGGCGTCATCACCCAGGCATCGATCAGGAGGTTGCGGCGATCTTCGATCCCTTCGGCAACGCCGTGCATACCGCGCTCTCCTTCCCCGTGCTCGGCGAAGACGTGCTCATCACCGGCGCTGGCCCAATCGGCATCATGTCCATTCCCGTCGCTCGTCATGCGGGCGCGCGCCACATCGTTGTCACTGATATGAACCCCTTCCGTCTTGAGCTCGCACGAAAAATGGGCGCCACACTCGCGGTCAATCCCACTGAAACATCGCTGCGCGAAGTGCAGAAACAGCTCGGGATGATGGAGGGATTCGACGTCGGTCTCGAAATGTCCGGCAATCCCATTGCCCTCAAAGACATGATCTCCAACATGAGCCATGGAGGGAAAATCGCCATCCTCGGCATTCCCGCAAAAGAGATGCCCATGAACTGGCGCGATGTGATCTTCAACATGATCACAATCAAGGGCATCTATGGCCGCGAGATGTATGACACCTGGTACAAAATGTCGGTGATGATCGAGTCCGGACTCGACATTTCGCCCGTGATTACGCATCGATTTGCGTTTGAAGATTTCCAGCAAGGCTTCGACGCCATGATCTCGGGCCAGACCGGTAAAGTCGTTCTCAACCTGACCAACCTCTGATTGATACTCCTCGAGGAGAAGCGATGTACGGAAAATTTGAGTCTCACCTGCGCCACAAGCTTGAAGAGATTGATGCCGCCGGCCTCACCAAGCGCGAGCGTGTCATCTCCAGCCCTCAGCAGGCGGAGATTACCGTCGCAGGCGGCGCGGCTGTGCTGAATCTCTGTGCCAACAATTACCTGGGCCTCGCCAATCACCCTGCTATCGTCGATGCTGCACGCGCATCGCTTGAGGAGTGGGGCTACGGTCTCGCCAGCGTTCGCTTCATCTGCGGCACGCAGTCCATCCACAAGCAGCTTGAAGAGCGCCTGAGCGGCTTCCTCGGCATGGACGACACCATCCTCTATGGCTCATGCTTCGACGCCAATGGTGGCCTCTTCGAAACGCTGCTCGAAGCCGAAGACGCCATCATCTCCGATGAACTCAATCACGCCAGCATTATCGATGGTATCCGGCTCTGCAAAGCCACCAAATATCGCTATCGCAATGGCGATATGGACGATCTGGAGGCCAAGCTGAAAGAAGCAGCAGGTGCGCGCCATCGGCTGATCGCGACTGATGGCGTCTTCTCCATGGATGGCTACATCGCCAAGCTGCAGCAGATCTGCGATCTCGCAGACAAGTACGACGCGCTAGTCATGGTCGATGACTCACATGCCGTAGGATTCGTCGGCCAGCATGGCCGAGGCACGCCAGAGCACTGCGGCGTCGAAGGCCGCATCGATATCATCACCGGCACGCTCGGCAAAGCACTCGGCGGCGCTAGCGGTGGCTACACCAGCGCTCGCAAAGAGATCGTGCAGCTTTTGCGGCAGCGATCCCGGCCCTACCTCTTCTCGAACTCCGTCGCGCCGCCCATCGTTGCCGCATCGCTCAAAGTGCTTGATCTCGTCAGCGAATCCGACGATCTACGCGAGCGCCTGCGCTCAAACACTGAGTATTTCCGCGGCGCTATGACTGAGGCCGGTTTCAATATCCTTGCCGGCGAACACCCCATCGTGCCGGTGATGTTCGGGGAGGCAACCGCGGCCGTTAAGACAGCAGAGCTGCTGCTCAAACAAGGCGTCTACGTTATCGCCTTCTCGTATCCTGTCGTGCCCATGGGCAAGGCACGTATTCGCACGCAGATCTCTGCAGCGCACTCGCGGCATGAGCTGGAGTTTGCTGTGCATTGTTTTGCGCAGGCGAAGCGAGAGTTGGAGTCTGCCTGACTGCACTTACTTGCCCCCAAGAGCCTTAACGTAGGCATAGAAGAAGTCCAGTGACTTGGCATACGAGTCAACCGGAAGCCGCTCATCCTGCCCATGCGCTCGGTCATCGCCGCGCTCCAGAGCAATGGCCGAAAATCCGTAAGACGGAATACCGGCCTGCGCAAAGTAGATGGAATCTGATGCGCCGTTTTCCATCACAGCCGTCACCGGCGTACCGGACCAAATCTGATTCACCAGGGCGGTGAGGGGTTCGAAGACTTCTGGCAGCGGAGGCGGCGGCACAATGGCTTTGCGATCCGGAGCTGTGTCGGTAACGACTCCAGAGTCCGAAACATATTTCACCGAGAGCTTGGGATCAGCAAAGACTTCAATCAGCTGATTGCGAATCTGTTCCGGTGAATGGCCCGGAAATATGCGGCAGTTCACATTTGCCTGCGCTGTCTGCGCCAAGGCATTGTTGGCATGTCCCGCAGCTAATCGCGTGGCGACGCAGGTGGTACGGAAGTTCGAATTGAATTCGGGCTCAACCGAAAGCCTGGCGACTGCGGCTACATCCGGCGGCGTCGCCAAAATAGCGCGGATGTCCGCCGGTTTGGTGCCCGTTTCCTCTTTGGCCAGAGCCTCAAAATAGGCGCGCGTCACACCGTTCAGCTCAAAGGGAAAACTGTACGCGGCCAGCTTGTCCAACGCGGCCGTCAACTCGTAGATAGCATTGTCAGGCCGAGGACGTGAACTATGTCCGCCGGGATTAAGCGCCGTCACCTGGAAATCCGCATAGACCTTTTCCGTCGCCTCTACATCGGCCACGACAGCCTTGCCATTTTCAAGTTCGATGCCCCCTGCATCCGGATTGATCACAAACGCCGCATCCACCAGCTCACGATGATTCTGCACCAGCCAACTCGCGCCGTTATAGCTGCCGCCTTCCTCATCCGCAGTCAGGGCAAGAATCAGATCGCGCGTAGGCTTATACCCCTCTCGATGCAGATGCAGAAAGGTCGCGACCAGTGCCGCGTCAGAGTCCTTCATATCCTGCGTGCCGCGCCCGTAGTAGTAGCCATCCTTCTCCACGAACTTGAATGGATCCGTGTGCCAATCCTTCGGTAGCGCTTCCACCACGTCCATATGGCACAGGAACAGAATCGGCTTGCCTGTGCCGGAACCCTTGATCCTCACCACCAGATTCTGCTTGCGCGGACTCGGTCCCAGCAGATGAATCTCGCTCGCCGGAAAGCCCGCATCCACGAAGCTTTTCCGCATCGCTTCCGTTCCCGCCGTTACATTGCCCAGCGGTGTGTCCGTCGTGTTGATCTCAATCAGCTGTTTGAAAATCTCGATAGCCTGCGCACGATCTTGCGCTGAGATGGGAGTAATACGCGGCGTTTGCGCCGAGGCCATGGCGCACATGCCCGCAGCCAAAACAGGGATGGAAAGAAAGGACCGAATCTGCATGGGGCGATTGTACGATGTACGGCTGCCGGGAAGGATTCCGAAGGCAAGGGTCCGTGAGTAAACGCATTTACTTCTGGATATTTTTCGCACAGCGCGCACAATAGCAGTTGCACCCCGATGGCCTGACCGCCTATCTTGGCTGCGGATTGTTCAAGGAGTTTTTTATGCGCCTGAAGGTTCTCCCGTTAATGACACTCTGCTGTTCTCTCTCCGTTGCCGCCTCCGGCATCGCGCAACAGCGGCCAAAGATCACCGGGATCTCGCACCTGGCCGTCTATACCTCAGACCCCAAGGCCACGGAGCATTACTATACCTCTGTCATAGGCGCTGCGCGCGAGGCCGATCCCGAAAATCCCAAAGGCGTGCGCTACGCCATCAATGCAACGCAGTTTATCGAGGTGCTGCCGCTGCCTGCCAACTCCGGCGTCAACCGCCTCGACCACACCGCATGGAAAACAGACAGCGCAGAAGGCATGCGCGCGTATCTCGCCGCAAAGGGGTGGAAGACACCGGCAAAGGTGACACAGAATGGCGATAGCAGCAAGTCGTTTCGCGTGCATGACCCGGAAAACAACCTCGTCGAATTCGTTGAGCCCGCTGCCAAAGCCAAGGCTCCCATAGCTCCAAATGTCATCGGCCATCACGTCATCCACGTAGGCTTCCTGGTCCACTCGCGAGCGGCTGAAGACAAGTTTTATCGCGACTTGCTCGGCTTCCGCCCTTATTGGTACGGCGGCATGCACGATGACAAGATTGATTGGGTCTCGCAGCAGACACCGGAGAGCCACGACTGGCTTGAGTACATGGTCACCAGCGGCCCTTCCGGGTCGGGCATTCCGGCTGATATCTCGCAGCAATCACTCGGCGTCCTCGATCATCTTTCGATCGGCGTAGTCTCCGTGCCTGAGAGTTATAAAAAGCTGACGGCGGAAAACCGCAAAGCGCCGCGTCAGGACAAGGAACCAAAGATCGGCAAAGATGGCAAATATCAGTTCAACATGTACGATCCCGACGGCATCCGCCTTGAACTGATGGAGTTCAAAGCGCGCGAAAAGCCCTGCTGTTCCGAGTTCACTGCCGACGATCCCAAGCCCGAGTAAGACTGGCCACGCTTGGAACTGCTCGCACCGGCTCTTTCGCACCGCTGCTAAAATCGAAATCACGTATGAGCGCAAGTGCTGCTATTCCGCCGGATGTTTTTGCCAAATATGAGACCGTAATTGGCCTTGAAGTTCACGTACAACTCCTGACGGAGACCAAGGCTTTCTGCGGTTGTGCCAACAAGTACGGCGCGGCACCGAATACCAATGTCTGCCCGGTATGCCTCGCGCTGCCTGGTGCGTTGCCGGTTCTGAATCGGAAGGCCGTGGAGTTGGCGGCGCTGACCGGCCTCGCGCTGAACTGCACGGTGCGTGAGCGCAGCATCTTTGCCCGCAAGAACTACTTTTATCCCGATTCGCCCAAGGGCTATCAGATCTCGCAGTTCGATAAGCCGATCTGCGAGTATGGATATATCGACATCACGACTCCGGATGGAATCAAGCGCATCGGAGTTACCCGCGCGCATCTCGAAGACGATGCAGGCAAGAGCATTCATGATGGCTTTGCGGATTCGGCCACGCGGACATACGTGGATCTGAACCGCGCGGGTACGCCCTTGGTGGAAATTGTCTCCGAGCCGGATATGCGCACGCCGGACGAAGCATTTGAATACCTGACAAAGTTGAAGGAAATCCTGCTCTTCGCCGGCGTCTCCGACGTGAATATGGAAGAGGGTTCACTCCGCTGCGATGCCAATGTGAGCGTCATGCCACGCGGCTCCAAGACCTTCGGAACTAAAGTCGAAGTCAAGAATGTCAACAGCTTCCGCTATATCCGCTCTGCTCTCGAATACGAGATCGAGCGGCAGATCGAGATCGTTGAAGCAGGTGGGCGGATTAAGCAGGAAACGCGCCTGTGGAACCAGGCCGAGGGCCGCACCTTCTCCATGCGGTCGAAGGAGCAGGCGCATGACTACCGCTATTTTCCCGAGCCGGATTTGCCGCCGCTGATTATCTCGCCGGAATGGCTGGCGGAGATTGCAGCCACCATGCCCGAGCTGCCTGAAGCGCGGCGTAAGCGCATGATCGCAGAATATGAGCTGACAGACCAGGACGCGCAGACGCTAACCGCCACGCGTGAGTTTGCAGACCGGTTTGAAGCGGCAGCGCGGACAGCGAAGAGCCCACGTCGGCTGGCGAATCTGCTGTTGAGCGAGCTGGGTGGGCGGCTGAAGGCAGCCGGGATGGAACTGGATGCCTCTCCGATTTCGCTGCCCGGGCTAGTGCTTGCCGCAGATCTGCTGGAAGAGGGCAAGATCAGCTCCAAGCAGCTCAAAGGTCTCTTCGACATCGCCTTCGAAAAGAACGAAGACTTCCCTGCCGTATACGAGCGCGAAAAGCCGCAGCAGATCACCGACGCCAGCGCGATTGAAGCATTGATCGACGAGGTCATCGCGGCCAATCCAGCGCAGGTAGCGCAATACAAAGGCGGAAAGAAAACGGTGGCCGGATTCTTCGTCGGCCAGGTGATGCGGGCGTCGAAAGGGCAGGCGAATCCAGCGCTGCTCAATGAGCTGGTAACGAAAAAGCTAGACGGCTAATTCGTAATTCTGAATTGCTCGCAAGATGCGGAGTGTGTACTGGAACAAGTAAGCGCAGGATAGTTTCATGATGACTACCGCGATGCTCCAGACCGTAGACTTTATGCCAATGAAGTTCAGCCGCAACGACCATGACCGGGCCCAGAACGCGGGGGCCGTGCAACCCAACACGCCTGCATTCACCAGTTGGGAAGATGAAGCGTGGGAACAGCTACAGGCGCGCAACGACGAAGCCAAATTTTTCTACGGCGTGACGACGACCGGCGTGTTCTGCCGGCCGGGCTGTGCCAGCCGCATGCCGCTCAGAAGCAACACCCGGTTTTTCAAGACGACAGAGGAAGCGCAAGAGCAAGGCTTCCGCGCTTGCCAGCGCTGCAAGCCAGAGGAGCCGGTAAAGCCCTCGGCCGTGGCTCGGATGTGCGCGCATCTTGCCGCTAACTCTGATCGCGTGGTGAGCCTGGCGGAGCTGGGCCGGCGAGTAAAGCTGAGCCCGTTCACCGCGCAGCGGCTGTTCAAGCAAGCAATGGGTGCAACCCCGGCGCAGTACCAGAGGGCGCTACGGGCAAGTCGGCTACGCGATGAGTTGCAGAAGGGCGCAAGCGTCACCGAAGCGATCTACGAAGCAGGATACGGTTCGTCTAGCCGCGCTTACGAACAAACCCCTCTGGGGATGACGCCGGGCCGGTTCCAGGCCGGAGGCAAGGGCGAGCGAATCCGGTTCGCAATTGCCGAAGCGGAAGGCCTGGGTTGGATGATCGTGGGCTCAACAGAACGCGGCGTTTGCTGGCTGGCATTAGCCGAAACTTCTGAAGCTGCAGAAGGCTCGCTCCGCGAAGAGTTTCCGGCGGCAGAGATTGTCCAAGACGCAGCGCTGACCGAAACAGTTCGCACAGTAATAGAGGGATTGCATGAAGAGGGGAAGGCGGTAACGCTGCCGCTCGACCTGCGCGGTACGGCCTTTCAGCTTCGAGTATGGAAGGCTTTGACCGAGATTCCGGCAGGCGAGACGCGCTCCTACAGCGAACTGGCTACGGAAATGGGCATGCCAAATGCGACCCGTGCGGTAGCGCGAGCCTGCGCCACCAATCGCGTTGCGGTGCTGGTGCCCTGCCATCGCGTCATCGGTGCCGGCGGCTCCCTCACCGGCTATCGCTGGGGGGTTGACCGCAAGCGCGAGCTACTCAAAAACGAAGGCGCCCGGCTCGCATAGAGCCGGACGCCCGGGGAAAGGTCCTGGTACGTCTCAAAGACAGGTGCTTCTTAGAGCCGGTTGCCGCCCGCAGCCTGAATGGTCTGTCCGTTGACCCAGGTAGCGTCGTCAGAAGCCAGGAACGCCGCGATGGTCGCGATGTCCTTCGGCTGACCGATGCGGCCCAGCGGAGTGCGCGCTTCAACCTCTTTTTGAAAGTCGCTGCCGATGAACCCGGCTGCGTGGACGCCTTCAGTTTCAACCATGCCCGGGTTCAGCGAGTTGACGCGAATCCTGCGAGGTCCCAATTCCTGTGCCAGTGCTGCGGTAATCGAGTCAACCGCGCCCTTGGTTGCGCTGTAGACGGCGGCTGTTCCAACGCCGTCAGCGGCGACCGAACCGATGTTGATGATGCTACCGCCTTTCGAGTCAAAGCTCTTGAGCGCCTCCTGGGTGGTGAGCAGCAAACCTAGAACGTTCACATTGAACTGCTTGTGGAAGTGCTCCGGTGTGACGGCCTCAATTGGCGCGAACTCATAGATACCTGCGTTGTTGACCAGAATGTTGATAGGGCCAAGCTCCTTGGCCACCGTGGCCACCAGAGGACCGATAGCTTCAGGCTCGGCAACACTGCCTTTGACCGCGATGGCTTTTCCGCCGGCAGCCTTGATGTCTGCTACGACCTTTTCAGCCTCCGCTTTGCTGCTGGAGTAGTTGACTGCGACGGCCGCGCCGTTGGCGGCGAGTTCCTTTGCGATCGAGGCTCCGATCCCCTTCGAAGCACCCGTGACAAGAGCGACTTTACCGTTGAGCTTGCTCATAATCCGTATCTCCTTGTATCGAAATTGGCCTCGGCTAAACCGTTCGACATTTCGATAACCGTCTAATTGATGTGCGGAGGAACGTAAGGATTCAACAGGATTGTGGAAATCTTTGGGTATTGGTCAGGGGTCTCAAAGACGGGACAAGTCGGCGAGAAACGCGTTCCATACATCGCGCTGCAGTGTCAGCCGGGCAAACTTCCCTTCGCGGGCAATACTTATGAGGCCAGCATGCTCAAGTTCTTTCAGGTGGTGCGACAGGGTCGCAGCGCTGATCGGCAGGCACTCGCGCATATCGGAACAAGCCGTACACCCTTCACAGGCGCTCAGCCGTTCCACAATCTCCATGCGCCGCGGGTCACCTAGCGCCTTGAGGATGGTCATGCGCTGTGCTGCGGAGAGCGGTGAAGTGGAAATACTATCGGCCATGAGGCATCCTCCCTTCTGTGCGTTTGCGTGCGTTGGCCGCGCGGTTTTGCATCTTCTCAGTTAGCCGGCGTGCGGACAGGTCTCTCATTGTATAGATGCGCCGGATTTGTCTGCGACTGCAAGCAGCGTCTGGAAGAAAGGCGCCTCCTGCTCTTTGTGAACGATGGAAACATCGGCGTTGTGGAAGCCGGCCCTCTCCAGCATCGTTTCCAACTCGGCTTCGCCAAAGCCCAGCCACTCGTCGGCATACATCTCGCGTGCTTCTTCAAAGCGGTGTTGCGCCAGGTCGAGAATCACGATCCGCCCCGCAGGACGCAGAATCCTCCACGCCTCCTGCACGGCGCGCTGGGGATGCAAAGCGTGATGCAGCGACTGCGAGAAGAAGACCAGGTCGACAGCCGCGTCTTCGATCGGCAGCTCCTCCATATCGCCCAGGCGGTATTCGACATTTTTCACGCCGTTGCGCAGGGCCTGCTCGCGACCAACCTCGATCATCTTCGCCGAGGTATCGATAGCTATCACCTTGGTCGCCCGTTGCGCCAGCAACAGCGCAAAGGTTCCCTCGCCCGCGCCCAGATCGGCAATCACCATGGGCTGCATCACCCGCAGAAGCGCCTCTGCCACACCTTTCCATGACTTGCCGGGAACATAATCCTTACCCAGCCGCCCCGCCACGCTGTCGAAGAAGCTGCGCATCTTGTCCTGCCGCTTTTTGACTACGCGCCGCATGGTGCCCTGGTCGGTTCCCGCTTCGGGAATCTCGTCCTTGGCCTGTTCCAGCAACCCTTGGAGAATATTCTTCTCCTCGTCAATTTTCAGTCGATACAGGCTATTTTTTCCAGTACGCCGATCTTCGACTAACCCGGCCTGCTTTAATTGCGACAGGTGAGTGGAAATCGTGCTCTGGCCCATGACCAGAATCTCCTGCAGCTCGGCTACGGAGAGTTCTTCGCTCCGCAAGAGCAGCAGAATGCGCAGCCGGTTAGGATCGGCGACGACGCGAAGAACCTTGACGAGTGATGGGACGATTGACGCCATAGCGGGTTTCTGATACATATCAACATATCACGATTTGACGATATCAGAACGTGAGATACAAGGAGAATTCAGCATGGCAACCTCAACAGTCGAAGTCGCAACCACGGACTACAAAGTCGCAGATATGTCTCTGGCCGACTGGGGCCGCAAGGAACTCACCATCGCCGAGCATGAGATGCCAGGCCTGGTCTCCATCCGCAACAAGTACGCGGCGGGCAAGCCGCTGGCCGGCGTACGCATTACCGGTTCCTTGCATATGACCATTCAGACCGGTGTCCTCATCGAAACGCTGGTTCATCTCGGCGCCGATGTCCGCTGGGCCAGCTGCAACATCTTCTCCACCCAAGACCACGCTGCCGCGGCCATCGCTGCAGCCGGTGTTCCAGTTTTTGCCTGGAAGGGCGAGAGCCTTGAAGAGTATTGGTGGTGCACCTATCAGGCGCTCGACTTCAAGAACGGCAAAGGCCCCCAGATGGTTGTCGATGACGGTGGGGACGTCACCCTGCTCATCCACAAAGGCTATGAGCTGGAAGATGGCGATAAGTGGGTCGACAGCCCCTCCAGCAGCCACGAAGAAAAGGTCATTAAGGACCTGCTGAAGAAGGTTTTCGCTGAAGATCCTCAGCACTGGCACAACGTCGTCAAGGACTGGCGCGGTGTCTCGGAAGAAACCACCACCGGCGTGCATCGCCTCTACAAGATGCTGGAGCAGGGCAAGCTGCTGGTCCCGGCTATCAATGTCAATGATTCTGTCACCAAGTCAAAGTTCGACAACCTCTACGGCTGCCGCGAATCGCTGGTGGACGGCATCAAGCGCGCCACCGATGTCATGGTTGCGGGCAAGGTCGCCGTGGTCTGCGGCTACGGCGATGTGGGCAAGGGTTCTGCTGCCTCGTTGCGCGGCATGGGCGCACGCGTCATCGTCACTGAAGTCGACCCCATCAACGCCCTGCAGGCGGCGATGGAAGGCTACGAAGTCACCACTCTAGAAGACACCCTCGGCCGCGGCGACATCTACGTCACCTGCACCGGCAATCTGGACATCATCACCCTCGAGCACATGAAGCTGATGAAGGATCAGGCCATCATCTGCAACATTGGCCACTTCGACAACGAAATCCAGATCGACCTGCTCAACCAGGCGCCTGGCGTCACCAAGCTCAACATCAAGCCGCAAGTCGATCAATACACCTTCCCGACTGGCAACAGTATCTTCGTTCTGGCAGAGGGACGGCTGGTTAATCTTGGCTGCGCCACCGGTCACCCGAGCTTCGTAATGAGCAACAGCTTCGCCAACCAGACGCTCGCGCAGCTCGATCTCTGGGCCAACAAGGACACCTACAAGATCGGCGTCTATGTCCTGCCCAAGAAGCTGGACGAAGAAGTCGCACGGCTGCATCTGGAAAAGATCGGCGTCAAGCTGACCACGCTGAGCGCGAAGCAGGCCGACTATCTGGGAGTCCCGGTTGAAGGCCCCTACAAGCCCGACCACTATCGCTACTAACCGATTGCTCAATAAGGACAAAAGCCCCGGCGCAAACCGGGGCTTTCTTCTGTGCCGATCAATCAATCAGAATGCGGCAATTGGACTACGAGCAATAGGACTACAAGTTGGCCGCTTCTGCCATATGGCATCATAAATTTGACACAGTGGCAGCGTCGGCCTATCTTCACAACATGAGTGTGCTAGCTAAAAAAGTGATCACGGGGCTTCCCAGGCGGGTCGAGCAGCGCAAAATGACCGGTTTCAAGAGCCGAGGAGCGAGCCTGGGACTAGGCGTCAGCGATACTTCTGGACTTATTCGCCAAATCGAAGCGGGCTTTTCCTTTCAGGCATTGCTGAAACTCGAATCTCATACTGGCGTGAATCTCTCCGTACTAGCCTCAATCATCGGCATACCCGAACGAACCCTGGCACGACGCAAGGCTGCGGGCAAATTAGCTCCCGAAGAATCGGAGCGGCTCTTGCGTATCTCGGGTGTCTTCGAAAAAGCGGTAAATCTTTTCGAAGGCGATACCGAGGCAGCAGTCAACTGGCTGACGGCCCCGAAAAAAGCTCTCGGCAATGAGCAGCCGCTTTTCTACGCTCGAACCGAATTGGGTGCCCGTGAAGTGGAAAACCTGCTTGGGCGCATTGAGTACGGCGTATTCTCTTGAGCCTTACAGTCTGGCGCATTGTTAACCGAAGGCATATCAAGACCGCCTTTACCGGCGAGGGTGCCCGGTTATACGGCGGACGCTGGAACAGCCCAGGGACGCCTATGGTTTATGCCGCGCAGTCGCAGTCCCTGGCAATTCTCGAGATGCTTGTTCATCTGGACTCGTCTGAACTGTTGAAGAAGTACCTTCTCTTTGGAGTCGAGATCGACGAGGCTCTAATAACTTCGGTAGATCGATTTTCACTGCCAAAGGACTGGCAGGCCGATCCCGTCCCAACATCGGTACAGGCGGTCGGCGACCGTTGGGCAACTAGCCTCAACTGTGCCGTGTTTTCTGTCCCCAGCGCGCTTGTCCCCGACGAGTCCAATTTCCTGCTCAATCCCCTCCACCCTGATTTTCTAAAATTGAAAATTCAGCGACCGTTGGCATTCCAATTCGATGCCAGATTCGCAATCAGACACCGGTAGCGCGCTAGACTCTTGCGTTCAATGATCGTTCGGATCTGGCACCATGACGGCATTGGGATCAACCTTGGGAATCCCAAAGTGGCCACTCAGATGAACAAGATCGAGTGGGCGCAGATCGCATGCCACCTGAATCAGGTTCATATCATGCGCGCCGCGCGTGAGCACCGTGACACCGTCGATATCCATGCCGGTGAAATGCAGCCAGAGGTCCGTTGCAGTTCCACGGCGGGTCGCGCTGTCGGCCCGGGGTTCATGCGCATCCACCAGATGCTTCCAGCCCGCAGAACGGTAGGCTGCGAGAATGGGAGCCATCGCCTCGTGCGAATACACCACTGCTTGCCCATAGCGATAGTTGTCGAAGGAGATGCTGGAGAGCGCAGCGGCAGCGCGTTCGGGCGTCATGCCACCGGATTGCAGAACCCCGCGCGCGGCCTGCAGCATGGAGCGATCAAGTACAAAGCCCATGTGCGTGGCCGGCTGGTCAGTCAGATTGCTCAGCGAATCGCCGATGCCCTTGGGCATCTGTGCCGATAGTTGAGTTGCAACCAATGAGGTGGCAAAAGCACTGGACAGCACGAGAATACGGAATCGCATACAGAAACTCCTGCCGGGTTAGACACAACTTTCCGGCAGGAGTTTCTTAGATCGATCAGCCAAATTTGCTTGCGCCCTACTCGACCGGTTTAGCTCTCCCGTCCTTGACCGCCTGATCGAGAATTGACCTCAGTTTTCGGGCTGCTTCTTCGGCCATTGCACCCTGCTTTTCACCGATGCGCCCCATCTGTTCCCCTAGCTCACCCATCTTCTCCCCGATCTCGCCCTGCTTTTCACCAATCTCGCCTTGGCGCTCACCGATGCGACCCTGGATCTCGCCAAGCTGGCTTTGGATCTCTCCCACCTTCTCCTGCAGCTCGGCAATCTTCTCCTCGGAGAATTCTTTGTTCATCTGGTCGGTCATTTTCTTGAATTTGTCGGTTTGCAGCTCGGCAAGCTTAGCGTTGAGCTTGGCCATCTGCTCGGCAAACTCCGGCCCGGGAAGCCTGGCGTTTTCCATCTCCGGCTCAAGCTCCTTCATCTTCTTTTCCCAGATCTTCTGCTTGTCTTCGAGCATCTTCATCTGGCGCTCCAGCTCAGGGTCGCCCTTGAACATCTGCTGCGCCCGCGCCACCATGGCCGGATCGGTCACGATATACGATTTGCCGTCATGCTCGAACCAGATGTAGTCGCCTTTCAACTTCAGCCTGCTGCGAAGCCGGGCAAGATCGTCGTTGTATTCGCCATTCCAGTGCACTGTTCCATCGCCATTTTCGTGGACAATAGCAAAGTTATCGTCATCGCCATTGTTGATCCAGACATGCGTTCCATGCTTGCGCCCCGGAGCTGCCGGTGCGATGGCATCCTGGGATTCTTCGATTTCAGGCGGCGTTGGAGGCTCCAAATCCGCAGTGGGAGGAGTGGGCGGCGCCGGAGCAAGAACGGGCGCTGCGGGCGCTGCCTGTGCCACGTCTGTGATTAGTGCCTGGTCTCGTGCAGAGGGAGCGATCTCTCCCGTCACTTCGCCCGTTACACTACCAGACACGCTGCCTGTGACCTCGCCTGATACCTGGCCCTTCAGCTGCCTATTCGAAGAAGCGATCTTCGGTGCCTGTGCGGCCTCGACTGCAGGCACGATACGTATGCACGCGACGACAGCGACGAGCGCAGCTGGAACCAGCAAGGCGGTAAGAACAGCGTGACGGCGGCCACCCAGAAATTCAAGACGGAAACGGCGGTCATTGAGAATGCGTTCAATGCGGCTGGAAAGATTCGACGAACGGGCCATTGCTACTCCTGTGAGCGCTCCAGCAAAGGGATTGGTACGCGGCATGGCCGCAAATTCAAGAAGAATCTGGGCGTAGGAGGCAGGATCTTTGGCATGCTCTAACCCGGCGCGATCGCTCAACGCCTCGCCCAGTTCAGAAAGTTTGCGCTGCAGCCACCAGCCCAGCGGACTGAACCAGAAGACAGCCACATGCAGCGCGGCCAGCATCTGCAGATAGAAATCCCCCTGCCGCACATGCGATTGCTCATGCGCCAGCACTACGCGCAGCTTAGCCTCATCCCACTCCCGGTAATCGGCAGGCAGAATCACAGTAGAGCCGATAGTGACCGGAGTTTTCAGGTCCGGGCTGACCCTTACCAGTGAGTTGCTATTCGACGCCAGCACCACAGGCTTGGCTCTCAGCCACACGCGAAGGGCAATACCCAGGCCGATGAGGGCGCGGAAAAGCAGAAGACCGCCAATGACGAAATAGGCCGTCACAAGCCATGACTTGATCCGTGCCAGGCTCCAGAAAGTAGAAGCTGCCGGAGCGGCGGCTGGTCTCGCGCTGGAGATACCAACCGAAAGGGTTGGGATGTTTTGTGCTGAAGAGCTGGAGGACGATTCCGTTTCATGCGCTAGACGAATCGTTGAGCCTGAAGCGTGAGCAGCGCGCGGCTTGCGTATCCGCACATGCCCTTCACCCGCCGCATCCGTCGCACCTATCTCATTGGACACACTGTTCATGACAGTCAGCGCAGCCGGCACAATATCCGATTGGTTACTCATCGGCCCTGCCAACCAGCGGCGTAGAAAGTCGTTGGCCTGCGCGCTGCGCAGCGGAATTTGAATCGCCCGCTTCAGTGCCAGCACCGGCGACCGCATCACCAGGGGCATGGCTCCGGCAGCCAGCAGTACCATCACCCAGGCGACTTTCTGCGCGATAACGGCCTGCACACGCAGCAGCCGGATCGAAGTCCACACAGCCAGCGCCATCAGAAACGAGCGCAATGCAGCCTCCAGGACGAATGTCAGCATGTCCTTACTCCTTCCCTTTCGCGGATTTCTTCGCAGCCTGAGCCTGGGCAGTAGCGATACGCTCAGCCAGCCGCTTCAGTTCCTTGCTGTCCAGCACAGACGAGTCCACCATGCCCACCAGCAGTTGTTCCACCGAGCCCTCGCAGAACCATTCCAGAATCCGTTTGACAGCCCGCCCGGCCACCATCGGCGCCGGCTCGGCAGGCGAATAGAGAAATGTTCGATTGTCCGTTACATGCGTCAGGTAGCCCTTTTCTTCCAGGCGCCGTAGCACCGTACGCACGGTCGAGTCCTTCAAGGGCCGATCTTGGAGGTCCAGCTCTTCCCGCACCTGTTCCGCGGAGAGCGTGCCGTGCTGCCAGAGCATCTGCAGAACACAGCGTTCCAGTTCACCCAGTTCAGCTGGATCGTGGCCGACTGTGTCTACAGGAGGAATGTCGTGACTAGCTGTAACGTTACTTGTCATAATGCTACAGACGGTAACACATATCCATGGTGAGCGCGCAAGAGATTTTTTAGGAAATATTTTTTCGGCTCCTTCGCCTTGTCCAAACCTCGCCGCGACCGAACTGGACGAGCGAGTTAGATCTTCGAACTGAAGATTGACAGACCCGTTAAAATCAACCCAGGGAGTCTCTTCCCGGAGGATGTGCCTTGCCACTCTATGAATACCGCTGCACCGCGTGCGGCTACAGCTTTGAAAAAATCCAGAACTTCAGCGCCAAGCCCGAAACCGAATGCCCCAAATGCCAGGGTGAATTGATCCGCCCAGTCACGGCCCCCGCACTCCGCTTTGCGGGCGCAGGCTGGTACGTAAATGACTATGCCGGCAAAGGCGGAGCTCAAAAGACCGAGAGCACAGGCGATGCTCCGGCGACATCCGATACCGCGAAAGACACGAAAACCGAGTCGAAACCCGGATCCTCGGAAGCCAAGCCAGCTGCTGCAGCGGCTGCTTCAACACCCGCACCAGCGGCTTCTAGCACTCCGGCATCCAGCAGCTAAAAGAGCCCTCTGAACCTTTTTTCAAAACCCTGCATCCATTGCTCGAACGCCGGTTTCTATTGGCTGAAATATAACATTCAAATGCGCATAGTTACCATTTGATAACTATTTGTTTTTAGAATGTTGTGCCAGGCCAACAATGAGAATCAGCGGGAACAACGAGGAAATTCCAATGCTTGCAGTCAGAAAGTCCACCGATCGCGGCCACGCCAACCACGGCTGGCTCGATTCCAGATTCAGCTTCTCCTTCGCCGACTACTACGACCCGTCCAACATGGGCTTTCGCGCCCTGCGGGTTATCAATGAAGACGTCATTCAGGGCGGCGGCGGCTTCGGCACGCATGGCCATCGCGAGATGGAAATCGTCACCTACGTGCTTGAGGGCGGCATCGCTCACAAGGATTCGACGAACTCCGGCGGCACCATCCTTCCCGGCGACCTGCAGCACATGTCCGCCGGCACCGGCATTCGCCACTCCGAATACAACGCCTCCGCTACCACCCCGGCGCACATGCTGCAGATCTGGCTGCTGCCCAGCAAATCCGGCGTCACGCCCAGCTATAGCCAGCAGAGCTTTCCCATCGCGGCTGAGCGCAACCTGCTCCATCTGCTCGCTTCGCCGGATGGACGCGACGGTTCCCTCATCTGGGTGACGGATGCGGAACTCCACGCGGCACGCTTGGACGCCGGCACGAAGATCGAGCACGCCTTCACTGCCAGAAAACACGGCTGGGTGCAGGTAGCGCGCGGCTCTGCCGTTGTGAACGGCGAAAACCTTTCGCAGGGCGATGGTCTGGCCATCTCAGATGAGGTGGAGCTCTCAATCCTCGCCGGCAGCGAAGGGGCGGAAGTACTGTTCTTCGAACTCGGGTAATCGTAGTGGAAGAGGCTGAATCGGAAGGTAGGCCGGGGATTTGTCCCCGGTATCCAGCCCGGCAAATTTACCCGGGCTTTAGCCCCTGAAGTCTGCTTTGGGCGGTGCCCGTCAGTTCACTTCCGTCAGCTTCAACTGCATCTCATACCGATCTGCCTGCGCCGGCAAGATCTCATCCACATCTACCCATTGGGTGGGATAGTTGCCGGTATAGCAGGCGGTGCAGTAGCCGGTCAGTTGGCCGCTTGGCTCTGTATGCTCGCAACACTTCAATAGGCCGTCGAGCGAGAGATACGCCAGCGTATCCGCTTCGATGAACTGCCGAATCTCTTCAACGGATTTGTTAGCCGCAATCAAGTCGCGCTTCGAGGGCGTGTCCACCCCGTAGAAGCAAGGGGACATGGTCGGCGGGCAACTGATACGCAGATGTACTTCCTTGGCCCCCGCGCCGCGCACCATGCGCACGATCTTGCGGCTCGTCGTCCCGCGAATGATGGAATCGTCGATGAGAATTACACGCTTGCCTTCCAGCAGATTGCGCACTGGATTCAGCTTAAGCTTCACGCCAAAATCGCGTACCTTCTGCTCTGGCTCAATAAACGTGCGGCCTACATAATGATTGCGAATCAATCCAAAACGAAATGGCAATCCCGCCTCTTCGGCATAGCCCAGGGCTGCGGTGACTCCAGAGTCGGGCACAGGAACAACCACATCGGCAGGCACACCAGACTCACGCGCCAATTGACGACCCATCTGATCGCGACTCTCCTGCACCCAACGCCCGTAGATACGGCTGTCCGGGCGTGCAAAATAGACATGCTCAAAGATGCAGCTGGTCTGCGTAAAGCCAGTCGCATACTGCCGCGAAGTCACGCCATCCGCCGAAACCATCACCAGCTCACCGGGCATCACATCGCGTTCGTACTCAGCGCGCAGCAGATCGAAGGCGCAGGTTTCGGAAGCAAAAACAATCGTGTCCGGGCCGTCCGCATTGCGAATGCGGCCCATCGAAAGCGGCCTGAAACCGCGCGGATCGCGCGCCGCAAAGATGCGGTCCCGCGTCATCATCACAATCGAAAACGCTCCCTCAACCTGCCCCAGTGAATCGGCAATCGCATCTACCAGTGAACCAGCCTTCGAATGCGCGATAAGCTGAACGATAATCTCTGAATCTGAAGTGGTCTGGAAGAACGCCCCGGCCCGTTCCAGCCTGGCGCGCAGCGTGCCCAGGTTCACCAGGTTGCCGTTGTGCGCAATCGCGATCAGGCCCTTGGTCGACTCCACGCGAATCGGCTGCGCATTGAGCAGAGCCGAGTCGCCGGTCGTCGAGTAGCGCGTGTGACCGATACTCAACTCGCCGGGCAGCTTGGACAGCACATTCTCGGTGAAGATCTCCGATACCAGCCCCATGCCCTTGATATTCGAAAGATTCTGGCCATTCGCCGAAGCAATGCCGGCGGACTCCTGCCCGCGATGCTGCAAAGCATAGAGGCCAAGATACACCTGCCGCGCCGCCTCTGGATGGCCGTAGACAGCCATCACGCCGCACTCTTCGCGAAGTTTGGGGTCTTCGTCTACCGGCGCAGCAGAAACGGATCCCTCGCTGCGCTCAGAATGATAAGCACCTGCGGTACGCAACGATTCGGAGATGTCGGTGACTCCGTCAACGCCCTGATACAGCAACCGGCTCATGCCATCACCTCGTCGTAAAGTGCGGCTTCAAGCGATGTCGTCCAAGGCTGGCGAAGCTCGTCGATAGAACAATCGATCAAAGTTTCACCAGCGTCTGATGTAATGCCTTCCGAAGCAATGACTTTCAGCCGCCCTGCGACTGTCTCGCCAATCTCCCAACAGGAAAGCTCTGAATAATTGAAGATAAGTTCTTCGATCCTCTCCTTGTGCTCTGGCGAGCAGGTCAAAATCACCTGCGTAGCAGGCTCACCAAACAACCCAAGGACCATAGGAGCGTCAGCGACAGGAAGAATGCCAACACTCGCCCCAATCGAGTTGCGGAACGATGCCTGCGCCAACGCAGTCGCGATTCCACCGTCGGAAATATCACGTGCCGATGCAATCAAGCCTTGATCGGCAAGCTCGACGAGACATTTGTGCAGTTGCCATTCAGATTCGAGATCCAGATAAGCCGGCTCGCCCCAGAGTTCATTCAGAACTTCCTTTGCATACTCCGAAGCACCAAACTCCTTCAAAGCAACAGGAGCTACATTCGCGCCCATCCCTTCGCCAATCAGCAAGACCAAGTCTCCAGCACGTTGAAAATCTGCCGGGATAGCCTTGCTCACATCGTCAAGAATCCCAACGATCCCAATCACCGGCGTCGGATAAATGCCGACACCCTTGGTTTCGTTGTAGAGCGAGACATTCCCGCCAGTAATCGGCGTTCCCAGTGCAGTACAGGCCTCGCCAATACCGTCAATCGCTGCCGAAAGTTGGGCCATGATCTCCGGCTTCTCCGGATTGCCAAAGTTGAGGCAATTCGTCGCGGCCACGGGAGTCGCACCGGTGCAAGCCACCTTGCGGCAAGCCTCGGCCACAGCGTGCATCGCGCCCAGTTTTGGATCGAGATAACACCAGCGTCCGTTGCCATCCAGGGCCATCGCCAACCCGCGCTCTCCTGTTCCCTGTTCCCAGGTCCCTGGTCCCTGTCTTCCAGTGCCCTTGATCCGCATCACGCCGGCTTCGCCGCCCGGGCCTTGGACCGTATTGGTCTGCACCATCGTGTCGTACTGCTCATGCACCCAGCGCTTGCTGCAGATATTCGCGCTCGCCAGCAGTTTCTTCAAATCAGCGGTATAGTCGCGCGGCTTGCTGAGTTCTGCCAGCACCTCATCCGAAGGATCGAGCGGAACAGGCGCCTTCCACGTTCCAACAGGCCGATGGTAAAGCGGAGCATCATCGGTCAATGACTCATTGGGAATATCGGCCACAAGCACTCCATGATGCCGAATGCGCAGACGCGGCTCCGGCCTCACCGTACCGACGATCACTGCGTCGAGACCCCACTTGGCGAAGACGTCCAGCACTTCGTTCTCGCGCCCGGCTTCGGCCACCAGCAGCATCCGCTCCTGGCTTTCGGAGAGCATGATCTCGTAGCTGTTCATCCCCGTCTCGCGTTGCGGAACATTGTCCAGCTCGACATCCAGCCCCACCCCGCCGCGCGCGCCCATCTCGCAGGTGGAGCACGTCAGCCCAGCCGCGCCCATATCCTGAATCCCGACTATAGCGCCGGTTTTCATTGCTTCCAGGCAGGCCTCGAGCAGCAGCTTCTCCATGAAAGGATCGCCGACCTGCACATTGGGCCGCTTGGCTTCAGTCCCTTCGTGAAACTCCTCCGAAGCCATCGTCGCGCCGTGAATGCCATCGCGCCCCGTCTTGGCTCCGACATAGATCACCGGATTGCCGACGCCGGCAGCCTTGCCATAAAAAATCTCGTCGATTTTCACCAGGCCCAGCGCAAACGCGTTTACCAGCGGATTGCCACTATAACAAGGCTCGAACTTCGTCTCGCCGCCCAGGTTGGGCACGCCAAAACAGTTGCCATAACTGGCTACGCCGCTGACCACGCCTTCAACGATGGAGTGGTTCTTGTGCACCAGCGCTTCTTCCTCTGCGCCCTTTTCAATCGGTCCAAAGCGCAGCGAATCCATCACCGCCAGCGGCCGCGCGCCCATCGTGAAAATGTCGCGCAAAATGCCCCCGACGCCAGTCGCAGCACCCTGATGCGGCTCGATATAGCTGGGGTGGTTGTGGCTCTCGATCTTGAACGCGCAAGCCCACCCATCGCCCACATCGATGATTCCTGCATTCTCGCCCGGCCCCTGCACAACGCGATCACTCTTCGTTGGCAGCCGCTTGAGATGGACTTTGGAGGACTTATACGAGCAATGCTCGCTCCACATCACCGAGTAAATACCCAACTCGGTCAGCGAAGGCGTACGACCGAGCGCACCGAGAATGCGCTGATATTCATCGGGAGTGATGCTATGCTGGGCGAGCAGTTCAGGAGTAACCGTCGCAGGCTGCGGGGCTTCTTTCAGGCCAGAATCCTGACCAGAAACAGGGGGCGTTGTCATCGCGGTCACGTACCATTGTCGCATGGCTGTAACGTAGAGAACAGTGTCCGTTTTGCCGTCACTTCCCCTGAGAAGACCCTTCTCAGCCCGCTCCAATCGAGCCTGAGACCGGTAATGACGCCTACAAACTTCCTGTGCGATACTGAGAGCTGAAAACGGTCCAGCCGGGATGGCGGAACTGGCAGACGCAGCGGACTCAAAATCCGCCGACCCTTGCGGTCATGGGGGTTCGACCCCCCCTCCCGGCACCAACAAAACAAAGAGCTTAAATTGAATTGGCCTCTCAAAATCAGAGAGGCCAAAATCGTTTGGTGGCTGTTCTGATGGCTGTTGGTTGCGACTGTTGGCATACCTCGAACAAGAAGCAAACGAAAATTGGAATCCCGTCGACTTTCGCCCGGTGCATTGGCCTGAGGTTATCAAGAGAGATCGAAACTTATGGTTTGTTGGTTAATCAATGGGTCAGGCTAAAAATTCCCGGTGTGCTCGGTTGAGGAGGGATTTGTTGGTGAGAATTTGAGCAATTGCCAGACCGATGCCAAGGAGCAATAGGGCAATCTCGAAAGGCGTAGACCCCTTCTTGTCCGGAACATTCCACCAGTCAGGTAAGTGAGAGTGGACGGCCGGCGTTGTTGTTTCGAGAACGAACAAAGCAACGAGACAGATGAGGTGACGCCAAAGCAGACGGGGAATCTGGGGTTCAACGGCTGGGCAGGTGAATTTGTAGCCGGGGACATTGCCGCCGCCTCTACTACCGGTCGTCGCGAACGTGAAGAACAGCACAAAAAGGGTGTAGAAGACTAAGGACGTAACCTGGAGTCCGTAGAGCGTGCCTCGCAGGAGCACCAAGAGAAGCATGCTGCCAATTGTCATGCAGAGAAAGATAGCTGACATTAGCAGAAGGCGCGGGCCCGAGCTCTTGTGCCTGCACGGGTCAGAGAATGGCCACTGCTCCATCAAGTCGGGCCGTGGCTCGAATGAAGCGATGCGCTGGAACGGGATGTAACGATGACTCCGGTGCTTCGGAAGGCCCTTTCGAGTAAAGCCGTCGGAAGGGATTACCTGGACAGAGAGTCGGTCTGCCGCTTCGTTCAGCCCAACAACCTGGACGGCAATCCGTTCGCCGTTCGCAAGCGTTAGGATACCGAGAGTACCTGCATCTGCTTTATCGAGCCAATCAGGAGCAAAGTGTCGCTTTGCCTTATCGAACGTGAGGTTGCGTCGCGCGAGCTCCTCGCCTAGCAGTTGCTCGGCTTCCGCTGTGAAGCCACCTTCTGCCGCAAGCTTTAAGAGTTCCTCGTCGCTCAGGGCCCTATAGTGTTGTTCGAACGCTTTTGCGTCTGGCATTAAGGTGACTCGATTATATTGCTCCCGGTTGGTCGGCGATCCGGACATTGAGTGGCATTGAAGCGTCCGATTACGCTAAATCGCCAACGCGCTCACCGAAACCAAATCGATTTTGGCTAAGTCTTTCGAACTCCACAAGGATTCAACTCACTGTGGCGATGCGATCGATCACGGAAAGTCGGTGTTCTGGTGAGAGATGGCTGTAGCGTGCGGACATCATAATCGTCTTGTGGCCGGCGAGTTCCTGGATCTCTTTGATCGATGCTCCGGCCATTGCGAGCCATGAACAGAATGTGTGCCGGTTTGAGTGCCAGACGTAGCTCGCAATCTTTGCCTCTTCCAGACATGGTTGGAACCAGGACCGGGTGTCGAATCGGCCCTGCGATCCCTCGCGCGGAAAGACCGCATCAGATGCCTTTTGTAACGGCCGTTTGAGTGACTCAATTGCCCTCAGAGCGTCGGCATTAAGATGCACGGTTCGAGCTGAGCCATTCTTCGTCTTTGTGAGCTCGATTGTGCGCCGTTCGAGGTCAACTTGAGACCACATACAGGAGTACTGTTCGCTCAGCCGCATCCCGGTGTGAACGCTCACGACAAACTCGGCCAAATGTTCAGGGAATCGCGCGGCAATCACTTTGTGGAGCTGGTCGTATTCCTCGCGGCTTAGGAACCGGAGCCGACCCGCTCCCTCTTTCCTTTGCCGCACTAGGCGCGCGGGATTGACGGACACTTTTCCATTGCGAACACCCTCGCGATAGCAGAGTGAAATGAAGGCCTTATAGCGGTTCGCTGTAGCAGGTGTTTTGCAGCGGGTTCTAAGCCACCGTTCCAACTCCTGCGGAGTGAGGTCAGCAGCAGGCTTGGAGCCAAGCGCTTTCCTGACGATTTCGCCTTTGCTTGTGTAGCTCCGATTGTCCTTGTGATGCGCGACGAATTCGAGCACATCATCGATCAGTTCCGACAAGGTGACAACCTTGCTGTTGCGCAGCTCAGGAAGCTTCCTTCCGGCAGCTACATCGGCCTTGCGCGACTGGTACAACTTGATCGCATCCGACTTGCGACCGACCTTCTCTCTGTGCCGCTTTCCGGCCCCATAGCAGTGAACCCACCAGATGCCGCTTCCGATGGGATTCTCATAGACTCTGCGCATCGCTCACCCCACTGTTTTGGTCTTCTGTATTTTTTATGACATTCCCGGATAATTGGATGATTTGCCGAGGCACCAGGGGCGCTGTCAAGGCTCTCTGACCGCGAAGCGGCGCGCGGATGCGCGGCCTTGACTCCGCCCCGGCCTCGGCTATTCTCTGCTATCCGGGGAGTGTCATTCGGTTGCTCGTCGGGCCTCTTCGGCGCGCCGATTCGCCCGCTTTGCGAGGAGTTCTTGCGCCCGGATCAGCTTCGTCTTCTGGACCCGATCGAAGAGTGCACTAATGTGCTCCGTCGCCATTCCAGACGCTTTCAGGAACGGGTCAAATGCAGCCATCATCAACATCTGACTACCGACGGATTCGATGAAGATATCCATACCAAGCGGGTTCGAACTACCACCTTGAGCGGCCCTCAGCAATGCTTCACGTGCCCATTCGCTCGGCGTTTTGCCCGAGCGCGTCGCGGCGTCTTCGATGACCTGCGCCTCGACGGCTGTGAGCTTCGTACTCAAATTGAGCGAGCGGCGATCACGCCCGCGCAGCTTCTCTTTGGGTCGATCCGTCATTGCCTGAACGTCACCCATAGTGGCCTCCATCACCGTGTTTACGCGGTATCTGGCCAGATCCCGCATTTTGTAAGCGTGCTGTGCTTTCAGCGGTATCTGTTGGGATACCAAGGTATCTACGCAGTTCCCTTGAAGGGGTGGAGTGTCGATATTCACCCGGTGCGCAGCACCGAACGGGATGCATGCCCTGATTTCTTCCATCGTGAGCGACTACATAACGCCATCTCGCGCGCGAGTCCAATACCTATTAGCGCAAGAGTGATGCCTTGTAGGCATCGGGGCAAATGGGAAATCAACGGGTGCACAGATCAACGAATCTCAGGTGCGAACTGTTTCTTGATCTCAACTGCGTCTGCTTAGATTTGGCCGTGTCCTTAAGGGTGTAAAGATGCCGCCGAATGGCCGCCAATGCCTCTGTGATGTCTTCTAGGAATCGTACTGTAAGTAAAAGGTCTTGGACACGGATTCAAAACTGGTCAAAGCTGTAGCTGATCGCAGGTGCAAGCAAACTCTCCAGCCCCTCGCGTTGCAACGCGCGAAGACGGGCTGACTACCAGGAGCATCGGATATGAGATCAGCAGACAGCGAACAGAAGAACCGCCCGCGAGAATTACCGTCGCGGTGGAAAGCAAAATCCTGGCGAGCCGAGAAGAGGCAGCACAGATGCTCTCGATTAGCCAGAGGGCACTGGACTACCTGATCGCGACGCGGCGTCTGCCAACACTGCGTATTGGTGGTAGGGTTCTCGTCCCCGTCTCCGAGCTTCGGAAATATGCACGGACCGACCATCCAGAGCGGATCGTGGCCTGATCGCTGCACCCTGGCGGTTGAGTCCTCGGAGGATAGCTAGACTGCCGTTGCGAGTTTCCGCTCGCGGCGTTTCGTTATCCGCTTTCCGCGATTCGTTTCCCGGGGCCGCACACCTTCGATGGGGCCGACGGCGATGCTTGTCCGGAGGTGCAAACGATCCGCATAGCGCAGCAGTTTTTCAATGCTGACCTGAGAGATTCTGCCTCTCAACAGGTTGCTCACCGATGGTTGGTATTCATCCAGCACTTGCACCAGTTCCGCTTGTGTATAGCCCTTTGCTTTCACATATTCCAAGATGGCGGACAGGAGTTCAGCTTTGATTTTCAGCGCGCTTGCTTCGGACGCAGAAAACCCCAGGGCATCGAACACGTTTCCCGTCACGATGTGGGTGGGCTTATTTTCCGCTGCGTTTTTCATGACTCTTCTGCTCCTGTAATCGCTGCCTGACGAACTTGAGGCGCTGCCTCGCAATCTCAATATCGCGCCGGTCTGTTTTCCGGCTTTCCTTCTCAAAGGAGTGCAGCACATAGATCCGGTTCTCGATCTTCGACAGGTAAACGACTCTGTACCAGGCTCGTTCGTCGGCTTCTTTCAACTCGTAGACGCCTGCGCTAATGGAACTCATGCTGCGGGTCTGGGATGTCGGTTCTCTGCCAATCTGAAGCTGCCGTAGCGAGAATCCGAGTGATCGCTTGACGTCATCAGGAAAACTCGACAACACCTCCAGCAAGTCTCCTTCAAAATGAAGCTCGGCATCCGGCGGGGTTCCCTCTTTGAGTGCCATCCCGTCAAGCGCAGTACATCTGATGGTTCTATACAATATCTATTATAAGCTGAACAGGACGATCCCCTTACACCGAGGCATCTATTCGCTGTGTGAGCTCTTGGCCAGCTATCTGGCGTTCCCGCGCACGCCCACCCCGGAGAGCATCCACCAAGGCCAACAATTCATAAAGGCGCTCGTCTTCCAATGCAGCTTGCGGGACATTCTTGTGCAGAGGCGCGAAGCTGTAGCCACGAACCTTCCCATCCGCGTAGGGCCAAACAGGCGGCAGGTCGCCCGCATCAGCAATGGTTTCCGAAAGTGGAGAAGCGGGCATAGCTCGTCGGAACACCTCGGGTTGGGGCGCCGATCTTCTAACAGTATCGATGGAAGCCTTACTGAGCGGTGCGATGCGAACTCTCGTGCCTGCAGCTGCAGCTTCAACCGTCCTGGTCTTCGTAAACGCAGGCTTGCTGCGATACGTATTCCACTTCGACCGTCGGATTCGATCTTCAAAGTAATTTTAGAGGCATCGCGCACGGCGTGGTAGACCGGGAGTACTGCCTTGGAGAGCAGCCCATAACCCTGCGGAAGGCCTTGCCAAAAGCGCTCTCAGACTCGTACCCGAGCGACTGTGCAATGGCAAAGAGGCCTTCCGAGGAATTCTTCAAGCGGTCGCCAGCCAGAAGCATGCGCCAGCGGGTGAGGTACTCCATGGGAGTGGCGCCCACGATCTCGCGGAAGCGCAGGGCAAAGACCGAGCGCGACATACCAACGCGTTCGGCCAATAACTGCAGCGTCCAGGGATCTCCCGGTGCACCGTGCATGCTGGCGATGGCGAGGCTCATATGTTTGTCAGACAGCGCAGAAAGCCAACCGTTGCCAGCATTGGCGCCGTCAGCCAGGTGCAGGCGAAGCGCTTGAATAAGCATCGTGTAGGCGAGCTGCTGCGCTATGAGAGAACTGCCCGGCTGCGGATCGCGGAGTTCCTCGCGCAAGCGCTCGAGTGCCCAGCGCATGGCCGCCTTGTCCGACTCGCGGCGAATGTGCACGATCGGCGGCAACGAGTGCAGCAGTATCTCGGCGTGGCTGCCCGTGAACCCGAAGAAGCCGCCGGCGATGTGTCGGGCCCCTTCAGGAACAGCCGAGACGTCATTGGTCTTGCTGAGGCGGCCCCACGCCAGCGTGTAGTGAACCGGTTCAAGCGAGAGATCCGTGGTGAGCTGGAATGGCATCCCGCGCGGCAGAAGAAAACAGTCCCCCGCGTCAAGCAGGATGGGGTCTGGGACGCCTTCAACGGCCAGCCAGCATTGGCCGGCGAGCATCGCATAGCACTTAACGCCCTGGTGCTTCGGGAAATATATCGCCATATCGCCCGGCACCATAAAACCGCCGGAGGATAAGCTCTGAGGCTTGAGCAGGGCAAGAACTTCGGAAAGCGGATCCATATGTTGAGTCGACGCCAAGCCGGGCTGCATGAATTGAGTCCCTAATCTCTGAGGCTCGGATTTTGGGAACATCGGGACGATTGAACCAATCATACGGACTCCTAGTATAGATCGTCCTCGCGTTGAAACCATCTACTGATCGACGGCTCTGATTGGCCATGCCGGATCGGCCGCGTATTCGTGAGATCTAGGGGAGACATCATTATGCGTATCTTTGTAACTGGAGCACCCGGCTTTATTGGGTCGGAGCTTGTGCCGGAGCTAATCAAAGCGGGGCACAGCGTGCTGGGACTGACACGCTCCGACGCCGGTGCCGAGAAACTGCGTGCGGCGGGAGCCGAGGTACTCCATGGAAATACCGAGGACCTCGAAAGCCTGCGCAAGGGCGCAGCCGATTCCGATGGCGTGATCCACCTCGCCTTCAACCATGACTTTTCGCAGTTCCAGAAGAACTGCGATGACGACCGTAAGGCGATTGTGGCTATTGGCGAAGTGCTGCTGGGCTCCAGACGGCCATTCGTCGTGACCTCGGGAACGGCGATCGCAGCCAACCTGGACGGCAAGCCATCGACAGAAGACGGCCCGACTGCTGCATGGAATCCGCGAGCGGCTTCGGAGGTGGCAGTGAAGGAGTTGACGGCGCGCGGCGTGAACACCGCAGTGGTGCGCCTGCCGCAGGTTCATGACACACGCAAGCAAGGGCTCGTGCCTTATCTCCTTGCTACAGCGCGCGAAAAGGGAGTCTCAGCATATATCGGGGACGGCAGCAATCGCTGGCCTGCCGCGCATGTCTCCGATGTAGCGCGCTTGTACCGTCTGGCCTTTGAGAAGGCAGAGCCAGGCGCGATCTACCATGCGGTCGACGAGGAAGGCGTGACAATGAAGGCCATCGTTGAGGCGCATGGCCGCGGGCTAAAGATACCGGTTGTCAGCATCAAGCCCGAAGAGGCTGAAGCACACTTCGGCTGGCTCGGCCGCTTCGCTGGCCATGATATGCCGGCCTCAAGCGCCATCACTCGCCAGAAGCTGAACTGGACGCCGGCCGGTCCAGATCTGATTACCGACCTGGACAATATGGACTACACGCAGTCCTGAATCCATACCCCCAAAGCGCACCGGCGCTCTACAGACACCGGTGCGCCTGCTCTTGACAGCAAGTCGATCAGAGAAAAGAGATGGAACTGTAACGTTAATTGCGCACTGAGCCTCACAGTAACCTCTGTTGCCGCTGCAATGAGGTCGACCTGGCTTGGGAAGAGGTAATTGCTGTTCGCGGCTAGATGCCCATATTTTCAGCGGGATAACAAAAGTTCAATTCGTCACAGCCGCACAGTTCGGCCGAACATATATACAGTTTACCTGTACAGATAAACTGTATATATGTCATACTGAGCCCTATGAACGATCGCGTGAGCCCTTCTCAAGCCGAGCGCGCCTCTGCACTTGCAGCAGAGCTTCGGGCAATCTCCGGCAAACTCAAGCGGAAGTTGCGTGAACAGGGTGGGCGGAGCGATTTGAGGCCTTCGCAGGTCTCCGTTGTGCTTCGTATCGAGAAAGACGGCCCAGCAACGGTATCGAGCCTGGCTCGAGCTGAAGGAATGCGTCCTCAGTCGATGAGCGCCATCGTCACATCGTTGCTTGAGGCCGGATTGCTAAGCGGCTCGCCGGATCTGAATGACGGACGGCAAACCTTGATGTCACTCTCCCGGAAATGTCAGAAACTGCTCAGGGACGGCCGTGCAGCAAGGCAAGATTGGCTCACGGCAAGAATCCAGAAGAAACTCTCCTCCCAGGAGCTGGAAAAGCTTGCTGCTGCCGTCAACCTGCTCGCGCGCCTCATTGAAGACTGATGTCTTCGCGTCCAATCACTCAACTCTCATTTCATATCCCTGTTAAGGAGAAGAACCGGATGCCCCTTACGGCGCTTGACCCAAAAACAGCCCTTATCGTCGTTGATCTTCAAAAAGGCATTATCAACTCGCCCTTTATCCACCCGGTCTCTGGCGTCATAGAGCGAACCCGCGCTTTGCTTGATGCCTTTCGTCAGCATGATCTCCCGGTCGTTCTGGTCAATGTCGCAGGAGGCGCACCGGGCCGGACAGAACAGCCGCGCCGTTTCTCGACGCTCCCCGAGGGCTTCAGCGATCTGATCCCAGAGCTGGATCGCCAGCCCGGCGACATCGTGGTAACGAAGCGGACATGGGGCGCGTTTGCCAGTACGGATTTAGAGGGGCAACTGAAGGCCACTGGAGTGACGCACGTTGTTGTCACAGGTGTGGCAACCGGTACCGGCGTTGAAGCTACTGCCCGGCAGGCGTATGAGCAGGGATTCAATGTCACGCTTGCCCTCGATGCCATGACCGATGCACGCCCTGAAGCGCATGAATACAGCGTCGCGCACGTCTTCCCTCGTCTTGGAGAAACGGGTTCAACCCAGGACATTCTCAACCTGCTGGCGACGAGGAGTGCATAACCATGACCTGGCTTCATCTTGTCTCGTACTTCTTTGGAGGAATTTTCCTGGCCAATGCCATTCCGCATTCTGCCAGCGGCATGATGGGACAGCCTTTCCAGACGCCTTTTGCAAAACCTCCGGGCAAAGGTCTTTCCTCATCTACCGTGAATGTTCTCTGGGGCTTTTTTAACGCCATCGTCGGATATCTTCTCGTGGTGCGTGTTGGCAACTTCGATCTGAGATCGGCAAACGACGTTCTTGCATTTGCAGTTGGCGCACTGCTGATCAGCCTGTTCTCGGCACGGCATTTCGGCCAGTTTCATGGAGGCAATTCTCCGGAACATCCATGAAGAATCCAGCGGCCAGTGCTTTTCGTGCTTTGAGCATCTTTAATTTTCGCGTGTGGTCAGCGGGTGCTTTGGTTTCTAACATCGGGACATGGATGCAGCGTGTTGCTCAGGACTGGCTCGTCCTTACGCAACTCACTCATCATGACGCCTCCGCTGTGGGAATCGTCATGGCACTTCAGTTCGCACCGCAGCTTCTTCTGTTGCCCTGGACCGGATTTGCCGCAGATCGTCTCAACCAACGCAAGCTTTTGATGGTTACCCAGGCGATGATGGGGGTCTTGGCGCTAGCCTTGGGAATCCTTACGATCGCGGGCCACGTCCGTTTGTGGCAAGTCTATGTATTTGCGTTTTTGTTTGGCTCTGCGGCTGCATTGGATGCTCCCGTGCGCCAGACTTTCGTGGCCGAGTTGGTGGGTGACGAGCACCTGCATAACGCAGTCGCCCTCAATTCAACATCCTTCAATGCCGGCCGTATGGTCGGTCCTGCAGTTGCTGGTCTCGTCATTGTGAAGGTGGGTACTGGTTGGGCTTTTGCGATCAACGGCTTGTCATTCGCTGCAGTTTTAATTTCGATGTCACTGTTCCGCGTGTCCGAACTGTATCCAAACACAAGAGCCCGGCGTACCGCTGGGGGATTCCTGGAAGGGTTCCGCTATGTCTGGCGTCGCGAAGATCTCCGGGCCATCCTGGTCATGCTGTTTTTGATTGGCACCTTCGGACTCAACTTCCCGATCTTTACTTCGACGATGGCTGTCAACGTCTTCCACACCGATGCACGGGGCTTCGGACTGCTGTCCTCCATCATGGCAATTGGCACCATATCTGGAGCGCTGATCGCCGCAGGTCGTGACAAGCCAAAGTTCGGCTCGTTATTCGTCGGCTCAACAGTCTTCGGGATCGGATGTACTTTTGCAGCGCTGGCTCCCGGTTACTGGTGGTTCGCGGCTGCTCTCGTAGTTATTGGTGTTGCGGCCTTGACACTTACCAACACAACCAACAGCATGATGCAGCTCTCGACGGAGCCTGCCATGCGAGGCCGAGTCATGGCCCTTCGCCTCGCTATCGCACTTGGAGGTACACCGATCGGAGCCCCGATCGTGGGTTGGGTGGCAAACCGCTTCGGTCCCCGTTGGGCACTGGGCGTTGGTGCATCATCAGGATTTGCCGCTGCCCTGGTTGCGGTATATGTCCTGACGCGGGGAACCGGACTGAACCATGCCGGCTCGGCTCGATGAGTTCAAGTCACAAGATACCGATACGCCATCGAATAGTTGGGCAAAGCTGGTGCTGCTCTACCAGAAGGGTGAATTGAAGCTACCGATACCGTTGAAAAAATGAGCTCCGCCTCGCCTTCCAGGAAGACGGTTGCACACCAGAGCGGTAATCTTGGATGCGGGGATAGTGCCGAGGAGTCATCATGATCGAATTTTCTGATTTTAGGAACACGAGAATAACGCTGAATCGCGGCGCCGGCCAGATGCCCGCGCTCGGGTTTGGCACTCTGATTCCCGATGCAGCCGAGACCAAACGCGCCACCAGAGACGCGCTTGACGCCGGATTTCGGCACCTTGATTGCGCAGAGCGATACCGGAACGAGCGTGAAGTAGGCGAGGCGTTACATGAAGTACTTGCCGCTGGACAAATCGAGCGTGAAAACATCTTTGTGACAACGAAGTTGTGGAATACCAACCATCGTCCTGAGCGGGTGGAACCGGCCTTTCAGGCGAGTCTGGACAGACTCGGACTCGACTATCTGGATCTCTATCTCATTCACACTCCATTTGCGTTTCAAGCGGGAGACGAGCAGGATCCACGCGATCAAAATGGCAATGTCATTTACGATCGCGGTGTAACTTTGCTCGATACCTGGAAAGCGATGGAAAGCCTTGTAGACTATGGCAAATGCCGTGCCATCGGCCTGTCGGACATCGGCTTGAACCAATTGTCACCCCTTTATGAATCGGCAAGAATCAAGCCCGCCGTGGTCCAGGTCGAGTCGCATCCGTATCTCCCGGAAACAGAGCTTCTTGAGTTCTGCAAAGAGAGGGGCATCGTATTTCTGTCTTTCGCGCCATTGGGCCACGGAATGAGACCGGGCCTGCTCGAAGATCCAGTGATTTTGGCAGTTGCCGAACGAGTTGGAAAAACGCCTGCACAGGTCCTGCTGGCTTGGGCCGTACAACGCGGCACGGCTTTGCTTACCACCCCCAAAACCCCGGACCGGGCTAAAGAGAATTTCAACATCTCCGCTCTTCCTGAAGAGGCATTTGACGAAATCGATCGTATTGAGACTCGACAGAGACTCAATGACGTGGTGAATACGGGTAGCCCGGGCTTCATTCCACGAGTCCAATCAACATAAAAGCCAGTAGCATCTGGAGCGACATATGCCAGAAGAACAAATCCGAGAAGCTCTGAACACGCATTGGCAGGCCTCTGCATCTGGCGATGCGAATGCGGAACACGATATTTACGATGACGATGCCATCTGCGATTATCCCCAGTCTGGCGAGCGCATCTACGGGCGAAACAATTTGCAGGCCCTGCGAAGCCACCATCCTGGCAAGCCATCAGGCTTCAACGTCAGGCGAATTCTGGGAGAAGGTAATCTGTGGATCACCGAATACACAATCGATTACCAGGGGCGGCCAGCATACACAGTGAGCATTATGCAGTTCCGCAACGGCAAGGTTGTGCATGAGACACAGTATTTCGCGGATCCCTTTGAAGCACCGGCCTGGCGAAGCCAATGGGTTCATCTGGTCGCCTGACGCCGCATTGAGGTGGGGGCGATTACAGCCTGCGACAACGCGGATTCAAACAACTCGACTAGAGCCTCTCATAGCTTTCGTTGCAAGGGAGGAGTACAGAAGCAGGCGATCGGCTAGGTGAGGACTGCGATGCCTCGGGGCATCTGAATCTCTCCTTGTTACAACAGCTTCAGGTACCGAAGAAGCAGACTTCTATCTCTGCGGGCAAATTCAGAAATGCGTATTCATCGCCCACAGATCAGGGTCATACAGTTCGATGTTCGGATCGTCCCCGATATGCCGGGTCTTTGTAGCTGCAAGCGAATGCCGTATTCTTTCCCTGGGCAACGAGGCAAGAGTTCATCGTAAGTGCAATCGCGAGGCTCGCGAAAATCTGAAGTCGTGACTTCGTCCTGTTTCACGTATCTTTCCATAAAGATCAGCGATGTACGTTAACAGCAATGTTGCTGGGAACGAATCGACTCACGAAGCTCGATGCCCTGACCGGCGTTCACGGTTCCAATCAAGGATTGGACCGGCAACATCGGTAATCTCCGACACCAGTGTCTGAAGCAAAACCTTTGCATCGCGCTCGCGAGAGAGGCTTGCACTCTGCCCAGCCCAGAGCTGAAGCAATTCCGGCTTTGCTGCCTTCTCGGCTGGAATGGAGAGATTTTTCATCAGGAAACGCTGCAGTGGATATGGAAGAATCTCTACTCCCGGCTCATTAAGTTCATCCAGCAATTGGTTGCGAATTCCGCGAGCGAGCCGTCCAGTGAAACCCTTGGTGAGCGCGGTGTTCCGTGCCTTTCCGCTGAGCAGCGCATTGCGATGATGTGGGCTCGCACCGGCGTCTTCACTTGCCAGAAAGGCCGTGCCGATTTGAACGCCCTCCGCTCCAAGGGCGAAAGCCGCCAGCACTCCTCGAGCATCGGCGATTCCTCCCGCGGCAACTACCGGAATCGAAATAGCATCCACGACCTGCGGCGTCAACGCAAAGGTTCCCGTGAGCGACTCCTCGGCGGACAGCAGAAAAGAGCCGCGATGGCCACCCGCTTCAAAGCCTGAGGCGACAATGACATTGACCCCCGCCTGTTCAAGAGCAATGGCTTCAGACGGCGTGGTGGCTGCTCCGATCGTAACGATACCTTGGGCACGGCATTCGTCGAGAATCTCCTTCGGTGGAATCCCTGCGATGAAGCTGAAGACAGGCACCTTGGCGTCGAGCAGAACACGGGCCTGATCCTCAAATCTGATCGGAACATAAGGCTTGTATTCCGGAAGCGTGCCGCCCACCGCTTCGATATGCTTCGCTACATGGGCAAGACTTCGCTGAAACTCTTCTCTGCCGGAAGAGCGCGCACCCTCATCTTCCATCGAAACCCACAGATTCATCGCGAAAGGTTTGTCTGTAAGTTCACGAATCTCGGCAATGACCTCTCCGATTGCTGATGGACTCAAACCATGCGCTCCAAATGAACCCAGGCCACCGAAGTTGGAGACCTTCGCGGTCAATCGCTGCGTCGATAGGCCGCCCAGTGGACCTTGGATGATGGGATACTCAACTCCGAGGCTCGAGGCGACACGTGTCTTGTTCCACGGTGTCGGCGAATTCACGATCTGTTCTTTCATGGCCATCCTTTGCGTGCAACCGTATGAGACGGCATAGCCCCGCCCTGGGTATCTTACTCGCCGATCTCGAAGATGAGAGTCCCGCAAGGGCATCGAGAGGAAGGAGTCGAGCCACAGGCCATCCGCCTCAAACAATTGAAGCACTTCTGCGTTTGCCTGCAAACGGATGTTGTGACACTGCCGTACTCTGGAAGAAGAGGGCGATACCAGGCACGCTTGTTCTTTCGCAGATCGCTCTCCTTCTCAAAGTTTTGGGTGCAGCCATCCTGCAGCCTGGAATCAAAGTGAAGCGTGCTTACGAACCGGTACCGCTGTTGATCGACACGGTGGGACCTGAATTGACTCAGATATGGACCAACATTATCGAAAACGCCGTTGATGCGATGCGGGGCCAAGGTGAGCTTCGCGTACGAACCTTCTGTGAGGACCACTATGTGGTGGTCGAAATTGGCGATAACGGCCCTGGAATTCCGGCCGAGATCAAGCCCCATATTTTTGATCCCTTTTTCACGACGAAGGACGTTGGTGAAGGAACGGGCCTGGGGTTGAATACCGTACAAACGATCGTCAGAAAGCTGGGCGGCGATATTCAGGTCACTTCACAGCCGGGTGACACTCGCTTTCAGGTGTGGCTCCCATGGCTAGACCCCGCCGAACCCGAAAAACAGTCTGCCTGAACTCGCCGATGATCCCAGCCTGTTGGGCATTCGCAGCGGTACTTGCATCCATCGACGGCGTTGTAGGATCCAATGATGGGTTGGCATATTAAATTGATTCAAACTGAAAGAGGAGAAGTACAGATATGGCTACATCACATGAAACCGCGATACTCGCCGGGGGTTGCTTCTGGGGAATGCAAGACCTGTTGCGCCGCTATCCCGGCGTAATTTCAACCCGTGTGGGATACACCGGCGGTGACGTCCAAAATGCGACCTATCGCAACCATGGAACTCACGCCGAAGCTTTGGAGGTCGTGTTCGACCCCGCGCAGCTCAGTTATCGGAAGTTGCTTGAATTTTTCTTTCAGATACATGACCCCACAACATTGAACCGGCAAGGAAATGACACCGGCACCAGCTATCGCTCCGCGATTTTCTATACGACCGGCGAGCAAAGGCAGATTGCGGAAGAGACGATCGCCGATGTCAACGCCGCAGGACTTTGGCCAGGCAAAGTCGTAACCCAAGTCGAGCCCAGTGGCCCGTTCTGGCAGGCGGAGCCGGAGCATCAGGATTACCTTGAGCGCTACCCGAACGGCTATACCTGCCATTTCATTCGCCCAAATTGGAGGCTACCATCCCGCACAGCCTGAATCGCGAGCGCATAGAAAGAGCAAGCGCCTCACCATGGCAGCCGAAGTTGTTTCGGTTGTCACCGAATGCGCAGAACGAATGGTGTGATTTGATTTCAGAGCAGGTTTGAAACTTCTGCCGATTCCACCCGGTTAAACCGTAGCCCTGGCCCGCGTCGATAGCGATACTCCCAGTTCATCGACAAGGTCTTCGTTGCGATAGCGATGTAATTTTCCGCAGTCGCACATAAGCGGGAAAAGAGGCGCAACATAGCGGAGCCGTATTCCGCGATCGTCGCCATACTTTTCGCCAATCTTAATGAAAGAACCACAAGCAATACATGTGAAACCGACGCAACGCGACATAGGGTTTCCTGTAGAGAAGTATTGCCAGAATAGTGAGCCTGCCTGTCGCGGTCAATGATGCTTCGGATTAATTACGATGACTCTTTCGTTTGCATTTATGGTTACCTCACGCGCGATGATCAAGAACAACTACGCAACCCGCTGTTAGACACTGCGCCTTATCTCCTCATGCCACCGGATACTAGGTCTGGATCTTTTGAATTCAACCCGCTCGCGAAATGTAGGCTTGTAATCAATGGCGAGACTGAGTGCAGGTTTGTTGATGTATCGAAGGCGCGACACGGAGCCGGAAGTCTTCCTTGTCCATCCTGGTGGCCCTTTCTGGGCCCGCAAAGATCTTGGGGCCTGGTCCATTCCGAAAGGTGAATACGATCAAAGCGAACCGCCTTTACAAGCTGCCCGCCGCGAATTCCATGAAGAAACCGGCTTTCCCGCAGATGGCAACTTTGAATCCCTCGGGCAACTGAAACAGGCCGGTGGCAAGACCGTCATCGCCTGGGCCTTCGAAGGCGACTGCGACCCGGCAAAGCTGATCAGCAACACCTGCAACATTGAATGGCCCCCACGCTCCGGGCGGCAGTTGGAGATCCCGGAAGTAGATCGCGCCCATTGGTTTTCATTATCTGAAGCAGGAGCATACATCCTCAAAAGCCAGCAACCTTTTCTGGATCGGCTCTCCACCCTGCTCTCATCAGTCTGACCTCAGCTGCGTGATTTCACCCTTCAAACAACGGCGATGAGGGCTCTTCCGCATTGCGGAAATTACTCAACCCCACGCCCACCAGGCGAAAGCGTTTGGAGGCGTCAACATCGACACGCTCCCGCAACGAAAGTGCGATCGCAGTCAACTCCTCGCACGACGTGGGCGGAACTATTGGAGTGTGACTGCGCGTCAGAATGCCGAACTCGCTCGTCTTCAGTTTGAGCACCACAGTCCTGGCCACACGCACCTCCTTGCGCGAAGCAGACCAGACCTTTTCCGCCAGCCGTCGAATCAGATCTTCCGTCTCCGCGAGCGGAATATCGCGCTCAAACGTATCTTCCGCGGAAATCGACTTGGTCTGCCTGTCGGGCACTACAGGGTTGTGATCGATACCGCGCGCAAGCTCATAAAGACGCAATCCATAGCGGCCAAATACTTCTTCTAGTGCGGGCAGCTCAAAACTGCGTACATCTCCTACTGTTCGGATACCCATCTGCCCCAACCGTGCTTCAGTGACTTTGCCTACACCTGGAATGCGTCCTACTGGGAGTGGCGCGAGAAACGCATCCACATCGCCAGGCTGAATTACGAAGAGGCCGTCCGGCTTCCGCCAGTCAGAGGCAATCTTGGCTAGAAACTTGTTCGGCGCAACACCCGCCGAGGCAGTCAGAAAAAGCTCATCCCGAATCTGTTGCCGGATGGCTTTCGCAACCTTCGTCGCCGTAGGCAAGTCTGTCTTGTTTTCTGTAACGTCCAGATAAGCCTCGTCCAGCGACAACGGCTCAATCAATTCCGTGTGCCGCTGAAATATCTCTCGTACCGCACGCGACACTGCCTTGTACCGCGTAAAATCAGGCGGAAGAAAAATCGCCTCCGGACACAAACGTTCAGCCGTAATCGCCGGCATCGCCGACCTTACCCCAAAACGTCGCGCTTCGTATGAAGCGGCGCAAACCACGGACCGCTTTCCCTTCCACGCCACCACCACCGGTTTGCCGCGCAGTGCCGGATCGTCCCGCTGCTCAACAGAAGCGTAGAAAGCATCCATATCTACATGAACGATCTTGCGAGGCCGCAATGCACGCGGATCAACGCCGGTCGGCTCGGACGTGGCTAAGTCGTCCATGAGCTTGATTGTAAGCGAATATAGGGCGAAAATGAGAACAGAACTGAAGGCGGGCTAAAGATGAAGCGGTCAGGCACAGCCGATCTCCCACTCCATAACGGCCGCGTGCCTCCATGGCTCGCGAGCCGCATGATGAAGCTCGGCACGGCGATCGCAGAATACATCGTTCTCGAAAATGGTCCGTCGGAGTTCCTGACCCGTCTCAGCGATCCATTCTGGTTCCAGGCTTTTGGCGCTGTAATGGGCATGGATTGGCACTCTTCCGGCATCACCACCTCAGTCATGGGAGCATTGAAGCGGGGCCTGAATCCACGCTTTAATGAGCTCGGCCTGGCATTCTGTGGCGGACGTGGAAAGCACTCCCTGCGCACTCCCGACGAGCTTCGCGCGTTCTCGATGAAAACGGGCCTGGATGGAGAGTTACTGGCACGTACCAGCCGCCTCACCGCACGCGTCGACAACAATGCCGTAGCAGACGGCTTTCAACTCTACTTGCATTCCTTCGCTATTACGCGGTCCGGAGAGTGGGCCGTCGTGCAACAAGGGATGAATGCAGACAATCGTTCGGCACGACGCTATCATTGGCATTCCCCAACCGTGCGTGATTTTGTTTCTGACCCGCATACCGCGATCGTAGGCAAGCCACAGGGCGAAATCCTCAACCTGGTAGATGCACGCGCGTCTAATGCCCAGCAAGCCTTGCTGGGCATTGCCAAGGAACCGATTGAAGTCTCTTTAAATGAAGCGCGCAAACTCATCATGCCGGCGCATCATGACGTTCGCGCCAAAGATGTCGATCTCAAACGGCTTGGCGCGGTGCTCGCCGTGGCACATGAGCAGGAGTTGCGCGACTTTGCCTCGCTGTTGTTGGTAGAAGGCCTGGGGCCACGCACGCTGCAATCGCTCGCCCTCATCGCCGAGGTCGTTCACGGAGCACCCAGCCGCTTCTCCGATCCTGCGCGCTTCTCCTTCGCCCACGGAGGCAAAGACGGGCATCCATTTCCCGTACCTCTGAAAACCTACGATGAATCCCTGGCCGTATTGCGCCGCGCGCTTGACGCCGCCCGACTCGGTCACACCGAAAAGGTAGACGGCTTCAAAAGGCTCGACCAGTTAACCCGCAATGTCTTAAACGACCGGCAGCCCCTCGCCGACTTTCGCGCGACGCTCGATCATGAGCATCGCATCTCCCCATCGATTGGAGGACGGACCGTCTTCGATGACCAGCCTCCCGCAAGACGTTCACGCGATCCACGCCAGCAATCGCTTTTCTAACGCTCGTTCAAATCGACTGAGTAGAGATTCACCGTCGAAGTGCGCGCGCTCACCACGGGAAGATCGCCGGGCGCAAGGCTCAGCAAGCGATAGTCGCTGGCCAGGATCGGGCGCAGATTGTTGATCGTAGCGATCTGCTCAAGATGCCCGTCGGGAATGCCGATGCGATAAATAGGCTTGCCCGCTTCCAGAAAATCCTGGAAGTAAACAGAGCGGCCATCGTGCGACCAGATCGGATCGCCCGCCCCATGCGATGAGATCGTAGTCCATCGTTGCGTCTCGCGATCGAAGAGCAACAATGCCCGCTGATCGAGCCGGATGGCGACGATGTGGCGGCCATCGGGAGAGAGCCGCGGACTGAAAAGCCCCGTCGAGCCCGGCACTTCCGTCACCTTGCGCGATGCAATGTCCAGCAGGTAGATCGCCTTGGGCTGCGTCTCGCTGTCCATGCGATCGGGTAGGCGGCCGAAGACCAGCGTCTTGCCGTCAGCCGACCAATTCGGATCGGCCTCGTTGCGATCGGCTTCATCACGATCCTGATCCACCAGCGGCGTCAGCTTGCCGCCATCCGAATCGACCAGGTAAAGCTTCCATGGTTTCCCCGGCTCCTCAGCCATCAGCGCCAGCCGCTTGTTGTCCGGAGACCACTTCATGCTGAAGATGCGCAGCGGCGGAGCCGTCAGTTGAATGCGCTCGCTGCCGTCCACTCGGCTGCGCCATAGGTAGCCATCCGCGCTGTTCAGCCACGCCACCCAGCGCCCGTCCGGCGAATACTCCGCCAGCGAGGCCAGGTTCAGGTTCTGGTCCAGCGCGTTGAAGGCAGTCGAATGCGGCATCGCCTGGAGCAGTTCAATCTGCGAATTCACTCCGATGAAATAGATGCGATGGCCTCCAGAGGCCGAGAGCACCGTACTGGGCGCTTCAAAATCCAACGGGCCGTTCGTGATCTGCCGCGGCCGGCGATCAAGCACATACCATGGCCCCTCGCGCTGCGCCCATATCTGGCTATGCCCCGCGCGCATCGATTGAAAGACATACTCCTGGCCATCCGCGGTCCAGTTGCCGCAACACATCGCCGCCGGCTGGTTCCAACCCGGCAGCAGCCGATGTGGATTGCTGCCGTCCGCTGCAACCTCCCAAAGCTCGGTGGTCTGCCGTTTTGCATCCTGCAGCGTAAAACGCAGCCGTCGGCCATCGGGAGACCAGCGCATCCAGAATGCCAGCCCGGGCACGGTCAGCAGCTTGTGTGGATCGCTGCCATCCTCACCCACAACCATCAGATCGCTGCCATTGGCAATCAGCAGCGAGTTTCCGTCCGGCATCCACGTCGCGTCATGCGCCAGCACCTTGGGCACCCGATGCGTGTTGCCGCCCAGCGTCGGCACAATCCACAGCGGCTGTTCCGGCAGTGCCTGGAGATGTCCATGCACCACCAGCTTCGAGCCATCCGGCGAGAGCGACCCAATCAACGGCGCGCCAATCTCCGGCGGCAGTTGAAAATGGCCGATCTCTCCATTCGCCACCAACGCCACGGCGAGCACTGAGCTGCCATTCTCGATGTGCGAAAAATACAGCCGCGTGCCATCTCCCGCCGAGCTGGAAAAACCCTCGACATCTGGCTCGTTACTGAAGACGCCGCCGGAATAAGTAATCTGAGAAACCTGATACGGTTTGCGCGTCGCCGGCTGCACCCATAGAACGCCCCCTGCAACCAGACAAGCTACCGCTAGACCGATGGGCCACCAACGCCAGATCCCGCGCCGGCTCGTACTCTCCTCTGCCCTGACGGCAGAATCGACAACGGAATGGGCGGCATGAGCCTCGGACCCAGACGTGCCGGAAAAAGTTCCATTGGACTCCGCAACCACGTCCGGTGTTTTCACCGGAGCAATAAACCGGTAGCCGCGCCGAGCCAGAGTCTCCACGAAGCGAGGATTCTCCGCCGAGTCTCCCAGCGCCTCCCGCAGCTTGTTTACCGCAATGCCCAGGCTGTGATCGAAGTCGACCGTCGTCGCTCCACCCCAGATCTGCTGCTGCAGCTCTTCGCGAGAGACAACCTCTCCAGGCTGATCCAGAAGCGCAGCCAGCAATTTGAAGGGCTGTCCCTGCAGCCGGACCTTCACGCCTGAACGGCGAAGCTCTCCCGTAGACCGGTCCACCTCAAAAACGCCAAACTGAACCCGTCTGGCGCCGCCGTTCTGCTCTCCCGAAGTCATAATTCCGAGGGAAAATCCCCCCTGAGCAGTATAGAGAATCATTAAAGCTTATGTCAGTTTTCCAACCTTACAACCCAGAACTAACTTCACAGTCAGGAGATATATAACTTTAAGCGATTGCTATCAAATGACTTATTCGGAGATCGGCAATTGATTTCAAATTGGTCGTTTGTGGATTGACTCTCTTCCCATGAGTGGCGTTCCTTGGTTCCTGTTCATCAAAGGTAGGCGTTTCCGACGCCCAAACCAAGGATTCGAACAGAAGCAGCAATCTTCAGGAGGACCACCCCATGTTGCCCCACCCCAGAACCCTGCTCCGCAAATTCCGTAGCGTCACCTCTTCCATCCTGGCCGCTTTGCTTTTCCTCACAGTACCCGGCCTTTTCGCCCAATCGGACCTCGGCTCAATTCGCGGCACCGTTCAGGACAACACCGGCGCAGCACTGCCCGGAACTTCCATCGAAGTCTTGAGCAATGACACCGGCCAGGCACGGACGGTCGTCTCCGACGGCCAGGGCAACTTCTCCGTTCTCTCTCTGCCGCGCGGCAGCTACAAGGCAACGGCCACCGCAGCCGGTTTCCAGCAGGAAACCGTCACCTTCGACCTGCAGGTCTCGCAGGTCAAGGCGATCAATTTCGAGCTCAAAATAGGCGCAGCCAGCCAGACCGTCGAAGTCACCTCCGCCGCCCCGCTCGTCGATACGGAAACCTCCTCCGTCGGCGAAGTCGTCGAGGGCCGCCAGCTCTCGGAGATTCCCCTCAACGGCCGCAACTTCACCCAGCTCGCCCTGCTCTCGCCCGGCGTGACAAAAGGCTCCTACGGAAGCGTGGCCAGCGGCACCAACGGCAATGCCGAAACCTTCCGCTACAGCGAGACCGGCGGCGGCGCACTCTCCGTCAACGGCCTCCCTCCCGAGGCCAACAACTACATCCTCGACGGCGTCGACAATAACGAATCCCTTGCCAATGCCCTTACCTTCTTCCCGCCCGTCGAAGCCATGCAGGAGTTCCGCATCAACACCAGTGACGCTCCGGCCGAGTTTGGACGCGCCGGCGGCGGCGTCGTCCAGTCCACCATCAAATCCGGCACCAATCAGTTCCACGGCTCGGCCTTCTGGTTCCTGCGCAATGGCACGGTGGATGCCAACCCCAATTATTTTTCACCCACCTCGAAGGTATTGCCATTCCAGAAGAATCAGTTCGGCGGCACCCTCGGCGGGCCTATCCTCAAAGACAAGCTCTTCCTCTTTGGCGACTACCAGGCCACGCGCCAGAAGCAGCCCGACAATCCGGCCTTCAACACCGTACCCACCGCCAAGATGCGCACCGGCGACTTCAGCGAACTGATCGGCACCGGTCTCACTACCCTGCCCAATCCCAGCTACTCTGGCTGCACCAGCGTCACCCTCGCCAACGGAACGGTAATCCCCGCGGGCGGCGCGCTCACCACCGCCAACGGCGGCAGCGGCGCCATCTTCGACCCCACCACCTGCTCCCAGTGGAACTACGGCGGCAACCCCAACGTCATCGATCCCGCCCGCCTGAATGCCGCCGCCATCAAGTATCTGAATGTCTTTCCCCTGCCCAATACCGGCACAGCAACCACCATCGAAAACAACTACGTCAATGTGCAGAATGAGATTCGCAACTTCAACGACTTCGATGGCCGTATCGATTGGGCCGCCACTGTCCTGGACACGGTCTTTGGTCGCTACAGCTACGGCCAGGACATCTTCCTCAAGACCGTAAGCGTCGTAGGCACGCCATCCGGATTTGCCGCCGGCAACAATGTCAACCACCCCCGCGGCTTCGTCGTTGGCGAAACCCACATCTTCACGCCCGCGCTCATCAATGAATTCCGCTTCGGCTACACGCGCCCGCTCTACGGCTACATCAACCCATTCGAAGGCACCCCCTTCTCGGCGAACCTAGGCATCCTCAACGCCAACCGCAGTCCCCTGCTCGGCGGAGGAGCGCTCATCGGCGGCTTCAACTCTGAGCTAAGCTACACCGGCGATGGCGGCCCCTATGAGGTTCCGCAAAAGAGCTACCAATTCTCCGAAGCGCTCTCCTGGTCGCATGGCCGCCACTCCTTCAAATTCGGCGCCAACATCATTCACCGCGGAGTCGACTTCTTCCAGGGCAACAATGCCAAGGGCTTCTTCATGATCGGCCCCGGCACCGGCGACTTCACCGGCTACGAAGCCTCTGAATTGGTAGCCGGCTTCGTCGACAACTACTCCGTCTCCAACGTAAGCGGCTTCTTTCACACCCATAGCTGGGAGACCGGCTACTTTGCCCAGGACGATTGGAAGGTCAATAACCGTCTCGTCCTCAACCTCGGCCTGCGCTACGACCTCTACACCTACCCGGTTGAGAGCAACAACTTCCAATCCAATTTCGACCTGACCACAGGCACCCTGCTGCGCGCCGGAACCAATGGCAACTCGGCCTCGCTTATCGACACCAACTACGGCAATTTCGCGCCGCGCGTCGGCTTCGCGTATGACCTGAGCGGCAAGCATACAGACGTGCTGCGCGGCGGCTACGGCATCTTCTACTACCAGGTGCGCGGCGGCATCGGCAACGTGCTCAGCAATAATCCTGAGTTCAACGGCACTGCCTCTTATTCGGCCTTCAGCGGCTATCGCATCACCTTCTCCGGCGAGGCTCCCAACAACACCAACCTCAACACCGCGGCCACCGGCGATCTGCCTCTGCCCACCTTCGCCTCCGCCGCCATTGAAGCCAATCCGACCAACGTCAACGTGATCTCCTACGCCAAGCATGATCCAACCTCAACCATCCAGGAGTGGAACCTGCAGTTCGAGCATCAGTTCGGACAAAACACCGTTATGGATCTGGCCTATGTCGGCGCCAAGGCCGACCACGAAACCAACACCTTTTCCTACACCAACCCGCAACTGGTAACCGGTGTAAAGAACTTCGCATCGCAGGGCCTCGGCGTCACGGTCAACACCAACAACGGCTCCTTCAAATACAACGCACTGCAGGCCCGGCTCAATCGCACCATGAGCCGCGGATTGCAATCGACCGTCGCCTACACCTGGGGCCATGCTCTCGATAACGCAACTGGCGCATTTTCGCAGACCGGCGGCTCCACGATTCTGCTCGATGCCAATGGGCCGCTCCTGCGCGCCAACTACGGCAATACGGACAACGATCAACGCCAGTCTGTCACCGTGTCCATCCTCTACGAGCTGCCCTTCGGTCGCGGACGCCAGTTTGCCCCCAACGTCCCCAAAGCCGCTGACTACCTCATTGGCGGATGGCAACTCAACCCCTTCTGGGTAGCCGGCACCGGCACTCCGTATAACGTCACCATCAACGGACTTAATTCCAGCAGCCCCACCAATCGCCCCGACCTGGTCGGCAACGCGAGAAACGGTGAGCTGGTTCGCGACAATGTTCGCGGCGGCTATATATGGCTCGAAAAGAGCGCCCTGGCTACGCCTCCCGTAACCACCACTACAGCGCTAGGTCCCATCGGCGTCTACACTCGCCCCGGCACCTTGGCCAGAAACACCTTCCATGGTCCCGGCTACGACCAGTTGACAGCGTCGCTCTTCAAGAACCTCCCCCTCGGAGAAAAGGTCGTAGGCCAGCTTCGCTTCGAAGCCTACAACCTGCTCAATCACCCGCAGTTCACCAATCCGGACGCGGGCTACACCGATACCAACTTCGGCCTGATCAACTCAACCCGCCAGCATTCAGAGCGCGAACTGCAAGCCGCCATTCGCTTCACCTTCTAGTCCTCCCCTCAGGTCACAACCAGCCAGCGCCGCCCATAACTCCAGATCAAAGGCAGCGCTGGCATTCTTGCACCACTGTAAGGTCAAAAAATGTTGTCATCCTGAGCGAAGCGAAGGATCTGCTTTCCTGCTCACATTGCAACAACTTCACTTTTGTTCCAAAACTCTCCGGTACAGGAATCTCATGAAGAATTCATTGAACATGCGCAGCTTCCTCGTCCTTCTATTCCTGCTCGCTGGAACTGCGCGGCTCTTCGCCCAGAAGCCGGTCATCGATAAAATCGATCCTCCAGGCTGGTGGACGCAGCTTCCCGATCCCATGTTGCTGGTACATGGCCAGGGTCTCGATCACGCCCGCTTCGTCGTGAACGGCAAAGGTGTGAATCTCATCAAGTCCCAACCCTCCTCGAATGGCCATTGGGCCTTTCTCTGGTTGAAGACGCGCACCGCCGCCGCGCAAACACTTTCAATCACCGCAAGCAGCAGCGAAGGTAAAGCACAGCAGTCTTTCGTGCTCGCCGAACGCTCGCACGATCCCAATGCGCACAGCGGTTTTTCCTCGTCCGACGTGATGTACCTCATCATGACCGATCGCTTCGCCGACGGCGACACCAGCAATGACGCGCCCGGCGATCAGCGCAGCCTGCCGCGCGGTTGGCATGGCGGAGACTTCGCCGGCATCGAGCAGCACATCGACTATCTGAAATCACTCGGCATAACGGCACTTTGGACCACACCCGTCGCATCAAACGGCGCCATGCCCGAGTCCTATCACGGCTACGCCGCCACCGACCTCTACACTACTGACAAGCACTTCGGCACCCTGCAGCAATACCGTCATCTCTCAAACGCACTGCACGCCAAAGGCATCAAGCTCGTCATTGATCTGGTTCCCAACCATCTCGGCCTGCAGCATCCCTGGGTTCTAGACCCGCCTGCCCCCGAGTGGTTCCACGGAACCGTTCGAGACCATCACAAAGTCAAAACCAACTTCCTCAATCTCGTCGATCCACACGCCCCTCCCGAAGACTGGCGCGACATCACCAACGGCTGGTTCACCGACGCCATGCCTGACCTCAACCAGGAGAATCCACTCGTCTCCCGCTACCTCATCCAAAACGCGCTCTGGTGGGTCGAAACAGCCAATCTCGACGGCATTCGCCTCGACACATTTCCTTATGTAAGCCGTGCCTTCTGGCATGATTTTCACGCCGCTCTGCACCAGGCTTATCCACACCTGACCACCGTCGGAGAAGTCTTCGACGGCAATGCTGAAGCCACTTCATTCTTCGCTGGCGGGGCGGAGCGCAAGGGTTCCGAGATGAACATCGACACCGGCCTCGACACCCCCTTCGACTTCCCCATCTACTTTGCTCTGCGTGATGTTCTCACCCACGGCAAGCCCATGACCGCGCTCGCCGACGTCCTCCGCCAGGATGAGCTATACCCGCATCCCGAACGCCTCGTCACCTTCATCGGCAATCACGATACCACCCGCTTTCTCACCGAAGCAGGCGGCTCCATCCCTCGCCTCAAACTCGCTTTGGGCTTGATAGCTACATTGCGCGGCATGCCGCAAATCTACTCCGGCGATGAAATCGCCATGCCCGGCGAAGCAGACCCCGACGATCGCCACGACTTCCCCGGCGGATTTCATGACGACCCGCGCTCTGCATTCACTCAATCGGGTCGAACCGCGAAGGAGCAGGAAACCTTCACATGGACTTCAAGTCTGCTGGCATTGCGCTCAGCGCATCCCGCTCTCAAGACAGGCCTGGAGCAGAATCTCTTTTCCGATGAAGATGGATTCGCATTCGTCCGCGCAGTGAGCGGCGCAAATTGCTCTCAAAGCCCCAACGAAGACAAGCTCCTCATCGTCGTCAACAAAGCGCAGCAGAGCAAGCCTATCGACATGCCGCTCGAACAAACGGCACTTGAAGGATGCACGCAATTCCATCCAGAATCGCCCGCCTCCGGCGTTCTTCCTTCAATGCAGAATGGCAAACTCCACATCGATGAGCCCGCCGAATCGATGACCATCTACACCGTGCGCTAATGTTCTTGAGAAGCTCAAAACAAGCTGAGAATCTGGGTGCCCCATCCTCGCCGCGCCTTTGTTTTTGCGGCTAGGGTGGGTAGCCCACAAAAGATCGAACAAGCACCTGGAACTAAAGCAGAGCCCCTCAAACCAGCGCAGGAACATTCCTCACACCCGCCGTCCCAAACACCCTGCGATAGCGCACCACTTCGTCCGGCTCTCCCATAGCCTTGGCATAGTTGTCGGAAAGCTTCACCGTCGGCCGACCATTCGCCTCCGTCAACTTGCACACCAGGCTAAGCGGATCGAAGCCCGTACCGCCCGTCGGGTCACAGTTGCGAAAATCATTCGTCAACAGCGTGCCCCAACCCGAGCTGAAGCGAATGCGCCGCTTCGCGTTCCACTTCTGCGCATCGAGAAAATCCGCAGCACTGCGAAAATCATCGGGTCCCGCGCCACCCAGCATCTCGCCTGAGAAGTAAGCATGAAGGCCGAGTATGTCCTCCACATCCAACCCATCTGAAGCGATAATCAGCTTCTTCTCCGGATCGCGCCCGCGTCCCTTCAGCCACTCGATGTACTCGTCGCCCGCAATATACGGGTCTTTGCTGTCCATGCGCTGCCCGGTCCAATCCGCAACCCAGTCCGGAGCATCGGCAAGAAACTGCGTGGTGCCAAATGTATCCGGCAGCATCACCAGCAACTCGCGTTGGTACGTGTTCTGCCACAGGTCCAGCATGTGATATTGCGAAGCTTTCAACTGCGCATCATCTTCCGCCATTGCAGCCAGCGCCATCGGCAGCTCATGCGCATTCGTGCCGATAGCCTCCATGTCATGCTTATAGGCAAGATACGTATTCGATGTTCCGCTGAAGTTCGCGCCCAGCACATCCCGCATCGCCTTCACCACATACTCCTGCCACAAAAAACTGTGCCGCCGCCGCGTCCCAAAATCAGCGATCCTCAGGCCCGGCACGCCGCGCAGCCGCTCGATCTTGCCCCACAGCCGGGCCTTGGCCCGTGCATACAAAATGTCCAGCGAAAACTCGCTCATCTCGCGCAGGCTCGCGCGCGTCTTCAGCTCGCTCAGAATCGAAAGCGCATACACTTCCCACAACGTCGTCTGCGTCCAGAGACCGCTGAATGAAAGCCTGAACTCTCCATCCTTGATCGACAGTTCGTAGTCGGGCAGCGCAAAGTCCCGCTCCAGCCACTCGATAAACTCAGGCTCGAAGATACCCCGTTTGCCGTAGAAAGTGTTGCCCGCCAGCCAGATCAGCTCCGACTTGTAGAACTTCAAACCGCGCACATGATCCAACTGCATGCGCAGCTCATCGATGTTGATACGCTCGGCAAGCGTCACCACTGAAGACCGGTTCACAAAGCTGAAAGTGACCGTGACCTTGGGAAAATGCTTCCAGATAAACTGCAGCATCAGCAGCTTGTAAAAATCCGTGTCCAGCAACGAACGCGTAATGGGATCGAGCTGCCAGTTATGGTTATGCGCCCGCTCCGCGAGATTGACGATCATACCTGATTATCCCCGATTGCACACAGCTTCTCCGAATCGGCAGAGAGCCAGGGTGAAGCTGCTTTTGCTTTTCTGTCTGTCATTCCCGAAGGGAATCCGCTTTTCAATCTCCAACACCCAGCGCTTTCAGATAACTCGCATTCGGCGCAGCATTTTCAAAGCGAACCTTACGCAGCAAGTCCTCAAATGCAGCCCGCGAGTCCTCCAGCGAAGGCCGCACCGACACCGACTTTTCCGTATCACCCATGCCCGCATGGCGTGCCGCATAGGCCACAATCGCATCCCAATGCTCTGGCCGCGCAAAGGTCACCGGGGCGGACTTTGCCTCCATCTTCTTGTACGGCCAGAAGGTCCAGCTGATCTCATCATCATCCAGCACCTTGCGAAACTGCCCAATCCATTCATCTGTATTTTCGCCCGATTCGCCCATCCAAATCGGCACATTGTACTTATCGCGAAACTCAACATACGGCTTTACCGCCTCCTGCACCGGCGGCATCCAGTACTTATGAAAGGTGTACATCGCGTTCTTATCGAAAGGCGCTCCAAATACAGCGAAATTCGTATCCCACTGCGCTCCACCCAGGATCACCACATGATTCTTATCCTCAGACCGAACCGCCGCCACCAGCTTCCGATAGACAGGCTCCAGCTTCGAGTTATATGCCTGCAGCTTCGGATAATGCGGAATCGGCTCATTGAGTAAGTCATAGCCCAGCACTGTCGCATTATCGCGGTAGTGCGCCGCAATCCTCTTCCAGATCTCCGCAGCCTGCTGTTGGCTCACCTCATCCTCATAGAGCCACGGATAGCCCCAGCTATCGTCGATGTTCGCGCCCGTCTGCCCACCCGGCGCACAATGCATATCGAGAATCACATACAAGTGATCCGCCTTCGCCCACTCCACCACTCGATCCACCAGCTCAAATCCTTCCTCATCGCCAGGCACAAAGAACCGGTAGTGAAACGGAATGCGAATGGTATTGAATCCAGCCTTGGCAATAAAGTCGATGTCCTTACGCGTAATGTAAGCATCGCGATATGCATGCCAGAACTGCGCCGCATCCGTAGGCCCGATCAACTCATTGACCATCGCCTCAATTTCGCGCACGGACTGCGGGCCTCCCTCCAGCCGGAACATATACCCTTCCTGCACCAGCCAGTTGCCCAGGTTCGTTCCCTGCAAAATAAGCTTGCGTCCCGCCGCATCCACTAAAAACTTCCCATCCGCATGAGCGAACCCGCCCTGTGCTTCCACGTCGCAAGCCGACAACAACAGCAGCACAAATAAAATCCGTCGCATATCGCCACCCCCAAACACTCAAAACGTCAGAATCACTCTACAGCACATACACCCTGACTCCTGATCTCTGACCCCTGATCCCAGACCCCTGCATTCTCAAGTATCCTCATGAAAGCTATGGATGCCGCCATCTCCACCTCCGGGCTCACCCGCCGCTTCGGCGATTTTGTTGCCGTGCAGAACGTCAACCTCAGCGTAGCGCCCGGCCAGTTCTTTGGCTTCCTCGGTCCCAACGGCGCTGGCAAATCCACCACCATCAAGATGCTCACCGGCCTCCTCGCCCCCACCTCCGGCAGCATTCAAGTCCTCGGCATGGATTTCGCCACACACTCCATCGAGGTCAAGCGCCAGATCGGCGTCGTACCCGAAGGCCTTGCCCTCTTTGGCCGCCTTACGGCCTCTGAATATCTGCGCTTCGTCGGCCAGATGTACGGCCTCGACCGCGCCACCACGCTGCAACGTAGTGAAGAGCTCCTCGAGTTCATGAGCCTCGCCGGTGAGACCAAGAAGCTCATCACCGATTTTTCTCACGGCATGCAAAAGAAGCTGGCCCTCGCCGCAGCCGTCATCCATGGGCCTAAAATCTTGTTTCTCGACGAACCTTTCGAAGGCGTAGACGCCATCGCCGCCGGTACGCTCAAACAGATGCTTCAAGGCATGATCGCCCGCGGCGCCACCATCTTCCTCACCTCGCATGTACTTGAGATCGTCGAGCGCCTCTGCTCCCACGTCGCCATCATCAACCACGGCCAACTCATCGCTAACGGCTCGCTCGAAGAGCTGCGCGCCGGCGTCCACACCCAGGCCGACTCCGACAATGCATCCGCCCGCCTCACCCTCGAAGAAATCTTCATTCGCGTCATTGGCAAAGAAGACGGCGCGACGAATGCCCAGTCTGAGCAGGAGCTCTCATGGCTGGGATGAACGAAGTTCGGATGACAGAGATCGCAATCGGCACCGGACAGCTCTCCCGCCAGCAGTTCTCCACCATCACCTGGCTGCGTTGGCGCATCTTCGTCAACAGCCTCCGCAGCAAAGGCGCAAAGGGCGAACTCGTCGCCAAAATCTTCTCCTATCCCTTGCTTGCCTTGATGGTTCTCGGCCCCTCCACGGGCGCCGGACTTGCCTCCTGGTACTTCGTCAGCCAGGGCATGGAGCCCTACCTGGCCATCCCGCTCTGGATCATCGTTCTTCTGTGGCAATTCATCGGTGTCAGCACCTCAGCCACCGGCCCCACATTCGACCTGAGCACGCTTACCCGCTTTCCCATCCGCTACCGCGACTACTTGCTAATGCGGCTCTCCTTCGGCCTTATGGACCCGCCCACGCTCGCCGGCCTCTGCTGCCTCATCGCCATGAGCATCGGCATCGGCATCGCGGCGCCTGCTCTCTTTGCATGGTCGGCCATCAATCTCTTCGTCTACGCGGTCTGCCTCGTCCTCTTTTCCCGCATGATCTACGCTTGGACAGAGCGTTGGCTGGCCCAGCGGCGCACCCGCGAACTCTTCACCGGCATCATCCTCGTCGCGTCGCTGGGCTTTCAATTCGCAGGTCAGGCATTTGGCCGCTTTGCTCAAAAAATGGGCAGCGGTCACCATACAGCCGTCAATCCCTTTCTTGAGAAAACCGCGAAGGGCCTCGTCTCCGTCAACTGGTGGCTGCCGCCCGGCCTTCCCGCCGCATCCATCGATCACCTGCACGCGGGCCTGACCTCTCTCGCCGTAGCGGCATTGCTCGGCCTGCTCGCTTACACTGCGCTCTTTCTACTCGTTCTGCATCTGCGCCTGCACGCCCAATACCTTGGAGAAAATCTCGGCGAAGCTCCGGCAACCGCGCGCAAAAAATCGACCGCCAGCCGAATCAAATCCGTAGCCTCTCAAACAAGTTCTGAGAGCAGCAGTTCCTTCTCAATTCTTTCCCCTGCTGTTGCCGCTAACCTCATCAAAGAAGTTCGCTATCTCCTGCGCAGCGGACCAAAACTTTACGTGCTCATCATGCCCGTCTTCGTGGTCTTCCTCTTCTCCATGCGCAACACAGGTATGAATTATGCCGGCTTTGGCCCTCACGGTATCGAAGGCATTCTCTTCACCTATGGCTGCGCCTATACGCAACTGCTCTTCGTCGGCATGATCTATAACTCCCTGGGCAGTGACGGCGCCGGAACGCGGTTCTACTTCATCGCCCCGCTGCGTTTTCGCGATGTTATGCTGGCCAAAAATCTTCTAACCTTCATCATCTTCAGCATCGAAGCAATCCTCATTTACGTCGCCACATCCTTCCTCTCCACTCCCGCCCCGCTCGCCCTTACAGCCGCGACCATCGCGTGGAGTCTCTTCACCCTCTTCCTCAATCTGAGCATCGGCAATGTACGCTCCATCGTGTCACCGAAAGCCATGGACCCAGCCAAAGTCCGCAGCCAGAATGTCTCCGGCCTCAACAGCTTGATCAGCCTTGCCGTAGTCATTGTCTGCGTCGTGCTGGGCAGCATCATGTTTTATATCTGCCAGTATCTGCATGCCAGCTACTGGCTCGCCACGGCAACTTTTTCCGGACTGGCCGCATTGACATTCGCAATGTACGCCATCGTCATGAATCGCATGGATGGCATCGCCGCCAGCCACGCCGAAAATCTGACCGCCACACTCAGCAAAGCCTAGCGATGCATTAAAGCATCTGAAGTCGATAGGCCCTATTGCATGTTTGACCGAGCGCCAACGGCGCGGAGCTATCCCAGCCCAGGCCATCGGCCTGGGTTAAGAGCCAAGCGAAAACGCAAGGGCTGAAAGCCCGCTCTATCTTCGCCCAACAACGGTTGTGCCAAACCCACGCTCGATCAGGTACAAAGGTAGCCGAGACGTTTGCTCGCTATGCACATATCCCTCCTGAACACCACGCTGATCAACACCGGCCTGCTCGCCGAGCCCGTTCGCTTTTCGCTCGTCGAAAAGCTTCTCCTGATCGCCCTGATCATTGCCTCGGCCCTTCTCTTCTGGAAGCGCTTCGGCATCGTCGTCGATAAGATTCTCAAGTCGCGCAAAGACCCCGGCTTTCAGCTCAACCACATCGGCAAGCGCACCTGGGATTTCTTCTGGGAAGTCCTCTGCCAGGCCAAAGTCATCCGCGAGCGTCCCGTGCCCGGCCTCGCCCACGCCTTCGTCTTCTGGAGCTTCCTCGCCTTCGCGCTCGTCACCCTCAACCACATCACCTCCGGCCTCGGCATCGGCTTTCTTGATCCCGCCGGACTCTTCGGTCGATTTTATTTCTACTTCGCCGCAGCCTTCGCGCTGGCCTGCGCCGTCTCCATCGCGGGACTTTTCGTTCGTCGCTTCCTCGTCCGGCCCAAATGGCTCGCCCGCGAAGGTCACGAACTATCCTGGGAATCTGGCCTCATCGCCGGACTCATCTTCCTCCTCATGGCCACCTACCTGGCGTCATTCTTCGTGACCGACTCCAGCCTCGCCGCCCGCCTCCTCTGGTGGACGCACACGCTCTCTCTGTTGGTCTTTCTCCCGCTCGTCCCCCACACCAAGCATCTCCATCTCATCCTCTCGCCCATCACCATCTTCCTCTCGCGCGGTAGCTTCAGCCAGATCCCGCCACTCGTCGGCGACGAAGACTTCGGCCTGGTCACCGGCAAAGACCTCACCCAGCTCGTCAGCCTCCAGGCCTACTCCTGTGTCGAATGCGGCCGCTGCACCGAGCACTGCCCCGCCAACAACACCGGCAAAATTCTCAATCCCAAAGAAATCATCCTCGGCGTGCGCAGCTATCTCAATGAATACGGCCCCACCGCCGAAGAGTTGTTGCTCGGCAAATACAACTCACAGGAAGCAGCCTTCCAATGCACCACCTGCGGCGCCTGCGAATTCCAATGCCCGGTCGGCATTGAGCATGTACCCATCATCGTCGGTCTCCGCCGTGGCGCAGTAAACACCGGCGCCTATGAAGACTCGCATGGCACTAAACTCTTTCTCGCATTAGAGCGCAACTCCAACGCCCTCGGCATGAGCACCATGGAGCGCGACAAGTTCATCCAGAAGCAGGAGCTGCCCATCTACGACGGCACGCAAGAGTATTGCCTCTGGCTCGGCTGCATGGGCGGCTACGATCCCAAAGGCCGCGAAATCATCTCCAGCTTCGTTGAAGTCATGCGCTATCTCGGCACCAGCTACGGCGTCATGCGCAAAGAAAAGTGCACCGGCGACCCAGCCCGCCGCCTCGGCAACGACCTCGTCTTCCAAGAGCTAGCCGAAAGCAATCTCGAAGCCATGCAAGCCCAGAAGGTCAAAAAAATCATCTCCATCTGCCCGCATTGCGTGCGCACCATCGCCGAAGACTGGAAAGACTTCGGCATCTCCCCTGAAATCGAACATCACAGCGAATTCCTCGCACGTCACCAGGCCCAGCTCCCGCAGAAAAATACCGGCGAGAAGATCGTCTACCACGACCCCTGTTATCTCGGCCGTTACCGCGATGTTTACGAAGAGCCGCGCTCCGTCATCTCCGCCGCCGGCACGCTCGTCGAGGCCGAGCGCAACCACCAGCGCAGCTTCTGCTGCGGCGCCGGCGGCGGACTCGCCTTCCTCGGCGAAGAAACCGGCCAGCGCGTAAGCTCTGTCCGCGCTCAGGAACTCGTCGCCACCGGAGCCTCCTCCATCGGCACAGCCTGCCCTTTCTGCAACACCATGTTCCGCGACGCGCTGGCAACCAACACGAATGCCCCACAGCTCATCGACATCGCACAGATCGCCGCCGCACAGCTACGCGCTAAAGAATTGTCATCCTGAGCAAAGAGTCACCACTTTGAATGAAGAATTGTTACCCGGAAAATGACTTGTTCTCCTAAGCACCGCCTCCCCTAAGAACATGCTGTCATCCTGAGCGAAGCGCGATCTCCATAAGAAGATGTTGTCATCCTGAGCGCAGCGAAGGATCTGCTTTGCCTTTGCTTTTCTTGTTTGTCATTCCCGAAGGGAATCTGCTTCTCGTCTCCTGCCACAGCCACTCCATTTGACCGCCCCCACATCCAACCGAAACAATACAAGGTTGCTGTCTTCCGGAGCCTTATCGAATGAAAATCATCGTAGCCATCAAGCAAGTCCCTGAACGCGATGCGCGTATTCGCATCGACGCCCAGGCCAAATGGATCGACCTTACAGACGTCGAGTTCAACCTCAATGAATCCGACGCCTACGCCCTCGAAGAAGCCCTGCTGCTCAAAGAAGCGCACGGCGGCGAAGTCGTAGTCATCAGTGCCGGCCCCGAGCGCGTCGGCAAGACCATCCGCGAAGCACTCGCCAAAGGCGCCGACCGCGGCATCCACATCGAGAGTGACGACCTCGCCAGCTATGACGCCCTCGGCGTCGCCCGCCTGCTCGCAGCAGCCATCGAAGAAGAGCCCGAAGACGCCGACCTCATCCTCACCGGCCTGCAATCCGACGATCTCGGTCTCGGCCAGACGGGCGTTATCATGGCCGAAATCCTCGGTCTCCCGCACGCCACGCTGATTCTGAAAATCGAGAAGACGGGCAACGACATCAAAGTCCTCCGTGAGCTCGAAGACGGCTGGTTCCAGCACCTCGATCTGCCCACTCCCGCCGTCCTCACCATCCAGTCCGGCAACTCGAAACTCCGCTATGCCACGCTGATGGGCATCAAGAAAGCCAAAACCAAAGAAGTCCGCCGCGTCACCGTCGCCGACCTCATCCACAATGATCCCGAAGTCAAGCCCGCCGACCCGGTCATCCTCCTCGATGAGGTCATGCTCCCCAGCAAGCAGCGCACCACCCAGATGCTCAGCGGAACCCCGGCTGAAGCCGCAGCAGCATTAGTAGAAAAATTGCAATTCGAGGTGCGTGCCCTATGAGCTCCGTTCTTGTCATTCTCGAAATCAAAGACCGCGTCATCAGCCGCATCTCATGGGAAGCAATGGCCGCCGCGCACATCCTCGCCGAAGGCCGAGGCCTGCCCGTCGACGTCGCCATCGTCGCCAGTCCTGGCAATCCGATCCTCGCCAAAATTCAAGGCAAGCCGCCACGCACCATCCATGCGGTGGACCACAAGCTGCTTCACGCCTACACCGCAGATGGCTACACCGAGGCCTGCGCCCAGCTCATCGCGCACCTCAAACCCGCCTATGTGATCTTTCCCCACACCTATCAGGTGCGCGACTTCGCCCCACGCCTCGCCACTCGCCTCAAGCAGGTGCTCATCAGCGACGTCACCGGCATTGAGACCCATGCCGGTGCTGGACCATCCGCCGCGCCCACCTTCATCCGTCAGCTTCTGCAGGGCAAGCTCAACGCCCGCTACAGCCACACCGGAACTGGTCCCTGCCTGCTTTCCATCCAGGCCGGAGCCTTCCGTGCCGACGCCTCCGAAGGCGGCACCACCACCGTCGAGCACTTTGAGCCAAAGCTCGACGCAGCCCAAATCCGCGTCCAGCCCGGCGAACCCTTCCGCGCCTCCGCCCAGACCGTCGACCTGGGCTCGGCCTCGATCCTCGTCTCCGTAGGCCGAGGCATCAAGGAAGAAGCCAACCTCCCCATCGTGAAGGATCTCGCCGCCGCTCTGGGCGCCGAGCTCGCAGCCTCGCGCCCTATCTGTGACGCCGGCTGGCTCCCCATGGAGCGCCAGGTCGGCAGTTCAGGCCAGACCGTTGCCCCCAAGGTCTACCTCGCCATCGGCATCAGCGGAGCCATTCAGCACCTTGTCGGGATGAAGGGCTCCCAGTGCATCGTCGCCATCAACAAAGACGAAAACGCGCCCATCTTTGAAGTCGCCGACTACGGCATCGTCGGCGACCTCTTCGAAGTCGTCCCTGCACTCACCACAGCCATCCGCAAGGTAAAAGGCTGACGCTGCACAACATTTTTTTCTTTTTGTCTTTCCTCAATGGAACCAGTTGTCGCAGTTGTTCTTGCCTTTGCTCTTTGGTCTGTCATTCCCGAAGTGAATCTGCTGTTCGCTTCTGCTCCTGCATTTGCATTTTTGTTTGTCATTCCCGCAGGGAATCTGCTGTTCGCTTTTGCCGTTGCATTTGCATTTTTGTTTGTCATTCCCGCAGGGAATCTGCTGTTCGCTTTTGCCGTTGCATTTGCATTTTTGTCTGTCATTCCCGAAGGGAATCTGCTTCTCTTCCACCAGGCAGAGTACCCATCCTTTCAGTGTCACTACTGAAAGGATGGGGTAGGTATAACTGTCCGGTCCCCGTTGCCGATTCGACGAAAACCTGCATCGCCGCAAATGAGACCATATCGATATGAAAGTTTTTCTATTCGTCCTCGCCGCCACGATCCTTGAGGCCTCAGGAGACGCAATCGTGCGCATCGCTCTGCATCATCCGTCTATTCCCATGCGCATCGCTTTATTTTTTGGGGGATTTGCACTGCTGGCTTTATACGGCACTTCCCTCAATATGGCCCCGGTAGAATTCGCATCCGTCACCGGCCTCTATGTCGCGATCTTGTTCGTCGTCTTTCAAATCACCAACTACATCTTCTTCCGCGTCGTTCCTACTCCCTCTGTTTGGGTCGGAGGAGCACTGATTCTCTCAGGCGGCCTGATCGTCTCTCTCTGGAAGTAAGCTCGCACCGGCTGCTACCGCTTCAGCTTCCGATTGATCGCATCCTGCCCATTGGTCGGATCTTTATGAAAGAACTTTCGCGAAATATCCGGCCAGAACTCCTGCAGCACCGCGCCGCCCGCGCCCTCGATCGTCACCAGCGCGAATCCCTCAATAACGTTCCCCGCGCCACGTTCGTCCTCCGGCACGTACACCGTCGAAATCGCTCCCGCAGCCAGGTTCCCGCCCATATTCGAGTAGTTCGGCTCCCACTTGCCGGTCCCGTCGTGCTTGCAGATAAAGCTGGTCGAGAGCGCATAGAAAATACGCCGTTTTGCCGATCCGTATCCTCGCCGGAAGAAACGCGGATCCTGATGCAGGATCGAAGGCAGCAGAGCATTGCCGATCATCGCCCCGTCAAAGCTGTCCGCATAATCGGCTCCAACTCGTTTCAGATACCCGACCGGTCCCCCGCCGTAGCCGCGATCCGACCCTTCCGCTTCACTGATCCCGCCCGCAATCCCCGCAATCAGAAACTGAAATGGATCGGTGGCCTGCGAAAACGCCAGCTTGAACTTCTGCTTGCGCGTCAGCGAAACCGCTTCACTGTTATAACTCGTATTGAAGCTGGGCATGAACCCAAGTACCCGCTGCTTTTTCTGCTGCTTGATCTGCTCATCCGCAATCTGTTCCTTGGTCTTTTCGGGACTTGTTTGTTGCGGAGCATTCGCGGCATCGGTAGCCGAAGAAGAACTTCCTGTCTGCGAAGAGCTGCCTGCCGGAGGCTGTGCCTGCTGCTGCGGCAGCGGAGCATCCGGCAACTCCAGCTCAACCATTATCGCCAGCCGTTGCGGATCAGAGCCAGTCGCGGCCGACTGCGCCGTCAAGCAAGGACAGAAAGCCCAAAGAGCCGCACCCGCAAGCAGGCAAGCCGAAACGTGTGCAGTTCGCAATTTCATCCGGTAATTCTTCTCCAAGGGCGGCACCGGAATCCTCCAGTCTACTCAGAATTCCAGCCGCAATCTGATCGCCTTCACGCCCTCGAAAACAAGCAGGAAGCCCTCTTCAGGGTAACCGATACCTGGTTAGGCTATCCGGTTAGACGCAATTGAGCGCATCCACGCCACCCAAAAATTCACAGAACCTTCCTGCCCAGATAATTGCCCGGATAATCTTGACAATTTCCTCCCGTGGCTACTCCCGCTTCGGCTCAGCCAGCGCCGCCTGCGATTTCAACTGGCTCAACAACAGCTCCACCTGGTCCTGCTCCTCGAGGCTATGGAAGCGATCCTCCAGCGACTCCGGCGCCAGAATCTCGCCCGCCGCAGCATTCTCCGCCGCGTGCTGCCTCACCCGGTTCTTCATCCGCCCCAGCGCCGCACCCTGCGTCATGCCCACTACCTGACGCGCCTGTGTCGCCCTGCCAACCACTTTAGCCCTGCGATGCTCAGCCATTAGAATCTCGCACTGCGCCCGCGTCTCATTGAGCTTCTGCTCGAGCTTGTGCAGAGTTTGTCGCAGCGTATCCGCCTCCAGCTTCTGGTCCTCAGCCTGTGCCGCAAAGCCGTTAGAAAGCCGCTGCACGCTCAACGACCGCTCCAAAGCCTCGCGCGCCAGGTCGTCACGCCCTTTGCTCACCGCCAGCTCCGCCTTACGCTTCCACTCGGACACATCCTGCTCATGCTCCCTCCGCTTGCGCTCCAGCAGATGCTGATCGGCAATCGCAATCGCCACCTGCGTCTTCACTTGCATCAGTTGATTCTCCATATCCAGAATCAGCTGCTTCAACAGCCGCTCCGGATTCTCGGCCTTCTCGATCAGGTCGTTCAGATTGGCGCGTAACAACGTGCTTACTCTCTCCAACAATGCCATGACTCTTCTCCTATGAAACTCCCACCACCCATACCTTTTCCTGACCCTCAAATGCGGGTGACCCACCCTCACCACATTTATGGTGATGGTGGGATTCCGCGCAGATCAACTTACCCAATCAGGAATTCTTCTCTTCCTTCTTCTCGCGAATCTGCTGCACATTCGCCATCAGGCTCTTGATGTCCATGCCGCTCAGCGCCTCGAAAATCGCCGGCACCTGCGCCGCAATCTTCGTCATGTCGGCGGTAATCTTGTTCACCCCGGCAGCGGCATCGTTGCCCGTCGAAACCACAGTGATGCGATCCACCTTCGACAGCGGCTCAGCCATCGCACGCACCACATCCGCCATGTTGGTCAGCAGCTTATCCACCACCGCGGCCTGGTTCCACTCCTGGTATGCCTCCGCCTTCAGATTCATCGCCTTGGCTTCCGCCTCGCCCTTCTGGAAGATGATCGAAGCCTCCGCCTCACCCTGCGCGCGAATCGAAGCGCCACGGCCTTCAGCCTCTGTCGTCAACCGCATCTTCTCCGCGGCCGCCAGCGTTTCAATCCGCTGACGCTCAATCTCCGCCTGCTTCAACACCGTCGCAATCAGTTCCTTCTCGCGACGTAGAATCTCAGCCTCCTGCACCTTCACCTGCGCTTCCTTCTCCGTCTGCTCCACCTTCACCTGCTCAGCGATCACCTGCTGCTGCATGATGTTGGTCTGAATCTCGTACGCCTTGTCCGCCGTAGCCTGCTGCCTGCGGCTCTGCTCCGCATACTGCGACTTCTTGATGTCCATATCCCGCTGCGCTTCAGCCTGCCGCGCCTGCGAAGCAGCTTCCGCAATCACCCGCTCCTGGTCCGCCTGCGCCTTCGCCACTGCAGCTTCGCGCGTAGCCACCGCACGCTGGATCGCCGTATCGCGCTCCGCCGTAGCGGTCGCCATATCCGCGTCGCGCTTGATCCGCGCAATATCCGGCCGGCCCATATTCGAGATGTACTCGTTCTTGTCGCGCACCTCCTTGATCGTGAACGAAACCACTTCAAGCCCCATCTTGCTCATATCACCGGCGCAGGTCGTCCGCATCCGCTCGCCCACCATCTCCGGCTCTTTGACAATCTGCTCCACCGTCAACTGGCCGATAATGCCGCGCAGATGACCCTCCATCACCAGACGAATCAACCCCTCGCGCTGCTGCGGCGTCTTGGTCAGAAACTGCTCCGCCGCCGTCAGGATTGAAGGCTGATCGCTGCGCACCTTAATCTGCGCCACAGCTTCCACAGTCACCGCAACACCCTGGTTGGTATACAAATCCTGCTGCGGAGCCACATCAAAACTCATCAGCTCCAACGACAGCTCGCGGCAGCTTTCAACCATCGGAATGATCACAGTTCCATGGCCCGTGATCACGCGCGGCCCGCGAAAACCGTAAACAATAAGAGCCTCGTTGGGCCCCGCCTTGCGAAACATCTTGGCCAACATGCCGAGCAGGAATATCAACACCAGCACGGCCAATCCAGTCATTAACACAATGTTGTTCATCATCGAGTTCCCGGTCCTTTCAACCGGGAGGTTTACAGATTTTGGTTAAACAGCGTTCCTGGCAAACTACACACTCTTTCAGCAAAACAATCTGGGTGCCCCATGATTGGGTGCCCCACCCTCGCCACGCCTTTGTTTTTGTGGCTAGGGTGGGACTCCACTATCTCTGCATCTCCGGCAAATCCTCCCACCGCCTCACATAAGCAATCCCATGCTCATACCGCACCACAAACACTTCCTCTCCGCGCGGAATCGAGATCCCAGCCTCGGCACGCGCCGGAACCGACCTCCGCGCGCCCAACTGCTCGTACAAAATCTCGCCCGTCCCACCAGCGCGAATCGATGCACTCACCCGGCCCACCGCGCCTTCGACCGCCGTCTCATCTGCCGTCAACTCCCGCTCATGCGGCAGCAGCACCTTGGCCAAAAACCAGAACACCACCGCCCCGCCCAGCAGCCCGCACAGCGCCGCCAACGCAAACACCGCGCTCGCCACCAGCGTTCCGTACCGCGTCATCAGGTAGCCCGCCGCGCCAAACCAGCACAGAAACACCATGATCGAAAACGCATTCCACCACGGAACCGTCCCTGACCCTGTTGTGCCTGTCTTTCCGGCAACGCCTCCATGAACATGCGGCACATGCGCCCCATGAAAGCCATGGAAATGCCAATGAATATGCCCCATCCCACCGACCAGCGAAACAATGCTCAACAACAGTCCCGCCACAAAGCAGGCAAAGTAAAAGCCCTGCCAGAAACCCATATCCGAACCCACCATCGACAATGCTGTAATTCCCACCATTGCCATCATCGCCCTACCCTTTTCCTTTCTTCCTCGCCGACTTGCTCTTCACTCCGGCTCCCAATTCATCCGTTCCCTCCGGCAAAATCGCCGGCTTCAAAACCTCAATCAGCCGCGGCATCAATCCTGGCGTCTCCAGCACCGCTTCCAGCAGAAGCAGGCAATCCCGTGAGTGCTCATGCCTGGCCACAGTCAGCAGCGCATGTTTGAGCGCCGCATCTCGCCGAAACTTTTCCGCCCCTGCTACCAGCCACAGGTCCAGCTTGGCTTCCAGGTCCGGCGTGTCCCGCACATCGCTCTGCAACTCCGGGTGATACCCCTCGGGATCATCCACCAGATACCCTGGATGCACCTTGAAGAACCCCGCCAGGGTCTGCCGTGTGGTATTGGTCAGGTGCGGCCGAGCCCCACTCTCTATCTGAGAAAGGTAGCTTTGGCTCAGCTTGCCGCCTGTCTCCGCCTCGATCAACCGCACCAGTTCTTGCTGATTGATAGCCCTGCCCATCCCGCGCAAACTGCCCTCCACCTCGCGCAGATACCGGATTTTGTCCCCCAGTTTCATCCCCGAAAACCACTCCGTTTCGACCCCGTTTTAACATTGCAATTTGCAATATAGCAACGCGGAGATAAATATATCGCAGATTGCAATATGCTGCAACAAAAATCGGCATTCGCGCATCCGTGCAACAGGCCGACGCTCATTGGCCGTTACGGCGAGCCGTAATTTTATTCGTGAATCATCCGGACGCTTGGGATATTCAGAAACCCAAATGCTGGAATCCGGACTGTACCTGGTCAAGCATGAAAGCGAATTGATTCGCCCGAAACATTCTGCAGTCTGGACTTTGCTCGATCTCCTGAAGAACAGGAGTACCAGCTCACACGTGGGACTCAAACTACAGCAAAGTCAATAAATCCCCGCTCCGGGTTTGTTCCTACCAACTTCACCGTAACTCGATCTCCAACGTCCAGGCCTTTGCCGCCTTGAATCACCATGCCTTCCACATGCGGCTCCAATGCCCGCACAAAGGTGCCATGCTGGTTCACTCCGGTAACAATGCCGGCAAAGCTTTGGCCGATGCGCGGGTGCAGAACTACTGCAGCAATTCGCTTCTGCATCTCGCGCTCCACATGGCGCGCGCCATCTTCCATCAACGTGCAACGAGCCGCAATCTGAGCCAGTTCCTCGGCCGAATACGGCGTCTGAGCGCCCGCCGTCACAGCCTTCAGCAGGCGCTGCGTTACGATATCCGGGAACCGCCGATTGGGCGCGGTGGAGTGCGTGTAATCCTGCGCCGCCAGGCCGAAATGCCCTGGCGACTCCTCGCCCGGCTTCACCTCCACGTACTCACCCGGCCCCATCAGTTTGATCACCGCCAGCGATAGATCTGGAAAGTGAATCGGATCGTGCGTCTGCTGTTGCAGCAGGAATTCATTCAGCGCCTTGGAATCAGGCTCAACCGGCAGCGTTGTCCCCAACCCATGCGCCAATTCCACAATGCGCTCCCAGCGTTTTGGTGTCCTCACCACGCGCCGGATCGACACGGCTCCTGCGCGGCTGAGCAAACGCGCCATCACCCCATTGGCCGCTATCATGAATTCTTCGATCAACGAGGTAGCGCGATTCTTCGCCTGCGACTCCAGTTCCACAGCTTCTCCGCCCGCCATCACTGGACGCGTCTCGATGGTCTCCAGGCTCAGCGCGCCATGCTGGTAGCGCGCAACAAACATGCGCTGTGCCGCCTGGTCTTGCACGCGAAGCTGTTGCGCCAGCTCCGCCGACGCCTCAACCTTAGCCGGCGCAGGGCCTTTGCCTTCAAGCCATAAGCCCACGCCGTTATAGGCCAGTTGCGCATGGTTGCGTACGATGGCCAGGTAGATTCGCTCATCGTTGACCACGCCTTCCGCATCGACACAAAACTCCGTCACCACGGCAGGGCGGTCCACATTCTCATTCAGTGAAGTCAGCCCCTCGCTGAGTTCCACCGGCAGCATCGGAAAGACGCGAACCCCTGTATAAACCGAAGTCGTTTCTGACTGCGCATGCAGATCCAGCGGCGTGCCCCGCTGCACCGTCTCATCCACATCCGCCACTCCAATGCGAACGCGAATCCGCCCGTCTGGCAACTCTTCGGCAACCTCCACCTGGTCCAGATCCTTCGATGTATCGTTGTCGATCGAGGACCATAAAAGCCCGCGCAGGTCTTTCCGATTCGCGCTATGCAGGAGTGCCTCGAGAGATGCTGGAGCCGCCACAATCTCCGCCAACTGCTTTTGCGCATCGGCAGCAATTTCAGATTGAAAACCGTGTTCCAGCATTGTCTGCCGGGCCGCTTCATACAGATTGAAATGAACGGAAGAAGGCACTCGACTCTCCGGCAACTTGTTGTGGCTTGGAAGCTACGGCGTCACATTCACCGTCAGATAAGCATTCCGGCTCACCGTGACTGTATTCACCACCGCAGCAGCGGTGATTTTCAAGGTGTGAACCCCCAGCGGCGTGCCCTTGGGATTGGTCGCAGTCACTGAATTGCTGCACCCGATTCCCCCCCCTGACATTCCCGCCAGCAATAGAACCAGCATCAGCAGCTTGCCAGGCCGCAGGCGTCGCGCCCTCCATCCAATCGGCAGCAGCAGAACAGCGAACGCCAGCGCCACTCCGCCGCCGGCAGCTCCCCACGGACTCTTCTCACGGTTCATCGCCGAAGTACCGCTCGTAGTCACTACCGTCAACGTCGTCTGCCCCGTACCCTCCACGACATTCGGATTGAACGTACAGCCAATCGCCCCCACCTGCGGCGGATTCTGCTCCACGCACGTCACTTCGATCGGCCCCGCAAGTCCGCCCAGCGAAGCCACATTGCACGTCACATTCTGCGTCGTGCCTTGCACCATGTTGATGTTGTTCACCGCACAGCTGATTGTGAAATCCTCAGCCTGCAGATTCACTGAATTTGAAGTCGCCGGCCCAAAGGTCGTATCGCCCGAGTAAACCGCCGTAATCGCATACTGGCCCGCGGTGATATGCGGCACTACCGTCGAAGCCACACTCGCATTGCCCAGACCTTCCAGCACTGGAACCTGCCCGCTGATCAACGCCGACCCCGCATAGAACAAGACATAGCCCGAAGGATGTTGCTCTCCCGTAAGAGGTGGCGTATTCACCGGAGTCACCGCAGCCGTCAGCGTCACCGGCTGGTCCGGCGCCACCACCGGATTGCTCGCCGTCAGCCCCACCGTCACCGGCAGCAGTGTTCCCGTCAGCAGCAGCGGACTCGACGAACTCGCGTTGTACGTTGTGTCGCCGGAGTAGATCGCCGTCACCGTATGCGTCGCAGTCATCGAGAGACTGATGCCCGTCAACACCGCCGTGTTCGCGCTCACCGCCGCCGTCCCCAGCAACGTCGTTCCGCCGTCGTAAAACGAAACCGTCCCCGTCAGCACATAGACCGTGCCGGTTACCGCCGTCGCGGGCGCTACCGTGGCCGTAAATGTCTCCGGCAGCCCCGGCGTAAGCGTGCTCGGCGTAGCCGCAATCGTAGTCGCCGAAGCCACCTTGGCCACCGTGATCGCGACCGAGTTGGAAGTCGAGTTGTTGTAGTTGCTGTCGCCCGAGTACGTACCTTGAATGTTGTGCGAGCCACCCGTGGGCGCCGTCACCGTCACGCTCGCCGAGGTAACACCCGCAGCCGTAGCCAGCAGTGCATGACCCTGCGCAATCCCATCCAGGTTCACCGTCAGCGTTCCCGTCGGCGGACTACTGCCGGGGTTTGTCGAAGTGACCGTGCCCGTCACCGTGATTGAGCTACCGCCACCCGGCGTCACCGTCGAAGGTGTCACCGTCAGCGACGTAGGACTCGGCTGAATATTGATCGTCACCGGCTGCGATACAGCGGCCGCAAAGGTCGTGTCCCCGCTGTACTTGGCCTGGATATTATGTCCGCCATTGGTGAACTGGCCTGTCTCGGAGTAGCTCGCAGTCCCATCCGCGGCCATCGTTACCGGCGATCCGGTGTTCCCGCTGGTCGTCTCGTCGTAGAACTGAATCGTCCCCGTCGGCACCGACCCACCCGATCCCGAAATCACCTTGGCCGACAGCACAATCGTCGCCGAAGGGTTATACGTCACTCCGCCCAGCGTCGTCATCTCCACCGTCGCCGGAGAAGTCCCCGTATCTTGCGGAGTAGCCCAGTCCCGCACCAGCACCTCCGCATTCACCGAACCCAGCCCCGAAACCAGATCGTAGCCAACTCCAGCGCCAAACCCGATCTTGCCCGAGCCATTTCCGGAAGCAGCGCAATCCGGGCTTCCCACAACACAATGGAGCCGAGCCCCGCCCTCCGTCACATCGACAAACGCAGACTCTCTCTTAGCCGTCATCCCTTGCTCAGTCCGTGCCAGCGCATATAGGTTTGGAGCCAGGTTGCCCTGCGGCCCATACTTCTCCGCCAGCCGGGCCGCAATCCCCGCGAAGATCGCTGCCGAAGCCGCACTCCCGCCTCCGCTCACCAGCCGGCACCCATTCACCGCCGCATCCCCTGAAAAGCAGAACGCCAAGCCGCGCCCCATCTGCGCCGCCGCAGGCAAACTCACATCCGGCATAAATCGATGATGCCCCAATGCCGAAGACGAGTCCGGATCGCTCCCTGGTATGCCCACCGCTGACTGCCAATCGGGCGCAGCATACACTCGGCTCGCGCCCCCGCCCGTAGCATATGCAGCATCACTCGCCGTCGCAGGCTGCCATCCAACCAGCGCCCCCGCATCGGAACTAAACGCTACCGCTCCCACCGCCGTATTCCACTCGGTGGAAGCCAGTCCGTTCACATCCAATCCACTCGATACCAGCCCGCCATCAGAACCGTGACAAGCCGCTGCCCCGCTGTCTCCCGTCGCCGCAATCACTGCAATCCCTTCAGCCGCGGCCTGTCGGTACAGCGCCGCATAGAACGCCCGATGCGCCTCGCTCATGCCGCCTTCGCACGCCGAGTAACCCACGCTCACCGTGCGCGCCAGCCCTCCATCGATAGCCGCAGCCAGCGCCAGATCCAAGCCATCCGTCGCGTTCGTTGAGGCGGCGGGCACAAGCACAATCCGCGCTCCTGGAGCAGCCGCGCCAGCCCACGAAGCCGCCTCGATCGCCGCAGCCTCTTCCACGGTCCTCCCCGGATCGGCTCCAGCCGGCTCCACCTGCAGCGTAGACTCCAGCAATCCAAAGCTCTTCCGGAACGCCGCAAAATCCTCCACTCGCACATTGCTCCGCGCCGGAATCGCAATCGTTTCGCCCGCGCCAGTCGCCTCATCGCCCGCAGAAAGATGCAGCCACCCCGCCGCTGTCTTTGGCGTAAGCGCCTTGATTCCTGAAGCAGATGAAGCCGCCAACGCCTCCACGCCCGCGTTCAGCTCAACCGGAGCGGTTGCCGCAGGCGTCGACACCACACCATCGAGCGAAACCAGCCCTTTGACCATGGGAGCTATCGCCGCAGGCAGTTTGACTTCGCCAGCAAGTCGGTACCGTACCCCATCCGCATCGGCCCGCGCAGTCACTGCGCTTCCGAAAGCCCGCTGCACCTGCCCCGCCGTTCCGGAAAACTCCATCCATCCCCGGCTGCCCGGCAATGCCGCTACCGTGAATCCCTGCTCTCGTAGCCAGGTCACAACCTTGCCCGCGTCCACAGTGGATAACGTAAACCGGTCCGCAAATTCAGACTCGGTCACCCAATGATGGAAGTCCGCATTCCCTGAGCTCTGTTGCGCCTTCAACAAGGCATCGAGCGCCTTCCGTTGGCTCTCGCTCGGCTGCAACAGCAGCAGCATCCGGTCCAGATGCGTATCGGCAGGAATATTCGACTCGACAATGACAGTCTTCGCCACGCGATCAATTTGTTGCGCGCCAGCCGCACACGCGCCAGCCGTGAATCCGGCAAGCAGCAGGGGGAGACTCCATCGGCCAAAGCGTTCTCTGCGTCGCATTCGTCCCTTGATGTCCAGTTTCGAAACGATTGTATAGGCCACGCCCACGGCCCGCCACTGAGAAACTTCTCATTCCCTCGCGCACGAGTGCCACCGGTCGTCGGTGTATTCGGCCACTCCCTCAGTCGGTGGCCTGGCCCAGCCGTCGCCTCTGCCTACCCTCCGCATCGAAGTTCTCCGGAGCAAGCCATGCCTCGAACGCCGCTTTACGCTCCGGCCACTCCGAATCCAGCATCGAATACCACGCCGTATCGCGATTCCGTCCCTTGATCACCATGTGCTGCCGGAAGATGCCTTCGAAGACAAAGCCAAACCGCTCCGCCGCCCGCCGTGAAGGCAGATTCAACGCATTGCACTTCCACTCATAGCGCCGATAGCCCAGCACATCAAAGGCATACCGCGCCATCAGAAACATGGCCTCAGTTGCCGCCGGCGTCCGCTGCAGCCGCGGCGAAAACATCACATTGCCGACCTCGATCACCCCATTCGCAGCATCGATCCGCATCAGGCTCGCATAACCCGCTGCCGGTCCCGCCTCACCCTGCGCTTCATGCGGCAAAATCGCAAAAAACCGCGCCGCTGTGCCCTTCTCTTTAGCCGCCAGAGCAGCGGACAATTCTTCTTCGCTAGTGTAAGGGCCATCCCCCAGCCAATCCCACACCTCGTCATGCCCCTGCACCGCACTCCAAAGCGCAGGCGTGTGCCGCTCCGCTGAGAGCGGCTCCAGCGTCACCCACCGCCCCCGCAGCGTCACATCAACCGGCACCGGCACAGGCTTCCAATGCAATAGATTTTCAGTTTGGTCAGGCATCGATTCAGGTTAGCAGGGCCAGCCTGATCTCTGACCCCTGATCCCTGATCCCTGATCCCTGTTAAATCTTCTGAGCCCGCTGCACTTCGCGCACACCTGGCAGGCGTCGCAGCCCCAGCACCATGCGGTTCAGATGGCGCAGGTCTTCAGCATCCACAACAAACTCGACAATCGCCTCGCCGTTCTCGCCATCGCGCGTGTCCACTGCACGAATATTCGTGTCGTCGTTGGAGATAATCGCCGTCATCTCCTTCAACATCCCCGAGCGGTCATCGCAGAAGATCGTAATCTTCACCGGATAGCGCTGCGCTTTGCCTGCAATTTCATCCGCTGTCTTAGCCCACTCCACATCGATGCGGCGGTCACTCTCGTACAGCAAATTCTGCACATTGGGGCAGCTTCGCGCATGAACCGCCACGCCCTTGCCCCTCGTCACGTAACCAATAATCTCTTCACCACGAATTGGGTTACAACAACGCGCCCGGTACACCAGCAAATCGTTCTGTCCTTCCACTTGGAGTGAATCGGAACCCGTCAGATGCAGCTTCTTCACCGCATCCGACATCGCCGCTTCCGTCGTCTTCGGCTCTCCGGATTCAGCCTCAGCCGCCGTCCCCGCCGCAGCCGTCACCATTCCCGGAGCCAGCTTGTTCAGCACCTGCCGCGCCGAATGCTTGCCAAAGCCAATCGCCGCCATCATGTCGATCGCCGTCGCCAGCCCGTAATCGCCCGCAATGCGCGCCAGGTCTGTGTCATCAATGCGCGCCATCGGCACCTTGAACTTCCGCGCCTCGCGCTCCAGCAGCTTGCGCCCCACTTCAATTGCCCGCTGCCGCTGGTTCTCATTCAGCCAGTGCTTGATCTTGTTGCGCGCCCGCGGACTCTTGACGAAAGTCAGCCAGTCGCGGCTCGGCGTATGCCCGTTCTGCGTAACGATCTCGACAATATCGCCATTGCGCAGCTTGGTCCGCAGCGGCACCATGCGCCCGTTGATCTTCGCGCCCACGCATGTGTGCCCAACCTCGGTATGCACCGTGTACGCGAAGTCAATCGGCGTGCCCTCGGCAGGAACGATGACCACCTTGCCCTTCGGCGTGAAGGTATAGACCTCATCCGGATAGAGGTCCATCTTCAAGCTCGACAGGAACTCGTTCGGATCGGTCATCTCCCGCTGCCAGTCGACCAGTTGCCGCACCCAGGCCAGCCTCTGTTCGTCCTTCGCGGAGATCACAGACTCCCCGGCTTTGTACTTCCAATGCGCCGCAATGCCCTCTTCCGCGATCCGGTGCATCTCCTCAGTGCGTATCTGCACCTCGAACTGATGACCGCCATCGCCCATCACCGTGGTGTGCAACGACTGGTACAAGTTGGCTCGCGGAATCGCAATAAAGTCCTTCACCCGCCCCGGCACCGGCCGCCACAGCGAATGGATCAATCCCAGCACGCCATAACAGTCCGCCGAGCTCTGCGTAATGATCCGAATCGCCAGCAGATCGAAGACCTGATCCACCTGCAACTGCGACTTCTGCAGCTTCTGCCAGATCGAATACAACCTCTTAATCCGCCACTCCACCCGCGCCTCGATATTGTGCTCGCGCAACTGCTCGACGATCGCATCCTCAACCGTCGTCAAGAACTGCTCACCCTCGATACGCCGCGCCTCGATAGCCGCCGACAACTTCTCGTAATTCACCGGATCGGTATAACGAAACGCCAGATCCTCCAGCTCGCCGCGTACCTTGCCCATGCCCAGCCGGTGTGCTAGCGGCGCGTAGATATCCAGCGTCTCCCGCGCAATCGCCTCCTGCCGCTCCGGCTTCAGATGCTCCAACGTGCGCATATTGTGCAGCCGGTCAGCCAGCTTGATCAGCACCACGCGCACATCCGAAACCATGGCCAGCAGCATCTTGCGCACATTCTCCGCCTGCCGGTCTTCGCGATTGGCAAACTGGATCTTGTCGATCTTCGTAACCCCATCGACAATATGGGCCACCTGGTCGCCAAACGCCGTGGCAATCTCATCGCTGGTCACCGGCGTATCTTCAACCGCATCGTGCAGCAGCCCAGCGGCAATCGCCGTAGCGTCCAGCTTCATCTCCGCCAGCACCTCGGCCACCTCCAGCGGATGAATGATGTACGGTTCCCCCGAAGCCCGCAACTGCCCCTCGTGGTAATGAACGCAGAACTCCCAAGCCTTCTTGATCGGTGCAACATCTTCGCTCGGCCGGTTGGCCAGAACGATCTTAAGCAGTCCCTCAAACCGCTTGCCGATAGGACCATCCTGCACAGAAGATTTCGCTGGAGTATTTTCAGAAGGCTTACCGGCAGCGGGACTCGATGCGGCATCAGCCGCAGAATCCAACACTCCTTCGCCCGTCGTCTCCAGCGCCACCTGACCTGCATCAGGGAAAACAACTTCAGTATTGGCCGCCGGGGAACTCGAAGAATGGGTCGCCATGCTTCATTATAGGCCCGAACTGTTGCAACGTCTTCAACTCAGATCAAACCCTGCTGCAATCCGCAACAGTCCGCAGTTGTTAAACTGCATCATGCCCAGCGAGAAACGCCCACCGGCTTCTGCACGCCGTCCATCCGGACCGGCCAAATCCCCTTATTCTTCTCAGAAGCCAACTTCAACATCTCCCAAAGCACCTTCTCAGACCAACTTCAGCAGCAAGGTGAGGTCTTCCGCGCCAGTTTCAAAGCGGGAACCAAGCCGTACCACCTCCGCCAAACCAGTCGCTCGGGCTCCGCAACCTGCTCCATCACCCCGACCCAAGCTCCCCATCCCCTGTGCCATGGTCTCCCGCCGCGCCTCGGAATCCCTCCGACGCGACCATCTCTGGGTCTACGCCTCCGACATCGAGCAAATCGAACTCGGCCCCGGCGAACCGCCCGCCCTCATCCCCGTCGTCGACAATCGCGGCATCCCCCTCGGCACCGCGCTCTATAGCCCCACCTCCCAGATCGCCCTGCGCCTCGTCTCCCGCGAACTCATCACCCAATCGCAATGGCTCGTTCAATTAGCTGACCGCCTGCGCACCGCCATCCATCGCCGCCTGCCTCTGCTCGATACAAACACCAACGCCTGCCGCCTCGCCTTCTCTGAAGCCGACAACCTCCCCGGCCTCATCATCGACAAATACGCCGGCATCATCATCGTCCAGCTCCTCGCCAAAGGCCTCGACCATCCCGAAACCCGCAAAACCTGCGTCGATGTCCTGTCCAAAGAACTCCCCGGCGAAATCACCATCTGGGAGCGCCCCGACCCCCGCATCCGCGAGCTCGAAGGCCTCTCCGCCCCCGCCACCACGCCGCTCTTCAGCAACCACCCTCAAGGCAGTCAATCCAGCATCCAGTTCCGCCTCAACGGCCTCAGCTTCCACTTCGACGCCAACAGCGGCCAAAAAACCGGCGCCTTCCTCGATCAGCGCCAGAACTACGCCGCCGCGGCCGCCTGGGCCAAAACCATCGGCGCAAAACGCGCCCTCGACGTCTGTACCTACCAGGGCGGCTTCGCCCTCCATCTCTCCCAGGTCTGCGAACAGGTAACCGGCATTGATGCTTCCCGCTCTTCCCTCGAAGTAGCCGAGCGCAATCTGGAGTCAAACCGCAAAGCAATCAAGGCGGAAGTCGACTGGGTCGAAGCCGACGCCTTCGAAATCCTCCGCGCCTGGTCAGAATCGAAAGACCCCTCAACCTCGCAGTGGGACATGATCGTCCTCGACCCGCCCGCCTTCGCCAAAAGCAAGCGCGCCGTAGAAGGCGCCCTCCGTGGCTACAAGGAACTCAACCTCCGCGCCCTGCACATGATCCGGCCCGGAGGACTGCTCATCACCTGCTCCTGCAGCCATCACGTCTCCTGGTCCGATCTCGAAGGAGCAGTAGCCTCCGCCGCCATCGACGCCCATCGCCGCGTAACCCTCCTCGAACGCCGAGGTGCCTCCCAGGACCACCCCGTCCTCCTCAACCTCCCCGAAACCGAATACCTGAAATGCCTCATCTGCCAGGTCGACTGAATCGTTCTTGCGGAGAATAACCGCCATAATCTCCGCAATTTTGCGTTAAATACTTGCCCTTGAGGAGAATACAGGCCATAATATCCGCATAGGTACGGAGAATGTCTCGCTACATCCATGAGTTGCCCAACTGGCCCAACTTCCGCTGGAACTACGAAGCTTTCGCCGATCAGTTGGCTGGCGTCCGCCACCAGCAGGGCCGCCTGCTCGGCCGCATGGAGAGCTACGGCTTTCACTTCCGTCAGGAGTCGCTGCTCAAAACCCTCACGCAAGACGTCGTCAAAACCAGCGAAATCGAAGGGGAACACCTCGATACCGAACAGGTCCGCTCCTCACTCGCCCGCCGCCTGGGCATCGAAATAGCTGCGCTAAAACCAGCCGACCGCCACGTCGACGGCGTCGTCGAAATGATGCTCGACGCCACCACCCAATACCAATCTCCCCTGACCACAGATCGCCTCTTTAGCTGGCACGCCGCGCTCTTCCCTACCGGAGCAAGCGGCATGAGGCGCATCCGCGTCGGCGCATGGCGCGATGACCGCGAAGGCCCCATGCAAGTTGTCTCCGGAGCCCTCGGACGGGAAAAAATTCACTACCAGGCGCCCCCAGCTTCCACTCTCGAACGAGAAATGACAGCCTTCCTCGACTGGTTCAACAAACCGAACGACACTGACTGGGTCATGAAGGCCGCGCTCGCCCATCTCTGGTTTCTCACCGTCCACCCCTTTGAAGACGGGAACGGCCGCATCGCACGCGCCATCGCCGACTTAGCCCTCGCCCGCTCCGAGCAAAGCTCCCAGCGCTTCTATAGCATGTCCGCGCAGATCCGCCAGGAGCGAAGTGCCTATTACGAAATTCTCGAGCAGACACAGAAGGGTTCACTCGACATCACGGCCTGGATGACCTGGTTCCTCAACTGCATGAGCCGCGCCATCCAGAGCGCGCAGCTTACGCTCTCTGGCGTCCTGCATAAAGCCGAGTTCTGGGAATCCATGCAGGAAGTCGCCCTCAACGAACGCCAGCGCAAGGTCCTCAATCGTCTCCTCGACGGCTTCGAAGGCAAACTCACCACCACCAAGTGGGCCGCTTTCGCCAAATGCTCTCAGGACACCGCCCTGCGTGACATTCTTCCACTGGTCGAACGTGGCATCCTCATCCGCAGCCAAGGCGGCGGCCGCAGCACCAGCTATGAATTTGCCTCCTGATAAAGCATGCACTCACCGCGGCTGCGGCCACACCCCATGGTAGAAATACCCACCCAGCCCCACCGTAAACAGCCAGCAGCCGTACAACGCGTGCTCCACGCTTGAAGTCAGCAGCGACCCCGTCTCCCGATAGCGCCATGCAAAAAGAATCCCCCCGAAAAACGTCAGCACCACCGCCAGCGGATTGCGAAAGATGATGTGCAGAAAACCAAATGCCGCCGCGCTCGCCACCAGCAGCGCCCATCCGCCCCACTGCGTCTGAGGAAACAACCCCGCATAGCGATGCAGAAAAAATGCCCGGTACAGCAGCCCCTGCGGATACACCGAAAGCACCGGATACAACACCATCACCACCGCCCAAAACGCCGGATGCTCACGCATAAAGCTCCACTCCAGCTGCGGAGCAAACCAGCGCACACCCACCCACAGTAACAACGCGATCATCGCAAAGATTGGTAGTATCGCCGCCACCTGCCCACTGAGAGGCGCAGCATTCCATAGTCTGCCGCGATCGAAGCTCTTGTCACGCCAGAGCTGCCACGACGCATACCCAGCTACCAGCCACAACAAAGGCAAAGCAGGAATTCGCACTGGCGAAAAACGATATCCAAGGGGAAGACCAACGAAGATTACTAGGAACTCCACCACCAGCCAAACTCGCGCCATTCCTCCGCCTCTCCCATCGACAATTCGAGTCTCGCACCCTGCCGCAGATTCATCGTGCCCAGCCATCGCAAAACTACCGTAAAGTAGTCTCCATGCACTACGGCCATACCATCGACGGCATCCGCCACACCTTCGCCAGCCTCAGCGACCTCATGGCCAAAGCCACACCCTTCCGCAGCGGAGACGCCCTCGCCGGCATCGCCGCCACCTCCGCCGAACAGCGTGTAGCCGCCCAGTACACCCTCGCCGGCCTGCCCCTGCAACACTTCCTCGACGAACACCTCATCCCCTACGAAACCGACGAAGTCACCCGCCTCATCCTGGATACGCATAATGACACCCACAACGCCGCAGCCTTCGCCCCCATCGCCTCCTTTACCGTAGGCGAGTTCCGCGACTGGCTGCTCTCCAACGACGCCACTAGCGAACGACTCGCCGCCCTCGCCCCCGGCCTCACACCGGAAATGGCCGCCGCCGTCAGCAAGCTCATGCGCATCCAGGACCTGATCCTCGTCGCCTCCAAAATCCGCATCATCACCCGCTTCCGCACCACCGTCGGCCTTCCCGGCCGCCTCTCCACCCGTCTCCAACCCAACCACCCCGCCGACGACCCCGCCGGCATCGCCGCCTCCATGCTCGACGGCCTGCTGCTCGGCTCCGGAGACGCCGTCATCGGCATCAATCCAGTCAGCGACAATCCCTCCACCGTCACCCGCCTGCTGCGCATGATCGACACCGTCCGCCGGCACTTCAGCATCCCCACGCAAAACTGCGTCCTCGCCCACATCACCACCCAGATGGCCGCCATCGAGCAAGGCGCACCCCTCGATCTGCTCTTTCAATCCATCGCCGGCACCGAAGCCGCCAACACCAGCTTCGGCATCAATCTCGCCCTGCTCAAAGAAGGCCACGAAGCCGCACAATCTCTGCAACGCGGAGCCATCTGCGCTGATGGAAGCATCGGCCGCAACGTCATGTACTTTGAAACCGGCCAGGGCTCAGCCCTCTCCGCCAACGCCCACCACGACATCGACCAGCAAACCCTCGAAGCCCGCGCCTACGCAGTCGCCCGCGCGTTCAATCCCCTGCTAGTCAACACCGTCGTAGGCTTCATCGGGCCTGAGTATTTGTATGACGGCAAGCAGATCACCCGCGCCGCCCTCGAAGACCACTTCTGCGGAAAGCTCTTAGGCGTGCCCATGGGCTGCGACATCTGCTACACCAACCACGCCGAGGCCGACCAGGACGACATGGATTCCCTGCTCACGCTCCTCGGCGCAGCCGGCATCAACTACATCATGGGCGTCCCCGGCGCCGACGACATCATGCTCAACTACCAGAGCACCAGCTTTCACGACGCACTCTACATCCGCAAACTGCTCGGCCTGCGCCCTGCCCCCGAGTTCGAGTCCTGGCTCAACGGCGAATCCTTCCATCGCCTCCACCGCGAAGCCTCGCTCCCAGCCCTGAATACCTGGATGCTTTCATAAAGCGCCTGCCACGAGCCGTGAGCGAGCCGCACTAAAGCATGCTTGTACGCGAGCATTCAGGCCGTCGTCAGGACGCAAGCCATCCTGCTTGCTCGGCCATCCAACGCACAATTCGATTGAGTTCGGGCTGCGTTCTCTCGACGAGAGATAGTACGGAACTGCAAGACAGGCGAACAACGCTCTAGGCGTGCCTGCCCCTGCGGCGCGCATGCCTGCGAGCTCTGTGCGGAGTATAAGTCCACTCCCGTACCGGGCCTACATCCACATGAACGAACTGGCTCTTGGGGTAATAGCCAACACCGCCAGCTTCGAGCGACTTCGCCGCATCGCGCAACAGCGGCGCCGGCACCCCCGGCACGCGAAGATCGACAGCCTTGGCGACGATGTGCTGCGAATGCTCGGCAGCATTCGTCGTGCCGCTCTCGCGCAGCATGTCGTTGGTTTCCTGCGAACGGTAGCCCGAAAGCACGTCGATCACCCCATTCGATTTACCCAGCTTGGCAAGCATCGTATGCAGCACATCGAAGGTGCGGGGATCGTATTGGCTCACTTCCTCGTTATGGCTGTCGCGCAAGAAGTGGTTAAGCTCGTCCAGCGCTTCAGGAATATAAGTGTCGCCAATCCGGTAAACCACATCGACCATCTCGCCGGTATGACTGTGGGCAAGCTTCAACTCATACTTCTCGCCCTCGGAAGGTACTTCGTCGTCAAACTCAGGCAACAGGCCAACACCCGGCAGAGCAGCATTGATAAAACTGTGCGCCAGCGCGCGAAGCCTGGGATGCTTGTGAGTCCCTGCCTTGCGCGTGGTAGCCGCCGGAGCGGCTACGCCCACAGAAGCAATCAACAACAAAATCGCGAGTTTACGAGAGGATAGGAGCGAACGAAGCGAGATGGGCAGGCAAAACGACAAATCGGCAAATCTCCCATTGAGGTATGCGCACCACTGGAACTCAAAACCGGGGACAAGACCCAAATGAGGTTTGCCAGTCGTCATTCGCTCCATTGAGAATAAACCATCATACCCAGATCGCAAGCCCTCTATTCCCTTCGCAACCTTTCAGCACGACGGGTTCTATTACAAGGGACCGACCCCCTAATTGACAGCCACGCTTAAAGCCACCGAAGCAGGCGCTCCCGGATTCGTCGCCACCAACGAAGCAGTACCGGCTTTCGACAAATCCGATGCAGTCAACGCTATTGTCACGTGGGTTGCATCTACGATCGTCGTTGTTCGATAGCTGCCGTTCCACGTTACGGCGACACCCGGTAAAAAATTACTTCCGGTCAGCGTCAGCATAGTGTTTCCCGCCCCATGTGTAAGGCTCGAGCTTGACTGAAGCACCGCCGCGGCATTCTGGTGTAATAACTCCGGCACCACGAACCCTCCACGCAGAACTGCGATCTGTCCGGTGGACGTCAATAGCGCAAGTCCATCCTGACCCCAACGCACAAAATCGACGAATGTCGCTACTCCGGACGTTGAGTTGTCCGCCACCTCCGGCAAGCTCAAACTATCCTCCAGTTCGTAAGTGCTCTGCCGGAAGGCCTCAACCGTCGCAGAGGTGCCTCCCGTGCTTGAACCGGCTGGGACCGCGAAGAACGAAACTCCCAGCGAAGGATCCGGCTCCGTCAACTGGCCGTAGGTCTGGTAGTAGGAGTACGGATTCGATCCCGTGGAGGGGATTGGAGTCAGAAACACGCCTTGCTGCTTGACAGGTGTTGCACCCGGATTCGCCACTCCACCGGCATTTGCATAGGCGAGTCCGTTCCGGATTTTGAACGCACTGAAGTTATTCAGCGTGTACTGGGTTGAATAACTTCCGCTCAGCCCAGATGCGTTTACGGTGAAAGCGTAAAACAACTGTCCCGTTGTATCGACATCGAATGTGAAGAGAGATGAAGCATTCAGGAATTGCGGACTCGATCCCGTGTAAATGCCGGCCGTATTCGTGCGTAGCGTGGCCGTCTGTTGTGTCGGGTTTATGTCCCAAAGACCGATACCTGCTTCAAGGCCCGTATCAACAGCTACGGTGGTATCCGTTCCCGGCATTGCCGTAATATCCCTAAGATTTATATCATTCAACGGGCCATTTCCCAGCGAAATAGGAAAGCTGAAGTCCAGCGTCTGACTCGCCGTCTTGATACGTGCCAACCCAGGTCGTCAAGATTTATGGCCGAGACGAACGCGCCGATTTCCGCTATAGCCAGAGCGAGTGCATCGGCTGCGAGATTAAGCCTGTCACGGGCAACCCAGACCCGAAGCACATCTCTACCAGCTTTGTGGAGCGGCAGAACCCCACTATGTGTATGTCGATGCGCCGCTTTACCCGGCTCACCAATGCATTCTCAAAGAAGATCGAAAACCACATGGCGGCGATTGCGCTCCACTTCATGTACTACAACTTCGCAAGGGTTCATGAGAGCTTGCGTGTGTCTCCTGCGATGGCTGCTGGAATCACCGACAAGCTGTGGGATGTAGAAGACATTGTGGCACTTTTAGAGCCAAAGTCAGCAGTAGAAGGGCTTACTAACCTCGCTGTGGATTCAAACTGACCCACTACCTAGCTTGCAGACCTATAGATTCTGATTCGATGTTTCGATTAAGATTTGATTCCGCCCGTCCAGCTTCTAAGACTTCCCATAAAGTCAGTACCTCTCGGGAAGAGACGTACGCTGAAAGGCAAATAGGAGTTATCTCCATGAAGCAGATCGTTCCATCGTCACTGCAGCTATCGAGGATCGATACGCGGGTCTGAATGAGTAATCAATAATAATATACTTGACAAATTAAAGCTAAGAGATAGACTTGATCTATGCTAAAGTCCTTCTTCGAAAGAGATTACGGTCACCTGGAGGATTCGGAAGACTGGACCAAGGTGTTCGGCAATTTCGCTCATCCTGGCCAGCACACGGTAGGTGATATACGCAAAGAATTGGAGCGGTTTCCGTTCGATGCAAGCCTGCGCTTGGACAGCAGCGGGGCATCGTTCTATGTGACAAATGTAAAGTCGAAGCTTTTTATTGTAGAACCCTAGACGATCCGCACTTCCAATTTCTTCCCGAGCACTTCCGCCAGCTTTGCAAGTGTGGTGATGGTAGGACTTAAACTGCCCGTCTCCCACTTCGCCACCACCGTTTGATGGGTGACCATCAGTTTGGCTAGTTCGGTCTGACTAATTCCTGCTTCGAGTCGGACGCTGGTCATCAGCTGCGCCATTTCAGAGGGCCTAGTAGCGGGGTCAACCTTTGGGCCGGTTCACATTGTCTTTCTCTTTCTGCCATGCAGCTTCCCGGCGCTGCATCTCTTCTTTGGAGACAGTGAAGATTTTGCGGACAGCATTGTCCATGCGTTCGGATTCGGTGTTGCCTGGCACGGAGGGCGCGTGTCGGACGTTCATGCGATCAGTGTACCCCCAAAAAGAGAAACTCTGGCTCCTACTCAGGTGGAAGCAGTTGTGGTATGCCGGTAGTGGCATCAATCACATCGCTCTCGTCTTCGAATACTTCTTCATTTTTTGTGATCGTCAAGAAAAGGGGCTTGCATAGAACTTCTCTCACAATGAAATCCGTCAAAAGACGCTCTGTAGGGGATGTCCTAACGATTATCGCCGTGTCGGATGTCATCGCAATGACGTGCTCCCCGATTTCGAGGCAGCCTGCATCGCAAGCCATTACTGCCGCTTGTACGCAGAGGCTCATACTTCCACCAAAAATGCTTAGAGCGTTTCCTATTAGTGTAAGGTCTTGACCCAAGATCCCATGGTGTTGGTGATGGGCCCTAATTGGATTGAATGGCATATGGGCACGGATCAGAGGGACGTCATTTTCCTTTAGAAGGGCGCGAACTTCGGATGAGATTTCGACTTCTCCATCCTTGAATCTCTGACCGCAGGGGAACGTCACAGCAATGATCTTGATTCCTTGAAATGCCTCTTCGGAGCGGAACTCTTTAATGGCGATCTTTGGCCCTTCGCCAATCCCCGTGAAAATGACGATGGTATCAATATCGCGCGCAACAGCAGTATCAAAGGCAATCTGCATGCACGGACGGAGATTGTCTTTACCTTCTTTGTTGAAGTACACGGTATTAGCGGTATGGAATTGTTCGATCATTTGACCACCGTGAAATTCATAATGGCATCAAAATCGATTTGACCCTGATTCTTTCGATACGAAAGCACCGCATTCACAAAATCAAAGGGGCTGGTATCTTCGATTCGCATCCCCTTAACCTTGTCTTGCATGATATGAGGTTCTTCCCCATTAAAATGAATATGCGGACCTTTTGGGTCGAGGTCTATTCGAAGGATTGCCGGGTGCCCCGATTTTTCTCTTGCCGGCCAGCCAGTTGGCCGAACTTTGTTTCCTAGAGTCCCGTAGTGAAACGAGAATGCACCACGCCGCCCCACTGTCGATCCGCGCGACAGTGAACTCATAGGAAACCACCTCTCATAGAGGTAGGCATGCTTTCCGTCATTGAATTTTATCCACCAGTCCATATTCCAGGGAGGCGATCCTGGAAATCTGACGGGGTTATGACGAGGACCGATTTCTTCTACGACGTCCGGCTCAAAAACAATCTTGGCGTACTGTTCTTTGAGCCAAACAACATATTCTGGATAGCGCATTTCACGCCGCGAGCCTATCCATCAGCTCTGCGACAGTCGCATTGCTTTGCCGCAACTCCCTGCGCTCGGCACGAGCGTAAGGAGAACGCGCGTCTCCCTCTTCCAAGACGCGTAGCTGTTCGGCCCGATAAAGCCACTCCACCGCGTCATCTTCGTCGATCCGATCGTCACATCCACATTTGGCTTGGAACTCAGCCGTGCTCATGGCGTACTGTTCTTCATACGCTTTGAGATCACGTCTAACTTCAGCGATGGATGGTGCTTTTACTTGTTCGACAGGCATCGGATTCCCCAATTCTTGTTGATAGTGAGATACGGATCTGGAGCGTTTCAGGTTCCACACCAAACCCTTCTCAATGGATGCCGTATACCCTCGGTGGGATGGCAAGTCTCCAATACTATCGGTAAAGATGTGCGAAACGCTAGGTCGTCATCTAATGATTTTACCAAAAACCAAGAAAATTACCGCATATAGGTACTTTAGTACTAGGTTTTAGGTCTTCGCTTGCCTCTTCTTTGCCTGCTTTTACATTTTATCTGGTTAGAAGGCCGCATTTTCCCCCACCTTGCCGGTGACCTCGGCATAGGTGAAACGCTTGCCCACCATTCCCCTCACGGCTAGATCGAAGCGATCTGCGTCCTTCATCTTCCGATTGTTGTAGCGGAACACCTGCTCAGTGACGTAGCGATCCAAGTGGAACGGCTCAACGGCAACGTATGTACCCTTGAGGCCGCGCTTGAGCAACGCCCAGAAGTTCTCAATACCGTTGGTGTGAACCTCACCCCGAACATATTCCTCTACGTGGTTCACCGTCTCATGTACGAAATCAAGCGCCTTGAGCATTTTGTATGCCTTTAGACCGTCGGTGTAGACCGTGCTCTCTAACAGGCCGACTACAGCAGCCTTTGATCTTCCAGCTTCTCGCCAGCAGGAGTAAACCGCACACGTTTTGCACGTTTGGAGAGGTGCCAGTTCTTCGGAGCGCCCCCAACGTAGGCCTCGTCGACCTCACATGGACCGCTACCCTCGCCGCCCATCTTCTCGGCTGGTGTATGGCCCAGCATAAGCCGGATGCGATGGTCTAGGAACCATGCCGACTTCTGAGTGATTCCAAGCGTGCGAGAAATCTCATAGCTGCTTACGCCATTTTTGCAATTCACAACCATCCACATTGCCGTCAACCATTTATCGAGGCCAATAGGCGAGTCTTCCATTGCCGTACCAGTCTTCAATGTGAACTGAGGCGACGGATGCTTTTCGCGGCAGTTCCAGCGGTTGTACTTCTCCATAAACAGCACGTTACTGCTTCCACACTTCGGGCAAACAATACCATCCGGCCAGCGACGCGCTACCAGATACTCACGGCAGTTTTTCGGGTCGGCGAAGTAGAGTATGGCGGATTGGAGGGTCTTCGGTTCCATGTATGTAGACTAGGCTCACTGCTCTATTTTGTCAAGTATATTATTACCGAGTAATCAGTCTCTCGGCCTCACCATGCTTCGACATCGAGCGTATTAAGAAGAGTTCAACGTCGCCGCAAGACCACCGACGCAGCCTGAGGTACACTCTCCTCAACTGGAGCCGCATTCTTCCCGGCTCTCATCCCTGCAAATCCAAAGCATGCCGCCAACCGCACCCAGCTCCGAAGATTTCCCGGCACGCGACGCCACGAGACCTGAGGCCGCGACACCGGATGCAACGCAACAGCTGGACACCCTGCCCCCACTACCCATGCAGAAGGCATCCTGGCTGCGAGCCCAAACCCCAGCCCGAGTCGGCCAGCGCCGCACCGGCATCAGCCTCGCTACCAGCGAAGTCCTCGACTTTCAGCTAGCCCACGGACGCGCCCGCGACGCCGTCCATGCCCGCCTGCAGCCCAACAGCCTCATTGCCGCCCTGCGCTTCATCACGGCTCAGGAAATCATCCTGCTCCACTCCGCCGCGCCTGATCGAGCAGCCTACCTGCAGCGCCCCGATCTCGGCCGCAAACTCGACGAATCCAGCCGCCAGCGCCTTCACGCACGTCAAGAACCAAGTCACTCCTCCGACGTGGCCATCGTCATCGCCGACGGCCTTTCCTCGCTCGCCGTCGAACGCAACGCCGTTCCCCTGCTCACCGGGCTGCTCCCCGCTCTATCGGACCTCTCCCTCGCTCCCATCGCCGTCGTAGAACAAGCCCGCGTTGCCATCGGTGACGAAATCGCCTACGCCCTCAACGCCGCCTTAGTCATCGTGCTCATCGGCGAACGCCCCGGCCTCAGCTCCCCCGATTCCCTCGGTGCCTACATCACCTGGAACCCCCAACCCGGCAGCACCACCGACGCCGCACGCAACTGCATCTCCAACATCCGCACCGAAGGCCTCGGCTACACAGACGCCGCCAGTCGCCTGCTCTTCTACATCCATGAAGCGCGCAGCAAACAACTCACCGGCGTCGCCCTCAAAGATCCCGAAGTGAGTTCGCAAGCCAATCAGCTCCCCGCAGGCAAGCAGCCATGACGGCCACAAACAACGACGCCACCGGCCTCTTCCTGCGCTTCCTGCTCCGCTGGCTGGGCAAGATCGCATTCGTGGCCGTCGCCCTCGCAGCATTTGTCTATGTCGGAGATTTCGCCGTCTTCACCCTGCGCGGAAAGCCCATCGACCAGATCGTCGTCAACCGCTATCTTGAAACCCCAGAGAAGGGCAACAAGACCGAATACTTTTTCGAAGGCACTGGACCCGTACCATGCGCCCACGCCCTCTTCACCCAGGCCGGAGCGCAGCCCTGCTGGTATCTGCGGCGCCACACCACCTACGCCGAGAAGCTTTAATCCCTTTAAGGCTCTTGCGGCTTGTCTGAAGCAGCCGGCTTCCCTTCTGGCTTGCTTCCATCTCCGCCCGCATCGGCAGCCGGACGCGCATTCGCATCCGCAATCCGCTTGCGCGTTGCCTCGTCTACCTGCTTGTTCAGTGCGCTCGCCTTGGCAAACTCGGCCTTTGACTCCTCTCGCCTGCCCGCCGCCCGGTAGATCTTCCCCAGCCTGAAGTGCGCGTTCACATTGTCCGGCTGCAGCTCAACCGTCTTGCTCAATTCCCGGATAGCTCCCGCATCGTCGCCGGTCTCCATATACACAATACCCAGATCCTGGTGAACCAGCGCCAGCGATGATTTGTACTTGAGCGCCTTCTCCAGCAACCCGCGCGCCTGCTCGAACTGTTCCTGCTTCACATAGGTATCGCCCAGATAAAGCATCGCCTGGCTGTTATCCGGATCGTTCTCGAGCTCCGCCCTGAACTCCGGAATCGCTTCCTCATAACGCTTCTGCGCCCAGTAAAGATAAGCCAGCGCGAAATGCACATTCGGCTCTTTCGGATTCGCCTTGACCGCCGCCCGAAACTGCTGCACCGCCCCGGCATTGTCGCCCTTTTCATCCAGCGCTTCGCCGGCAATCATGTCCGCCTCTGCCGAGTCCGGATCGATCTCCAGAATCTCCTTATACACACCAAGCGTAGCGTCCAGCTGCTTGGTCCACAGATAGCAATGCGCCAGGCTCAGCCGCAACGGAAGATTTTTCTTATCCGCCGCCGCAGCTTCCTTCAGATAAGGAATCGCAGCTTTATACTCATGCGCCCCATAATGCGCCATGCCAATTAGAATCGTCAGCCGCGCCGCATCTGGCCCTTTCGGATATTTCACCAGCTCGGCCTCAAATGCCTTGTCCGCATTCAGAAAATCGCCTGCCTTGAAGTACGCCAGTCCCAGGTTCAGCTCCAGCTGCGGAATCGCAGGACTCAAGGCCAGCGCCTTGCGATACGCAGCGATCGCCTCCGGATAATGATCCAGCCGCGCCTCCAGCATGCCCAACTGTGCATAGGCCTTTCCATTCCGTGGCTCGGCCCTCACCACCGTCTGCCATGCAGACACAGCTTCGGGAATCTTTCCCTGCTGCTCCAGGGCAATCGCTCGGCGCACCGCTTCCGAAAGAGGTGCCTGTCCTGAATTCACCACCGGCCTCGCATGCTGTTGCGCCATTCCATGCGAAACGCATAACAGCAGAATCCCCGCGCAGGCCGCCTGAATACTCTTCACCATCGCTTCAATCAACCACCCATCTCATAGAATACGCGCGATGAAATCAGCAACTCAGATTCTTCCGATCATTGTCTCCACCAAAGAGTTTCCACCAAAGAAAAATGACGCCGCGGGAGGGTTGTCCCGCAGCGCCATCCGGTTGAGGTTGAAGTTAGAAAACGATCTTACCCGCGATCTCCATGACACGCGGATCAAACGTGCTGCAGGCTACGCCATAGTTGCAGCTTTGGCCGCCAGAGATGCTGCCGCCGGAGCCACCAGCAACTGTGCCGATATCCTTGAACGCCGTGTGGTTGAAGGTATTGAAGGTTTCCGCGCGGAACTCGAAGTGAGCCCGCTCGGTGAATGCGAAAGACTTGTAGAGCGAGGTCGTGAAGTTCACACGGCCAGGTCCTACATATGTATCTCTTCTACCGTTACCGAAGCCCATGTTGGGACCGACAGGAACTCCCGAAAGCAAGTTGCCATTCTTGTCGTAGCTCTTGTAGCCCGGCAAAGGAGCGCACTGCGGTAGAAGTTCTGAGTGATCTTTGGCGATGCCGTTTGCGTCGTATATGGTGCATGTTCCAACGCTACCCGCAGCCGCTCCGTGATCGAACCAGTTGTCGACCTTGTGATGATAGTGAATCTTGCCAACGATGTCGGCTCGATTGGTATAGTCACCGCCCAAGCCAATCGTGTCAGACACACCGCCGAAGCCCGATTGAAAAGGCTCGCCCGTCTCATCGACAAACGTGCCGGCCAGATCCCATCCACCCAGAATCGAGTGCATAAGGCCGGTGCTGTGGTTGAAGATGGGCAGCTTGTAAATGTAGTTGCCCTGGAAGATGTGACGGCGATCGTAACCACTGCTCGCCTTGTCATACTTCAGGTTCCACGGGTTGCTGACCTTCGCCAGATCGGTATCGGTCAGATCGATGTTATGCGAGAAGGTGTAATCCAACTCGCCACTCAGGCCCCACTTGTTCTGGATGCGCAGACCCACCTGCGCGCCGTTGTACGTGGTGTTGGTCGTGTTCTCTTCCTGCGTAATGCTGCCATACCCTTGATAGGTACGCAGTGAATTCGCGCTGCCAGGGAGCGAGCCAAGACCTAGTCCGTTCAAGCCAGCAGACTTCGCACGTAGAAGATCAGGGGTTGTGGTGGGGAAGTTGTTCATTGGGCGATCGATATTCTGATGCCAGGCGAGGTTGCCAACATACTGCGTAACCAGAATGATCGAGGGCCTCAACTCATGCTGAATGCCAAAGCTGAACTGAGCGACTCCAGGAGCTTTGTAGGTTCTCGCAAGGGTTGTCAGGCCAGCCGGCAAAATTGGCAAATCGGTGACACTTGCGCAGTTTGCCGGATCGTCGGTCGACGAAGCGGAGGCCCATGAGCAGCGCGGGTTGTCGTAATACACACTCCCGGCGTTCGGGGTGTACTCAAAGGGTAGGTTGCTATTGGAAACGCCGTAAATGTCGTTGCCTTGCAGGCGTTCGTAGAACGTGCCGAATCCGCCACGCAACACAGTTTTGCCGGTGCCGCTCAAATCATACGAGAACCCGACGCGCGGCTGCAGCGTGTCGTAGTCGTTGGTGACCACGCCATGCGGATAGCCGCTCTGGCCAGGAATGTACATGCCGTTCATGTAGTACGAGCTGGCAAATCCCTTCGGCTGAATGACACCAACACTGCTTGGATCGATTGAGTTGATGTTTGCAACCCAGATAGGTGGCGTATTGATATACGCTGCCGGATCGAAGTTGGCCAGCGCGTTATTCCGCTCCCACGCGTGCGGCAGAGCATCGTAGCGTAAGCCAAGTTGCAGGCTCAGCCGAGGGCTGACCTTCCAGTTGTCGTTGGCATACACCGAGGTTGTCTGGTTGACGTAGTGGCGAATGTCCATCGACTGAGGCTGGCTGTAGCCACCCGAAAGGCCGATCACCTGGCTCATGAACGGATCGCCCGTAGTGCTGTCGCCGTTACCTGTCTGACGGTTGCTGAAGCTGTAGTCGCCGGCAGCATCAGCCTGCAACTGCTGGTTTTTGGTGTAGCGGTTGTAGCTGAAGCCGAACTTGAAGGAGTGCTTCCCGCGCGTGTAGGAAAGATCCACCTTCGGCGAGTAGTCCTGGGCTGCGTTATGCCAGGTGCCGTAGCCAGTCTGCTCACCCGCGCTGAAATTATTACCACCGTAAGTAGCACCCGGATACTGATTCGATCCCGAGTTCGTAAAGAAGGTGGAGTTAGTCCAGCCCGGCGAGTTGGAGTATAACGCGTGGTCCGAGTTGGTGATGTTGATGATGTTGCCGTCGTAGTTCATTGACGCTTCCAGCAGCAGGCTCGGCGACAGGGTTGCGCTGAGTTTGATCGCCGCGCTGTTGGCCGGATTGCTCAATGTGCTGCTGATGGAGCTATACGTCTCCCAGTTCCAGCCGAGATCGGCGGCCGGGTTGCCCTGCGTCACGCTGTCGTGGATGTAGTGGCCGAGAATCTGCCATTTGTCATTGACCTTGTGATCGATGCGTACAATCTCTTCGTTGACTGTAATCGGATTGGTGATGGATTGAACGCTCTGGTCACCAGACTTCCCAACATGAGGAATCAACGGGCCGTTCAGATAGAGGGCACCATTGTTGAGGGCACCATTGTTTTCAAACAGTGTGTGGGGAATTTGCTGCAATCCATTTTTAGAGGGGAACGCCTCTCCACGGAATGCGGTCAGATTAGCAGCCGCCAACTTAGCAGCGAAGGCCGGATCTGGAACATCTGACACGCTTGGAACGATAAGAACCTGATCCGGAGCGTAAGCAGGAGGCACGTATGATAGGTCCGTTCCCGCCACTGGCCGATCCGCATCCGGAATCGTGTTCTGAACGTTCGGTGGGCTGCCTTGAATGATACGACGCGCCTCTTGGTTGTAGAAGAAGAAGGTCTTCTGCCTGGCCGAGTTGTAGATGTGCGGAATAAACAACGGACCACCCAGATTGCCGCCAAAGATGTTCTGGCGCAGCTTGGGCACAGGAGCATGCGCGCCGGCATATTTGTTGAAGAAAGAGTTGGCGTCCAGATCGTCGTTGCGGATAAAGTCGTACGCTTCGCCGTGGAACTTCTGCGTGCCACTCTTGAGCGCAAGGCTCATCGTAGCGCCCGACGAAATACCGTAATCCGGTGGATAGTTGCTGGCCAGTACTTCGAACTGCGCGATGGCGTCCATTGAAGGCATCACGTCCATGCCGCCGGCGCCGCCGCGGTCATCCGCCTCGCCGCCGTCAATCAGCCAGATGTTGTGGCTCTGGCGAAGGCCGTTAACGCTGATGCTGGCGCTCGAAGCCACAGAAGTCGGCGTGTTGTTGTCCGGCAGGTTCGAGCTGACACCCAGGCCTAATGCAGCTAGGGCGGTAAAATTGCGGTTTTCCGTGGCTATTTCCGTTACCTGTTCGCCGGAGATCAAAGTGCTCACCGTATTCGAATCGGTCTGTACCTGGATAGCGTCGGCCGTGACCGAAATCTCCGTCGTTTCAGCGCCGATCGTCAGCTTCACGTCCACACCCAACGTCTGCGAAACGTTGAGCACCAGGCCGCTGGCCGAATATCCCTGGAAGCCCTTTGCACTTGCCTTCAGGGTGTAGGTGCCGATATTAAGACCGGGGAACGCATAACCGCCGGTGGCATTGCTGACGCTGTTATAGACAAAACCGGTTTCGGTTTGAGTCAGTACCAGTTTTGCTCCTGGTACAGCCGCTCCGGTCTGGTCCGTTACGGTGCCGACGATTTCGGAGTTCTGCTGCGCCCTTACTGCGACGCATGCAAACACCAAAAACAGCGACACGATGAGAAATCTAAATTTCGCGAGTCTCATTGTGACCTTCCTTTTCAAATTGCTTCTTTGCTGCTTGTTGTTTTCCGCTTCGACCGTATTTTGTGGAATGAAGCCGTTATGAATTACAAAAACGTTTGATCTTCCGGTCGATAAATCTGGGCCTTTAGCCAGCGCCCTTGAAAACAGAAATTCAATACTTTCCGCTTTTTCAGTACCACTTGCTCTTGCAAACAACCCTGCGAAGTTGATTAAGCGATTTACTTAGAGGTGTCCAAAAATGCACACTTTCTCGCCCGTTGCATTCAAGGCCAGTGAAGCGTCTTTTGTCAAGAGCAAAATTACCCCTGAAATTCAGTTGCCACTCTTGTTCTTTCCGCGGAAGCGAAAAATTCCCTTGCCGTCCCCGAGTCTGGAAAAATTGAGCCCTTGCACGCCTCTCGACCTCATCGCCAGACCGGTCTCCCCCAGTGCACGCAATCCGGCCAACCGTCTCGAAAGTTCTGGTCAAACGTTTAACCAGAGTGAGCCTGGAGTGTCCTGTTTTGTGCCGCTATGCATTAAAAGCGGTAAAGGAACGCGCTGTCAATACCACTTGAACAAGGAAGGTAATAGCCACTTTAAATTCCGAATGTAACTGTTTTCAGTGATAGATCCTTACTTTTGGCTTCCTCGAAACTTAAGCGGATACTTATTAACAATTCAGGACTAGAGCCGCGATTGGGCGCCAGCACGAGACGATGAAAATCGTTACATTCCAATGGGAGAATAAGTTGTCTGGGTACTTGCGCTCTTCCCGCTTCCTGTTTGTCCCAAACACCGGAGTTGAAAAAACAAAATTAACCTAGACGCGCCACGTCCCGGAGTTGACGCGCAATCTCCTCCAAAAACGTTTCCGTGCTCATTCCGTCCGGCACTGTCAGCCCCGTTTTGGCCCGAACTCCGTTCGCTATTTTCTGCGCCAGCAATGCTCGCGTCTCTAAACTGAAATCCAGGCGGCGGGCGAAAAATCCCTCCAGCACCTCCAGGTCCCTCGCCTCCAGACCCACAAGGGCGCCATGGCCGTGAAGCAAAGTTGCATTTGACCTTGCGGCACTCCATTCCAAAGCGGGCGCCTTCTCGAACATCCCCGCGGTGAATGTTCGTCCGCCCGAGCTTGAATTCTGCTCCGTCAGATTCTGTCGGTCATGAATCACCAGTGTGCCCGCCGCCAGATCTCCGAGCCGCTGGTGATCGCGGGTCAGAAAAATACTCACCACACCCACCGCGTAAACCAATGGAAATTGATCCACAATACGCAGCAGATTCCTGGTCATCGACTCGAACAAGCCGATCCCGCGGCCGGAACGCTGAATCACGCGGATCCGCGTCAGCCTCTTGCCTGGCGTGCGGCCATCCCAGAAAGCCTCAAACAGGGTGAAATACCCCCAGAAGAGCAGAAATGGGATGAAAATCGAAATCGCCGTCGCCCACTTCTCGCCCAGTTTGCTGAAGCCATGCAGGCTGGGATCGACCACTGCAATGACGACAATGGCCGCAATAATAGCGGCGGTCCAGATTAGATAGTCGACAAGGATGGCGACGAAGCGGCTGCCTATTCCCGCCACGGGCATATCGATCGCCACCAGCTCCGGGGTTTCGATGCTAAGCTGGTCCCATTCCGTGGGCAATTCGGGCTCTGCCATGACCGTCCTTTCCAATCTCTGGATTCAGAAACGCACGCCACACTGGGAACGGCTGACCACCCTGGTGGCCGCTGCCAGCCAGAACAGGCTGAAGAAGCTCTCGCGCAGCGAACTGCAGGAGCTGGCCTTGCTCTATCGCCAGGTGGCCTCCGATCTTTCGACGCTTCGTCAGGACCGAACTTCTGCGGCGCTGGCTGCCCAGGTCAATCATTTGCTGGCTCGTGCTCACCATATTATCTATTCCAGCCGCAAATCCACCTGGCGCAATTTCCTGCTGTATCTGCGCGATGGCTATCCGCTGGTTTTTCGGCAGCAGATTCGATATGTCTTTACAGCGCTGGTATTGCTGCTGGGCGGAACGCTTGTGGCGACCGCGTTTACACTGGCCGACCCACGGTTTGCCGCTCCTATTCTCGGGCCGAATGTGATGGAAAATGTGGAGCGGCATGAGATGTGGACCAACTCCATTGTGAGCGTCTCTCCGCAGGCCACCAGCGGCATTATGACCAACAATCTGAGCGTGTCCTTCAGTGCATTCGCGGGCGGCCTGCTGTTTGGCCTGGGCGCTGTTTACATGCTCTTTTTGAATGGGCTGATGCTGGGCGCGGTGGCTGTGGTCTGCCAGAAGGCGGGGATGGGAATTCTGCTGTGGAGCTTTGTGGCGCCTCATGGGTCGTTGGAGCTGCCGGCATTGGTGATCGCAGGGGCGGCGGGGCTCCGGTTGGGACATGGGATGTTGTTTCCGGGAATCTATAAATGGAAGGATTCGGTGGCGCGGGCTGGAGGCGAGGCGGTGCGGCTGGTTTCCGGCGTGATTCCGATGCTGATGACTGCGGGCACGCTGGAGGGATTTTTTTCTCCGTCGAGCGCGCCGGTGGCACTGAAGTTTTCTATCGGGGCAGGATTGTTCGCGCTGCTGCTGGTGTGGCTTTTCAGGCCGCTGCCGGAGTCGGCTGCGGAGTTTGTGTAACACGCTTTCGGTGTGTAACACACGATTGTTCCTCGTGGAACAATTTCGGCCTAGGCCTGCCCTTACGAGCTATGCAAATGAATTTGTTGGAAGCTGTCTTATAACAGCGACTTGCGTTTGCCGATTATTTCGGGGATTTGTGCGTTACTAATGACAGCGGCATAGGCCTTGGCCTATGCCATTTGTTTTGGAGGGCATATGCCGGAAAATGTGCGATCGGCGCGGTTATTTCGCAATGGGCGGAATCAGGCGGTGCGGATTCCTCGGGAGATGGAGTTTGCGGACAAAGCGGTGTTTGTTTCACGGCGTGGGGATGAGGTGATTCTTTCGGCGCGGCCTCGGGACTGGTCGGGGCTGCTGGGATCGGGTACTGTGGCTTCGAGTGAGTTCATGTGCGGCGCTTCGTGGGGCAGAGCATGAGCGACACGCATGGCTACATGCTGGATACGGAGACTTGTGTTGCGATTCTGCGCAGGGCGGATGCGGCGGTGATGGAGCGTCTGTCACGGGTGGCGGTGGGCGACGTGTGTATTTCCGCGGTGACGTTGTCGGAGCTGATGTACGGTGCTGAGGTGTCGCGGCGTACGGCTCAGGAGCGTGCGGCGCTGGACGTGTTTCTGAAGCATGTTGCGGTGCTTGAGTATCCGCAAGCTGCGGCTGAAGAGTATGGACGGCTGCGCATGATTCTTGAGTTATGCGAAGCGCGGCTCGATCCGCATGAGCTGTTGGCGGCGGCTCATGCGCGATGTCTGGGGATGACGCTGGTATCTGCGAAGGCGCGGGGTCTTGCGCAGGTGCATGGGATGATGGTTGAGAGTTGGAAGGGAGAGCGTGAGACAAATGTCTCCAATACTTTAAAGCCAGAGGCGTAGAGAACTTATCTAGCACTTGACGAGGTCGCTCTGTTATCGGATCATTAAGTAAAGCAATTAGGCAGTGATCCTGACATCGGGAAACCGTGATGAAAGGAAGGCCACCGGGGCTAGTTCCCCAGGTGGCCTTATGTTTTGCACACAAGATTCCTCTGAAGTTTAAGGAATCGCTAACCCCGGTTAAGACCGGATAAGAAAGGCATCAAATGCTCAAGGAGCAATGCGAGTTCAAGCTAGTCCCAGGCGTCGGGTCATGGCGCTATTCTTGCCTTACGCACAATTTGGTTTGTATGGAGGAACCATCCCCAACAGAGGAAGATCCGGAGCGGCGGTCAGCGGCATGTAGAATTTCCGGAGACCTAGCAGGATATGTCGACCGACGGCCTAACTGAACAGTCTCTTCTGGAGAGCCCGCTTCCTATCCTCCAATATTTTGGAAATCTCTTGCGTCATCAAATTGGAAAGGGATGACGATTTTTCCAGCTCTATCTATAAATCCCCGTTTTCCTCCTTGACCGACTGCTGCCATCCCGGAGCTGAAACCACGAGCGGAGGAAAATCGCGCTTCTATGGCTAACATCCCATATTTGTCGATGTAACCCCAATTTTCTCGGTCCAGCACAGGCGCAAGCTCTTCTTGGTATGTCTTGATGCAGCCAAAAGCAGCATCGCCGACAAATTCACCGCGGACGCCAATTACCCGCCACAGATCTTCCTCAATTTCAATCTTGGCTCTTCCTTCACCCAAGTCGAACACTTCCTGGCTCTCATCTGGAGTCTCAGAGATGGTGCTTCCGACTTTGTCGATAAGCATCTGCCTACCCTTGACTGTCACACGTGCAACGCCTCCTTTAAAATCGAATGCCGTATCAAAATTTGGTTGGATCGCCAAATGCCCGCTCCTCGTGATGAAGCCATATTTGCGTTCAATCTCGACGCAGGCCAAACCGTCTGAAAACTCCCACACATAGTCAAAATATGGTTCAATGATGAATCGCCCAGATTTGTCGATGAATCCACATTTTTCGCGAGATCTTACGATCGCTATGCCGTCTTTGAAATCACTCACTGCTTGAAAGTCTGCCTCGATTGCCATTCGACCATTGAGGCCGATATAACCCTCGCCGCTTGGCAGTGACACCCCCGCCAGATTTTCACTGAAATTTCTCAGCTCTTTGAATTTGGCCCGAATGACCGGACTTCCTGCGTAGTCAAGGAAACCCCAATTGCCCCCTTCGTAATTGTCATAGAAACAAGCACCATAACTACCATCAACAGGCGTACGGAATATGTCGCCCTGATCTCTCCTACCGTACTCCTCGTAGCTGTAATGCGCGTCTATGAAATTTAGAGGCGAATCAGAATAAGCCGCTCGTCCGCAATGGAACGGGCGGATGTCGTGGTAAGTTGGTTCTAGAACAAAGTGTCCGGTCTGATTGATAATGCCCCATTTGCCGTCACACTTGACCGCAGCTCTTAATTCTCGTGCTACCAGCGCTGCCACATCTTTACGGGCGCGAGCAATGACAGTTGATCCGATTTCGGATAGTGCATTTGATATGGCGTCTTTACTCGGCAAATGCTTAATTTCCGGCTTATCGGCCACGCTTCTTTGCCTCCTCGCTCAATACTTCGTATTCTTTTCTTGCACGGGTTACTTGTTCAGCTAGGTTTGCGGCAAGTTCAGCAAGGAGATCGCGGCCTTGATGATCGGCTAATGCTACGTCCTGCTCCAGCCTTGCCATCTCGGTCGCGCGCAGCGCAGCCAAATCATTTTCGATCGAGGTGATGTGCCTCTTAACCTGAGCGATTTGGCGGATAATGCGAACGAGCTCGGCACCAATGTCTTCGCCCGGCATGGCGTCGCTGGAGGTTTGGTCTTCGTCAAGTAAGCGTTGGAGGGTCTCTGAGTCTCCCTGATCGAATGCAGCCTTGGCTTGCATAAAAGCTCAGCGCGACGCTTTTCATCGGCGAAGTTTTTGGCAAAGTCTGGATGGAACTGTTTAGCGGCTCTACGAAAGAGGCTCTTGAGGTCTGCGGATGGTTTGAAGTCTGGCGTTTTGGAGGCTTCTCCATGGGTGGCTTCGTGGGTTTGTTCGGCGCGTTTGCGGGCTTGCTCTGCGCGATTTCGCGATGACGAGGAGTTCTCCAGCTTCGCTTCGAGTTCCGCAACTTTGGCATCCCAATCATCGAGCTGGGCATACAGGATCCCGACTTGTCTCAGATAGCGGCCTTCAAAGCTCTTGAGCGTAGTGCGCAGGTCGGCCAATTCGAGTTCGCGCTCGGCAAGCACGGAGCGAATGGAAGCTAACTCATCGCGTTTGCGACATAGTTCTTCTTCCTCGGGCGTAAGTTGGCGGATGATTTCGCCGTGCATAACTTCTGGGGCTCCGTGGTTCGATTATCCATGATTTCGTGTCTGCTGCGACGCATCTTCTTCAGTCTTTCTGACACCCGGATTTCAGAAGCGAAACCTGAGGCACCCATATTTGAGGTTGACTCGGAGTAATGCGATGCTTCAAGAACGGCTCGGGGCCATCGAGGCCCCTCATGGGGAGTATTTGAGGCAAGCGAGATGCCAAGGCTGAAGCCTTGGCCTACCTGATCGTTTGCGCTCCATGGACAGTCAATGCTGGGATTAAAACCCCGGACTAGATTTAGAGATTCATTGGCTCTGTTGACATGCTCGATACGGGTGGGATGTATTGAGCCGATACCAGGTTAAGCTGAAGTTGCTCTGGTAACTCCGCAGGGATCTATGTCCGAGATAGGATTGGTTCGATTCGCCCGGCTGGCTTTGGACGTTAGCCAGGCAGTTTTGCCATCTCAGCGGACCCGGTTCAGCAAACGGCAGTTCACTCAGCCGCAGCTGATGGCGGTGTTGTGTCTGATGCGCTATGAGGACTGGACCTTTCGAGAAGCCGAGGTGCGGCTGAGCGAACACGCCGAGCTGCGATCCGCGCTGCAGCTGAACTCGGTGCCTGACTACACCACACTCTATCGCTTCCTGACGCGGCTGCGCGAGGAAGATGTGGCGCGAGTGCTGCAGGAGATTGTGAGGCGCATGCCGGGGAGGTGGGAAAGTCCGGCCACGGTAGCTGTAGATGCGACGGGACTGGCGCAGAGCGCGATGAGCTCCTTCTTTGTACGCCGAATGCATCATCACACACAGCAACCTATGCCTTGGAAACACTGGCTGAAATGGTTGACCGTGGTGGACGTGGATCGTCAACTCATCCTGGCCCAGAGCGCGCGGCAAGGGCCATGGAACGACTGCGCCAACCTTCCCTCTCTGGTCGCCGAGGCGCATCAACATACGCCCGTAGGCTGCGTGCTGGCAGACGCCGAATTCGATTCGGAACGAAATCACACCTTCTGCCGTCAACAGCTGAAAGCAGACAGCGTCATACCCGCCAAACGATTCACCAGTCGCCGCGCAACAGGAGTACGCGGGCAGATGCGAGACAACTTTCCCCGTGAGCGATACGCAAAGCGTGCACTGATTGAAACAGTCTTTTCCGTCGCCAAACGAAAACTCTCCTGCCGAGCTCCCGGCAGAACTGTCCCTATGCAAATTCGACAGGCTCTGCTGCTCGGCGTCACCTACAACCTCTATCGCCTATGGCCGCCCGCGTCAAAAACCAGGATGTCAACAGAGCCAAGCCATCTCATAAATGCCTGACAAGCGAGATGGACGAATCCGAGGAAGTTTTCGATCTCGTGTTCCCGTCGAGTGACGATACGTCGATAGGTTTGCTGCCACGCGAAGACGCGTTCCACCTTCCCTCGTCGCGATATCATCGTAGCGGCTGCCATCCCAGGTCTTGTGTTTGCGATTGCACCTATTGGGCGAGATCATTTCGATGTCGTACGCGCGCATCTCGGCATCGAGCGCCCTTGCCTGTCCGCTTCTTTTGCTCTCACTGCATCCTGTTCTCAGCCGCGATTTGCTGCCATTGACCGATTGTTCTGGGTGATGTTGTGGCCGTTCTGGTCTGAATGGAAGCAGGCTTTGATTCTCGTCTGGCCTGAGACCGTCATGCGATGGCACCGAGCTGGATTCAAAATGTATTGGACGTGAATCTCACGACATTGAAATCGCGTAGGAAGGAACCGCATCAGCAGTGAGTTGCGCGAACTCATCCTCTGCATGGTTGCCGAGAATCGAACCTGGGGCGCTCCGCGCATCCACCGCGAGTTGACGATGCTTTCGAGGTGCTTGGCAGAACGGTGTTGCTGAACGCTGAGTTGGCAACTGCCGCCTGGACCTGCTCGATCCTGTATCCATGCCGAGGCTTGGCGGGCTGCATCATCGTTATGACCTGGCTGCCTGAGCCACTCCGCGGACATCTTTCATAGCCGTTGGCCATAACTTGCGCATGAAGTGTCTCTGCCGATCTTTTGCGACCTCTCCGTTACCAACTTCGTGATGATTTGTGGCTATCGGGTAACACTTCTCTCGCAGAAAATCTCTATCAAAATTCATACCAAGTTCAAAAATCAGATATCTTTTGCGCCCGGATGGGATTTTGGAGCACAATTTGGCTTAGCCCATTTAGGCTAAGCTATTGAAGCAGCTTGTCTGTCACCGCAAAAGTGTGCAAAATTAGTGGTCCTGGGCTGAAAAGGGTGTTTCCAGGCGAGTGAACTTCCCTGGTTCATGGAGAAACTCAGACTATCCTTCAATCTTTCGTATCCTGCCAATGGCTTGAAAACGAAGGGGACCATGAATATACGAAATATTGTTTCTTTATCCCTGCTGCTCCTGAGCGTTCGCGCTGCTGCTCAGAAACCCACTTACTACAGTTTCACAATCATCGACTATCCTGGCGCGTTCAATACGGGAGTTTTCGGGATCAATCGCAGCGGACAGATGTCCGGTACTTTCTTCGGCAGCGATGGTGTGGCGCGCGCCTTCATTTACACCGACGGAAAGTTCAGTCCAATCAATTTCCCTAAAGCCGATCGCACCTTTGGGTTCGGTATCAACGATGCCGGCTCAATTGTTGGTTATTACATCGACACGGAAAATCGCACGCATGGATTTCTTTATGACGGGAAGGATTTCACCACGATCGACTATCCAAAGGCCAAGACTACGCGCGCAAATGGCATTAACAACTCAGGCGAAATCGTGGGTGGTTTTGAAGACGAAACGGGAACCACTCATGGATTCACTCAAAAGGCAGGCAAATTCACAACGATCGATTTGGCGAGTGCGACACGCACAGAAGCTTACGGAATCAATGATGCCGGATGGATTGTGGGATACTATGCCGACTTGAAGTCGGCGATCCACGGCTTCGTTGACAAGAAAGGCGTTCGTGCGACTGTCGACTACCCGGGAGCCCTGAGAACCAATCTCTACGGCATTAACAAATCAGGCCAGTTCACGGGCACCTACATCGATCGCAACAAGAATCACGGCTTTATCACTACTTTGGAGAAGACGAAGCTCAACATTCCCGGAGCCCTCTCGACATTCGCCTTTGCAGTGAACGACTCCGGCTTGGTGGTCGGCCAAAGCGTCGATGTTGACAGTGTCGATCATGGATTTCTCGCTGTTCCTGGCAAGGCTCAGACGCCGCAAATCAGCGCACGGATGGATCCTGACTGGGTACAAGCAGGCGTAAACGGATTCAAGCTCAACGTGCGCGGCTTTGGCTTTGCGCCTGGTTCAGTGGTGCACTGGAACGGAGCCGCGCGACCGACAACATTTACCGATGAGGCAAATATAAAGGTGAGCATTCCGTCTGAGGACATCGCTAATCCAGGAAATGCTTTAGTAAGTATTGTGAATCCGGATGGCGGCAGATCGAATGTAGTTGTATTTCCGGTCCGCCCCTCTCCTCCACCCTAGCTGAAGCTAGCCCGCCAGGGTCAGGAAGCACCCGACGCTTGGAAGCATGGCTATGTAAACACGTGAGATATTTCTTTCTTCATATAGTGTAGGTTGAAACATTCTTTCTCTTCCGTTTCAATGGCACGGATGTTTGCCATTGCGATCAAACCAATGTTTGAAGGCCTTTAAATTATCACGCTAGAGAGTAGCTCGAGGCAATTGATCTGGCCAGCGTACATAGCTTAGGCATCCAACTGACGCTAGCCCTGGGCAGGCCAGTTGCGGACGACGCTTATTGAACTAGGCCAATTGCATGATTGCACCACGATCAATCTCATGTTGCAATTGTCATCCCCAAGGTATCGGCATCGAGTCGCGTATTCCACGGGTTTGACGTATTTCTATGAGCCAATTGTTCCCGTTGCTTCGCATAGCAAATGTTCTCGTGGAGCTATCCGCGACATGAGATGAGCGTCTGTCGAAAGCTATCACACCAACTTTTGATCGGTGTGACTGAAAGAGCGGTTCAAGGCGGACAACAGATGAATCATGTTTTAAGGGTTGTGTGGATCTTCGTTCTGGCCATTCTTAGTCCTGCGGCCGCTCTGGCCTCGGTATCAGTCTCTTTGACTCCTACTACGGTGCATGTACAGCCCAACGGCCAAATGCAATTCGCGGCAACCGTCAGCGGAACCTCAAACAGTGTGGTTATCTGGAGCCTGGCGGGCACCGCTTGCGGCGGCAACGCGTGCGGGCAGATCACCAATGGCGGCCTGTATCTAGCGCCCGCGGTTGCTCCAAAATCGAATGTCGTCACCGTCACTGCAACATCGCTTGCCGACCTGAGTGCGTCTGCCAGCGCTTCGGTCATCCTTGGCGTATCTTCCGACATCACTGTGTCCGTTTTGCCGGCTCAGGCGACTGTTCTTGTAAGCCAGCAGCAGCGTTTTCTGGCCTTGGTGAGCGGCACAACGATCACACGTGTCGGCTGGAAACTGACGGGTACAGGCTGCACAGGATCCTCATGTGGGACTCTCACAACGGACGGTCTGTACACGGCCCCTATCAGCGTGCCAACTCCACCACAAGTTACAATCACAGCAACCGCGGTCGCTGATCCGTCGATGTCTGCTTCGGCATTGGTTACGATCATTCCGCCCGTTGCGATCAGCATTTCTCCAGCGGTGGTTCAGGTCGCGGCAGGAACAAAGAGATCGTTCACAGCGATGGTCACTGGTTCGCAGAATACAGCGGTCTCGTGGACCATCCGGGGCAGTGGATGCAGTGATGGAGGTTGCGGGACGATCACGGCAAACGGACTCTATACAGCTCCAACGATCGTACCAAGCCCGCCCCAGATATCTGTTACTGCAACCTCAGTTGCAGATCCAACGAAATCTGCTACTGCTTCTGTGACCGTGATCCCGCCGGTTGCCGTGACGATTTCTCCGGAGACTGCACGGCTGGTCACTGGAAGCCATCAGCAGTTTACGGCCACGGTTACAGGCGCATCGAACACGGCTGTGTCATGGAGCATTGCCGGCAGTGGATGTAGTGGAGCGGGTTGTGGAACGATCTCGGCCAGCGGGCTCTATACGGCTCCAACTACAGTACCGAGCCCATCTCAAGTGGCTGTTACTGCGACTTCTGTAGCTGATCCCACAAAATTCGTTACTGCTTCGATAACGATCATCCCGCTTGTATCTGTAACAATTTCACCGACCACCGTTCAGCTTCTCACCGGGGGCCATCAGCAGTTCACGGCGACGGTCACCGGCACTTCGAACACAGGGATCTCATGGAGCATTGCCGGCAGTGGGTGCACCGGGGCAACTTGCGGGTCGATATCGACAAGTGGACTCTACACGGCGCCTTCCGCCGTGCCGAGCCCTGCACAGGTATCCGTGACAGCTACCTCGACGGCAGACCCCACAAAGTCGGCGACTGCTTCGGTAACGATTACCCCTCCCGTGTCTGTGACGGTGTCTCCAACGACAGCTCAGCTTCTCACCGGAAGCCATCAGCAATTTGCCGCGACGGTAACCGGTGCCTCGAACACAGCGGTACAGTGGAGTGTCAGCGGCAGCGGATGCAGCGGAGCAGCGTGCGGAACGATCTCAACCACCGGTCTATACACCGCGCCAGCCAATGTTCCCGCTCCGAACCTAGTGAAGATTACGGCAACGTCAGTGGCTGACAGCGCCAAATCCGGCAGCGCGATGGTGACGATCACGGGACCGGTTTCGGTGAGTATATCGCCGGTCTCGGTGCAGGTTGTGGTTGGCGGAAGCCAACAGTTCTCGGCGACTGTGACTGGCATCTCCAACACCAAAGTTAGTTGGAGTGTTGCTGGCAGCGGCTGCAGTGGAGCAGCCTGCGGAACGATATCTCTAGCGGGCCTCTACTTCGCGCCAGCCGCTGTTCCGAGTCCGGCACAGATTTTCGTTACAGCGACTTCTGTTGCGGATGCTACCAAATCGAGCACCGCGACGGTGACGATTATTCCGCCGATTGTTGTGACTCTCTCGCCGCTGACGGCGACAGTGACAACAGGAGGGCATCAGCAATTCACAGCCAAGGCGAGCGGCAGTACAAATACCGGTATTGTGTGGAGCGTGAGTGGCAGTGGCTGCAGTGGCGCAGCTTGCGGATCGATAACTGCGACTGGCCTCTATACTGCACCTGCAACGGTTCCGAGTCCTGCACAGGTGACTGTGAAGGCGGCTTCGGCATTTGCACCCAACAGCTATCGCACGGCAACGGTAACGATCATCCGGCCAGTCGCGGTAAGCATCTCGCCCACGACAGCGGCGGTGGTTGCGGGTAACGCTCGACAATTTATCGCGACGGTTACGGGCACAACGAATCACAACGTAACCTGGAGTGTTACAGGCAAGGGATGTTCCGGCGTAGCGTGCGGAACGATTACAGCGACTGGTCTCTATGGGGCTCCGGGATCGGTTCCGAACCCAGCGGAGGTTACGGTAACGGCCACCTCGGTGGTTGATCCCAGCAAGTCGAGCAACGCCACTGTGACGATTCTTCCACCCGTTGCCGTGACCATCTCGCCGGCAACTGTGCAAGTGGTGCGAGGTGGTCGTCAACAGTTCATTGCAACTGTAACCGGGACAACAAACGCAGGTGTTGCCTGGAGTGTGTCGGGGTCCGGTTGCAGTGGCAATGCCTGCGGCACCATAAGCTCTGCCGGTCTCTACAGAGCTCCAGGAACGATTCCCAATCCGGCGCGAGTCACGGTAAAAGCTACGTCTCAGGCGGACAGTACAAAATCAGCGACGGCCGCCGTCACGATTATTCTGCCGGTGGTGGTAGCTATTTCCCCTGCCAGCGCTGTTGTCGCTGTCAATGGACAGCAGCAGTTCCGTGCAAGCGTTACAGGGAGCACAAATCAGGCTGTCGATTGGAGCATCAGCGGGGCCGCTTGTTCCGGGTCTACTTGTGGCAGTATTACTTCAGAAGGCTTATACACGGCTCCGTCTATTGTGCCTTCTATCGCCACAATTATCGTCAAGGCCAGTTCGCAAATTGATGTATCGCAATCGGCTTCTGCGATCGTAACTGTCGTCGCCAATCCGAATTCGAGACTGCAGGGTCAGTATGCTTTCCGATTCTCGGGATTCGACGCCAGCGGTGCGTATCTGGCTGCTGGGTCGTTCACTGCCGACGGTAACGGAAATGTGGTGAGTGGCAGAGAGGACGTCAATCATGCTGTGGGGACCGCGGGAGAGATTGCTTTCACGGGTAAATATCAGGTTCATGCAGACAATCGTTGCACACTCACATTGGTAAATTCCGCTGCAACTCAGACATTTAGCCTGACGCTCAATTCAGCGGGTACCAGTGGCAGGTTCATCGAGTTCGATGACTCCGGCGTTCGCGGGTCGGGTGTCCTCGAACAACAGGACTCGGGCGGATTCACGCTCGCCTCGCTCAAGGGTCCATACGTGCTTAGCCTTACCGGCAAGAATAATGCGGCTGCCCGCATTGGAACACTGGCTTTGTTGGACTTCGATGGTTCGGGCAATGTTGTGGGCGGCAGCATGGATGTGAACAACGGAGGTTCGGTGCTGCCGACATTCGCTTCGCTTCACGGTATCTATCGCGTGGATGCGGCTGGGCGCGGCATCGTGAATCTGAGCATTCCAGGCTTCGGAAGCGGTACGATGGCGCTGGCCTTCTATGTGGTATCTGCCGACAAACTGCTGCTGGTTTCCACGAATCTTCTAAGCTCAGACAATCCTATCTTTGGCGGAACAGCGGAGCTGCAATCCGGCGCGCCGTATCTGACCTCAGACTTGCATGGAGCAACAGCGTTCAGCCTAAGCGGAGAGAGCGGCAACCTGCCGCAGGTGCTTGTCGGACGAATAACTTTCGATGGCGTTTCGCAACCGCTTGTCGAGTTTGACCAGAACACTGGTGGCGCCGTAGTGACCGGTAATGTGCTTACCGGAGCCTATAGCCTCGGACTGAACGGCAGCGGCACGTTGAACCTGGATGACTCGAACGGCCTGGTGAAAGTATGGGACCTGTACGCCATCGCGCCAAACCATGCCTATCTGATGGATGTTTCTTCCTCTGAGGTGGGCATGGGCGAACTAAAGGCACAATCAAACGAGCCGGTCTTCGCAAGCAGAGACATTGCAGGTCCGTATCTGTTCGGCTCTGGAGAAATGCAGGTCCAGGGAGCGACACTCTACTCCGGTATTGCTGAGTTTGATGGGATCAATGTGGTGACCGGCGTGGAGGATATCAGCCGCACTTCCTCTATGTTGGCGGCTCAATCTCTGAAGGGCAGCTACAGCGTATCGAGCTCGCTGAACAACGGTAGAGGAATGCTAGTTCTGACGTCGCCGACGGGCGCCACTATTGCGCTTTGGGTGACGAGCACATCTGAAGTTCTAGGGCTCGAAGTCGATTCGTCGAATCCTCAACCTCTCGTCCTTCATTTTGAACAATGACAACAACGATCGGCCGAGTGTCAGACTTACGACCGATGGCCGCCCCACTCGGCTGATCGCGCCTGGAACCGTGCCCGCGGTGGATTAGTCGATTTGGGGAATGGTTCCGCGAGTGCAAGTGTGTAAGCCTGTTCCCCGGGAATCTGGAGCGCCGATTCGTTTCCTTTGCGGTGAGCCGTGATGCGCGCCAGACGGCAGGACGTTCTCAACGTGTCCTGTACTTTCCCGCCAGCGAAAGGAGCCTACAAATGCCTACGCGGAACACGCAATCGGCTGGCAACAAACAAATGGTGCAAAGGTTCATGGATGAATGTTGGAATAAGGGAAACGTCAAAGCCATCCCGGAGTTCCTGGCAACCAATTGCCGCTACCACGATCCAGTCTTTCCCAATCTCACTTCTGGTGCCGACAACATCCGAAGCCACATTGAGAGCTGCCGGCGGGGCTTCCCTGATATGAGGTTCACCATCGATGACACGATTGCGGAAGGGAACGAAGTCGTGCATCACTGGACGGTCACCGGCACACATCGGGGCCAGTTCCTTGGCCTTGCTCCTACCAACAGGAAAGCCACTGTTTCCGGCACTTCGATCTTTCGCATTCAGAATTCGAAGATATCCGAGCAATGGTCGGATTGGAATCTGATGTCGTTGATGGAGCAACTTGAGATCAGCATGGCCTCTTCTGTCCACTCGAATCCAGCCAAAGCTGAATCGAAGACTCACGCCTGATCACTCGCTAACAGGTCCGCTGCGCTCTCTCGCAAAGGCGGGCCTTTCAAACTCCTGCAGCCTTTTGATCGTATTCCGGCCACCCGTTGCAGGATGCCATTCCGGCCTGGATTCATCTGCCCTCTCATAGAGTTTCAATTGCAGAACGAGGTTACATTGCCTCGCCAGAAAGGCTTCGATGACCCCCATCATCCGATCCCACATCCTTCCGCTTGTGTTTCTCGCATCCATGGCGGGATACCTCGCAGCGCAGACGATTCACACCATTTCGCCGGCTTCGGTGCCAGCCGGCTCATCTAACTTTGCGCTCACGGTGAACGGAGTGAATTTCAGCTCCGATGCGATTGTGGAGGTGAACGGCCAGCCGCTGCTCACCATTGCCGATGGCAGCACGGCGCTAAAAGCTCTCGTGTTCTCAGGCGACGTAGCCAAGCCGGGAAAACTCTCTATCACTGTGTTGAACGACAGCGGCGCGGTGGCTCATCTTTCCAACAAAGTGACGTTGGCCGTAACTGGCGCAGGAACTCCTCCGCCGCCGCCAAATCCGCCACCACCTCCACCGATACAGGGCATTGTATCGATCGCAATCACGTCTCCGGCGCAGAACCAGCAGGTGTGTTCGCCGGTAACGCTCATTGTCTCGGCTGCGACAACTCACCCTGGCGCAGAAATCATGCGTTGGCAAGTGTATGACTCAAGCGGGCACTCCTTGTGGAGTACGAGCACTCCAACCGCTTCGATCGATCCGAAGCTTACGTTCGCGGCCGGCACTCATACGCTCGAGATCGAGGCATGGGATTCAACTGGCGCGCAGGCTAATACCAATGTCGCGTTTGATGTGACAACCGCAACTCCTCCTTGCGGTGGGAATGCCACGGGAGCCGTCAAGTCGTGGAAAGGCTGCATGAGGAGCGTGAACGGGCAGAGCCACCAGGCAATCGACTTCACTCTCAGCGAAGGATCAAGACTGCCGTTCAATGCAACGTTGTATTTTGGCGCCAACTGCTATCCCAACAACTGGGCGGACCAATTCGGTTTTGGGCAGGAGATCTCCTTTGGAGGATTCTCCTACATCTTCTGGTTCAGCGATTTTCCCAATCAGCCGAATACATCTGCAATCTGGACAGTGGGTAAACAAAGTTCTGAATGCATCAATTACACTGCCGTTCCCTCGTGTTGAGCGAGGCGGGTGGTGGCTTTGTTCTCAAGGCCGCCACTTGTCTCGCAGCATTACCATCACAATCAGTTCACGTTACTGGCTCTCCAAAGCCTTCATGGCATCGGTTGCGTCCGGGTAGCCCTGCGCACTTGACTTTTGATACCAGGCGATTGCTTCGGACCTGCTCTGAGTGGTTCCCAGGCCTTTTTCATAAAGATATCCAACCTTATACTGAGCTTCCGGACGGCCCTGCCGGGCGGCCATGAGATACCACTTCATCGCGTTTGGATAGCTTTGTGTTACTCCCGATCCCTGCTCATACATCTCGCCCAGTCTGTACTGAGCCTCGGGCCTGCCTTGCATGCCAGCTTTCTCATACCATTGCGTGGCCTGTGCGTAGTCCCGTTCTGTTCCACGACCCTGGTCATACATCACGGCAAGGCGATACTGGGCATCCTTAAGTCCCTGCTTGGCGGCCAGCGTATACCACTTGATTGCTTCCGGAGGGTTCTGAGGAGATTGCCCGACATCGTACATGCCACCGAGACGAAACTGGCCATCTGCGAAACCTTGATCGGCCGCAAGTTTGAACCATTTCATTGCCTCTCGGACATCGCGAGGTGTGGCCAATGCGTACTTCATCCCTAACTGAACCTCGGCGCTGGGATCGCCTGCATCCGCCTTTTGCTTGAGGGCAGCAACATCGCTCTGGGCAAGGCAAAGCCCGAACGGTGTGATCGTAATAGCGAGTGAGAGCAAGCTCATAAGTCGTTTCATGGTTTCCTCATTGCTCGAAGTGCAGGATTGTAGGTTGAGTCGTGGTTGAATCGATATTCAAGCCCACAAATTCCGAAGCGTTGGCGACCCATACCGCGATCGTCTTACCGCCGGGCGCAGTCAGCAGAATTGAACCTCGGCCATTGTTGGAAACACTCGATACCGTGTAGGTGCCATTGAGAGCTGTATTGGGTAGTAACGTTGAGGTCTGACTGATATCTTCCGCACCGGCTACTCCACCCAGGCCTTGAATGCTGCTGCCACCATCGAAGTTTGCAGTACCGGAATAGAGTGGAGCTGTCGCTACGCTTGGCTCATCCGAGCCGAACAGATAGGTTCCGAGTATGTTCGAATTTGAGAAGGGGAGGAACACGGTTTGCGGCGTCATTTCGCCAACGGCCGCTGCGCTGGTAGAGGCGTCCATAAGAAACGCCTTGTTGGGGGAAATCGCGTACAAATACCATATCGTCGCGCTGCCATCCGCGGCGTCGTGAAGGTTAAGTGTGCCGCGGCCATTGAGCTGGAGATCATACGCGCCGGTCATCACGTCCCCGACGGTTACCGTCCCGCCGTTGTTCTGATCGGAGATCACTGTGACATTGGCGCCGCCGTTGAACTGCAAGCGGCCAACCATATCCTGAGGAGCGATTCCGTTCGTGCCGCTGAGACTGAATACACTTCCGCCATTGAAGGACGCGCTGGTAAAGGGGGCGCCGCTTTGCAACTCTGCCGATCCGCTGAAGATTGGGTTGTTGAAACTGATCGGATCGACTGAGATCATCAGTAGCTCGTTTACCGAGACGACATAGAACGCAAAGTTAAAAGAGCCGCCGGCAAATCCGGGGATACTGAGAGTGGCGGTGCCACGGCCCTTTGCGTCGACGCTGTAGATGCCAGAGAAGGTTGCAAAGGTTGGCAACACGCTGCCGCCATCGTTGACATCGAGACTGCTGCCTGAAATGAATCCATTGCCATCGGGGAAGATGAGCCCCAGCGCGCCGATTCGTGCTCCTGTAAAATCCATGCCTGCCAGGTTCAGCACGTAGCCGCCAGCGAGGACTGCGGGATCGAAGGCGGTTGGATCCTGGCGCTCCAGAATGCCGGAGCCGCGCACTCCGGATTGATCGAATGAGATAAGCCTTCCTCTGGTTCCGGGCAGGTTGAGTGCGAATCGAAATGTATGTGCCCCCAGTGGGCCACTCAAGGTCATGACGCCGCGATTATCTGCGCCGACCTGATAGGTTCCGGTAAAGGATGCATTCGTTGTTGGACCCGTCGTATTGTTCACATCTGCAATACCAGAGACGAGCTTGCCGTTGCCATCTGCCTTGAACGATCCAGCTTCCTGATAAACACCATTGCTATCGAAGCCTGTGAACAGGAAAGCGTATTGCCCCGTGAGCTTTGAGTTGTTTGAAGCGGTGATCGTCAGCACTGCCGATGCAGAGACTGAAGTATTGGCCTGCGCGGTCGCTTTAACGACAACGGTGGCTGGAGAGGGCACGGTAGCAGGCGCTGTGTACAAACCGTCAGCCGTAATGCTGCCGCAGGCAGTGCCAGAGCAGCCGGCTCCGCTGATGCTCCAAATCACTGTTTTGTTCGTAGTGCCTGAAAGACTGACACGGAACTGTTGCTGTTGACGAACCGCGACCATTGCGCTTGTTGGAGAGATTGCAATGTTGAGGGGAACAACGATTGTGACCGTGGCGGACGCTGCCGTTTCGTCATCCGCATTGGATGTCGCCGTGACCGTAACTTGCGCAGGGTTTGGAGCCGTACCTGGAGCCGCATAGAGACCGGTGGGTGAGACAGTTCCGCATGCGGCCCCCGAACAACCGGCGCCGGTGACAGACCAAGTAACTCCGATGATCGAGGAGCCTGTAACCTTGGTAGTAAACTGTTGTTTGCCACCTACAGCTACCTTTGCGGAGCTTGGCGCGATGCTCACGGCAAGCTTTCCGGCGATGGTCACGGTGACTGAGCCGGACTTTGTGGAATCAGCAACAGAAGTTGCAGTGACAAAGACGATTGAAGGAGTTGGTAGCGTCGAGGGAGCCGTGTAGAGTCCGCCGGCCGTGATGGTACCGCACGCAGCACCGGCACAGCCGTATCCACTCACGCTCCAGAGGACGCCTGTATTGCTGGTGCCGGCAACCACCGCTTTGAATAGCTGCTGTGTGCCTATGTTCAACTGAACGTCGTCTGGCGAAACCATAACCGCGATCTGGCCGGAAGAGGTGATGGTTACTACCGTCGATCCTGAGATCGACGGATTGGATAGAGATGTTGCGGTAATCGAAATCGTTGCAGGTGTGGGTGGCTTGATCGGCGCTGAGTACAGTCCTGTTGAAGTAATTGATCCGCAGGCGATGCCAGAGCAACCGCTGCCCAAGACTGACCAGATAACCACACCACTTGCCGGACCGCTTGCAACGAACTGCAACTGTGCACCAGGCTTCAGCTGGGGAAAAGCGGGAGTTACGCTCAGCTGCGAGGAAGCCGCAACGAGAGTCACTATGGCAGATGCAGAGCGGCTAGGAGCCGCAATGGCTTTGGCCGTAATCGTCACCTTGGATGAGTTGGGAAAGTTTATGGGAGCAGTGTAGAGGCCGGTCGCGGAGATAGATCCGCACGCAGACCCGGTGCAGCCTGTACCTGCAACGGTCCATTTCACCGCTGTATTGGTGGAGCCTTTGACAATGGCAGAATATTGTTGATGCCCGCCCAGGCTTACGCTCGCAGAGGATGGCGATATTGCAACCGACACGGAGGCGGCTGATTCGATAGTCACTACGACAGAGGCCGATTTTGCCGGAGTGGCTACAGTTGTCGCGGTCACTGTAGCTTTTGGTGATTTAGGAATCGTGGCCGGCGCGGTATAGAGACCGCCTGTGGCGATCGTTCCGCATGACGTTGTGGTACATCCAGTGCCTGTCACTTTCCACTTCACCGCGGTGTTCGGGCTGCCGGTAACGTGGGCAGTGAACTGTTGCTGACCGCTTTGGGCGATGATTGCAGATGTCGGTGAGATTGTTACTTCGAGACTGCCGGGAACTCCGATGATGACGCTGGCGCTGCCAGATTGACTGAGATCGGCAAGAGACGTTGCCACAACATTTATGGTAGGGGGATTGGGCGCTGAGGAAGGTGCTGTATATAAGCCGTCCGCAGTGATGGAGCCGCAGGAGATGCCGGCGCAGCCGCTGCCCTTAAGGCTCCAGAGCACGACGCTGTTAGCGGAGTCCGTCGCCGTAAATTGTAGTTGCGCGCCCGGATTGACTTGCGCAGAAGACGGAGATACGACCACCGATGAGGCCAGAGCAAGACTCTCCAATGCGGCGGCCATGAGTACGATCCATGTAAGCTTCAGAACGCACTTCATTGGCCACCTCTTGGAGCAACTTCGATACCATCGCAGGGCGCCCATGGCGGAACCGCACTATTTCTGCGAAATCTGTTGACGCTGAGCTGAGACCACATTCAATTGCTGGTTCACAATGTCCTTCAGTGCAGCGTAATCAACAACGCCGCTGAAGAAGTGTCCATTGACGAAGAAACTCGGAGTACCCGTCAAACCAAGGCTTTTCGCTTCGTCCAAATCTTTCTTAACGGCGCCAGCCTGTGCTCCGCTGTCAAGGCAAGTGTCAAAGCGATCGCCATCGAGTTTCAATACGCGGGCGTGCTCTTTCAGCTCGTCCACTTCGATCTGCTTACTGTAGAAGAGAACGTCGTGATATTCCCAGAATTTTCCCTGCTCCCCAGCGCAACGAGTTGCTTCCGCTGCTTTCTCGGAACCGTGGTGCATGGGAAGTGGAAAATCCTTGAAGATTACCGTCAGGTTGTCTCCATATTCCTTCTTCAATTGCTGGATCTGAGGATTGACTTTCTGGCAATAGGGACACTGATAGTCGGCGAACTCCACCAGGACAACGGGAGCATTCTCCGATCCGTGTGTGTAGGCCTTGGCAACATCTACCTGTGCTGATGGTGGCATCAGCAGGATATTGATCTTTGCATCTTTACGGAGTTTTTCTACAAACGCTGCGCGAGCCTTGGTGCGACGCAGATCTCGGATATGCTGCAGAACATCTTCACGAACAGATTGATAAGAGTCCTGCGTGTCCAGGCCTTCGTAGTACACCTCAAGCTGATCTTCGGTAGGATCTTTGACTCCCTTATAGACTTCTGTGTTCAGAAGCTGATCCAGAGAGATAGATCGCCTACGCGCCTCATCGGCCAGGAGGCGATTATCGATCAACTCTTCAAGAGCCTTTCGTTTATTGAGGTAGTACTGATATTCAGCCTGAAGAAGCTTGCCACCCTCATCCTGCTGAAGATCCGCGAGGGTGAGGTCGGCGCCGCTAACTCTCGCGACCACTTGAGGCGACCCTTCGCCTGCCTGTCCATAGAGCATGGTTGCTACTGTAAGGCAAAGTCCCATAACCAGAGAGTTCGCAACGAGCGCAGTTTTCATTGCCTATTCCTTTTCCACCTTGAGCGATTGCGTGAGGTTGTTCAGTTGATAGGTGGTGCCAGGGCGGGGGAGGGAAATCGTCCCTGGCACTGTAGCTCACCCAGAAGCGGGCGCACTACAGGCCTATTTCTATATACCGAGCCGGCCGATGCTTCAGTCACCTGTTCCGCAACTGCAGATGCCATGTCCACTGCCCAGTATGTTTACGAAAGCGCACTGCGCCTGCAGGTTAGCGAGCTCAGTTGCGCCGAGGGTTGAGTCTGAAGATTCGGTTTCAGTAATGGGCCAGGAAGTGCCTACCGCATTCTGAATGTGAGTTACCCATGAACGAAGGTTAGCCTTCGGAGAGACATTGGAGGTCGGATCGCACGGAGAGTTGTTTACCGCGGCAGAAATGATCTTGATTACTCCATTGCGCGAAACGATGCCTGTCAGCGGGTTTGATGTCAGATTGCTGCGGACAGACAGAGTTCGCAAGCCGTTGTGAGTCTCGACGCATCCGCAGCATTCAGTTAACTGCTGGTCCGCATCAAAGACGTAGATCATGGCGCAGAGGTTCCCGTACGTCAGGCCAGGATTGTCAATCCGGACTGTCGCATCGGGGGCCGGCGCCGCATTGTTCGAGAAGTAGTTGAGTCTGTATACATCCTGTGCGGAGGCAACGCCAGCGCCGATTGTAATCAGGCCAGCGATCGCCAGAGCAACGGACAACATCTTACATGCTGTGAGTTTCATTCGGAGTCCTCCTTAGCGTATTCTCAGCTTTCGATAACAAATAGCTGGGAGCGCTCAGTGCCCAACTCTAAACACAATTCAATTCTTTACAACTACCCAGTTGACCTACTCCGGTCAGTTATGCCATCCAATCTACTGCGTAAGCATTAGCCAGTGGCTGAGGCAGTCCTCTAACTGTAGTAAGTCCATCGACTCTGCACTCAATGCATCGCAAAGAGGATGACGAAGGTATCAGCACGAAGGCTGAGAAGAGCAACGTGAGCTGCGTCACGCAATGTGTTGTAGCCATCCACTCGGTAAGGCTCTACGGCTGTGGGTTTTGGCTATCAAGCGTCTGCATCTGCTGCTTCTGCAACTCGTCGAGAATCTGTCCGGGAGTTTTTCCGGACGCCGTCGCTGCTTGTTGAACATTGAATCCCGCGGGGATACCGATCAAGGGGTTAGCCACCGGAACAGGCGGCATTGGCTCCACTGCTACCTGCGTCTCAAAGCCGGCCCCACCGTACAATGCCTGATTGTCTGCCTGCTCATTCTTCGGAGGGCTTGCGTGCTGCGGTTGGCCGGAAGCAACTATACGGTTCTGCGCACTCAAGATCACCTTGGTTACGATTTGCGGGTTCTGCGAGGATGTTTGAATGACGTAGTTGTACCCGGAGCCGTATAGGAGTTGCGCCAGCACGTCCTGAACAGGGGCCGGTCCCAAATGATCGAAGACAGAATCATCCATCGCTTCTGAGGGAAAGACCACTGCGACGCCAGCGCGTGCTTGAATCGCTTCGAGTACATCCCTGAGAGGAATATTTTCCGCGTGGATGGTTAGTTCACTGCCGTTATACGATACGGTCGAGCCTGCGGGGTTCATCACGGGTTTGGTACTTTGATTGGTTTGAGGAGCGGGATCACCCGATGGCGCGGTCTTCTTCTTACAGAGCAACGCTTCTTCTGGCGTCATGCGGCTGGAATTCGTGATCTCCGGGAGTTTGATGTCCTCTGTGAGGTCGGACGTGCCTTGCATGGAGGACTGTCGCCCGGCGATCGATAACGATAGATGGTGCGGATCATTCTGCTTGAGTTCGTCGCAGATCTGACCTTGCTGATCGATTTGCTTGCTGCTGTCAGGCGCCGCATCTGATTGCGCAAAGGTGTATTGTGGACACACGATCAATATTCCCAGTGCCCCAAGGATAAAGAACTGTTCTGAAAAGATAGAAGGTGTTGGGGGAGTGTCTTTCGCGCATAACAATGATCGGGAGCGCACCATAGCGTCCTCCTGCGGCTCCAATTCGACCACCATGCAAGCATGACCGCAATCGCACGTATAGGCTAACCAGGCGGATTAGAGGCCGGGAGTTTCGCGGTGAGAGAATCGAATTTATTTTTCCTTGCATCTCAGTTGAGGATCTGGCTGATACCTATATTGGTAGGAGTGTCTCAAAGTACTTAGCAATCTTATTAACTGAGCTCAATATTCCATTTCGATTAGTCCAAATAGGTAAGCCCAAACGGCGCAACCGAATGTTCTTGACAAACTCCAATTACCATGGAAGACTCCACCTGCAAGTTGACCAGTTGATTCTAATGGAGCAACGCCAGGCGAATCTGGCATTTCGGGGCCTTCGTGGGAACCGTGTGCCACGCGATTCTGCAGATGCATGGCACCCTATTAGCTCCTATACAGATTTCTAGCCTACGTATCCCAGTGGATAGAAAATAGGCGCTTTTTAGAAGCGGAGGTACTGACCGTGAGTACGGCTATTGCTGTGCCTGGGTTTTTGTTGCTTAATGGATCTCTCCAGCCTGTCGCCTTCAATGCGGAGGCAGTTCAGATTTTGGCTTATCCCACCAAACCAGACGGAATTCGCTATAAGGACGTATTTCTCAAAGACAAGATCAGATCGAGCCTATTGAACCATCAAAATGGTTCGCAACAGACGTTCGTCAAAGAATATCGATCGGGCGGCCGGCAGTATGTTTGTCGCGCGTTCAAGATCGATTGTGTCGCGCGAGCTGATGCGTTGTTTACAACAGCGTTGCTTTTGGAACGTCACTGTTCCACCGCAACCGAGTTGCACGATCTTCTGTTGCAGTTTGACTTGACTCCGCGCGAACAGGAGGCCGTCATGCTCTTGGTTGAAGGACTCACAAGCAAAGAGATTGCGCAACGTATGAAAATCAGCCCTAACACCGTGAAGGCGTTTTTACGCCTGGTGATGGTGAAGATGGATGTTTCCACTCGCTCAGGAATTGTGGGAAAGATTGTCGGGCCTCACTCATAGCAATCGGGACTGAAGACAAAAAGACTTCCGAACTAATCCCTCTGTGGAGTTTACCTGGGATTCATGATGGCGTAATCATGGCTTGACATGAAACACGTCAGCAAATCCGAACGGCGTCATGAAGCCCGGTTTCCTCAAAGCCTCGAAGTATCGGTCAGAGAACTGCCGCAACTAGGCCCCGCAGAGAGTCCCGAAGCCTGTACGATGGCAGCGCGCATTCAAAATATTAGCCAGAGCGGCGTGTGCCTCGTTACCTCATCTCCGATCGAAAAGTCGTCGCTCATCCGTTGCGAGATCGCGATTGGCGATGCACCGATGCACTTCGCCACACTCATGCAGGTTAGGTGGACACACAAACAGGACGCGATGCCGGAAAGCTTCATATCAGGACTTGAAGCTCTTCTTTAAGTAGGCGCGATTCATACTGTGCTTGGTGGCGAATGATCAGCGCAAAGAGAAGACTAGCGCGAATGGACTAATGCTCTTGCCTTAGCACAATCTATCTAAACTACATAGATACTTGCACTGATCATATCCTTAGCCTACAGTCTCCATCGTCGAATAGCCTAACCCATCGGCACTAATCAACCGTGAGGCGCCTGAAAATATGTTGAGTCTTATTCGCAGGCTACTCCGTACCCTTTGTTACTTGTGTATAGCAATTCAAGGTACGCTGGTTCTGTTAACGGGATGCGGAGGGTCCAAAGAGATGTTGAGCACACCCGTTCAACTTACACAGGTGGAGATCAGTCCGCAAACTTCAGGCATCGCAGTTGGGGAGACGGTGCAGTTCAAGGCAACGGGTGTGTACAGTGATGGTCACTCTGTCGATCTAACGAGCACTGTCTCCTGGAGCAGTTCCCCGCAGGGTGTGCTGGACGTGAGTGCCTCAGGACTCGCAACCGGCAGGCAGCTCGGAACTGCGACAATCAATGCACGATCAGGAAGCATCAACGGCACAGGCACGCTGACGGTTTCGGCGGCTCGACTTATCTCGATCGAAGTTGCCGCTGGGAAGACGACCATGCCGCTCGGCACCGCGCAGCAAATAATCGCTATGGGTACTTATACCGATCACAGCGCGCGCGATCTCACGAACTCTGTCTCATGGTCAAGCGGCGCGGATCACATCATCAGCATCACAAGCCATGGCCTTGCCGATGCCAAGGCACAGGGCGCAGCGATTATTACTGCGATGGAGCACGGGGTCAGTGGCAGCGTTTCTCTCACAGTTTCGCCAGCAGCCCTTACCGGCATTCTTATTTTTCCACACAATCCAACGATTCCTCTTACGAGCAGCCTTCAACTTACTACGCTTGGATCATTCACAGACGGAAGCACGCGAGATCTTACGAAATCAGTGACGTGGGATGTGGACAATAATTCCATTCTGGGCCTCAGCAGCACAGGCAACGCTACTGGTCATAAAGTGGGATCGGCAACGGTAAATGCGGCATTTCAGGGGACTCTGGGATCCACAACCGTCATCGTAGAGCCGCTCATTTCAACTAGCTATTTCACCAACAATTCGGATGGCGTGGACTCGTCGCTTCGTATTACAAATCCCGGTGACGATGAACAAAAGTTATGTGCCATGGTGTATGTATTCGACCAGGGTCATCAAATGGCTGAGTGCTGCGGCTGCCTGATTTCGTGGAATGGTCTTCGTACTTTGTCTTTGAAGAATGACGTTGCCGGCAATCCTCTGACGGGCACTCACTTAGTTGCGGGCTCGATCGTACTGGCTACTGCAGACTATGTTGACAATCCGTCTTGCAATCCGTCTTCGATGACTCCCACGGGAATGGCAAGAAGCTGGATCACGCACTTGCAGGCAGCGGGGCTGAAAGCGAACGCATTGACGGAGGAACCACTCTCTCAATCACCATTGAATCCGGCGTTGTCGTCCAATCTGCAGGCGCAGTGCAGCTTTATCCAGCAGCTTAGCAGCGGACAGGGACGCTGCAGTTGTGGGACTAGCCACTAGTCAAGGAGCGTGCTGCCGGGGTTCTTGTTATTACGTGCAAGTTGAATCGAAGATGTATTTCGCCCAATACCGACCTGCATTCAAATCAAATCAGGAAGATCGGCGATGGGTACACGAAAGATAGCCTGATAGCTGAGTGCAGTGAGCAGAGACGGCATGGTAGCCAATCGTTCATGGCGGGAACTCTGCCTTTTGTCCGGATAACCAAACAGGAAACCAAGTTCTCTCTGGCTCAGGCCGGACTGCCTTCGATGACTCCAAAGATAGCTCGCAACTTCCGAGTGATTCATATTGCAGCATCTCTGCCGATGTCTCTATGGGTTAAGTCTGAAAATGTTCTAAATTACTCATTGCCGACTATCACAAGTAGATCGTTGGCCTTACATTCAACCTCGCCCGACCTGCTTATTGCTCAAGTGAGCGATCATCTGATAAAACCGTAGAACCAGTCTCATAAACATTTGCGGTTGCCGTTTGGTGCATTCTGGAGTTGCTCTGTGTTTCTCAGCAATCGCGTATGGCGGGACGTTGGGAGTTAAGCGAAGAACA
>Ga0207711_10000030_pt1 | contig 206250 bp, 164 predicted proteins | sample KBSS34metaG_FD_184401 | JGI IMG/M metagenome (GOLD analysis project Ga0207711, IMG submission 184401) | Switchgrass rhizosphere microbial communities from Kellogg Biological Station, Michigan, USA - KBS S3-4 metaG (SPAdes) (version 2) | ecosystem: Host-associated > Plants > Roots >... | reverse complement strand
TGTCGCCCCCACCGGGCCGACGGCCGCCGTCGACGGGACCCGAACGGGCCCGCAGGCCACGCTGGGCGTTGACCAGCCGACAATGCCGATGCGGCGGATCCAGGCGAACGCGGCAGGAACACAACGGACCGAGTCCGAACGCGCCTACGCTGGCGGGGTGCCAGCCAACCCGAGCGAGCCGTGAGCCCGGCCGACGGTCCCGACGGCCCCTCCGGGCCGCGGCACCGCCGGGGGACAGGCCCGACCCGCCGGGACGACCGGTATCGCGACGAGGCCTACCGGGACGACCAGTACCCCGAAGCCGAGCGCGGGGACGTGGAGCACTGGAACGGCGGGCATCCGGATGCCCGCCGTCCGGACGTGCGTGGCCCCGACGTCCGTGGCTCCGACGTGCGTGGCCCCGACGTCCGCCGTCCCGACGCGCCGCGCCGCGCCGACCGGTACCGGGACGACCCGTACCGGGAGGAGCCCTACGCGGACGACGGGTACCGGGACGGGCGCTTTCGGGGCGCCCAGACCCCGTACCCGGAGGCGCAGTACCAGGGCCGGAGCCGCGACGAGCGACGGCCGGACGAGGGCCAGCGGGCGGCTCGCCGGCCCGACGACCGGTATGGCGACGACCGGTTTCCGGACGAGCAGTTCCCCGACGACCGGTTTCCGGGCGGTGCGTCCGCCGCCGGGCCGACGCACCGGCTGCCGGCCGTGCCCAGGACGCCGCCACCGGTACCGTCCTCCTCGCCGCCACCACCACCGGTACCGCCGCCACCACCACCGGTACCGCCGCCGCCCGCCCGGCCGCGGCGCCCCGCCTCGCAGCCGCCCCCGGCACCGCCGATGCAGACCCCGCCGCCGGCGGCCCCGCGGGCGCCACGGCCGGCGCCGGGCCCTACTCGGCCGGCCGTGCCTCCGCCGCCGTCGGTTCCGCCGCCCGGCGCGACGAGCCGGCTGGCGGGGCCGCCGCGGATGCCACCGCCGCCACCGAACGTGCCGCCACCCACGTCCGCCCCGCCGCCCGGCCTGCCGACGGCCGAGGCCCGCCCGACGACGCCGGTGTCTCGCCGGGACGGCCGGCCACTCGGGGCGCACCGCGCCGGTGGGCGCCGCGGCACCCCGCCGCCGGAGCCGCCGCGTCAGTCGCGGGCGCGCACCGACGAGCCGGCCCGACCGCGGCCCGCCCGGTCGGTGCCGCCGGATCGCCCGGTCGCGCGGACGGACCGGGCCGCCGGCCGGACGACCGACCGGACGATGGCGGTCAGCCGCGCGGGCTCACGGACCGGCCCGCGCCCCGCGGCGAAGGCGGCCACGGCGGCGGCCGCCGGTACCGCGGCCGGTCCGCGCAAGGGCGGGCTTGGCCGGGCCAGCGGCGTGATGGCGCTCGGCACCATCGCCTCGCGCGCGACCGGATTCCTGCGCACGATCGCCGTCGCGGTCGCGCTGGGGACCGGCGCGGTGGGCGAGGCGTACAACGTCGCGAACACGATCCCGAACATCGTCTACGACCTGCTGATCGGTGGGATCCTGACGAGCGTCATCGTTCCGGTGCTCGTCCGCGCGGCGAAGGAGGACCCGGACGGCGGCGACCGGTTCGCCTCGTCGCTGCTGACGTTGATGATCCTGCTGCTCGGCGGCGCCGCGGTGCTCGGGATGGTGCTGGCGCCCGAGATCGTGGCCCGCTACATCGGCCATCCCGGGCCGGAGCGTGACCTCGGCGCCCAGATGCTGCGCTGGTTCATGCCGCAGATCGTGTTCTACGGCATCGGCGCGACGATCGGCGCAATCCTCAACGTGCGCGGCTCGTTCGCGGCGCCGATGTTCACGCCCGTCCTGAACAACATGGCGGTCATCGCCACCTGTGTGGCGTTCACCTACGTGATCGCCGGGCCGCGGCCGCCGCAGGTCGCCGGGCCAAAGACGATCACCGGGACGCAGACCGCGGTGCTCGCGGGCGGCACGACGCTCGGTGTCGTGTTGATGACAATCGCGCTGGTGCCGTCCCTGCGCAAGGTCGGCTTCCGCTACCGCCCGCGGCTGGACCTGTCGCACCCCGGCCTGCGCGACGCGATGCGGCTGGCCGGCTGGACGATCCTCTGGGTGGTCGCCAGCCAGATCGGCTACATCGTCATCACCCGGCTGTCGACCGCGGTCACCGCGAACGTCGTCTACACGTACGGCTACCAGCTCTTCCAGCTCCCGTACGCGATCATCGGCGTCTCGGTGATCACGGCGCTGCTGCCGCGGATGAGCGCGCACGCGGCGGACGGGCAACGTGCGCTCGTGCTCGAGGACCTGTCGACGGCGACGCGCCTCAGCCTGACCGCGATTGTGCCGGCGGCGCTGTTCCTGCTCGCGCTCGGCCGCCCGATCGCCGTCGCCGTGTTCAACTACGGCGCGGTCGAGTTCAGCTCGGCGGTGGCCATCGGCGACACGCTGTCGGCGTTCGCGGTCGCCCTGGTTCCGTTCTCGGTGTTCCAGCTGCATCTACGCGTGTTCTACGCCCACCAGGACAGCCGCACGCCGTCGTTGGTGAACATCGGCGTGGTGGTCACGAACGTCGTGGCCGCGCTGGTGCTGAGTCATCTGCTGCCGGCGAACCACCGGGCGATCGCGCTGGCGCTGGCGTTCAACGTCGGCTACCTGGCCGGACTGTGCGTCACCTGCGCCCTGCTGCGCCGCCGCCTCGGCGGGATGGACGGCGACCGAGTGATCGCGACGCTGGCCCGGATCAGCGTCGCGGCGGGCATCGGCGCGGCGGCCGCGAGCGCCGTCGCCCACGTGCTGCGCGACCTGATCGGCGAGGGCCGGGTCGGCTCCGTGGTGGCGGTGTTCGCCGGCGCCCTGATCGGCCTTCCGCTGTTCGTCGGGACGGTTACCCGGATGGGGATCCCGGAGGTTCGGGCGCTGACTCGAATGATCTCGCGTCGTTTCCGCCGGGGCTGAGCGACCCTTCGGGGCGATCCCCGTAAACTGTTCTGGGAACATCGCCAAACGGCCGGCAAGAGCCGACGCACGTGCGCCAAACTCAGGTCGAGTAGCGCTGGCGGGCGGCGCGGGAGGACGAAACGATCGGGTGTGCCGCCAGGAGGCGCAGCCGGCCGGCATCGTCCGCCGCTGGTCAGGCGAGCGCAGTGGCGACGGCGCCACGGAGCTGGGGACGACGGAGGCGTTGTGGTCGAGGCAGGCAACCGGCCGCAGTCCGCGGACGTCGACAACGACGTGACAGCTAACGCCTCGCCCGGCGGGAACGCAGCCGATGGCGGCATTTTGCTGGCGGAGTCGGTGCTCGACCGCCGCTATCGCCTCATCGGCGTACTCAGTTCGCGCGGCCCGGTCACGCTCTGGCGTGGCGATGACACGGTGCTCACCCGGCCGGTCGCGGTCCGTGTGGTCGAACACGTTGACGACGACCCGGCGCGGCACGAGGCCGCCCAGTCGCTGCTGTCGGCGGCGGTGAACTCCGGCCGGCTGGTCCATCCGGGTGCCGCGTCGACCTATGACGCGACGGTGACGACCACCGAGAACGGCCAGGTCTCCTACGTCATCACCGAATGGGTCGACGGCCGCACGCTGCGCCAGCTCGCCCAGGAGGGCCCACTCCGCCCGGAGCAGGCCGCGGCCGTCGTTCTCGGCGCGGCCCGGGTGATCGCCGCCGCGCACGACCGGGGCCTGCGGCACGGCGGCCTTCGGCCCGGCGACGTCATCGTCTCCAGTCATGGCACGGTCAAGGTCATCGACCTTGAGGTCGGCGCCGTGCTGGCGACCATCGACGGTTCGGCGCCGACCGAGAGCAAGGACGGCGACAGCCCCGAGACCGGCGACGTGCGCGCTCTCGGCGGGCTGCTCTACGCGGCGCTCACCGGCTTCTGGCCACTGCCTGGCGACACGGGGCTGCCGTCGGCACCGTTCGGCACCTACGGCCGCCCGCAGAGCCCACGCCAGCTCAACCGCGCCATCCCGCGCGACCTCGACGCGATCACGATGGCCGCGCTCAGCGGCGACGACACCTCCGGCGAGCCGATCACGACCGCCACCGACCTGATCGCCGAGCTGGAGGCCGTCACCCCGGTCGAGGCGCTGCACGACACGGGCCTGATGACCTTCGGCGACGAACCGCCGGGCACCGAGGCGATGATGCCGGGCTACGGCTCGGAGGGCTACGGCCCCGCCACCGCGAGCCTGCCGTCGACGGCGGACTATCCGACCCCGAGCCGCGACGGCTACGGCCCGGGCCGCGACGACGGCTACGGCCGCGGCGGCTACGGCGGCGGCTACGACGAGGGTGGCTACCGCGGCGGGCGTTACCAGGGCGACTACGACGACAGATACGACCGTGGCCGGTACGGCGGCGGCTACGACGACGACGGCTACGGGCCCCCGCAGCAGCGCGGCTACCCGCCGTCGGGAACCGGCGGCCAGCGGCCGCGGCCGGGGAGCCGGGCAGCCAACCAGCCGCCCTCGCGGCGGCGCGCGTTGCCGATCATCATCGCGGTAGTGGTCGTCGCCATCATCGCCGGCGGCATCGTGCTTGCCCTCCAGCTCGGCGGCGGTGGCGGTGGCGGTACGGCCGACGAGCCGCCGGCCTCCCAGTCGGCGACGGCGGGAGTGCCCCTGACCCCCGCCGGAGTCAACTCCTACGACCCGCTCACCGGCGACGCCGACAAGACGGAGAACGAGGGCGCCGCCGCCCTCGTGCTCGACGGCAACCACGGGACGCAGTGGACGACGGATCGCTACAACTCGGCGACGTTCGCCGGCCTCAAGTCGGGCGTCGGCCTCCGGGTGTCGTTCGCGGAGTCGGTACACCCGAGCGCGGTCGTCGTGACCGTCGGCACCCTCGGCCCGGTGACGTTCGAGCTGCGCGCCGGCGACACGGACAGCACCGACGTCAACGGCTACCAGGTCGTCGGCCAGCCGCAGACCGGCCAGGCCGGCCAGGACACCACCATCCAGGTCCCCGCCACCACCAAGGCCAAGTACTGGGTCATCTGGATCACCGGCCTCCCCCCGAACGGCTTCAAGGCCTCGATCGCCGACATCAAGTTCCTGAGCTGAGTCTCTGGTTCGCTCCGTCCGGGCACGGCGCCACAGCCCCGATCTTCGCTTCGCTCCGGTCGGGAGTCCGCGCCGCGGGGTTCCTGCCGGATCGGCGGAGCTTGCGTAGCCGATCTGGGAGGTCCGCCTCCCGCGCTCACGGGCGCTGCGGCGCCCAGCTCGGTCGCCTGCCGCTGTGCGTCACTAGTCGACGGTCTTGCCGGCCGGCCGGTCTCACTTCGGTTCGCTCGCGAACCAGTGCCTAGCCGCTGGTGACTGCGGATTCTGACGTCGCGGGCTGGGCGGCCGCGGGCTGGGACGGCTCGGCGGCCGTGGGCGTCGACCCGTCCGCGGGTGCCGGGACGCCGACGGCGCGGACGCGCATGTCCACCGCGTGCCGGCGGGCGGCGCGGTAGTAGACGACGCCGGCGAGCAGGTAGCCGATGCCGGCGGCGGTGATCGTCGGGGAGGAGCGGCCGTCGAGCGGCACGACGACGGCGGCGAGGGCCGCGGCGGCGACGAAGGCGACGTTGAACAGCAGGTCGTAGAGGGAGAACGCCCGGCCGCGGTAGGCGTCCGGGACCTCCTCCTGGACGATCGTGTCGACGCAGATCTTGCTGGCCTGGGCGGAGAAGCCGAGCAGCAGGGCACCGAAGACGAACAGCGGCGACGAGAAGGGCAGGCCGAACGCGATCTCGGCCAGGCCGCCGCCGACGAGCACGATCATGATCCAGCGGGCCTTGGGGATCCGGCCGGTGACGCGTGGCGTGACGACGGCGGCGGTGACGGTGCCGACCCCGCTGGCCGCGACGGTGACGGCGAGCCCACCGAGTCCGCCGCCGGGCCCGGTGAAGTAGTTCCGGTACAGCAGGATCGTCATGACGAGTACCAGGCCGTAGGCGGCCCGGGAGGCTGTCAGCGCCGTCAGCGCGCGCCGTACCGGCCCGGTCTGCCACAGCATCCGCGCCCCGTCGCCGAGGTCGAGGGCCACTTGGCGCGACTGCGCGGTGATGCCGGCCCAGCCGATGATCGTCTCCGGTCCGAACGTGGGCCGGTTGGCGAGCCGGGCGGCCGTGGCCGCGGCGCCGAGGTACGCGAGCCCGGCGAGGCCGGCGACGAGCGCGACCGAGCCGTCGGAGCCGCCGGCGAGGCTGCGCAGGCCGCTGCCGAGCCCGGCGCCGAGCAGCGTCGCGACGGTGCCGGACGTGACGGACAGCGCGTTGGCACCGATCAGCCGGTCGACGTCGATGACGATCGGCAGGCCGGCGGACAGCGCGGCGAGCACGAACCGGTTGACGCTGACGATGGCGAGGGCGGCGACGTAGAAGTCGGCGCCGGTGTGGCCGGCGGCGATCAGCACGACCAGGACGGCCAGCAGCGCGGCCCGGACGAGGGCGCACACGACCAGCACGCGCTGGCGGGACACCCGGTCGAGAACGATCCCGGCGAACGGCCCGATGACGCTGAACGGCAGCACCACGATTGCCAGCGAGGCAGCCAACGCGCCGGGGGACGCCGCTCGTTCAGGGGAGAACAACACGTAACTCACGAGGCAGGCCTGGAAGATCCCGTCGGCGGCCTGCGAGGTCAGCCGGGACGCGTACAGCGCCCGAAACCCGGGCACGCCCAGCAACTCTCGCAGTTTCCTGGCCCATGCCATAGTCCTGCAGCCTAGAAGCCCCCGGCTCGCGAAAGGCGCGGGAGGTGCGGGTTGGGAGTCCGACCAGCGTTCGCCTGGACCACGGCTGGTGGCCGCGGCGCTGGCGCGCGCTGGCCGTCCGGATCGCCGCTCTGGCTCGGCGGCCGCCGCCACCCTGCGTGACCACCAATCGGACGCCCGTCGGTCTGCATCCGGCAACTGCGACGGAACCTGGCCCACGGGCTGGAACGTGGGCCCAACTACGTCACAACGTGTGTTGATGGTCCCGATGATCCTTCACTATGCGTTATGTTCGGCCTCTCGTCCTCGGTGCGTCGGAACCGCCACCCCCATGGCGGAGCCCGGCCCGGCCGTCGACCCGCAACCGGCGCAGCCCCGCGGAGGTCCGGCCCGATGGTCGATGCACGTCATCGTTCCCGTCACCGCGCCGCGGGCGATCGGCCCGTCCGGCCCCTGCGGATCCTGGTCCCGGCGCTGGTGGTGCTGCTGTTGGCGGGCGGCGGCTATCTCACGGGAACCAGGCTCACCGGCACCCGGCTGCTCGGCGGCACGGCCGCCGGCAGCGACTGCACCGAGACGATGATGATCACCGTGCGAACCGGGCCGAGCCTGACCGCGGCGCTCACGCAGGTCGCCGCGGACTACAACGGCCGGCGTCACCAGGTCGACACCAAGTGCATCCGGGTCAAGGTGGAGACCGTCGACAGCGGCCAGACGGCGAGCGCGATCGCCGCCGGCTGGACGGACTCCGCCTACGGCTCGGCACCCGACGCCTGGGTGCCGGAGTCGGCCGACTGGTTGGCGCTGGCCAGGACCACGCCCGCCGGGACCGCGATGGTCGGCGACGGCGGCACCGTGGTGGCCACCTCCCCGGTCGTGCTCGCGATGCCGCGGCCGATGGCGGTCGCGCTCGGCTGGCCGGGGCGGCAGCTCAGCTGGTCCGACCTGCGGGCGAGCGAGGGCTCGACATCGTTCTGGGCCGACCGCGGACATCCCGAGTGGGGCTCGTTCAAGATCGGATTCCCGAGCCCGGACACGTCGTCCGTGGGCCTTGCCGCCGTTCTCAACATCGTCGCGAGCAGCGTCGGTCAACCGCTGTCGGCACTGACGACGAACCAGTTCTCCAGCGACCTGGCGACGAAGGGCGCGATTCTCACGTTCGAGCGGGGCGCCGACCTGGTCGGCGAGGCGGACACCGATCTGGTCTCAACCTACGTCGGCTGGGGGAAGGACGCGCCGACGCACATGTCCGCCCTTGTGCTGCCAGAGAACCTGGTCTACCAGACGAACGTGGGCACCGGCGCCCCCGCGACCGGCAGCGCGTCCACGGACGCGCTTCCCGGCGGGCAGTTCGGGCACGGACCGGCGAACGTGCCGCTCGTCGCGGCCTACCCGACCGACGGTCTCGTCGTCGACGAGGCCACCTACCTGACGCTGGCGGCTCCCGCCTCCGAGCGGGCGGCCGCCGCGCGGGACTTCCTCGCCGAGGTGACCGGGCCGGCCGGCCAGGCGACGCTGGCCGCCGCCGGCTACCGCTCGCCCGACCGGGCCAGCTCCCGGCTGACCGAGCGGGCCGGCTTCGTCCCGACGCTGCGATCCGAGCCCGCCGCCGCCGTCGACGGCTCGGTCGTCGGCGGCGCGCGCCGCGCCTTCGAGGGCATTCACCAGCGCGGCAACACCCTCGCGGCCATCGACACGTCCGGGTCGATGGACCTGGTGGTGCCGGGAAGCGGTGGCAAGACCCGGCTGCAGATCGCGATCGCCGCGGCGACCGCGGCGATCCCGCTGTTCGCGAAGGACAGCCGGCTGGGGCTCTGGCAGTTCTCGACCGGCCTCGACGGAGCCAAGCCCTACCGCGAGCTGGTGCCGATCGGGCAGATGAGCGACGTCGTCGATGGAGTGCCGCGCCAGCAGGCGCTCCTCACGGCCGCAGCCGGGATGAAGGCGAAGGGCGCCACCGGCCTGTACACCACCGCGCTCGCCGCGTTCCGGGCGTTGTCCGCGCAGTACGAGCCGGACAAGCCCAACCAGGTCGTACTGCTCACCGACGGCCAGGACGAGGACAAGTCGGGCACGTTGACGCTCGCCGAGCTGATCCGGACGCTCAAGAGCGAGTACGACCCGAAGCACCCGGTCCACATCATCACGATCGGGTACGGCGCGGACGCGGATCAGGACGCCCTACGCCAGATCTCCGGGGCAACGGGCTCCAAGTACTACCCCGCCCAGGACCCGAACTCGATCTTCCAGGTGATGGTGAACGCCCTGACCGACCGGTAGGCCCGGGTCCGGTGGAATCGCGGCCCGCGGGACGTGGCCGAGGCGGGGATCTTCGGCGCTAGCGCTGCTGCTGGTCCGCGGTCGAGCCTCGGGTCTCACCGGCGCCCTGGTCGGCGCGGGTGGCCTGGCGGCGGGCGGAGCGGCGCACCGGCGGCCCGCCGGTACCGATGGTGAAGCACGTCACCAGATGGTTCCAGCCACAGGCGGCGCAGACCTCGACGACGTAGATCTGCAGGTCGCTGAACTGGGCCGCGAGCTCCGGTAGGTCGGCGGACGCCCAGGCGCGTCCGGACGTCGCGCCCAGCTCGTCGCCGTAGCCGTAGGTGACGTGCACGAGCGGCCCGCGCTGCTTCGGCTGCTGGGGCTCGCCGGCGTGGCAGACCGGGCAGCTCTTCCCGGTCGGCTCGCCGTGGTGCCGCGCCGCGCGCAACAGGTACGGATTGGCGTCGCAGACGTCGTTCGGCGCGACCCGACCGGCGTGCAGATCGGCCAGCGTCGCCCGGCGGGCGAGCGCGTAGTCGATGACCGAACGCGGTCTCATGCAGTCACGGTACCCCCGCTGCCCCACCGATCCGCCATAGCCGAAATGAGTGCTTGTCGTGACGTTCGGCGTGTGCTGGGGCCGGCGGCCGCCGACTGGATGCCCGCGAGACATCCCCTGTTGCCATGGTCGTCCCGACTCGTCTATGGTCGATGTATCGCCTCGATATGTTCGGCCGACATGTTGACGCGACATGTTGCACCGACATGTCGGGACGACACAACGAGGCGAGCGGTCGAGGACTGGCCACGGCGGTGGCTGCGACGCGGAGGGAGGAGGCGCGGTGCTAGAGCTCGCGGTGCTCGGGATTCTCGCTGAGAGCCCAATGCACGGGTATGAGCTGCGCAAGCGGCTTGCCGCCGTGCTCGGCGCCTTCCACCGGTTCAGCTACGGCTCGCTGTACCCCGGCCTGCGCAAGCTGCAGGCCGAGGGCTACGTGACCGCCGACGACGCCGGTGCGGCGAGCCGCATCGGTGGGCGCAGCCGGGTCGTCTACACGCTCACCGCGGAGGGCAAGGAGCGGCTCGCCGAGCTGCTCGGCGAGGGCGGCCCGTCCTCGTGGGAAGACGAGATGTTCGGCGTTCGCTTCGCCTTCTTCGGCAAGACGGACGCGGCGGTTCGCCTACGCATCCTGGAGGGCCGCCGGAACAGGCTCGAGGAGCGGCGGGAGAAGGTGCGCTCTGCGCTCTCCCGCACCCGTGAGCGGTTCGACACCTACACGCTGGAGCTGCAGCGCCATGGCCTGGAGTCGGTCGAGCGTGAGGTCCGCTGGCTCACCGAGCTGATCGAGACCGAGCGCGCCCAGGCTCAGCCGGGCATGGCGGACCTCGACCTGCCGGAGCCGGCACCCCGGCCCGCCGCGCCACCGTCGGCGCCGCGGTCGCCCGCCCCGCCGGCGCCGTCCCCGACGGCGCCACCTGCCGTTCCACCCGCAACGTCCCAGGACCCCGACGGTGAGGTCCCAGGGGCCCGGTGAGTCCCGCCGACCAGCGGAACGCATCCGGTCCTGCACACACATTCCCGAGTAGTCAGAAGGAGCAAACCGTCATGGGTTCGGTACGTGTCGCCATCGTCGGTGTGGGTAACTGCGCCGCGTCTCTCGTCCAGGGGGTCGAGTTCTACCGCGACGCAGACCCGTCTGACCACGTGCCCGGGCTCATGCACGTACAGCTCGGGGACTATCACGTCTCGGACATCGAGTTCGTCGCCGCGTTCGACGTGGACGCCAAGAAGGTCGGCCGTGACCTGGCCGAGGCGATCGTCGCCAGCGAGAACAACACCATCAAGATCGCCGACGTCCCGCCGACGGGCATCACCGTCTCCCGCGGCCACACCTACGACGGCTTCGGCAAGTACTACCGGATGACCGTCGAGGAGTCGGACGAGCAGCCGGTCGACGTCGTCGAGGTGCTGCGCGAGACCCGCGCGGACGTCCTGGTCTGCTACCTGCCCGTCGGTTCCGAGGACGCGGCGAAGTTCTACGCCCAGTGCGCCATCGACGCGGGCGTCGGCTTCATCAACTGCCTGCCGGTTTTCATCGCCGGCGTGCCCGAGTGGGCCGAGAAGTTCCGGGCCGCGGGCGTGCCGATCGTCGGGGACGACATCAAGTCCCAGGTCGGCGCGACCATCACCCACCGCGTGCTCGCCAAGCTGTTCGAGGACCGGGGCGTCATCCTGGACCGCACGATGCAGCTCAACGTCGGCGGCAACATGGACTTCAAGAACATGCTCGAGCGCGAGCGGCTGGAGTCCAAGAAGATCTCCAAGACGCAGGCCGTCACCTCCCAGCTCTCGCACGACCTGGGCAAGGACAACGTCCACATCGGCCCGTCGGACTACGTCGCGTGGCTCGACGACCGCAAGTGGGCCTACGTCCGGCTGGAGGGCCGCGCATTCGGCGACGTGCCGCTGAACCTGGAGTACAAGCTCGAGGTCTGGGACTCCCCGAACAGCGCCGGCGTCGTCATCGACGCGGTCCGCTGCGCGAAGATCGCCCTGGACCGGGGCGTCGGCGGCCCGATCCTTTCGGCGTCGAGCTACTTCATGAAGTCGCCGCCGGAGCAGTACCGCGACAGTGTCGCCCGCGACAAGGTCGAGGCCTTCATCGCCGGCGAGGAGTAACAAGGAGTAGCGAGGCGTAGCGTCAGGCGCCGCCACGGCGACGAGGGCCGGACATCCGGAGGGGGATGCCCGGCCCTCGTCGTGTTTCCCCCTGCCCGGGCCGGGCGCGCCTGGGTGCCTGGTCCCAACGGGCTCGTCGCGGGCACGCAACGCGTCGGGCCGCCCGCGCAACGTCCCGCGGCGCCCGCGCGTCTGCCTGGGAGGCGTCCGGTGCGGGACGCCGGGATTTCGGCTCCGGCGGCACCCGCCGAGGCGGGCGGCGGACGGTCATGTCCGCGTCCGGAGCGGACGGCGCGACCTACGCGGCGATGGCGGCAGGGGTGCCTGACGGGGTGGTCGGGCCGGCATGAGACCCTGGGCTGCCATGTACCGAACGCGACCGAACATCCCGCCTTGCGGTCGCGGTGCGGGAAGGACGGGACGGCTTTGAGCCTGCCGAATGATCAGGAACCAGTCCGCCGGCGTCCGACGCCCCCGGCTGGAGGCCCGGCAGGCGGTGCCGTCGGACCCATCGGCCGTGACGACGAGGGCTGGGTTCCCAGCGGCGGTCGCCGGGATCGGCCAGACGCCGCCGATCGGCCCGACCGGCCGCGGCGCCCCGACCAGCCGGAGCGCCCGGCCGCGGGCCGCGGTGTCCGCGCCGGTCAGGCGGGCGGGCCCAGCACCACCGGCCGCCGCCCCGTCGCCGGCCGCGGCGACCGGACCGGCGCGCGCGGCGCGGCCCCCGAGCCGGCGTCCGACCGCCCGTCGTATCACCCGCGCGCCACGGCCAACCGGGGCGGCCGCAGCACCGCCACGTCCACGATGGCCGTCGGCGGCCGGACCCGCGGCATCTCCGACCGTGGCCGCCGGCCGATGCACCCGGCCGAGCGGGACGCCGTCTACGACACCGTCGACCAGGCGGCGCTCAGCCGGATCGAGCTGAGCGACCGCGACGAGCAGGCCACCACCTACCGCCGCGTCGCTGACGACGGCGGCGCGCAGGTCGGCCCGCGTCGGCCGGCCGGCACGGGCAGTCACCGCCGGGCGGGTGCCGCGGACATCCTGGACCAGCCCGACCGGAACGCACCGCGGCGTGCCGCGGCGGCCGAGGGTGCGCCGCCAGGCCGCGCGCTCGGCAACCACGGGCCCAGGTGGTGGCGGGCCCGGCCACTGTGGCTGCGGCGGACGGTGGTGTTCGGTTTCCTGTCCGGTCTGCTGCTGTTCGTCGCCGGACTCGCGATCCTCTACACGGCGACCAAGGTTCCGCTGCCCGATGAGATGAAGATCGGCGACCAGACGTCGGTCATCTACTACGCCGACGGTCAGCACGAGCTGGCGCGGATCGGCACGGTCGATCGCCAGCCCGTCGCCCTGTCGGAGATCTCCAAGGACGCGCAGCACGCGGTGCTCGCGGCCGAGGACCGCAACTTTTACAACGAGCCGGGCATCTCCTACCGCGGCATCGCCCGCGCGCTCGTCGCCAACGTGAAGGGCGGCGGCGTGCAGCAGGGTGGCTCGACGATCACCCAGCAGTATGTCAAGAACGCCTTCCTCACCCAGGACCGCACGTTCTCCCGCAAGATCAACGAGATCGTGATCGCGGTCAAGCTGGACCAGAAGTACTCGAAGGACGAGATCCTCGGCTTCTACCTGAACACGATCTACTTCGGTCGGGAGACGAACGGCATCGAGGCCGCCTCCCAGGCCTACTTCGGCAAGCCGGCCGCCCAGCTCGACGCCGCCGAGGGCGCGGTGATCGCGGGTCTCATCCGCTCGCCGAACAACCTCGACCCGAAGAAGAATCCGGTCGCGGCGAAGAAGCGGTGGAACGAGGTCATCGACACGATGATCTCGGAGGGCTGGCTGAAGGAGAAGCCCGCCTATCCCACCGACGAGATCCTTGCCAAGAAGAACAACTCGAACAGTTCGGACCAGGGCCGGTACATCCAGGACCAGGTGATCCGGGAGCTCGAGGCGAACGGCATCTCCGAGGACCAGGTCAGCACCGCCGGCCTACGGATCACGACGACCATCGACTGGGGCCGGCAGACCGCCGCCTTCAACGCGGTCAACAAGGTCATCGGGCCGTTCTATCCAAAGCTGCCGGACCTGAAGACGGGCCTCATAGCCGTCGACCCGAAGACCGGCAAGGTGCTCGCCTGGTACGGCGGCTCGTTGTACGGCAAGAGCGCGGTGACCGGGCAGGAACAGTATCTGGACAACGTGTCCGGCGCGGCGATCCCGTCCGGCTCGGCCTTCAAGACCGTCACGCTCGTGACCGCGCTGTCCAACGGCAAGAACCTGAAATCGACCTACGCGGCACCCGACGAGGTGACGCTGAAAGGCACCACCACCGAGGGTGACTACGTCGTCCACAACGACGAGGGCGACCCGAGCTACGCCTACACCGACCTGTCCACGGCCACGGCGGCCTCGCTGAACACGGTCTACGTGCCGCTCGGCCAGGAGGTCGGCGTCTCGAAGGTCATCGCGATGGCGAAGAACCTGGGCGTCTCGTCGAAGCTGGACAACGTCGCCGGCGTCACGCTCGGCCAGGACTCGGTGCACGCCACCGAGATGGTCTCCGTCTACAGCACGCTGGCGAGCGGCGGCGTGCGGACCAGTCCGCACATCGTGGACAAGGTCATGAACGCCTCCGGCCACCCGATCTTCCAGGGCCAGTCGAGGGCGACCCCGGTCCTTGATGATCACGTCGTCCGGGACGCCACGTACGCGCTCCAGCAGGTGATCGCGAGCCCGAACGGCACCGGCCGGACCAACGCGAAGCTCGCCGGCGGCCGGGAGGCGGCGGGCAAGACCGGCACCGTGCAGGAGTTCCGCTCGGCCTGGTTCTGCGGCTACACGGCGGGCGACAGCAGCATCGCCGCCTGCGTGGACATGTTCCGCGGCTCCGCCAACGTCGACCCGCAGGGCCATCCGCTGCCCGGCCAGTCCCTCGCGCACGTCGCCGGCGCCATCCCGGGCCAGGGCGTCTACGGCGGCGACTGGCCGGCGAAGATCTGGAAGACCTTCATGGACGCCGCGCTGCAGGGCAAGCCGATGGAGAAGTTCCAGCCGCCGGTGTTCGCCGGTGAGCTCACGAACGCGTCACCGTCGCCGACCGCCACGCCCGACATGCCGACGACCCCGACCGACGGCGACCTGCCAGGCCGGCCGCAGTTCACCTACAACCCGCTCGACCCGTTCGGCCGCAACCGCGACCGCAGCACCGGCGACACCAGTAGCGGCGGCGGCGGTGGCGGCGGCGGCGGTGGCGGTGGCGGCGACGGCACGAACCAGACCACGGCCCCGACACCGGCCACCCCGACCGGTCCCGGCGGCATTCTCGGCACGGGCGTAGGCGGCTGACCGAGGCACGTCAGCGGGACGGACCGGAGCGTGTACCAGAATGGGCGCATGAGCGCGGCGCGGATGGGGCGATCGGTATGACGGCGCCCGACGCGCCGGTCACCGACCGGGCAGTGACGGCGGACGAGGCGGTGAGCCCGAGCCGCGAGGACCCGGTGGCCCGGGGCGCGAGCGAGCTCATCGGCGGGCCGCCGGGCCGGCACGCCGCCCTGCCCGACCGGCGGACGTGGTGGACACCGGTGCGGGTGCTGCTCGCGCTGACGATCGTCGTCTGCGGGCTGGGCTACGCCCAGAAGTCGACCTGCCGGGACACCCGCAACTGGACGCACGAGTACCAGTACACGCGGATGTGCTACTCCGACGTCGTCGCCCTGTACTCGCAGGAGGGGCTGAAGGACGGCAAGGTCCCCTTCCTGGACTATCCGACGGAGTACCCGCCGCTGATCGGCGCCACCATGGAGGTGGTCGCCGCCGTCTCCCGCGTCGCCCCGTCGCAGAAGCCGGTCTATCGGACCGAGAACGGCCAGCAGGTCGTCGACCACTGGACGATCGACACCCGTTCCGCGCTGTTCTACGACCTGACCGCGCTCGTGTTCCTCTGCCTGGCCTGCGTGACCGTCGTCGCCGTCGCCAGGACCGCCGGCAGGCGGCGGATCTGGGACGCGGCGCTGTTCGCGCTCGCGCCGACGATGGTGCTGCACCTGCTGACGAACTGGGACATCGTCGCGGTCGCGTTCGCGGCCTTGGCGGTCTACGCCTGGTCCAGACGCGCGCCGGTGGCGGCCGGCGTCCTGCTCGGCCTCGGGGTGGCCACCAAGTTCTACCCGGTCTTCTTCCTCGTCGCGATCGGTTTGTTGTGCCTACGGACCGGCCAGCTGCGCGCCTTCGCCCGCACGGTCGCGGCCACGGCGGTGACCGTCGTCGTCGTCGTGCTGCCCACCTACCTGGTCGCCGGCTACTTCGTCGGCGACCAGAAGGCGCGCGGCGGGATCCTCTCGAGCCTCGGGTCCGGCGGCTGGTTCGGGATGCTCGACGGCAACGCCGACGGTGCCCAGAACGCGGTGGCGCGCTTCTTCGACCTCAACGAGCATCGGCCGGCGGACTGGGACTCGCTCGCGTTCGCCGTGCAGTGGCTTTCCGGCGCGTACAACCCGGGCTGGTTCGGCGGTCCGCATCTCATCGTCATCGCGGCCGCCACGCTCGGGCTCGTGGCGCTGACCACCGGTCCGCTGGTGCGCGCGCGCTGGAACGGACTCGACGACGAAGGGGATGGCCGCCCCGGCAGCGCGGATGATCCGCTGTGGGGCCTGGGCGCCACCGTCCGCGGGTCGCGCACGGCCATCGGCGCCGCCGGTTGGCTCGTCGTCGTCGTCGCGACGCCGATCGTGCTGACGGCCGTGCGGGACCACGGCATCCCGGTGACGGTCCTGAACACCATCACGATGATCGCGCTGCTGGGGTCGATCGCCGCGATCGCCGCGCTGTGCTGGTTCGCGCCGCGCCGCCCCCGGCTGCCGCAGGTGCTTTTCCTGCTCGTCGTCGCCTTCCTGGTGACGAACAAGGTGTTCTCGCCGCAGTACACCCTGTGGCTCCTGCCGCTGTACGCCCTGGCCCGGCCCCGGTGGCGCGCCTTCCTGGTGTGGCAGGCCGCCGAGGTCTACCTGCTGTTCATGCGGTTCATGCACTTCATCTACAACGACACGAACGGCGCGCGCGGGGTCGCCCGCGGCTGGTTCGTCGGCGCGGTCGCCCTGCGGGACCTGATCCTGCTCGTGCTCGCCGGCCTCGTCGTCCGGGAGATCCTGCGCCCCGAGCTCGACATCGTGCGGGCCTCGGGCGTCGACGACCCGGCGGGCGGGGTGCTCGACGGCGCCGAGGACGTGTACGGGCCGTACGGGCGATCGGTGCCCGTCGCCGTCGGGGCGGCGCCCCCCGAGGCTGCCGTCGCGGGCGGTGGACTCTGGTCCGATGCCCGCACGGACACCGGGGCGTTCGCGCGGACCGACACCGGGACGTTCCGGCGGCTCGGTGGCGGCGGCGGCGCGAGCGGGAGTGCCACCGGCAGCGGCGGGGCACGCGGTCCCGCCGCCGGCCCGGTTGGCACCCCCGACGGGGGCGGTGACGGTGCCGCGGAACCGGGCGCGCTGTTCAAGCCGCGTCGCACCGACCCCGACACCCGGTGAGGCCGCTGCACCCGGGGGAGCCGGCAAGCCCGCCGGCCGAGTCAGCGGATCCGCCGGCTCGGCCGGCGGACCGGCCGGCCCCGGCGGCGAAACCGCCCGGCGGGCTGGTTTCGTCCGCGCGCGAGCTGTGGGCCCGGCTGCCCGAGGCCGCGCGGGCCACGCTGCCGCTGTGGTGCGCCAGCCGGATCGCAGTAGCGCTGCTGTCGCTGGCGGCCGCGCGGGTCGCGGTCGAGGGCGCGATGGGCGAGGTGCCCCGCTTCACCGAGCTGTGGGACCGCTGGGACGTCGGCCTGTTCACCAAGGTCGCGCACTGGGGATACGTCTCGCCGCACTACGCCGACAGGACCGAGGTCGACTTTCCCGCCTTCCCGATCGCGATCCGACTGGTCCACTACGTCGTGCCCAGCTGGATCGTCGCGGGCCTGGTGGTCGTCTTCCTGGCCGGAGCGGTCGCCTCGGCGGCGATCTGGCGGCTCGCCGCGGACGACGGCGGCCAGGCGGCCGGCCGCGCCGCGGTGCTGACGATGATCTTTGCGCCGTACGCGGTGTTCCTGTTCGCCGGCTACTCCGAGGCGCTGTTCCTGGCGTTCGCGAGCACCGCGTGGCTTGCCGGCACCCGCGACCGGTGGTGGCTCGCCGGCGCGCTCGCCGCCGGCGCCGCCGCGACCCGGGTCACCGGCATCCCGCTGTGGTGCGGGCTGGTCGTCCTCTACGTCGTCGAACGCCGGCGGGCCCGGCTACCGCTCCTCGCGTCGCCGGCGTTGTCCCTCGCGCTTCCGCCGCTGCCGGTGTTCGGCTTCCTCTGGTACCTGCACGGCAAGACCGGCGACTGGAACGCCTACACGGTCGCCATGCGCGAGGGATGGCACCGCTGGATGGACTGGCCGTGGTCGGGCTGGAAGGCGACCTGGGACTCGGCCTTCCCCGACGCGCACGGCTCGACGACGTTCACCTGGTTCTTCCGGGCCGAGCTGCTCGCCGTGGTCCTGGGCGTCGCGGTCACGATCGCGCTGCTGTACGGCCGCCGGTGGGCGGAGGCGACGTTCATCGGCACGGCCACCCTGCTGATGGCCGCGACCAACTACTACGCCTCCGGCGTGCGCACGATGTTGGTCGCGTTCCCGGTATACCTGCTGTTCGCGCGGCTTGCCACTCGGTTCCCGAGGGCGGCGCCGGCCTACCTGTGGCTGTCCGGCCCGATCATGGTCGCGTTCGTCGTCGCCTTCACTCAGGGCCGGTGGGTCGACTAAGGCGGATCCGGCCCACGGCCGGGGGCTGCGGCGGACTCACCTGAACCGGGCGCGGGGTGACCGTGGGCAGGCGCTCGGGCGCCGGGCGCCGGCCCGCCGGCGTGAGGGCCGGATCAGGGGTGGGTGCCGGCGCGGCCGACGACGGCGGCGCGGTCACCGGCGCGGTCGCCCTCTCCGCGGAATGCCGGGCGCCGGCCGCGCCCGTTCTGTGCGCGGCACCTGCCGGCGGTGCCAGGGCGCCGCCGGCGACCAGGACGAACCCGGCGGCGACGATGCCCGCGAGCAGTGCCGCCATCGTCTGCGCGGGATAGGGCATCACCGGGTCCGGGACCGCTCGGTGGCCCGGGCGCGACCGGTGCGAGGTCACCGCCGTCACCAGTCGCCACCCCGCATCGCCGCACGTCTCGATGTCGCGCGGACGGTAACTCAGAGTGACGATCCACGGCGGGAGGGCCGGTTCGACGCGTGCGGCGGCCCGATCTGGGCGGGTGCGTCCGTCGGGTGCGCGCCGGGGGTCGGCGGCGACGCGCGTCGCCGACCAGGGCCGTGCGGGCGCCGGGCGGAATCCGTGCGCCAGGATGGGGCGATGAGTACCGGCGGTGATCCAGCAGGCCGTCCCACGGGCGATGCCGAGGCCCGGCCGGGGGCGACCGACGAGCGCGGCCGGCTCCGTGCCGGCCAGCAGGCCGGCAACGCGCTCGCGTACCCGCTGGCCGGGGGCGCGGCGGCCGCGGTCCTGTGCGTCATCGTGCTGGCGGCCGTCAACCCATCGCCGGGGCGGCACGTGCGCGGCCTGCTCGTCCTGCTGGCGGTGGTCGGCGTCCTCGCGGTGGCCTGGGGCTGGGCGCGGACCGTGTGGAACGGGCCGGAAGCGGACCGCGAGCCCGCCGGTCCGGACCACCCGCGCCGCGCCCCCGACGGACGCACCGGCCCGGACGAGCCACGGGTTGCCCGGCCCGAGGAGCGTGCCGACCCGGATGACCCGCGCGCCGGGAACGCCGAGTAAGCTCGACCGGCACGGTGCTCGCGACCCCGCGGGCGCCTGCGACGCGTTCTACGCCGTCTTCCCGGCAGCGCTGGTCCTGATCACGGGGCCGCGCCCGCCGGGGCCCGGCACCGGAGCGCACACCATTTTCCCTCCTGCCGTGGGTGCAGCCCGCGGCCGCCGAGTCCACAGGAGGTGGGTTCAGCCTTGGCACGTCATTACGAGCTCATGGTCATCCTCGACGCCGATCTCGAGGAGCGCACCGTCGCGCCGTCCCTCGACCAGTTTCTGTCCGTCGTCCGCAACGGTGGCGGCGCGGTAGAGAAGGTCGACGTGTGGGGCCGTCGTCGGCTCGCCTACGAGATCCGCAAGAGCCACGAAGGCATCTACGCCGTCATCGACCTGCACGCCGAGCCGGACGTCGTGTCCGAGCTCGACCGTCAGCTCACGCTCAACGAGTCGGTCATCCGCACCAAGGTCATCCGGCTGCCCGAAGTCAAGAAGCCGCGCGCCGCCCGTCGGCCGGCGGCCTGACACACCCGCGGGACAGGGGGCACATCCCATGGCCGGAGAAACCGTCATCACGGTCGTCGGCAACCTGACCGGCGACCCGGAGCTGCGGTTCACGCCGAACGGCGCCGCCGTCGCGAGCTTCACGGTCGCCTCGACGCCACGCACGCTCGATCGGGCCACCAACGAGTGGAAGGACGGCGAACCGCTGTTCCTGCGCTGCTCGATCTGGCGGCAGGCGGCCGAGCACGTCGCGGAGTCGCTGACCAAGGGCGCGCGCGTGATCGTCCAGGGTCGGCTCAAGCAGCGGTCGTTCGAGACCCGCGAGGGTGAGAAGCGGACCGTCTTCGAGCTCGACGTCGACGAGATCGGCCCGTCGCTGCGGTACGCGACGGCCAAGGTCGTGCGCGCGGCGCGCGGCGGCGGTCCCGGTGGGGGCGGCGGCTTCGACGGCGGCCCGTCCGAGGGCGGCTACCGCGGCGGCGGCAACGGCGGCGGCGGCGGTTACAACGGCGGCAGCAGTGCCGGTGCTGCCGGTGCTGCCGGCGGTGCCGGTGGCTACCGCGGCACCGGTGGTGGCGGTGGCGGAGGCGCGTCCCCGTCCTCGTCCGGCGGCGGCTACTCCGGTGGCTCCGTGGACGACCCGTGGTCGCAGCCGGCCGGCGGCTACTCCGACGAGCCGCCCTTCTAGCACCTTCGCGGTGTCCGGGCGCCCCCGTGAGGCGCCCACGTGACTTTGTCTGAACCTAGGAGTGCACAACCATGGCCAAGGCGGCTGTGCGCAAGCCGAAGAAGAAGGTTTGCGTTTTCTGCAAGGACAAGACCGACTACATCGACTACAAGGACACGTCGCTGCTGCGGAAGTTCATCTCGGACCGCGGCAAGATCCGTGCCCGCCGGGTCACCGGCAACTGCAGCCAGCACCAGCGGGACGTCGCCATCGCCGTGAAGAACAGCCGCGAGATGGCGCTGCTGCCCTACACCTCGACCGCTCGCTGAGGAGGGTGACGCGACATGAAGCTCGTTCTCACCCAGGAGGTGCCCGGTCTCGGCAGCCCCGGCGACATCGTCGAGGTGGCCGACGGCTACGGCCGTAACTACCTGGTACCCCAGCAGTTCGCGATCATCGCGACCCGCGGCATCGAGCGCCAGGTCGCGCAGATCAAGCGGGCCCGGTCGGCCCGTGAGGTCCGCGACCTCGGCCACGCGCAGGAGATCGCCGAGCAGCTCGCGGCGCTCAGCGTGACCCTGACCAGCCGAGCGGGCAAGGAGGGCCGGCTGTTCGGCTCGATCACCGCCGCCGACGTTACGGACGCCGTCACGAAGGCCGGCGGTCCGGCCCTCGACAGGCGGAAGGTCCAGCTGACCTCGCCGATCAAGGCAGTCGGTCAGCACACCGTCGCGGTGCACCTGCACCCCGAGGTGACCGCCCGCCTGACCGTCAAGGTCGCGGCCGCGTAGCTTCGGTCCGCCCGTCGCATCGAGGGCCGTTCCCGCAACCGGGAGCGGCCCTCGTCGCGTTGCCGGTCGGGTTCGTCTGGCCCGGGTCCTTAGCGACGGGTGACGTTCAGCGGCAGGCGACCGAGGTCGCGGCAGCGCTTGTGCCCGCACGGACAGAAACATTTTCCAACTTTCTTCTGTCCACAGGCTGGATCGGCGGATGGGCGGGCTGACAGGGGATCTGGTCTGGTGTGGGGCTTGCGTGTCCACAGCTGGGGCGGCGTCGTCCCGAGGTCCTCCCCAGGTTCAACCGGCGTTGCCCACAGGTTTTCCACACATGCTTGTGGATAACTTTTTGCCGGCACGCTCCTCGGACCCCTAAAGTCGGCCACTCAAGGTCGCGGTGGGCTGCCGGGGCTGATGCACGGGGATTGGGCCGTGCGCTGGCGCGCCTCCGGCCGGCTTGGCGTCCTCCTTGACACCGGCGCCCCGCCTCGTCGAACATTAGTTCGACGAGAGGAGTGGCCCGCGTAGGTCGGAAACCGCGCACGGCAAGGTGTGGCACAGGGTGTGGCGCCGCCGGGCGGTGCGGGACGATCGTGGACGGGGGTGCGGCGGTGACGGTTACCGAGATCGCGCGCGGCGGCGGCCAGTCCGTCGAGTTCGATCGCACGCCGCCGCACGACATCGCCGCCGAACAAAGCGTGCTCGGCGGCATGCTGCTGTCGAAGGACGCGATCGCCGACGTGATCGAGGTCGTCCGCGCCGGCGACTTCTACCGGCCCGCGCACGCCACGGTATTCGAGATCGTCGGTGACCTCTACGGCCGCGGCGAACCGGCCGACACGGTGAGCGTGGCCGCGGAGCTCGGCCGGCGTGACCTGCTCGAGCGCGTCGGCGGACCGGGCTACCTCCACACCCTGATCTCCAGCGTGCCGACCGCGGCGAACGCCGGCTACTACGCCAGGATCGTCGCCGAGAAGGCCGTGCTGCGGCGCCTCGCCGAGGCCGGCACGAAGATTGTCCAGCTCGCCTACGGGCCGGCGAACGACGTCGACACGCTGGTCGACCGCGCCCAGGCCGCGGTCTACGAGGTCACCGAGCGCCGCACCACCGAGGACTACGCGGCTCTCGGCGATCTGCTCAACCCGGCGCTGGAGGAGATCGAGGCGATCGCCGGCCACGAGGGCGCGCTCACGGGCGTGCCTACCGGCTTCACCGACCTCGACGAGCTGACCAACGGCCTGCACGGCGGCCAGCTGTGGATCATCGCCGCCCGTCCCGCCGTCGGCAAGTCCACCCTGGGTCTCGACTTCGCCCGGGCGGCGTCCATCAAGAACGGGATGACGTCCGTCATCTTCTCGCTGGAGATGAGTCGCATGGAGATCACCATGCGACTGCTGTCCGCGGAGGCGCGCGTCTCGCTGCAGAACATCCGGACCGGCCGGCTCACCGACGACGACTGGACGCGGCTGGCGCGGCGGATGAGCGAGGTCGCCGAGGCGCCGCTGTTCATCGACGACAGCCCGCACCTGACGATGATGGAGATCCGGGCGAAGGCCCGTCGGCTGCGCCAGCGTCACGACCTGCGCCTGGTCATCCTCGACTATCTGCAGCTGATGTCCTCGCCGAAGAAGGTGGAGAGCCGGCAGCAGGAGGTCAGCGAGATCTCCCGGTCGCTCAAGCTGCTCGCGAAGGAGCTGGAGGTCCCGGTCGTCGCGATCTCGCAGCTGAACCGAGCCTCCGAGCAACGCGCCGACAAGCGCCCCCAGGTGTCCGACCTGCGCGAGTCCGGCAGCCTCGAGCAGGACGCGGACGCCGTGATCCTGCTGTATCGCGAGGACGCCGTCGAGAAGGAGTCGGCCCGCGCCGGCGAGGCCGACCTGATCATCGCCAAGCACCGTAACGGCCCGACCGGCACCGTCACGGTGGCGTTCCAGGGCCACTACTCCCGCTTCGTCGACATGGCCAACTGACGGCGATAGGAAACGCCCTGGCCGGTGTGACGGTCGACTGCGTCGATCCGGAGCGGGTGGCGACGTTCTGGAGCGCGCTGCTGGGACGCGAGCGCGGGCCGACAGTCGCTAAGCGGGTCGCCAGAGGCGTACCGACGCGTCGCCGGCGCTGGCGAGCACGTTGGCCACCGGTGAGAACGCGACCGCGCGAACCGTGCCGACGTGACCGGTCGACAGCGGCCCGAGGGGATCCGGGACGGCCGGGTCGTCGACGTCCCACAACTGGACCGATCCGCCGATGCCCGCCGCCGCGGCGAGGGTCCGGCCGTCCGCGCTGACGGCGACCGAGCGGATCTGCCCGTTCTGCCGGCTGACCAGCCGCGCGAGATCGACCGGGTGCGCCGGGTCGTCGACCCCCCAGAGCCGAACCGTCCCGAAGCCGGCGCCCGCCGCCAGGACCGCGCCGTCCGGCGAGAACGCCAGCGATCGCACGTGCCAGGGATGCCCGGTCAGCGGCGGCCCGAGCGGGCGGGGATCGAACGAGGTCAGATCCCACAGCAGCACGGCATGGTCCGTCCCGGCCGTCGCGACCGTCCGCCCGTCCGGCGCGAAGGCGACGGCGAGCACCTTGCCGTGGTGGCCGGCGAGCGGCCGCCCGACCGGACGGATCGCCTCGGGGCCAGCCGCCGCGGCGTCCACGCTCCACAGCCGCGCCGTCCCGTCGAGACCGGCGGTCGCGAGCAGCGGTCCGTGCCGGGCGAACGCCACCGACACGACCTGGTCCGTGTGACCGCGGCCGACGGCGAGCGCCCGGTAGCCCGCTGCCCCCGCCGACGCCTCGGCGGACCGGTCGCCGTCCGCGCCGTCGGGGGCCCACCGCCACAGCCGCACCGTGTGATCGCTGCCGGACGTGGCCAGCAGGCGGTCGTCCGCGCGAAACGCGATCCCGAGGACCCGTCCCTCATGGCCGCGCAGCGTCTCGTCCGACCAGGGCCAGGCAGCGGCCGGCTGCCGCCCCTCGGCCGCCGGGCCAGCATGGCCGCGCGGGTCGCGACGGCCGTCCGGGGTGGTCCGGTCCGGCGCGTCATTCCGGTCCGGCGCGTCGGCGTGGACCGGTGGATCGGCGTGGTCCGGTGGATCAGTGTGGTCCGGTGGATCGGTGTGGACCGGTGGGTCGGGCAGGCGCCACAGCCGGGCCGTGCCGTCCGCGCTCGCGGTCGCGACGGCCCGGCCATCGGGTGCGAACGCGACCGCCTGCACGGGTCCCGTGTGACCGACGAGTGGCTCGCCGAGCGACTGCGCGTCCACCCCGCCATCGGGCGCCGCGGCCGGACCCCGGCGCAGGAGACCAAACGCGCCCGGCAGCCGGCGCCGCCGAGCCGGTTCGGCGTCAGGCGCGCCGGGATCGACGGAGGCGTCGTCGCCGGCCCGGCCGGTGCGCAGATCGTCGTCGCCGGCCCGGCCGGTGCGCAGGTGGGCGGGAACGACGGTGGTTGCCTCCCGGGTCGTCGGATCGCCACCGAGCCGCGCTTCGGCTCGCGCCTGCGCCCCCGGACGCCGCGTCTCGCCGATCGCCGTGGTGGACGGCGCCGGCGCGGTGGCGGCCATCCCGTCGGGGTCGTCACCGCGGCCGGCGCCGACGTCGCGGGCCACCTCACCGGCCAGCGCGAACGCGGCCGCGCGAGCGTCCAGCGAGTCCGACGCCGCGGGCGAATGGCCCGGGTCGCGCGGGCTCGTCGACGCGGCGGACCCGGACCAGCCGTCCGGACCGGTCGAGCCGCCCCCCGCCTCGCCGAGCCCCCGATCCGCGAGCCCCCGATCCGCGAGCCCTGTTTCGTCGGGCCCCGCGTCGTCGGGCCCCGCGTCGTCGAGGTCGCCGGCCCCGACCAGACGCAGCAGCAGGTCCTGCGCGGTCGGCCGGTTGGCCGGGTCCTTCGCCATCGCCCGGGCGACGAGCTGGCGCAGGCCAGGTTCGACGCCGGTCAGGTCGGGTTCCTCGTTGACAGCCCGGTAGAGGACGACCGGACTGGGGCCGTCGCCGTGCGGCAGCCGGCCGGTGGCGGCGTAGACGATGACGCCGCCCCAGGCGTAGATGTCGGCGGGCGCGGCGACCAGCCCGCCGAGCGCCTGTTCGGGTGCCATGAACGCCGGTGTCCCGACGCCGGCGTGGGTGAAGGTGGTCGTCGCGTCCAGCGTCCGGGCGATGCCGAAGTCGATGACGCGGGCGCCCGAGGGCGACAACATGATGTTGCCGGGCTTCAGGTCACGGTGCACCAGGCCGGCCGCGTGGATGGCCGTCAGCGCCGAGGCGACCGCGACCGCCAGCCGCTCCACCTCGGCGCCCGGCAGCGGCCCGTCCCGGCGGACGGCGGCGGCCAGCGTGCGTCCTTCGATGTACTCGGTGACCAGATACGGCCGGCGGGACTCGACGTCGACGTCCAGCACCTCGGCGGTGCAGAACCGGGCGACCCGGCGAGCGGCCGTCGCCTCCCGGCCGAACCGCTCCCGGAACTCGGGCTCGCGGGCCAGGTCGGGCCGGATCATCTTGACGGCGACCAGCCGGCCGTCCTCGCCGCGGCCGAGAAAGACCGTGCCCATGCCGCCCTGGCCGAGCCGGCCCAGCAGCGGGTAAGGGCCGAGGCACGTCGGGTCGTCCTCGTCCAGCGGCTGCGCCCCGGCCGCGGCCGCGACGTCGATCCCGCCGGTCGTGCCACCGGCCGTGCCGTCTCCGACCACCATGCCGACGCCCCTGTCGCCGCGGAATCCCCCGGCTCCAGAGGATATTCGGCGCGCGACCCCGCGTTGTCCCGCTTTGGCCTCGCCCGGATGTCCGACTGGGCAACGGTACGGCGCCGTCGAGTGCCAGACTTGCGACATGAGTACAGCCGGGGCGTCCACGGCCGATACCCCTGACCCGGGGACCGCGGTCACGGAGATCGCAAGGTTTGACGTGAAACCAGGGACCGAGAGCGACTTCGTCGCCGCGTACCACTCGGTCCGGCACGAGATCGCCACGTCACCAGGCTGCCGGTCGATCCGGATGAGCCGAGGCGTCGAGTCGCCGAGCTCCTTCGTCCTGCTCGTCGAGTGGGAAACCCTCACGGCGCACACCGAGGGATTCCGCGGCTCCGAGGGCTATGGCCGCTGGCGGGCAGCGATCAGCCCGTACTTCGCCGGCACGCCGACCGTGGAACACGTCGCCGGCGTGGACGCCCCGCGGGCCGCGCCCGTCGGCACGGCCTGATCACGCCGCGCGGACGACCGGGGGAGCGATGGGCGAGTTCTTCAAACAGTTCTTCAGTTTCCTGATCTTCTCGCCGCTGACCGCGGCGGTGTTCGGGGTCGGGATCTGGGTGCTGCCCGCGGTGTTCCTGCGCGAGCAGCTCGCCCGGCTGCACCTGCGGTTCTTCCACTTCTTCGTCACCGGCTACGTCTTCATCGCGATCACGGCGCTCTACCTGCTCGTCGTCGGTGCGAAGGTCAGCGCCAGGCACGGCGGTGGCCGGCACCACCAGGCCGGCCCGATCGTCGGCATGCTCGTCTCGCTGGCGCTCGCCTGGTGGATCCAGCGGGTGCTGCGCAGACGCTTCCCCCGCGCACCGCGACCCGGCGGCCCGCCGGTGCCCAACTACCAGGGGGCCAACTACCAGGGGGTCGGCCGGACCGGCTACGGCCATCCCGGCTACGGCCAGCAGCCCGGCTATCCGCCTCTCCCGCCGGGCTACCCGCCGCATCTCGGCTACCCCGGCCAACCGCTGCCGCCTCCCCAGCCCGGGCAGCCCCTCCAGCCCGGGCGGCCGGCGCCGCCGCCCGGGCCGCACGGTGATGTGACCGGCGGTGAGCCGCCGCGCCCGTCGGGTGCGCCCTGGGCCGTCCCGCCAGGCCAGGCACTTCCGCCGGTGCCGCCGCGCGACTGACGGCCCCGACATGGCGCTCGCGGCGGATACGCTGGGAGGCGGCGTACGCCCGCATCGGGCACCCGCCGCGTGCACGCCGCCGGCCCGCTGACGAACCGTCTGGCACGACCGGTGGCATCGCCCGGGCCCGGCGCGCGCCACGAGCAGCGACCCGGCCGCGCGACCCCGCCCCCGCCGCGCCCGTGCCGCCCACGCCAGGCGCATCGTCCGGTCGCGGACCGGCGGCCGCCGTCCTGGTTGCCGGCAACGTCATTCCGGGGTCACCCCCGGTCCCACAGCAGTCGAAGGTCCTGAGGTCAGAAGATGCCCGCACTGCGTTCCCGTACCACCACCCACGGCCGGAACATGGCTGGCGCCCGTGCCCTGTGGCGCGCGACCGGCATGACCGAGGACGACTTCGGCAAGCCGATCGTGGCGATCGCGAACAGCTTCACCCAGTTCGTCCCGGGCCACGTGCACCTCAGGGACCTGGGCAGGCTGGTCGGGGACTCGGTCGCGGCCGCGGGCGGCGTGGGACGCGAGTTCAACACGATCGCGGTGGACGACGGGATCGCGATGGGCCACGGCGGGATGCTGTACTCGCTGCCGTCGCGGGAGATCATCGCGGACAGCGTCGAGTACATGGTGAACGCGCACTGCGCCGACGCGCTGGTCTGCATCTCGAACTGCGACAAGATCACTCCGGGCATGCTCCTCGCGGCGCTGCGCCTGAACATCCCGACGGTCTTCGTCTCCGGCGGGGCGATGGAGTCCGGCAACGCGGTCGTCCAGGGCGGCACGGTCCGCTCCCGGCTCGACCTGATCGACGCGATGTCGGCGGCCGTCAACCCGAACGTCAGCGACGAGGACCTTGGCATCATCGAACGCTCCGCCTGCCCGACCTGCGGCTCCTGCTCGGGGATGTTCACCGCGAACTCGATGAACTGCCTGACCGAGGCGATGGGCCTGGCGCTTCCGGGCAACGGCTCGACCCTGGCCACCGCCGCCGCGCGCCGCGAGCTGTTCGTCGAGGCCGGCCGGCTGGTCGTCGACCTGGCCCGTCGGTACTACGAGAAGGACGACGAGGGCGTGCTGCCGCGCTCGATCGCCAGCGCCGCGGCCTTCCGCAACGCCTTCGCCGTCGACGTCGCGATGGGCGGCTCGACGAACACCGTGCTGCACCTGCTCGCGGCCGCCGTCGAGGCCGGCGTCGGGGTCACCCTCGCGGACATCGACGAGATCTCCCGCCAGGTGCCGAACCTGTGCAAGGTCGCGCCCAGCTCGACGAAGTACTACATGGAGGACGTCCACCGCGCCGGCGGCATCCCCGCGATCCTCGGCGAGCTGGACCGGGGCGGGCTGCTCGACCGCGAGGTGCACAGCGTGCACGCGGCGAGCCTGCGCGAGTTCCTCGACCGTTGGGACATCCGCGGCGCCAGCCCGTCGCCGGACGCCGTCGAGCTCTTCCACGCCGCGCCGGGCGGGGTTCGCACCACCGAGCCGTTCGGGTCGACGAACCGCTGGGACACCCTCGACACCGACGCGGTGGACGGCTGCATCCGCTCGGTCGAGCACGCCTACTCCGCCGAAGGTGGCCTCGCGGTGCTGCACGGCAACCTGGCCGCGGACGGCGCCGTGGTGAAGACCGCCGGCGTGCCGCAGGAGCAGTGGTCCTTCGCCGGGCCCGCCGTCGTCGTCGAGAGCCAGGACGAGGCGGTCGAGGCGATCCTCGGCGGCCGGGTGCAGCCCGGCGACGTCATCGTCGTCCGCTACGAGGGCCCACGCGGCGGCCCCGGCATGCAGGAGATGCTGTACCCGACGGCGTATCTCAAGGGCCGCGGGCTCGGGCCGAAGTGCGCGCTCATCACCGACGGGCGCTTTTCCGGCGGCAGCTCGGGCCTGTCGATCGGGCACGTCTCGCCGGAGGCGGCGCACGGCGGCACGATCGCGCTGGTCCGCGACGGCGACCGCATCGAGATCGACATCCCGGCCCGACGCCTGGCCCTGATGGTCCCCGACGAGGAGCTGGCCGCCCGCCGCGCCGCTCTCGAAGCCGGCGGCGGCTACCGCCCGGCCAACCGCGAACGCGTCGTCTCGCCCGCCCTGCGCGCCTACGCCGCCATGGCCACCTCAGCCAGCACCGGCGCCGCCCGCGACGTCGACCTGTTGGGGTGATCCGCTCACTCGGCGAATGCGAGTGAGAGGGCGAAGTCCTCGTCGGGGTCAGTCCACCAGTGGGCGAGGCGCCAGCCGGCGGCGGCGAGCTCGCGTGCCACGGTCGGCCGGTCGAACTTGGCGCTGATCTCGGTGCGCATCTCCTCGCCGTCGGCGAACGAGACGGTCAGGTCGAGGCCGGCGACGCGGACGGTCTGATCGCGGATCGAGCGCAGGCGCATCTCGATCCAGCGGTTGTCGGGGTCCCAGCGGGCGACGTGCGCGAATCCGCGCAGGTCGAAGTCGGCGCCGAGCTCGCGGTTGAGCACCGTCAGCAGGTTGCGGTTGAACGCGGCGGTGACGCCGGCGCTGTCGTCATAGGCGGCGACGAGGCGGTCCGGGTCCTTGACGAGGTCGGTGCCGAGCAGGAGGGCGCCGCCTCGGCCCGCCCGCTCCCGCAGCTCGGTGAGCAGCGTCTGTCGTTCGTCGGGGCGCAGGTTGCCGATCGTGCCGCCGAGGAAGGCCACGAGCACGCCGGTCGCCGCGTCGGTCCCGGCGGCGCCGGGCGTGCCCGCGTCCGCCAGTGGCAGCAGGCCGACATGCTGGCGGAAGTCGCCGACGACGGCGTGCACTGCCAGTCCCGGGTGGGCGGCTCTGGCCGCGGTGCCCGCACGTGACAGCGTGTCGGCGTCGACGTCGAACGGCACGAAGCGGCGCAGCCGGCCGGTCGCGACGAGGGCGGTGAGCAGCATCCGCGTCTTCTCCGACGTGCCCGACCCGAGCTCCACGAAGGTGCCGGCGCCGCCGCCGGGGAGGGTCTCCGCCAGCGCCGCCGCCAGGCCCGCGGCGTGCGCCGAGAGGATAGAGCGCTCCGCCCGGGTCGGGTAGTACTCGGGCAGCTCGGTGATCTTCCCGAACAGCATGCTCCCGGTGGCATCGTAGAACCAGGTCGGCGGCAGCTCCTTGGGGGCGGCCGTGAGCCCGGCCCGCGCGTCGGCCGCGAGCGTGGCGGCGCGCTGGTCGTCGGTGAGGTGACGTTCGATCGTCATACCGCCGCGGGACCTGAGCAGCGCGGCCACGTCCGCCGGGGTGGGGACGCGTGTTCTGGGCGAATGGGGCGCGCCGCCGTCCCGGGGCTCGCCTCGTACCGGGGTCGACGACGTGGCGTGGTCGGCGGCCGGGGAGGTCGACGAGCCGGGTAGTCCGGTCGGTGTCCTCGAAGTCATGCGGACGTCCTTCGTCAGAAAGTCAACTCAGCGTAGTCGTCCTACAAGGTCAAATTACTTAGAGTTACTTCGCGTGTGTCGGCTACCAACAAGCGGTGGTTCGGCACTTCCACCCAGACGTCCGAACCGCCAACGGCGTCGGGCGCGTCGCCGTCGGTGTTGTCTGGCTCGCTCGCCACCAGGACGCCCGCGGGGCCGGCCCGATACCAGAGTGACTCGTTCCAGGTGGTGGCCACGATCTGGTCACCGTCAGTGACAAGCAGGTTGAGCCTGGTCGGCGGCCCCTCGGCGCCCGCCGCGCTGGCCGACGCCCGGGCGGCCGCCTTGGCGCCGACCGTCGTCACTACCTCCGCGACCGCCTCCGCCAGACCGCGACCGGCCCGCGTCCGTTCCCACACCAGTGCGGCGAGCTGGGCCGAGTCGCAGCGCGAGTCCGGCACCGGCGCGTCCGGGCGACCGGCGAGCAGCGCCGCCACGACCCCGGAATCGACCCGGCCGTTGTGGCTGAGCAGCAGCCGGCCGTCGGCGAACGGCGCCGTCGCGGTCTCCTCGATCGGCATGCCGATCGTCGCGTCGCGCACGGCGGCCAGGACACAGCCCGACGCGACCGCGCCGGCGAACGACGCGAACGACGCGTCGGTCCACATCGGCACCGCCCGCCGGTAGCGCGCCGGCTCGGACCGGACCGCCGGTGCATACCAGCCGACGCCGAACCCGTCGGCGTTGACCCGCCCGTGCCGTTGCCGCCGCGGCTCCCACGACTGGTGCAGCAGCCCGAACGGCGGGTCGACGAGAACCTCGGCCAGGGTCCGCTCGGACCCGAGCCAGGCGAGATGTCGGCACATGCCCGACCCTCAGGCGTCTCGGGCGAGGCGGAAGCCGGCGAAGATCTGTCGCCGGATGGGGTGGTCCCAGTTGCGGAACGTCGCGCGGGCCGCCGCGGGGTCCGTCGCCCACGACCCGCCGCGCAGCACCTTGTAGCCGCGGAACTCCCGCTCCACGCCGCCGTCGGTCGGTGTGCCGTCGGCGCCGACCCCGACGGCCTCGGCGGGCGGCCGGAAGAAGACCTCGCTGTACTCCCGGTACGGGAACGGGACGAAGCCCGGATAGGCCGCGAAGTCGGACGAGGTCCACTCCCAGACGTCGCCGATGAGCTGCTCGGCGCCGCACGGGCTCGCACCTGCCGGATACGCGCCGAGCGGCGCCGGACGCGTCGCCCGGTGGCCGAGGTTCGCGAGCTGCGGAGACGGCGGGGCGTCACCCCAGGAGAACCGCCGGGAGCGGCCGGTCACCGGGTCGAACGCGCAGGCCTTCTCCCATTCGGCCTCCGTCGGCAACCGCCGCCCGGCCCACCGGGCGTGCGCCGCCGCCTCGTACCAGCAGACGTGCTGCACCGGCTCGTCCAGCGGCAGCGGCTCGTCGCGGCCGAACCGGCGGCGCAGCCAGCCGCCCGCGCCGTCGCGCCGCCAGAAGAGCGGCGCCGTGAGCCCCCCGCGGCACCGCCACGCCCAGCCGGCCGGCGACCACAGCCGCTCGTCGTCGTAGCCGCCGTCCTCGAGGAAGGCCAGCTGCGCCCGGTTCGACACCGGCAGCCGGCCGATCCAGAAGCCGGCCAGATCCACGCGGTGGGCCGGGCGCTCGTTGTCGTACGCCCAGGGGTCGGTGCTCGTCCCGAGCGTGAACGCGCCGGCCGGGACCAGTACCTCGTCGCCGCCGGTCACCGGCCGGCCAGGCGGGAGCTCTGAGCCCTCGCCGAGCACGGGCTCGCCGGCGCGCAGCTGGAGGGTGGCGAGCATCGTCTCGTCGTGCTGATGCTCGTGCTGCACGACCATCCCGTAGACGCGGCCGCCGGCGAGCAGCTGGCCCACGCCGCCGCCGGCCGCGGCGTCCCTGGCAACGGCCGGCGGCGCGGCGTCCGGCGGGGCGAGCTCGCCGCGGGCGTCGAGCGCGGCGACGATGTCGAGCGCCCGGTCCCGGACGTCGGCGAGGTACGCGCGAGCCTTGGCTGGGGAGAGCAGTGGAAGCGCCGGGCGGTCGGCCCGCGGGTGCCGGAACGCGTCGTAAAGGTCGTCGATACCGGGCAACAGCGGCTCGGCCTCGACGAGCGCCCGGACCAGCCACAGCTCCTCGTAGTTGCCGATATGCGCCAGATCCCAGACGAGCGGGGACATCAGCGGCGAATGCTGGCGGAGCAGCTCGTCGTCGTCGAGGTCCGTGTAGGCGAGCGTCCGACGGCGGCTGCCGTCCAGCGCCGCGGCCCAGCCGGCGGTGACCAGGGTCATCGGGTCTCCTCACGCAGCAGGCCGGCCGGACCGACCTGCGCGAACAGTTCGACCAGCCGGTCGGCCGGCGTGCGCCCACGGGCCGGGTAGTCGTCGCGGAAGCGGCTGGCGACGGCCTGCAGGCCGTCATCGGCACCGAGGCGCCCGAGCGCGTCGAGCGCCAGGTCCATGCAGGTCAGGGCCGCGGTGCGCAGGGCCGCGTCGGCGAGGCCGTGCACGCTCGCGGCGACCCAGCCGTCGTCCGCGTCGCAGCAGGCGGCCGCTGCCCCCGCCGCGGCGACCGGGTCGTCGAGCAGCGCTGTGGTGACCGCGACCGGCACCATCCACAGGTCGAACGGCTGCGCGTCCAGGTAGCGGATCTCCAACCAACCACGTGGCCGGATCGGGGGAAACAATGTCGTCGCGTGCAGGACCAGGTCGTCGAACTGCGGCGGGCGGCGGGTCGGGCCGGCGCCGCGCAGCCAGTCGCCGAACGTCGAGCCGTCCCGGACCGGCACGAGCCGCTCCCCGTCCGCGCCTGCGGATCCCGACTCGTCCGGGCCGGCCGGCGGCCCGTCCGCGCCGTTGCCGTCCGGCCACGGAGACCGAACCAGCATGAGCCGGGCCGCGAGCAGGTACTGCGCCCAGTCGCTCGCCAGCCCGGCCGCCGCCCCGCGCCCCTGGCCGACCGGCCGGGTCCGCGTCGGGTCCAGCGACTCCCAGTCCCGGGTCCGGGTGGAGCGCAGCCCGGTCAGCGCGCCGAGCCGCGCCGGTGAGGCGGCGAACATCGCGGCGAGGACCGGCCGCAGCTGGTGCGCCAGCCGCCAGCGCCGGGCCACGTCCGCCGAGTCGCTGCCCGCATCCAGGTTGACCTGCACCGACGCGCTGGAGCACATCATGATCTTGCCGGCCTCGTGGCCGCTCGACGCCCAGTAGTCCGCCATGGCGGCGTACCGGTCGGCGGTGAGCCGTCGGACGGGCGCCCGCAGCGGGTCGAGCGCCAGGCCCGCGAGGCCCAGACCGGCGGCCGCGAGTGCCGCGCGGACCGCGGCGAGATCCCCCGCCAGCTGGCTCACCGCCAGCCGCAGCGGCGCCGGCGGGCCCGACAGCTCCAGCTGGCCGCCGGGTTCGAAGGTGAGGCGGCTGCCGCCGGCGAGCACCGCAGCTTCGGGGCCGGGGGCCCGTGGATGGCCCGCGCCGGCAGCGTCGCCGGCCTCGGCCGCGTCGTCGGTCCCGGCTGGGCCGCCGGGCCTGCTGTTGTCGGCCGCGAGGAGCGGCGCCAGCGCCGCCCAGGTGCGCTCGGGCGGTACCGAGGCGTCGCTGGCCTGGCGGTCCACCACGAGCCATTCGGTCTCGACGCCGACGGTGCGGGGGCCGGGCCGCGCGGGCAGGCACCCGGCCGCGTAGCGCAGCACATCGTCGTAGGTCAGCCCGGTGGGAGGGCGCCGCGACCTGCCCGCCGTGACCGGGACGGCGGCCCGCGCGACGTCCGGTGTCGCCGGCGCGGCACCGGGGGTGGTCGGCCCGCGGGTCGCCGCGGGCGACCCGGAAGCGGACCGGGCCGGCGACGAGCCGAGCCGACGCAGCGTCAGGGCGCCCAGCGGCGCCGTCGGCCCCGTCGCCGGGCCGGTCGGTGACCCCGGTTCCTCCGGCGGCCGCGGAGGTTCTGACGACGGTTCTGCCGCCTGCGCCGCCGTCGCCGACAGCCGCGGGCCAGAGCAGGGCGAGGTCGGATGTGGTGCCATCGGATCCTCCCGGGATCGCACACCGGCCCGCGCATGCCGCGGGGCGGGAGCCGGCGTCCGCTCTCGCGGCCGCCTTCCGACTCGACGTCGCTTCCGCGCGGCCATGATCGGCTCGGCCGCGGGCTGCCTTCCAGGTACCCGGCCCGGCCTGCAGCCCAGTCACCCGACGCGTCGATACACCCTGAGCGTGGCGGATAAACCGGGAGGCCGCGACAATTACCCCGCGGGCGAACGGTCAGGCTCAGGGGTCGGACAGGGACACCCACGGCCGAACCCTGGGGAGGGCGGTTGACGGGAAGCGGGAACCGGGCGGCTCCCGGACGTTCGGCGATGGCCGAGTACCGCCGACGAAGAGCCCTTTACACGGCCGAGCGGGACGACCGGCGGGTCCGCGCGGCCGTGGTCGCCGGCGTGACCACCGGCGGCTGTGCGCTCGTCGTCGTGCTGGCCGGGCTCGCGCTGCACCTGTCGGCTATCACCATCGTCCGCGCCGCGCTCGCCGTGGCGCTCGTCGTCCTCGGCGCCGCAGCGGTCCGCTTCTACCGCATCCCGCCGGAGATCGAAGCCTGGCGACAGGACGCCGACGCCGAGCGGCACACGGCCCGGGTCCTCGACCGGCTGACCAGAGCCGGCTACACCGTCCTGCACGACCGCTCGACGGCCGAGTCGGCCGCCAACATCGACCACCTGATCATCGGGGCGTCGGGCGTCTGGGTGGTCGAGACCGACGCCCACGGTGGCCCCGTCCGGGAGAACAGTGCCGGCGTGTGGGTGGGCAAGGCGCCGCTGCGCGCCCGGCTGGGCCTGGTCGCGTGGACCGGCGAACAGGTCAGCGCCGCGCTGCTCGCCGAGCTTCCGGACGGCTGGCAGCTGCAGGCCCAGACCGTGCTCGCGTTCGCCCGCGCCGACGTCCCCGGCGGGCTGGCCCTCGTCGACGGCGTCCTGCTGCTGCCGGCCGCCGGCGTGGCCGCCTACGTCCTGTCCGCCGGGGTGGTGCTGCGTCCGCTCGACGTCGCGATGCTCGTCGACGTCGTCGAACGGGTCCTGCCCGCCTACCAGGTCGCCGGGCCGCCGCCGGGCTGGTCCGCGCTGGCGAAGCTGCGCGGCCTGCGCCGCCGCGAACAGCTCTGACGCCTTGGGCCGGCGTGTAGGGGCGGCCGGCGTGTCGAGGCGCGCTGCCGCGTCCTAGGTCCCGTCGCGTCCTGGTCCTAGTAGTCCGGATAGCCGGGGGGGACGCGCACGGCCGTGCCATCGGGCTCGTCGTCGTCCCGGTAGGCGATGGACACGTCGAAGACGTCGTCGTCGAGGAGGTCGTCGTCGTCGCCGGCGCCGGGTGGCAGGTCCAGGCGGCGGCCGGCGAAGTCCTCGGGGCGCATCCCCGGCGGGTCGAGCTCGGCCGGGTCGAGATCGTCGGGAGTGAGGTTGACGTCGTCGACCTCGCCGTGCATCTTCGAGCCGTTGAGCACGACCGGGATCTCCAGCTCGCCGACGACGTGCTCCACGTAGAACGCCCGCTGCCCGATCAGCCAGAGCGCGAACCCCGGGTCGAGGCGTGGCAGCAGGTCCGCGGCGACGTCGGTCAGGCCGAGCGCCTCCTGGGTGGCCGCCACCTGGTCCGTCGCCTGCTTGTAGAGGATCCGGGTCGACGTCTCCGCCAGCAGGCCCTTGGCGATCTCCACCGAGTCGGGCGACGCGGAGAGCAGGTCGGAGATCCGGTGCGCCACGATCGCGTTCGCACAGCCCCACTGCCGGGCGAGCTTCTGCTGCGCCGACAGCCGCCGGACCAGGCCGGCGAACCGCATCAGCCGCCAGCACTCGTCGTAGACCACATAGCGCTGCACGCCGTCCTGGCGCATCAGCGCTGCCTCCATCCAGCCCTGCGCGCACGTCATGATCAGCGCGATCATCTCGTCCGAGCCCTGCACCCGCTCGAGGTTGAGCACGGCGATCGGCCGGTCGAAGTCCAGCGGCGACGTCGTCGGCCCGTCGAACAGGCCCGACAGCGCGCCGCCCGTGAGCCGGCGCAGCGTGAGGGTCGCGTCCCGGGAGGCATCCCGCAGCTCGGTCGCCGTCATCGGCAGGCCGACGCAGTCCGCCTCGCTCGGCTCCGTCATCGCGTCCAGGACGTGCCCGAGGAGCGGGGTCGCCCAGCGATCCGTGGTCGCGCCGGTGATCTGCCGGCTGACGACGTCGAGGGCGAGGTCGACCGCGGTGTGCTCCGCCGGGGTGAGCGGCACGCCCTTGGCTGTCTCGATCAGTGACGCGAGCAGCGACGAGCGGGCCCGCTTGACCTCGCGTGCCCAGTCGTGGTCGTGGATGCCGCGCGGCCGGGGCGGCGCGTCCAGCGGGTTCAGCCGGGTGGACATGCCCGGGCCGATGTAGGTCGGCTCGCAACCGAGCCGACGGGCCAGCCGGGTGTACTCGCCCTTCGGGTCGCAGGGCACCGCGGCCTGGTAGCCGAACGCCGCGCCGCGCGACATCAGCGTCTTCAGCAGCGACGACTTCCGTGAGCCGACGGCGCCGAAGACGGCGAAGTTCGGGTTCTCGATGACCTGCTGGCGGTACAGCTCGAAGACGTCGAACACGAACGAGTTGCCCGACCAGACGTGCCGGCCGATGAACATGCCCGGCGCGTCCAGGCCCGAGTCGACGATGAACGGATAGATCCCGGCGATCTGCGCCGTCGTCTCCATGTGGGAGGGCAGCCGCAGCTTGTGGTACGTCTGGCCGCGGAACGGGCCGACGAGTTTGGACGGCCGCGCTCCCCGGCGCAGCGCCGCCTGCGCCCGCCGCGTCGCGGCCCGCTCGGCCCGGTCCGCCGCCGCGGCCGACTTCTCCGCCCGGCGCGCGGTTCGGGCGGACTCGCCGTCGCGCCGCCCGCCCCGCCGCCGTTTGCGCGGGTTCCCGCCGAGATCCACATAACCGGTCGCGTCCCGGCCCGGGTCGTAGTCCGGGCCCCGGACCGGCCCGGCGGCCACCGCACCGCCGGGCGCGGCGGCCGGTAGCGCGCCGTCGGCGCCGTCGTAACCGTCGTCGTAGCCGTCGTCAGCCCAGCCGTCGTCGGCGCCGTACCCGTCGACCGCGGCCTCGCGGAACCCGCCGTCGCCCGGCGGCATCGACCCACCGGCCGGGCCGTGACCGTCGGCGTAGCCGTCGACTTCGTCGGCGTACATGTCGTCGTAGGCGTCGTCGTCGGCGGCGCCGTCCGGGGTGGCCGCGCCGGGGGAGACGCCCACCCGGCGCGGGCCGTCGAGAGCGGCCGACCGAGGAGGCTCAGAAGCCGTCATGACACCCCTACCGCGAGCGGCAGTGCTCCAACGTTGAAACCCTGGTCCTGCTCGCCGACGAGGCGCACCATCTCCAGCCGGCTGCGCGAGGCCAACGTCTCCGCCTCGCCGCAGGCGTCCGCGAGGCCATCCAGATCGTCGGCGGACACGGTCACGAAGCCGTGGAACCGGAACGCGCCGAAGCCGGCGATCAGCTCCTGCTCGCGACGCTCCACCTCGTCCGCCTCGGCGACGTCGCGCTGCGTCGTCACCTTGCCAAACTTGTCCCGCATCTCCTGCTCCCCGAGGTGCGTCATCCGGCGCCGGTTCACCGCCCGCTCGGCCTTGCGGCCGGGCAGCGGCTCGACCACCAGCGACACGGTCCGCCGGCAGGTCGTCTCCATGAGCAACGGCGCGAGGAACGCCGCCGGCGACGGCACCCGCGGCCAGCCGTTGATCCAGTAGGTGGTGTGGAAGCCGGAGTCGGTGCGGTAGTGGTCCCAGGACGCGACCGCGCGCACCGGGCCGGCGACCGCCGGGTCGATCCCCGACGGCAGACCCTTCAGACCACCCGCGAGGTCGTTCGCCGCCCCGCCGCGCGCGTCGATCATGTCGATCGAGTACGGGTCATAGGTGGTGCGAATCACGGCGGCCAGCGCCCGCGGCGGCAGCCAGCCGACCGTGCTGATCTGCGCCCTCGCGAGCGCCGCCTCCATCGTGCGCAGCTCGCCGAGCAGCACCGCGCACGCAGCCCGGTCGCCGCCGCCGCCCCGCTGGATCGCCCGGCGGGCGTCGCGGGCGCGCAGCTGGAAGGACAGGAAGGTCTCGTGGCGCTGAGCCACCGGCCCGGCCGCGTCGATGACCTCCTGGTACGCCTCGGCCGCCCACGAGTCGTCGTGGTGCCCCCGGACCCGCCAGTGCCGCTGCAACTGGTCACCCGAGTCCGGCAGGGTCCGCTCCAGCCACTGGATGCGGGCGAGCCGGCCACCACCGGCGGTGAGCCCGGCGAGCAGCTCGCCCCAGGCGTCGACCCTGGCCTGCTGGTCACCCGACTCCAGCAGGGCGAACTGGCTGCCCTGGACCTGCAGGACCGCGGTGTAGGTCTGCTTCTTCGTGTCCTTCACGATCGCCACGTAGCGGCCGTTGCCGACGGGCACCGAGAGCATGACCAGACCGGCGAGTGGGCCGGGCAGGACTGTCCTGGTGATCTGGTCCTCGTCCGGTCCGACCCGGAACACTCCACCGCGGAACACCGTCTCGCCCGTCACCTTCTGCATCGTGTAGCCGAACAGAATCGGCACCCACTGATCAAGGTTACGATCCTCGACCCGGACGAACGCGACGAAGCCCAGGGCGACCGCGAGCAGTACCCAGGCCGGTGCGAGCAGCAACGGTGACCGCAGCGCGCCGAGCACACAGACCATCACCCCGACCATCAGGCCGAGCTGCGGCCAGCGCAGGCCGAGCAGGATCCCACCGCGTTCGAGCGGGCCGAACCGATAGCTGCGTTCCGCGACCATGACCCCTGTCTCTACTCCAACGCGACGTCGCTAATCCAACGCGGTCATAGGTGACTCTCGCCGCCGACACAACACCGGCTGGAACCGCCCAGGCTGCGCGCGTCGTATCCCGGCCTTTCGCTCGGGCCGCCGCCGGCGCCACAACCGGCCGCCGGACGGATTCCGGCGCGGAGGGTGGCCCGCTCAACCCCCACGGGTGGGGTTCCGCGGGACCGCTGCACGTACCGACTGCGTCGTCGGCGGCCGGGCCGCCGCACTGTGGGACGTGCTGGTCGCCGGTGCCGTTGTGCGCGGAGCGCTGACCCGCGGCTGCGCCGGCGGCAACGCGGCCGCCGCCGGCCGGGCCCGGCCGCGCACGGCACTCGTGCCGGCGCCGACCCCGGCTGACCCGGCCGCCGCCGGCGCAATCGCCGGGCGCGCCACCCGCGAGCCCGCGGCGACACCGGGCCGGGCCCCGCCGGGCCGGGCGCCCGGCCTGGCCGCGCGGATCGCCGGTCGGCCGGCGCCGGAGGCGGACGGCCCGATGGCCGCCGGCAGGGCGGATCCGACACCCGCGCCGCCGAGCACGCCGCGGTTGCGGGTCTGCAGCCGCGCGCCGATTCCCCGGAACGTGTCCCGGGACGTGGAGCCGAGCAGCGCACCCGCGCCCTGCCCGAACGACGCCATCCCGCGCCGGCCGGCGCTGCCGACCGAACGCATCAGGTGGACGTCGGCGAACCCGAACAGCTGCAGCAGCAGGAACGGCGAGAACACGGCGGCGATCATCACGACGACGCCGCTGAGAATGCTCAGCGTCTGGTCGGCCGCCGACCCGGTGTTCTCGCTCGCCATGCCGGCGCCCAGCGTGAAGATCACGTAGATCACCGGCTTGGCGAAGATGAGCGCGACGAGGATCTCCGTGGCCCGCTTCATCCAGGCGCTGGTCGACATCGCGGGCTGCCCCGCAAGGTAGATCGGGATGAACACCGCGACGACGATGATCACGACTTTCCGGATGTACAGCACTACGAAGAGCGCGAACGAGAACAGCGCGACCAGCAGCGAAAGCACCATGTCGAGCGCGAAGTTGCCCTGATCCGGCAACGCCCGGAGCTGGCCGACGAGACTCGCGCCCAACGGATCTCCGTTGCCGAATGCGTCGGCCACCCCGTCGGACGCGGTCAGCACCATCTGCAGCAGGGTCAGCGCGACGAACGAGCCGATAATCGCCGTGCCGGTGGACGCGATCGCCCGCGCGAACACATGCGGGTCGCCGCGGACGGCGCCGACGACGCACGAGCACAGAAAAAGGCCAGTCACGATCAGGATCGCCACACCGAAGACGATGTTGTAGTTCGCCACCACGTAGTCGGCCCGCAGGTCGACCGCCGTCTTCTGCGACGCGAAGCTGAACACCGACGACGACAGATCCGCCGCCATATTGCAGAACGCCGACCCAATAGAATCAAGAAAACTATCCGCCGTGCCAGTGACCGCACCCTTGAATGCGTCCTGCAGGCCGGTCAGCGGGTTAATGCCAATGGCGAGTGTGTCGGGCGTCGTCATGCAGGTGCTCCTAGCAGGACAAAGCGTTGAAACTGTTCGGAAGCGCGCTCTGTAGGTGCCGGACCATCTGGTCCGTTGCCGGCGTCAGAAAGAATCCAGTCGCTTCCGGTCCACGTAACGGTGCATATGTCTGTACCCCAGCTTTCTCTGGGAGCAACATCTGGGGTGTCGCCATATATGCCAACGCTTGCATTAGCCCAGATCTGAATCGCTACTTTCGTGGCAGTGGAACTTTGCACGCGGTAGCCCACTACCCTGAGATTGAAAGCGGCCTCTGGGGCATTTATCGATGATACGCCGAGATTCTTTGCGGTAGCCGCATCGGTATCTGTGATCGATTTTGCAATCTTGTCGGCGGACCCCGCGGATGAAATTGACTTCAGAATCTCGCGAATTCGAGTTGGTTCACGGTTTCCGGAGGCCATGTATGCGGAGACGTAGTTGCCGCAGGCGCTGATGGCGCCGGCCTGGGAGTGGGGGTAGCCGACCGGAATACCGAACTGGTTCACCCGACTCGGCGCGCCTGGCAGAGCGCCCGCCGGTTCGGCGGTATGGTCCACGCCGTCGGAGGTCGGCGACGGCACCACGGTGACCGATGCCGTGGCGGGTGGCAGGGAGGCGGAGGGGGTGCTGGCTCCCAAGGGCTGGCGGTCATCATCTGAGGTCGAGTTCCGGCCGATCAGGATCCCCACGGGCAACGCGACGGCGGTCGTGGCGACCGCCGCGGCGATGATCACCAGGATCAGTCGTCGGGTTGCCCACTCGGTGACGCTGGCCAACGCACGCTCCCCCTCCCCGTCGGCAGGGCCATCATCCCAATACCGGCCCGCCAGTACCTGGAGAACATCTCAGGAGTTTGCGGAAGCTTCGTCATGGACCACGGCGGCGCTGTCGGCCAGCTGGATGACGGCGGGTGGGCGCGGGCTGCTGGAGCCGTCGGTGTTCAGCGGTCCGGCGGATGCCGAGCTGCCGGTCGCGAGGAAGAAGTTGACCAGCACGGCGGCGATGCCGACGAGGAATGCCAGGCCGCAGCCGGCGAGGACTCCGCTCTTCCCGACGGACGAGGCCCGGTCCAGCCCCATCCGGTCGCCGAGGGCCCAGGCGATGCCGCCGAGCAGAATCGACGCGACCGCGGCGATGGCCGCATAGGCGGCCAGGCCGTTGACCAGGTCTTTCAGGGCATTGAGGCCGGGAGCCTTCGTCGGGTCCGGGGTCACCTGGACCGCCACGAGCAACACATTCGCCCGCGCGGACGCGACATCGGCGATCATCAAGGGTCCTTCCTGCGGGCACTGCGCCCCAACGGACCGCAGGTCTGGCGAATCATACGACGGGCGTCCGCAGCGTTTCCGGAGTGCTCCCCCGAGTTGCGTCGTTCGTCGTTGCGCCCCTCTTGGTTGATTCCTCGGCGGCAAGCCTGACTAGCCGTTCGACCACGGCGACCCCCAGATGCAGGTAAGAGCGCCGGGTGCTGGCGCGCAGCCGCGGAATGCGTACTGGCGCGCGCCGACTCGGGTCGAGCCGGCTCTCATAGGGAATCCGGACCACCGTGTCGACGTGTCTGCTGAGCCGGCCGGCCGCCGCCCGGGTGCGCGGCGACCAGCGACCGCGCCGCGGCGAGACCACCGCGGCGATCACCGGCGGCCGCCGGCCCTGCGCGTCGACCGGCAGCAGCGGCGCGGCGGGGTCGCGCAGCGCCGCCGCGGTGCGATCCAGGTCCGCCGGGGCGGCGAGGCTCACGACGACGACCAGGTCGCTCGCCCGCAGGGCGGTGGGCGACAGCGGCGCCTCGACAGGGGCGTCGACCAGCACCAGCGGATAGGCGCGGGTGAGGTGGCCGAGGGCGGTGCGCAGCATGCCCGGGGTGACGGTGTCGTCGGCGGGGACCACCGCCGCGGGGTCGCCGTCGCCGTCGGCGCCGCCGCGGGTGAGCGGGACGACGTCCAGCTCGGGGCCGCCGCGCCGGCCGAGGCCGCTGATCAGCTCCCGCAGCGCCCCGGAGGTGCCGCCGCGGCGGCGAGCCACGTCGGCGACGGTGACGTCGCCGGGCAGCCCCACCCGGGGGCACAGCGGGTCGCCGCGCGGCTCGTCCGGGTCCTCCGTCGGCCAGCTGCGGGGCCGTAGGTCGACGGCGAGCACCGACTCGCTGCGCGCCCCGGTGAGGACCAGGCCGAGGATGCCGACGAGGGTGGTTGTGCCCGAGTAGGGGAAGGCGGAGGTGACGCCGATCCGCCAGGAGCCGGGCAGCTCGCTGGCGGCCCGGTCGGCCAGTGACTCGCGCAGCGGAATCTCGTCCCACAGCGCGAGGCCGTCGTCGCGGTCCTCTGCCCAGTCCCACGGATTGTCCGCGGGCAGGGCGGGCGGTGCCGAGGCCCGGCGTCGCCGGGTAGGGGCAGACGTGTCGGCGACGACGGGCAGCGTCGCGCTCGCCCGCTGGCCGCCGCGTTCGCTGGCCGGCGCGGCGGTCCGGGCGCCGTGGTTCCCTCCGCCGCTGGTCTCGGTCGCCGGGTCGCCGGGCGCGGGTCGCGGTTCGGCCGCGGGTGGCCGGGCGGCCGGGCGGCCACCGGCGGGCGCCGCCGACGCGGGCCACGCGGCCTCGGACGGGGGCGGCATCGGTGGCGGCGGCGCCACGACCGCCGGCCGCGGTCGGGGCGGCACGGGTCGGTCTGCCGGCGCCGGCGCGACGGGTTCCGGGCCGCCGGGCGCGGCGGCGAAGGGCGTCGCCGGCAGCCAGCCTGTGCGAGCCCGCGCCCCCTGGCCCGGCGCGGCCTCGCTGGCCGGCACCCGGCGCGGCGGCCGGCCGGGTCCCGGTGGGGCAGTCGGGGTCGGGGGTGCCAGGGGCGGGGGTGCCGCGGGCGGGGGTACCGGTTGGGTCGGGGAGTCGGCCGGTGCGGGCTGCTCGTAGCCCGGCTCGGGCGGCCGCTGCGGTCGCGTCGCGGGGGGTGTCGGCGGCGCCGTCGACCGGTCGCCGAGGTGGAACACCTCGTCGTCGCCGTGCGGGCTGGTCCCGGGCTGAGCATCGCCCGCGCGGGCGCGCCGGTGCCGGCGCCTACCCGAGCGAGACGACGACGCGTCCGCGTCGTCGCCGTCTCTGTGATGAAGATCACCTTCGCCGGTGCCGGACTTCGGGCCCGCGGCGGAGAACTGTGCGCCGATGAGCGATACCGGTCGCGCGTCGCCTTCCTCGCCGTACGGTGTCGGTGGCACATTGCTCACGTGCCGTCGCCCTCCTGGCTAGTTCAGGCTCGTTGGCCCCGGTTGATGTTACTAACCGTTACTTGAGTCGGATTGACGCCTAATCGAGGTAACCCGAGCCGCTGAAGTATGACAAGCTCCGACAGAGCCTAACCATGGTTACCTAGGGTGGTGTACCGTCCGTAGCCGGTATTCGGGCCTGAGCCGTCCGGGTTCGTGGCACTCGGATGCGTCACCGTCACCGTCGGCGTCGAGACCGGCGACCCTTCTGCTCGGCACCGCGGCCAGAGGAGGCGCAACCGTGTCCGCTCCGGCGCCGTCCGCCGCGCCGCCGACGGGACCGGCACGCCCAGCTCGGCCCGGTTTCGGCTGGCTGGGGCTTCGCCAACGTCACGCGCCTGGCGGCCCGTGACACCTCGGAGGCCCTCGGACGCGCAACGCCTGGCCATCGCCGCGCGTCCAACGGTCTGACCCGCCCGAAAGGGGCAGCCGCTATGCAGGAGGGCGTGCCGACGGCGCGTGGCCCGGCGGGTACGGGCGCGGTTCCGCCTCAGCACCCGCCACGGCTCGACGACGACGACGTACTGACCGTGGACGAGCTGGTCAGCTGGCTGCGGTTGTCGGAGAGCACGGTGCTGCGGCTGCTGTCCGAGCGCGCCATCCCCGCCCGAAAGGTGGGGCACCAATGGCGGATCCGGCGCGGACGGGTCAGGGACTGGCTGGACGGGCGGGAGTGAACGGCGCGCTGGCCGGCGGCCGGGCAGGACGGGCAGCGGTCGCGGCGGCCCTGCTGGCCTTGCTCGCGGCGACCGGTTGCTCGGTGGTCCGGGACGGGGTGCAGCGAGCCACCCCGTCCACGACGGCGCCACGCACCACGGGTCCGCCGCCCGGCGCGAGCCAGGCGCCGGGACCGCCGCTGGCCACGGCGTCGGCGGGTGCCGCCGGTGCCGGCGCGCCGCCCGACGGTGCCGACCCGGCGGCCGTCGCCATCTACTGCTTCGCCCGTTGGCAGTCCTTCGACGCCCGCTCGGACGCGGACCTGTCCGCCGGCGTCGGTCGGGCTCAGGCCGACGACTGCTTCACCACCGACTTCTTCGCCCAGCTCACCAGCGGTGATCAGGCCGGTGGCACGGCCTCGCCCGGCGCGGACGGCGAAGCCTGGGAGGAACAGCGTTCGCAGGGCGCCCGCTCGACGGTGACCGTGCTCGCCGCCACCCTGCTCGCCGACACGGCAGCCACCGGTCGGGTCGTCTACCTGCTGAACGCGCGCACCGTCTTCGTCACCGACAACTCCCCGCCCGCGCCGACCGTCTCCACTCCGACGGTGACGCTGCTGCGGGACACCACGGGCCGGTGGCGGATCGCGGGCGCGGACCTGTCGGGTACCGCGGGCGACGCACCCGGGCGCTGACAGGTCCGAAATATGGGATCATGCTGGGCGATCGCGCGTCGCGGGCGTCGCCGGGTTGTCAGCGGGCGGCCGGCGACGCACCCGGGCGCTGACAGGTCCGAAATATGGGATCATGCTGGGCGATCGCGCGTCGCGGGCGTCGCCGGGTTGTCAGCGGGCGGCCGGCGGCGCACCGGCCGGCCGGTGCGCCGCCGGCCAGGCGCTCCGCCGGTCAGGACTCCGCGACGGGCGAAGGGTAGGCGGGGATGGTTCGGGGACCGCGGCGGGCACGCGGATGGCTGGTCTGGCTCGGCGTCGGCGGCATGGTGTCGGTCGGCGGGATGATGTTGTTCATCTGCGTCGTCGTCCTGCTCATCGCGGGTCCTTTCGTCGGTAACGACGACAACGGCCCTCGGACGATCACCAACTCGGAAGGAATCCCCGCCGAGTATCTAGGACTGATCATCTCGGCGGCGAACGCCGCCGGGTGCGCCGAGGTCACCCCCGCGGTGCTGGCCGCGCAGCTCTACCAGGAGTCCGGGTTCAATGCGAACGCTCGGTCACCGGTGGGCGCGCTGGGTATCGCCCAGTTCATGCCGGCCACCTGGGCGGCGCACGGCGGTGGGGGAAACGTGCTGGACCCGGCGGACGCCATCCCGGCCGCCGCCCGCTACGACTGCGCGGTCGCCGCGTCCGTGGCCCGGGTCCCGGGTCCCGGCCAGGAGAAGATGCTCGCCGCCTACAACGCCGGGCCCGGCGCGGTGCTCGCCTTCTCCGGCATTCCGCCCTTCCCGGAGACGCGTAACTATGTGCGGACGATCCTGGCGAAGTCGCGGGAGTACGGCGACGCGTTGACGCGGGGCACGCAGATCGCGGCGGGCACGGTCGCTCCGGTACTCGACTTCATGCGTTCCCAGGTGGGCAAGCCGTACGTGTGGGGCGCCGAGGGGCCGGCTGCCTGGGACTGCTCCTCGCTGGTGCGCGCCGCCTACCGGACGGTCGGCATCGAACTGCCGCGGGTGACCACCGATCAGTTGGACGCGGGGCCGCGGGTGTCCGGCGTCGACCTGCAGCCGGGCGATCTGCTGTTCACCTCCGGCTCGGACGGCACGGTTGCCGCGCCGGGACATGTCGGCATGTACATCGGCAACGGGCAGATGATCGCGGCCAAGGGCGCGCGCTGGGGCGTGGTCGTCTCGGACATCTCCAGCTGGACCGACGCCGTCGCCGTGACCCGCCCCCTGGCCGACCGGGCGTGACGGTCGCAGGCCGGTCGAGCGCTAGACCGCGACGTCGCTGACGAAGTTCGAGAATCCGTCACCGAGCTCGCCGAGCCAGCCGAACGCCGTGTGGACGAAGCTGGCCGCATCGCTGGGAGCCGTGACCACATAGAAGGCCACGAAGATCCAGAACCCCCACGGATACAGAACCTTCTTCACGACAGACCTCACCTTGATCTGGGCGCTGACCGGCGAACGATCGTGCGGTGTCGAGGACCGGTGACACGGTGTCGGCTTCGTCGGACGGTCACCCGTCGCGTCGGCGCGTCAACCACGTCACCCGATTCGAGTTTCTACTCACGCAGAGTGTTCGTCGCAAGCCGACCCGCCGCGGGGGAGACGGGTCAGACCACACCGAGTGCGTGTCGTTGCGATCTATCCGTAATCCGGACAAGGCTCGACCAGACGCGGACAGGAGGCGGACAGTAGCGATCTGGACTCGTTCCGCGTTCTACTGACCCCGGCACCTCGAGCCGGTTGACGTCGACTCCCTGCTCGAGGTGCTCTTACACTGGTTCGCTCCGTGCGGGCGCGCGGAGGCGCGCCTCCGCGCCAGCTCGGGTGCGTGCCGCCCGGACGGTTCGCGAGCAGACCCCGCTTCGTGCGGGGCACTTCGCTTCGCTCGTGGGGGGCGTCCGCTACGCGGGGATGCTTTGGGCGAAGTGGAAGAGGTTCTGGGGGTCGTAGTGCTTTTTGACTGTGCGTAGGCGCGGGAGGTTGGCGCCGTAGTAGGCGTCCGCCCAGTCGGTGAGGTCGGGGTCGATGTAGTTCTGGTAGGCCTGCCCGGAGACGTGGGGTGCGGCGGCGGCGGTCGTCTCGCGTAGCCAGCGGGTGTTCGCTTCGAGGACTTCGGCGGAGGCGCCGGCGGGGTAGCCGCCGAAGTACTGGATGCTGGCGATCGCGTTGCGGTGGACGAAGGCCGTGTCGGCGGCGCCGACTCGGCTGATCTCGCCGCCCCAGGCGTCCAGGATGATTCCGCCGCTGGCGGTCGCCAGCGGATCGCGTTGGCGTTCCTCGATCATCCGGGTGAGGACCTCGGTGCCGGCGGTGGTGAGCGGGGTGGTCAGGATCGCCGACGCGGCACGTTGGCCCGACCGGCGGGCGCCTGCTCGGATTCCGGCTGTGCTTCCGCAGTCGCCGCCGCTGGCGGAGCAGCCGCCTTCGATGCGCATCGCGGTCAGGTGGTCATGTTCGGTGATCGACGTGGCCGTGGGTGCGCCGGTTCGGACGGCGGCGCGCAGGTCGGCGAGCGGCCCGGTCAGCCCGTCGCGCGTGCCGGCGTAGACCCCACTGATCCGCAGGGACGGCGTGGACGCGCCGGGCACCGAGCCGGCCACCAGGGTCGTCCACAGCTCGTCCGGCATGCCGCCGAGCTTCCCGGTGACCCACTGCTGCCAGGCCGCGAGCACCTCCTGGGCCGAGCCCCATGGCCAGCGCAGCGAGAACAGGGTGAGCGAGCGGGCCGCGTGGGTGGCGAACCGGAACGCCGTCACGATCCCGAGGTTCCCGCCGCCGGCGCCGCGTAGCGCCCAGAACAGGTCGGCGTCGCGCTTCTCGTCGACGCGGACCGCCTCGCCGGAGGCGAGGACCACGTCGGCGCCGGTCATCCGGTCGCACGTCAGGCCGTGCAGCCGGCCGAGCACGCCGACGCCCCCGCCGAGCGCGAGCCCGGAGATCCCGACGGTCGGGCAGGATCCGGCGGGGATCGCCCGTCCGGCGGCCGCGAGGTCGGTGTAGACCTTGATCAGGCGCGCACCCGCGCCGACCGTGGCGACTCCCTTGTCGTCGACCGTCACCTGGTTCATCCGGGTGAGGTCGACGATCAGACCTTCGCTCGCCGAGTAGCCGCCGTAACTGTGCCCTCCGCACCGGGCGGCGAGGCTGACCCCGGTCTCCCGCGCGAACCCGACCGCGGTGGCGACGTCGGCCTGGTTCGCCGTGTAGGCGATGCCCTGCGGGCGGATGGTGTCGAAAGCCGGGTCGATCAGGGCCCGCGCGGTGTCGTAGTCGCCGTCGCCGGGGCGCACCAGTGAGCCGGTCAGGCCGGTGGCCAGCGTGTCCCAGCTCTGCGCCGGATCGAGCGACGTCGACGTCTCGGCGGGGCCGGCGGTCACGCTGCCGCCCGGTGCCGGGGTGGGCGATCCGTCGGACGAGCAGCCCGTCAGCAGCCCCGCCCCGCCCGCGGCCGCACCTCCGAGTACCGCCACTCCCGCGCGCAGCAGCGCGCGCCTGTCCGGTACGACCTCCATGTCCGGACCTTAACCGCGCGGTCGCGCTGGCCACAGCCCGTTCACCGGGATCAGCGGTGTGAGACCAAACGCGCGACGCAGCGCGACAATCGGTCCCACGCTGGTGGCCGGCGAACACCAAGACGTGATGATTGTTCGACGCTTCGTGTCCGCCGGTGTGGCTCGCTCTAGGATGGCGGCGGGATCACCAAGGCCCGGACGATGTGATCGTCCGGGTCGATTCGGACCAGGGTCGTCTCGTAGTACAAGGTGGCATAGATCGCACCGGTCGGGTCGATGAGGAGCGCGTCGACGCTGCCGAGGTCGGCCTGCGTCGCCACCGTCCCGTCGAGGCCGCCGGAACCGGACGAGCCGACGCCGCCGAAGGTGGTGATGACCCCGTCGGTTCCGACCTTGCGGATCTTGCCGTTCTGCTCGTCGGCGATGTACAGCGCGCCGTCCTCGTCGACCACGAGGCCCGCCGGGTCGTTGAGCTGCGCCTTGGTGGCCGGCCCGCCGTCGCCGGTGTCGCCGCTCACGCCCTCGGTGCCGGCGACGGTGCTGATGACGCCGGCAGGGGTGATCTTGCGGACGGTGTCCAGGGTCTCGTCGGCGACGTAGATCGTTCCGTCCTGGGTGATCGCGAGCCCGGCCGGCGACGGCAGCGTCGCCCGGGTTGCCGGCCCGCCGTCGCCGTTGCTCTCGCCCTCGCTGACGCTCGAGCGGTCGTAGGAACCGGCGACGGTCGAGATCAGGCCGTTCGCCGTGACCTTCCGGATGCGGTGCCCCTCGGTGAAGTAGACGGAGCCGTCCGCGCCGAGCACCAGCCGGGAGGGTCCGTAGAGCGCGGCCTTCGTCGCCAGGCCCGAGTCGACCGTGAACCCGTCCTGGTCGTCGCTCGCGCCGGCGAACACGAACGCCTGCCCCGCGGGGGTGATCCGGAACACCCGGTCGGCGCCGTAGTCGGCGATGTAGAGCGTGCCGTCCGCGGCCACGGCCATCCCGCGCGGGTCGTCGAGCGGGAGCGACAGCGCGGCGACTCCGGCGGCGGGGATCGGGGCCGCACTCGCCGAGGGGCTGGCGCTCGCGGTGTCGGGCGCGCCGGACGGCCTGGCCGTCGGGCCGACGCCGACGATCTTGCGGAGCGCGCCGTCGGGGCTCAGCCGGTACACCGCCGCGGTGCCCTCGTCGCTGCCGGGCGCCGCGAGGAAGATCGAGCCGTCTTTGGCCAGGGCGAGCGGTCCGAGCTGGTCGCTGCCGGACAGGACCCGTGCGTCGCCGGCATAGCCCGCCTTCGGGCTGTCGCCGCCGCCGCGGGTGGCCAGCACCAGGCCGACGGCGACCGCCGCGACGAGGACGACCACCCCTGCCGCTGCGGCGATGAGCGTCGTGCGGCGACGCCGGCTCGGCTGGGCTCGCCGGCGGCGCCGGGTGGGCGCGAGCGACGGTGACGACGGGTCCGGCGGCGGCGGGAAACCCGCCTGTCCGTAGGCGCCAGGCGGCGGGAAGCCCGGCTGTCCGTGGGCGCCGGGCGGCGGCGTGCCGCCCGGCGGCGGGGCGGCCCAGCCGCCCGCGCCCGGGTGGCCGGAGTACAGCTGGCCGGGCTGCGCCGGCTGCGTCGGCGTGGGCGGCGGTGTGCTCAGCTGAGTCGTGCCCATGGGCGTGGTGCCCATGGGCGTCGTGCCTAGTGGTGTCACGGGCGGACGGCCCGGGGAGTGGACGGGCGTCGTCCAGGCGGCGGCCGAACCGGGCAGCGTCTCGCCGAGGCGATGGCCGGCGGCGGTCAGCACGTCCTCCGGCAGCCGCACCGGCACGCCGGCGGTGGCGAGCCAGCCGGGGCCGAACACGGCCGTCGCGGCGGATGCCAGGTGCAGGGCGAGCTCGTGCGCGCTGCCCGGACGCTGCGACGGATGCTTCGCCAGCGCGGCGAACACCACCCCCGCCAGCGGCGCCGGCACCTCCGGCATCGGCTGCGGCGGAACGGACAGGTGATGGTGCAGCAGCGCCGGCACGGTGAGCCCGCGCGGGAACATCGGCCGGCCGGCGAGCAGCTCGTAGAGCACGATGCCGAGGGCGTAGATGTCGGTGCCCGGACCGAGCCGGCTGCCCTCGATCTGTTCGGGGGCCATGTAGCGGGGGGTGCCGACCAGGCCCGTCGTGGTGACGGCGGTCGTCTCGACGATCTTGGCGATGCCGAAGTCGGTCACCTTCGGCACCCCGGCGGCGTCGAAGAGCAGGTTGTCGGGCTTGACGTCGCGGTGCAGCACGCCCATCTGGTGGGCCGCCGCGAGCGCCGTCGCCGCGGCGAGGCCGACCGCGCAGCCCGCCCGCGGGTCCAGCCCACCGGCGGCCATCCGGGCGCGCAGGCTGCCGCCGGTGAGCTGCTCCATGACGAGCAGGCAGAGACCGTCGTGCTCGACGTAGTCGTAGACCCGCACGATGTGCGGATGGTCCAGGCCGGCGAGGACCCGGGCCTCGGAGAGGAACCGGGTGCGCAGGTCGGACGACTCGTCCTGGCCCGAACCGAACACACCGGGACTGGACGGACCACTGAAGCCGCCGGACCCGCCGGACCCGCCGGACCCGCTGGGGCCGCCGCCGTCGCCGGACCCCTTCCCGGCCCCCTCGGGGTCGAGCAGCATCTTGACCGCCACGTCACGGCCCATCAGCCGGTGGCGCGCGGCCAGCACCGAGCCGAATCCGCCCCGGCCGAGCTCGGCGCCGATCTCGTAGCCGGGCAGTGCGGTGGCGATCAGGTCAGGCACGGGTGTCGGCATCGTCGGGGGTTGCTCCCATGCTCCGGGCACCGGGTCGGCGGCGGATGGCCGTGGCCGCGGGTCCGGGCGGCGACGGGACGGCCGGTGCCGTGGTGCGTCGGCGCCGGCGTTCCGGTACGGCGTGCGGGCACGTGCGGGGGGAGATCCCCCGCACGTGCCCGCACGCCTTGGCTGGCTAGCTCTGTCTGGCGATGGTGGTGATGGTTCCGTTCGGGTCGATCCGGCGGACCACCTTGTTGCCGTTGTCCGCGACGTAGATCGCTCCGCTTGCGTCGACGACCACCGAGGTCGGGTCCGACAGCTGGGCGGCGTTCGCCGGACCGCCGTCGCCGGTGTAGCCCTCGGCGCCGGTGCCGGCGATCGTCGAGATGATCCCGTCCGGGGTGACCTTCCGGATCGTCTCGCTGCCGTAGGCGCAGATGTAGACGGTGCCGTCATGGCCGAGGAAGACGTCGGGGATCGACAGCGTGGCGGCGGTTGCCGGGCCGCCGTCGCCGGTGCGGCCGGTCTTACCGTTGCCGGCGAACGTGCTCAGCGTGCCGGTCTTGTCGATCTTCTGGACGGTGTCGCTGCCCAGGTTGGCGAAGAAGATCGTCCCGTCGTCGGCGAGGCTGACGCTGTTCGGACCGTCGAGCATCGCGGCCGTCGCGGCCGTCGGGGTGCCGGTGTACCCCTTCTGGCCGTTGCCGGCGATCGTCGTGATGATGCCATCCGGCGCGACCTTGCGGATCCGCTGGTTGTCGTAGTCGGCGAGGTAGATCGTGCCGTCGGCCGCGACCGCGATGCCCTCGACGCCGTTGATCTGCGCCTGGTTCGCGGGGCCGCCGTCACCGGCGTAGCCGGCCGTGCCGTTGCCGACCACCGTCGTGATGTTCCCGGACGGGTCGATCTTGCGGATCCGGTTGTTCTGCGTGTCCGGCAGGTAGAAGTTGCCGGCCTTGTCCCAGGCGAGCCGGCCGGGGCCGTAGAGCTGCGCCGCGGTGGCGGGGCCGCCGTCGCCGGCGAAGCCCTCCTGGGCGTTCCCGGCGACCGTCGTGACCGCGCCACCCTTGTCGATCTTGTGGACGATGTCGGTGTCCAGGTTGGACACGTACACCGAGCCGTCGTCGCCGATACTCAGGTCGTACGGCGCGAGGTTCGGAATCTTCAGCGCCGGCCCCGCGTATCCGACGGCCGCGGCCGGCAGCCGGTGGGTGCGGTCGGGGAAGGCCTCGGGCGGCTGGTTGTCGCCACCGCCGCCACCACCACCGCCACCACCGCCGGAGGCCGCGAGCACGATCGCCGTCGTGAGGCCGGCGATGAGCAGGAACAGCAGCGTCGCGACGATCCAGGTGGCCCGCAGCGAGAGGCCGAACAGGCCCTTCTTCTCGGCCGGTCGAGCCCGGTGGCCGGGCATCGGCGGCTGCGGTCGCGGCAGCGGCTGCGGCTGTGGCGTCTGGGGTCGCGGCGGCTGCTGGCCGCCGGTGGGCCACGGTGTGGCGCCCGGCGGCCGGTAGCCGGCGCCCGGCAGCTGCCCGGACAGCGGCGTCGCCCCCGGGGTGTTCGAGCCCGGGCCCGGGGTGAGCGGCTGCGGCGTCGGCGTGGGCGCAGGACCCGGCCAGTTTCCGGCGCGGCCGACCGGCGGCGTGAGTGGCCGCACCGGCGTCGGCATCGGACCGGGCGGGCCGGTCATCGGCCGGCCGGGGCCGGGCGGGTAGGCCGGGGCGCCACCGGGCAGGTTCGGGCGCGGCGTGTACGGCGCTGGTACGGGGCCCGGGTTGTAGCCGCCGGGACGCGGGACTCCCACGGGCGGCGGGTTGCCCATCGGCGCGCCGGGCCGGCCCTGCAGGCCGATGGGCGGCGCCGGGTACGGCGGGTTCGCCGTCGACGGCGACGTGCCCTGAGCGGCCTCGCGGATCTCGTCGTCGACGCGGATCTTGACGTCGGACCGGGCCAGCCAGTTCGGGCCGAACGCGCGGGCACCGGCGCGGGCCAGCTCGAGGGCGAACTCGGTGGCGTCGCCGTAGCGCGTCGCCGGGTCCTTGGACAGGGTGCGCATGATGACCGCGGAGACCGGTGGGGCGACGTTGGTCAGCGGGTCCGGCGTCACGTTCAGGTGGTGATGGGTGAGCGGCTGCACGCCCATCGGCTTCCCGAACAGCGGCCGTTCGGCGATCATCTCGTAGAGGACGCCGGCCAGCGCGTACAGGTCGGTCGACGGGAACAGCCGGGTGCCGAGAATCTGCTCGGGCGCCATGTAGCGCGGCGTGCCGAGGATCGCGCTCGCGGTCGTCTCCGCGCCGTCGAAGATCTTGGCGATGCCGAAGTCGGTGACCTTCAGCAGGCCGCCACCGTCGAACATGATGTTGTCCGGCTTCACGTCCCGGTGCAGGACGCCGGCCGCGTGCGCCGTGGCCAGGGCGGCGGCGCCGGCGATGCCGACCGCGCAGACGGTCTCCTGGCTGAGCTTCCCGGCCTGGAGACGCTGCTTGAGCGTCCCGCCGGGCAGCAGCTCCATCACCAGCAGGCAGGTGCCCTCGTGCTCGACGTAGTCGTGCACGCGCACGATGTGCGGATGGTCGAGCTCGGCGAGCACCCGCGCCTCGGCGAGGAAGCGGGCGCGCAGCTCCGGGTCTTCGGAGGTGTCGAGGAGGATCTTGATGGCGACCTTACGGCCGATGAGTCGGTGCTGGCCGGCGAGCACGAGGCCATACCCGCCCTTACCAAGCTCACCTTCGACTTGGTAGCCGGGGAGGGCCGCCTCCACCAGAGAACGATCGATTAGCAAGGTCTGGTCCCGTTCGCCGCCGGCCACTTCACGCGGGGATACAAATCACGAAGGCCGCGCCCGGGCCGCAAACGCACCCTTCGTCGTGTACCCGGCGATACTACGGCCTGATACCCCCGAGATCGCCCCTGGCAGGGGTTAGTTGGTGGACGTCGGATGTCTGACACGAGGCGAACCCATCCGCGGATCCACCCCGTTGACGTCGCGTCCGCGACCGCGTCGCCCGTTGGGCGTCGATGGTCGCTCAGGGGAGTCGGGTGGCTGTCCGTATCCGACGGCTGGCGCGCCGCCCACGTCGGGACCCGTGCGGGGGGTGCGTGGAGACTGGGGGCAGCAGATCTGAGCGGGCAGATCTGAACCGAAGGGTGGTCGCGCGATGTCGAGTTCACTGCCGAGCTCCGAGCCCTCTCACCTGGACGACGCACCCGTCGTCATCACCCAGACCCCGGAATGGGCCGCGCTGCGCGCGCATCATGCCGAGCTGGCAGGTTCCGGGCTGCGGGCGCTGTTCGCGGCGGATCCGGGCCGGGCGCAGGCGCTGTCGGTCGAGGCGGACGGCCTGTACCTCGACTTCTCCAAGAACCTCCTGACCACGCGGACGGTCGAGCTGCTGGTGGCGCTCGCCGAGCGCGCCGGGCTGCCCGCCAGGCGAGCGGCGATGTTCGCCGGCGAGCGGATCAACACCACCGAGCGCCGCCCGGCGCTGCACGTCGCCCTGCGCGCCCCGGCGGGCGAGACCATCGAGGTCGACGGCGTCAACGTCGTCCCCGCAGTGCACGCCGTGCTGGAGAAGATGTACGGCTTCGCCGATCGGGTCCGCTCCGGAGTGTGGACGGGCGCCACCGGTCGGCACATCCGCACCGTGGTCAATATCGGCATCGGCGGCTCGGACCTGGGCCCCGCGATGGCCGCCGAGGCGCTGCGGACCTTCACCGACCGTTCCCTGACCAGCCGGTTCGTCTCCAACGTCGACGGATCCGACATCTGGGAAGCGACACACGACCTCGACCCGGCGGAGACGCTGTTCATCATCTCGTCCAAGACGTTCACCACGCTCGAGACGCTCGCCAACGCGCGCAGTGCCCGGGCCTGGCTGGTGGCGGCGCTGGGCGAGGAGGCCGTGAGCAGCCACTTCGTCGCCGTCTCGACGAACGCCGCGAAGGTCGCCGAGTTCGGCATCGACCCCGAGAACATGTTCGAGTTCTGGGACTGGGTGGGCGGCCGGTACTCGATGGACTCGGCGATCGGCCTGTCCCTCGTGGTCGCGATCGGGCCGGAGAACTTCCGCCAGCTGCTCGCCGGGTTCCACGCGATGGACACGCATTTCCGGACCGCGCCGCTCGAGCGCAATCTGCCGGTCCTCATGGGGCTGATCGGGCTCTGGTACCGGGACTTCTTCGGCCTGCAGACGCACGCGGTGTTGCCGTACAGCCAGTACCTGAGCCGTTTCCCCGCCTACCTGCAGCAGCTGGACATGGAGAGCAACGGCAAGTCGGTCGACCGCGCCGGCCGGCCGGTCACGACGGACACCGGACCGGTCGTCTGGGGCACCCCGGGCACGAACGGCCAGCACGCCTACTACCAGCTGCTCCACCAGGGCACGACGGTCGTCCCCGCCGACTTCATCGGGTTCGTGACGCCGCCGCACACCGAGGTGGGCGGTTCCGGCGCCGCCGACCAGCATCTGCTGCTGATGGCCAACTTCTTCGCCCAGACCGAGGCGCTGGCGTTCGGCAAGACGGCGGCGGAGGTCGCCGCCGAGGGGGTCGCGCCCGAGCTGGTGCCGCACAAGGTGTTCACCGGTGATCGCCCGACGAACACGCTGCTCGCGCGGGAGCTGACCCCCTTCACCCTCGGGCAGCTGATCGCGCTCTACGAGCACAAGGTTTTCACCCAGGGGACGATCTGGGGGATCAACAGCTTCGACCAGTGGGGCGTCGAGCTGGGCAAGGTACTCGCCGGCCGGATCATCCCCGAGCTGGCCGACGGCGACGAGCCGGAGCTCGCGCACGACGCCTCGACGAACGCGCTGATCCGCCGCTTCCGCGTGGGCTTCCCGGTGTCGGTCACGACCGGCTGACGGCTGCGCCCGCCCGCCGTCCGGTCGCCGGCGGGCGCAGCCGGCATGGCTTCGCGCTGAGACCCGCCGACGAGCTGCATGTTACTCTCCGTAACCAACTTGCCGTCACTGAACCGACGGCCAGGGGATCGGGGGTCGGATGCGGGTCGACGCCGGGGCGCTGCGGATGACGGTGCACCGTGACGCGCGGGGCGACGACGTGCTCATCGAGCTCGTCGGCGAGTTGGACGGGCCGGGCCGACGCTGCCTGCGGGACCAGGTCGGCGAGCTGCTCGGCCGCGGCGGCTGCGCGGTGACGGTCGATGTCGGTGGCCTGCGCCGCGTGGACATTCCAGCGCTCGCCGCGCTCCTGCGCGCGGACCTGTTGCTGCGACGGGTCCGCGCGACGCTGGCGGTCCGCTCGCCCACGCCCGCCTTCCTGGAGCTGGTCGCGGCGACGGGCCTGACGGGGCGCCTGCACGTCGCGCCGGCCCGCCCGCAGCTACCCGCCGACGCGACGTCCCACTGACATCACATAGCGGACCGCTCCTCGTCCTGGGAATCGTGGGACTCCTGCCGAGTCCCGCCCCCGGACCGCGCAGCGGGAACGGGGATGGTCCTCGGGTCAGAGAGCCTCGGCTCGGGTGGGCAGGATGCCAGCCTCGGCCGCGCGGGCGACGACGGAGTGCGGGCCGGTGGCGGCGGCGGCGAGGGCGGCGTGGGTGAAGACGCGCGCCGGGTCGGCGGGCACCAGATCGGCCGCCGTGAGCCGCAGGGCACGGCGGTGCCCGGCCGCGGCCGGATCGCCGACGGCCACGGCGGCTTCGGCCGCCATCGGGCCGGTGGCCACGGCCGACGCCGGCGGGGCTACCGCCGGGACCGGGGCTGCGGCCGTGGTTGGCGGCGCCAGTGCGGCCTGCGCGGCGCCGGCGATCGTGTCCTCCGCCCGGCCGTCCGAGACAACGCGCACCGGGGACGCAGATCGCCCCGGGCCGGTCAACCGCCGCTCCACGGCGTTCATCAGCAGCATCACGAGCATGAGCAGCAGCGGGAACCCGACCACGAGCGCGGCCGACGGCGCGGTTACTTCCACCTGAACCCCCTGATAGGCCTGGTACTGCAAGGCGTCTTCCTGGACTCGGTGGGCGCGGACCGCGACGAGACCGTCCCCCCATCAACTACCCACCGTTGCCTCTTTGTCACTCTGCAGTACCGCCCTCACTCATGACGAGTTAGCTTCCCCGCGCATACCGCGTGGGGTAGCCGTAAAACCGAGATAGCCCGAATGCCGGCATCAACCCGATCCGTCCGGCTCCGTACCGACTCGTCGGACCGTGCCGGGGAACCGCGGCGGGAGAAGCGCCCGCTCCCGCACGCTCTCACCGCTGGGACGACTCGGCAGCCCGGCTGTCGCAGCTGCCTGGAACCGCCGGGAACCCCACCACCTGCGCCGGATGCCCGGCGGCGACCGATCGGCCGAGACGCGAGAGGACGACCGGCTCCCAGCCGGGCGCGGTGGACGTCGGACACCGGGCGGCGAGGCGCGTCCGACGGACGGGCGCGCAGCGTCCGGTCCCCGGTCCGCCGTACCCTTCCCTCACCATGTCTGCGTCGTTTGGCTCGTACGAAGGCCACGGTCCGTACGAGGAGCGCTACGAACGGGCGCACGACCCGGACGGCGTGCCGGCCGTCGCGCAGCCACCGTCACCGTGGGCAGTCGACGTGGCCGTGCGGGCCCGCCAGTCCGGCGCGCCCGGGCAGCCGGCGAACGCGGGCCCGGGGCCGGTGACGGACTGGCGGCTCGCGGTCGACGAGTTCGGCCGCCCGATTCCGCCGCCGCCCTCCATGCCGCCGCCCTCCACGCCGCCGGCCTCGACGCCGCCGGCCTCGACGGTTCCACCTTCGGCGCTTCCGCCCTCGGCGCTTCCGCCTTCCGCGTCCGCCGATCTCGGACCGGGCCAGCCGTCCTCATGGCCACCGCCGCTCGGGCAGCGGGGGGCACCCCCCGGCCCGGACGTGTACGTCGGGTCCGTGCCATGGGACGCGCCGCCCGCCCAGCCGCCGCCGGCGCCTGAGGCGGCCGCCTGGCCGCCACCTGGCCCGCATGAACCCGTCGTCGGCGCCGGTGTCCCCTCGTCGTACTGGCCCGGCTACGGGTACTCGGCGTCGCCGACCGAGCGGTATCTCGGCGGGGCCGTCCCCTTCATCGCCGAGTCGAGGGGAAGGCCCGACGGCACGTCGTTCGACGCCACGGCCGGTCAGGTGACGGTGGACGCGCCTTTCGCCGCGCCGCCGGCCGCGCCGACCGTTTCGGCCGCGCTTCCGTCGGTGTCCCTACCGTCGGGGGTGGTGCCCGCATCGGTGCCCGTTCCGACGGGAAATACCGGGGTGGGCCTCACCGCGGTCGATGACGGCCCGATCGACCTAGACGGCGCGATCGACCTAGACGGGCCGATCGACCTCGATGGGCCGCGCGGACCGTATCCGTCCTCGCCGTCCTCGCCGTACGTGGTGTCGCACCCGTCCCCGCCGCCGTCGCCGGGACCACCGGCCTACCCGTCCTCGCCGCCGGCCTGGTCGGCTGGGTGGGAGGTGGTCGTCGACGCCGCCGAGTGGGGCCAGGAGGCCCGTGGGCCCGTGTCGGCTGGGGCCGCCGCCGACCCCCTCGTGATGGTCGGGCCCTACGGGTCAGCTGTGGACGTGCCGGCCGCCAGTCCGCCTACCACCGGTCCGTCGGTGACCAGTCCGTCGGCCGTCGGCCGGGCGGCGTCGGAGAGCCTCGAGGCGGCCGTGCCTGCCGCCGGCGCCGTCGAGCGGGTCGTCGCCGCCGGGCCGCCCGCCCCGGGCGCCCCGCCGGCGGCCGGCGACGTCGCCGCGCTGCCGCCGTCCACCGCGGCGGCGCCGGCCGCAGCGCCGTCCGCAGCGCTGTCGGCGCTGCTGGCGGAGCTGGCCGCCACGGCGGCCGCCGCGGCCGAGGCCGTCGGCACCGTCGGCGGCGAGGCGGACGGGGTGTCCACCGGGTCCGCGACCGGGCCCGTCGCGCTGCGTCAGTCGCTTCCGGGCGCTCCCGAGGTTCGGGACGGACTTCCGGTCGAGCCGGTGGCGTCCACCGGTGCGAGCCGAGTGCCTACCGCCCCCGCGTCGGGGGAGGCGTGGGCGAGCCGGGAGGATCTGGCGGCTCGCTACGTGGTGGTCCGCGAGCAGGTCGACTACGCGCTGGCCGAGATCGCCCTGGCGCGGGCCGCCTTCCGCCGGGCGAGCGAGGACGACGGCCCCGGCTGGCCCTTCCGCGACAGCGAGCTGGACGTCCTGCGCCGCCCCGCGGTCGCCCGCGCCCTGGCCCGCGAGCTGTCCGGCATCGAACGGCTACGCGTCTGGGCCCAGGAGCTCTACTCCCTCCAGGAACAAACCAAGACTCCGTAGGCCAGCTATGCCGCAACCGGCTACACGGCCGGCGGGGCGAGCATGACGACGGTGGCTGGGCCTTCGAGGCTGTCGAAGGCGCGGGTGGCGAGGGCGGCGGCGGTGACGTTGCCCTTGCGGTGGTACCGCTCCAGCGCGTCCGCGAGGTTCGCGGCCGCGTCGTCCTTGCGTTCGGCGCGGTGCAGCACCTCGGCGCGGGCGAGCAGGGCGGTGGCCTGGCAGTCGTAGTCGTCGGTCTTGCCGGCGAGGTCGACGGCGGTGTCGGCGAACCGGAGCGCCTCGGCGTCGCGGCCGCGGATGGCGAGCAGCCGGGCGTGGACGCCGCACCAGCCGGCCTGTGCGGGCAGCTGGTCGGTGGCGGCGGCGTCCCGGCAGCGGGTCACGTACTTGCCGGCCTCGTCGAGCCGGCCGAGCGCGAGCATGACTTCGGCGAGCGCGGCGGCCCTGGTCGCGAGGTAGGCGCGTTCCCCCATCCGGGACAGATGCCGGCAGCTGCGGCGCAGTTCCCGCTCGGCGGTCGGCAGGTCGTCGGCGAGCAGCGCGACCCGGGCCACGACGAAGCCGCTGTGCAGCGGGTCGAAGCGCTGGCCGCGCAGGTCCCAGACGATCTCCTCCGCGTCCTTGAGGTGGGCCCGGGCCGCTTCGAGGTCGCCGGTCATGGCGGTGAGCACGGCGAGCTGGGCGAGCAGCGCCCGGCGCTGGCCGCGGTCGTCGCCGGCGTCGGCGAGGGCCCCGTTCGCGAGGTCGATCGATGCGGCGACGGGCCGTGGCGTCCAGCTCAGAAGGCCGGTCAGCTCGCGCCGCAGCGACTGGGCCGCCCGGGGCACGCCGGAGTCCTCGGCGTGCTGGACGGCCATCTCCATGGCCTTCTCGGCGGCGGCGAACTGGCCGGCGGCGATGTAGGCGGCGGCCTGGCTGCGGCAGGCGAGCGCCGCGCCGACCTCGTCGCCCTCGCGGACGAAGTCGCCCAGCGCCTCGCCGGCCTCCTCCAGGGTGGTGGCGACGAGCCCGTCCGGCTCGGTGGAGAAGAGCACGCGCAGATGCGCGAGCCGGGCGTGCGCCCGCAGCCCGTCCTCGCCGGCGCGGCGGGCTCGTTCGGTGACCTGGCGCAGAATCCGGTCGGCGTCGGAGAGCCGGCCGAACGAGTACAGCGCCCAGCCGAGGTCGATCTCGGCGCGCAGCCGCAGCGAGTCGAGCTCGGGCAGCAGCACGATGGCGCGCTTGAGCAGCTGTGCCGCGCCCATCTCGTCGCCTTGGCGGACCCGGTCGGCCGCCTCGATCAGGCAGGTCGCGGCCTGCCGGCCGAGCTCGACCGTGGCCGCGTCGCGCTGGCCGATCTCGACGCGGTTGCGGTAGGCCTGTTCCAGGTGGTAGCCGACCAGCTCGTCGTGCTCGCCCGGGCCGCCGAGCATCCTCGCCTGCAGCCAGCGGGCGAACCGTTCGTGCAGGTCGGCCCGGTGCCGTTTGGACGTCGCCTGGTAGGCGCAGTCGCGCAGCAGCACGTGCAGGAACCGGAACGCGTCGACGCCGGGCAGGTCGGAGCGGTCCGGGTGGACGAGCTCCTTGCGGACGAGCGCGAGGCAGTGGGCGGCGACGTGCGGCTGTTCGTCCGGTTCGGACAGGTCGACGACGGCGTCCAGATAGAACCGGTTGCCGACGACCGCCGCGCGTTCGAGCACCCGACGCTCGGCGGTGTCGAGCCGGTCGAGCCGGGCCGCGAGCAGCGCGGAGATCGTCGGTGGGACCTTGACGTTGCGCAGGCTGCCGTTCGCCGTCCAGCGGTTCCCCTCGCGTCGCAGCAGCCCGTCGTCGACCAGCGCGGCGACCATCTGTTCGACGAACAGCGGGTTGCCGGCCGCCGATGACGTGATGCGGTCGACGAGCAGCGGGTCGAGGTCGTCGGAGCCCATCAGGCTGCGGATCAGGCGCTGGCAGCGGGCCTCGGTGAGCGGTTGCAGCAGCAGCGAGGTGGCGTTGAGCTTGCCGCCGCCCCACTGGCGGCGCTCCTCCAGCAGCTCGGGCCTGGTCAGGCTGAGCAGCAGGATCGGGGCGTCGCGGGACCAGTCGGTGATGTGCTCGATCAGGTCGAGCAGGGTCGGCTCGGCCCAGTGGACGTCGTCGAAGCACAGCACGAGCGGGCGCCGTTCGGCGAGCGCCTGGAAGAACGTGCGGACGGCCCAGAAGCTCTCCTGGGTGCCGTCCTCGGCGCCGCCCAGGCCGACGAGCGGGGCGAGCGCGGCGACCACCTCGGTCGCGCCGGACACTCCGAGCTCGTCGAGCAGCTCGCGCAGCCGGCGTTTGCCCTCGACGGCGGACGAGTCGGCGGACACCCCGGTCGCCTGGCGGACCATCTCCATCAGCGGCCAGTAGGCGATGCCCTCGCCGTAGGACAGGCAACGTCCCCACAGCACGGTCGCCCGGTTGGAGACGCCGTCGCAGAACTCCTTCACCATCCGCGATTTTCCGATGCCGGCCGGCCCGAGCACGGTGAACAGGTGGCAGATGCGCTCCTCGACGACAGCCTCGAAGGCGTCCTGGATGCGCCGGCGTTCGCGGTTGCGACCGATGACGGGCGCGGCGAGGCTCAGCGACGGGGTGCGGCTGCCGGGGCCGGCGGTCGGGTCGACGAGCGCGACGAGCCGGTGCGCGCGCAGCGGGTCGCGCTTGCCCTGGACGACGAGCGGGCCGACGGCGTCGACGGTGACGCTGGGCCGGATGAGGCGGTGGGTGTTGTCGCCGATGAGGATCTCGTCGGGGGCGGCGGAGTCCTCCAGCCGCGCGGCGACGTTGACCGGGTCGCCGGTGACGCCGCTGCCGGCGACGGTGACCTCGCCGGTGTTGATGCCGATCTTGATGCGCAGCCCGAGGCCCCAGTCGCGGCGCAGGTCGGCGTTGAGCTCGCGGATCCTGGCCCGGATGTCGAGGGCGGCCCGGACGGCGCGCAGCGCGTCGTCCTCGTGCAGCACCGGGATGCCGAAGACGGCGAACACGGCGTCACCGATGAACTTCTCGACGGTGCCGCCGTGGGAGTAGATGACCTCGCGGACGTTCGTGAAGAACCGCCACATCATCTGCTGGAGCGGCTCCGAGTCGATGTTCTCACCGATGTGGGTGGAGCCGGTGATGTCGACGAACATGATCGTGACCGTCTTACGGGTGCCGCTGCGCGCGGCGGGCAGCGGGTTCCCGCAGGCGGAGCAGAACCGCGCACGGTCCGCGTTCTCCTCCAAGCATGTCGGGCACGCCACCATGTGCGGGATGGTAGGCCGATCTGGTGGCGTGACGGCAGGGGATCTAGGCATCGGTCGCTCGCGTCGTGATTCGTCCCACACCGGTTCCTCCTGTGGGGTACTCCTCGGCCAGGGGTCGGCCGGTTCCGGCCGGCCCGCCGGCGATCCCGGTGGGAACGCCCACCGGGCGCCCGAAGGAAGATCGTTCTCGCGGGATCCTCGGCCCGCCGGGGCGGTCATCCGGGCAGGTCCCGGCGCAGCGCGCCGAGCGCGGCGACAGTCCCCGCGGCCGCCCAGGCGATCCCGGCCAGGAACGCCGCGGCGTCGAGTTCCGTGCTCGGCGCGCCGAGCACCCCGAGCGGGCTGGTCACCGGCCCGCGGAACCGGCTGGCGTCGCCGATCAGCTCGACGAGGCCGAGCACGAGCAGGCCGAGCAGGGCGGCGCTCGGCCCGCGGGCGATCGATCCGGCCGCCACGCCGACCACGCCGGCGGCGCAGACGGTGACGACGACGACGGCATACGCGCCCAGCAGCTCGCCGGGCCGGTCCAGCCGCATCGTCGCGCCGTCGTGTCGGATGGCGCCGGCCGTGACCCAGGCGATGAACGTCAGCGTCGACAGGACGGCTCCGAGCCCGCCCACGGCCAGCAGCTGCGCACCGAGCACCCGGCGGCGAACGGGGGTGGCGAGCCAGGTCAGCGTGGCGGTGCGCCAGCGGAACTCGCTCGCCGCGACCTGGACGCCCAGCGCCATCAGCAGGTAGGCGAGCAGCAGCCCGGACCGGGAGCGCAGCGCGTCCCAGGTGTTGTCGGGTGACGCGTCCGCACCCCAGAACGCCAGCATCGGTATCTGCAGGAGCAGGAAGACGGCGACGGCGTTGCGCTGGCCGCGGCTGGTCGAAATCTTGAACAGCTCGGTGCGCACCAGGACGCCGAGCCGGCGGGGCCGCCGGGTCCGGCCGTGCGCGCGAGCCGGCCGCGCAGCCTCGGCCACCGGGCCGTCCCCACCGGCGGGGCCCCGGGTGGGGTCGCGGCGGGTGGGGTCGCGGCGGTCCGCGGCGCCCGCGCCGCTCGGCGTCGTCGCGGTCATCGGTTCGCCGCCAACGGAAGCGTCGGGCGGGTGCCGCGGGTGCCGTCGGCGCCCTCCTGGCCGCCGCCGGTCAGCGCGAAGAAGACGCCCTCCAGGTCGGGTCCGGTGGTGTGCAGCTCGACGAGCGGGATCCTGTGCTCGGCCGCAAGCCGCCCGACCAGCTCGGCCCAGCCGGGCGGCAGCCGCAGCTCGTCGGGCCCGGTCCGGCGCACCAGGACGGGCGGCTCGCCGGGGCCGTCGTGCGTCGCCCGGATGTGATCGGCCAGCAGGTCGGCGAGCATGCCCGCGTACGGGGTCCGGACGGTCACCGAGCCCTGGCCGATCTCGGGCATGGGGGCGTCGAGCGCCACCCGGCCGCGGTCGATGATGACGACGTGGTCGACGGTCTGGGTGACCTCGGCCAGCACATGGCTCGACAGCAGCGCCGTGCGTCCCTGCGCGGCCCAGGAGTGCAGGAAGTCGCGCAGCCAGCGGATGCCCTCCGGGTCGAGGCCGTTCGCCGGCTCGTCGAGCACCAGCAGCTCCGGGTCGCCGAGCAGCGCACCCGCGAGCGCGAGCCGCTGACGCATGCCCAGCGAGAAGGAGCCGGTGGCCCGTTCGGCCGCGTCGTCGAGCCCGACGAGGGCGAGCACCTCCGTCACCCGGCGCCGGCCGGCCCGCAGCGGCATCGCGAGCGCACGCAGGTGGTCCGTCGCCGACCGGGCCGGGTAGGCGGCCGGCTCCAGGACGGTCCCGACGAGGCGGGCCGGGTCGGCGAGCTCGCGGTAGGCGCGGCCGTCGACGAGTGCCTGCCCGCTGGTGGGCGTGACCAGCCCGAGGAGGATGCGCAGCGTCGTCGTCTTGCCGGAGCCGTTCGGCCCGAGAAATCCCGTGACGGCGCCACGCCGCGCGGAGAAGCTGACGTCGGTTACCGCGTGCACTCCCCGGTACCTTTTCGTCAGGTTCTCGACGGAGACGATCGGGCTGACGGCGGGCCTCCCGCGGCGCGTCGACGATGTTTCGTGCTGGTCAGGGGCGCGCGGTGATGGGCTTCGTCCGCGCGCCCGGACGTCTTCGGGTGCTGCCTGCCGAAGGGTGCGCGACCATCGGCAGAGCCGCGCGCCACGAAGGCCTTCTTTAGGTATAGCTGACCAGCGGCGCGCGATGAGCGCCGAGGCTCCGAGTCCCGGAGACGGATTCGGGTGTTCCGGGTTCGCGCCGCCGGCGTGGTGGCGATTCGCAGCCGCCGACCGGTTCACCGTTCAGTATCAGCGGCCCGCGGATGCGGCGTCGCGCGACCCGATGGTCAGGAGATGTCCGCCCAGCGGAACTCGCCGTTGGGCTCGCGGAGGCACGCGACCGGTCGGCCGGACGGATCCTTCTGGACCTGTCCCGCGTCCGAGCTGTCGCATTCGGCGCCCGGCGCCGGGCCCTGTTGCTGCTGCTGCGGCGGGAGGTTCGACCAGCTGCCCGGGCCGGCGGCGCCGGCGGAGGGCGGCGCACAGTAAAGGGTCAGACCGTTGATCGCGACGGCGGGTGCGGTGTCCAGCTCGGGGGCGCACGGCTCGCCGACGAACACGGGTGACGCGGACACGATCGGCGCGGTGGGCGTCGCGGCCGCCGAGGCCTCGCCGGACGGGGGCGCGGCGCTGGCGTTCCCGGTCCCCCCACTCGCCGCCCCGTCGGTGGCACCCGGGGTGGCGGCGCCGCCGGATCCGCCCGGGCCAGCGGCGGTGCCCCCGCCGCCGGACCCGTCATCCGGGGTGGGCGCGGCCGGCGCGGGACTCGGCTGTGGTGTCGTCGGCTGTCCGCCCGGGTCGGCCGTCGCCGTCGCGGCGCCGTCCGGGGCTGACGAGCTCAGGGAGTCATCGTCGGCCTGGCCGCAGCCGGCGAGGGCGGCGACGACGAGTACCGGCAGCACAGCCGCCACGACCGTCCGGCGACCGGGACCGAGCCGCCGGCCACGCCGGCGAACGTTCGCCCACCCGGCCACGGACTACCTCCTCCCACCCGGCGGACCGCGGGCGTGCGCGCCGCCCACGGGGAGCAGTAGCTGGGCGCCCAATCACAGACACGAACCAAGCTATCGCGCTGAGTAGCGCTGCGCCGCTCTTCTGGGGGCTCTGTCCGTTCCTGTCCGACGGGTACCCACCCCTCAGCTTAGATAAGCCATTGATCGTTGGGTGGCCATCTGTCGTGGTTTGGGTGTGCGCGTCGGCCCGTTCGGGCGGGGACCGCTCCCGTTGTGGCCGCGAAGTCGTCCTTGCACCCTGGTTACTCGCGAGTAGCATGGGGTACCACGTACTCGCCAGTAACCACGGCGGCGGCGGCCCGGCGGGGCGCCGTCGATGGCGTCGGAGACACCGGCCAATCGCCGCGCGATCAGGCAAAGCCTCGCGTGGCCGGCGGCAACAGAGACATGGGGGCGGCCATGGGGCACTACCGGAGCAACCTGCGGGACATCGAGTTCAACCTCTTCGAGGTGCTGGACGTCGAACGCATCCTGGGAACCGGCCCGTTCGCGGAGATGGATCGTGAGACCGCGCACGAGGTGCTGGCCGAGCTGGAGCGGCTCGCGGTCGGCCCGCTGGGTGAGTCGTTCGCGGACGCGGACCGCAACCCGCCCGAGTTCGACCCGGCGACCGGTACCGTCCGGCTGCCCGAGTCGTTCAAGAAGTCCTTCGCCTCGCTGCAGGAGGGCGAGTGGTGGCGGCTGTTCGTGCCGGCGCACCTCGGTGGGCTCGGCGCGCCGCCCACGGTCGCCTGGGCCGCCTCCGAGCTCGTCCTCGGCTCAAACCCGGCCGTCTTCATGTACATGGCGGGCCCGACGTTCGCCGGCATCCTCGACCGGCTCGGCAACGAGTGGCAGAAGAAGCTGGCCGGCTGGGCGATCGAGCGGCAGTGGGGCGCCACGATGGTGCTGACCGAGCCGGACGCCGGCTCCGACGTCGGCGCGGGCCGGGCGCGGGCGATCGAGCAGCCGGACGGCACCTGGCACATCGAGGGCGTCAAGCGGTTCATCACCAGCGGCGACTGGGACGTCCCCGAGAACATCTTCCACATGGTGCTGGCCAGGCCGGACGGCCGCGGTCCGGGCACCAAGGGCCTGTCGATGTTCGTCGTCCCGAAGTTCATGCCGGACCCCGGCACCGGCGAGCCGGGCGAGCGAAACGGCGTCTACGTCACGAACGTCGAGCACAAGATGGGCCTGAAGGTCTCCGCGACGTGCGAGCTGCGGTTCGGCGAGCGTGCGCCGGCCGTCGGCTGGCTCGTCGGCGACGTACACGACGGCATCGCCCAGATGTTCCAGGTGATCGAACACGCCCGGATGATGGTCGGCACGAAGGCCATCGCCACGCTGTCGACGGGTTACCTCAACGCGTTGGACTTCGCCCGTACCCGGGTACAGGGCGCCGACCTGACCGAGGCCGCCGACAAGACCGCGCCGAGGGTGACGATCATCCACCACCCGGACGTCCGGCGGATGCTGATGGCGCAGAAGGCGTACGCGGAGGGCATGCGCGCGCTGACCCTGTTCACCGCCTCCTTCCAGGACACGGTCGCCGCGGCCGAGGCGGACGCCGGCCTGCTGGGCACCCACGACGCCCTGTCCGGTGGCGCCGGCGCGGAGGCGGAGCGGGCGGCGCGGATGAACGACCTGCTGCTGCCGATCGTCAAGGGGGTCGGTTCGGAGCGGTCGTACGAGCTGCTGGCCAGCGCGCTGCAGGTGCTCGGCGGGTCCGGATACCTGCAGGACTATCCGATCGAGCAGTACATCCGAGACGCCAAGATCGACACCCTGTACGAGGGGACGACGTCGATCCAGGGCCAGGACCTGTTCTTCCGCAAGATCGTGCGCGACAAGGGTCAGGCGCTGACCGCGCTGCTCATCGAGATCCAGACGTTCGCGAAGGGCGACGCCGGCAACGGCGCGCTCGCCGGGGAGCGCGACCAGCTTGCCGCCGCGCTCGAGGACGTCCAGTCGATGGTCGGTGGCATGGTCGGGTTCCTCACGAGTGCGGCCGACGACAAGCGCGAGATCTACAAGGTCGGCCTCAACTCGACCCGGCTGCTCATGAGCCTCGGCGACCTGATCATCGGCTGGCTGCTGCTGCGTGGCGCCGAGGTCGCCCTGGCGGCGCTCGGCAACTCCCCGGTGGCGAAGGACGTCCCCTTCTACCAGGGCAAGATCGCCGCGGCGAAGTGGTTCGCGGCCAACGTCCTGCCCGAGTTGCGCGCCCGCCGCGCGACCCTCGAGGCCACCACCCTCGACCTCATGGATGTCCCCGAAGATGCCTTCTAGGGTCCTGAGCAGCCGAAACAGCTGAGGACAGCGATCTCGCCCCGACGGGGCGGTCGCCCGGCGCGGGCCGGGCGACCGCCCCGTTCGCGTGTCGCGGCCGGGAAAGCTGATTCTCCGAAAGGCCGGTTGTTTCTACCTAGGGGTTTTTGGGGTACCGGAGGGACATGGGAATCATGGCAAGCCTCGGGTTCTTCGGCTTCGGTGCGGTCCTGGCGTTTGCCGTCCGCTCCGACACTCCAGGTATCGATCTCACGGCGGTCGGTGTGATCATCATGCTGGTCAGCGCGGTGGGCTTCGCGACCGCGCTGTACCGCGAACACTGGCGGCGGCACATCTTCGAGGAGTCCATCGAGCAGGGCACTCCGCCCCCGCTGCCTCCCGACGACGGCATCATCCTCGTCGAGCCGACCGCGCCGATCACCGCTCCGGTCCGGGAAACCGAGACCGGCCTGCACCGTTAGCCCGTTTTCCCCGCCGATTCCGCCGCACCTCAGCGCAATGCCACAGTAGGTGGCCACAGTAGGTGCCCGCGCTGGGGTGCGGAAATCGGCGGGGAACTCACGCCCGGCCGCCAGCCATGGGACCCGTGAAATGGCGCGCCGGGACTTTTCGTACCCGCCGGCTGGGCGTAGCCGGTAGCTCTCAGGAGGTCCGGAGCGGCGGGAAAGCCTGGTCCAGCTCGTTGCGCATGTCGCGCTTGAGGATGTCGTCCGATTCCGAGGAGGGCTGGCCCTCCAGGAGGAACCGGGCGACACGGAGAGTGAGATCGACCCGCTCCGCGAGGTTGAGCCCGCCGGTGAAGCGGCCGCCGGTGGCGCCTGCGGACGACGCGGAGTTGAGCACCTTGGCGACGAATTCGTCCGCGGCCATCAGAGCCTCCACACGCGTCATGCGGTTCACCCCTTTGTCCGGGAAGCCGGAGTCGTGTCGATAGCTGGACGCGTCGGTCACGCTACCAGGCTCCATCCGCTCCCCGTTGTTCGCCCCAACTGCCCCCTTTGCGGGTGTGTATCACTCTTGGCCACCCGAGCGCCATCCGTTGAGGGTTGATGACGCGCGAGCCTCAGCTCCAGGCCAGTAGCAGCCCTGGGTCGGTGAGCATGGCGGCTATGTCGGCCAGGACGGCGGAGCCGAGCTCGCCGTCGACGAGCCGGTGGTCGAAGGACAGCGCGAGCTGTCCGACGGTGCGGACGGCCAGCTGGCCGTCGTGTACCCAGGGGGCGGGCCGGACGGCGCCGAGGGCCAGGATCGCCGCTTCGCCTGGGTTCAGGATCGGCGTGCCGATGTCGACGCCGAACACGCCGACGTTGGTGATCGTGATGGTGCCGCCGGTCAGGTCGGTGGGGCGCGCCTCGCCGGCTCTGGTCCGCGCCGTCAGGTCGGCGAGGCCGTGCGCGAGCTCCGCCAGGCCGAGCTGGTCGGCGCCGGGGAGGTTCGGCACGAGCAGTCCGCGCGGCGAGGCGACGGCGATGCCGAGGTTGACGGCGGGAGATACGACGATCTGTGGGTCGTGGCCGGCGCGTTCGACCCAGCTGGCATTGATCATCGGGTGTCGCCGGATGGCGACGAGCAGGGCGCGGGCGGCGAACAGCAGCGGTGTGACCCTGGCTCCGGCGAACTCGGGCAGCGCGGCGAGCCGGTCGCGTAGCGCCATCGTCTCGGTCAGGTCCGCGGTGACGAACTCGGTGACGTGCGGCGCGGTGAACGCGCTGGCGACCATGGCGCGGGCGGTCGCGCGGCGGACGCCCGAGACGGGCACGTGCCAGGTCCCGCCAGCCGCGTCGAAGCTGGCGCCGGCGGGGATCTGGCCGACGCGTCCCGGCGCGGCGCGGCCGGTCGGCGGGGACTCGGCCTCGGGCCGGCGGGTCGGATCCGCGGCGGGTTCGACCCGCGGAGATGTCCGCGTCGGGCCGCCGCGCCGCGCGGTCCCGGGACCGGTGTCCGGCGTGCCGGTGATCAGTATGCGGCCCGCGGCCTCGACGTCGGCCCGGCTGACGCTGCCGGCGGGACCCGTGCCGGGCAGCAGGTCGAGGTCGACGCCGAGGTCGCGGGCCAGCTTGCGGACCGGCGGCTTCGCCAGCGCCCGGCTGCCACCTTCGGCGGCGGTCGCGCCGGTGGCGAAGGCATTCAACGGAGCCGGCGGGGACGGGGGCCGCGGCGTCGCGACCTGGGCGGTCGGCGCCGGGGCGGCCCCGGCCGGCGCGAGCGGGGTCTCCGCCGGCAGCGGGGAAGGCGCCCCGGGCGCCGCGTGCCGGCGCCGGCGCGCCCGACCGCCGACGGCAGCGCCGGTGGCCGCGCGCGGGCCATAGCCGACGAGCATCGGTTCGCGCTCCCCGCCGCGGCGTGCGGGCACGTCCGCGGCGCCGGCCCGTTGGTCTGCTCCGGCCGGGGTGCGCGCCGCGCCGGCGTCCTTGGCTGGTTCGCCGCCGCCCCGCGCTGCGCCGGCCGCGGTGATCGGGCTGCCCGTCGCCGACGGGGCGTCGCCCGGGTCCGCCGGCTCGTCGTCCTCCACGGTGACCAGTACCGCGCCGACCAGAATCGTGTCGCCCTCGGCGCCGTGGGTCGCGACCAGCCGGCCGGCGAACGGGCTCGGCAGCTCGACCAGTGCCTTCGCGGTCTCGACCTCGGCGAGCGGCTGGTTGACCGTGACGGTGTCCCCCACGGCGACCAGCCAGTGGACGATCTCCGCCTCGGCGAGCCCTTCGCCCAGGTCGGGGAGCCGGAACTCTCGTCGTGCCACCGTGCCCTCCCGTCGTTGCGGACCTGCGTTGCGACCGGGCCGACGCCGGCGCTGACACGTGCCGGCCCTAGTAGCTGAAGGAGCGGTCGACGGCGTCGAGGATGCGCTCGACATCCGGGAGGTAGACGTCCTCCAGCCGGGAGGGCGGGTAGGGGATGTCGAAGCCGGTGACCCGCAGGACCGGAGCCTCCAGCGAGTAGAACGCCTGCTCGGTCACCCGGGCCGCCACCTCGGCCGAGAGCGACACGTTCGACGGTGCCTCGTGCACGACGACGAGCCGCCCCGTCCGGCGCACGGAGGCGATCACCGGGTCGAGGTCGAGCGGCGACAGCGACCTTAGGTCGATGACCTCGATCGACCGGCCGTCGTCCGCCTCGGCCGCCAGCGCCGCGTCCACGCAGGTACGCACCATCGGCCCGTAGCCGACGAGTGTCGCGTCCGTGCCGGGCCGGACGACCCGGGCGGCGAACAGCGGGGCCGGGCCGCCACCGGCGTGGCCGACGCCGTCGGCGAGGTCGACGGGATCGACGTCCGCCTTTTCCCAGTAGCGCCGCTTCGGCTCGAGGAAGACGATCGGGTCGTCCGCCGCGACCGCCTGCTGGATCATGATCTGGGCGTCGGCCGGGCTCGAGCACGTGACCACCTTGAGCCCTGCGGTGTGGCAGAAGTACGCCTCGGGCGACTCGCTGTGGTGTTCGACGGCCCCGATGCCGCCGCCGACCGGGATCCGGATCGTCACCGGCATCCGCACCCGCCCGGCGGACCGGTAGTGCAGCCTGGCCAGGTTGCTCACGATCTGGTCGAACGCCGGGTAGACGAAGCCGTCGAACTGGATCTCGCACACCGGGCGCAGGCCGCGCATCGCCATCCCGATGGCGGTGCCGATGATGCCGGACTCGGCGAGCGGCGTGTCGATCACCCGGTCCTCGCCGAACCGGGCGCGCAGCCCGTCGGTGACCCGGAAGACCCCGCCGAGGCGGCCGACGTCCTCGCCCATGACGACGACTTTCGGGTCGGCTTCCATCGCCGCGCGCAGGCCGCTGTTCAGCGCCCCGGCCAGGGTCAGCGTGGGCACGATGCCTCCGGTCCCGGGGCGGTCGGTAGGAGTCCGGGCCGGCCGGCGGCGGCCAGGCCGGTGCCGCTGGCGGCCTGAGCGAGCAGCCGCGGGGCCGGTCCTGGCGCCGGGTCGGCGTTCGGCCCGCGGTCTGCGGCGGGCGCGGGGGCCTCGGCCGTGTCCGGGGCGACGACGGCCGACGGCGGGAGTGGAGCAGCGGGCGGCGTCGGGAGCCGGTCGTCGTCGTCGGCCTCGTCGTCACCATCGTCGCCGGCGGCGAGAAGGTCGGCCAGGTCGGCGCGTTCGGCGGCCAGGTGCGCGCTCTGGACGACGGTGACGTGGTCGAACATCGACAGCGGCTCGGGGTCGGGCAGCGCGAGGCAGCGACGGCGCAGGTCGGCGGCGGCCTCGTCGGCCCGGGCGGTGACGGCGGCGTCCGCCGCGTCGTCCAGGGCGTCCTCGGCGATGAGGTGCGCGCGCACCCGGGCCACCGGGTCGCGCCCGGCCCACCGGGCCACCTCGTCGGCCTCCCGGTACCGGGACGGGTCGTCGGCGGTCGTGTGCGCGCCCATCCGGTAGGTGACCGCCTCGACGAGCGTCGGGCCGGCGCCGGCGCGGGCGCGGGCCAGCGCCCACCGGGTGACGGCGAGCGTGGCGAGCACGTCGTTGCCGTCGACCCGGACGCCGGGGAAGCCGTGGCCGGCGGCGCGCCGGCTGATCGGGACGCGTGACTGCCGGGCGGTCGGCTCGGAGATCGCGTATTGGTTGTTCTGACAGAAGAAGACGACGGGGGCGTCGAAGACCGCGGCCCAGCCGAAGGCCTCGCCGACGTCGCCCTGGCTGGAGGCGCCGTCGCCGAAGTACGCGATCGTCGCGCAGCCGGCGTCGTCTCCCGCGTTGCCCGGTTGGCGGGTCTCGTTCCGGACGGCCATGGCGTATCCGGTCGCGTGCAGGGTCTGCGAGCCGACGACGATCGCGTACAGCGCGAAGCCGTGTTCGTGCGGATCCCAGCCGCCGTGCGTCGTGCCGCGGAACAGGCCGAGGATCGCGACCGGGTCGACTCCCCGGCAGTAGGCGACGCCGTGCTCGCGGTAGGACGGGAAGGCCATGTCGCCCGGCGCCAGCGCCCGCGCGGAGCCGACCTGGGCCGCCTCCTGGCCGCGCAGCGGTGCCCAGAGCCCCAGCTCGCCCTGGCGCTGCAGGGCGGTGGCCTCCGCGTCGAGGCGGCGGATGACGACCATGTCGGCGTACAGGGCGAGCAGATCGGCGCAGGTCACGTCGGCGACCTGCGCCTCGATCTCCGCCCCGCTGATCTCCGGTCCGGCCGTCGTTACTCTCTGCCCGCTCGGTGTGAGCAGCTGCATCAGCTCCGTCACATTGGCCAACGATAGACCGCGAGCGCGCGCCGGCAAGCCGGCAATCTGCGATCGGCCAAATGCGGACGGTGGCATCGACTGCCGCCGTGGGCGCCGTGGCGCCTTGACCTGGCTTCGCCGGGCCGAGGGGCACCCGGCGGCGGGCTGATGTGGCCTTCGTACGCAAAGCGGACGGAGGCGGGTCGCCGGCCGAGCAGCGGCGGCCGGCTCGGTACGGTGACCGGCGTGAGCGCATCGCCGGAAGCCACCTCACCCACCCCTTCGACCGCGTCCCCGGAGCCCGGCACCCCCGGCACCCCCGGCACCGTCGTGCCGGCAGCCGAGGCAGCCGAGGCAGCCGGGCCGGCGCCGCGGCCGCTCGTCGACGGCGGCTCGCTCGGGCGGGTCGGCATCTGGAGTGGGCAGTTCGACTTCTCGCCGGCCGGGGTCGTGCGCGAGGCCGTGGCCGAGCTGGACGAGCTGGGCTACCCGACGATCTGGACCGGTGAGGTCAAGGGCCGCGAGGTGCTCGTCACGGCCGGGCTGATGCTCGCCGCCACCCGCCGGATCACGGTGGCCACCGGTATCGCGCAGATCCTCGCCCGCAACCCGCTGACGATGGCGGCCGGTCAGCTGGCGCTGGCCGAGGCGTATCCAGACCGGTTCCTGCTCGGCCTGGGCGTGTCGCACGCCGAGCTGATGCAGATCCGCGGGGCGCCGTACACGAGGCCGCTCGGTCAGATGTCGGCCTACCTCGACGAGATGGACCGGATGGCCGCCGAGCAGTACCGCGCCGTGCCGCCCGCGGGGACGCCGCCGCGGGTGCTGGCGGCGCTCGGTCCGAAGATGCTGGAGCTAGCCCGTGACCGCGCGGACGGCGCGCACACCTACTTCGTGCCACCCGAGCACACGGCGGCGGCCCGTAAGGCGCTCGGCTCGGGCAAGCTGCTCGTGCCCGAGCAGGCGTTCGTGCTGGACGCCGACGCCGATCGGGCCCGGGAGCTGGCCCGGCGGCACACCGGCTCGTACCTGCGGCTGCCGAACTACACCAACAACCTGCGCCGCTACGGGTACGGCGACGACGACTTCGCGAACGCCGGCTCGAACCGGCTGGTCGACATGATCGTGCCACACGGCGGGCCGGAGGTGCTCGCCCGCCGTGTCGCCGAGCACCTCGACGCGGGTGCCGACCAGGTCGCCGTGCAGGTCCTCGACTACGACCGCCGCGGCCTGCCGCGCCGGCAGTGGCGGGAGCTCGCCCCCGCGCTGCTCGCTCGCTGACGGGTCGGAGCCGCTGACGCCGGGCCTGCGGTCCACTACTCTCAGCTCGCACCGCGGCCACACTCTGCCGGCACACATCGGTACGGAACGGCAATTCTACCCCAGGTCGGATAACCCGGCGTGACCGGGTCAGCCGCGAGAACCTACAGTGTGGCCCCGGTCGCAGGCGGCACGTAGGTGCTGCTTACCGTGTCCTCGCGGGGGCCAGCACGGGGTGGGGTGAAGCGGTGATGCCGGCACGACGGAGGCCAGGCGGGCCGGACGCGGACGGCGGGCGCGGGGTCGAGACCCCGGCGATCCCGGTGTCGCCCCCGGGTCGGCGAGGGGCGGCGGCGTCGGTCGCCACGGCCCCGACCGCCCGAGCGCCGAAGGAGATGGCTCGATGGCCGTCGTGAGGTACCGCTCCCCTGGCCCGCGGCGCGGGGCGCCGCGGATCGCCCTGGTGCTGGCCGCGGCCGCCGCGACGCTGATGGGCTGCGGCCTCATCGGCAGCGCCGACAGCTCATCCGGTGGCCAGGCCCAGGCCGACGCGCTCGGCCAGCCGGCCGGTGGCGCGACGACGCCGGCGGCCGGGCCGAGCGTGCCGCCGGGCGGTTCGCGGCGAGCCCCGACGGGCCAGGCGGTGACGCTGGAGTTCGCCGGCGACGTGCACTTCGACGGCACGTCCGCGGCGGGGCTCACGTCCCTCGGCCCGATCATCAGCACCCTCACCGCGGCGGACCTCACCGTGCTCAACCTGGAGACGGCGATCACGACGGGCGGCGAGGCGGCGTCCAAGGCGTTCACCTTCCGGGCGCCGCCGCAGGCGTTCACCTCGCTGCGCGCCTCGGGCGTCGACGTCGTGAACATGGCGAACAACCACGGCATGGACTACGGACCGGTCGGCCTGCAGGACACGCTGCGCGCCGCCCAGGCGGCGAAGTTCCCCACGATCGGCATCGGCCAGGACGACACCGCGGCCTTCAGCCCCTACCGCACCGAGATCAAGGGGCAGCGGATCGCCGTCATCGGGGCGACGCGGGTGCTCGACGACGAGCTTGCCGCCGCCTGGACCGCGGGACCGGACAAGGCGGGGCTGGCCTCCGCCAAGGACATGCCCAAGCTGCTCGCGGCGGTGCGCGCCGCCAGGGCCGACTCGGACACGGTCGTGGTCTTCCTGCACTGGGGCGTCGAGATGCGCAGCTGCCCGGGCGAGGACCAGTCCGGCATCGTCCCCGCCCTGGTGGACGCGGGAGCGGACATCGTCGTCGGCTCGCACGCACACGTGCTGGAGGGCGGCGGCTGGCACCCGACGGGCGCCTTCGTCGACTACGGCCTCGGCAACTTCGTCTTCTACGCCGGCGGCGGGGGCCCGACCACGCAGAGCGGCGTGCTGCGGCTGACCGTCCAGGGCCGGGCGGTGACCCAGGCGCAGTGGGTGCCGGCCCGCATCGTCGGCGGGCTGCCTCGGCCGGCGACCGGCGCGGACGCGGCGGCGATTCTCGCGGCGAAGGGCGGCCTGCAGGGCTGCGCGGGACTGAAGCCCGACCCGCCGAACTGGGGCGCCATTCCCGAGACCGCAGTTGGCCAGGCGGCAGCCTCCCCGCCCAGTTAGAGCTCGGCCCGATCAGGGGCACGCACCTGAGCCCGTGCCCGGACGGAGCGAACCAAGTTACAGCCGGCAGTCGGTGCAGCGACCGTAGATCTCGACGGTGTGCGCGACGTCGGTGAAGCCCTCGGCGGCGGCCACCTGCTCGGTCCAGCGCTCGATCTCCGGGCCCGCGACCTCGACGGTGTGCCCGCACTCGCGGCAGACCAGATGGTGGTGGTGCGCGCCCGTGGCGCAGCGGCGGTAGACCGTCTCGCCGTCGTCGAGGCGCAGCACGTCCACCTCGCCCCGGTCGGCGAGGACCTGCAGATGCCGGTAGACGGTCGTGAGACCGACGGCCTGCCCGTCGGCGCGGAGCCGGGCGTGCAGGTCCTGCGCGCTCGTGAACGCGTTGGTCGTGGCCAGCGCCGCGCTGACGGCGTCGCCCTGGCGGGTGGATCGCGTCGTCGTGCCGCGACCGGGCAGGCCGCGGGCCGCCAGGTCGGGGCCGAGGTCGTCCGGTTCGGCGGTGGCGCGATCGCGGTCGCGGTTCGCGGTGGGCACGCGTCCACTTTCTCATCTCCAGCGCTACCGGGGATCGAGCTGGATGGATACCCCAGACACGCCGGCGCCCGCGACCGGTTGTGGCCGCCGGCGGCGTGGACCGGCGAGCAGCGCTGCGATCTGGTCAACCGCTGAGGATCGACCGTTCCGACCGGCGGCGAGGGCACGTAACCGGTGCACCGCCGCCAAAGGGCGACCTAACTGGCGATATCGTCCGATCGGAAGCCGCTTCCTCCACCGAGGGGTGGATTCGTCCCGAGCCGTGACGTTCGGGCGCGGCTGGGACGGCAGGTCCGCCGGCTGACAGGGCGTGGTGTGGCGCGGGCGGCACCGTTGCGTGACGCCGAAGGTCAAGGAGGACGACGGATGGATCGCCCCCGGATGGGATCGCGGGCGGGCGCGCGCGCCGACGGGGAGCCGAGCCAGATCTGGGTTCGCTTCGCGGTTGCCGGCGCCGCGCTCATCGCCGTCGCCGGGGTGCTGACCACCTGCACCGACCGGCAGTCCGCCGGGTCGTCCGGGTCTCCCGACAGCGTGTTCGCCGCCTCGACGGTGAAGAGCGACGCGATCAGCCAGTGGTACGACGGCACCCACGACATCCGCCAGCGGATCGCCGACGACGTCGCCGAGGTGCGCACCCAGCTCACAGCCCAGGACGGCGCGGCGCTGCGGCCAGCCTGCACCGGGCTCGGCGACGACGTGACCGAGGCGAGGGCGCTCCCGTCCGGCCCGGACTCGATCGCGCAGAACCTGTTCGACGCCGGCCTCGACGGCTACGGCGACGGCGTCACCGCCTGCGGGAACCTCTTCGACGGCACCGAGCAGAGCGTCGACACCCTCCAGGGAGCCGTCCGCAAGGGCCTGACCACCGGCGACGAGCAGTGGTCGGCGCTCGCGACCCGGCTCTCCATGCCGATGGCCACCGCCGGGGCCGACGGGCCGGCCGACACACCGTCGAGCGAACCGCCGCCCTCGGCGACGCCCGGTGCTCGCGCCACGACGCCCGCGACCAGCAGGCCGACGACGGTCCGCACGACCGTGCCGCCCACCGCGCCGCGAACCACCCCGCCGCCGGTCGCCACCACCCCGGCACCGCCGCCCTCGACCTCAGTGGCACCGACGACCACGCCGCCTGTCGGCGAGACGTCAGGCGGGACCAAGCCGACCCTCCCGACAGTTGGTGGCGTCAACAACTGATCTTGCCTGTTCGGTCACCCGCAGCTGCACGTCACGGCCCCGTGAGCGGGAGTAGTAAGGGGGTGGCCGCGGCCGGGTGGTCACGGAACGTGATGAGGTGTGGCGGGGGTCACCGGGCGACGGGTGATGCGGGTCGCCGGGAACGGGCGGGTTCGGGGCGTCATGTCCCCCACACCGGGCGGGTGGCGCGGTTCGGCGCGACTACCGGCCGCGCATAACCGATGGACGACGTGCCTACCCTGGATGCCATGGAGTTCACCCAGTCCGAGAAGCTCGCCGGCGTCTGTTACGACGTCCGAGGACCCATCCTCGACGAAGCGACCCGGATGGAAGCAGCGGGCGAACGGATCCTGAAGCTGAACATCGGCAACCCGGCGCCGTTCGGTTTCTCGACGCCGCCGGAGGTGCTCGAGTCCGTGTCCGCGAACCTGGCGGGTGCGCAGGGCTACAGCGACTCCAAGGGACTCCTCGCGGCGCGGATCGCGGTGGCCGGGTACCACCAGGGCAAGGGCCTCGTCGGCATCGGGCCGGACGACGTGTACCTGGGCAACGGCGTCTCCGAGCTGATCATGATGGCGCTGCAGGCGCTGCTCAACAACGGCGACGAGGTGCTGCTGCCCGCGCCGGACTACCCGCTGTGGACGGCGGTGGTGAGCCTCTGCGGCGGCAGACCGGTGCACTACCTGTGTGACGAGTCCGCCGGCTGGATGCCCGACGTGGAGCACGTCGCCGCCCGGATCACCCCGCGGACCCGGGCGATCGTGCTGATCAACCCCAACAACCCGACCGGCGCCGTATACGACCGGGCGACGGTCGAGGCGCTGGTGGAGCTGGCCCGCCAGCACAACCTCATGCTGTTCTCGGACGAGATCTACGACCGGGTTCTCTACGACGACACCGAGCACGTCTCGACGGCGGCGCTCGCCCCCGACGTCGTCTGCGTGACGTTCAACGGCCTGTCCAAGGCATACCTGCTGGCCGGGTTCCGCGCCGGCTGGATGGTCGTCTCCGGCCCCCGCGAGCACGCCTCCAGCTACATCGAGGGCCTGAACATCCTCGCGAACATGCGGCTGTGCGCGAACGTGCCCGGCCAGTACGCCGTCAGTGCCGCGCTGGCGAACGACGAGGGCGCGGGTGATCTGGTGCTTCCTGGCGGCCGGCTGCGCGAGCAGCGGGACACCGTGGTGAAGTTGTTGAACGACATCCCCGGGGTGTCCTGCGTCATGCCGCGCGGCGCGCTCTACGCCTTCCCCCGGCTCGACCCCGAGGTGTTCGCGATCCGTGACGACGAACGGCTCGTCCTCGACCTGCTGCGGGCGGAAAGGATCCTGCTGGTGCAGGGAACCGGCTTCAACTGGCCGAGGCCCGACCATGTCCGCATCGTCACGCTGCCGCCGGTCGACGAGCTTTCCGCCGCCGTCGGCCGCATCGACACCTTCCTGTCGACGTACCGGCAGGGCTGAGCCGGGAACGCGGGCGTGGTCGCGCTGTCCACAGGACGCGCCGAGATTTCCACAGCCTTGCGCACCCTGTGGATACGAACTGTGGATAACTTGCCGATAGCCGTGGACGCCGCTCCCGACGATGAAAACGCCCCATTACCCGTCGGACTCGCCGCCGATCCCACGGTCGGTGGCTCGCGTCCGTGGCCGGGCGGCTCGCGCCGGCGGGTGGACCGCGTCGTCCCGACGGCGCTGGCCGGCGCCGTCGTCGCCGTGCTGGGTGCCCTGCACGCCGCGCTGGGCCGCCCCCTCTGGTACGACGAGATCTGGCGCCCCCACTTCCTCGCCGAGCCGGCGGGGACGTTCTGGTCGGAGCTCGCGCACGCGAACACCCCATCGGCGCTCGGCTGGGCCGCGCTCACCCGGCTCGTCGGCGACGTGGCCGGCTGGCATGCATGGGCGCTGCGCGGCCCCGAGCTGGTCGCGCTCGTGCTGCTGCCGGTCGCGGTCTACGCCTTCGTCCGGCGGTTCACGGGAGCGGTCGCGGCCGGGCTCGCGGGGGCGTCGGTCGGGCTGTCGGGGGTGATCGTCGACCTCGGCACCCAGCTCAAGCCGTACTCGATCGAGGCGCTAGCCTCGCTGGCCATCGTCTGGCTGTGGACGGCGCAGGATGCGGCCCGGACCGACCGGGGTGCCGGGTTCGCCTCCGGCCGGCCATGGCTTCCGCGCACCCTGGCCGGCGTGGTCGGCCTGTTCTCGGTGCCGGCAGCGTTCCTGGTGATCCCCCTGGCGGCGGTCGACGTCCTCACGGCCGGGCGCCGCTGGCGGCACCGGCTGGCCGCGGCGTTCGCCGCGGCGCCGGCGCTGGCGATCTGCGGGCTGCACACCGCGCTGTTCGTCGGCCACCAGTCGAGCCAGCGGGCCAGCACGTTCTGGGACACCCAGTTCCTCGCCGGCCGCGGCCCGCTCGACGCGGTCCGGTTCGTCGCCGGCGAGACGGTCCGGATCCTCGGCGGCGCGCCCACCGGCGTCGACCGTTACGACCCGAACCTCGTTCATCCGGCGACCGACACCACCCTCGCGGCCGCCTGGCTCATCGCCCCCGCGGCCGCCGTGGCATTCGTCGTCGGTGCCGCCGCACTCGCCCGGCGGCGCGACGGGCGTCACCTGCTCGGCGCCGTCGTCGGCGCGCTGCTGCTGGCGCTCGTCGCCAGCGCGGGCCGCTACTGGCCGTTCGGTGCCAACCGCACCAACCTGTTCCTGGTGCCACTGCTGGTCGCGGTCGTGGCCGTCGGCGCCGACCGGCTCGCGGGCCGTGGCACCCGTCGCGGTGCGTGGCGCGGTGCCTCGGCGGCGTCGCGGGCCGCGAGCGTGGCCACGCTGGCCGTCGCGGTGGTGCTCGCGGCCACGCCGGTGGCCTCGGCGAGCGCGCTGGCGCCGTTGTGGCGGGACCGGGCCGAGATCCGACCGGTGGCACTGATGGTCGACGCCACGACGCTGACGCGGCGGCTTTACCAGCCGGGTGACGTCGTCGTCGTCGGTGGCCGGCTCGCGCGCTCCGGCTGGCTGTACGCGATGGGTGTCAGCGACGACGGCGTCTACGCCGCGGCGCCCCGGGCCGTCCCGGCCGGCGCCGCCGCCGGCCGCTGGGGCGTGCCGGCGCGCGTCGGCCCTCGGCTGCCGGCGGACTCGACGGTCTTCCTGACGCAGGTCGGCGCCGGCGAGGCCGCCACGGCGCTGGCCGGCCGCCCGGACGGGCCGCCGCGCCGCGTCCTGCTGTTCGTCCTCACCTACGATCGCGCGGGCGCGGCGGCGGAGCTCGCGGATCTGCGCACCGCCGGCTGGTGCCCGGCGACGACGTTCGACTTCCCGAACACGGGCGCGCTGTACGTTCTGACGCACTGCGGGTAGCGCCGACGAACCGGAGCGTGTTCTCTCGGAGCGGCGGGCCCGCGACCAGGCCGGCCGCGCCTCGCCGTGTCGGGGGTCGTGCCCCAGAATCGGCGGCGATGCCCGTAGGCTCCCGGTCTTGTGAGCCCCGTCCTCGCCTCGTCCCGAGCCGGGAACTTCGTCCGCTCGCTGCTGATCATCGCACTGATGGTGATCGTGTTCCGGGAGCTCTACCTGCTGTGGATCTTTCACACGCCGGCGTGGACGTCGCGGCCACCCGAGATCAAGTACTGCGGCAAGTACTACGAGCAGCGTGAGGAGCCACCGGACGTCGCCACCGCCGAGATGACCCGGCTCGCCGGCGGCCGCGTGAAGCAGATCAAGCGCTCACCCGTCCTGCGCCCCATCGCCGCCTACCGCCCCGCCAAGGCCTGCCCGCGCTACGTCTTCGCCAAGGTCGACGAAGACCGCTTCGTCGTCTACACCTACCCCAGCCGCTGACGCCCGCAGGTTCCGGTCACACCACATGCACACGGGCGTGAATCGACGTGCGCTGCTGGAGCGCCGCCCGCACCGCGCGGTGCAGGCCGTCTTCGAGGTAGAGCGTGCTTTCCCATTCGACGACGTGGGGGAACAGGTCGCCGTAGAAGGTGGAGTCCTCGTCGAGTAGCAGGTCGAGGGCGAGGACGCGTTTCGTGGTGACGAGTTGGTCGAGACGTACCTGGCGGGGCGGGATCTTCGCCCAGTCGCGCTGGCCGAGTCCGTGGTCGGGGTACGGGCGACCGTCCCCGACCAACTTGAAGATCACCTGAACCTCCTCGCCGCGCCGTCGATGTGCCCGGCCCGGACCGACGCCAACGCCTCGCCACCCTGGGGGCTCTGGGGGCGCGGCTGCCTGCCAGCCTCGGGCTGACCGGCCGTTCCAGCCTAGGATCCTCCGTCCGCATCCCGGGGCACTACCAGTGTCCGGCTCGTAGTTGCGCGGACCTTGAGACACGCGGACCCTGTTGGCGTCGTGTAGTTGTCAACCCGCTCTGCCGCTGCGAGATGCGTGCAACGCGACCCTTCCGACCGCTCGCGGCGGTTGGCCGAATGCGGCCCCGGCACCCGCATCCGTCCGACATGCGGCCGCCCTTGCTTGACGGGACGGCCGCGGTCTACTTAAGTAAGCCTTACTTGATGACGGGAGGAAGTCGATGCCTGCGGAGGAACCGGACGACGCGACGGCCCTGGCCGCGGTCCGCGCGCGCACCGTCCTGGCCGGTGCCCGGCACGCGCTGCTGACGCTGCTGGGACCGCGGGTGCGCGGCTGGAGCGGCCTGATCGACGACGGCGGGGAGCCGGTGCTGCTGGTCGGCGCCGACAGCCCGCCCGCCCGCGCGGCCGCGGCCGGATCGGTGCGGCGCTGCCGCCTGGACGTGCCGGGCGCCGCGGGTGAGCGGCTCGTCCTGGCCGGCCAGCTGCGGGCGGTTCCCGGCAGCGCCGAGCAGGTCGCCCAGCGGATCACCGGGCCCGGTCTGACGGTCGAGATGCCGCCCTGCGCCGCGGGCGACCTCGCAGCGGTGGCGCTCTCGGTGGACGAGGTCCTGCTGTGCCTGCCGAGCGTGGCCGAGCCGGGGGTGCGCCGTGGCTGGCTACACCGCGTCCACCGCGGCGCCGGCGGTGCCGCCGGCGAGCCGGCGGGCCGGGCGCTAGGCCGGGGCGCCGAGCCGCGCTGGCCGGCGACGGCGCACGGCCACCGCGTCGAGCTGGCCGCCTACGCGCTCGCAGAGCCGGACCTGATCGCCGCGTACGCGCCTGATCTGGTGGAGCACCTGAACCTCGCCCACGCCGATCAGCTGCGCCGGATCGCCGCGCACGGCCGGCCGGTCGCGGTGCCCGTGGCGCGGCTGTCCGAGACCGCCGGCGCGCTGGGTGCGCCGTCCCCGGACGGTGCCGGCGTGGCGACGGGCGCGGGGGGCGCGGGGGGCGCGGGGGGCGGGGTCGGCCCGTCGGGCGAGGCGAGCGGCGGCGGCCAGACTGGGCCGGCGTGGTCGAGGCGGCTCGCGGACCCGACGGACCGCTCGGCCGTGGCCGCGGTCGCGGTCGGCGATCTCGACCGCACCGGCCTCACCCTGTGGCAGGTGGGGGCGGACGGCGCGGACGAGCTGCGCGTGACGTTCCGTGAGCCGCTGACCGAGCCGCGTTCGCTGGGGCTGGAGCTGCGCCGCCTGCTGTCCGACGAGTAGGTCGGCTGGCTCGCGGGCCCGGTTTGACAGCAGTATCCGAAATCGTTTTCATTACGGGCATGCGCCCCTGGAAGGTTCGACCGTCCACCCGCCGGTTCGCCGTGCGCGCACCGCGACGTCGGCGGGTGTCGGCCGCCGGCGCGGCGCTCGCGGCCCTCGGCCTCGGCGCGTCGGTGCTGCTCGCCGGCTGCGGCTCGAATGGCGACGACGCCGGCGGCTCGGTCGCGCCCGGCGGAATGCTGCGCGTGGTCGCGACGACCACCCAGGCCGGCGACTTCAGCCGGGTGATCGGCGGTGACCTCGTGAAGGTCACCCAACTGGTCAAGCCGAACGTGGACCCGCACGACTACGAGCCGTCCCCGGCCGACCTGGACGCCATCGCCACGGCCGACGTCCTGGTCACCAACGGCGTAGGCCTGGAGTCCTGGCTGGACGACGCCGTCTCGGCGGCGGGCTTCGAGGGCACCCGGGTGGTCATGGCCGACGGCGTCGCCGTCCGCACCGGCACCGGCGCCGAGTCCGGCCAGCACGACCCGCACATCTGGCACGACCCGCGCAACGCCAAGATCATGGTAACCGACGTCGAACGGGGCTTCGCCCGCGCCGATCCGGCGCATGCCGGCACCTACCAGGCGCACCTGACCACCTACTTGGCCGCGCTGGACGCGCTCTACCGCCGCCAGGCCGCCGCGTTCGCCGCGATCCCGCCCGCACGCCGCCTGCTCGTCACCAATCACGATGCGTTCGGCTACTACACGGCCCGCTACGGGATTACCTACGTCGGTTCGATCATCCCGAGCTTCGACACGTCGGCGGAGCTGTCCGGCCGGGCGATCCAGGAGATCGTCGCGAAGATCCGGGAGACCGGGGCGAAAGCGGTGTTCTCGGAGTCGTCCCTGCCGCCCAGGACCGCCGAGACGATCGGGCGGGAGGCCGGCGTGCGGGTGGTCGCCGGCGAGGACTCGCTGTATGCCGACTCGCTCGGCCCCGCCGGGTCGGCCGGCGAGACCTACCTGAAAGCCGAGCAGCACAACACCGATGTGATCGTCGAGGCGATCCGATGAGCGGGCCGTCGCCGCGCGCCGCGGCCACCGACACGGGCACAGCGGCCGCCGCGGCCTCGCGTGGGGCCGTCCAGGCCGGGTGCGCGGGCACCTGCCGGGCAGGCCGCGCCGCTCGCGCCGACCGCCCGGTGGCGGCGCGGCAGTCAACGCATACCGTGACCGTCATGAGTTCCGACGTCCGGCCCAGCTCGCTCACGGCGCTGGGACCGCCGCTCGTGACGCCGCGGTTCGGGCTCGCCGCGCTTGCCGACGGCGGGCAGCCGCCGGCCGCCGGCGGTCGCACGGTCGAGGCCGCGCCGGCCCCTGTGCCCGTGGCCGCTGTGCCCGTGTCGGTGGCCGCCTCGCTCGCCGCCGGGTCCGTGTCGGTCGACGTGGTCGGATCGGTCGCCGGCGGTGACCGGCCGGCGGGCCGGCGGGCGCCGGCCCGGTCCGCGCCGGTCGGGGCGGCCGGCGTCGCCGCGGCGGCGGCGCCCGGCGAGTCGGCCGCGGCGGGAACGCCGGACGCGCTGGTGCTCGCGCAGGCCACCGTCGCCTACGGCCGCACCCCGGCGCTGGAGCGCGTCACCGGCCGGGTGCCGGCGGGTCGTACGGTCGCGCTGATCGGCCCGAACGGCGCCGGCAAGTCGACGCTGATCAAGGCCGTGCTCGGTCTGGTTCCGGTGGTGTCCGGGTCGGTGACCGTGCTGGGGCAGACGCCGGCGCGGGCCCGCCGCGAGGTCGGCTACGTGCCGCAGGCGGACACCCTCGACACCGACTTCCCGGTCTCCGTCGCCCAGGTCGTGCTGATGGGCCGCTACCGACGGATCGGCTGGGTGCGCCGGCCCGGCGCCGAGGACCGGGCCGCGGCCGAGGAGGCGCTCGCGGCGGTCGGCCTGGCGCACCGCGCCCGCGACCGCTTCGGGACGCTGTCCGGCGGTCAGCGCCAGCGGGTGCTGCTGGCGCGGGCGATCTCGGCGCGGCCACGGCTGCTGCTGCTCGACGAGCCGTTCAACGGCGTCGACGCCGTCTCCCAGGACGCGCTGCTCGCCGCGCTCGCCCGGCTGACCGCCGCGGGCACGGCCGTGGTGATCTCGACCCACGACCTCGCGCTCGCCCATCTGGCCTGCGACGACGTCTGCCTGCTCAACCGGCACCAGTTCGCGTTCGGCCCGCCGGCGGCGACGCTGACGCCCGAGCTGTTGCGCGCCACCTACGGCGGCGCCGCCGTGGAGCTGGGCTCGCACGGCGTCATCGTGGCGCGGCCGTGACGTCGTGCCGCCACCGGTCGCCGGGCCGGGCCGCGCGACGCGGCGCCGGTCACGACGGTCACGACGACCGCGGCGATCGAGGCCGTCGACGCGGTCGGGGCGCGGCGCGGTGACTCAGCTGCTGGTGGTGCCGTTCGAGCGGCCCTACCTCGCCCGGGCGCTCGTCGAGCTGCTGCTGCTCGGCGGCCTCGCGGCGGTCGTCGGCGTGTTCGTGCTGCTTCGCCGGCTCGCGTTCCTGACGGACGCGCTGACCCACACGGTCTTCCCCGGGGTCGTGGTCGGCTTCCTGCTCGGCGGGCAGTCGGGGATCTTCCCAGGGGCGCTGGTCGTGGCGTGCGTCGCGGCCGGTCTGTTCACGCTGCTCGCGGCGACCCGCCGGGTCGGCGAGGACGCCGCGCTCGCGATCCTGCTCACCGGGTTCTTCGCGGTCGGCGTCGTGCTGGTGTCGCGCCGCCCGTCGTACACCGCGGACCTGACCGCCTTCCTTTTCGGCCGGGTGCTGACCGTGCGGCTCTCGGACATCGTGGCGACGGCGGTCGTCGCGGCCGTCGTGCTGACCAGCGTGGCCGCGCTGCGCAAGGAGCTGCTGCTCGTCGCGTTTGACCCGGAGTCCGCGCGGGCGGCCGGGTACCGGGTGGCCGCGCTGGACCTCGCGCTCAACCTCGCGATCGCCCTGGTCGTCGTCGCCGCGGTCCGCGCGGTGGGCACCGTCCTCGTGATCGCGCTGATCGTGGTTCCGGCGGCCGCCGCGCGGCTGCTGTCCGACCGCCTCGTCGTGGTGACCGCCGTCGCCGCCGTCCTGGGGATGGGGAGCGGCTGGCTGGGTCTGCTGGTCAGCTACCGGATCTCCGTGGACCACGGGATCCGGCTTGCCACCGGTGCGACGGTCGTGCTCGTCCTCGTCGCGGCGTACCTGCTTGCGCTTGCCGCCGCGGCCGCGCGCGCCCGGCTTGGTCGGCGCCCCGCGCGTCCTGGCGCCGCGGTGGCCGTCGGCGGGTCCGCGCTCGATGCTCCTCGGCCCGTCGCGGCCCTCGGCGCGGACGCCCGGGCCGACGGCACCCAGGTCGCGTCCGGGACGGCGGACCCCGGCAGCGAGGCCGGGCCGGGCACGCGATGAGGCTCTGGGAGACCCTCGGCGACGGGTACACCCGCCGGGCGCTGGCCGAGGCCGTGCTGGTCGGCGTCCTGTGCGGGGCCGTCGGGGTGCACGTGGTGCTGCGGCGGCTGAGCTTCCTGACCACGGCGCTCACCCACGCGACGTTCCCGGGCGTGGTCGTCGCCGCGCTGCTCGGCCTGCACCTCGTGCTCGGTGCCGGGCTGTTCGGCCTGCTCGTCGTCGGCGCGGTCGCCGCGGTCTCGGGCGCGCGCGGTGGCGGCGGCGCGGTGCCGTCGGCGGCGCCGGCCGGCCGCGGCGGCCGCGACCTGTCGAGCGTCACGGGCGTCGTCCTGTCCGGCGGGTTCGCGCTCGGCGTCGCCCTGATGTCAGCGCAGGACGGATTCACCCGGGATCTGACAGCTTTCCTCGTCGGATCGATCCTCACCGTCGGCACGGCGGACCTGCTCGTCACCGCGATCACGGGCGCCGTCGTCCTCACCGTGCTCGCGGCGTTGCGCAAGGAGCTGCTGCTCGGCGCCTTCGACCCGACGGGCCTCGCGGCGGCCGGCTACCCCGCGTGGCTGCTCGACCTGGTGGTGCTGTTCGCGATGGAGGCGACGGTCGTGACCACGGTCCCCGCGGTGGGCACGATCATGGCGATCGCCCTCGTCGTCGGCCCGGCGGCGACCGCGAGGCTGTGGTGCGCCCGCACCGGCCCGATGACCGCCCTGTCCATGGCGCTGGGCGTCGTCGCGAGCGTGCTCGGCCTCGCGGTGAGCGCCCAGTGGGACGTGGCCGCCGGCGGCGCCATCGTGCTGACCATCGCCGCCCTGTTCGCTGTCTCCCTGCTCATCGCGCCGCGGGCGCGCCCCGCGAGCCTCCGGTCGCCGGCAGCGGAACCGGCCTCGGCCGGGTGATCGGACGAGACGGGCGTGGTCCGCGTGTCCGCCGGGCGGCCTGACGCTTAGCAGACTCGGCGGGCGATAGGGACGGCCGGCGGGGATATGGCAGAGTCGGATTCGTGACGTCTGCCGGGGGCCGCCCGCACCGGCCACCCGGCGCGAACGGCTCGGGGTGGCCCGGCCCGCGCGCGGACGCGCCGACCGATGATCAGCCGTCCGCCGGGCGCCGGCCGGGCCTGCTAGCCGGGCATCCCGCGTCGGGGCGGGTCCGGCTCGCCCGGGCGGTGGTCGGCGGCGGCGCCACGACCAGCCTGGCGGTGGCGGCGCACGCCGCCGCCGGGGGAGCCCCGCCCGCGGCCGCGCTCGTCGTGGTCGGTGGCGCGCTGCTGATCCGGCTCGCCTGGGGCCTGGCCGGGCGGCGCCGTGGTCTGCCCACGGTGCTCGCCGCGTTGACCGGCTCCCAGTTCGGGCTGCACGTCACCTTCGTCCTCAGCGGCCACCAGGCCGCGAACCCGGGACACCACCACGTGGTGGCGCCGGCGGAGCTGCTCGCCTACGGCGGCGGCGCGCGCTGGGCGGGCCCCGGCCTCATGCTCGCCGCCCACCTCGCGGCGGTGCTCGTCACCGGCGCGCTGCTGTACCGGGCCGAGCAGCTGCTGTGGGCCGCGGTCGCGGTGCGCGCCGGGCTCCTGAGCACGACGTCGCGGGTCCTCGGACCGCTGGCCGCCGCCGCCGACCTGCTGCTGCGGCTGCTCGCCTCGATGATCGTCGAGCGCCTCCCGGCGACGGAGGCGCGCGCGGCGGCAGCGGCCGCCGCGCCGCCGGTGTCGCTGCGCGAGGCCCCGGTGGGCCGGGCGGCCAGGCGGCGTGGCCCGCCGCCGGGACGCGCCGCCCTGACAGCCGCCTGACCTTCTCCTCGAGCCTCGGCGACGGCGCCGAGGTGAGTTTCTGGCGCGCGCGACCCACCGTTGCCGCGTGGCCGGGTCATGCCCGCCCGACCTCTCATGGCCGCCCGCGACCGCCGCGACGTGACCGCCACGGCGGATCACCACGCCGGTCCCGGCCGACGCGCGCCCATCCCCTGTCTATCGCTCGTCCACCTGTGTGGAAGGACCACGATGTCCCGCACCAGAGCCCGGGTCGTCCGGGCCGCCGGCGTGCTTGCCGCCGGAACCATCGCCGTCGTCGCGACCGCCCTGCCGGCCTCCGCCCACGTCACCATGTCTCCGTCGAGCGCGCCCGCGGGCGGCTACACCACGCTCGCCCTCAAGGTGCCGACCGAGAGCGACACCGCGTCGACCACCAAGCTCGACGTCGCGTTCCCCACGGACGCGCCGATCGCGTCGGTCAGCGTCCAGCCGAAAGCGGGCTGGACCTACGAGGTCCGGCGGGGTGCCCCGAGCAAGCCGGTCGTCACCGACGACGGCGACAAGGTCAACGAAGTCGTCAACGAGATCATCTGGACCGCGGCCGCCGGCTCACCCGGCATCAGGCCAGGCGAGTTCGACACGTTCGTCGTGTCGGCCGGCCCGCTGCCCGAGGGCGTCGGGTCGATCGCCTTCAAGACGTTGCAGACGTACTCCGACGGGGAGGTGGTTCGCTGGATCGACACGGCGGCCGCCGGGCAGCCGGAGCCGGAGCACCCAGCCCCGACCCTGACCCTCACCGCCGCCGCGGCGGACTCCGGCACGGGCGCGACGGCGGCCGCGACCCCGGCCACGGCGGCGTCCGGCGCCTCCGCGGCCTCGGCCGCGTCGTCGTCGGATGACACCGCGCGCGGTCTGGGAATCGCCGGCCTGGTCGTCGGCGTGCTTGGCCTCGCGGCGGCCGGCGCCGCCCTCGCGACCTCCCGGCGCCGCGCCGGCACGGGCGGCTGACAGGCGGACGTGGTGCTGCCCGCCCGGCGCGACGCCGCCGGGCGGGCAGCCCGGGCCGCCCCGAGGTCGCGTCCGTCGACCGGCGTCGGGCGGCCTGCCCGCACCGACGATCCCCGTCGCCGGGGGGATCCGTACCGTCGCGTGCCGGGCAAGAGGCACCAGCACGCGCGGCGACAGGAAGAGACTGGACGTATGAACGGCACAACCGGCATGGCGGCGGATGCACCCGGCGCCGCCCGACCACCGGCCGGTAGGCGACGGCTGCGAGCCGGAACGCTGCTCGCTCTCACCCTGACGGCGGCGCTGGCCGTGGTCGTCGGTCCCGCCGCGCCCGCCTGGGCGCACGCCATCCTGGAACGCGCCAACCCGGCCGGGGGCACCGCGGTCGCCACCGCGCCGACGAACGTCACCCTCGGCTTCAGCGAACCCATCCGCAGCGACGCGAACGCGATCCGCGTCATCGACGCCCACGGCACCCGGGTGGACACCGGCGGTGCGCACGGCGGGGCGCGCGCCGCCGAGGTGACCATCGCCCTCAGGCCGGGCCTGCCGAAGGGGACCTATCTCGTCAGCTGGCGGGTCGTCTCCGCCGACAGTCATCCGATCGCGGGCGGCTACGCCTTCGGGATCGGCGAGGTGCCCGCGGCGGGCGCCGCCGCGGCGGCCACCGCCACGCCGAAGGGATCGTCGGCGACTGCGTTCGCCTTCGGCCTGGCCCGGCTGGCCGAGTTCGCCGGGATGGCCGTGCTGCTGGGCGCGGCGTTCTTCGTCGTCGTGCTCTGGCGGGACGGCCTGCGCCGGCCGGCGCCGCGGCGGCTGCTCGCCGCCGGCTGGATCGCCACGTTCGTCGGGTCCGCCGCGTCGTTGCTCCTCCAGGGGCTGTACGCGGCCGGGCTGGGGCTCTCGGCGCTGGGGCAGTGGGATCCGCTGGGCGCCACCCTCGGCGACCGGTACGGCCGACTCACCCTGGTCCGGCTGCTCGCGCTGCTGCTCGCCGTTCCGCTGCTGCGAGCGCTCATGCTCCCCGGTGCCGGTGCCGGTGCCGGTGCCGGTGGGGGTGGGGGTGGCGGTGGCGGTGCGCCGGCGCGGACCAGCCGGCCCTCCCGATGGGTGCTGGTCGAGCTCGGCGGCCTCGGTATCGCCGTCGCCGCGAGCACCGCGCTGATCGGCCACGCCGGTGCGGGCTCGACGTCCTGGCTCGCGGCCGTCAGCGTGACGGTGCACCTGCTCGCCATGTCGGTCTGGCTCGGCGGCCTGGCAGTGCTCGCCGCCGGACTGCTCGACCGACGCGCGCCGGCGGGCTCGTCGGCGGCTGCCGCGGCCACGGGCGCCCAGGCGAAGCCGGCCGACTGGGCTTCGGCCGTCGCCCGCGCAACGGCCGGCGGCACCGACGAGGAGGCCGACCTGGCGGCCGCGCGTGCCTACCTGGACGAGCACGCCGCCGAGGCGGTGCCGGTGCCGGCGGAACGGGCCACCGAGCTCGCCGCGGTGCTTCCGCGCTGGTCGCGGACGGCGATGGCCGCGGTCGCCGCGATCGTCGTCAGCGGCACCTACCAGACCTGGCGGGAGGTCGGCACGCTGCCGGCCCTGTTCGACACCGACTATGGCCGGCTGCTGCTCTACAAGCTCTGGTTCGTGGTCGCGATGCTGGGGATCGGCTACATCTCCCAGCGGTGGGTCCGGCGCCACTATCGCCCGATCGCGCTCGCCATGACCCCCGGGACGGACCCGCTGGGCTCGGGCGTGGCCGTGGGCCGCGCCGCGGGTACCGGCGCGTCGGAGCCCGAACCGAACGAGGAGCCTGACGAGGACGACGACGGCCGGGAGGTGACCGTCGGCGCGCTCGCCGCGCTGCGTCGCGGGGTGATCGCGGAGGCGGTGATCGCCATCGCGGTGCTGGCGATCACCGCCGTCCTGATCAACCGGGTCCCCGGCCGTACCTCGTACGCGCCGCCGTTCCACCAGAAGACCGTCGCGGGGCCGCTCACCGTCGACGTGCGGGTGTCGCCCACCCGGATCGGCCTGGAAGGCATCGAGATCGCCGTGCGTGATCCACAGGGCCAGCCGCAGCGCCTCGTCGAGGCGTCGGTGACGCTGGCGCTGCCGTCGGCGCAGGTCGGGCCGCTCGACGTGCCGGTGGTCGCGGCCGGGCCGGGCGCGTTGTCGACCCAGGAGGCGCAGGTGCCGCTTCCCGGCGACTGGCGGATGACGATCACCTTGCGGATCAACGACTTCGACCAGTACTCCACCATCGTGACGTACCGGGTCCGCTGAGCTGGCGGGTCGGCGAGGGGCAGGCAGATGAGCGTTTCGGCTGGTCCGCGCGTAAGCGCGCTTTACCGGTATCCCGTGAAGGGGCTGTCCGCCGAGGCGGTGGACGAGGTGACGCTGCGCGTCGGCGAGGGCGTCCCCGGTGACCGTCTGCTCGCGCTCGCGCTGCCGGACACCGAGTTCGACGAGGAGCACCCGGTGGCGCTGCACAAGACGCGGTTCCTGATGCTGCAGCGCGACGAGATCCTCGCCAGCGCCCGGACCGGCTACGACCCGGCCACCGGTCGGCTCAGCGTCGACGACGGCGCGCGGCGCTGGTCGGCCGACCTCGGCACCGCCGCCGGCCGGCGCGCGATCGAGGAGTACTTCGGCGAGCTCGCCGCCGCGACCGCCGGCACCGCCGCCGACCCGGGCGACGCGACCGACGGCGCCGGTGGGACGGGCGGGCGCCGCGGGCTGCCGCGACTGGTCGAGGCCCGGGACGGGCATCGGTTCACCGACGCCGGGCCCAACGGGCCGGACCTGATGCGCGCGATCTCCATCATCAACCTGGCGTCCGTCCGTGACCTCGCCGAACGCGCCGGCCGACCGGTCCATCCGCTGAGGTTCCGGGGGAACATCTACATCGACGGCGTCCCGGCCTGGGCGGAGCGGGACTGGATCGGGCGTGAGGTCGGGCTGGGCCCGGTGCGCACCCGGGTGCTGTCCAGCACGCGGCGCTGCGCCGCGACCGCCGTCAACCCGGACACCGCCGAACGCGACCTCAACGTCGTCAAGAAGCTGTCCGACGCCTACGGCCACACCGAATGCGGCGTCTACGTCCAGGTGCGCGTCGCGGGCACGCTGCGCCCGGGCGACGCGGTGACACCGCCGCCACCCGAACAGGATCGCTGACCGGCGGCGGCCGCCAAGGCCGGCCGGGAACGGCCCGAGGACCGACGACGACCCCACCAAAAGGGCGCGCAACAATGGCGGGGCCTCGCTCCGCCGGAGGCACGCCGGCGATGCACGGTGGCGGCGATGCACGGTGGCGATGCACGGCGGCGGCTGCCGACGATCGGGCGAAGACCGGGAGGGCACGTGCGGGTCGTGATCGCCGAGGACTCCGTCCTGCTGCGGGAGGGACTGTCCCGACTGCTCACCGACGCCGGCTGTGAGATCGTCGCGGCGGTGGGCGACGGGCCCGCCCTCGTCGAGGCCATCACCACGCACCGCCCGGACGTCTCCGTCGTCGACGTGCGGATGCCACCCTCACATCGCGACGAGGGCCTGCGAGCCGCGATCACCGCCCGTTCCAACGTGCCGGGCTCGCCGGTGCTCGTCTTCAGCCAGTACGTCGAGAAGGAGTACGCCGCCGAGCTGCTCGCCGACGGCGCGGGCAGCATCGGCTATCTGCTCAAGGACCGGGTGGCAGACGTCCGCGAGTTCGTCGACGCGGTTCGCCGCGTCGCCTCCGGCGGCACCGTGATGGACCCCGAGGTGGTCGCGCAGCTCCTCGTCCGCAGCCGGCGCGACGACCCGATGGGATCGCTGACCCCGCGCGAGCGCGAAGTGCTGCGACTCATGGCCGAAGGCCGCTCGAACGCGGCGATCGCCGGCGAGCTGGTCGTCAGCGCCGGCGCCGTCGAGAAGCACATCTCCAACGTCTTCGCCAAGCTCGGCCTCGAGGCATCGGGCAGCGACCACCGCCGCGTCCTGGCCGTCCTCACGTATCTGCGCGAGAGCTGAGCTGTATTTCTGGCTCGCTCCGTGCGGGCACGGGCACCGAGTCTCCGCGCCCCGCGCGGTTGCGCGCCCGCTGAACGTCACCCAGCCGAAGCAGCTATCGCGGCCTTCAGAGGTTGGCGGTGGTGCCCGAGCCGACCGTGCCGGAACCGCTGGACTCGCCGGTGGGCGGCGGCGGGGTCGTCGTCTTCGGGGACGGGGGCGGCGTCGTCGGAGCTGACGTCGTGGGCGCGCTGGTCGTGGGCGCGCCGCCGTCGGTCGGTGACGGTGAGGTCGACGTCCGGGTCGGGCTCGGCGTCGGGCGGGTGGGCGTCGGCGTCGGGCGGGTCCGCGTGGGTGCCGGCGTCGGCGAGGTCGTCGTACGAGTCGGTGACGGGGTCGACGTGGTGGTCTGCGGGGTCGTGGCCGGCGGCGTGGTGACGGGTGCCGCCGCGGCGCCTCCGCGCGGCGGCGCCGGTGTGGTGGTGATCGGGTGGTCGTCGCTGACGAGCCGCGGCTTGCCGTCCGCGCCCGGACGGCCGGTGACACCGACCGTCGGCGCGGCCGCCGGGCCGGGCGGGGTCGGACGCTCGGTCGACACCTTGCCGGGGCCCTGGCTCACGTCGAGCGAAGGGGCGACGATGGCCACGTCGGGAAAGTCCTGGACGGACAGCTGCGCGGTCGGCGCCGGCCAGTTGAGCGCGGCGGTGATGCCCGCGACCGCCACGACCAGCGACGCGGCGACCGCGATCGCCGGCCGGGTGCGCCAGTCCGGCCCCTGTCGCCGACGCGCGTCGGTCCCGTCGATCAGCACCAGCGGCGCGCCCTGGCCGTCGGCGTAGTAATGGCCGTCGGTGTCGCGGCGGACGTGGCCGGACCCGGCGCCTCGGTCCGGGAACGGCACCATGGTCGACTCGCCGAGGTCGCCCAGGTCGACGTCGATGGTCGGTGGGTCGACATCGATGGTCGGGAGGTGCCCCGGGCTGGTGACCGGGTCGACGGCGTCCTGGTACTGGGCGGCGGCCAGCTGCGCGGCGGCGTCCGCCGCGTGACCGGTGCCGCCGGCGGCGTGGGCCGCGGCGTGGCTGGCCGCCGCCGAGCCGCCGTCGGCGGACTTCACCAGCCCGATTGCGTTGGCATGTGCGGCGGCGTTGCCGTGGGCGGCGGCGGTGGCCGCCGGGTCGTGTGCTGCCGCCTTGGTCACGTGGTCGGCTGCGGCCTGTGCTGCGTTCCCGCCGTGCGCCTGGGCGGCGCCGGCGCTCTTCGACGTCGCGTGCGCTGCCTTGGTCACCCCGCTCGCGGCGGCGTGCGCGGCGTTCCCGCCGGCGTGCGCCGCGGTGGCTGCGTCGCCTGCCGCGGCCGCCGCGGCGTTCGAGCCGGCCGCCGTGGAGCCGTTCGCCGCGGCCGAGCCGGCCACCCCCGCGACGGGGGCGATCGTCGGGGCGTCGGCGCCGGCCGCGGCCAGGGCGCCGAGCCCGGCCGCGCCGAGCGGGCCAGGGACGCCGCGCAGCGTCGCGTCGTCGTCGTCCGAGTCGGCGAAGGCGGCGGCGCCGGCCATCGCGACGGCCGCGCCGGTGGTGCGGATCTGCAGCCCAGACGAGTCGTCGACGAAACCGGTGCGGGCGGCGAGGCGTTCCTGCGCGGCCCGCTCGTGCGCGGCGGCGCTGGCTGCCCGGTCGAAGGTGCGTGCCAGGCCGGCCCGCAGGCTCGCGGGCGCCGGCACGACGGCTCCGTCGATCATCTTCTCGGCGCTGACGCCGTGCGGGACGGGCGCGCTGCGGGCCTGCGGCGAACCGGACCAGGCGAGCGCGCTGCCGCGGGCGAGCTCCAGCAGCCAGGACCGCAGCCGGGCCGGTTCGCTCAGCGGGTTCATCCTGGTGCGCGCCACGAGCGCGAACGCCGTGCCGGCCGCGGCTCGGGCGACGGTGGGGTCTCCCAGCACGACAAGGCACATGGAGAAGACGTCGTCCGCGTACCGATCGTAGAGGTCGTCGAACGCAAGACGGTCACCGCGGCGTACTCGTGCAACCAGATCCGCGTCGCCGTCCATATCGCCCGCCGCTCCTGTCGTTCTGTCGGACGTACCAATATTAGGAGCCAGGCGTTCCTTGGGCGTGAAGCTTGCGAAGATCCTCGTGTCGCGCGTTCGACAGCCCATCGGACTTGACGGTGATGGTCGTACTCGGCCCGCCAAGACCCGATCCGCGTCGCCCCCTGGACCCATGCTCTCATCTGGGCCTACCCGACGTACAGCGACTTCGGCACGGCATCACGTTCCCTGTGGCACAGCCACTCCGCCGCCGGCTAGCCCGGGGCGTGGCCGGGCCGCGCCGCCGGCGGTCCTGGCCGGCACCCGGCGGCGCGACAAATCGCGCCACGTCGTTGTCCGCGGATCCGAAAATCGCTTTCTGATGCTACGTGGTGGAACCGGTGGGAAAAAGCTTAAAGTGGCACGAGATTTCATTGCTTTTCGGAGTCGCGGCCTTTGGGCGGTAGCCACAGCCCGGAGCTTTCGGAGCGCCGGCTGACCGGGCCAGGACGGCGAAGAGCCCGGCCGATGTCGCCACCGGCCGGGCTCCCGAGTGCTTCGCCGCGTTGTGCGCGACTGTCGGTTACTGCGGCTGCTGCGCCAGCTTGACCTGGGCCGTGTGCTCCTGGCCGCCGCGGGTGTAGGTGACCGTGACCGTGTCGCCGATCTCGTGCGCGCGCACGGCGGCGATCAGCGAGTCGGTGTCGGCCACGGTCCGGTCGTCGAGCTTGGTGATGACGTCACCGACCCGGATGCCGCCCGCCTCGGCCGGGCCGCCGCCGACCAGCGAGCGCACCTGGGCTCCGTCGCCGCCCGTGCCGGTCTGGTTCGCCCCCGAGTCCGACGCGCTGACGCCGATGTACGGGTGGGTGGCGTGCCCGCTCGCGATCAGCTGCTCGGCGATCTTCTGCGCATAGTTGCTGGGGATCGCGAACCCGACGCCGATGTTGCCGGACTGCTGCTGTTGCTGGCCGAACCCGCCGCCGCCGCCGTCCACGGTCGCGATCGCGCTGTTGATGCCGACGAGCTGACCCTTGCTGTTGACCAGCGGACCGCCCGAGTTGCCGGGGTTGATCGCGGTGTCTGTCTGGATCGCGTCCAGCACCGCGTTCTGGTCCTGCACCTGGCTGTCGCCGGTGCGCACCGGCCGGTGCACGGAGCTGACGATGCCCGAGGTGACCGTCCCGGACAGGCCGAGCGGGCTGCCGACCGCGACCACCAGCTCGCCGATCTGCAACGCGTCCGAGTCGCCGAACGACGCGGCCGTCAGGCCCGCCTTGTTGATCTTCACCACGGCGAGGTCGGAGCTGGGGTCGGTGCCCACGACGGTGGCGGCGAGCTGCTCGCCGCTCTGCAGCGTCACCGTGAGCGTCCCACCGGACGAGGCACCCGAGACGACGTGGTTGTTCGTCAGGATGTAGCCGTCCGCCCGGATGATCACACCGGAGCCGGTGCCGGCCTCGCTGCTGGACACCTCCGAGATCGTGACCACGCTCGGCACGATGACCTGCGCCGCCTTGGTGACGGTGCCGTCGGCGGCCGGCGCGACCGGAGAGTTGTCGGTGTCACGGGTCAGCCCGGCGCTGCTGACGACCTGGGAGGGAGAGCCGTTGTTGTCGGCGACCAGGGCGCCCACGCCGCCACCGATGCCGCCGCTGACGAGCACCAGCGCGACGGCCCCGGCGACCAGCCGGCGCCGGCCACCGAGCGGGCCCGACCGCGCGGATCCCGGGTTCCGTCCGCCCGGACCGCCAGGGCCGCCCGGCGGCCCGCCGACCGGCGTGCCGTAGCCACCGCCGGGCGGCGGGTACCCCGGCGCCGTCCACGGCTGGCCGGTCTGGCCGGTCGACCAGGGCGGCGGCGGCGTCGAGCCGGGCGGGTTCGGCGGGCCCCAGGGGGAGCCGTTCCCGGGACCGGTGGGGGGGCGGGGGCCAGGCGTGCCCTCGGCGTGCGGCCCGGGGCGAAGCTGGACGCCTCCGGTCGCCGGCCCGACCGGCATCGCGCCGGTCGACGGGCCAGGGGTGCCGGGGTACGGCGAGTGCCCGGCCCCGGGAGGCCCCTGCGGGGTGGCCCCGGGCACGGGGTTGTTCGCCGGGCCGGTCGCGGGCTGGGCCCAGGGCGACCGGAACTCGGACGCGGCGTCAGGCAGCACCTCCCGGGCATCCATTGGCCGGCCGTCCGCGTCGTTGGTGCCGACCGCGGTGGTGTTGAAGGTGGGACGCGTTGTCATGAGATGCACTTTCCCGGCGGACCCTGAGTGATTCCTGAAATCCATCCAACGTTTCCGCTAAGCGACTTCGACAGACATCGGTTAGCGGACAGGAGGGTCTGGTCCCGGTCCGGCTGCCGACAGCGTCGGTCACCATCTTCGCGGGTCGCCGGCCGCGCGGCGAGGTGTGGGGTGGGGTGCGATCGTGGGCCGCGGGCGCCTGGCCGACGCCTCAGGGGTTGAGGGTCGTCGCGACCGGCCCGGCGCCGGTCTCGCGGGCGGCGAGCAGGTCGCGGATCTCGATCAGGAGGCGGGCCTCGTCGGACAGCACCGGCTCCTGCTCGACGGGCACCTGGCCGCGCGCACGCCGGTCGGCCAGCTTCGCCAGCGGCGTCACGACGAGGAAGTAGATCACGGCGGCGATGACGAGGAACGAGATCAGGTCGTTGATGAACGCGCCGTAGGTGAACACGCTGTGGTGGATCTTGAAGTGCAGGGCGGCGAAGTCGGGCTGGCCGCCGATCGCCGCGATAAGTGGCGTGAAAATGTTCTTCACCAGGGACGTCACCAACGCCGTGAACGCGGTTCCGACCACGACCGCGACGGCGAGGTCGATGATGTTGCCGCGCAAAATGAACTGCTTGAACCCCGTGAGCAGGTCTCGCATCACTCCCCCTTGGGCCGGTATCTTTCGGCGCCGGTCGGGTATCCGCAGGCCGTCCCGCGAGTACCCCCGTGTCGACGGCCCGACCGCCCGCGAGGGCCGATGGGGCGGAGCGCGGCGCGGGGCGCCGTTGTGACTGGACACCGTAGACGAATGTCCCGAACGCCCGATTGGGCGGCCGGAATCGGGGAATCGCCGGGTCGCCAGGTAGACGGTCAGGATCGGGTCGACAGCGTTGCGTAACCTACTGATCTCGTCTGCGTGCTCGACGGGCGGCAATTGGTCATGATTCCGGCTTGCCATCGGCGACAGTGCTTGGACGTGCTTGGACGCCGGCTATGCGATCGAATTGCACGGTGGCATGCTCATTGCCCTGGGGGCGACGAAGGCTGGTTGATCAGGACCTGCCTCAATGGTGAGCCAACGCCGGTGGTACACCGGTGTGAGGCAAAGCTGACGTGAGTTCCGGATGGAGGCTGCCCTGGTGACGGACGGTGCTCGCCGGCCCGGGCCGGCCGATCCGCGCCGACCCGCCGTGCCTGGGCGTCGACTCGACGAGACCGACGGATATCGCCCCGACGGCTACGGGCGCGCTCCGCAAACCCGTGACGACCACTACCGCGACGACGCGGAGTCCCGCCGTGGCGGCTACGACGAGGACGCTGCCCGGCCACCCGGGGCCTCCGGCTACGAAACCGGCCGGCGACGTGGCGGCGGCGACGCGCAGAGCCACACCGGACGCGAGCAGGCGTACACCGGTCGCGACCGTGATCGGCCCGGATCCCGGGGTCCCGACGAGGCCGCCCGCCGGGGGAGCGGCCCCGCCCGCGGCTATCAGGACGAAGGCACGCCGCACCGCCGGGGTGGCTACCGCGACGACGACGCACGTCCCGCCGGCGGCCGCGGCCGCCAGGACGCCAGGGCCGACCGCGGCTCGGCCCCCCGCCGGACCGGGCTCGACGGCGACTCGGCCGCCGGCGAGCCGCCGGCGGGGCCGGGGCCGTCCGGCCGTGGTGGCGGCAGCGGCCGGTTCGCGGCGAGGCCGGCGACACCTCCCGACGAGCGGACCGGAGTCGCTGCATCCGACCGCGCTGGTTCCGATCGGGCCGGCACCAACCGCACCGGCACAAACCGCGCCGGCACGAGCCGGACCGGCACGAGCCGCACGGGCGCCGACCGCACGGGCGCCGACCGCACGGGCGCCGACCGCACGGGCGCCGACCGCACAGGCGCCGACCGCGGCGGCGCCGACCGGACCGGCGCTGGCCGGGCTGGCGCCGGTCGCGGCGGTGGCGGCGGTGGCGGCGGCGACCGAGCAGATCGCACCCGTGCCGACCGCGCCGGTTCCGCTCGCACCGGTGTCGACCGGGACGCCGAGCGTCCCTGGCGGACCGGGCAGCAGGCCGGCTCCCCGCGCGAGGCCGCCGACGACACTGCTCTTGCGCCGGCCCGGGGGACCGGGCCGCGGCGCGCGGCCGGCGCGGTGGCGACCCAGGGCGGCACGTCGTCTGGGGGCACCGGACGCTTCGCCGGTGTCACGAGGGAACGCGCCGACGACGACGCTTCCGGCACTGGCTCGACGTCCGTCAGACGGCCGCCGGACCCCGGAATGGGATTGTTCGTCCGCCGGTTGGTGATCGCGTTCATCTGGCTCGGATTCGCGCTCGGCCTCGGCGTCGGCGCGGGAGTCGTCTGGGAGAAGGTCCGACCGAGCGGCGACAGCGTCGTGACCACGGTGGCGACCGCCACGCCCACCCAGTCCGCTTCGGGTGCGGTCGGTTCCCAGCCGCCCGCGCCGACCGCGTCGCCGACCTCCGCCGTGCCGGCCGACTGGGTCGCCTACACCGCGACGTCCACCAAGGCCAAGTCGACGTTCTCCCATCCCGGCGGCTGGGCGCTTCGGGAGGACTCCACCGGGGTCTTCTTCGGCGAGGCGACAGGTCCGCGCATGGTGGGCGTGGTGCGGCGGACCGGCGTCGGCAGCGCTGACGCGCTGTCCAAGGTGCAGGCCCTCGAGTTCGGCGGCCAGCCGGGGCTGAGCGTCACCGGGTCCGGCGACGTGACCGACCCGGTCTCCGGCGCCAAGGTGCGGGAGCTGACCGGTACCTACGTGCGGCAGGGCCAGAAGGTCTCGTACCTGATGCGTTCGGTCGACGCGAACGGGGCCGTCTACGTCCTGATCGTGCGGGTGGCCGCCGACTCCGACTCGGAGCTCGACGGCCTGATGTCCGCGCTGCGCGCCTCCTTCCAGCCCGCGGCCTAAGGCGCACGGCCTGGCGCCGCACCGACAGCTGCGCGGCCTGGACGGCCTGCGCGGCCTGTCAGGTCAGCGGCCGGCGGGAGCCGGATGCGCCCGGGCCGTGCTCAGGAGCTGCCAGACCACCGAGGCGGTGGCGAAGGCGCTGGGCCCGGTGTCCGGCGGCCAGCCATGGTCGACGTTCGGCAGGAAGTAGTCGACGACCCGGGTTCCGGTGCCGCAGGTCGACTCGGTGCGGACCGCGTCGGTCGGGTTCGCCGCCGGGTCGACCGGGACGAGGGACATCGACGGCGTGACGGGCGTCCCGATCGTCGCCGGCGGCAGCGGCGCCGCGATCGCCGCCCGGATCTGGGCCGGGGTCACCGTGGCGCTGGCGGTGCCGACGGTGTCCGACAGCCGGGGGGCGCCGTCGGTCCCGGTGGCCGTGACGTCGCCGGGGCTGGTCGGCGCCACGCAGCGGTCCGCGGTCCGGAACGGGGCGAGGCTCTGCGCCGTCGAGGCGATCGGCGAACGCAGCGCGGGCTGCCACGATGTCCCGGCGGCGGGCACGTGCTCGTCCTTGCCACCGTGCACCGAGACGACCGTGATCGGGGTGCTGGGCCGGCAGCCCGTGCGCTGCAGGCTGCCGGCGACGACCGCGATCCCGGCGATGTCCTCGGGATGCTCGCAGGCGTACCGGTAGGCCATCATGCCGCCGTTGGAGAGGCCGATGATGACGACCCGGGCCGGGTCGATCGGATAGTTGGTCTCCAGATGTTGGATCAGCGCGCGCAGCCAGGCGACGTCGTCGACGTCGGTGCTGACCGCCGAGTCGCAGCAGGTGCCGGCGTTCCACGACCCGTTGCGGCCGTCCGGGCTGACCAGCGCGAATCCGGCGGTCTTCGCCAACGCGTCCAGTCCCCACTCGGCCGCCTGCCCGCCGTCGTTGTACAGGCTGTGCAGCGCGATAACGAGCGGATAGGGCGCCGCGGTGTCGCTACCGGGCAGCAGCAGCCGAAGGTTGCCGGACCGGCCGGATCGCTCGTATGCGTCCGGACCGGCGGTGTGGGTTGCGACGGCGGCCGCGGCCGGGCTGGAACCCGGCATGCCCCGGGTGGCGGGTCGATCGTCGGCCAGAATGCCGCATCCGGCCGCGACCGGCGCGATGAGCGCGAGGGCTAGAAGCCAGACCGTGACGGCCCGGCGGCAACGAACGGCCGACACAACGCCCATTCTGTCTGGTACCGCCCATGTGCTCGTCTGCTGGTTGTCTTTCATGGCCGTCGGTACTCGCTTTGCCACGTGTTGCCTCGACGGCCGGGTTAGCGACGCCCGCCGCCGGATCCCGGGAGGCTCCCAGCGCGCCGCCGTCGGGTCTCGGCCGCCGCGCCCCGGTCCCCGACGGCATCCCACCTATCCGGACGCGGAACCGCGAGTATCTCGTCCCGGACCACCCGACGCGGATCGTCCGCGGTTGCCACCGCCAGAATGGCCTGAGCCGCGTTACCGCCGGCGGCGAGCCCCGGTGCCCCCGGTCGACGGACACGGGGGCGCTGGCCAGCGGGAAGGCCGAGTTGGCAGATCGGTGAGAAGGGCGGTTTCGTCGAACTGTCGCGCGCCGTCGGCCTAACTGCGGCACTCTGGGAGTGGGCACGAGCGCGGGCGCCGAGAGGGCGCCGAACACACGTCGCACCGCCAGGCGAGGCAGGAGACGCGACCGGAGCGAGCAGTCAGCAATCCGGAGGGATAACTCTCGGTGGACGAGCTATCGGACATGGACCGTTCCCGCCTGCTCCTTGGGTGGTTGGCGGCACGGCGGGCGGTGGACCACTGCCTGTCGGACCTGCTTGCCGCCGGGCCGGCGGGGGAACGTCGCGTCCGAGCCCAGCTGGAACTCGTGGACGACCTGGAAAGCCGAGCTCAGGCCGCCTTCGACCGCTACCGCTCGGCCGCCGAGAAGACCGCCACCACCTCGGCCGCCGGATCGGACAACCACCACCGCCCTCACCTCAACATCATTCACGGCGAACGGGCTTGAGCCGTATTTCTGTTCGCTCCGTGCTGTGACATGGGTTCGCTCCGTGCGGGCACGGCGACCTATGCGCCAGCCCGGTTGGGTGCGCGCTTGCGCGGTCGGGACGACGAGACGTCTTCCGGGACGCTTCGCTGCGCTCGTGGGCGGGGTGCACGCCTGACGGGCGGGTGAGGTGCGCAGCGGCCCCGCGTGGGCGGTGGCTGCGCACGAGTGACACGGAGTGCCGGATGGCCCGCGGTGGGCGCTGGGCGAATCGTCAGCCCGACTTCGTACCGCATTACCCCGATCGCGGTCGCGCCTCCGTACGCCCCCCTCCGAGCGTAGGGTCGGCGCGACCGCGGCCGGGCGGGACCGTCCTGGACGGGTGAAGCCCTCCTACTCCACTCGCCTGTGGTCCCATCGGCGGAGGGATCCCCATCACCTCCGCCTGGCCTGACGTCTGGTGTCGTCCGTTGCCGATCTGGACGCTACATGTACCCTGACCGGCAACGTTCTGGCCACCTACCCGGCTGGACCGGGCTTACGCACCCCGTTTGCCATCGTCTTGCTGGGTCGGTTCCTGCCCAGAGTCGGGCATTCGGCGCCCGACTGGCCACCGCATCCCGACTTTCCCCGCTGTCAGATGGCCGACAGACCGTGTGTCTTGCGTCGCATCAGATCAATAGCGTAGGCGCGACACAACTCGCTCGCCAGTACTCCCGAAAGGTCGGGTCGTAGGGCGGGGACGTTCCGGAGACACGGCGCCCGGCGCCGTGTCTCCGGAACGTCTCAGGCGACGATGTCGACCGGCGTGCCGGTGGGCACGGTGCCCGCGAGCCGGGTGATGGCGTCGTTGCTGAGCCGGATACACCCGTGCGAGACGTCCGTGCCGAGCAGCTGCGGTTCGTTGGTGCCGTGCAGGCCGATCACCGGGGCGTGGCCGTCGAACGAGTCGAGCGTCGTGGAGAAGCCGTTGAGGCCGAACGCGTAGGGACCGTATGGCCCGCTCGGGTTCGGCGGCTTGAGCAGCTCGGCGAGGTAGAACTGGCCGCCGGGGGTCGGCGTGTCCGACGTTCCGATCGCCACCTTCTCGACGGCAATCGACGCACCCGATTTGTAGAGCGTCATCGTGTGCTGGCCGCGTGACACGACGATCCGGTACGGCGTCGTCGTCGCGGTGACCTGCTCGGCCTTTACCCAACCGGTCGCGCCGTTCGGCTGGACCGGCAGAAGCACCTGCCACCAGCCGGGCATCTTGGCCGTGACGAGGAAGACGAGCGGTGCGCCGTCCGAGTTCGGGTTGGCGAGCCGCTGCTTCGGTTGGGCGGACGCCGACGCCCCCGGCGCCGGGTAGACCGCGACGGAGGCTCCGCTGGCGGTCAGGACCGTGCTGTCCACGCCGACCCCGGCCACAGCGGCGAGTTGGGTCTTCACCGGATCGGGCATCTGGGTGGGGGTGGCCTCCGGGGAGCCGCCGCCTCCACAGCCGGCCGCGGTGACGGCTGCAAGTGCCACCGTCACCGCGGCGCGGGCGATCGTGCCGGCGAGTCGCATGTCAGCCGGTGAAGTGCGGCGTGCCGGGGACGGCGACGGCCGGCGGAGCGGACGGCAGGCCAACCGGGACCGCCGGGACGGCGGGCGCGCCCGCGCAGCTCGAGAAGCCGACGGCGGGGATGGCGACCAGCAGGACGTTGGTCTCGGCGTCCCACGGCGAGGCGATCACAGCCTTGGAGTGGCTGTTGATCTTCTGGGTCTCGCCCGGCGCGATCGTGGAGATGCCGCCACCGAGGTTGATGTCGAACCAGCCGAAGCCGAGAGCCCGGCTACCGGTGTTCGTGATCGTCCAGTCCGGGCCGTTCGGGCCGCAGGTCGCCGCGATGACCAGCGGGTTGACCTCGAAGTCCTCGATGCCGTTGATCTGCTTGTCGCAGGGCACCTTGATCGGCGAGAAGGAGTTGAAGGTGTTGCAACCCTTCTTGAAGTCGATCGGGCCGAAGCCCGGGACGACTATCACTCCGGGGGTGCGCGACACGCTCGGGCTTGGGACCGCCGGTGTCGTCGTGTCGGCGACGACGCCCGCGGGCGTCGTGGTCGCCGTGGCGGACGCGCTCGGGGTAGCGGTCGCCGACGAGTCGGGGGTCTCGCCGACGCCGCCGACTGCCGGAAGCGTCACATGGACTCCGGCCCCGGTCGACGGGCTCGCGCTGGCGGAGGGGGTCGCGCTGGCCGAAGGGCTCGCGCTGGGTGAGGGGGTGGACGCGGACGCCGGCCCCGCGACGGCGATGACCGCCGCGCCGAGAGCGCCGACCAAGACCACCCGCATTGTGGACATACGCATGCCGTCTCCCTTGCAGGACCGGGCCCGCGCGGTTGCCGCCCCCGCGGGTTGGTCGCCGGGTTCGACGGGGCACATCCCTTTCGCGCACTCCGTCACCGGTCAGGGGACGGTACCAATGACCCAAACCGGATACATCGTCAGGGTCGTGTCTAGCGGCACTGTTGGGTGTCGGTTTCCAGATAGACACCTATTTCCCAACGCGTCGGCCGAAAGGCGGCACGAACTGACAGTCCGATGACCGGGGCGCCTAGCCAAAAACGGCCGGCCCGGCTCCGAAGGGGAGCCGAGCCGGCCAGCACGCTCGTCGACCGCGCATCCGCGCTGCCGACCACAGCCCTTCGCGTCGCTACAGTCGCTCGACCACGTATTCGACCGCGCCCGTGAGGGCGTCCACGTCCGCCGGGTCGACCGCCGGGAAGCAGGCGACACGCAGCTGGTTGCGGCCGAGCTTGCGGTACGGCTCCACGTCGACGATGCCGTTCGCCCGCAGCACCTTCGCAACCGCCGCCGCGTCGACCCCGTCGAAGTCGATCGTGACGACGACCTGGGACCGCTGCGCCGGGTCCGTCACGAAGGGCGCCGCGTACGGCGTCTTCTCGGCCCAGTTGTAGAGGATCGAGCTCGACTCGGCGGTCCGCGACACGCACCAGTCCAGGCCGCCCTGCCCGAGCATCCAGTCGAGCTGCTCGGCGAACAGGAACAGCGTCGCCACCGCCGGGGTGTTGTACGTCTGGTCCTTGGTTGAGTTGTCCAGCGCCGTCGTCACGTCGAGGAACGGGGGAATCCACCGGTCCGTCGCCTTGATCTCGGCGAGCCGCGCCTGGGCGGCGGGCGACATCAGCGCGACCCACAGGCCACCGTCGGACGCGAAGCACTTCTGCGGCGCGAAGTAGTAGACGTCCGTCTCGGACACGTCGACCGGCAGGCCGCCCGCGCCCGAGGTGGCGTCGACCAGGTGCAGTGCGCCCTCATCGGTGCCGGCGGGCCGGCGAACTGGCTTGGCAACACCCGTGGACGTCTCGTTGTGCGGCGTCGCGTAGACGTCGACGCCGGCCTCCGGAGCCCACTGTGGATGGGTCCCCGGCGCCGACTGGACCACCGACGGCTCCGCCAGGAACGGCGCGCCCTTCGTCGTCTCGGCGAACTTGCCGCCGAACTCGCCGAAGACGAGATGCTGCGAGCGCTCGCGGACCAGGTTGAACGCGGCGGCGTCCCAGAACGCGGTGGACCCGCCGACGCCGAGCACGACCTCGTAACCGTCCGGGAGCGAGAACAACTGGCTGACGCCGGCACGGACCCGCCCGACCAGGCCCTTCACCGGCTTCTGCCGGTGCGACGTGCCCAGGAACTGGTCACCCGACGCGGCCAGCGCAGCGATCGCCTCCGGGCGGATCTTCGACGGTCCGCAGCCGAACCGACCGTCGAGGGGGCGAAGCTCGGCGGGCAGGGTGATCTCAGGCACTGGCTACATCCCCCAGCGGCCGCGGCGCCGGACCGATGTAGCGCGCGGACGGCCGGATGAGCCGGCCGGTGCGCTTCTGCTCCAGGACATGCGCGCTCCAGCCCGCGGTCCGGGCGCAGGTGAACATGGAGGTGAACATATGCGCCGGTACCTCGGCGAAGTCCAGCACCACGGCCGACCAGAACTCGACGTTCGTGCGCAGCGGCCGGTCGGGGTAGCGGTTGGTCAGCTCCTCGATCGCCGCCGCCTCCAGCGCCTCGGCCACCTCGTAGCGGCTCGAGCCCAGGTCGCGGGCGGTGCGCCGCAGCACCCGGGCGCGCGGGTCCTCGGCCCGGTACACCCGGTGGCCGAAGCCCATCAGCCGCTCGTGGTTGTCCAGGGCGGCCTTCACGTAGCTGACCGGGTCGCCGGTGCGCTCCACCTCGTCGAGCATGGCGAGCACGCGGGACGGCGCGCCGCCGTGCAGCGGGCCGGACAGCGCGCCGACCGCGGCGGACAGCGCCGCCGCACAGTCCGCGCCGGTGGAGGCCACGACCCGCGCGGTGAAGGTCGACGCGTTCATGCCGTGCTCGGCGGCGGACGCCCAGTAGGCGTCGACGGCCTGGACGTGCTTGGGGTCCGGCTCGCCGCGCCAGCGGATCATGAAGCGCTCGGTGATCGTCCGGGCCTTGTCGACCTCGGTCTGGGGCACGGCCGGCAGGCCCAGGCCGCGCGCGGACTGCGCGACGAAGGACAGCGCCATCACCGACAACCGGGCAAGGTCCATCCGGGCCTGATCGTCCGAGATGTCGATCAGCTGGCCGAAGCCCCAGTACGGGGCGAGCATGGCCAGGGCGCTCTGGACGTCGACCCTTATGTCACCGGAGTGCACCGGCACCGGGAACGGCTCCGCCGGCGGCAGGCCCGGCTCGAACGAGCCGTCGACCAGCAACCCCCAGACGTGGCCGTAGTCGACCTTGCCGACCAGGTCCTCGATGTCGACGCCGCGGTAGCGCAGCGCACTACCTTCCTTGTCCGGCTCGGCGATCTCCGTCTCAAAGGCGATCACGCCTTCTAGACCAGGCTTGAAATCGCTTGTCTTCTCGGCCATCGAGTCCGGATCTCCGCTCTGTATCGCAGTTGTTGCGGCGTCCCCGCGGCGAGCATCCTGCCGCCCGAGGCCCGGCGACGCCACGAACAGGCCTCGTCGCCATCCAACTCCTGGAGGGGGACGATCGTCCTGTCCGGGGCGGTAGGGAAACCCCCAGTGACGGGGAGGTGTCGTACTTCACACCGCGCGAACCGGGCGACCGGTGAAATCTGCGCGTTACCAAGCAGACGGCCCGTCGGCGTGTTGAACCGGGCCGCGGGTGCGGGCGTCCGGCGCGCTCCGGCGCGCTCAGGGCCCGCGCGCGATGCCAGGATCGGGCCATGGCCGTCCCCGAGCCCGCGCACCCCCGCCCACGGCCCGCGCAGCCGTCGAACCCGCCCCGCTCCGGACCCGCGCACCTCGGCCCCGCGCACCTCGGCCATGCCCACCCTGGCGAGGCTCATTCGGCCCAGCCGCAGCCCGGGCAGGCTCAGCCCGGCCCTGCGCGCCTCGCGCGCATCCCGACAGAGGCGGCCGGCCAGCTCGGCGCCGACCTCGCCGCCGTGCGGCGCGGGTATGGCGGCGGCCGGCTCGACGAGCGTGATCTGGCGTCGACCTGGGTGGAGCAGTTCGCGCGCTGGTTCGCCGCCGCCGCCGCGCCCGGCTCCGGGGTGCCCGAGCCGAACGCCATGGTCTTCGGCACCGCCGACGCGGCCGGCCGCCCGAGCGCGCGGACGGTCCTGCTGAAGGGATTCGGCGCCGAGGGGCTACTGCTGTTCACCAACTACACGTCCCGCAAGGGCCAGGAGAGCGCCGCCAACCCGCACGGCAGTCTGGTCTTCCCCTGGTACTCGCTGGAACGTCAGGTCATCGTGGTCGGGACCGTGGAGCGTGTGTCGGCGCACCGTTCGGCGGAGTACTTCCACTCCCGCCCTCGGGGCAGCCAACTGGGCGCCTGGGCCAGCCACCAGTCGGCGGTGCTCGAGTCCCGGGGCGAGCTGGAACGGCGCGACGCGGAGCTGGTCGAGCGCTGGCCGCCGGGCACGCCGATCCCCGTCCCGCCCTTCTGGGGCGGCCTGCTCGTCGTCCCCGAGACCGTCGAGTTCTGGCAGGGCCGCCCCGACCGCCTCCACGACCGCCTGCGCTACCGCCGCACCGAGGGCGCCGGCGTGGCCGGCGGTGTCCCGGCCGGGCCCGGTTGGATCGTCGAGCGACTTTCTCCCTGACAGCATCGCGTCGCTCTGGCTGCCAGCACTGGTCGCGCCTACCATGATCGCTGCTTGCGTCCCGCGATGGTCGTCGCCGGGGCCGATGTACGACCACCCGGGGGCGCATACGCCGATCATGGCGACGGCTGGTCCGTTCCTCGGCGGAGGAACGGACCAGCCGCGAAGTTCCGTGACCGCCGGCCGCTAGCGCAGCGGGCGCTCTGGAGCAGCCTGGGCGGCCTGGGCGGCGATCGCGTCGACGTCGCCGCCCGGGGAGGCGGACCGGGTCGACATCGGGACGTAGGCGCGCTCGTCGTAGCCGACGTAGAGCTGGCGCGGGCGGGCGATCTTCTGCTCGGGGTCGAGCAGGCCCTCCTCCCACTGCGCGAGCCAGCCCGGCATCCGGCCGACGGCGAACAGCACCGGGAACATCTCCACCGGGAAGCCCATCGCCTGGTAGATGATCCCGGTGTAGAAGTCGACGTTCGGGTAGAGCTTGCGGCTGATGAAGTAGTCGTCCTCGAGCGCGATCCGCTCCAGCTCCATCGCCAGGTCCAGCAGCGGGTTCGTGCCGGTGACCTTGAAGACCTCGTCGGCGACCTGGCGGATCACCCGGGCCCGCGGGTCGTAGTTCTTGTAGACCCGGTGGCCGAAGCCCATCAGCTTCTTCTTGCCGTCCTTCACCTGCGCGATGAAGCTCGGGATGTTCTCGACCGAGCCGATCTCGCGCAGCATGCGGAGCACCTGCTCGTTGGCGCCGCCGTGCAGCGGGCCGTAGAGCGCGGCGATCGCGGCCGCGGCGGCGGAGAACGGGTCGGCCTCGGAGCTGCCGACGGCCCGCATCGCGTTCGCGGAGCAGTTCTGCTCGTGGTCGGCGTGCAGGATGAACAGCACGTCGAGGGCGTGCTCCAGCACCGGGTCCGGCTCGTACTTGAGCTCCGTGGCCTTCCACATCATGTTGAGGAAGTTGCCGGCGTAGGACAGGTCATTGTCCGGGTAGGCGTACGGGAACCCGACGGAGTGCCGGTAGGAGTAGCCGGCCAGCGTCGTGATCTTCGCGATGAGGCGGACGATCTGGAGCCGCCGCAGCCCTGGGTCCTTGATCTTCTTGGCGTCCGGGTAGAAGGTCGACAGCGCGCCCACGGACGAGACCAGCATGCCCATGGGGTGGGCGTCGTGGTGGAAGCCGTCGATGAACTTCTTGATCGACTCATGCACCAGGGTGTGGTGCGTGATCTCGTCTTCCCAGGTGTGCAGCTCGTCCTTGGTCGGCAGCTCGCCCGCCAGCAGCAGGTACGCGACCTCGAGGAAGCTGCTCTTCTCCGCCAGCTCCTGGATCGGGTAGCCGCGGTAGCGCAGGATGCCCTCGTCGCCGTCGATGAACGTGACCTCGCTGCGACAGCTGGCCGTGTTCGTGAAGGCGGGGTCGTAGGTCATCAGCCCGAAGTCGGCGTCGTCCGTTTTGATCTTGCGGAAGTCCGCCGCGCGGACAGCACCGTCGTTGATCGGTATCTCGTAGCTACGACCGGTGCGGTTGTCGGTCACGGTCAGGGTGCTGACCTGCTCGGACACGCCGGGCTCCTCTCGCTGTGGCAGCGCAGTCGGTCGACGGGCTGGCACGACGCCGGCGCCACGAGTCCGGGTAACGGAAGCCCTCGCGCCGGTTTGCTGGCAGTTCGTTACTCCCGAGTCTGGCGGCTCGGCGCGCCACATGCGCGTGATCGGAGCGGAACATCCGACGTGGGGTGCGCCACCTGGTCCGTCGGGCGTAGTCCGATTGTTCTGCTGTGTCGTGGGCAGGGCGCGCAGCGCGCCGAGTCAGCTACATTTCGTGGCCATAACGCTCGTAGACCTTGGATCCGGTAGCTTTCGCCCATTCTTGATGGGAACGCGTTGTGTATGGCAGCCCGCTCGGCGGGTGTGCCCGGCGGGGAGCGCGCGGACACCCGGCCGTCACTCCGGTAGCGCGTCGCCCGCAGAGCCAATGGTTATCGGCCGATATTTACGCGTGGTCGCCCATTCCCAACGGATCGACCGCGGAGGACCCGCGCGGACACACCACGCGCCGGGCGAGTTCCTCGAACTGTTCACCCGCGGAGGCACGGCTGGCCGCCGGCCACCGGCCGTCAGTCGCCGGCCGTCAGCCCGAACCGAGCGGGGCGGCCGGACCCGGGTCGACGTCGGCCTGCGCGCGCAGCCAGGCCAGCACCGCGAGGACCCGGCGGTTGTCGTCCGAGGTCACCGGAAGATCAAGCTTCGCAAGCAGGTTCGCGACGTGGTTCTCGACCGTCTTCGGCGCGAGGTGCAGGACGGCGCCGATGCCCTGGTTGGAGCGCCCCTCGGCCATGTGGCGCAGCACCGTCCGCTCGCGTTTCGTCAGCCGGGCGAGCCCGCTCTCCCGGCGGCGGTGCGCCAGCAGGGGGGCGACGATCTGCTCGTCGACGACGAGCCGGCCCGCCACCACCCGGCGCAGCGCGTCGAGCAGGGTGTCGACGTCGTCGACCCGGTCCTTGAGCAGGTAGCCGACGCCGCCGGAGCCGTCGCCGAACAGCCGCGCGGCGTGCGGCGACTCGGCGTAGGCCGAGAGCACCACGACGCCGATGCGCGGATACAGCACCCGCAGCCGCTGCGCGGCCCGCACGCCTTCGTCGGTGAAGCTCGGCGGCATCCGGATGTCGAGGATCGCGGCGTCCGGGGTGTCGACCGCGACGGCGGCCAGCAGCTCGTCGGCGGTTCCGGCCGCGGCCGTCACCTCGACGCCGGCGCGGCGCAGCAGCAGCACCAGGCCCTCCCGGAAGAAGGCCGAGTCGTCGGCGACGGCTACCCGCATGCGCATCGCGCCGTACGCCGGCGCGCCGCGCGCCCGAGGCGCGCCAGGGACTCGTGGGGCAACACGGAAGTCTTCCTCCGTCGTCGGTCTCATCCCGGGCAGGCGCTCGCCTGGGCGTTCGCCGTGCCGGCCGCCAGCCACCCGGTCCGTCAGGTCCCGCGGCACCGCGCGCGTTCGCCGCCGGTGGCGGCCCGGCCTCAGGCGATCGGGATGGCCGCGGTCAGGGTCGTGCCGCTGCCAGGCTGGCTCGTGATGGTGAGCCGGCCGCCCTGTGCGCGCAGCCGGTCGGCGAGGCCGGCGAGGCCACCGTCCGGAACGGCCCGGGCGCCGCCGCGGCCGTCGTCGGTGACGGTGAGCGTGAGGCCCAGCGAGGTGCGGGTGATGGTGACGGTGGCGTGGCTGGCCCGGGCGTGCTTCGCGGCGTTGGTCAGCGCCTCGCAGACGGTGAAGTAGGCGCTCGCCTCGACGGCGGGCGCGAGGCGCTCGTCGGGAATCGAGATCGTGACCGCGAGGGGGAGCGGCTCGGCGACGGCCTCGAGCGCGGGCGCGAGGCCGCCGCCGGCGAGGAGACCCGGATACAGCCCGCGGGACAGGGCGCGCAGCTCCGCGAGCGCGGCGGCGAGGTCCCGGCGGGCGGCGTCCAGGGCGGCGAGGGTCTCCGGCTCGGTCGTGGTGTGCCGGGCGACCCCGAGGCGGGTGCCGAGCGCGAGCAGCCGCTGCTGGGCGCCGTCGTGCAGGTCGCGTTCCAGCCGGCGGCGGGCCTCGTAGGCGGCCGCGTCGGCCCGGGCGGAGGACTCCAGGACCTCCTCGAGGCGGGCGTCCGCTGTGGCCTTGAGGCGGACGTTCTCCAGCGCGACGGCGAGCGCCCGGACCGTCACGTCGACGAGGTCGCGCGGCCGTCCCAGCCGGCCGTTGAGCACGACGACGGCGAGCGGGCGCCCGTCGCGGTCGCGCAGCGGCACCCGGACGATGCTCGTGGCGGGGTCCGGCGGCTCCGCGGGCGTGCCGCTGGCGTCGACGTAGCGCTTGTCGTCGTCGACCCACAGGTAGATCTCGCCGGTCGGGTCGCCGAGCGCCGAGCGCAGCACCCGCCTGACGTCCGCCACCGACGGGGGCATGGGCAGCGAGGCGAGCAGCAGCGCGGTTCGTTCGCGCGCCAGCCGGCAGCGCAGGGCCGCCGCTGCGAACGAGCCCGGGATGGCCAGCACGGCGAGGGCCGCCGGCAGGTATGTGTGGTCCCGCGGCCCGGCCTGGATCAGGGTCGAGAGGAAACAACCCGTGGCCAGCACGAGCAGGACGGGTGCGAGGAAACGGCACTCGAACCTGCTCGTGCGGATGAGCCCTTCACGCGACGCCAGACCTGGCGACCACGCCATCTCAGCAGACCCTGCGACGTTGAGGAACCATGTCATAAGCCTGGCACGGTCCGTCACCACCCCCGCGTTCAGATGGGTGCATTCACCTAAGTCGCCGGCCAGATCCGCCCATTGGTGCTCTCGGTCTGCGCGGCGGGCGACGCCCGGACCACCCGCCCGCGGGGACCCGCCCAGTGGTCGCCGCCGCGCGGTTCACCGGGGTCAAGCACATCCTGAGCCTCGCTAACGAGTACCGTCGGACAATGGAGACCGCGGCGATGCCCGAACTTGCGTCGGCGTTGCGCCTGTCCGTCATGCGGCTGTCCCGGCGGATGCGCCAGGAACGTTCCAGCAGCCTCTCGCCCACCCAGATCGCGGCGCTGGCCACGCTGGAGCGGCATGGTCCGATGACCCTCGGCGAGATCGCCGCGCATGAGCGCGTGCAGCCGCCGTCGATGACCAGGGTGATCACCCATCTCGCGGACGCCGGGTTGGTCGCGCGGTCGGCGCATCCGACCGACGGCCGCCAGGTCATCGCCGAGATCACCGAAGCGGGCGACGCCCTGCTGGAGGCGGACCGGCGTCGCCGCGACGAGTGGCTCGCCGAGCGGCTGACCCAGCTGTCCGCCGAGGACATCGCCGCGCTGGGCCGGGCGGCGCCGATCCTCGAACGCCTCGCCGGCTCCTGACGTCGCGCGGTGGCGGCCGGCGCGCGGGCCGGGCGGTACACGCGCGGCGCGGCACGGCCGTCACAGCTCGACCCAGCCGCCGCCGTCCCGGGATCGGCGGGCCGCGTCGCGCAGCCTGGTGACGGTCAGCAGGTCGTGCACGGTGGCGCCGCGGACGCGGGCGGAGTCGCCCAGCTCCACGGCCCGCGCCAGGTCGCCCGCCGCGCCGACCAGACCGGGGTGATCCGAGTCCGGCGCGGGCATCCAGACCGTTCGCACCCCGTCCTGATCGGCCAGCCGGACCCGGTGCCCCTCGACGACGATGCGGCCCTGCTCGCCGCACAGCGTGAACGTCGCCTCGGCGAGCCGCCCACCCATCCGCTCGTGCACCAGGACGGTCGCGCCGCTGGCGGTCAGCAGCGCGAGGGTGACCGGCGCGGTCGCCGTCAGCCGCCGCGCCGGCATGACGTCCGGGTCGGCGCACACCGCCAGCACGTCGCCGCACCAGCGGACGGCGAGATCGAGGATCTCCGCTCGGCCCTGCGGCCCGGCCGGCGCCCCGACGACGGTCATCTGGGTGAGCCGGCCGAGCGTCGGCAGCGACGCCTCGACGTGCCCCGCGGCCGGCCACGCCCGGTCGTCGAACGCGACCACGTGGGCGAGGTCCGCATCCTCGGCGACCTCGGCCACGGCCCGCAGCGCCGCCGGGTCGTCCGTCACCGCCCGGACCATCAGCACGTGCAGCCCCGCCTCGGCCGCCCGTTGGGCGACCAGGTCCGACGCAGGCGGCGCCAGATCGAGGCACACCGCCTCGATCTCGTCCGACAGCAGCGCGCCCAGGTCGACGTACGCCCGCGGCGCGGCGGCCTCGGCGGCCCAGGCCAGCGACTCCAGCGGCTCGGGCGCGAGCAGCCCGACGACGTCCAGCCCGGCGTCTCGCAGCACCCTCGCGGTCGACTGCTGTGCGCCATCGGTCACCAGCGCGGCGGCGACCGGCAGCCTGGCGGGGGCCGCCCGGCGCCGGGCGGCGCGCCGCTGCTCGCGCCAGGCCTGCGCGACCATCGGGTCGCGCGGGCCGACGAGCTCCGGCACGGTGGTCATGGCTAGAGATAGTGCCGCACCGGCCGCCCGTCGACGCCCGCTGCGCCGCAGCCATACCGGCGAATCGCCGGCCCGACCGCGGTTCACCGCGCCGATGTCGGTTCCGTCACGATCGAGGGGGGCGCCCATGCCGGCAGAGCCGGACCGGGCGACCGAGAGGCGTTCCGGCGGGGCGAGGCTGTTCGTGGCCGTGACGCCGCCGGCCGAGGTGATCGAGACGCTGGGGACGGCGATCGCGCGGGCTCGGTCGGCGGCGCCGGCGCTTCGCTGGGTCGACCCCGCGGGAATTCACCTGACGCTGGCCTTCCTCGGCACCGTCGACGACGGCCTGCGGCCCGAGCTGGCCGATGGCCTCGGCCTGGTCGCTCGTGGGCAGGCGCCCGTCGCCGTCGAGCTGGCGGCCCCGGGCACGTTTGGGGACCGTGTGCTCTGGGCGGGCGTCAGCGGCGAGCTCGCGCAGCTTGCCACCGAGGTCCGGCGCGCGGCGGCGCGGGCGGGGGTGGCCGGCCTGGAGGACCGGCCGCTGCGGGCGCACCTGACGTTGGCGCGGGCGGGCGCGCACCGGCGACCGGCGCGGGCCGGTCGCGGTGCGGGCGGCGTGGCCGGTGCGGGCGGCGTGGCCGGCGGGCGTGGCGCGGGCCACCGGGAGGAGACCGGCGTCGATCTGCGCCCGGTGGTGGCGGCGCTCGGTTTGCTGCCATCCCTGGCCTGGACGGTCGACCGGTTCGATCTCATGCGCAGTGTGCTCGGCCCGCGGCCGCGGTATTCCGTGGAGGCGACCTGGACCTTCGGCCGCGGCGGATTCGAGGCCACTCATGATCTTTAACTGCACTTTGTTCAGTCAAGTACTGGAAAAGTGAAGTACAACACACCTGGAAAGCGTTGGCGTGCGCGCTGCACGTGTGTTTCCGTTGCTTTCGTGCTGAAGCCGGCCTATCTGGTCACCCGGGGCTACATCGACCTGCTCCGGGTCGCCTCCGCGGCCTGTCCGGGCCGCTGACGACCCCGCCGTCCTAGCCGCCAGCCGCTTTCCGCCCGCCCGCCGCTTCCCGGCGCCGCGGCCGGACTCCTCGCAGGCCCCGGCCCGGCCACGAACCGCGCCTCGTCCTCGGCCCGCCCGCCGCCGGCGCCGGCGCGTGCCCCGAGACGGCTGCCGGGCCTGGGCACCCACGCCCCGTGAGCCGATTCCCGTCGCCGTCTCGCCCCTCCGCCGCCACCGACCCGCGCCGGTTCGCCCGCGCCGCTCGCCCACCGCCGCCCGGCTCGTGCCGTCGCCACTCGGCGCGCTGCCACCGTCCGAGGAGTCCCGCATGTCATCCCAGTCCGCCGCCGCCCCGGCCGCCCAGACCGCGCCGCGCGCACCAGCGCTCGTGCCCGTCCATCCGGCCCGCCGCCCCGCGGGCGCGCCCGACGCGCCCCCACCCGCCGCCGCCCGCTCCCGGGCCGGCACGGGCGTCGGCCCGACGGAGCGCTTCGACGTCCGTCAGCTCCACCGTGGCCCCGTGGCACCCCGACCGGTGACGACACTCGCGGCCGGCACCCGGCCGGCGCTAGGAGCCGCGACCGTCGTGGGAACTCCCGGCGCGCCGCTCGGCTGCCACGGGCTGACCGTCGACCGGTCCGCGTGGGCGGCCTGGCTCGACGGCGAGCTGCTCGACCTGACCTACCTCGAGTTCGAGGTGCTCGACTTTCTGGTCCGCCACCCCGGCCGGGTCTACTCGCGGGCGGCGCTGCTGCGCCACGTGTGGGGACACCACGTCGAGGACGACCCTGGCCAGGCCGGGCGCACCGTCGACGTCCTGGTGACCCGCCTGCGCCGCAAGCTGGGACCCGAGCACCGCTTCCGGATCGAGACCGTGCGCCGGGTCGGCTACCGCTACCGTCCCGCGCCGGCCGACGCGCTCGGCTGATGACCGATGCGGACCTTGTGGACCGTGCGGACGTCGGGCTCGGGCGGTCGGTCGGTCGGTCGGTCGGTCGGTCGGCGCGGTGCCGTCGCAGGCCGAGGCGCCCGGCCCGGACTCGGCACCGGAAGGCTAGCCGAGGAGGGGTCAACCGTCGGTCGGGGGCACGGCCGGACCGGCGCGGCGCAGCCGGGCGCGGCGCCGGATGACGATGACCAGGCCGAGCAGGCCGAGACCGAACCCGCAGGCCGCGGTGGCGAGCCACCACAGGTGTCCGTCGGCCCGCAGGTCGGCAGTGAACGGCACCATGACGAGCAGCGCGACCAGCCACACCGCCGTGCCGACCGCGACGGAGCCGACGCCGTCGTAGGGGAGCGGCGCGAGGCCGCCGTCATCTGCGCTCTCGGCGGGGGGCGTCGGCCCGTCCGGCGGCGCCGGCGCGCTCGGCGGGCCGCCCGGCTGCCGACCGCCCGGCTGCCGACCACCGGCGGCGGCATCCTGGCTCGTCGCAGCGTTCGCCTCCACGCCGGGGACGTTACCCGGCGGGGCCGGTCGCGGCCGGCCACGCGGCGTCGACGGGCCCGGCGGTCCGCGGCCGGGGGGTGTCCGACCGTTCAGGCCTCGGCGGCGCGGGCCGCCGGGGCCGGCTCGCCGGACGCCGTGAGCCAGCCGCCGAACGAGCGGTGGGTGACGGACTCCAGCAGGCGGAAGTCGTCCTGGAACAGCTCGACGACGCGAGCGCGCAGCTCGGGCGGCGGCGGGTCGTCCGACTGGCCGGACGAGGCGGCGCCCCGCGCGCAACGACGAACAGCCGGAGGCCCGGGTGTGCTCACCGCCGCCGCCACTCCTCGGCGATCAGTTGGTAGGAGCGGACCCGATCGGCGTGGTCGTGGGTGATCGTCGTGAGGACGAGCTCGTCCGCCCCGGTGGCGTCGCGTAGCACTTCGAGCTGGTCGGCCACCTGCGCGGGGGTGCCGACGAACTGGGTGTCGACCCGGTCGGCGACGAGCGCGCGGTCGGCGTCGCTCCACTCGTGCCGGCGGGCCTCCTCGGGAGGGCGTTACCCCGTCGGCTGGCCGGGCCCGAGCGCCGGCGTCGGCGCGCCGAGCGGGGGCAGGCCGAGGTGGTCGCGCAGGGTCGCGCCCTCGTAGTCGACCCGGTGGACGCCGCGTTCCTGCAGCAGCGGCACGACCTTGTCCACGAACGGGTCCAGGCCGCCGGGGGTGACGTGCGGGACGAGGATGAAGCCGTCGGACGCGTCCGCCTGGACCAGGTCGTTGATCGCCGTCGCGACCGTCGTCGGCGAGCCGACGAACGTCTGCCGGCCGGTCACCTCGATGATCAGGTCACGGGTGCTGAGGTTCTTGGCCTCGGCGAGCGCCCGCCACTGCCGGGACACGGCGAGCGGGTCGCGGAACATCCGCACGCTCGCCCGGCCGCGGGCGACGGTGTTCTCCCCGACGACGGGGTCGACGGCGGGCAGCGGGCCGTCGGGGTCGTGGCCGGACAGGTCGCGGTTCCAGAGCTGTTCGAGGAACCTGATGGCCGTCTGGCCGCTGACCTGCCTGCGCCGGACCTCGTGGGCGATCTCGGCTGCCTCGGCGTCGGTGTCGCCGAGCACGAACGTCGCCGCGGGCAGCACCAGGAGGGACTCGGGCGTGCGCCCGTGGCGGGCGAGCCGGGCCTTGACGTCGGCGTAGAAGGCCTGCCCAGCCACGAGGGTGGCGTGGCCGGTGAAGATCGCGTCGGCGCTGGCCGCGGCGAACTCGCGGCCCTCTTCGGAGTCGCCGGCCTGGAAGATGACCGGCCGGCCCTGCGGCGCGCGCGGGACGTTGAAGTGGCCGGCGATGTCGAAGTAAGCGTCGCGGTGCTGGAAGGCGCCGGGCAGCGGGGCGCGCAGGAACTGGCCCGTCTCCTGATCGGCGACGATCTCGTCGCCGATCCAGGAGTCGAACAGCTCCAGCGTCGTGCTCAGGAACGCCTTGGCCCGGGCGTACCGCTCCTCCTGCGGGAGGTAGCCGCCTCGGCGGAAGTTCTCGCCGGTGAACGCGTCCCAGGACGTGACGACGTTCCAGGCGGTGCGACCGGCGGAGAGATGGTCGAGGCTGGCGAACTGGCGGGCGACCTCGTAGGGCTCGTTGAAGGTGGAGTTGATCGTGCCGGTCAGGCCGATGTGCTCCGTGACCGCGGCGAGCGCGGCGAGCACGGTGAAGGTGTCCGGCCGGCCGACGACGTCCAGGTCGTAGATCAGGCCGTTCTGCTCGCGCAGCCGCAGCCCCTCGGCCAGGAAGAAGAAGTCGAACCTGCCTCGCTCGGCGGTCTGCGCGAAGTGGCGGAACGACGAGAACTCGATGTGGCTGCCGGCGGCCGGGTCGCTCCAGACGGTCGTGTTGTTCACGCCCGGAAAGTGGGCCGCGAGGTGGACCTGCTTGATCGGCTTGCTCATCTCGGCCCCTCCCGGCGCCGCGTCTTCCCAACTACGGCGATCGAAATTGAGATCATTTGGCGCGTGGGTCCCCGCTGGTCCTGACACCAGGATCACCCAGTCCTGGCCGTCCGGTCATGCCTTCCGCTGAACGGGCCTCGTCGATAAGTCGACTTTCCCAACGGAAATTGTGGACATGGTATGTCCGGCGGCCTATGGTTGATCCATGTCCGCAGCAGGCCAGCGCCGGCCAGGCGCGCCGCCGACCGCGCCCCGCGCGGTCAGGCGCCACCAGGCCCTGCTCGTCGGCCGGCCGCACGTGGACTTCAAGCGAGTCGCGAGCTCGCTCTGTCGGCCCTGTCGCTAGGTAGCTCGGGCATCACCGCGACCGGTCGGCCGCCCCGCCCCGTCGCTGGCTGACGTATCCCGGCGCCGCAGCGCTTAGCCAAACCACCCCAGAACCGCCCCGCGCTCACGACGACCGGGGCGCGTCGGTCACCCCTGCGCCGAGCCGCGGCGTTTCCTGAGCCCCCGATGGCGCCCCCGCCGCGACCCTTTAACCGCCACGCCCGCCAGCCCCCGGCGCCGGCACCCCAGCACCCCAAGCACGCGAGGAGCGACACCATGACCATCTACACCGCGCCGGCCCCGGCCGCCGTCGCGCTGGACATCGACCAGCTGACGATCCGGATCGGCGCCGAGATCCGGGGTGTGCGCCTCGACGGCGACCTCGACGCCGGCACCGTCGCCGCGATCCGGTCCGCTCTGCTGCGCCACCGGGTGGTCTTCTTCCGCGACCAAGGCCACCTCACGCCCGAACGCCAGATCGCGTTCGCCCGCCTGTTCGGCGAGCTGACCCAGGCCCATCCGGCGCAGGCGCCGCTCGCCGGCTACCCGCTGATCCACGAGCTGGACGCCTCGAAGGGCGGCCGGGCTGGAGCCTGGCACACCGACGTCACGTTCACCGACCGTCCGCCGGCGTTCTCGATCCTGCGCGCGGTCGAGATCCCGCCGGTGGGCGGCGACACCGTCTGGTCGAACACCGTCTCGGCCTACTGGGACCTGCCCGACCAGCTGCGCGACGCCGCCGACAAGCTGCGCGTCTACCACACCAACCAGCACGACTACGGCCTGCGCCCGCAGGACCTCGAGGGTGTGCCCGAGGTGTTCCGCAACCTGTTCTTCGAGTTCCGCTCCAAGGAGTTCGAGGTCGAGCACCCGGTGGTGCGGGTCCACCCGGAGACGGGCGAGCCGTCGCTGCTGCTCGGCGGGTTCGTCAAGCAGCTGACCGGGGTCAACCAGGCGCAGTCGTTCGACCTGCTGCGCGCGTTCGCCGAGGCGGTCGCGAAGCCGGAGAACACGGTGCGCTGGCGGTGGCGCACGGGCGACGTCGCCATCTGGGACAACCGCGCGACCCAGCACTACGCGATCAACGACTACGCCGACAGCCCCCGGATCGTGCACCGGGTGACGGTGGCCGGCACGATCCCGGTCGGCAAGGACGGCCGGCCCAGCGTCCCCCGCGCGGGGGACGCCAGCGAGTACTCCCCGATCGGCACGGTCCCGGCCGGCTGATCCCGGCCGCCGGCGTCACCGGGACGGGCCACCCCACAGCGGGGCGACCGCCTCGTCGTCGAGGTCGTCCTCCGCGTCCCGGAAGGCCGTGCCGTCGGGGTCGCGCAGCGCGGCGGCCAGGGCGTGCCGGCGATGCCAGCTGCCGGCCCGCCAGGCGAGCCCGCGGGCCAGCGCGTCCGGTCCGCCGCCGGCGTCGACGTGGATCTCGCCGCCGATGCCGCCGACCACCCGCCACGGGGTGTTCGTCGGCCGGCCGGCGAGATCGGCGACCAGCAGCCTGGCGTGCTCGACGTACGGCGTGCCGTCCGGCGCCGTGCGCTCGGCCGTGTCGTACGGGCCGTCCATGACCGGGAAGTCGGCGGCCGTCGACGCGAGCGGCACGCCGAGCACGTGGCCGACCTCGGCCGCCCGGTCGAGCGGCACGCGCAGCGGCGCGGCGCCGCCGAGCAGGGCGAGCAGATCCGGTGCGTCCAGCACGACGGCGTCCCGCGTCGGTGCCACGCCCAGCGGGGTGCGGACCGACAGCGGTGGGTCCAGCCGGCCGTCGGCGAGCGCGCCGCCGGGCGCCCCGTCCGGACCCGACGCGAGCCTCGTCGCCGCGGTCACCGCGGCGACGTACAGCGCCCGGGCGGACGGCCACGGCACGTCCCGGTCGACGTCGCCGAGCCGGTCGAGCAGGTCGAGCACGCCGGCGAGGTCGCCGAGGACGTCGTCCAGGGTCTGCCGGCACCCCAGCGCCCGCAGCAGCTCGGCGTCCGCCCCCGGAACCGGCGCCGCCGGGGCGAACAGCCCGGCCAGCAGCGGGTCGGCGCCGGGTAGGCGCAGCTCGGGCGGTGGCAGCCGGATCAGCCGGCCCCGGTCGTCGTAGGCGTCGCCGTCCGCCGGCTCGCCGGATGCGGTGACCGGCAGCAGCGCGTGCCGGGACAGCCACCAGCGGGTGTACGACGGCTCGCCGCCGAGCACGACCTCGCGCAGCGGCGACTGGGCGAGTTCGGCGAGCGCCTCCGGCCACGCCGCCGGATCCACCAGCTCCAGGTCCCGAACCGCGGCGAAGGTGGACAGGACGAGCGGCGCGCCGCCGCCGCCGGCTCGCGCCGCCGTCGCCCGCGCCGCGGCGAGCGCCGGCGACTCGACCGCCTCGTCCACCCAGGTGTCGCTGTCGTCGAGGTCGAGCAGCACCGGCTCGTCCGGGTCGAGCGTCACGTCGTTCGCGTAGAGCACCCCGAAGGTGCGCAGCACGCCGACGGCCTCCAGCACGTCCGCCGGCCAGCCGTCGGTGAGCTCGACCGACAGAACGCCGAAGGGCGTGTCGCCGGCGACGAGGCGGTCCAGCGGGCCGTCGGCGATGAGCAGTTCCGCGGCCGGGACGAACTCGCCCTCGGTGTCCGGCAGCAGCAGCTCGCCGAGCCACTCGAGCCCGGCCGACTCCTCGGGGGTCATCCCCGCGTCGCGGACCAGCGCCAGGACGGCCGTCGCGAGGGCCAGCAGCTCCTCCGGGTCGTCGTCGGGGTCGGAGTCGACGACCGCCTCGTGCACCGCCGGGTCGCGCAGCACCCCGGCCGGCGTCCCCTCCACCGCGCCCAGGGTGCGCAGCGCGTCGCGGGCGGTGCCGACGGCCGCGTCCGGGTGCACGACCCGCAGCGGCAGCCCCGATGCCGCAAGCGCCAGCACGTCCAGCTCGTCGGTCGGCAGCAGCACCCCGCGCGGCCCGGTGACCATCCGCACCCGCAGCGCCGGGCCGCCGCCCGCGTCGGGTCCGTCGCCGTCCGGTCCGGGTTCGCCGGCACCGTCGTCGGTGACCGTCGCGACGGGCACCGGCAGGGCGCCGAGCGCGTCCCGGTCCGGCGCGGTGATCAGCGCCGCATACAGCGACGACCACCAGGACGGCGGCCGGCGCAGACCCGCGAGCACCTCGACCAGGCCGGCGCTGTCCAGCCGGCGCACGCCGAGCGCATCGAGCGCGCGCCGCCAGTGCCGGGCGGCGTACCGCGCCGGCAGCAGCCCCGCGACGCGGCCGGCGCCGGAGTCCGCCGCGCCCGCAGTCAGACCGCCCGCAGTCAGACCGCCCGTAGCGAGACCGGCCGTAGCGAGACCGGCCGTCCCAGCAAGGGCGCCGGCGTCGAAGTCGACATCGGCGAGATCCGGGTCGGAGGCGACGCCGTGGTCGGTCGGAGCCTCGCCGGCGTCGGGCGAGAGCAGGGCGGTGATGGCGTCGGTGGCCGGGCCAAGGTCACAGACGACGCATTCCCGGCCGAGCCGACCGCCCGGCAGCACGGGGGCCTCGGGCAGCATCCGGGCCACGGCGTCGCGCAGCCTGCCGTCGACCGGGCCGGCCGGCAGGTCGGCCGGGACCAGCTCCAACGCGGCGAGTGCGTCCGGCGGCACCAGCGGATCCGCGTCCGGCGCCGCCGCCGCGCCGCCACCGGTGTGCGGCGCCCGGCCGGCGAGCATCGCGAACAGGTCGCCGTCCGCGTCCTCGCCGCCGTCCTCGCCGCCGCCGTCCCCGCCGTCCCCGGCCGTGCCCGCGCCGGCGGGAGGGCCGGCGGTACCGAGATGGATCGCGAGGGCGACGACCGCCTCGGCGAGCCGATCGGTCAGCCAGTCCCGCAGCGGGCCCGCGACCGTGTGCCGGCGCGACGGCTCCAGCGGCAGCTCGACGCTCGCCAGCACCGGCAGGGACAGCGGCTCGTCGGTCGGCTGCGGCGCCCGCACCACTTTCGGCACCGCCGCCGGCCAGCCGCCGTCGCGCACCATCGCCCGGGCCGCGTAGCCGGTCCTCGCCCGCTCCTCGACGGGCCGGTCGGCGAGCAGTTCGGCCGGGATCGCGCCCCGGCGCACGCAGCCGCGCCAGCGCTCGCCGTCGAGCAGCGCGATCTCCAAGGCGGCGTCCAGCGGGGTCTCCGCCGGATCCGCCGGGTCGCCGTGCCGCGCGTCGGCGATCGCCGCCGGCGGCTCGTCGACCGGCTCGTCGCCGGCGGTGTGCTCCCAGCGGCAGGTATGCGTCCGGACGTCGCCGTCCAGGTCGAGGACGACCTCGCCGAGGCCCGGCAGCACGAGCAGCAGTGTCGGGTCGAACGCGGCGAGCAGCTCCCGGGCCGTCGCCACGGCGTCGGCGTCCCGCAACGGGAGGCGGACGACGGTGTCATAGCCGGCGGGCGGCGGTTCGACGTCCGGCGCCGCGAACGGCAGCCGCAGGACCGGCGCCGCGCCGTCGCGGCGGCCTAGCTCGGCGCGCAGCCCGGCCGCGCCGATCTCGTGGACCGCCCTGACCGTCCCCTCCTTCGACCAGCGGACCCCGGCCGGCGCGGCGCCGGCCGACGCGGCGCCCCGGGAGACGACCGAGGGCTCGTCGCTGACCGCCAACACCGAGGCGAAGCCCGCGCCGAACCGGCCGACGGCCCCCGCGTCCCGCTTCGCCGAGGCGCGCAGCGTGCTGAGAGCCTCCACGCCGGCCGCCGTCAACGGGGCGCCGGTGTTCGCGACCTCCACCCGGTCGCCCGCGAGCCGGACCAGCACTCGGCCGGCCACCCCAGCCGCCGCGGCCGCGTCCACCGCGTTCTGCAGCAGCTCGACAACGAGACGATCACGATAGGCGCCGAGCGCCGCGTCCTCCTCAGCGTTGGCGTCCTCCCGGAACCGGGCCGGCGACGCCGCCCAGGCGTCCAGCACCCGGCCGCGGATCGCCGCCGTCCCGAACGGGTCCGCCGCTACGGCAGAGTGGGCGGCCGGCTCGTCAACCGCGTCCAGATGCGTCGCTTCCACGGCTCTATCTTCCCGGACTGAGCGAATCAGAATGAGGCGGTGGCGGTGGTGGGACGAGCGGGTGCCCGGCGGCGGGACGATCCGCGGCTGGCGGCGGCCTTCGAGCGGCAGTGGGAGTTGGTCGTGGCCGGGGTCGAGGCGCTGGATGACGGGCGCTTCGTGGCGGCGAGTCCGCTGCCGGGGTGGTCTTTCGGTGATCTGGTGGCGCACTGCGCGCGGTCCGGTGGGGCGCTGGGGGTGACGCTCGGCGGGGCGCCGGCGGCGGGCGGCGGCGCCGCGAGCGCCGTCGAGTACGTCGGTGGCGTCGGGGCTCGGGCGGAGGCGATCGCGGACACGGCCCGGGCGGATGCCGCCGGTGTGCCGCCGGCCGAGCTGCGTTCCCGGCTGCGGGCGGCGGTGGCGGCCTCATGCAAGGCCCTGGCGGCGGCGGTCGCCGAGGATGGCCCGGCCTGGGACCGGGTCGTCGGCTCGCCGGGCGGGCCGATCCGGCTGGGCGACTTCGTCGTGACGAGATGCGTCGAGGGGGTCGTGCACGGCCTGGACCTCGGGCTCGCACCGGACCGGGACGCGCTGCGGGTGGTGACCCGCACCCTGCTCGACCTGCTCGTCGCCCGGGCGCCCGGCCGTTCCGTCGAGGTCCGGGTGCCGCCGTTCGCCGCGGCGCAGGTGGTCGACGGGCCGCGGCACACCCGGGGTGCCCCGCCGAACGTCGTGGAGGCCGACCCGGTCGCGTTCGTCGCAGTGGCGGCGGGCCGGCTGGACTGGGCCGCGGCGCTGGCCGACGGCCGGGTCACGGCCAGCGGGGAGCGTTCGGACCTGCGCCCTTACCTGCCGCTCCTGTAGCCCGCGGCGGGAGTGGGCGCGTGGTGGTCCAGCTCACGGGTACATCCGCAGCGAAATGCCCGTTAACCCAGCTCCTGTTAGCGTGAGGAAGGTGGTTGTCATCCCCACCTGGGCGGCCTGATCGCTGGCCTGTCGTGTCAGCCCGGCTTCGGACCCGGACCCCGGACCGTGACGTGCGAGGGAGACCTGTGCCATGACCGAGGGGACGGCCGCCGATTCCGGCCAGGAGGGCGAGCTCGAGCTGCGCGACGCCGCCGGCCCGCGGGACGCCTGCGGGGTGTTCGGCGTGTGGGCGCCCGGTGAGGACGTCGCGAATCTCACGTACTACGGCCTGTACGCCCTGCAGCACCGTGGGCAGGAGGCGGCCGGCATGGCCGTCGCGGACGGCCGGGCGATCGTCGTGTTCAAGGAGCTGGGCCTCGTCGCGCAGGTGTTCGACGAGCGGACGCTGTCGAGCCTGTCCGGGCACATGGCCGTCGGGCACACCCGCTACTCGACCACCGGGTCGTCGACCTGGGAGAACGCCCAGCCGTCGTACCGCACCGCCCGGCTCGGTGGCGGGGTGGCGCTGGCGCACAACGGCAACCTGACCAACATCATGGAGCTGGCGGACGGGCTCGGCGACGACCGGGACCACGGCATGCACGCCACCACCGACTCCGACCTGATCACCGCGCTGCTCGCCGGTCATCCGGGCCCGACGCTGGCGGACGCGGCGCTCGCCGTGCTGCCACGTCTGCGCGGCGCGTTCTCGCTGGTCTTCTCGGACGCCTCGACGCTGTACGCGGCCCGGGACACCCACGGCATCCATCCGCTGGTGCTCGGCCGCCTCGACAGCCGGGCCGAGGAGCGGGACGAGACGACGGCCGGCCGGGGCACCGCGGCGGCCGGTCCGCCGGCGCGGGACGGCGCGCCGACGCAGGGGTCCTGGGTGGTCGCCAGCGAGACCTGCGCGCTCGACATCGTCGGCGCGACGTTCGTGCGCGAGGTCGAACCGGGCGAGCTCGTCGTCATCGATGCGGACGGGCCGCGCTCGACGCGGTTCGCGCCGGCGGACCGGCACGGCTGCCTGTTCGAGTTCGTCTACCTGGCCCGGCCGGACACGACGATCTCCGGCCGATCGGTGCACGCGACGAGGGTGGAGGTCGGCCGGACGCTGGCGCGGGAGGCGCCCGTCGACGCCGACCTGGTCATTCCCGTGCCGCAGTCGGGCGTGCCGGCGGCCGTCGGCTACGCGGAGGCGGCCGGCATCCCGTTCGGCGAGGGCCTGGTCAAGAACTCGTACGTGGGGCGGACCTTCATCCAGCCGTCGCAGACGATCCGCCAGCGCGGCATCCGGCTGAAGCTGAACCCGCTGCGGGAGGTGATCGAGGGCCGCCGGCTCGTCGTCGTCGACGACTCGATCGTCCGCGGCAACACCCAGCGGGCGCTGGTGCGGATGCTGCGCGAGGCCGGCGCCGCCGAGGTGCACATCCGGATCTCGTCGCCGCCGGTGCGCTGGCCGTGCTTCTACGGCATCGACTTCGCCACCCGGGCCGAGCTGATTGCCAGCGGGGGCGTGGTGGAGCAGGTACGGGAGTCGCTCGGCGCGGACTCGCTCGCGTACGTCTCGCTGGACGGCCTGGTGGCCGCGTCGCGGCAGCCGGTGGACGAGCTGTGCAGGGCCTGCTTCGACGGCGTCTACCCGGTGCCGCTGACCGATTCGGACCGGCTCGGCGGGAAGCATCAGCTGGAGGCGATGGGCAGTGGCGCGGCCACCGGCGCCGCGCTCGCCGAGGCGTTTCGGCGTCGGGTCGTGGCCGGCATGAACGGCGCGGATCCGTCGCCCGACGACTTCGACGAGCTGGCCGACATCGACTCGTTCGAGGGCATCGACGACCTGGCCGCGTTGGACGGGCCGGCCGCGGCGGCGGCGCCGCGGACGATGCCGGTGGGGCGTGCGGGTGGCCCGGGCGCCGGCGTCGCGCCGGCCGGGAGCGTCCGGCCATGACCGCCGCGGGAAACCCTGGCGGCGAGGCCGCAGCCGGCGGTCTGTCCTATCAGGCGGCCGGCGTCGACGTGGCAGCCGGCGACCGGGCGGTCGAGGCGATCCGTGGCCATGTGGCGCGTGCCAGCCGGCCGGAGGTGGTGGGCTCGCTCGGCGGGTTCGCCGGGCTGTTCGCGCTGGACACCGGTCGGTACCGCAAGCCGCTGCTGGCCTCGTCCACCGACGGCGTCGGCACCAAGATCGCGATCGCCCGGGCGCTGGACGTGCATGACACGGTGGGTGTCGACCTCGTCGCGATGGTGGTCGACGACCTGGTGGTGTGCGGCGCCGAGCCGCTGTTCCTGCTCGACTACATCGCCTGCGGCTCGCTCGACCCGCGCCGGGTCGCGCTGCTGGTCTCCGGCGTGGCGACGGGCTGTGAGCAGGCCGGCTGCGCCCTCGTCGGCGGGGAGACCGCGGAGCACCCCGGGCTGATGGGCGCGGACGACTACGACCTGGCGGCGACCGGGATCGGTGTGGTCGAGGCCGACGAGGTGCTCGGGCCCGACCGGGTCCTGCCGGGGGACGCGCTGATCGCGATGGCGTCGTCGGGGCTGCACTCGAACGGGTTCTCGCTGGTGCGTCACCTGCTGTTCGGCGCGGTCGAGCCGGGCTTCCCCGGCGGGATCGGCCCGGCCGGCCTGGAAATGCTGCGCCGGGAGGAGCCGGCACTGGGCGCTACCCTCGGCGAGGCGCTGCTCACCCCGACCCGGATCTACGCGAAGGACTGCCTGGCGCTCGCCGCGGCGAGCGAGGTGCACGCGTTCGCGCACATCACCGGCGGCGGCCTCGCCTCGAACCTGGCCCGGGTGATCCCGGCGGGCCTGCTGGCGACGCTGGACCGGTCGACGTGGACCCCTGCGCCGATCTTCGGCCTGCTCGCCGACCGCGGCCCGGTGGCCCGCGAGGAGATGGAACGGACGTTCAATCAGGGCATCGGCATGGTCGCGGTCGTCGCGCCGTCAGCGGTGGACGACGCCTTGGCGCTCCTCGCGGAACGCGGCGTCCCAGCCTGGCTCGCCGGCCAGGTGACCGAAGCGTCGGCCGGGGGCGCAGAGACGGCGACAGACGGCCTCACCGCCCGGCTGACCGCGGACCACCCCTAGCCAGGCCACCCGCAGGCCAGCCGCGATCTGTCAGCCGTGCATCGGTGACGTCAAGCGGCGGGCGACCACGCTAGGCCCGCACGGAGCTGAACCGAGACTCAGTCGTCGTCGTCTTCGTCATACGCGCTGTAGTCGTCGTCCGCGTATGGATCGTCATCCTCGGTCGTGTCCCGAGTGGTCGACCCGTTCACGCCCAGATCCGCCTTGAGTCGGTCGAGATCCATATTTGGCGAGTTGTACTTGAGCTCGCGGGCGACTTTCGTCTGCTTGGCCTTCGCTCGGCCGCGCCCCATGGCTCGACCCCCTCGAACATGACGACGGGGACCCGCCCCGGTGCTCATACTGTCTCGTGCTTACCGAGACTACAGGGATCGCGGGCCGGTCGGCACGCCAACCCGTCACTTGGTTGCGGCGCCCGCGCGCCGCGGGACGCCGCCCGCCCGCGCTCCTCAGATCGACGCCTGAGCTAGGGAAGCAGGATGCGCCGTAGGCGGCCGATGCCCACGATTCGGCGCTCGGCGAGGGTCGCCGCGGCGGCGGCCGGAGTCTGACCTTCCGCGTCGGCGAGGGCGAAGACGTCGCGCGTCGTCGTGAATATTCGCGCGGCGGCCGCCCGGGCCCGGTCCTCGCGGTAGCCCTCGATCTCGTCGGCGACCTGGATCAGGCCGCCGGCGTTCACGACGAAGTCCGGTGCGTAGAGGATCCCGGCCTCGGCGAGCAGCTTGTCGACGCCTGGATGGGTCAGCTGGTTGTTGGCTCCGCCACACACCACCCGGGCGCGCAGCCGGCCGACGGTGGCCTCGCTGAGCGCGCCGCCGAGCGCGCACGGCGAGTAGACGTCCGCCGGCACGTCCACCAGCGTGTCCGGGTCGGTCACGGTCTCGACCGACGGAAACGTCTCCCGCACCCGGGCGAGCGCCGCCGGGTCGACGTCGGTCGCGACCACCTTCGCCCCGTCCGCCAGCAGGTGCCCGACCAGCCGGGCGCCCACCTTGCCGACACCGCTGACCGCCACCGTGCGCCCGGCGAGCGTCGGGTCGCCCCACAGCCGCTCGGCGCAGGCCCGCATCCCCTCGAAGACGCCGTAGGCGGTGAGCACGCCCGAGTCCCCGGATCCGCCGTGCGCCGGCGTCCGGCCGACGACCCAGCTGGCCTCGCGCGCGACGACGTCCATGTCCGCCGGGTAGGTGCCCACGTCGCAGGCGGTGATGTACCGGCCGCCGAGGGAGGCGACGAACCGGCCGTAGGCGCGCAGCAGCGCCTCGGAGCCGTCCCGGGCCGGGTCGCCGATGATGACCGCCTTGCCGCCGCCGAGGTCGAGGCCGGCGCAGGCTGCCTTGTAGGCCATCGCCCTGGACAGCGCGAGCGCGTCGGCGAGCGCGGCGGACTCGTCCGGATAGGGGTGGAACCGGGTGCCGCCGAGGGCCGGGCCGAGAGCGGTCGAGTAGATGGCGATGATCGCGCGTAGCCCGGACGTGGGGTCGGAGCAGAAGACCACCTGCTCGTGCTCGGCGCCGGCGTCGAAGACGGAGGAGACGACGGCCGACCCGTCGACCATGTTCGACCCGGACACGGACACCTCTGCCATGCCCGAACCCTACGGCGCCCCCAGGCTGCCAGCGTCCTTACGCGGGAGCCCCCACCACTACCCCGGCGTGGAATGCGGGCGTTCGGTGCCTCGTCCCGGCGTCGCGGTACGGGATAGCCTCGCGTCGGCGGATCCGGCGGGGAGGGGGGCGAAACGGTGCCTGTCGTGTCTCCGGCGGCATACCTGCGCGTCTACGAGCCGCTCGCGGCGTTCGCGCCGGCCGAGCGGCTGCGCTGGCAGCGGTACGCGGCGACGGCCCCACCGTCGCGTCGCGCGGGTGCCCGCCGGGAGCGGATGGTCGCGCTCGTCGCCACGGTCCGCCCGACGCTGGACGTCGCCGGCGAGTCCGCGTTCGTGCAGATGGTCGACGGTCTGATGTTCGTCTGCCCGTGGTCGACGCAGCTGCGGGTGTGGCAGGCCGCGATGGAGTTCCGCGGCGGGATGCCCGAGCGGATCGCCGACGTCTTCCTGCCCCGCCGGATCGTCGACCCGGCCGAGATCGAGCTCGACCGCTGGCGGGCCCGCCGCCCGGAGCTGAAGGTCCACATCCAGACCGCGACCTGGTCGGTGCCGACGTCCTGGTTCCTGCTGTTCGAACCGGCCGAGCGGATGCTGGTCACCGGGGACACCGCCGAGCGCTCGATGGTGTACCGGACCGAGATAGGGCTCGCGCGGCGCCGGGTCGCCGAGGCGATCGAGACGCTGGCGGGGATGCGGACCGCCATGCCGGACGCCGCCGCCGTCGAGGGCGTGACGGAGCTGGCCCGCTGGCTGGACTCGTTCCACCCGCGCAGCAGGGTCGAGCTGGACTACGACGGTCTGGTCGAACTGCTCGACGACGAGGTGCTGCGTGGTGACAGCTCCGTGGAAGACCTGTCCGAGGCGGTCCGGGCGTTACGCCAAGGGCGAACGGACCGGGCCGCGGAGGCGTATGAACGCGTTCTGGTCAGGTGGCGACCCTTGCAGACAAGGGAATCCGCGAGCTGACCGCCGCCCGTGCTAACTCTGTGTGGCTGCCCGCTTCGGACGAGCTGTGACTAGTCAGCAGATGGTCCCGACGTGCCATGTCCGAAATGCCCCCGAAGGATGCACGATCTGTATGGGACGGAGCGACGCTCTGTGACGGGAGGCCAACGCAATGACGACGAGAACGCCGGACGCCGAGCCCCTGCTGACTCCGGCCGAGGTGGCGACGATGTTTCGGGTTGATCCGAAGACAGTCACCCGGTGGGCCAAGGCTGGGAAGCTGACGTCCATCCGTACCCTCGGTGGCCATCGGCGCTACCGGGAGGCGGAGGTGCGGGCCCTGCTGAAGGGGGTTCCCAATATGGGTGGTGACCTCTAGGCGCATCGACCAGCTCGGTACACGGTGTCCAAGTGCGCCACCTGCCAGGTGGCCTGCCACGAGCCCGCGGGACGGCGGGCGCGCTGTGTGCCGAAGGGGTGGGTGTCCGGTACGGCACGCCGACCTGCCAGCGCCGACGGTTCCGGCTTGAGGCCGGCCCGTCGGGCTATTCGGTGTGCTGTACCGGCGGTGTGCTCGCCTGTCCCACCGATTCGTCAGACCTTGCCGCTGTCCGGCGGGGACGACGCCGCCGCTCCTGGCGGCCGGATCGGCGGGACCCTGGGGCGCCGGCAGGCGCTCCAGTGGCCTGCGTATCTTCAGGCGTTCGAGGGGGCGCCCGGCCCGGCGACGACCGGCGGCCGGGTGCCCGGCTCTCCGTTCCTGTCCCCTTGTTTCTGATCGAAGCGGCATGATCCGCTCGGCCCGTCGGGCCGGTCCTCGGACCGGCAACGGTGGGCACGTGCCGGTCGGCTGACCGGCACGGCATCACGTGGACGACGGGCGGCGCGCCCCAGGGCGCGCCGCCCGATCTCGTCTGCCGGCACTTTTCGGCGCCTGGGCGGTCGCCGGAAGCTGGCGCGCGCCCCACCGGCGGGCGCCGCCCCGAGGGTCCCGCCGAGAGGTGGCGATCAGGGCGTCCGGGAAATGCTTCCCCAAAGGGGGGTAAGCCGTGCCCGGGGAGCAGAGCCGGGCGCGACCCGGGTGCGGCTCGGGCAGGGCAACCACATCGCCCGGCCGGCGGCGCTGCCGACGAGCGCGTCGTTCCGGCCGGCCGTCAGACCCCGATCGGCTGGTAGTCGGCCACCTGCACCGTGCTCAGCGCGAGACCGCGCAGCCCCAGGTGAACACCGTCCAGGGCGATCCAGCCGGCGTCCGTCTCGGTGAAGGCGGCCCAGGCGGGGCCGTGCTGGCGGACGTAGAACGGTCGCTCGATCCCGTCGACCGGGAGCGAGACCGGCACCCAGTCCTCGGCTTCGAGGTTGCCCGACAGCCAGCCAGCGAGTTCGAGCTGGTAGCGCCACCATTCCTGCCGGTCCGGTGAGTCGGCGGGAAAGTCCGGGGCGACCGCATGCAGCATGCTCTGCTGCGCCCATCCGATCGCGTCGTCGGCCACCGTCGGGGCGTACCGCGCCTCACCGACCACCATCGTGGGCAGCCGGGGCACCGTCGTGACGATCACCCGCGGGCCCAGGTGGGTCGCGTCGCCGTGGCCGAGGCAGACCCGCCAGACCTGCTCCGAGCGCGGTCGTCGGGTATCCCACAGCTCGAGCCACCGCGGCTCGAGGAGACCAGGATGCAGGCCGTAAACGGGGAAACCGGCGGATAGGGGCAGCAACAGTCCCGGCATCGCCACAGTGTGCAGCCTGACGGGCCTGCGCCGGGTGCCTCCTCCGGCTCGATTCAGGCCAATCCGTCCGTGGATGTCCGTCCCGTCCCTGGTGTATGCGCACCCCGCCGGGGGGCGCCCGCGGACGACCAGGTCAGCCGGCGTCCCGGCGGGTTCCCGGGCCGGGCGCCCGCCGCGGGGCGCCGACCAGAGTGAGGGTTCTCACTGCCCCCAGGCGAGGACGGCCGGCCCGGCGCCGACCGCGTTGCGCGCGGCGATGGTGACCCGGAAGTACGGGTCCGCCGGGCCCGGCGCGGTCCGGGTGTAGCTGTGCCCGCTGACGCTGACCGTCTCCGACGTCACGCCGCCCGGCGCCGACCGATAGATCGTCAGGTCGTAGGTCAGCGACACCTGGTTGCCGCCCACGTTCGCCGGCGTATCCCAGTTGATGATGAGGTGGCCGTGACCGTCGGGGATCGCGAGCAGCCCGCGCGGCTCGCTCGGCGGCACGCAGCTGCGCGCCCGCACCGGCGCCGACACCGCCGACGAGCCACCCGGGCCGGTCGCCTGCACGGTCACGCTCACCTCGGCGCACCCGTTCGCGGTGACCTGGAACACGCCCGGCTTCGGCAGCGTGCGCGGCCCGCCCGGATCCGTCACCACTCGGTAGGACGTCACGCCGCCGCCGTCGAACGGCTCGATGACCGTGACGGTCACGCCGCCCGGTACCGGCTGCAGCCACAGCCCGGGAACGCCCGGCTGGCCGTTCGGGTCCTGCGGTGCCACCGCCGCCGGGCTTGCCGGCGGCGCCGCCGACGGCGTCGCAGCCGCGGGCGAGCTCGGCACCGCGGCGGTCGGGGTGCCGGCCGCGCCGACCGTCGGCGCGCCTGCCGCCGCGGACGGCGGCGCCTGCGCGACGTTGGCCGGATCGGTCGCGTCGTCGCCGGCGGAACGCAGCGCGAGGGGCACCAAGGTGGCCAGCAACGCGACGAGCGCGGCCACGACGATCGTCGTGATCCTGCGCCGCTGAGCGCCGCGCCGCGCGGCCCGGGCACGCGCGCGGGCACCGGGGACCCGGCCGGCGGAGGCGGCCACCTCCGGCGCGGTGCCCGTCGGCGGCGCGCCATCCGTCCCGGCAATCGTGGTCGCGCCGGTCGTCGCGGCCGAACTTGTCGTTGCCGCGGCCAGCGAGCTCGCGGCGCCGGCCGGACCGGCGGCGAGGGCCAGCGGCGGCCGGCCGAACACGTCGAGATCGGACCCCGACTCCAGCGGCGCGAGTGGCGCCGCGGGCTCGGCGACGGCCGGCAGCAGCGCGGACGGCCCCGCGACCTCGTCGGCCTGTTCCGCGGCGGCCGGCCGGGCAGGCTGATCGGGGCCGACCAGCGACGTGCCCGGCCGCACGGCCAGGGCCGACCCGACCGGAGTGTCCGAGGCCGGCGGCGCCAGGTCGAGATCCACCTCGCCGTCCCAGAGCGCGTGCAGATCGGCGATCTTGATGGGCGGGAGGTTCGGCTCGGCCCGGCCGCCGGTCTCCTGGATCCAGCCCGGCCCCACGTCGATCACGCCGTCGACGTCGATCTCCGTCTGCGCGGCGCGGGCCGCGAGGACGTCGGGCGACAGCAGGTCCGCCATCGGATCGAACCGGCGCGCGAGCATCAGCTCGGCGCCGGGGGCGGCCGCCCCCGCGTCGCCCTCGGCGCTGACCTTGCGGTCGGCCGGCGCCGCGGCCTCGGTCGTCGCGGTTGCCCCGGTCGGCTGCGCGGTCTCGGTCGGCTGCGCCGTCTCGCGGGGCTGCGCCGTCTCGCGGGGATGCGCGGTCTCGGTGGGCTGCGCGGTCGCGGTCGGGACGCCCGCGGTCGTGGCCGTCGCAGGTGTATCGGCCATCGGTGTGCCGGTCGCGGGTGTGCCGGTCGCGACCGCGCGTGCGCTGGTGGGATGCGCTGCGGTCTGGTCCTGGCCGGCCGCGTCCGCGACGGTGGCCCGCGCCGCCGCGATCTCGACGACGGTGATCTCGGCGATCTCGGTGCCTTCGACCGCGTCGTCGAGGTCGTCGATGGCGATGTCGACGTGCGCGAGCGGACCCGCGGCGCCGAAGGCGTCCGGCGCGGGACTGGCGGCGGGCACGACGTCGACCAGATCGTCCGCGACCGGACCGGCCGCGACGTCCCGATGCGGGGACGGCGCGTCGCCGGTTCCGAGCGGATCGATCGGCGAGCTGCCGGAGGTCTCGTCGCGGGCCGGTCCGAGCGGCGAACGGTCTCCCGCGACATGCCTGGGCTTCGGCAGCGGGATGTCCAACACCGCCGACGCGACCAGGTCCTCGATCGGCGGCTCCACCGGTGGCGATTCCACCGGCGGTGGCTCGTCCATGCGCGGCAGTGCCATCGAGGGCGCCGCTGCCGGGGCCGGAGGCACCACTGCCGATGGTGCGGCCGCGAAGGACGGGAGTAGATCGCCGAGACCCAGCGGGTCCGTCGGCGAGATCTCCAGCGGGTCGTCGTCGCGCGGTGCGGCGTCGTCCAGCGGCCGGGCCTCCGGCGCCGGCACCGCGGCCGCCCGTCGGCTGAGGTCGTCGGCGAGGCTGACCTCGACCGAGACGCCGGCGTCCGCCGGGGCGCCGTCATCCGCGGGGCGGGCGTCATCCGCGGGGCGGGCGTCATCCGCGAGTACCAGGCCGGCCGTGGGGCCGGTGGCGGCGGGGAGGCTGGTGTCGGCCAGAAGAGCGGGGGCGTCCGTCGGCGGACCGGCCGGGCCGAGTGGCTCGGCGTCGCCGTGGGGAGGCGTCGGCGCCCCGGCCGGCCGGGGCTGCTCGTCCGGCTCGGTCCGAGCGCCGTCGGTGACCTCGACAGGTGTCGCGACGGGCGCGACGGGCACCGCGGTGGCGCTGGGGGCAGGCGCGGTCGGGTCGGCGGCGAGGTCGGCCGGGGCCGAGCCACCCTCGGCGCGGGCGACACTGATGGCCGGGGCGTCCGTGCCCGGGCTGTCCGTGGCAGGGCTGTCCGCCGCACGGGTGTCCGTGGCCGCGTCGGCCGGCTGGCTCGCCGTCAGGTCGGTGGCGATCGCGCTCGGGTCGGCGTCTCGCGGTTGGGGGCCGGAGATGACCGTGGCGGGCTCGTGCGGGGTGGTCGGGGTGAATCGAACCAGGTCCCAGACGGACTCGACCGAGATCGACTCGGCCCTGGCGTCGGCCGGCGGGACGGGCCCCGCGACCACGATGGCGCCCTGATCGGCGGTGTCGACCTGATCCGCCGCGGCGGGTGCGGTGGGCGTCGCGTCCTCGGGTGCCCGGTCCGGCTGCGGCGCCAGCGGTGGCAGGTGCAGCGGCAGCAGGTGCAGCGGCGGCAGCGAGATCGGCGGCCGGAACTCCCGCGCCGGCGGCGTCGCGTCCGCTGGCGGCAGGGCCGGGGCGGCCGCAGCAGCCGGAGCCACCGGGGCGGCCGGAGCCACCGGGGCGGCCGACGAAACCGGGGCGGGCGGGGCGGCTGGAGCGGGCGGCAGCGGCGGCCTGACCGGTGCGCGGCTCGCGATCGCGGGGGTCGGCGGGCCTGCGGTGATCGAAGGAGCGGCGGTGATCGACGCACCAGTGGGCCGCGTCGCCGGGCGTCGTTCCGCCGGGCGCGGGGCCGGCGTGCGCTGCTCCGCCGACTTCTCTCCCATCAGCGTGAGCAGCAGGTCCGCGGCGGAGAGCCGGTTCGCCGGATCCTTGCTGAAGGCCCTGCGTACCAGTGGGACGAGGTCGGCGGGCAGCGCGCTCAGGTCCGGTTCGGCGCGGGCCACGCGGCGCAGCAGCTCCTCCGGCGACCCCTCGCCGAACGGCGGGGCGCCGCTCGCGGCGAAGGTCATCACCGCGGCCCAGGCGAAGATGTCGGCGGCGGGGCCGACGCCGTCGCCCTGCGCCTGTTCGGGTGCCATGTAGCCGGGCGTGCCGATCTGGGTCGCGTCGTGTCCCCGTCCGCGCCCACGGCCCCGACCGCGGCCGCGGCCGTTGTGGTTGGCCGCGGGGCCGGCGAAGCCGTTGGCGATGCCGAAGTCGATGACCCGCGGCCCGGACGGGCCGAGCAGGACGTTGCCCGGCTTCAGGTCGTGGTGGGCGATTCCGGCGGCGTGGATCGCGGTCAGCGCGGCGGCCATGCCGACGGCCAGCCGGGCCAGGTCGTCGGCGCCGAGCGGGCCGCCGGCGGTGACGGCGGCGCGCAGCGTGGGGCCGGGGACGAACTCGGTCACCAGATAAGGCAGCGCGGCGTCCGGGTCGGCGTCGAGGACCTCCGCCGTGTAGAACTCCGAGACCTGCCGGGCGTGTGCCGTCTCGGCGCGGAACCGCTCGCGGAACTCGGTATCGCGGGCGTACTCGGACTGAATGATCTTGACGGCCACGCGCCGGCCGTCGAGTGCCTCACCGAGGTAGACGGTGCCCATGCCTCCTTCGCCGAGCAGCCGAAGGATGCGGTAGGAACCGACGAAGGCGGGGTCGCGAGGGCGCAGCGGCGCGCCGGGCTCCGGCTCGACGATCGCGACGGCCGTGCCCTCGCCGGGCATGGCTTCGTGGCCGGCGGGCCCGGGGCGCGCTGAGCCGAACCTGGTCAGGAGACCCACGTGCTCACCAGACCCACGTGCTCGCGGGGCGGTCGGCTCGTCGCACCCGGCCGTGGGCGAGGCCGCCACGGACGGCAAGGCCACCGAATCCGCGATCCCGACGTGGCATAGGTTCCTCCCAACAAGGCGTGGAACCAGCGGTCACGCCCGACCGCGTCGCCGACCCACCCCGCATGTCGAGGTGGACGTCGCGCGCCTCGAATGACCCGATTTTGCAGCAGGGCCGGAAACGCCCGAACAGCCCGCCTCGTCATCCTGGCAGTGCCGCCCGGCAATGCCAGCATTGTTGTGGCGACGGAGTCCTGATCCTCGAGGTTGGGCGTGCTGGCGATGTGCGTCAGGTGAGATATCCCCGTCAGGTGGGGCCCCGGGTATCGGAATCCCTGAAACGCAGGGCGTGACGCGGATCGCCGTGGTGCGTCCCGCTGACTCGGCGCATTTGGGTGATCCTGGCGATCGCCTACGTGGCGGCGGATGCCTTACGTCCACGCCGATCATCCGCCGGCCCGTACCGATGGCGGCCGTCGGGGCGCTGGTTTTGGCGCGCAAGCAAGCATCCGTGGGCGGACGGTGGTTTGTCGCCGGGCGGCGCGGTGGCTGCCGGCGGGGTGCGCCCAGCTGGTCCGCCGGCCGATGATCGGCGAACTCGGACCGCGAGCCGAGGGTCCGGACGAGCACGCCGCACCCCCCATGATCGAAAGTGCCATAGCAACCAGCGCCGACGGCGGGGGCGACTTCGGCGCGGCGTGAGTCGTCAAACGACGCTATCGCCGCGGTGATCGCCGCATCGACAATGAACCTCGGAGAACGACCGGCATCGGGCCGGCGTCTCGATGCGAGGGGCACACCATGAGCGACGCAACCGGAGCCGTCACCGACGTCATTCTGGCGGCCCTGCGCGCGGTGGGCTGAGACGGTCGCTCGGCGATCGCATCGTCGCGACGGGGCTGGAGACGACCATGCCAATGCTGGCGGTCGGTAGGCAGAACGACGCCGACATCGAGGTGTACTACGAGGACCACGGCACCGGCCGGCCGGTGGTACTCGTTCACGGCCACCCGCTCAGCTGTCATTCCTGGGAACGCCAGCACGGTGCGTTGCTGGCGGCGGGCTACCGGGTCATCACGTACGACCGCCGCGGCTTCGGCCAGTCGAGCAAACCCATGGTCGGCTACGACTACGACACCCTCGCCGCCGACCTGCACGCGCTCGTCCGACACCTCGACCTGACCGACGTCAGCCTCGTCGGATCTTCGATGGGTACCGGCGAGGTGACCCGTTACCTCGGCGCCTACGGGTCGGCCCGCATTCGGCGGACCGTTCTCCTCGGCGCCATCCCGCCCTATCTCCGCAAGACACCCGACAATCCCGAGGGGGTGGACCAGGCGGGTCTTCGACGGCTTCAGGAACGCCATCCAGAAGGACCGCTATGCCTATCTCGAGAGCTTCCTGAACGATCTCTACAACATGGACGTGCTCGGTGGTGACCGGGTGAGCGACCAGGCCTGGCACGCCAGCTTCGTCATGGGTGTCGGCGCGTCGGCCTTCGCCATGCATGCCTGCGTGCAGGCCTGGCTCGCCGATTTCCGTCCGGACCTGCGGAAGTTCGACGTACCGACCCTCGTGATGCATCGCGCCGAGGACGGGATTCTCCCCATCGGCGCCACCGCCGCGCGGCTGCCCGCCCTCGTCGAGCCGCCGGGTCAGGAAGAAGAACACCTCCTGGCTGCCCGGGTCGGCCCACTGCAGGTCGTCGCCGAGGAAGAGCATCGGCGCGCGGGCCGCCGCGGCCCGCAGGAGGTGCAGGGTCGCGGTCGAGACGACGAGGCGGTCGGGCTGGTCGCCGCTGCGCAGGCCGAGGACGACGCCGAGGGTGTGGACGTGCGCCGGGTCGAGGGCCTTGAGGTGCCGCCGGATCGGCAGAAGTGCCCGGTTGAGCGAGGAGTAGCCGATGTCGCTCTCGAACTCGACGCCATCGGCGCGCAGCACCGTGTTCCCACGGGCGCGGCCCGCGCGGGCGGCGTAGTCGAGCAGGGTCGACTTGCCGATTCCGGCCTCGCCCAGGAACAGGACCGGCCGGCCGTCCCCCTCGATGTCGTCGAGCAGCTCATCGACGATCTCTATCTCCCGCGCCCGGCCGACCAGCTCGGCCGGGACGGCGCTTCGTGGCACGGGTCCGGCCCCGCATGCTCGGCGAACGTCTGGGTGCCGAGAACGTCGAGCATTTCGAGGCGTTCGCCGGCGCCGGAGCCGGGCTGGGGGCGAAAGAGGACCAGCCGCTGGCCCGACGGTGGGCTGAGCACGACATCGCATTCGAGGTCGAGCCGGCCGACCTCGGGATGTATCAGCACCTTGTGGGTGATCTTGCGGACCGCGACCTCCTGGCGGGCCCAGACCGCGCGGAACTCGGCGCTCGAACGCGACAGCTCGTCGACGAGTGACCGGACATCGTCGTCGTGGGGGCGCAACCCCAGGGTGGCGCGCAGATCGGCGACGTAGTCGCCGGCCAGCCGATCGCGCTGCGCTGGCAGGTAGCGGGCGCGCACGTCGCCCTCGACGAACCAGCGCCAGAGGAAGTTGCGGCGCCATCCCTCTGCCTTCGCCAACGGACCTAGCAGCGCGACGTTGAGCGCGTTCTGCGCCACGACGGTCGACAGGTCGTCGCAGATGTGCGCGGGGACGGCCGGGGCGAGCGCGTCCAGCACGCACATCAGCCCGGCGTCGGCGTAGCCGAGCGACTGGTGCCGCGGCGGGGGCGCCTGACCGGCGAGCCGGTAGACGTAGTCGCGCTCGTCCAGCGTGAGGCGCAGGGCCCGGGCGATGGCTCCGAGCATCGACGGCGACGGCCGAGGCCCCCGGCCCTGCTCGATCCGCTCGTAGTAGTCCGTCGACATGTCCGCGAGCAGGGCGACCTCGTCGCGGCGCAGGCCGACCGCGCGCCGCCGCCCGCCGGCGACCAACCCGACGTCGGCCGGCCGCAGCTGCTCCCGGCGGTGCCGCAGGAAGACCCCGAGCTCCGCACGCTCCACAACCGTGCGCCTCCTCCCGGCGTGGACCGGGCCGTCGTCGCGACGTCCGTCCGCGCGCTGGGCCCGCGATGCCGTACCGGTCCGGCCGTGCATCGACGCGCCCTGCTCATCATGCCGGGGCGGTCGCCACGTATCCCCGTACTGGCGATCCGGGGAAAGGCTGACCGCCCACGACGGGCTGCGCCGACGTGATGCTGATGGGGAACAGTCAGCGACAGTGACGGTTACGGGAGACGCAACCGGGAGGAACCGTGTCCGACAGCAAGATCGCCCTGGTGACGGGCGCGAGCCGTGGTCTGGGCCGGAGCATGGCCGGTCACCTGGCCGCTGCCGGTGTCGGCGTCATCGGCACGTACCACAGCAACAAGCAGGAAGCCGACGCGCTGGTCGCCGAGGTCGCCGGCCACGGCGTGCCGGCCGCTGCGCTGCAACTCGACGTCGCCGACAGCGCCAGCTTCGCCGACTTCGCGGCGGAGGTCCGCCGCACGCTCGCCGGCTTCGACGCCGAACGCTTTCACTACCTGGTCAACAACGCCGGCTTCGGGCTTCATGCGTCGTTCGCGACGACGACGCCCGACCAGTTCGACGAGCTGTTCAGCGTCCACGTGAAGGCGCCGTTCTTCCTGACACAGACGCTGCTGCCGCTGATTGCCGACGGTGGCCGCATCCTCAACGTCTCGACCGGTCTGGCCCGGTTCACCTATCCGGGAGCCGCCGCCTATGCCGCCGCGAAGGGCGCGGTCGAGGTCCTGACGCGCTACCAGGCCGCGGAGCTCGGCGACCGGCAGATCCGGGCGAACGTGCTGGTCCCCGGCGCGATCGCGACCGACTTCAACGGCGGCGTGGTCCGCGACAACGAGCAGGTCAACGCGCACGTCGCCGAGGCGATCGCGCTCGGCCGGGTTGGCAGGCCCGACGACATCGGCGCCGCCGTGCCGCTGATCCTGGCCGATGGGTTCGGCTGGGCCAACGGCGGACGGATCGAGCTGTCCGGCGGCCAGAGCCTCTGAACCCTGCCGAAACGGAGCCGGCCGGGGTGGCGATTGCCACCCCGGCCGGCTCCGTTTGGCCTGAAGCCAGCTATGCACAGGTCGGCGCCAGGCAGGGTGTCAGGGCGCTCTACGTAGGTTCCGCTACGCCGGTTCCCATCGCCAGCCGTCGTTGTCGCGGCAGACGATCGCCGTGCCGTTGCGCGCGATGCCATGCGCGCCGTGATCCGCGTTGCTGCAGTACTGACCTGCCTGGTAGCAGTTGCCACCGCTGGACAGCGGATAACAACTCGTCGCGGCTGTGGTCGCCGCAGCGGCGGCCGCCGGCGGCGGTGCGGCGGCCGCCGGCGGTGGCGCGGCGGCGGTCGTTCGGGCCGGTGCGGCGGCAGGGGGTGCGGCGGCAGGGGGTGCGGCGGCGGCAGGCGCCGAGGTGCGCGCGCCGCCCGCTGCGGGCCGCGTCGTAGCCGGAGCGGCCCGGTTCGCGGCCGGGGAAGCGTCCGGTGCGGCGGCCGACGCGGCGGTGGGCGTCGACTTCGGCGGAGCGGCCGGCGCCACCGGCGCTGTTGCCCCGTCCGCGCTCGTCTCGCTCGCGACGGCAGACGTGCTCGCGGCGGCCGCGGTAGGGCCGCTCTGACCGGCGGCGGAGTCCGCGCTGACCTCGACGGCCGTTTTCGGACTCGGTGCGGAGATCACAGCAAAGACGACAAAAGCGACGAAACTCGCGCCCGTCAGAAGTCCCGCCGTGCGTCGATCGGGGATGCGCGCCCAGCGGACGCGCCCCCTCATCAGGGCAAAGAGCCCAAATATAGAGATCAAAAAAAATAGGACAGCAAGACCCTGCACGTTATCCCCCGTAAAGCTTCTTTAGAGGTGGTGAACGTTAGCGACGCGACCTAGGGCCGTCAAAGCAAGATCAGCACAACCATTGGCCACTGCGAGGCGTGACGCGCCGGAGTGCTGCGGCTTCGCCGCGCAGGCTCCTTGGGGCCTGTGGTGGACATCGTTCGGCGTCAACACGCGATCAGGCACATTCGACGAAGACGCGGGCCACGCCGACGCGTGCGGGCGTCGAAGGCGGCGGCGTGGCGCGGCACCGTGAGGCCTCTGCCACTGCCCTGAAGCACCTGGTCGCCGGAGTGCGGGAAGATGGCGTCACGGAGGCTGGCCGAGGAGGAACCACGTCCCGCCGATGAGGGGTTCGTGGCGACCGGATCCACTGGGGGGATCGCGTGAGTCGGCGGGAGTTCGGGGCCATCCACAGCCATGGCCTGGTCCGGGTCGCCGCGGCCACGCCGGCCGTCGCCACGGCCGAGCCCGCGCGCAATGCCGAGGCCTCGATCGTCCTGGCCCGCCGGGCGCACGCGGACGGCGTCGACGTGGTCGTGTACCCAGAGCTGGGTCTGTCGTCCTACGCGATCGACGACCTGCACCTGCAGGACGCGTTGCTGGACGCCGTCGAGGAAGCCGTAGCCCAGGTGTGCGCGGCGACCGCGGAGCTGGGACCGCTGCTACTGGTCGGCGCACCCGTCCGACGTCGCGGACGGCTTTACAACGCAGCGCTGGCAATATCGCACGGGCGCATTCTCGGTGTGGTGCCGAAGACGTTCCTGCCCAACTATCGCGAGTACTACGAGAAGCGCTGGTTCGCCGCCGGCGCCGGCGTCACCGGACTGGACATTGTGATTGCCGGGCAGAGCGCGCCTTTCGGCACCGATCTGATCTTCGCGGCGACGGATCTGCCCGATCTCGTCGTCGGCGTGGAGATCTGCGAGGACTACTGGGCGCCCATCCCGCCGTCCACCTATGCCGCGATGGCCGGCGCCACCCTGCTGACGAACCTCTCGGCGTCGAACATCACCGTGGGCAAGTCCGCCGACCGCGCGCTGCTTTCGGCCGCCCAGTCGCAGCGCGCGATGGCGGCCTACGTCTATTCGGCGGCTGGCACCGGCGAGAGCACGACCGATCTGGCCTGGGACGGTCAGGGCACGATCCATGAGCTCGGGGAGATGCTCGCGGAGTCGGACAGGTTTGCCGAGGGGCCGCAGCTGCTCGTCGCCGACGTCGACCTGGCGAGGGTGCGGTTGGAACGGATGCGCACGCCGACCTTCAACGACGGCGCGGTTCTGGACGGCCACACGGAACGTCGCTTCCGCACGGTGTCGTTCGCCCACCAGCCGCACCGCCGGGACGTCGGTCTGCGGCGTCGGCAGCGCCGTTTCCCGTTCGTTCCGGACACGCCGGAGCGGCTGGACCTCGACTGCTACGAGGCGTTCAACATCCAGGTGCACGGCCTCGAGCGCCGGCTCCGGTCCGCGGGGAAGACCATGGTGATCGGCGTCTCGGGTGGTCTCGACTCGACCCACGCGCTGATCGTCGCGGCGAAGGCGTGCGACCGGCTCGGGCTACCCCGGACGGCGATCCTCGGGTACACCATGCCCGGATTCGCCACCGGCGAGGCGACGAAGGCCAACGCGTGGGCGTTGATGCGCGCGCTCGGCATCACTGCGGCCGAGATCGACATCCGCCCCGCCGCCCGTCAGATGCTGGCCGACCTGCATCACCCTGCCGCCACGGGCGCGCCGGTGTACGACGTCACGTTCGAGAACGTCCAGGCCGGGCTGCGCACGGACTATCTGTTCCGGCTGGCCAACCACCAGAGTGGTTTCGTCATCGGCACGGGTGATCTCAGCGAACTGGCGCTCGGCTGGTGCACCTACGGCGTCGGCGACCAGATGAGCCACTACGCCGTGAACGCCGGCGTGCCGAAGACGCTGATTCAGTACCTCATTCGGTGGACCGTGAGCTCCGGCCAGTTCGACGAGGCGACGGGCAAGATCCTCACCGATATTCTCGGCACCGAGATATCGCCCGAGCTCGTGCCGGCCGACGAGGAGACCGGCGCGATACAGAGCACCGAGGACCGCATCGGGCCGTACGAGCTGCACGACTTCTTCCTGTTCCACGTCCTGCGGTACGGGCTGCCGCCATCGAAGATCGCCTTCTTGGCCTGGCACGCCTGGCGGGACGCCGAGGCCGGCCGCTGGCCGGCGGGATTTCCCCCGGACGAGCGGCACGGCTACGACGTGTCCACCATCGTCCGCTGGCTCGAGGTGTTCCTCTTCCGGTTCTTCCAGCTGTCCCAGTTCAAGCGTTCCGCGCTGCCGAACGGCCCGAAGGTCTCGGGCGGCGGCGCGCTCTCCCCGCGAGGCGACTGGCGGGCGCCGTCCGACGCGAGCGCCGAGGTGTGGCTGACCGAGCTCAGGCGCAACGGCCCGGACGCGCCGGCGTGATCGCCGGGCGCCCGGGCATGATCCTGGACCCGCCGGGTGATCCTCAGCCGCCGCGGGCCAGCCGGAACCAGCGGTAGCCGTAGCGGCCGAGTTCGACGCTGCCGAGATCGGAGCCCGCCGGCGGGTAGTCGTGGTCCGAGAACATCTCGACCGGATCCTGCCGCTGGCCCGGCTGACGGCCGACGTCGAGGGTGACCTCCTGCTCGCCCAGGTTGTGGACGAACAGCACGATCCCGGTCGGGGCGGTGAACCGGAGCGCAAGCACCGCGGGCGCCTCGACCGGCAGGACCTCGTACTCTCCGAGCCCGGTCTCCGGACATTCACGCGCGGTGTGGATCATCCGTTCGAACCAGGACAGCAAGGAGCCCGCGTCCGTGCGCTGACGAGCCACGTTGACCGTCTGGCAGCCGAACCTTCCGTCCGTGATGAGCGGCCGGATCATCGAATCCGGCGCGGCCGTGGAGAAACCGCCGCCGTCCGCATCGGACCACTGCATCGGCGTGCGGATCGCGTTGCGCTCCGGCAGGCCGAGGTCGTCGCCCATCCCGATCTCCTCCCCGTATCGGAGGACCGGGGTGCCGGGCAGGGTGAACTGCAGGGAGTACGCCAGCTCGATGCGGGCCCGGTCGCCGCCGAGCATCGGCGCCAGCCGCCGGCGGATTCCGCGGCCGTAGAGCCGCATGTTCTCGTCCGGCCCGAACGCCTCGAAGACGTCGGCCCGCTCGGCCTCCGTGAGCCGGCCCAGGTCGATCTCGTCATGGTTGCGCAGGAAGGTGCACCACTGGCCCCCGTGCGGCGGCACCGGAAGATCCTCCAGTGCCTTGCGTAGTGGCCGGGCGTCCTGCCGGGCGAAGGCGAGCATCGTTGCCTGGTTCAGGCCGAACGCGAAGATCATCGGCAGCCGGTCGGCCGTTTCGCCGTCGCCGAAGAACTTTCCGATCTCGTTGTCCGGCACGTTCGCCTCGGCCAGCACGACCGCGTCGCCGCGCCGCCAGGTGATGTGCCGATAGATCTCGGTCAGCAGGCCGTAGTCGAGCGGCGGACTGGGCTCGCCGGGCCGGGTCTCCTCGATGACGAACGGCGCGGCATCCATCCGGAAGCCGGCCACACCCAGCTGAAGCCAGAACGCGACGATCTTCTTGATCTCGGCGCGGACGGCGGGGTTGCCGCTGTTGAGATCGGGCTCGAAGTCGTAGAAGCGGTGGTAGTAATACGACCTGGCGTGCCGGTCGTACGTCCAGGTCTCCTTCTGGACGCCCGGAAAGACCATTCCCTGATGACGATCGGGCGGGACCTCGTCGGACCAGACATACCAGTCGCGGAAGGGTGAGTCCGCCTCGTCGCGGGCCTGCCTGAACCACGGATGTTCGTCGGACGTGTGGTTGACCACGAGATCGATGATCACGCGGATGCCGAGGTTGCCGGCCTCATGGATCAGCTCGGCGAGGTCGCCGGGACTGCCGAGCCGTGGGTCGACCCCGTAGTAGTCGCTGACGTCATAGCCGTCGTCGCGGTTCGGGGTGGGGTGAATCGGGTTCAGCCACAGGCAGGTCACCCCGAGCCGGGAGAGGTAGTCGAGGCGGGAGATCAGGCCGGGCAGGTCACCCACGCCGTCGCCGTTGCTGTCCTGAAAGGTGTCGACGTCGACGCAGTAGATCACCGCCTGTCGGTACCAGCGATCGTTCACGTCGGCGCCGTGCCCGACAGAGATCGCCCGAAACGCCTTCCGTCGGACGAACTGGCCGGGGCCCGGCCGACGCTCGGGCCGGCGCCCGCGAGGAGGCGCGCGGCCGAGTCGAGAAGGTGCGGGTTGCGACCCGCCGACCGGGCAGGCAGGGGCAGCGTCAGGATCGTCCAGCCTCGCCACCTGCGCGTACGCTGAGCGCGGCGCCACGGTCCTGAAGACCGGACATCTGCGGAGGAGCTCGCCATGCCTTACGCCGTCGACTTTGCCGTCGTCTCCACCGTCGGCCTGGAGTCCTCGCCGGTCGCGGCGGCGCTCGCCGGACTGCGCGCGAACGAGGCCCGCTACTTCAGGAACAAGTACGACCACGTCTTTACGGTCGAGCCCGCGAGCGACGCCGAGGCCACCATCGCCTGGGTGAGCCGGATCCTCAAGGAGGAACGCGGCATCGTCATCTCCGCCCGCCCGCTCCAGGCGACCGAATTCCAGGTCGAAAACATCCGGATGGCCTACGTCTTCTACGACAATGGTCTGTCGATCAACGTCATGTACACCATCGAGGATCAGGGAAAGAGGGCTGTCGGCTTCAAGCTCGCCGATGGGATGGAAATCCCCGACGAACTTTCTTCCTTCAAGTTCGCCCGACAGAAGTCGAAGCTGGCTGGCACGATCCGCGGCTCCTATTTCGTCATCAAGAACGAGTACTGAACCGCATCGGATCCTCCTGCGGACGGACTACTCGATTCGGTCGACGCCGCCGCCGCAGGCGGTTTGGCCGGCGCGCCGAAATCCGCCTGGAGTATTCGCCGGCGACGGGAGTGCTCGACGTCGAACCCGTTTGGAGCCGGCGAACGGGTGGCCGGCTTCGAGATCCCCGAGCCAGCGCCAGTACCACGACCACAGTTGCCTGGCTGTACTGGCACATAGGGTCGCTACTGGCACATGGGGTCGCTGTGCCCGACTGAGCGATATCGACTTCTTGGGCGGGACGCTGACACGACCACAAGCCAGCGCGAACCCGCCGGGACGAGGAAATCTACCTCTCGGGTCGAGAGGTCTCGTCGGAAGCGATTCGCGCTGGCGCTGGGAAGTGGCTGCCCACGACGGATTCAGGGGGTGCCGGCGTGCGCAGTCCTGTGTCCGTCAGAAATAGTGCCTACGGCCGCCCACGGCGCGCCCGGTCTGGCCGAGCACGAGCAGGACGAGGCCGACGACGACCAGGATGATGCCGATCGTCCACAGAATCGGGACTCCGAACAGGAACCCGAGGAGCAGGGCAATGATGCCTGCGGCTATCATGGTTATGCCTCCGATGTGACGGTGCCGGCCCCGGGCTCCCAGGAAGCTGCGAGTCGCGAGGGGCGACGACTTTCGCATCCCGCTGACGTTGGTCGTCGAGGGCTGGGTGGGCCGGTACAGCCTGCCTCCCCCATACGGCGCGCCCTAACACCTCGGCCCACCTGGCGGTCTGACCATTTCCGCCGCCGTGGCACGCCGCCGCCCCGAGCCAGGCGGTCCGACCTTCCCGAGCGGCTCGCAGTTTCCGCCAGCTTTGCGACCTGTGCGGCAGTTGGCCGTGGCCTGCGGCGCAACACATGGGGCACGACCTCACGCAGACCCAGGAGGGTCACTCCATCGATGGTGCCGTCTCGCCAGAGCACGTTGGCGTCGACCGGCACGAGAATCGGCTCTACGGCCGGCGGAGGCGACAAAGAGGAGAGATGGCGGGCGACCTCGGCGGCGAGCGCGGCGGTGGTGGCGAGGACCCCCCGTAGCGGAAGCGAGTCCAGCCAGGCCCCGTCGCGGCGGTAGTGCACCTCACCGCGCCCATCCTGGTCGGTCATCACCTGGACACCGGACGGGCCGACAACGAGATGGTGAAGTACCAGGGTGGCTCCAGGCACCGCGCGGTCGTGGAGCACCACGTGACCGGACCGTTCCAACTGCCCGAGTACGCGGGCGGTGCGCCGTTGCGCGCGGGTCCACTCGCCGTTCGAGAAGATCTTGGAATCGGTTGGGAAATTCGTGATGGACGGCGGGGATCGGCGTGTTTGCCCGACGAGGACCGAGGGTTCGCGATGGTGCTGTGCACCGTCTGTCAGGTGGCCGCCGGCTGGGACCTTCGCCCTGTCGCGCAGGTACGTAGGCAATTGGTCGTTCGCCGTGCGGTATCGGAAGATGAGAAGCGGCGCGGCTCGCTGCCGCAATGCCTTCATGTTGGTCGAGTGCCTGTGGGGTTCCTGATGACCCAGGTGCCCGACCGCCAAGCGCGCAGCCGTGTCCTACGACTGGAGCAGGCGGTCGGGCACCTGTCGGCGGCGGACTCCGAGGCCGAGGCCGCCGACTTTGACCGCGGGCTGCGGGCGATTGTGGGCTATGCGGCCGAGCAGGGTCGTTGCGACGTACCACCTGGCTACGTCGACGAGTCGGGATTCCGGCTGGCGGTGTGGGTCGCCGCCCAGCGCGAGGAACACTTGGAGCAGCGGCTCAAGGATGATCGGCGGGCGGCGCTCGAGCGGGTTCCTGGCTGGGAGTGGGAACCTGCGGGCCGGAATCACGGCGTGGCCGGAGTGTGGCAGGCATGACCACGGTGACCCCGGTCGCCGGTCTGCGCTCTGAGATCGACGACGTACTCCTCGACCGGCTGATCGCCTACTGGGACGCGGCGAACTATCTGACCGCGGCGCAGATCTACCTGCGGGACAACCCGTTGCTGCGCCGGGAACTGCGGGCCGAGGACATCAAGCCGCGTCTGCTCGGCCATTGGGGCACGTCGCCGGCGCTGAACCTGGTTTACGTGCATCTCAACCGGCTTGTCGTCGAGACCGGCCAGGACGTGCTCTACGTCACGGGCCCGGGCCATGGCGGTCCCGCGCTGGTCGCGAACACCTACCTGGAGGGCACCTATTCGGAGATCTACCCGGCCGTGTCGCGGGACGTCGCCGGGCTGACGCGGCTGGTGCGACAGTTCTCCACGCCGGGTGGCATTCCCAGCCACGTAAGCGTGCCGACCCCGGGCTCCATCCACGAGGGCGGGGAGCTGGGCTATGCCCTCGTGCACGCCTTCGGTGCGGTCTTCGACAATCCGGACCTGCTCGTCGCGGCCGTGGTCGGTGACGGGGAGGCGGAGACCGGGCCGCTGGAGGGCAGTTGGAAGGGCATCGACTTCCTGCACCCCGGACGGGACGGCGCCGTTCTTCCGATCCTGAACCTCAACCAGTACAAGATCGCCAATCCGACGGTACTCGGCCGGCGCAGCCACGAGCAGGTCACGACGCTGTTCACCGGGCACGGGTACGAGCCGATGTGGGTCGAGGGGAGCGACGTCCGGCAGGTGCACCGGGATTTCGCCGCCACGCTCGCCGAGGCTCATCGGAAGATCAGGGACATCCAGCGCGCGGCCCGGCAGGACGGCGTGCCCGTCACGGCGCCCCCCCGATGGCCAATGATCATCCTGCGAACTCCGAAAGGGTGGACGGGTCCGAGGGAGGTCGACGGTATCCGGATCGAGGGCACGTTCCGGGCACATCAGGTGCCGCTGGCAGCGGTGCGCGACAACCCGGCGCATCTCGCTCAGCTGGAGGCGTGGCTGCGGTCCTATCGGCCGGAGCGCTTGTTCGACGAGCAAGGCCGCTTCGCCGGCGAACTCGGCGCCCTCGCCCCGATCGGGGACAAGCGTCTGGGCGCGACGAGCTACGCGAACGGCGGCCGGCGCACCACTCCGCTGAACCTTCCCGACTGGCGGAGCCACGCCCTGGACGTGGGCCCCGACCGGCGTGGGAACACCTTCCATGAGACGACACGACCGCTCGGTGAGCTGCTCGCCGACGCCTACCGGAACAATCCGAGCACGTTCCGGGTGTTCAGTCCCGACGAGCTGGCCAGCAACCGGCTCGGGGCGATCCTGGACGTCAGCGATCGCTGCCTGGTGGCCGAGGCCGATCCGCTCGACGACCGGGTCTCGCCGACCGGCCGGGTGATGGAGGTCCTCTCGGAGCACCTCTGCGAGGGCTGGCTGGAGGGCTACACCCTGACGGGCCGGCACGGCCTGTTCGCCACCTACGAGGCGTTCGCCATGGTGTCCGCCTCCATGGTCGTCCAGCACACGAAATGGCTGCAGGAGGCGTCGAAGCTGCCGTGGCGGGCGCCGGTGCCGAGCCTGAACGTCCTGCTCACCAGCACCTGCTGGCGCAACGACCACAACGGCTTCTCCCACCAGGGACCGGGGCTCATTGACACCGTGGTGCCGCTGTCGCCTGGCGTGGCCCGGATCTGGCTGCCGCCGGACGCGAACAGCCTGCTGTCGGTCGCCGACCACTGCCTGCGCAGCCGCGGCCACGTCAACCTGATCGTCGCGGACAAGCAGCCGCACCTCCAGTATCTGTCCGCGGCCGAGGCTGCGGAGCACTGCGCGCGGGGCGGATCGGTCTGGGACTGGGCCGGCACGGAGACCCAGCTGGGCCGGGACCCGGACGTGGTGATCGCGGGAATCGGCGACGTGCCCACGATGGAGAGCCTCGCCGCGGCCGACCTGCTGCGCCGCTTCGTCCCCACGCTCGCGGTTCGGTTCGTCAACGTCGTCGACCTGATGGCGATGCTGCGGTCGGACCTGCACCCGCACGGGTTCTCGAACCCGATGTTTCGGGCCCTGTTCACCGACGAGACCGACGTCGTCGTCGCCTTCCATGGCTACAGCCGCGCGGTGCACCAGCTCCTGCACGGCCGCCGCAATCCGCAGCGGTTCCACGTCCGCGGCTTCACCGAGCAGGGCACGACGACCACACCGTTCGACATGGTCGTCCGCAACGGGGTGAGCCGCTACCACCTGGCCCGGCTCGCGGTCGAGTTCGCACGCTCCACCCATCCTGGCACCGACCGGCTGGTGAGCCACTGCGAAACCCAGCTCGCACGTCACGAGGCCTATGTCGCCGAGCACTTCGAGGACCTACCGGAGGTCAGGGACTGGACCTGGCCGGACTGACCGACGCCGTCTTCTGGCCGAGCTTGACGCTCAGCCTGCTGGGACCGGACGACCGGGTGCGCTGGGAGGAGAAGACGGGGCCGGCGACCGAGCTCACGGGGTCGGCCGTCGAGACGATCTTGAATGGAGTCGCCACCGCCGGCGGCGCCGCCGCGGTCGGGCACCGCTTCGTCCGCGGCGGTCCCGACCTGGCGGCGCCGGTCCTCATCGACACGGCGGTCGAGGAGGAGCTGCGAGCCAGGGCCAACCTGGCCCCCCTACACATGCCGGCAGCGCTGGCACTGCACGTCTACCTGCACCGGTCGCGCGGCCAGATCGCCACGATGACCGCCGCGCTCGGCGGCCTGGACGCGCTCGTATTCACCGGCGGAGGCGCCATATGGCGGCTTCACCGAATTCGTCCTCGGCTCGACGGCCCACCGACGTGTTCTGCACGCTGCGTGCTCCGTCGCTGTGCTACCCGGTTTGATCGCGGCCCCCGTCCGTCCGGCCCGTGGGACCTGGCCAAGGAACTACCGCCGTCCGGTCGGATGGCGTGATCTCGGCGGGCCGCCGCGGTGCGACAGTCGGTGATGTCGATCAATGGCCAGGCCGATCCGGAGTACCGGTGACGGGTGTGACGGCGGCCGGCTGGCGGGCCTGGTGGCGGCATGCCGCACCGGATGCGGAGCGTGGAGCATGAGCAAGTCGGTACACATTCTTGTCGGCGTCGACGGTTCTCCCGGCTCGGAAGCGGCGCTGGGATGGGCGCTTCGCGAGGCGGCGCTGTGGTCGGCCGCGACGCACGGAGTCGGCCGCGGGTCGGAGCCGAGGGTGACGGCGAGTCGGTCGTCTCACCCGACTCGGCGATGCGGGCCCTGATCCGCGAGGCCCGGCCCGGCGGACGGTGGGTGTCCGGGCCGACCGCTGCGACCGTCCTGCCAGCGGGGGCCCATCAGGCCCCGCCCAGGCACGGGCCTGATGGGCCGAAACGCCCGCCCTGGCGGCCCGCGCAGCCCCTGATCCGCGCCTTACCGCTGCGCAAGGCTGATAGCACCAAACCAGGGAGGTCGAATGCAATGACAACCGCCAAGGAAACCACCACGCAGGCCCGGACCCGATCAGGTTCCCTCGTCCCGTCGCCGTTCTCGGCGCTGTACCGGCAGCGGCCGGGCGCCCGCGGCGTCGCCCTCGACGCCGTGCTCGCGCTGACCCGGGTCGGCCTCGGCTGGGTCTTCCTGTGGGCTTTCCTCGACAAGCTGTTCGGCCTCGGCCACGAGACCGCGTCGAAGGCGGCCTGGATCCACGGCGGCAGCCCGACGGAGGGCTTCCTGGCACACGGCGCGGTCGGACCGTTCGCGTCGTTTTACCACGACATCGCCGGCGCCACCTGGGCCGACTACCTGTTCATGATCGGCCTCGCGGCCATCGGTACGGCGCTGATCCTCGGCGTCGGGATGCGCGTCACGGCCGTCGCCGGGTCGGTTCTGCTCGTCATGATGTGGACGGTTGTCCTGCCCCCCGAGAACAACGTCTTCCTGGACGATCACCTGATCTACGCGCTGACCTTGATCCTGCTGGCCGCGCTGAACGCCGGCCGGTCCTTCGGCCTGGGCGCGGTGTGGGAGCGCCTCCCGATCGTCCGCGACCGCGCGTACCTCGTCTGAACCGTCCTCGCCGGGACAGCTGTACCCCCGGCCACATCCGGCTCTCCCACCGACAGGAATCTGCGGCCGGGGCGTGTCATACGACGCGCCCCGGTCGCTTTCGTATTCGCCGGCCTCAGGGCGTCGAGCGGCCAATAAATATGCTGGCGAGCGCAGGACCCGCCCGGAGAGCGGCAGCTATCCGGCCGGCGGTGGCCGTCCGCGTCGCCGACTGGCGAACGGCCGGTACGTGGCCGATTCGTCCTCCGCAGGGGAGCCGAAAGACGTGTAAGGGTGGGCCGTGCGTGACCTGCGTGGCCGACATTCGTGGAGAAACATAAGTACTGGAAATCCGGTCGCAAAGCCGGAAGAGCGAGAGGCATTGGGCACGCCGTGACAGGGCAGCGGCGAGGACGGAGCGAGCAGGATGCGCGCACTCGTGGTATTCGAATCCATGTTTGGCAACACGAAGCTGATCGCCGAGGCGGTCGCGGCCGGGCTCGCGGAACGGATGGAGACGGAACTCGTCGAGGTCGGGGACGCGCCGGCCGCCATCGCCGGCGATGTCGAGCTGCTGGTCGTCGGCGGTCCGACCCATGTCCTGGGCATGAGCCGGCCGAACACCCGGCGCGACGCCGTCCACCAGGCGGCGGTCGGTGCCGGTGCCGCCGCCGAGCGTCCTGCGGCCTCGACGGACGTGGGGATCCGGGAGTGGCTGACCACCGTCGACCTCGGGCTCCTGGCGCCCGCGGTCGCCGTTTTCGACACCAGGATGCGTTCGCCGTTTGCGGGCTCCGCCGCCGCGAAGGCAGCCCGGCTGCTTCGCCGCCGCGGCGTGCGTGTGGTCGGGCGCCGTCACTTCTACGTGACTGGCACGCGGGGACCGCTGCGGGACGCCGAGCGAGCCGAGGCTCGCTGGTGGGCCGAGGACCTGGCCGCGCGTCACATCGCCGACGGCGCCATGGCCGGCGGTCCCGCCGGCCGGGACGGTGCGAGTCGGTGAATCCGCGATGAGCCCGGACGAATCGATGGTCGCGTGGTTCAAGGAGCTGTCGGTTCACGACGTCGGCCTGGCCGGCGGCAAGGGCGCGAACCTGGGCGAGCTGACCCAGGCGGGCTTCCCTGTCCCGCCCGGCTTCGTCATCACGTCGGCGACCTACCTGCGGGCGCTCGACGAGGTCGGCCTGACCACCGAGCTCGCCCGACGGACGGCGGCGGTGAATCCCGACGACGCGGTCAAGCTCGCCACCGCGGCCGCGGACTTCCGGGCACGGGTACGGGCGGTGCCCTGAAGGACTCCCCGGCCGCGGGCTGAGCCACCATGAAGCATGGCCCGGTCCGCGGCGCGACCAGGACGTGCGCGACGACGAAGCGGCCCGTTCGGTCCGGCGAAGCTCGGACCGAACGGGCCGCTGAGGCCGGGACGCGACCAGGCTCAGAACTCGAACACCAGCCGCGCCGGGACCTGGCTGGCGAGCACCTCGTCGAAGCAGGCGTTGACGTCGTCGAGCTTGCGGCCCTCGGCGATCACCCGGGTACGGCCGGCGGCGTGCAGCCGGAAGACCTCGGCGAGGTCGTTGCGGGTGCCGACGATCGAGCCCGCGACCGTGATGCCCTTCAGGACCGTGTCGAAGATCGGGATATTCATCGTGCCGTCCGCGGGCAGCGCCACACACACCAGCCGGCCGCCGCGCCGCAGCGACGCGAACGCCTGCTCGAACGACCGCGGGGACGCCGCCAGCGCGATCGCGACATCGGCACCGCCGAGCTTCTGGATCGCGGCGACCGGGTCGGTGGCCCGGGCATTGACCACGTGGTCGGCGCCGAGCTCGGTGGCGAGCGCCAGCTTCGGCTCGGTGATGTCGACGCCGATCACGAACCCGCCGGCGACGCGGGCGTACTGCAGCGCGAGGTGTCCCAGGCCGCCGATGCCGAAGACCGCGACGGTCTCGGCGGGCGCGACGCGGGCTACCTTCACCGCCTTGAAGGTAGTCACGCCGGCGCAGGTCAGCGGTGCGGCGTCGAGCGATGAGACGCCGTCGGGCACCGGCACGACGTAGTCGGCGGCCGCGGCCGCGTACTCGGCGAACGCGCCGTCGACCGCGTAGCCGCTGTTGCGCTGCCGCTCGCAGAGGGTCTCCCAGCCGCCGATGCAGTACCGGCAGTGGCCGCAGGCGTACCCGAGCCAGGGGATCGCGACCCGCTCGCCCAGAGCCCGCGAGGTGACGCCGGGGCCAAGCGCCTCGACGATGCCGACGCCCTCGTGACCGGGAACGAACGGCGGGTTCGGCTTGACCGGCCAGTCTCCGTGAGCGGCGTGGATGTCGGTGTGGCACAGCCCGCAGGTCTCCATGCGGACCAGGATCTGGCCCGGGCCTGGCTGCGGGACGTCGCGCTCCTGCACGCTGAGCGGAGCGTGGAAATCGGTGACGACAGCTGCCTTCATGTTCTCCTCCGGTTTTGGTGTGAGCCGCCTCGACGGGTGGCGGGGCGAGACGACGTGATCTGGCGGACCGCTGCCCATGACCTCGGACGACGGCCGTGGGACAACTGACAGGGGCAAGGCACTGACGAGCGATGCCGCCGAGCGAGAGACACGGCAGTCCGCGGGTCCGCGCGTGCATTTCTTGTCGTATTAAGGGGAGCTATGGCGGATGCGCGCGGCGGCTTAAATTTCGGCGTTGATTCGCTGGCATCAACGGTGGGCATGCCATGGGCCACCTCCCTGCTCCTGAGGGCATGATCTCGCGATGAGAACTTCCTCAGCATGGGCTGTGCGCTCCTGGCGACTGGGCCGTTCGGCCTGCGGCTCCCCGCCGCACCGGGCCTAATGGCATGCGTCGGCGTTTACCGCTATGACTGGGAGGTGAGGCCGTACAGCCCGGGGGCAGGCGCGCGCGAGCGGACTACCTTGGAATTGCGGTCACGAGGCGGACATTCGTTGTTTGGGCTGCCGGTCGGCATTGTTCGCGAGACGCCCCAAGATTTGTCGGTCGTCTGTGGGGAGCGTGAGATGGGCGCGGTAAGCATTCTTGTCGGGGTTGACGGCTCGGCTGGTTCCGAGGTCGCGCTGCGCTGGGCGATGCGGGAGGCGGCTCTGCGCTCCGCCGCGTCGAATGACGCCGAGCAGTCCGTCGTGACGGCGCTGATGGCGTGGACCGCGCAGGAGCCATTCGGAGGTGTCCTGCGTGCGTTGACGATTGCGGATCACACCACGATCGCCCAGGCGGCGGAGCAGCGGTTGGAGTCCTCGATCGCGCGGGTGGGCCCGCCGGCGCCGGCGGTGGAGCTGCGCCGGATTGTCACGCCCGGCGAGCCGGTCTCCGCGCTCGTCGAGCGGGCCGGCGGGGCGGACATGATCGTCGCTGGGACGCATGGGCATGGGGCGCTTGGTCGGGTGACCATCGGGTGCGTCACGCAGGGCGTCCTTTACCACGCTTCGATCCCGGTCGTCGTCACCCGCCCGGCCCACGACGACGAGGCGGGTCCGGTGCGGCCGGCCGACGAGGACCGCCGGCCGGTCGTCGTCGGGGTCGACGGTTCGGAGCCATCGTTGGCGGCGCTGCGCTGGGCGGCGCAGGCCGCGGCCGTCCGGCACGTGCCGTTGCGGGTGTTGCACGGCTGGGGTGGCTATGACCCGTTGTACGCGGATGCGCTCGCGGCCGCGCAGGGCTCCATGGCGCGGCAGGCAGGAAGGATCGTCGATCGGGCCGTGGAGCTGGGCCTGACCCCGGCCGGTGCCCCGCAGGTCACGGTCGAGCCGGTCGTGTCGTCGGAGTCGGGCGTTCGCGCGCTGTTGGACGCGTCGCAGCAGGCGCAGTTGCTGGTGGTAGGCAGCCGCGGCCTCGGCGGCTTCGCGCGCCTGTTGCTCGGCTCGGTGAGCCATCAGTGCGTGCTGCACGCCGCCTGCGACATCGCTGTGATCCGAGCCCCGAAGCGTCCGGCCTGAGGTTGGTCTATTCCGGCACGCGCAGCGCGAGGATGGCCAGGTCGTCGTGGCCGTCGCTGGGATGTTCGTCGGCGAGGGTCTGGCAGAGCGCGGGCAGCGGCTGGCGCGCGTGGGCTGCCGCGAGTGCGGCCAGTGCGGCCAACCCCTCGTCGATCGGACGGTGACGGTGCTCTACGAGGCCGTCGGTGAACAGGACCAGGGTGGCACCGGCCGGCAGCGCGCGGCGATGGTCGTGCCGAGGAAGGCGGGCATCGACGCCTAGAGGGAGATCAACGTCGACCTCCAGGAAGCGCGCTGCGCCGTCCGGAGCGAGCAGCAGCGGCGGGAGGTGGCCGGCGCTGCTCCACGACATGCTCCACCCGTCAGGCGCCGACTCGATGCGCAGGAGGCAGGCGGTGGTGACCGGGCTTTCCTCGATGGCTTCCAGGGTGTGGTCGAGCTGGGCGAGGACGGCGCTGGGCGGTCCGAGCCGGTCGTACATCAGCGCGCGCAGCATGTTGCGGCCGCACGCCATGGCGGCCGCCGCGGCGAGGTCATGGCCGGCGACGTCGCCGACGACCGCGCCCACCGCCCCGTCCGGCAGCCGCATGGCGTCATACCAGTCCCCGCCGACGTGCCCGACCTGCGCGCCGCGCTCCCTCGACGCTCGGTAGACCGCGGTCACCGCCAGGGGCGACAGGTCGGTCAGCTGGGGAAGCAGCAGGCGCTGGAAGCGTTCGGCGCCGCCGCGGACCTGCTCGAAAAGCCGGGCATTCTCGACGGTGACGCCGGCCGCACCCGCCAGCGCGACGACGACGGCCTCGTCCTCCTCGTCGAAGGGCAGGCCGTCGAGCCGGTCACACAGGTAGATGTTGCCGTACACCCGGCCGTGCACGCCGATGCTGACGCCGAGCATGGTCCGCATCGGCGGGTGGCCCGGCGGGAACCCGACGGAATCTGGATTCGCGGCGATGTCGTCGACGCGTACGGGAGCCGGCTGGCGGATGAGGCGTCCCAGCAGGCCGTGGCCGTGCGGCAGATCGATGCCGTCGAGCCCGCGGTACTCCTGTTCGGTCAGGCCTGTCGGGATGAACTCTGCGAGCGCGGTGCCTTCCTCGTCCAGAACGCCGAGAGCGCCGTAGCGGGCACCGACGAGATCCATCGCCGTGCCGACGATCTGTCGCAGCACGACCGGCAGGTCCAGCTCCCGGCTGATGACGAGCACGGCGTTCAGCAGCGCCTGCACCCGATCATTGGCGCGGCGCAGCCGTTCGACGTGTTCCACGGTCGGATCGACCTGCGGGCCCGGCGGCGCCTCAGGTCGGGCACCATGCACCCGGGGATGGCGAGGCCCAACCTGGTGGTTCACCGGGGTGCACTCCATGTGCGTTGGCCTGAGGCAGCGACCGTTAGTATGCACAGCTCGCGTGCTTCTGTCAGAGCCGACGATCGAGTCGGGCATGTGCATGTCGTGTCCGCCCGGCGGTCGCCCGCACGGGAAACCGTTCGCCCAGGCAGGTGCCCTGGACGTCGGCGGTGGGCGGTCCGAGCAGGTTGCCCTGCCCATAGGCGATGCCAGCGTCGACGACGGCGTCGAGCTCGGCGGCTGATTCGATGCCCTCGGCCACGACGCGTCCGCCGATCTCGGCCGCCACCCTGGTGAGCCCGGCGGCCACGGCGCGCCGCGCCGGGTCGCTGTCGATGCCGCGGGTGATGAAGCAGTCCATCTTGATGACCTCCGGACGGAAGCGCAGGAGCTGCTCCAGCCCCGAGTAGCAGCTCCCGACGTCATCGACGGCGATGTGTGTGCCGTGGCCGCGGAGCGTCTCGGCGGCCAGCAGGAGATCATGACTGTCGCCGATGTAGTCGTGCTCGGTGATCTCGACGGCGATCCGCTGCGGGGTGCCCGTCTCGACCAGGACGTCGATCAGGCCACCCGTCACCGTTCGCGGTGAGGCATTCACGGCGAGGATCACGTCCGACGGCAGGGTCGGCAGCACGCGTAGGGCGTTGCGGACGGCGCGCAGCTCCAGGTCGAGGCCCAGGCCGACGCTGGCCGCCGCGATGAACAGGTCGTCCGGCCCGCGCGAGAGGCCGGGAAACCGCGCCAGCGCCTCGACCGCCGCGGTCCGCCCGCTGGCCAGCTCGACGACCGGTTGAAACAGCATCCGGGGTCCGCCGCGGTCGAGCAGGTCGCGGATCTGCCCCCAGAGCGAGGTGCGCGCATCCCACTGGCGTCGAAGGTCGATGACGAACTCGGAGAGGAACGAGGCGAGCAGCCGCAGAAATCCTCCGTCGCTGTCTTGAAGACCCGGGCACGGGTCCGTGCCGAAGCAGCCCAGCATTCCGTACACCTGGCCGTCGGTGTCGAGCACGGGCGTCGCCGCGTACGAACCGAGGCCAAGCTCCTCGACGGCCCGAACCCCGGTCGTGCGCGGATCCGCGGGCAGGTCCGGTAGCAACGACGGGAGCTCGTCGCACAGCACCTTCGCCCACAGGGATCCTTCGCGACGCACGCGGGTGTCCACGTCCACCCCGAAGCGGGCGGCGTCGCCGCGGACCATCTGGAGAACGAGCTGATCCCCTTCGACACGTCCGAGCCAGGCAAGGTCCATGCGCAACCTGCGCCGCAACGTCCCGAGCAGCTCGCCGAGCACGGCCCAGGGCTCGTCGGCCTCGGTGTGAGACCTCCCGCATGATGCGCGGCACCGCGACGCCACGTCCATAGGGTTTAGCTACCCAGAGTTGCGTGATGCATACATTCCGTCCTTCATGTCGCTGGTCAGGCCGAACACGGCCTGGGAGCTGCGGGAGATGGATATCAACCCGCTGATCGTCACGGCCAGCGGGGCGGTCGGGGTGGACGTCAAGATCCGGGTGGCGCCGGCTCCGGACGCGGGCGACCCACGCTGCGCCGGCTTCGCTGAATTCCGTGGGCGCACGCCGATCCGGGATGTCCGCCTCAGTCGTCGATGAGGTGCTCCAGGACCTCCGAGACCGGCCGGCGCCTGGTCACGTTCCGCAGGGGAGCGGACGTGTCGGGATACCCGACGCGTATGATCATCTGGGTCAGGCCGGTGGCCCCGGTCAGCGCGTGGACCAGGGAGCGCGTCGCCTCGATGTCGAGGGCCTGGCCGAGGGGAGAGGTCGCGAGGCCTTCCGTCGTCGCGGTCAGCAGCACCCGGCTGAGCGCCCGGCCGGCGCGCAGCCGGTCCGTCGGTCCGTCCCCGTCGGTGCCGAGCACAAGTACGCCGGGATGCTCGACCCGGGCGGCGCGCATCCGCTCCCCGGCGTCCTCGGCGCTCGCCGGCTCGGTGCTGGTGCCGCCGGTGAAGTCGCGGGTGGCGAACTCCGTGGGCCGCGCCTCGGCGGTCCACAGGGCGGCCTCGCGCGGGATGCCGTCGGTGGCCCGCGGGTCGTCGCGAATCCAGGAGGCGAGCTCGGCCTGATAGTCCGGGTCGTGGCGCTCGATCCAGTCGGCCCTGGCCAGCAGCACTGCCAGCTCGATCCGGGCGTCCTGGCCGGTCAGGAACGCCAGCCAGCAGCCCTCCGTCTCGGCGGCGTGGCGCAGCGTTCGCACCTTCTCCACCTGCACCTCCGCCGCGGTGAGCGGGCGGCGGTCGGTGTGCCGATTCGTGACGGCCTCGGCGAGCCGGGACTCGTCGTCGGTTGGCGGGCGGCTGCCGACGACCGTCAGGCTCGCGAGCCTCCCGGTGGCGAAGTCCTGGCCGTCGGGGAAGTCGCCGACCTCGACGTCGAACCCCGCCGAGCGCAGCGACAGCCAGCCGTTGAACAGCGCCGCCCCGCAGCTGACGAGCAGCTGACGGTGATCGCGGTCGATGACGGGTACCGCCCGGGTCAGGTCGGCGAACAGGTCCAGCGTGTCGTCACGGAAACGCCACCGCCAGGGCTGTGTGTTGTGAATGGACGGCGCCAGGCTCGCGGCCTCGACCGCCGCGTGCACCTGCTCGACCGAGACCGCCGCGCCGCGTGTGACCATGGTCGTCTCCTTGTCCCGCCGCCTTGCTCTGACGATCCCAGCGTAGGCGGGTCGCCATCGTCCCGGGAAAGAGCCGCTCGGCCATGACGACGAGTCGTTCAGCAGGCGGCGGAGGGGTAAACGGTGGTCGAACCCGGCGGCAGGTTCCGGGATTCTTGTGACATGAGCCTATTGATGCGCCAGAGGCCTCGCGCCTCGGCGGCCACCTCCACGCCGCCGAACACTGACCCCGCGATTCAGCCGGCCAGTCAGCGGAGGCGCTGACTGCGTGCGCAGCGGCGGTCTACGACAGGAACCACGAGCCTCTCGACCGGCTCGTCACCGTCTTTGCCGAGGCTCGCTGAGCGGCCTCGCGGAGTCGACGTACCGGCGCCGGGGATCATCAACCCCGGCGCTCCTTTCCTTTTCCGCCAGATGCGAGCCGCGGGATGCTACGCGCGGGGCGCCGTCGCGCAGGACGTAGCGGACGAAGGCATGCGCGGCGCGGGCAGCCTCGATATTGTCCGTTGCGACGCGGCCGGCGAAGCCTTCCCGGATCGCGGTCTCGACGGCCAAGAGCGTGACGACCTGGGTCTGCGCCGCGAAGGCGCCCAGCAGCGCCGCGTTGGGCAGCGGATGGCCGAGAGCGCGCCGGGTGATCTCCGTAGCGGGGACGGCCAGGATGCGCGCGGCCGGCAGGCCGTGGCGGGCTGCGAGGTCGTCCAGCCCGAGCTCGCCAGCGTCGTGGGCTGAGTTGACGAGGACGTGGCCATCCGGCCGTATCCCGTCGAGGACGTCCACCTGACGAAGCAGTGTCGAGTCCTGCACGATCACTGCATCCGGATGGAGCACCGGCGCGTGCCGGCTCACGGGAATCTCGTCGATCCGGCAGCAGGTGACCATGGGCGTGGCCGCTCGCTCCGTGCGGAGGCCGGGGAACGCCAGCGCGTACTTTCCTTCGGAAAAGGCCGCAACCGCGAGTGTCTCGGCGATGGTGATGGAACCCTGACCGCCATAGCCATATATGCGTACCGCGAACATCTCGGACCTCGTTTCTGCCTCGGCGTGCCGCCGGGACGATGCGCCGGCCAGTCGCGACACGGCTGGCCACCGTCACTTTCCACTTTGCGCCGTCGGGCTGGTCGCGTCGTGGTGCTGACGTCCTTCGCTCGGAGTCCCGTCGTCATACGCGAGGGCTACCGCCGGCCCTGTCGCCGGCGGCCTGGTCGACGAGCGGCGCCGCGCCGGCGCCGGCGCCGGCGTGACTGTCGGCAAGCACGAGCCGTGCGCGCGCGTCGCGCAGATGGATCGACGGGTGGCGGTCGTCGGTGCCAGGCTCATCGTGAGCCCCGCCAGGTGGTGAATCCCCGGCCGAAGCTGCTGATCAGGGGGGTCCTTCGGACCGCTGCCGACAGACGACCGGCATGGTGCCGATCGCGAGCCTCCGGTGCTCCTACCCGTGGGGCGGGCCGGCGACGGCGCATCCCGCGTCCGGCTTCCGTGGCTGGGCGAATGAGACCCGTCGCGTGGACCGAAAGTCCCTGACCGCGGCGCCTCTCGGGACGAGATCCTTGGCCTGTCCTCGGCCTTCACCGAGACGGAATCGCATTGCGCTTTCAGCTCTTCGGTACTCTTACGTTTGGGCAGGTTTACCGCGTTGACTGCTCGGCATCGCGTCAGACGATCTTCCGCACCGGCGGGGCATGCTCGCGCACTTCGTGTGACCACGTTGCAAAGCCTCGAAAGGACCGAGTGTCCCCGGTTCGGCGCGGCTATTGTGCGATCATGGACTCGTTGCGCCATGACGCCAGTCGGCCCGAGCCGCGGCAAGACGTGGGCCCGCCGCGGGCGTCCGGCGACGACGAGCTGATGTTTCCGACCGTCGCTCGCCTCGAACTCGACGAGCTGCTGACCCAGCTGGTGGACCGGGCCCAGGATGTGCTGGCCACCCAGGGCCGGCTGCGCGGCCTGTTGCGCGCCAACCGGATGGTCACGGCTGATCTGCGCCTGCCGACGTTGCTGCGGCTGGTCGTCGAGGCAGCGTGCGAGCTGCTCGACGCCCAGTACGCAGCGCTGGGGGTGGTGGCTCCGGATCGGACCCTCGAGGAGTTCGTCCACGTCGGCATGACGCCCGAGAACGTCGCGCGCATCGGCCACCTGCCGACGGGCCAAGGAGTGCTGGGCGTCCTGATCGACGACCCACGTCCCCGCTGCGTCGACGACATCTCCCGGGATCCGAATGCCGTCGGCTTCCCGCCCGGGCATCCGCCCATGCGAACGTTCCTCGGCGTGCCCATCACCGTGCGCGGTGAAGTCTTCGGCAATCTGTACCTGACCGAGAAACGGGACGGTCGGGCGTTCTCGCCCGAGGACGAGGAACTGGCGCTCGCCCTGGCGGCCACCGCCGGCGTCGCGATCGACAACGCGCGGCTGTTCGACGAGGCCCAGCATCGGCACCAGTGGATGAGCGCGTCCGCGGAAGTGGCCCACGAGCTCATGGCCGAACCGTCCGACCCCGTCGGGCTGGTCGTCGAACGGGCTCGGACCACCGCGCGGGCTGACTACGCGGCCATGGTCATCCGCGGTCGCGACGCCGCGACGGCGACCGTCGAGGTCGCGGTCGGAGCGGACTTCGCGGGCAACGCGGTCCCGCTCGAGGGCAGCCTGTCCGGGCGAGTGTTCGCCGAGCGGTCACCAATCCTCGTGGGTGACACGGGCGTGGACACCTCCGAGCTGGAGGGGGGCCCGGCCATCGGTTGCCTGCTCGCCCTGCCGCTGCGGTCAAGCACGGATGCCGACCGCCGTGTGCTGCTCCTCGGCCGCACCCGCGGTCGCCAGGGCTTCCGGACCGCCGACCTGGACATGGCCGCGAGCTTCGCCGGTCACGTGGCCGTCGCCCTCGAACTTGCCCGCTCGGTGTCCGAACGAGAACGACTCGTCGTGCTGGCCGACCGAGGTAGGATCGCCCGCGACCTGCATGATCATGTCATCCAGCGGATGTTCGCGGTGGCACTGGGCATCCAGGATGTCGCGCAGTACGAGCAGACGTCGAACGCGGACCGCCTCAACGGGTTTGTCGAGGACATCGACGCCACGATCAAGGACATCCGCCGGTCGATCTTCGAGCTGCGGGGGAACGCCCAGCTCGGGCGTGGGACGTTGCGGGCCGCGATCGAGAAGATCGTGGCGGATGCCGAGGCGGGGCTCGGGTTCACGCCGGCCGTCGTCTGCGCCGGCCCCCTCGACACGGTCGTCAGCGACGCGCTGGCCGTCGATCTGCTCGCGGTGGTACGGGAGGCGGTGTCCAACGTGGCCCGGCACGCGCACGCCACCTCTCTGCGGGTCGGCGTAGGGCTGGACAAGGACGATCTCGTCGTCGAGGTCGAGGACGACGGGGTAGGAATCGGCGACGCGGTCCGCAGCAGTGGGCTGACGAACCTGCGGGAACGCGCCGACGCTCGTGGCGGGGCCTTCACTCTGGCGTCGCCCGGCGGAGGTGGCACCCTGCTGCGGTGGACCGCTCCGATCTAGGCCGGCCGCCGGCATCAAGCCGCCTTGAGAAGGTGCACCGCGTATCGTCCTCCGTGTGGAAAAAATTACGGTGTTTATCCTCGACGACCACGAGATCGTGCGGGATGGTCTGCGGCGCACTCTGGAACGACATGACGACATCGAGGTGGTCGGCGAGGCTGGCCTCGCGGCGGAGGCGCTGCGGCGCATTCCCGCCCTGACGCCGACGGTAGCGATTCTCGACGGCCGGCTGCCCGACGGCAGCGGCATCGACGTCTGCCGCGAGATCCGCGCGCAGTATCCGAGCGTCGCCTGCCTGATCCTGACCTCCTACGACGACGACGAGGCCCTCTTCTCCGCCATCATGGCCGGGGCCGCCGGATACGTGCTCAAGGAAATCCGCGGCACGGACCTGGTGGGCGCGATCCGCACCGTCGCGGCGGGGCAGTCGCTGCTGTCGCCATCGGTGACGCAGCGTGTGCTCGCCCGGCTGCGGGAGGGGCCGAAGGAGGACCCGGTCCTGGCGGAACTCAGCCCCCGTGAGCGCGAGATTCTGGCACTCGTCACCGAAGGGCTGACAAATCGCCAGATCGGCACGCGCATCCACCTGTCCGAGAAGACCGTGAAGAACTATGTGTCGAGCATTCTGGACAAGCTCGGCCTCACCAGCCGCACCCAGGCCGCCGTGCTGGCGTTCAAGCACCTCATGCAGGAGCACTCGCCTTCCTGATAGGCGGGGCGAGGACCGGAGCGCGCTTCCGTCAGTCGGCTGGCTCCGTCACCTGCCCTACGCTCGTCCTCGCGGCGCATAGAGGGGTTGGTCCGGCCGCCCGCGTCGAGATCTTTCCGAACGCGCAGGATCGGGTCGTGGCACAGATGCGCAAGCGCCGTCATTTTCTCAGCCGCGTGATCACGTTCGGCCTGGGAGACGCTTCCGGTGACGTGCACCGCGACGCTCCCGGCATCGACTCGCGAAGTGCTGGTCAAAGTCTCCTTTAGTTTCTGGTTGCTCAAACTCGCAGGAGCGGCCCGAACTCGCTCTCCCAGTCGATCAGACCGGCCTCGATCTCGCGGGGAACCATCGCGTAGGTGCGGCGCAGGAAGGCCGCGACCCGGTGCGTAGAAAGCTCCAATTCCGCATTTCCGGTCGGAGACGTCAGCTTCAACGTCATGACCCGCCCCTCGTGACCGCTGGCCGGCAGTACCTGCACGTCGCCGACCCCGACCGAGTCGGGACTCGTCGCGGCGAGCAGGGAGCGTGCGAACGTCCACCTGACGGGGTCGCTCAGCGGGGTCCGGATGACGAGCGTGACCGCCATCGGGTCGGCCGGGTCGAAGCTCAGGTGGCCCGCCAGCGGCTGACGATCTCCGGTGCCCAGCACGAGCCTGATGGACAGGTCGCACGTTATTCTCTTCCACTCGGGCGTCCGGTGGGGTAGCATTCTGACCCCCCTTGGCCAGGCTCAGGGCGTGTTTTTCTTGCCTTACCAATATGCCCGACTCGACCTGGAAGAATGCTGGGACGATCGGTCCGCGGCGGCAGTCGGAATGGTTCCCTGCGACCACCCTGTTGACCCGGATCGTGGCGTCCGGAGGCTGTCGCACCGTGGTCGCAGGCGCTGCTGGACACGACGACTGACCATGTTCACGATGAGTTCCCCGGCATCGAGGTGATTCCGGCGGTGCGGCGGGCCGAGCCGGTCGCCGCGCTGCTCGAGCAGGCGTCCCAGGCGGACCTGGTCGTGGTCGGTGCCCGCGGTACTGGCCCGCTGCGCAGGTTGGCGGCGGACGCCGTCAGCCAGGGCCTGGTGCGCTACAGCCCAGTGCCGGTGGTAGTCGCACGCGAGGTTCCGCGTCCCGAGCCCGACGACAGGCGCGCCGTCGACGCTCCGCACGGGCGGCAGCAGAGGCGGACTACCGGCACTCGTTCAGTTTCAAATGTCCGGCGACTACGAGGGATACGTTCACTACGGTCTCGGGGTGGACGACCGGGTGGCCTTCCGGGTGACCGAACTCGCGAACCCGTATCGCATCGCGCTGGACATCGCAGCCTGATCGTCACCTCGCCGCGGCGGATGCGCGTCTGGACGTGCAGGCCTTCGTCGTCGCGCTGGTAGCTTCGGCGGTCGACTGGCCTCAGGGGCAGAGCAGGGCGGCGCAGTCGGTACTGGCGTGGACGGCGGCCAGCAGCATTGCCGAGATCGCCGCCGTGTAGAGGATTGCGCTGGCGATGGGAGAGCGGCCAGCAGGGCGCGGTTCATCGAGGAGGGCGGCCATGCGCTCGGGGACGCCGCCGTGCAGGAGGGCGGGCTCGCTGGCGGCGCGCCGGGCGCGGGTGGCGGCGAGGGCCGCCTTGCCGAGTGCGCGGGCGAGGAGCCTGCGGTCGCCGATGGCGAGGGCGGCGGCCTCGTCGGCGGTGCGTTCGCAGCTGTGCTCGATCAACGTCGGTAGCCGGTAGAACAATGGACAGACAGCGGCGCACCAGGCGGCAGCCATGCGGTACCAGTGGTGGTGTCCGGTGAGGTGCGCACGCTCGTGGGCCAGGACCGCGCTCTGCTCGTCGTCGGTGAGGCAGCGGCGCAGACCGCGGGAGATGGCGATACGCCCGCCGGTCAGCCCGCCGACGGCGCAGGCATGCGGCTCCTCGTCGGGAAGCTCGATGACCTCGCCGCCGAACGGGAGCCGGGCGAGTCGTTCGGCCTGAACGAGTTCGCGCGCGTGCTGGGCGCCGAGGAGAGTCATTCTGAGCACGGTGGCGAGCAGGGCCGCAGCGGCGGGGGCGGCGGCGAGGAGCGGGACGGCCCGCACGCCTGCGGGCGCACCGGCCCAGCCGTGTGGGGTGCCCAGATAGCCGACCCGGTCAGCGAACACCGTGCCGAGCAGGACCAGGCACCATAGCCAGCAGACCGTGCCGGCGACGCCGACCAGTGTCAGGGCCTGGTATCCGCGCCGGTCCTGCAGCCTGCGGGCGAGCGCCGGCAGGCCGGGCGCCAGCAGGGCGTCTCCGATGAGCGGCAGCCACACCATGAATCGCACGGCGTGTCCTCACGGCTTGGTGGTTGGTCCGGCCGGCGGTGCCGCCGGCCCGGGCCCTGTCGTCGTCGCTGTGCTGGCCCGTTGGAGCAGGCCGAGCAGGGTGGCCTCGTCGTCCGGGGCGAGGCCGTCGACGAAGTGGCTGAGAACGACCGCGCGGGCGCGGCCGCCGCCCAGCAGCGACCGCATCCGGGTGGCGGCCTCCTCGGCTGCCCGGCCGCTCGGGGTGTAGGCGAAGGTACGGCCGGCGGCGGCTCGTTCGACCAGGCCCTTCGTGTGCAGCCGGGTGAGTGTCGTCGCGACGCTGGTGTAGGCGAGGTCGAAGCCGCGCTCGCGCAGCCCCTGTTGGGTCTGTGCGGGCGTCAGGCCGTCCGGCGCTGCCCACAGGACCGTGAGCACGGCGTTCTCCAACTGGCCGGCCTCGCGCCGGCCCGGTTCGGTGGGTGGCGGTTCGTCTCGGCTCACGGGTTGAGCGTACTCGGCCTACTACCTGAGTAGTATTACTATTCCAGTAGTAGACACCGGTCCTGGCCGGTGTTCCGTGCGTCGAGTTCGGGATGGGTGGAGATTCGTGGGACCAACCGTGATTCGCGGGCTGCCGGCGCATGCGCTGCTGGTGCACCTGGTGGTCGTGCTGGTGCCGGTGGCCGCGGCGATGGTCGTGTGCTCCGCGGTCTGGCCGGCGGCGCGCCGTCGCCTCGGAGCCGCGACGCCCGTGGTCGCCTTCGTCGGGTTGGCCAGCGTGCCGCTCGCGACACACGCGGGCGAGTGGCTCGAGGCCCGGGTGCCGTCGACGCCGCTGGTCCGCAGGCACACCGAGCTGGGCGACTCCCTGCTGCCCTGGGTCGTCGTGCTGTTCCTGCTCGCGGCGGGTCTGTGGCTGCTGCATCGTCTCGCGACGCCGGACGAGGACGGTGCGCGCGGCGGGAGTCTTTCCCTCCGCGGACGGACCATCCCCGCGGCGGTCTTGGTCGTCGTGGCCGTGCTCAGCGTGATCGCGGCGGTCGGCTCGGTCGTCCAGGTCGTCCGCATCGGCGAGAGCGGCGCCAAGGCCGTGTGGTCGAACAACTACAGCGCCGCCCCGCGGCCGGACAGGGATGCGGTCACACCCTGACCCTCCTGAGCGAGGACCTCACGGATAGCTGCCAGTGCCGCGGGGAGGATGTCACGTCGGACGACAACGGGCATGCGGACTGGTATAAAGTGTGTACCGGATCATTCATTCCGGGGCTCCGGTAGGCGCAATTCGGGCCTGCCGCGTCGACGAGGTCCTTGTCGACGTGCATCGCCAGCACGCCGGCAGACCGTTTCCTACTCGGTTATTTGGTCGCTTCGGACGACGGCGACGGGGCAGGCTGCGTGCAGCACGCACTGGTGGCTGACCGATCCGAGAGCCAGCTCGGCGAATCCGCCGCGGCCGCGGCCGCCGACGACGAGCAGCTGGGCGTTCAACGACTCTCGCAGCAGTGCCACCACGGGGGCATCTGACGCTATGACCGGAAGAACGTCCGTCTCGGGCGCCCCGTCGAGACCGAGCTTGACCGCGTCGTCCAGCAACGCGCTTGCCAGCTGCGTGACTGCGTGCTTCGAGGAGAGCAGCAGGTCCGCGTAGAGCGGGTCCAAGCCGCCCCAGGAATGGACCACCCGCAACGGCACACCACGTGTGGCGGCCTCACCCGCGGCCCAGCGCAGCGCGGCGAGCGACATCCCCGACCCGTCGATGCCCACGGCAACCGGCCGCTTGTCCACGGCGCCGGTGTGGGGCACATCGTGCACGACGACGACGGGAACCGGGCTGAAGTGGACGACTCCCTGGCTCACGGAGCCCGCCGCCAATCTGCGGATGACGCTGTTCCCACGGGCGCCGACCACGACCAAGTCCGCCTGCGCCGCCAGCTCGAGCATCGCGGCGACCGGCTCGGCCTGCCGCGCGACCGGCGTCACCTCGACCGTGGGGAAATCGCCGCGAACGCGAGCGACCGCTGTTTCCAGGAGGGTGCGAGCGGCGGCCATGAGCCCGGCTGAGTCCGCATGTGTCGCGAGGTGGTAGATGTGATGCGGGCGCCCATCGGCTGTCCAGGCGACGAGGGCGGTGACCGCCGCCGGGCGCAGCGTGGCCTCGTGGCAGGCCCATCGCAGCGCGGCTTCCGAGCCGGGCGAGCCATCAATGCCAACGAGTATGCGCATGGGGCGGGTTGGTGCGTCGGCGCTGTCCATGGTGCACCTCCGAATCGCGGCTTCGCTTCTTCGGTTTCACTGTCCCTTCGGGCGTATCGGCGGGCATCGGCTGTCGGGCAGGCCGTCGCGGTGCGTTGGTCCCACGGGCCGCGGGACGGTCGTCTCCGTTCACCGGTGACATTTGTGTCGGCTCAGGCCGTTGCAAGGGGTCCGTTCCGCCTGCCAGGCCTGACCGGTCGTCTCAGGCGAGACCGCGGCGCGGCGGGCAGATTGGTAAGGCAAGCAGTACGGCCCGCGACCTGGACGAGGAGGGTGGAGATGCTGCGCCACCGGTCAGCCACGACGAAGAAAATCACCTGCGACGTGCCGATCAGCCTGGTCCTGGACAACGGGGAGCGGCTGCCGCTAACCGGCCACCTGAGCTTCGATCCGGCCGACCCCATCGCGATTACTCTCGCCATCCGGATGGCGGCAGACAAGACCGTCGCCTGGACGTTCGCACGCTCTCTGCTGACGGCCGGAGGCCCCCGGCCGGCATGCGTGGGCGACGTCCAGGTCCGGCCGGCGCAGGGTGGCAGACGGCGGGTCACGGCGCTGACGCTGAGGAATTCGGACAGTCAGGCGGACCTGGAAATGCCAGCCTATCGGGTCGCGGCTTTCCTGCGACGCACCTACCTGGCCGTTCCCCCCGAGATTGAAGCCGGTCTGATCAACTGGGACGCCGAGCTCGGGCCCCTGCTCGGGTACGGCGACACGCGGACGGAAAGTCCGACCGATCTGTGACCCAGCCGCTGACAGACCGCTGAATATGCGGCAGGGCTACACATCCTGGAGGAGTCGATGACCAGCACGTCGCGGCACGATCTCGGGACGGTCACGTTCCAGATCTCCGGACCTGTGCCCCAGCCAGCCCGCGACTACGCCGTGGAGAAGGTGAGCGCGTTGGTGCGGCTCTGCCGCGAGCCGGTCCTGGGGACCAGGATCATCCTCGACGCGGGCGGACGCCCCGGCACCAGGCCGCCGTCGGCGACGGCGGGCATGGACGTCAACGGGACTCTGGTGCGGGCGCGGGCTGAGGGAAGGACGCTGCGGGAGGCGACCGACCTTCTTCAGGCACGGCTCAGGACGCGGCTTGTCCGGCATGAGGAACGCCCTCGCCGGAGCCAGCCAGTCCAGACTCACCCGTCCGCCCCGACCGCGGACGAGAACGGCGCCTGAAACGCCGCGTCTCGTCTTTCATCTTCGTCGCCGCACAGTGGCGACGCGGCCCAGTTCAAGGACCGCGTCGGCGGCCAACTGGTCGTCGGCCACCTGATGTCGGCCTGGTTCAGGTGGCCGGGTGTCCCTGTCCCAGGTGCTTGTAGGCGAGGACGGCGGCCTGGGTGCGGCTGGTCAGCCCGAGCTTGTCCAGGATGCTCGACACATAGTTCTTGACCGTCTTCTCGGACAGATGAATGCGCGTTCCGATCTGGCGGTTGGTGAGGCCCTCGGCGACGAGCGCCAGGATCTCACGTTCGCGGGCGCTGAGCTCCGCCATGACCGGGTCTTCCTTCGGGCCTTCGCGCAGCCGGGCGAGGACCCGTTGCGTCACCGACGGCGACAGCAGCGACTGGCCGGATGCCACAGTGCGGATCGCCCCTACCAGGTCGGTGCCGCGGATCTCCTTGAGCACATATCCTGCGGCACCGGCCATGATGGCGGAGAAAAGGGCCTCGTCGTCGTCGAACGACGTCAGGATCAGGCAGGCAACCTGCGGATACTCCGACCGGATCTCGCGGCAGACGTCGATGCCGCTGCCGTCCGGCAGCCGGCCGTCGAGGATCGCCACGGTAGGTGTCAGAGCGGGTATGCGCCGCAGCGCCTCGGCCGCGAGCCCGGCCTCTCCGACCACCTCGATGTCGTCGTGACGTTCCAGGGTCCGCCGCAGACCATTCCGCACGATCTCGTGGTCGTCGAGGATGAACACCGTAATCTTCTCCACGCCGGGGACGATACGCGGCGTGCCCACGACCGATATCCGACGATCGGCGTGACGGCCTCGGGACTTTTGGCATGTGGACGACCACCAGATGATCGCCGCGCGCGCCCGTCAGCGGTGAGCATCCGGCGGTCGTGGACGTTCCCGCCGCAGGGGTCAACGCGGGTGCCGGCCTAGATCGGTGCCGTCCAGCGCAGGTGGGTGCCACCGCCGACCGGAACCGCGAGCCTGAAGGTCCCGCCGAGCGACTCGGCCCGTTCCCGCAGGTTGGTCAGTCCGCTGCTGCGGGCCGCGTCGCCGATGCCGACGCCGTTGTCCTCGGCCTCGACGACGATGTCGTCGTTCTCCAGGCACACGCTGATCCGCAGCGCCGTCGCCTGGGAGTGGCGGGCCGCGTTGGACACCGCTTCGCGCACCACCGCAAGCATATGGGCGGCGAGCGTGTCCCCGACGACCGTGTCGAGCGGGCCGGAGCAGGTTACCGTGGGCGCGACGCGGAGCCCGGCCTCGGCGTCCGCGGCGATCTTCTCGACCGCAGCGCGCAGGCTCTGCCGCCCGAGCTGGGCGGTTCCCCGCAGCTCGAAGATCGACCGCCGAATGTCCTTGATCGTCGCGTCGATGTCCTCGACGAAGCCGTTCAGCCGCTCCGCGTTCGAGGTCTGCTCGTACTGCGCGACGTCCTGAATTCCCAAGGCGACGGCGAACATCCGCTGAATCACATGGTCATGAAGGTCACGGGCGATCCGGCCGCGGTCGGCGAGCACCACCAGCCGCTCGCGCTCGGACTTGGCGCGGGCGAGCTCAAGGGCGACCGCCACATGACCGGCGAAACTCGACGCCATGTCAAGGTCGGCCGACGTGAACGCCTGACGTCCGCGGGCCCGCCCCAGGAGCAGAACACGGCGGTCGGCCTCCGCGGTGGCCCGCAGCGGCACAGCCATGAGGGAGCCGACGTCTGGGCCTCGTTCGAGATCGCTGGCGTCCGCGCCGACGTCACCGGCGAGCAGGGGACGCTGCTCGGCGAACACGCGCCCGGCCAGGCTGCCGGCGAGCGGGACCGTGGTTCCCGCCGCGTCCGCGCCGACCGCGACCTCGACGGTCGCCGACGCCGGGTCGTCATGATGGGGAGAGAGCATGGCCACGTAGTCGGCGCGGGCAGTCGTCCGAGCCCGCTCGACGACCAGGGCGATCGGGTCGGGCGGGTCCGCCATCAGCTCGTGGGTCACCTCGGCTGACGTGCTCATCCATTGGTGCCGCTGCTGCGCCTCGTCGAACAGCCGGGCGTTGTCGATCGCGACCCCGGCGGTGGCCGCGAGGGCCAGCGCGAGCTCCTCGTCCTCAGCCGTGAACGCGCGGCCGTCGCGTTTGTCGGTCAGGTACAGGTTGCCGAAGACCTTGCCGCGCACGGTGATGGGCACGCCGAGGAAGGTGTGCATCGGTGGGTGCCCGGGCGGGAAACCGATGGCGGCCGGGTCGCGGGCGATGTCGTCCACCCGGCGGGGACGCGGGTCGTCGATCAAAACGCCCAACACGCCCTGGCCTGTCGGAAGGTGGCCGATACGTTCGACGTCCGCGGGGGACATGCCGACGTGGACGAACTCCTCAAGGGTCCGGTCGGGCGCCACGACACCCAGTGCCGCGTATCGGGCGTCGAGGAGCTCGCAGGCGGCCTGGACTACCAGCCGCAGCAGCGTCGGCAGGCGCAGGTCGGTCGTGACGATCCGGTTGGCGCGCAACAGTCCGCGCAGCCTGCCCTGGGTGGCCATGAAGTCCTGGGCACGGTCGACCAGCTGAGTGAGCAGCTCGTCGAGTTCCAGGCGGCCCACTGTCGAAAACATCAAGTCGTCGCCGCCGGAAGGTGGCTCCAAGCGCCGGTCTTCCAGCGGCTCGGGCCGGCTGTCTGCCCGGCGCAGCGCGTCCACGGGCGTAGCGTAGTCCGGCCCCGCTCGACAGGCCGCAAAATCTCAACGATTGCCGCGTCTCCCGCGTCACGTGACAACCATTGGTTTCCCGGAAAGACGTCTCGTAGGCCGTACCCATGCCGATCGGGCTGCTCTCGGGCGGCCGGCCGGCACGGCACCGCTCGGGCAGTGCGGCCCTGGGTTGCGGTTCCGGACCGAGGCGCCCGCCCGCTACCCCCACTCGAGCTGACCGGTGGCCTTTGCGTAGGCGGCGACGGCGGCGGGCAGGGTCGGGAAGATCAGGTCGGTGCCGATCCGGCCGGCCACGCCGTGGGCAAGCAGGTCGTCGCGCAGCTCCTGCTTGACCCGGGCGAGCGCGACGACGACGCCCCGGCCGGCCAGCTCGGCGCGTACCTCCTCCAGCGCGTCCAGGCCGGTGATGTCGACCTCGATGTTCGCTTCCATGTTGAGCACGAACCACCTGACCGCGCCGCGCGAGGCCATCGTGTCGACGGCGGCGAGCACGCGCCGACGGAAGTCCTGCGCATTGGCAAAGAAGATCGGCGAGTCATACCGATAGACGACCAGGCCCGCGATCGGCTCCGCGTCCGGATAGTCGTCGATGTCGTGCATCCCCTCGACGCCGGGCACGAGGGCGAGGATCGCGTCGTGCGGCCGGGCGACCCGCGCCAACAGGTCCGCCAGCGACAGGGCGACCGCGATCAGGATGCCGTAGAGGATGTCGAACGCGAGCACACCGGCGAGCGCGGCCAGCGCGAGCAGCAGCTCGCTGCGCCGGAACCGGGCCAGCCGCCGGAAACCCGCCAGGTCCACCAGCTGGACCGCGGCGTAGATCACGATCGCGCCCAGCACCGCGGTCGGGAAGACCGCCAGCGCCGGGCGCAGGAACAGCAGCACCACCAGCACGGCGCCGACGGCGACCAGCGAGTGCAGCTGACTGCGGCTGCCGGTCGCGGCACCGAGCGCCGTACGGCTGCCGCTGCTGCTCACCGGAAAGCCGGACAGCAGCCCAGTCCCGACGTTGGCCGCTCCCAGCGCGAACAGCTCTCGGTTCGCGTCGATCTCGCCATGACCGGCACGGCCGGCGAACGCCCGGGCCGTCAGAACGTTGTCGGTGTAGCCGACGAACAGCACCCCGAGAGCCGGGACCATCAGCCTGGCCAGGTCCGCCGCAGCCGGCGGCGTGGGCCGCGGCAGCCCGCCCGGAACGCTGCCGACGACCGCGATGCCATGGGCATCCAGGTCGAACACCGCGACGGCGGCCGTGGCCAGCACGACGACCAGCAGCGGCCCCGGCGCGCCGGGGTGGCGCCACTCGAGCAGGAAAAGGAGGCTCAGCGCGGCTGCGGCGAGCACCACGGTCCCCGCCTGGACCCCTCCGAGATGGCCCGCGAACGACACGAGCTGGGCGTACAGATACTCGCCCGAGACAGGGACACCGGTCGTCTTGCCGAGCTGACTGACAATCATGATGACGGCGACACCAGCGAGATAGCCGACCAGGATCGGCTGCGAGAGCAAGTCGGCGACGAAACCCAGCCGCACCGCGCTGGCAGCGAGCGCCAGCAGCCCGACCACCACCGCGAGCGCGGCGGCAAGCGCCGCGTACCGCCCGGGATCCCCCGCGCCCAGCGGCCCGACCGCGGCGGCCGTCATCAGCGCCGTCGTCGACTCTGGACCCACCGACAACTGACGCGACGACCCAAACACCGCATAGATCGCCAGCGCTGGCAACGCCGCCCACAACCCCGCCACCGGCGTCAGACCCGCGACCCCCGCGTAGGCCATCACCTGCGGTACCAGATAGGCCGCCACGGTCACCCCGGCCAGCACGTCGCCCCGCAGCCAGCCACGCCGATACCCGCGCACCCACTCGAGCACCCGCACCCGCTCAAGTAACCGCGGCGCCCATCCCACCTGTGCCACCGCGCTCCTCGTCCTAAGGCGGCGATCCACCGCCTTCAGTCCTGCCGCCAGCCCTGGCTCGATTGGCGAGCATTGTCGCTGGTGACAACACCGACGCGTCAGGTCTTCGAATCGTCTCCAACAGTGGAGCACCTCACCGGCGCCTGACCGGGCAGGGCCGATGGGATCTCCGTGGAATCTCCGGGCCGTTCCATTGATCGCTGTCGACACGTCTGAGGCTGCCTTCCTGGAGAAGGCAGCCTCAGGTGTTGTCTTGGTCAGCGAAGCCGCCGCAGGGTGGGATCGGCCGCGTCGGGTGCCGGCGCGATGCGGATCTTGACATCGACGGCGAAGACTCCGCTGGGTGTGGCGATGAGCGGGTTGATGTCCATCTCACGGACCTCGGGGACGTCGTCGGCGAGGCGCGCGACGCGTAGCAGGACGTCCTCGACGGCCTTGTGGTCAGCCGCGGGGGCGCCGCGGAAGCCGTCGAGGAGCTTGCTGGCGCCGCGGGGCTCGCGGACCAGTTCGGCCGCGTCGACGTCGGTCAGCGGGAGAAGCCGGTAGGCCCGGTCTGCGAACAGGTCGGTGAGGACGCCGCCGAGTCCGAACGCGACGAGCGGCCCGAACGCGGGGTCCTGCACGACGCCCACGAATGTCTCGACGCCGGTTTCGGCGGTGGGCGAGACGAGCCCGCCGCCCATCTCGGCGCCGAGCGCCTCGGCCATGCGGGAGTAAGCCTCGGCGGTGGCGGCCGGCGTGGCTAGCCCAAGTGCGACGCCGCCACGGTCGCTCTTGTGCACCAGGTCCGGGTTGCCGGCCTTGAGGACGACAGGCCCGCCGAGCTGCGCGGCGTCGGTGGCCGCGGCGTCGGCTGAGTCCACCCGTAGCACCGGGGTGGCCGGGATGCCGTAGGCGGCGACGAGCTCGACGGCCTGTTCCGCCGGTAGCCAGCAGCCGTCCGGCGCCTTCGCGAGGGCCTGGTCGATGACGGCGCGCGCCCGGTCACGGTCCAGCCCGGGCAGGGCGGGGACGGTCCCCACGGCCCTGGCCAGCCAGGCGGCATGACCGGCGGCCCGGGCGAAGGCGCGGACCGCGTCCTCGGGCACGCTGTACGCGCAGACCGCCCGGTCGGTGGGTTCGAGGGTCGTCACGCGGGCGACCTGGCCCAGCAGGACGGCCAGCACGGGCTTGCCTGTGTGCGCCGCCGCCGTGCGCACGGCCGCGGGCAGGTCGTCCGGGCCGGTCAGCGGGGTCGGCGCGACGACGGCGAGCAGGCCGTCCACGCCCGGATCGGCGAGCACGGTTCGCAGCGCCTTCTCGAAGGCTCGTCCCGAGACCGAGGTGATGGTGTCCACAGGTCCGGCGACGGCGGCCCCGGCCGGCAGGATGGCGCGCAGTTCGGCCTGGGTGGCGGCGCCGAGCTCGGCGACGGTCAGCCCGGCCGCGTCGGCGGCGTCGGCGGCAAGTACGCATGGCCCGCCGGCGTTGCCGACGATGGCGAGCCTGCCGCCGGCGGGCAGCGGCTGGTGGGCGAGCAGCGACACGGTGTCCAGGAGCTCTCCCATCCCGTCGACCGCGATCACGCCCGCCTGCCGGAACAACGCGTCGACATGCGTCCGGGAGGTCACCGCCGCGGCGGTATGCGACCGGGCCGCCCGCGAGCCGGCCTGTGAGCCGCCGCCCCTCACGGCCACGATCGACTTGCTGCGCGACACCCGCCGGGCGATCCGGGAGAACTTGCGCGGATTCCCGAAAGATTCGAGGTACAGCGCGACAACGTCGGTATTCGGGTCCTGCTCCGCCCACAGCAACAGGTCGTTGCCGGAGACGTCCGCCTTGTTCCCGGTCGAGACGAACGTCGACAGGCCGAGACCCAGCGCGCTAGCCTGCTCGAGCAGCGCGATCCCCAGGCCGCCCGACTGCGAGACCACGCCGACCCGGCCCGCACGCGGGGGCGCGCCGGCGAACGTGGCGTTCAGGTTCACGCCGGCCGCCGTGCTGACGATCCCCATGCAGTTCGGCCCGACGACCCGCATCCCCGCCGAGCGGGCCCGCGTCACCAGCTTCGCCTCGCGTGCCTGCCCCTCGGGGCCGGCCTCCGCGAACCCCGCGGTCAGAACGACCACCGCCCGCACGCCGGCACGCGCGCAGTCCTCGACGACCTCACTCGCCGCCGCGGCTGGCACCGCGACCACAGCGAGATCGACCGGGCCGGCCAGGTCATCGATGGTTGGCACGGCCACGACGCCGGCCACCTCGCTCGCGTGCGGGTTGACCACGTGCACCGGCCCGGAGAAGCCGCCCGCCACGATGTTGCGCACCACCTCGTGACCGACGGTGCCGGGCCGCCGCGACGCCCCGATCACCACCACCGAACGGGGCCGCAACAACGCCCGCAGGCTGCGCACGTCGGCTTCGCCCTCCCGGCCATCCTGCGCGGCGAGCAGGCTCTCCGACGGGGCCACCGGGAACGTGACGTCGACGGTGTCGGCGTCCCGGTGCCGACGCACCGGGAAACCCGCGTCCGTGAAGACCCGCAGCATCGCCGCGTTCTCCACGTGAACCTGTGCGACGAAGGTCGCCACCCCACGGTCACGGGCGTAGACGGCGAGATGCTCCAGCAGCAGCGTGCCGACTCCCCGGCCATGCTGCGCCTCCTCCACGACGAAGGCGATCTCCGCCCGCGACGGGTCCGCCAACCGCTCGTATCCGGCGACGCCGACGAGCCGGCCACCGATCACGGCGACCAGGGCACCATGCGACGGGTCGGCGGTGTCGACCAGATGGTCGACATACCGGTCAGCCGCCGATCGGCCTGAGGTGAAGAACCGGAAGTAGTTGCTGCGGTCCGACAGCCGTGCGTGCAGCGCCCGCAGCTGCGCTCCCTCGCCGGCCCGAACTGGGCGCAGGTGCGCGATCGCACCGTCACGCAGAACCACGTCGCACTCGGACCACATGGTGGTCTCCTCCTCGGGTGGCCGCCGCACCCCTGGACACGGGCGGATTCGGTCAGTCGTCGGCTGTCCGCTCGGCCGAGCGGCTTTCGGAACGGACCTGTGGTCGCCGGTTCCGATGACATCGAGCGTCCTGCACGCGCCTACCGACGGGCACGGTGCTGGTGGCTCAGCCCGAAGGGACCTCCGACAGGCCCCCTCCGGACGTCCGACATATCGGCTACTCAGCAGCGAGCCAGCCGTAGAGCTTCGCAGGACCGGGACAGGATCGCCGTCCCCAGGCCGAATCGAATGGCACCGAGGGTCTACCCGCACTGAGCTGAGCTGTGTGCGGCGCTGGCTGACAATCACCCGAGCGACGGCCATGACGATCTAGCGATCCTCGCGATCCGCATCCCCGGCGAAAGCGACAGTCACTGAGCGAGTCATTCGCCGCCGTTGCCGATCCCTGGCTGTTCCCAGCCTTCTCCCAGGGAACTCCCAGCTTCTCCCGTCACTGTTGGCCCCATGAGCTCCGCGCTGTCCGCCGGAACGGCGAAGATCATCCCGTCTTGGTCGGATCGGCTCGCTCGCCGGTCGTCGGGCTGGCGGGGGCGGCTCGCGGTGCGAGCCGGGCTGACGGCTTGGGGGCTCGCGGTCCTGGCGCTGTGGTGGGAGGCCACCCCGGTGGGCAGCGTGCGCGACGGGGCCGCGGTGATGACGAACCTGGGCCGGCTCAGTGGGCTGCTCGCCGCCTACCTGATGCTGGTCGAGCTGTTGCTCATGGCCCGCGTCCCGGCGCTGGAGCGGGCCGTGGGGCTGGACCGGCTGGCCGCCTGGCACCGTGGCCTGGGCACCAACGTCGTCGTTCTCATGGTCGCGCACGTGCTGTTGATCAGCTGGGGTTACGGGCTGGCCGACCACCACCAACCGGTATCCGAACTCTTCACCGTCATCACCACCTATCCGGAGATGATGAAGGCGACCATCGGGACGGTTCTCTTCGTCGCCGTCGGTGTCGTCAGTGCCCAGCGTCTCCGGCCACGGATCTCCTATGAGGCGTGGTACCTGCTCCACCTGACCATCTACATTTCGGTTCTCTTCGTATACGGGCACCAGACGGCGAACGGCGCGGAGTTCGTCGGCCACCCGGTGAACCGCAGCCTATGGCTGATCATGTACGTCGCCGTCGCGGCGTGCCTGGCTATCTGGCGGCTTGCCCTGCCGCTCGCCAGGATCTTCTGGTTTCGGATGCGAGTGGACCAAATCGTGGACGAAGCGCCCGGTGTCGTCTCGCTCAGCATCAGCGGCCGCCATCTGGATCGCGTGGGCGCCCAAGCCGGCCAGTTTCTGCTCTGGCGCTTCCTCGCCCCGGGCCACTGGCTGACGGCCCATCCATACTCCCTGTCCGCCCCGCCGTCGCCGCACCGGCTGCGCATCACCGTCAAGGCAACCGGTGACCATTCGCGGGCGATCGCCCGCCTGCGCCCAGGCACGCTGGTCGTCGCCGAGGGCCCGTTCGGGCGCTTCACCGCCGAGCGAACGACCCGTGGCAAGGCGCTTCTCATCGCCGGGGGCAGCGGAATCGGGCCGGTACGAGCCCTGGCCGAGGAGCTCGCCGACCGAGGTGACGACGTGATCGTCATCCACCGCGCTCGTACCTCACGAGACCTCGCGCTGTTCCGCGAGCTCGCGCAGATGAAACGTGACGGGCGTCTGAAGGTATACGACGTCGTCGGTTCCAGGAATGACCTCGGCTATGACCCGCTGGCCGCCGACCTGATCTCGGGCTCGGTACCCGACGTCGCGCAACGAGACGTCTTCATCTGCGGTCCGGCCGGGCTGACCGACGGGCTTGTCCGCGCGCTGCGCACCCTGGGTCTGTCGGACGACCAGATACATACCGAGGAGTTCTCGCTCCGGTGACGCCGCGTGCTCCTCACCGCGGACAGGGCAGAGACACGTCCCGCTGGCCGTCGTCGGCGCGTCCCGCGAGGTCAGGCACCCGCCCGGTCTGCCGCCTCGAATCCATTCCCCGCCGAAAGGAGGTGCGCGGCGCCTCGTGCTGGCCCCAGAAAGCCGGCCGTCGCGTCGTGAACCCGCATGAACCTCAACGCTGGCAAGCCCTATCGGGCCCGGCTCGGTCTTGTCGGGCTGCTCGGTATCACGGCCGCGGCTGTCGCGGGCAAGGCCGCGGCAGGGTACGACCAGCAAGCGGCCACAGCGACGATCATGCCCAGCGTCGCGACCAGATCGGCACAGCCGACCTCGAGCGGTAGCCCCGCTCCCGATTCCGCCGCGGCGACCGCCGCACCGGACGACGCCACCCCGGCGCCCGAATCCACGGTGCCAGCCGCTGCGACGGCCGGTTCGGGCTCGTCACGGTCGCCCGGCGTGCGGACGGTCGTCGGCGACGCCCAGGACACCCAGTACGGATCGGTGCAGGTCGAGCTCGTCATTACCGGGACCACAATCACCAACGTCCTCACCTTGCAGATACCCGACCGGGAAATGCGGGACGTCGAGATCAACGACCAAGCCGTGCCGATACTGCGTCAGGAGGTGCTCGCAGCGCAAAGCGCCGAGATCGACGCCGTGTCGGGCGCCTCGTACACCAGCAGCGGCTACGCGTGGTCGGTACAGTCCGCCATCGACAAGGCCGGGCTCACGCCATGAGCTGGGACTCGGGTCCGGACGGCTCGGTCAGCCTAGCTCCAGCTGGATACCACCAGGCCGGCTCGCGCACGCGCGACACTGGGTTGGTGATGGCACAGGTGACACCCTGGACGGGCCGGTCGACATCCACCACCGACTCGCCCGGACGCACAGCGGGCCAGCCGACGAAAGTCCTGGTCGTCGACGACGAGGAGGCGATCGCCGAGCTCGTCGCGATGGCGCTGAGGTACGAGGGGTTCGAGGTCGACACGGCGCAGTCGGGACAGGCCGCGCTGACTAAGGTCGCACTCGACCGGCCGGACCTGCTCGTGCTGGATGTCATGCTCCCGGACATCGACGGGTTCGCTGTCTGTGAGCGGCTGCGCGGCGCTGGTCGCGGCGTCCCGACGCTGTTCCTGACGGCACGCGACACGACGGAGGACAAGGTTCGTGGTCTGACGCTGGGCGGCGACGACTACGTGACCAAGCCTTTCGTGGTGTCGGAGCTGGTGGCGAGGGTCCGGGCCATCCTGCGGCGCGCCGGATCCGCCGCGCTCGGCGACAGCGGACCGGCTCCGCTGCGCTTCGCCGATCTCGAGCTGGACCCCCGGACACGAGAGGTCCGCCGTGCCGGGCAGCTCGTCGAGCTGACAGTCACCGAGTACCGCCTGCTCCACTACCTGTTGAGCAACGCCCGAGCGGTGCTCACCCGGGCCCAGATTCTGGATCATGTCTGGGGTAACGACTTCAGCGGTGAGGGCGGCGTTCTGGAGACCTATGTCAGCTACCTACGCCGGAAGATCGACAACGTTCAGCCGCAGTTGATCCACACGGTGCGCGGGGTCGGCTACGTCCTGCGCCTGCCCCGCTGACCCCGACGGCCGTCATGTCCCTGCGAACCCGCCTGTTGCTGGCGTTGGTGGGGCTGCTCGCGGTCGGCCTGTCTCTCGGGACCGTGGGCACCCACTACGCGTTGAAGTCGTACCTGATGGACCGGCTGGACCAGCAGGTACGTGATGCCCACCCGGTGATGGAACAGACATTGCTAGGGAACGCGCCCTACGACGACCACGACGCCCCAGGAGACAGCGGTCAAGGCCAGGGCGCGAACGGCCGCGGCAGCACCGGCAGGGAGGATCTGCGTTTCGGCAGCTCTTACCTCGTCGGCACCTACGGAGCGCTCTACGACAGCTCCGCACACCTGCTGCTCGAATCCAGCCCCAAGCCCGCGGGCGACAACACGCCCACCGAACGGCCCACCATCACAGCGCGACAACTTTCCACGGCTGAGGTCCGCCCCGACCTGGCGACGGTTCCGTTGTGGACGGTTTCCGCCGAAGACGGCGATGACGGTCGCTTTCGGGTGCTCGCCGAGCGTTTCGACAGCGGTGACGTGCTCATCGTCGCCGTCCCCTTCGCCGAGATGCACGCCACCCTGGAACGCCTCGCCAAGATAGAAAGCGTCGCCAGCTCGATCCTGCTGGCGACACTGGCAGCACTCGCCTACGTCATCATCAGGGTGGGGCTACGCCCGCTCACCCGGATGGAGCGGACCGCGGACGAGATCGCCCGGGGCGACCTCACCAGGCGAGTGGCCGACACCAACCGGCGCACCGAGGTCGGACGGCTGGGCCGGGCCTTCAACGCCATGATCACCCAGATCGAGACGGCGTTCCGGGCACGCGAGGCGTCCGAGCAGCGGCTGCGCCGGTTCGTCGCGGATGCGAGCCACGAACTGCGCACCCCGCTGACGTCGATTCGCGGATACGCCGAGATGTTCCATCGCGGCGCCGCCGACCGGCCCGAGGACCTCGCGATGGCGATGCGCCGCATCGAGGACGAGTCGGCCCGGATGTCCGGACTGGTCGACGACCTGCTGATGCTGGCCCGGCTGGACCAGGCGCCTGCGACGGAACGGCAGCCCGTCGACGTCGCCGCGCTGGCGCGGGATGTCGTCGCGGACGCCCAGGCTGTCGCGCCGGACCGCTCCATGACGCTGGACGTGCCGCCGTTCCTCGAGGTCACGGCCGACCAAGGTCAACTGCGCCGGGCGATCGGGAATCTCGTCCGCAACGCCCTCGTGCACACCCCGGGGGATACTCCGATCACCGTCGCCGTCACCGCCGTCGAGCCGGCCACGCTATCGGCCAGCTCGGCCCCGCCAGACCGCTCCGCGGCCTCCGACGTCGTGATCTCGGTGATCGACCACGGACCCGGCATCCCGCAGGAGGCCGCCGATCACGTCTTCGAGCGCTTCTACCGCGCGGACCCGGGCCGTTCTCGCGATGCCGGTGGCACCGGCCTCGGGCTGTCCATCGTCGCCGCCGTCGCGGCTACTCACAGCGGCGACGTCACCCACGAACCGACTCCGGGCGGTGGCGCGACCTTCCGCCTGACCATCCCCCGCGGTTGACGATCCTCTGCGGCTGACCCTCCTCGGGCCCGCTCCCAGTGGGCGCCGCCCGGATCGACCGGTTCACGGCGCCCTTCAGGTAACGACGACGCGGGAGGCACCGAGAGGGTCCCGAGGACTCTCGGTGCCTCCCGCGTCCAGGGTCATCCCCATCGGACGGCTGCGTAGAGATCAGACGGGGTTCGCCGGCCACAGCGCGGCGTGCAGCTGCCCGCTGGCGAGCTGCGCGTCGCCGACGACGTCGCCGGCCGCGTTGATGGCGTACCCGCCGCTGCGCGCGCCACCGAGGGTGCCCAGGTCGGTCAGCGTGCCGCCCGACCAGCGGAACGCGTGCTCGGTGCCGTCAGCCAGGGTGGCGGTGCCGGCGACCTGGCCGCGCGCGTTCATCGCCACCGCCCGGACGAGTCCGCCGCCGAGCCCGGGCAGGGTGGTTCGCCGCCCGAGCTGCCAGACGAAGGCGTGCCCGTGGTTCCCGTCGGCGGTGCTCGCCACGAGCACCTGGCCCTTGTTGTTCACGGCGACGGCCTGGCTGCTCGGGTCGTCACCGATCGTCCCAAGGTCGGTCATCCGGCCGAGCCACCAGCTGAAGGCATGCGTCGCGCCCATAGCCGTCTGGCTGTAACCGACGACCTGCCCGACGTCGCTCACATCCACGGCGTAGCTGGTCATCCCGCCGAGGGTGCCCAGGTCGACCGCGCGGCCGCCAATCCAGGCCACCGCGTGAACAGCCCGGTCGCCCGTCGTCGACGCGCCACCGACGACGACGCCGAGGTTGTTGACCGCGGCGGCCGAGCTGCCCGAGCCGCCCAGCGTGCCGAGGTCGCGCAGGGCGCCGCGGCTGTAGGTGAAGGCGTGGCGGGCACCGGAGTTGGTGGTGCTGGTGCCCACGGCCAGCCCCGCGGCGTTCACGTCGACGGCCCCACTGTCGTACCCGCCGTACGTGTTCGTCCCGCCGAGGTAGCCGAGGTCGGTCTTGACACCGTTCTGGAACATGAACGCCTGGGACGAGTAGTGGGCGGGCGACCGGCCGACGACGACGCCGGCGTTGTTGATCGCCTTGGGTTCCGAGCTGCCCGGGATCTGCGTGATGGTTCCGTTCTGCCAGACCCACCCGGCCGCGCTGTAGCCCTGGCTCTGGTTCGACCCGGCGATCAGGCCACGATCACTGATCAGCTGGGCGTGGCCGACGCCGAGGCCGACCGGGTCACCGATGTCGACGACCGTGGCCGTCCCGCCCGTCGGCGATGCCTGCGGCCCGGCCAGTGCCGTGGCCCCACCGGCCATGACCAGACCGGCGGCGCCCACGAGAGCCGTCGTTACCACGAGAACGGACCGAACCGACCTTTTCGCCCCCATGATGTCACCTCACCCGTGAATCCGGAGTGCCATGGCGGGTGCCCTACCGTCCTGAGTAAGGTTTCCGACCAGGACCCGGCGTGGCTGTCCGGGCACTACCAGAATTCCACTCCCGCGCCCCCTCGACGAGATGCCCAACGGACACCGTCTCTGGTAAGAATGGCACGGCCGTAGAAAATTGGCCAGCCTGGCGCCTATTTCGGGAAATGCGCGAGGGCGCTCACTAGCTCTGGTCGTCGGCCTGGCCGACCTGGGATGACGAGCGGTTGTCACGGGTGACCGCGAGGTCGCTGGTGCCGTACAGGACGCACTGGTGGCTGACGGAGCCGAGCATCAGGCGAGCGAAGCCACGAGACCACGGCTGCCGAGGACGAGCAGCTGCGCGCTCTCCGACTCGCGCAGCAGCGCCCGGACCGCCGACTCGGACGAGACGACCGGCTCGACGGCGACGTCCGCGGTGTCCCCCAGGCCGACTCGCACCGCGTGGTCGACGATCTCCCGCGTCTGTCTGGCCAGCGAGCCCTGCGCCGCGGCGAGCACATCCGTGTACAGCTTCTCCAGGAGTCGCTCGACGCCGGACTGCTGGTCATCGGCGCCGAACCGCCGGCCGCCTCGGGGTGGGCGTTGCCCGGCCTGGTCGGGGACGCGTGCGCGCACATGTCCCCGATTCCGCTCGTGGTGGTACCGGAAGGGGCGCCGCCCGTCGAAAGAGTGTCCGTGCGCGGCGGGCCCGTCGCGAAGCGACTCCTCGAGGCAGCCGGGCAAGCGCAGCTGCTGGTTCTCGGCGGCCGCGGCACCGGCGGGTTTCCCGCCCTTTCCCTGGGTAGCACCGCCCACCAGTGCCTGGCCCGCATCTCCTGCCCCACCGCCATCATTCGAGGCCATCGGTACCGATCCATTCCGGGCTCTGCTGGGCCAGGCTGACCGTACCTAGGGGTCGAACGGTCCTGTTCAGACCGTGTCCAGTGGGAATGCTGATCCAGCCGGGACGTTCCAGCGTCAGCCCGCGCACAGGACAGCGGCTGCCGCGGACAGGGCGCCGAACTCGCATCTGGCTGCCGCTGGGCTCGGGAGCTGTCCAGCGACAGGGCTGACGGGAGGCCGAGCATGCGCAAGGACGACGCCCGGGCGATTCTCGTGGGAATCGACGGCTCGCCAGGATCCGAGGCCGCCCTGTGCTGGGCCTACACGACAGCCCAGCTGGAGGACCGGCCCGTGACCGCCCTGCTTGGCTGGACCGCCGACGGCCTGCCTCGGCCCGTCTACCAGACCGCGGTCAACGCCGACTACCTCGGGCTCATGAAAGCGGCCGAGCAGACACTGAACCGGGTGATCGCGCAGGTCCCAATGCCCGATCCGCCGATCGAGCTCAGTCGGCTCGTCGTCGCCGACGAGCCCGTGAAGGCCCTCGCCGACCAGGCCAGGAACGCCGCTATGACCGTGATCGGTCCCCGCGGACCCGGCATCGCGCACCACATCCTGACGGGCTCCATGGTCCAGCAACTGCTACATGGTCGCACCAGCCCCGTCGTCGTCGTCCGCAGCCCGGGGTCCGCTGGCGGACCTCGTGACCGGCGACCGGTCGTCGTCGGCGTCGACGGCTCGGCGCCCTCCCACGCGGCCGTGCGCTGGGCGCTCACACAGGCCACGGAACGCAAGGTTTCCCTGCGCCTGGTGCAGGCCTACAGGATCCATGTCACCCCGCTCGGGCCACCGTTGGTCGGCTACTACGCATCGCTTCGTCAGGAAGCCGAGCGACTACTCGCCGACGTCGTCGCCACCGACATCGGCGAAGACGCCGCCGTCGAGACGCAACGGATCGCCGTCGACGAGTTCCCCAGCCGCGGCCTGCTCGACACTGCCCGCGACGCCCAGTTGCTGGTCGTGGGCTCCCGAGGCCTCGGCGGCTTCGCCGAACTCGTCCTGGGCTCGACGGCGCACCAGTGCGTGCTGCACGCCCCCTGCCCCGTCGCCGTCCTGCGCGGGTAGCCGGTGAGGCCAGTCAGTCTGGCCTGCTGTCCGTCGACGACCCGCTCGTCCGCTCCGAGCGAGATAGACGCCGCCGTCCTCGCCCAGCTCCCACCACGCCTGGTGATCTATGCCATCCGAGCCGGCGACCGCACCGCCGGCGCCGCCCCGAGCCCACCCGTGGCCGCCGCGATCCGTGAGGTCACCGCCCAGGTCGAGTACGAGACCCGTCGCCGTTGGTGAGAAACACAGGTCGCGTCACTCATGTCCGATCCTCCCGGCCCGGCCGTCGACCGCTCCGTGGTCCGTGGACGGGCGGTCGATGACCGTCCGGGCCGCACTGCCGTCCTGTTGGCGCCTCGCGGGCCGTCTCTCGGTACACTGGCGGTGGGCTCGCCAGAGCTCGTCGGCGCCCCAGACGAGGACGGGCATGGGGAGCAGGAGGAGCAGGTTCGCCGGGCTGACGGCGGCGGTTCCCAGTACGGGGTGCAGGAACGGCAGGTAGACGACGGCGGTGGCGAACGCGATCTCGAAGGCGATCCCGTAGAGCAGGAGCCGGTTGCTGAACAGTCCGACGTCGCGCAGCGCTGCCCGCTCGGTGCGGGCGGCCAGCGCCGTACCGATCTGGCAGGCGACGATCGCGAGGAAGCTCATGGTCGTCGCCTCGAGGTAGGCGTGGTGCAGCGGGTCATCGGCACCGACCGGGTCGCCGGGATGCCAACCCGCCCTGCCCAGGACGACGAAGTACGCCGCCAGCACCAGTACCGCCGACAGCACCCCGAGGATTCCCCACGCGCGTAGCAGCATCGCCGGCCGGATCACGCCTTCGCGCCGCGGCCGCGGTGGCCGGGACATCAGTCCCGGCTCGGCGGGCTCGCGGCCGAGGGCGAGCGCCGGCAGCGTCTCCGTGCCCAGGTCGATCATGAGGATCTGCAGGACGGTGAGCGGCAGCGGCACCGCGCCACCGGACAGCGCGAACACCAGGAACGGCACGACCTCCGGCACCGCGTGCGCGAAGATGTACAGCACGAACTTGCGGACGTTGTCGTAGACCTGCCGACCCGCGCGGATCGCCGCGACGATGGTGGCGAAGTTGTCGTCGGTGAGCACCATCGTCGACGCCTCGCGGGCGACGTCGGTGCCAGATCGACCCATCGCGACGCCGATGTCGGCGCGGCGCAGGGCTGGGGCGTCGTTGACGCCGTCGCCCGTCATCGCGACCACCTGCCCGAGGTCGCGCAGCGCGTCGGCGATCCGCAGCTTGGTCTCCGGGGAGCTGCGGGCGAAGACCAGCTCCCGGTCGTCGCGCAGCAGCTCGTCGAGCTCGGCCTCGGGCAGCGTGTCGAGCTCCTCCGCGGCGACGATCCGCAGCCCGGCCGTGCCAGCGCCGCCGATGCCGACCTGGCGGGCGACGGCGGCGGCCGTCAGTCCGTGGTCGCCGGTGACGACGTTGATGCGGATGCCCGCTCGGTGGCAGGCCGTGACCGCGTCCGCGACGCTGGCTCGGGGTGGGTCAGCGAGCGCGACGACCCCGAGCAGCCGCAGCCCGTTCTCCACGCCCTCGCGCCACTCGCGATGGTCTGAACCGGTCGTGGGAAGCGCGGGTAGCGCACGGTCGGCGACGGCGAGGACCCGCAGCCCGTCCGCGGCGAGGTCGGCGAGCAGCGCGGCGACCTGGTCGCGATCGGCCGCGGTGAGCGGCCTGGTGCCACCATCCGGGGTGGCGAGCGTGTCGCACCGTTCGAGCATCGACTCGGGCGCGCCCTTGACGAAGGCGGCGAAGCGGCCGGGCTCGGTCTCGTCGACGGTGGCCATCCGGCGCAGCCTCGGATCGAACGGCGCCTCCAGGCGTCGCCGTGCGAGCCGGCCGGCGCGTCCCGTGTCCGCCCCCAGCCACGCTGCCGCCCGTAGCAACCCGATCTCGGTAGGGTCGCCCCGGTCCGCGCGCTTGCTCTGATCGGCGTCCTGGGCAGGTGGCTCGGACAGCGCGTGATCCCGTTCCCGCTGTTCGGGCGGACGCCGCTCGCCGGCCGCGTCGGTGTCGTCGGCGAGCTGGGCGTTCGAGCAGCTCGCCAGCGCCACGCCGAGCGCGGCGAGCACGGCCGCCGACCGGTCGGCGGCCGACCCGTCGCCGCTCGCCGTCGCCGCAGCCGCCCCGGCCCCCGACACGGACGCGGTCCAGTTCACGCCGTCGACGGCGAGATCGCCGGCGGTGGTCCACAGCCGGACGGGTCGCATCCGGTTCTCGGTGAGGGTGCCGGTCTTGTCGGTGCAGATGACGGTGGTCGAGCCAAGGGTCTCCACAGCGGACAGCCGGCGCACGACCGCGCCGCGCCGGGCCAGGACCCGCACGCCGACCGCGAGCGCCAACGTGATCGTCGGCAGCAGTCCCTCGGGCACGTTCGCGACCAACAGACCGATCGCGAACGTGAGCGCCTCGCCGAACGGCAGCCCGGCGGCCAGCCCGATCGGCAGGAAGGCGGCGCCCACCCCGACCGCGACCGCGGCGATCAGCCAGGCGACCCGGCGGACCTGGCGCTCCAACGGGCTCTCGTCCCGCTTGACCCGCTCCGACAGTGCGGCGAGCCGACCGATCTCGGTGTTCATCCCAGTCGCGACGACCAGCGCCCGCGCGGACCCGGCCGTGCAGGACGTGCCGGAGAAGACCAGGTCCTCGGCGGCGAGCAGCGGGCCGGTGTCCGGTGTCTCGCCTGCCGAGCGGGCGACCGGCACCGACTCGCCTGTCAGCATCGACATGTCGACCTCGACGTAGCCGTCGAGCAGTCGCGCGTCGGCCGGCACCCGGTCGCCCTCGCCGACCACCAGCACGTCGCCGGGCACGATCTCGCGAACCGGCACGCGGCGCTCGGCGCCGTCGCGCAGGACGGTCGCCAGCGGCGGCAGGTAGGCGGCCAGCGCCTCGACCGCCTTCTCGGCATGCTGTTCCTGGATGAAGGCGACGGCGGCGTTGAGCAGCACGACGATGACGATCGCGACCGCCAGCGCCGTCGAACCTGAGACGGCGGCCAGGACCGCGGCGAGCCACAGCAGCAGTGCCAGCGGATGGACGAGCTGGCGGGCGATCTCCCGTGGCCAGGTGCGACCGCGCCGCCGGGTCAGCTCGTTCGGCCCGGTGCTGACCAGCCGCCGCGCCGCCTCCCGCTCGGACAGCCCGCCGCGGCTGGCACGCAGGTCACGCAGCAGCAGCGCGAGCGGCTCCCGCGGATCGGACGCCACGGCGGGTCCCGGTCGGGTACCCGACCAGCCGGCGGTACCGGGCGGTGCAGGGTCGTCCGGTGCACGTACGGAGTCCATGGCAGGCCTACATCGGCGGCGCCGCGCCGGGCACCGCCCCACGCCTGAGGGCGGCCTCGAGCAGCAGGCGGCGTTCCGCGGCGGCGACGGTGTGCCGTACGAACGGGATCATCAGGTGCAGCTCCTTGAACCAGGCGACGCACGGTCCGTTCGCGCTCATCGCGTCCTCACCTTTCCGCGCCGTGGGGCGCGCCGGTAGTTTCCCCCGTCGCCGGGCCCCCTGCCGCCCGGCGGGTGACGAGGTCCGCCGTCCATCGGCGGGCCTGGTCACGTTCGCCGTCCCGCAACGGGCCTCGGCCGCCGGTGACGTAGAAGCTGCGGCGGTCGACGACGCGCGCGCCGCGGCGGCGCAGCAGCCGCGCCGCCTTCGCCGCGGCGGAGCCGGACAGCCGCGAGCGCAGCCTGGTGTCGAACACCGCCACGGCCGGTGCCGACGGTCCCAGGTCGAGCCCGCTCAGCCACTCCCGGATCCCGACGTCCGTGGAGATCACGCTGTGCCCCGCAGGATCGTCCTTCGTGGCGACGGCGAGCTGGCGGGCCGCGTCCCGCCGGCTGTTGGGCCGGCTCATGCCGAAGACGTGGGTGGGCCCGCCGACGACCAGGAGGTCGACGTCGCCGGTCAGGGCGAGCGGCGCGGCGCCGACCTCCACCAGCTCCGTGTCCATCCACTCCCCGAGGCCGGCCGCGACCGCCTCGGCGATCTCCTTGGTGTTGCCGAACATCGACTCGTAGACGATCAGTGCGCGCATCGTGTCCTCTCCGTCCTCACCGCGTTGGGTCGCGGCGTGCCTGAGCCGTTCCTTGCCTGGTCAGCGAACCGGCCCGCCGGGTTCGCGGCCGCGGTCGGTTGCGGTGGCCGGTCCCTCGTTCAGTCGGCGACGCGGACGGCGACGGCGGGTCGGATCGCGGCCGCCCGGCGGGCCGGGCCGGCGCTGGCAAGCAGGGACGCGACGAGGGTCGCGCCGACGGTCGGGCCGATGGTCGCCCAGGCGATCGGGAACGCGACGTCGAGGCTGCCGAAGGCCGGGCTGTTGGTGTACATCAGCCAGGAGGTGAGCAGTGACAGCCCGGCGCCGAGCAGGATCCCCTCGACCGCGACGAACGCGCTCTCCCCGAGGAAGGCCACCGTCACCGTCCGGGAGCGGACTCCCAGCGCACGCAGGATGCCAATCGTGCGTCGCCGTTCTCGCACAGCGCGCACCATGACGACGCCCAGGCCGATGATGCCGACGAGCAGACCGAGGGCGAGGTATCCCTGCATGAGACGGAAGAAGCTCACGTTGGCGGCGAAAGTGCGCCGCACGTCGCGCTCGATCCGGTTGGCGACCAGCCCGTTCGCCAGGAACCGGCCCTGCAGCGTGGCGGCGAGCCGCTCGTCACTCACGCCCGGTGCCGTGCGCAGGAGCAGGCTGGTGCCCTGCGCGCGGTCGCCGTAGATCGCCCGGACAGTGTCCGCTCCCGCGAACACCGGGTAGGCGGCGGGCTGGCCGGGGAAGGTGTAGTACGGCAGAGCGTTCTTGACCTTCGCCGCGATGGTCTTCTTGGTGGCGCGGCCGGTCGCCGGGTCGGTCAAGGTGATGGTCGCGCCCGGTTTGACCTGCTCGATGCCCGGGCCGGCGGTGCTGTTGAAGTAGGGGTCGAGCACGACGTAGCGGCTGTCGCCGACGATGCGCTGCCACGCGGTCGTCTCGTCGGCGCCCAGGGCTGGCAGCCAGGAGTCGAGGGCGAGTGGGTGGCGGGTCACGGCCGCCGGCGGCAGGCCGATCAGGACGACCGGCAGTGGGGTGTCGGTCCGTCCGGTCGGGTCGTCCGAGGTGCCGCGGCCGATGGTCAGCGGGGTGACCTCGGTGATCTGGGAGGCCAGGTCACCCGAGCGCAGCGTGCGCTGCGGGTCGCGGATCGGCGTCGACGAGGAGACGTCCACGCGGATCGCGTAGCCGGCGGACGCCTCGACGACCGCCTGGTCGGTGCCCGCGGCGATGATGGCACCGATCTCTGTGATGATCACCAGGGTGAAGATGATCAGCGAGTACATGAGCAGCGTCGCGCCGGTGCGGAACTTCCGCGACGTCGGGTAGGTCACCGCCAGCCGGGCCGCCAGGCCCATCTCCCCCGCCCGGGCCGTGAGCAGGCGCAGCGGGCGCAGCACCACGTCCTGGTTCGCCGACAGCAGCACCACCGCCGCGCCGGTGACCATGACGCCGAGGACGACATAGGTCGCCGTCGAGCCGTTGTCGTAGATGTCCGGGCGGGCGACGTTCGCGAGCAGCCCCCAGGCGAGCACCAGCGCCGACGCCACCGTCACCACGGCCCGGGTGCCGGCGAACCGGCGCGCCAGCGGCACGGCGAACAGCACGGCGAGCGCGGGGAACAGGTAGGTCGTCACGCCCTGGCTGCTGGCGACCGCCGGGACCGCGGCGGCCGTCCACAGCGCCGCGAGCAGCGTCGAGCCGACCAGTAGCGAGCGGCGGGGCCGGCGGCCCACGCCGTCGGGCAGGTCCCGGATCGCGGCGATGATGTTGAGACGGCTGACGCGCGCGCTGGTCGCCGCGATCGTGGCGAACGCGATCAGGAAGCCGACGGCGAAGCCGTTGAACAGGCTCGTCGGCGTGACGGCGAACGACAGCTCCAGAGCGTTGCCGCCGTCCTGGAACGCCGCGAAGATCCGCGCTGCGACCAGCACCACCGCCCAGCCGACCCCGATACCGGCGGCGACACCGAGCGCCGACGCCACGACCCCGTAGATGCTTCCCTCCAGCAGGAAGGCACTGACCAGCCGGCGCCGGCGCAGGCCCATCGCGCGCAGCATCCCCAGCTGGCCGCGCCGCTCGTCGGTGAGCATGACGAACACGTTCACCAGCAGCAGGACACCGGCGATGATGCTGAAGCTGCCGATGAATAGGAACAGCGAGCCCAGCTGGCCGGCCACGTCCTCGGCGGTCGCGAGCGCGTCCTTCTTCGGCGTCGTCACCTGCGCGCCGGAGGTTGTGAGGTCACCCAGCGCGGTGCGGATCTTGTCCTCGACGGTGTCGGTCAGCGTGCTGCCCGACTCGACGCCGCCCCGGTTCGACACGAGCGTGATCGTCGACGGCGTCGTCTCGGAGCCGGCCTGCGCGGCCGCGGCGGCGAGCGTGCCGGGGGCGACGAACAGATCGCGGTTGACGTTGGAGAACCCCAGGGCGGCCAGACCCCGCGCCGGCACCGTCCGCTCGACACGCAGCGCCGTCGGCCGGCCGTACAGATAGGCGGTGAAGGTGTCCCCCGGCCGCAGGCCAAGAGAGTCGGCCAGCTCCGCATTGACGACGGCGCTGCCTGGCGCGGGGTTCGCGCCGGACAGGTGGCTGCCGTCCGGCCCGTCGGGCCCACGCCCGCCGAAGTCCGCGGCGGCCGCGACGTCGACCTCGAACACCAGCGCCTGCGGCTCGGCGACCCGCGCCGCGCCCTCACCGCGGCTGACCGCCGCCTTGCCCACGGCCACGCTGAGCAGGCCGTCGACATCCGGGTCGGCGCGCAGCACCGCCAGCCGTCGCGCCGCCTCAGCGCCGCGGGCCGTGTCGTCGCTGTAGACCTCCTCGTCGACCGGCCCCAGCGTGCGGAACGCGGTGGTCCGCACCGAGTGGTCGATCGTGTCCCCGACCGCGAAGCTGCCCACGATGATCGCCGTGCCCAGCAGCGACCCGGCGATGACGAGCACCGCCTCCAGCGGCCGGCGCGACACCTGACGCAGCGCCAGCCTGCGCAGGAACGGACGCAGCACACCCACCATGATCAGCGCTACCGTGGCCGCGATCAGCACGATCAGCAGCGGGCGGGTCAGTTCTGGATACATGACTCCTCGTCCCGTACCGCGCTCAGGTGGCCGACGTCAGCGCGTCCGACGCACGGGACGCCGACGGTGGCGCCGACGCGCCCGTTGGGGAGGGGGTACCAGGCGTCGAGGGCTTTGACCCCCCGGCGGGAACGCGGCGCTCGTCGCTGATCAACGCGCCGTCGCGCATGCGGATCAGCCGGCCGGCCGCGGCGCCGATCCCCGGGTCGTGGGTGACCAGAATGATCGTCTGCCCCTCGTCCCGGTTGAGGGTCCGCAGCAGGCCCATGACCTGCGCCGCCATCTCGCTGTCGAGGTTCCCGGTCGGCTCGTCCGCCCAGACGATGGCCGGACGGGCCACCAACGCACGGGCGATCGTCACCCGCTGCTGCTCGCCGCCGGACAGCTCGTTCGGTCGGTGCGAACCTCGTGCGCCCAGCCCGACGCGCTCCAGCATCTCCGCGGCCCGCCGGCGGGCCTGCGCCGGCGCGACGCCGACGAGCAGCAGCGGCAGTTCCACGTTCTCGACAGCGGTGAACACGGGGATGAGGTTGAACGCCTGGAAGACGAAACCCATCGTGCGGGCACGGTGCTCGGTGCGTTTCGCGTCCGGCATCGCGAACAGGTCGACGCCGCTCAGCGTCACCCGGCCGCCGTCGATGTCATCCAGCCCGGAAAGGCAGTTGAGCAACGTCGTCTTCCCGGACCCCGACGGGCCCATCACGGCGACGAGCTCACCGGCCTCGACCTCCAGGTCGAGACCACGCAGCGCCTCCACCTCGACGGTGCCGGTGCGGTAGATCTTGCGAACGCCTTCGGCACGCAGCAGCGGAATACCGGCCGTCCCGGCCTTCTCGGACATGAATCCAGCGAAACATCGACGCCCGGCCACCAGAATGTGCCTACGGTGGGCCCGCCTCGGGACCTTCGGACCAGCCCGAAGGGCGCATCCGCGCTGCCGCTCCGTCTTCCCAAATCCTTCACCGGCTTTCAGTGGCTTTCAGTGCAGCCGACGACAGCGGCCGGGACGCGTGTGTGACGCGCCCCGGCCGCTGTGCGTGCCAGTCGTCGGGAGAATTTCGGGGGGCGTGGATGCCCGTGGCCGGTCCAATCGGTGTCGCCACGACGGCCCGGATGGACCTTTCAGACGAGGTAGGGACGGCGGCGGACGAGCGCGGTGCGCTCCCAGACACCGCCGAGGCCGAACGACCGGCCAGCGTTCAGGGCCGCCAGGACGATCAGGACGAGTGCGTAGATCAGGTGGTCATCCATGAAGGGGTTGTTCTCCGGCGGGAGAACCACGGTCCACATCATGACGAGCAGCACGGCACCGGAGGCCGCGGCGACCCGCATCCCGATGCCGAGAATCAGCGCCGTGCCAATGGCCGCGAGGCCGATCATGAACAGGTAGTCGGCCCACGTGGCGCCGGCGATGTCGTTGTAGAACGACTTGAACGGCCCGACGGCGCCGTGTGCCAGGAAACCCTCGGTGGGACTGCCACCGTGGATCCAGGCCGCCTTCGACGCGGTCTCGTGGCCGAGACCGAACAACTTGTCGAGGAAAGCCCACAGGAACACCCAGCCGAGGCTTACCCTCGTCAGCGCCAACGCAGCGTCCAGCGCGAGACCGCGGGCGCCGGCGCGCTGGTGGAAGACACGGGAGAATGGCGACGGAACGACCGAGCCACGCTTCGCGCCGGCCTGGACAGTGGATTCCTTGGCGGTTGTCATGTGCTTTCGACCTCCCTGGTTGCGTGGTTCTCAGAATGGTGCGGCCGCGGTCCGCGGATCAGGGCTGCGCGGGCCGCCCGGACAGTCGCTTCGGCCTGTCCGCAGTACCGATCGGCCCACCCGGCCTGAACACACGGCAAGGCGCCTCCCGCGACGGATCACGCGGGAGGCGCCTGCCGTGCTGGTCGACCGACGGGATGTCTAGGCGGATGTGACCGAAGCGCCGGGTGTCGCGGCCGGCTGGCCCACCGTGGCGGGAAGGGCGCCGGAGCGCACGACGGCCACATCACAGTCCGCGTGCAATACGCACTGGTGGCTGACCGAGCCGAGCAGCAGCCGGCTGAACCCGCCGTGCCCGCGGTCGCCGACGACGAGGAGCTGCGCCTCGCGGGACTCGCGCAACAGGGCGCGCATCGCCGAGTCGGGCGAGACCACCGACTCGACCGGCAGACGCGGCGCCTCGTCGAGGCCCAGCTTGACCGCCTGCGCCAGGACCTCCTCCGCCTGGCGGACCAGCGACCCCTGCGCCCCGACGAGCACCTCGGCGTACATCGGGTCATAGCCGCCCCAGGCGTGGACCACCCGCAACGGCACCCCACGCACCGCGGCGGCGTGCGCCGCCCAGCGCAGCGCGGCCAGCGACAGGTCCGATCCGTCGACGCCGACCGAGACCGGTCTGCGATCGTCCGGCCGCGGCGCCTGGCCCTCCTTGGGCGCTCGGGCGACGACGACGGGCACCGGCGCGTGGTGGACGATGCCCTGGCTGACGGAGCCCGTGGTCAGCCGGTGGATCGGCCCGTGGCCGCGCTCCCCGACGACGACCATGTCGGCATCCGCGGCCGCCGCCGTCAGCGCCGTGACCGGGTCGTCCCGGACGACGACGCGCCGCAGGGTGACAGGCGCGGACGGCTCGCCGACCCGGCCGACCGCACGCTCCAGCATCTCGGTGGCAGCCCTGGTCAACCCATCGTGATCCGCCTGGGTCGCGGCGCGCAGCACCCCGGTCGGCAGCCCGTCCGCCGTCCAGGCCAACAGCGCGGTCACCGTGGGTGCGACGTCACGGCCAGTGTGGTCCGTCACGGCGGAGCACAGCGACGCCTCCCGAAACGCCCACCTCAGCGCGGCCTCCGAGCCCGGAGAACCATCGACTCCGACGAGAATGCGAACCGAGCTGCTCATGCCTCACGCTCCACGTCCGGTGCGGTACGTCGCCACGCCCGCCGCATCGACCCACCGATTCGGCTGCCGCCCGTTCTGGGACGATCGGCGCGGAAGCCGCGGTGGCCAGTGATCTACTTTCTTCACTGTTCCACCGGTGTCGACCTGCGAGACCACGCCGGACGGCAGTTCACGGCAGCGCTTTGGGCCGGCCGGCACGGTCCGGATGGCCCAAGGGCACGGCGCACCTGTCCGTGCCGGAGCCGGTGGTGGCAGGACGGCATCTGTCGGCCGTTCTGCTTTCCGGCCGCGCACTGCTGGTCTGGGGAGGCGACCGGCGAACCGACGGCGCCCCCCTACCCATTGGTCCCATCCCCGCGTGACGACTCGGCCCGTTTGTCTCAGCGCCGCGCGGCCGAGAATGAAAACGCACGGCAAGGAAACGGCAAGGTAGACGTCGGCCCAGGGAGGCGCGCCATGCGCCGCAACGCGACCGTCATCGCGGCAACACGAGAAGATCCCGCCCGTGGCCGCCACACCGAGGATCCGCTCGTTGAGACCGACGAGGAGACCAAGGCGCCCGGGGTGCCGACTCGGTTCCCGAATCACGGCCAGGCGGCCGCCGACGGCGCCGCGTCCCCTCTCCCGGTCGGCCAGCTGGCGACGCCCGAGGCGTCCCACCACGCCGGGCGGTTCCGGCGGATCGGCAGCTCGGTCGCCGAGATCGACCTGACCAAGGTGCTCATCGTCGGCGAGCTCGCGGTGGCGGGAGCTGTGATCGCGATCCACGCGCTCGACCACGTCGACGGCCTGCGCGGCGGCCCTCGTGCCCGGATCCAGATGGGCCCCGGCGGTTGGGTCAGCATGCGCGGCGGCGCGGCCGAGATCCGCACTCACCGGGCGGCGACCTCCACGGGTCGCCGACAGGTCCGGCATCGACGCTCCCCGCCCCAAGAGACGCCGCGGCCCACGTCCTGGCTTCGCAGCCGCACAGACGGTAGCGGAAGCGAGTGCGGCGGCCGCGATCACCGGCCGCGTCGGCTCCGAGACGCGCGCCAGACCTTTCCCAGGCCCCAGGCGGCCGGCGACCGACGGCCCTGGTGGGCCGTCCTGCTCGGCGCGAGACCGATAGAGACGCATTGACCCTGATCCCGCGTTCCACGCTCCGCGCCCGGCCTCCAAGGCCGCCGGCCGGCGCCTGACCTCCGAGGAAGGACCATGCGCGTCGAAGAAATCATGACGCCGAAGGTGTCCGTCGTGACACCGGAAACGTCGGTCAAGGACGTAGCCGAGCAGCTCATTCGACACGGCTTCGGTTCGTTGCCGGTCGTCGACGCGGACGGAGAGCTCGTCGGCATCATCACGGAGGCCGACCTGATCGCCGTCGAGGCCAGCGCCCCGGACCCCCGCCGGCACGCACGCCGGGACCTGCCAGCTGGCGGACCGCCCCCACGGACGGCCGCCGACCTCATGACGACACCGGTGGTCGCCGCGCGCGTCGGCACCGACATCGCCGACGTGGCCGAGATCATGCTGGCCGCCCACCTGACCCGGATCCCCGTGCTCGACGACCGCGGCCGACTCGTCGGGCTGGTGAGCCGCAGCGACCTGCTCAAGCCGCTGACCCGCCCGGACGCCGACATCGAAGCCGACGTACGACGGGTGCTCACGGAATGGCGAGTCGCCAGCTCAGCTGGGGTACATGTCGAGAACGGCGAGGTCACCCTCACCACCGTCGTCGGACGGCTCCATCCCGAGGTCGACCCCCTCGTCCACGCCATCCCCGGCGTGATCGCGGTGCGGCACTCGACTCTCGGCGCCGACGCCGCCGTCACGGCTCCCCGACCGGCCGCCTACCCCTGAGCAGGAACCAGCACCCGCCTCCCCGTCCGGCCGCACGGTGCTGTACGCGACCCCGCCAAGGTAGGCGTTCACGTCAGCGGTCCGCGCGATGCCGATGAACACCGGCTTCGCCGGGTCGTTGGACGTGGCCCGTACACGCACAGTACCGAGAACTTCGGCCCAGCTGGCCTTGACGTCCACCGGGCCCAGGTCGACCTTCCCGCTGGTCAGCGCGTAGCCCGAGGTCTGCAGAGGCCGTGTCGGGGTGGACAGGTAGCCGTCGTGGCGCGCCGCCTGGTGGACGGCCAGCCCGACGCCGCCCGCGGTCAGCAGGCCGAGAGCGGCCAGTCCCAGGACGGCACCGACGGCGACCGCGGCGACCCGCCCACCGGACCAGCCTGAAGCTCGAGCACCCTCCGCGCCCGGCCCGGACTCCACGGGCGTGGCGCGCGGCGCCGGTGGGTGAGTATCCGCCAGGTGAGGCTCCGAGCCGCCTTGGTCCAGGTGGAACGGCGGGTAGTCATCGGTCATCAGGGCGACGTACGCCACGACGCGCAGCACCCAGCGGTCCAACCCGATGACCAGGTCATAGAGCCGGCGTGGGTAGCGACCGCGAAAGAGCACGACGACCGCGGCCACAACGACCAGAATCTGAATCAGTCCCCAAAAGGGAGCACGGTCACCGTCGGAGTTCAGGGCTCCGGCTGGACCGGCCGCGTCACCGCCGATGCCGAGCAGCAGCGCCAACACGAGGTAGTGCGGAGCCGCGAGCAGCCACTTCACCAGGACGAGGCCGCGGTAGAGGCGCTCCGGGTAGGCGATCTCCAAGTGCGCCGGATAGTCCGACTACCAAAATCCCCGCGCCGCCGCACGCGCACCAAGGCTGATCGTCCCCTCCATACAGCCCTTCATCCTGGCGACCGGCATGCCATCCGTACTCAGATGACACGCGGCGGCAGCGCGCGGCCGGTTATCGAGTACGGCAGGATGCGAATCCAGCGATAGGCGGCGGAGCGGTGCGGGAACTCGAGCCAGTTCTCGAATGCCGTCGCCTCCAGCCGCGCGAGTGCGGCCGAGTCGGCCACCTCCTCGCACGTGCCCTTCACGACGACGCTCCAGCCCGACCGGCTGGCCTGCTCGAACTGGTCCACCTCGAAGGCCACGGCGATCCGGTCGAGTGCGGCCAGGAGCTTCGTCCCGAGGCCGCTACGAAAGACCACCGCGGACCGGTCGAGTACGAACGCGACCGGGAAGATCTCGACCTCCCCGTCGGCGGCGAACGCCAGCCGGCCGACCCGCTGGCCGGCCAACACGGCCACGCATTCGTCCTCAGACAGAACGCGCAGGCCGATGTGATCTGTTGCCCAGCCATCGCGACCGGGGTTCGAAGCGCTGCCCATGATGTCCGCCTTCCCGACGTCCCAGAAGTGCCGTCAGACACGGCCGCGTTGACACGGCCGCGGACCGGAGGCCCCGCCATGAAGGTGCGCTCCCCAGCCGGCCTGGTCACGGGTACGAACGGCCCGTCCGCGCGCGGCGTTCGGTACGGCCCGGAGCCAACCGTGCCGGATGTCCGGCGGAGAAGGTTCCAAGGGCTCGGTCAGGTCGGCAGCTTCGGCCGAGGACGCCGTCTCGCCTGGCGGCTCACGATGAAGGTGGCATCTTCACCGCGACCAGCACGCCGACGACCGCCGGGCCGATCCAGGAGGCACGGGTGAACACTCAGACCAATCACCGAGACCCAGGCCCCGACGAGCAGGAGGCCGCGCGGCCGTGCGACCCGACTCGCTCCCACGCCCGCTCGACGGGCGTGGCCGATCTGCCGGTACGTGCCGTGATGTCGACGCGCGTGCTGGTCACGACCCCCGACGACGACGTGCTCCTGGCCTGGGAGCTGATGGCCCAGGCAGGCATACGCCACCTGCCCGTCGTCGACGGGCCCCGGCTGGTAGGCATGATCGACGACCGTCGGCTCGCCGGGGCGCGCGCCTTCGGTCCCTTCGCTCCCCGGCGGGTCCACGACCTCGTCGATCATCCGCCGCTTCGGGTACGCGAGGACGTGCCACTGCGGGAGGTCGCCGCCCGGATGGTCGCTGACCGGGCCGACGTCGTCTGCGTGACGACTCCGGCCGGCGATTTGCTCGGCATTGTCACGGGTAGTGACCTGGTCCGCGCCCTCGCCGGCAAACTCCCGGCCCGGCCGCCGACGGCGACGGCGACGGCGATCCCGTCGCCATTCCGGTTCGCTCCCGTCTTCCCCTCGCCGGGCGCAGCCCCGGTCACCGACGGCCCCGACGCACTGCGGGGCTGACCGCTGTCCCCACTTCTCCCGGGAGCGAGCATGACCGTCCTGGAGATTCTGACCACCCAGGGCGACCCCGCCCACACGTTCGGGCCGTCGAACCACCTGACGACGACCGAGACCGACACCGCCCTGCTGTTCTTCCTGGGTGAGCGCGTCTACAAGCTGAAGAAGCCGGTCCGGTTCGACTCCGTCGACCTCACGACCCGCGAGGCCAGGCTGGCCGCCTGCGAGGCCGAGGTGCGCCTCAACCGCCGGCTGGCACCGGACGTCTACCTGGGTGTCGCGGACATCCGGGACACCCAGGGTCAGCTGCGCGACCACATGGTTGTGATGCGCCGGCTCCAGGAGCGGGACCGGCTTTCCGCTCTCATTCGGCGGGGCGATGCTGTCGACGAGCCGCTACGGCAGATCGCGCGGCGGCTCGCCGACTTCCACGCCCGCTGCGAGACCGGGCCAGCGATCGCCCGGACCGGTGGCCAGGCGAACCTGCAGGCGTTGTGGCTGGCGGCCCTCGCCGGGATCAGCCCGCACCGGGGTGTGCTGCTCGACCCCGCGGACCTTGACGAGATCGGGAAGAATGCACTGGGCTACCTCGCCAGCCGCGGCCCCCTGTTCGCCGAGCGGGCACGCGCGGGATGGGTTCGAGAAGGCCACGGAGACCTGGTCGGCGACGACATCTACCTCCTGCCCGACGGCCCGCGGGTGCTCGACTGCGTCGAGCACGACCTGCGCCGTCGGGCCGGCGATGTGCTCGGCGACGTCGCGGCTCTCGCCGCGGATCTCGAACACCTGGGTCTTCCGGACGCCGCAGCGCGGTTCTTCAGGTGGTACGGCGAGTTTTCCGGCGAGACACACCCAGCGTCGCTCCTGCACCTCTACATCGCGTATCACACGCTGAGGCGAGCCCTTGCCGCCTGCCTCCGTCACGATCAGGGCGATCTTGATGCCGCGGGGGATGCCAGGCGGCTCGTCGACCTCTCGCTCTCCCATCTGCGTCACGCCCGCCTGAGACTGGTGCTCGCCAGCGGCCGGTCCGGCGCCGACGGAATGCCGCTCGCCGACCAGGCCGCCGCGGACGGAGACGGCCGGGTCCTGCTGCGTTTCCGGCACGTGCTCACCGAGCTGGCCGAAGGCCTCGACCCCGCCGCCCGTTCGGCGTGCGAGGGCGGGCCGTTGACCAGCGACGAGGTGTACGACGAACTTCTTCGGCGCGCACGCCGCACGCTGGAACACGGCGACAACGTCGTCTTGGACGCCGTATGGACGGATCGCCGCCATCGCGCGCTCGCCGCGAAGCTCGCCGAGTCCGTCCACGCGGACCTCGTCGAACTGACTGGCGACTGACCTCCATCCCAGGATCGCCGCACGCGCGGCGGAACGGGCGCCGGTTCCTGGGCTCACGCCCCGACTTCCGCACTCACTCGGCCGGCTGTCCTGCCGGCTATCTCGACCGCGTGGTCAGGGCCGATCGGACCCCGATCCCGTGCCAGGTGCAGGGCGTTTAGGGGGCGGGTTCGGGTGCAGGCTTGTCCCGTGAGACGGATGACGGTGCTGGGGCAGTGCATCGACTTCGTCCCTAGACACCCGGACGACGCCGAGCGTGGGTTCCTTCTCGCCGTCACCGATCCCGACGGCGCCCACGTCGGCTACTTCGAGTCTGTGCTGGACCTGAGCCGGTCGGTCGACCTGTCCGGCCTGCGCGTCATCGACGACGGCGATCCGTAGCCAACTCACTGCGGAAGCCGTCGCCGGCCTTGTCCTTTGACACTTCCCGCCGCTCGACGCGCAGGGACAGCATGCCGTCGGTGACGGTGAGCTCGACGTCCTTGCCGGGATCGATCCCGGGCACCTCGGCGCGGATCACCTCGGTGGTGCCGTCGAGGAACTCCTCGACCCGGATCATGTCGTCCCGCCATACCCCTCTCCCTAGCCGGTCGCAGGAGATTCCGAAGGACGAGTAAGAGCGGACCCCGATGAACAACCGCTGGCCAAGGCGCCGCCCCGCCTCGGGACGGCCACCGAACCGGGCCGGCGCGAAGGGCCCGCCCCCGGCGTGCCCACCGGACGGTGGTGGAGGCCGTTCAGCACAACCGGTGGTGTCGGGAGTCCCTGCCGACCGCGGCGCGCCGAGCCAATCATGGAGATCGAGGAAGGGGGAGATGTCATGATCCAGAACGAGGTCTGGAAGGTCGCCGTCTTCCTGACCCAGGACGACGGCGTGACGCGGGCGGAGGCGGTGCTGCACGCGGGCGAGGTCCGCGGTCACGGCTGGGCGGCCCACGCCAACCACGCCGCGATGCTGCAGTGCTGCGCACCCGCATTGCGCTTGCCGGCGTTTCCCCGCCGACTATCCCAATGAAGCCTGCGCCGTGAGTCCGCGTCCCAGGGTTCAGGCGGTGGTAGCAGCATGGGTCGATGCCTCGGCCTCGTCGTTCGGGATCAGTATGTCGTTACGCGCCACGGCCACGTCGCAGGCCGCATGCTGAATGCACTGATGGCCGACTGAGCCGAGGAGCAGCCCTGCGAACCCGCCGGCCCCTCTACTGCCGACGACGAGAAGTTGCGCCTCCTGTGCCTCGCGCAGCAAGGCCCGTGCCGGCGAGTGCGGCGAGACAACCGACTCGACGGTGAGTTCTGCGCTATCGCCCAGCGTCGACTTCACGGCCCGATCGAGGATGTCCTCGGCGCGTCCGACGAATAGTCCCTTTCCGCCGACCATGACGTCGGCATACGTGGGATTGTGGCCACCCCAGGCGTGGACTACCCGCAGCGGCACCCGTCGCACGGCTGCGGCCAGCGCCGCCCACCGCAGCGCGCCGACCGACCGGTCCGACCCATCAATGCCGACGACGACCGGCTGGACCTCATCAGACTCGGTCACCCCGCCGTCCTTGGGTACTCGCACCACGACGACTGACGTCGGCGCGTGGGCGACGACGGCCTGGCTGATGGAGCCCGTCAACCGGTGCATCCACCCATGGCCGTGTTCCCCGACGACGACCAGGTCGGCGTTCGCGGCCGCCGACGTCAGCGCCGTCACCGGGTCATCCTGGATCACCGCACGCCGCACCACCACCGAGGTGGCGGGCTGTGTGGTGCGCCTGATCGCGCTTTCCAACGTCTCGTAGGCCAGTGTCGCCGGTCCGTCGTTGGCAAGCTCTGCGGCACCCGGAACTCCGGCCGGTGGCAGATCGGTTGTCCAAGCATGCAAGGCGGTCAGGACCGGGCCGAAGCCTCGATCCGTATTGCCCGTCGCAGCCGTCCAGAGCGCCGCCTCGTGAAGAGCCCACCGCAGGGCCGCCTCCGAGCCGCGTGAGCCGTCGACACCCACAAGAATGCGCATCGAGTTGCTCACGCGCCCAACCTCCTTCTGCTGCGGGAGGGTCACTACGCCGATGACGCGGATTCCCGCGACCGGCCCCGGACCGCGACACATCCCGATCAGCCGTGATCACCTAAGAGCCTTCCACCAACGCGGGCGGCCCGGGCTGCTCCATCCGGCCACAGAAGGCCGCGCTTCAGGCCGGCCTTGGGGGCCATGCGGCAGGTGGCGCGAGCTGGAAGGGCGGCCGCGGGTGAAAAGCTTCGTCGCGGTCCACCGGTCTCCACCAGCCGGACTACCGGCAGGGGCCATGCGACATCGAGCGTGGCTTTCTTCTCGCCGTCACCGGTCCCGAGGGTGCCCGCGTCGGCTACTTCGAGCCTGTGCTGGACCTGCGCCGGTCGGTCGACCTGCCCGGGCTGCGCGTCGTCGATGACGGCGACGGTGCTTGGCGCTGGCTGCGACCGGACGCATGAGATGTCCGCGCCGGACCGAAAGTCCCTGTCGAGCGCTTGGTTGACGCCGCGATTCTGTCCATGGTCGGTGGCGTGGACGACGCCCGGTTCGCACCCGCGCCGGCCGAGATACAGCGACATCGCTGCGACGACTGAGCAGGACGGGAGGAGCGGTGATGGCAGGTCAACGCGTCCATCGGTACGACAGGGGTGAAATGCACGCCGTCTGACGCACGTGTCCCGCCGTGCGCGGTGCAAAAGGCGGCGACTGGATCGACGTCCTCTGCGGCTGTCAGGCTGACGCTGGCAGAGGTCGCCGAGCTGGCCGATATGGGAGAGATGTACGCGACGGCTTTCGTGGCGATTCTGGACCCGGCAGACGGCCGGGTCGTCTACGCGAACGCGGGCCACCCGGCACCCATTGTTCTTCCGCACCGTGACGGCGGGCGTCCGCGTGAGCTCGGGGCGACAGGGCCCATTCTCTCCGATCTCTTCGCTGAGACGGACCTCTGGTCGTCCCGCGAAATTATCCTGCGTGTCGGCGACCAGGCTCGCCACGCCGCCATTCTTACCAGCATCCGTTCCCGACGCCGGCGGAGCCAAGTCACGCCCACGTCCCAGGCTCGCGCCATTGGTCATCGTGGGGCGGGACCTTTCGGAGGATCATCTGAGGGTCGATGCTGGCGCTACGATCGGTGTCGGAGGAAGGGAACCGGCCACGATGCTCGCGTCGTCAGTCACCGCGGTCCCGGGTGGTCCACGGGGGACTCGCTCGTTGACGTGTGCGCCTTCGTCGGGCGGGCGGGGCTGGGTCGTGTCGTTCGGGGCGCTGGCGGGCGGGTTTGCGGTCGCGGCGTTGCTGCTCGCCCTGGTCGTGATGCATGCCGGCCTGGCCCCGGCGATGGGCGGGCATTCCACGATGACTGCGGGTGGCGGTGGGACCTCCGCCGTGGCGGTGCCGGGTCATTTCCCCGCCGCCGAAGCGGTGTCGGCGACGAACCTGGCTATGGCGCGGCCAGCCGATGGGAACCCGTCTTGAGTTTCCCCTTTGAGCGTGGAGAACATCGCGAACAGAGGGTGAGGCGATTGTCGTGGAATCGCGTCGTAAGTTCGATCGGGAGTTCAAGGAAGGCGCTGTCCGTATCGTTCTGGAGACGGAGAAG